>ERZ795056.72-NODE-72-length-146036-cov-24.851104_pt1 | contig 146036 bp, 98 predicted proteins | sample MGYA00375140_ERZ795056 | MGnify/ENA primary metagenome ERZ795056 (study PRJEB30185, sample SAMN05720227) | activated sludge metagenome | isolation source: Anaerobic digester | place: USA | collected 2015-03-09 ...
TGGATAACCTTGGTTACGACGCCGGCGCCCACGGTACGGCCGCCCTCGCGAATGGCGAACCGAAGCTCTTCGCTCATCGCGATGGGCATGATCAACTCCGCCGTGATCGTTACATTGTCGCCCGGCATCACCATCTCCACTCCTTCCGGAAGATCCAACGATCCCGTCACGTCCGTCGTCCGGAAGTAGAACTGAGGCCGGTATCCGTTGAAGAACGGCGTGTGACGGCCGCCTTCTTCCTTCTTCAACACATACACCTCGCCGTTGAACTTCGTGTGTGGCGTGATCGATCCCGGCGTCGCCACCACCATCCCGCGCTCCACCTCGTCCCGGTCGATCCCGCGAAGCAACAACCCTACGTTGTCGCCCGCCTGGCCCTCATCCAATAACTTCCGGAACATCTCCACCCCCGTCACCACCGTCTCCTTCGTCTCGGGCTTGATCCCCACCAACTGCACCTTGTCACCCACATGAATGATGCCCTGCTCGATGCGGCCCGTCACCACCGTCCCGCGGCCCGTGATCGTGAACACGTCCTCGATCGGCATCAGAAAACTCTTGTCCAGCGTCCGCACCGGCGTCGGAATGTACGCGTCCACCGCGTCCATCAACGCCAACACCGACTCCCGACCCAGCTTCGGATCGCCCCCCGTCATCGCCTCGCGCGCCGAACCCCGAATGATCGGAATCTCGTCGCCCGGGAACTCGTAGCTCGTCAGCAGTTCCCGAAGCTCCAGCTCCACCAGGTCCAGCAACTCCTCATCGTCCACCAGGTCCACCTTGTTCAGGTACACCACCATCGCCGGCACGTTCACCTGACGCGCCAACAACACGTGCTCGCGCGTCTGCGCCATCGGGCCGTCGTCCGCCCCCACCACCAGGATCGCGCCGTCCATCTGCGCCGCGCCCGTAATCATGTTCTTGATATAGTCCGCGTGGCCCGGGCAGTCGACGTGCGCATAGTGCCGCTTGTCCGTCTCGTACTCCACGTGCGCAATCGCAATCGTGATCCCGCGCTCTTTCTCTTCCGGCGCCTTGTCGATCTGGTCGAACGCCATCACCTTCGCGTACCCCTTCTCCGACAACACCATCGTGATCGCGCTCGTCAACGTCGTCTTGCCATGATCTACGTGACCAATCGTACCAATGTTCACGTGCGGCTTTGTCCGCTGAAATTTCTCCTTGGCCATGCTACTCTCCTCAGCTGTCCTCCGCCGTTCGCTCACGGCTACGGATGAACCAATCTCTTCTCGCGAACCGTATCTATCTACTCGAACCGGTAACGACTTCCTGTCCGCTCCATAATGGCGTTGGCCACTGCGGGCGACATCTCCTCGAACCGGGCGAATTCCATGCTATACGCCGACCGGCCCTGGGTGCAGGAGCGCAGGTCGCTCGCATAGCCGAACATATCGGCCAGCGGGGCCAGTGCGTGTATCTTCTGCGCTCGGCCCATGTGCTCCATACCTTCCAGGCGGCCGCGACGTCGGTTGAAATCGTTAATGACCTCGCCCGTGTATTCCTCGGGACAGACAACCTCGATCCGCATCATCGGTTCGAGCATGATGGGCCGTGCCTGAGGCACCAACTGCCGAACCGCCATGGACGCCGCCGTCTCGAAAGCCAGATCCGAGGAATCCACCTCGTGGTAGTCGCCGTCCAGCAACACCACGCGCACATCCACCAGCGGATAGCCGGAAACGATGCCGCTCTCGGCAGCGCCTCGGGCGCCCTTCTCGATGGCCGGGATGAAGCCTAGGGGAATCGCCCCGCCCACCGTCTCGTTCACGAACTCGAAGCCCGCTCCACGATCGAGCGGTTCAAGCGCGATCTTGACGCGCGCGAACTGCCCACGGCCGCCGGTCTGCCGGGCGAACTTGAAGTCCGTCTCGCGACGCTCGCGTACGGCCTCGCGATACGCAACCGTGGGCTTGCCCACATTGGCCTGGACCCGGAACTCGCGCCGGAGCCTATCCACCAGAATGTCCAGATGAAGCTCGCCCATTCCGGCGATAATCATCTGGCCCGTCTCGTCGTTCTGGCGCACCTTGAACGTCGGGTCCTCATCGCTCAACCGACCGAGCGCCGTTACCAGCTTGTCCTCGTCGCCTTTGGTCTTCGGCTCGATGGCGATCGAGACGACCGGCTCCGGGAACCGCATGGCCATCAGGACCACGGGCTTCTTCGGATCGCACAGCGTATCGCCTGTCGTGGTGTTCTTCGCGCCCACGACGGCCGCGATGTCGCCCGCTCGGATCTCATCCAGAGCGGTGCGCTCGTCCGCGTGCATCTCGAGAAGGCGCGTCAAGCGTTCCCTGCGGTCGGTTCTCGGGTTCAGCACCTGGTGTCCGGCCAAGACCGTGCCCGAGTACACCCGAACAAAGGTCAGGCGGCCCACGTGCGGATCGCTGAGAACCTTGAACGCCAGCGCGGCGAAGGGAGCGTCATCGGACGGCTCGCGGACCACATGTTCCTCCGGACGTCCGGGACGGGTGCCCTCGATGGCGCCCACGTCCACGGGAGAAGGGAGGAAGTCGATCATCGCATCGAGCAACCGTCGCGTACCCTTGTTCTTCAGCGCCGAACCGCACACGACCGGACACAACGCGCACGCCAATGTGCCTCGCCGCAGGCCGGCCACGAGTTCCTCCTCGGTAACGGGTTCCTCGTGCACGTACCGTTGCATAACGGTCTCATCCACTTCGGCCACCGCTTCGAGCAAATCATGGCGGGCCACTTCGGCCGCTTCGCGCATGTCGTCCGGGATTTCGCGTATAACCTGTTTCACTTCAACGGCTTCGCCCTCCCAATAGAGAGCGTTCATGCGAATCAGGTCCACGAATCCGCAAAACGTGTCTTCCACACCGATGGGCAGTTGGATCGGCACCGGAACCGCCCCCAGCTTGTCGCGAATACCCTGAACCGCAACGCGGAAATCGGCGCCGATTCGGTCCATTTTGTTCACGAAGACAATGCGGGGGACATTGAAGGCTTCGGCTTGATGCCAGACGGTTTCGGACTGGGGCTGGACGCCCGCTACGGCACAGAACACAGCCACCACGCCATCGAGGACGCGCAAACAGCGTTGCACTTCTGCGGTGAAATCGACGTGGCCGGGCGTATCGATAATGTTGATACGATGGCCGCGCCAATCGCACGCCGTCGCAGCGGACGTGATGGTTATGCCGCGCTCACGCTCCTGGACCATGTAATCCATGGTCGCCGTACCATCATGGACTTCACCCACGCGGTACACCCGACCGGAGTAGTACAAGACACGCTCAGTCACGGTGGTCTTGCCGGCATCGATGTGGGCCACTATCCCGACGTTCCGGGTCAGATCAAGGGGATAACGACGCGCCATGAGTCCAACCTTTCCGACACTACGCGTAAGACGCCTGCGCGTTTCGCTGTAGCGAATCGCCCAAGCGCCGTAATACGGAGATATGTCTTTCTGGTTGGCTGCTCACCGCACTTGTCCGTCATCCAGGCCCTACACGCACTGAATTCAACTCTCACTGCTCAGGAGCGTAGTCTCGGTCGCGCCGAGGCCATCGCCCCGAATATCGCTACCACCGAATCCGGCACCGGCCGGGCAATCCCGACCTAGTATCGGAAATGGGCGAAGGCCTTGTTGGCCTCGGCCATCCGGTGCGTATCATCTTTGCGCTTCACCGTGGCGCCTTGCCCGGCAAAACAATCCATCAACTCGCCCGCAAGCCGATCGGCCATCGTCTTCTCGCCGCGCTTGCGCGCAAACTCAATAATCCACCGGAACGCCAAAGCCTGCCTCGTTGCCGGCGCAATCTCGACCGGCACCTGGTACGTCGCGCCGCCGACGCGCCGCGACTTCACCTGCAACACCGGCTTGGCATTGTCAATGGCCTTCTCGAACACGGCCAACGGATCCTCGTCGGGCTTCTTCCTCTTTATCACATCCAACGCGCCGTACACGATGGATTCCGCCACACTCCGTTTGCCCGACAGCATCACCGTATTGATGAACTTCGTCAGAATGGTGCTCCCGAACTTGGGATCCGGGAGGGGCTTACGCTTGGGAACTTCACGTCTTCTGGGCATGGTGTTCGAAACTCTCCCGCTCGCTAGGACCGCATTCTCGGCCGCTTCACGCCGTACTTCGAGCGACTCTTCCACCGACCGTCATGCACTTCGCGCCCGCCGTCATCGCGCGCGCTGGATTGGCCGCCCATGTCTCCCGTGGCATCCAAGACGCCCCGGATCAAGTGATATCGGACACCCGGCAGATCCTTCACACGGCCGCCTCGGATCATAACCTGAGAGTGCTCCTGGAGGCTGTGGCCGATGCCGGGGATATACGTTGTCACTTCCATGCCGTTCTTAAGTCGGACACGCGCGACCTTCCGCAGCGCCGAGTTCGGCTTCTTCGGCGTCATGGTGTACACACGCGTACACGTGCCCGATGCCTGCGGAGACCCTTTGAGGGCCGGCGACTTCGTCTTCGACCCACGCGGGTTCCGGCATTTCCGGACCAACTGGTTGATCGTCGGCAAAACTATCCTCCGTTTCGTTCCTTCACCCGGCGCACTCTACGGGCGCGCCGGTTAGTGCAGCTTGTACGGCGGCGCGGAGCAAGCGCCTGAGAACTCACCGAACATGCGTTCCCCTTGTCCGGTACACAGTACCCCTCTCGACAAGGAAGGCAGAGCATAGCACATGGCGAAACCAAAGTCAAGCGACATCATGCGCTTATCATGCGCCCCCTCCCGACGCGCCCGTGGCACTTCCACCCGCAGGCATGGTCGGGTATTATGAGCACAACAAGTACACGGGGAGTTTGACCATGGCGGATCCGACAAAGAGCATTCCAAGACAAGGCATCGATCGCGAGAAGATTCTCGCCGAAATGCAGACACTGAGCGGTCAGGACGCGAACTGGCGCGACGCGAGAACGTGGAGTCTCGTGTTTCATCACTCCGATCCGCACAGCGAGTTCCTCAAGAAGGCACATAACCTCTTCTTCGATGCGAACGGGTTGAATCCGTTGGCCTTCAAGAGCCTGAAGACCTTCGAGACGGACGTTGTCCGCATGGCCGCCAACCTGTTCCACGGCGATCGCAACGTCGTCGGCGTCATGACGTCGGGCGGCACCGAGAGCATCATGCTGGCCGTGCGCACGTACCGCGACTGGGCGCGCGCGCGGAGGCCTCGGATCAAACGGCCCGAGATGGTCGTGCCGGATTCGGTGCACGTGGCCTTCGACAAAGCCGGCGCCTACTTCGACGTCGACATGGTGCGCGTGCCGCTAACGAAGGATTACCTGGCCGACGTGGACGCCATGGCGCGCCGTATCAGCCGCAACACGATTGCACTCGTTGGTTCAGCGTGCTGCTATCCCTATGGAACGGTTGATCCTATCGAGGCGATTGCTGCGGTAGCCCAGACGCGCGGGCTCGCGTGCCATGTCGATGCGTGCGTCGGCGGATTCTTCCTGCCCTTCCTCGAGCGGATCGATCCGGCGGCGCCGAGGTTCGACTACCGGATACCGGGCGTTACGTCCATCTCGGCCGACGTGCACAAGTACGGCTACGCCGCGAAGGGCGCGTCGACCATCACGTACCGAAGCATCGACTATTTGAAGCATCAGTTCTTCGCCCAGGTGGACTGGGCGGGCGGTGTGTATGCCTCGGCCACGATTCCCGGCACGCGGCCCGGCGGCTCGATTGCGGCGGCTTGGGCCACGCTCCACGCCCTGGGCGAAGACGGCTTCGTGGAGAACGTGCGCAACGTGATGGCCATCACGAGGAAGCTGCAAGAGGGCATCCGCGCGATTCCCGGACTCGAGATCGTCGGACGGCCGCCCATGAGCCTGTTCGCCTACCAATCTACCGATCCCAAACTGAACATCTACGCCGTTGGCGATTTCCTCGAGCGTCGCGGCTGGCACATCGACCGGCAGCAAAAACCCGCCTCGCTGCATGCCATGGTCAATCCCAACCATGCCGCCGTGGCCGACCAGTATCTCGCCGACCTGCATGACGCCGTCGCCTACGTCAGAGCCCACCCGGACGCCGCCGTCAGCGGCAGTGCGCCCGCGTACGGCGTCATGTTCAAGACGCCATTGCGCGGCCTCGTAAAGAAGAACGTCCTGAAGATGATGGAGGCCATGTACAGCGCCGAGTCAGAGATGCCGGACCTCGGCTCGGCCGACGTCGCATCCGGCGATGACGACGCGCCACCGAAACCGACCGCGCCCCCCGGCATCCCGAAGTCGGTGTTTGCGCTCATGAAGATCTGGAACCGAATCGCCCGGCGCTAGCGCTCCAGGAGGAGTTCTACCTCTGCTCGCCCGCCTTGGCCCGGGCGTCATCGAGAAACTGGCGGGCATCGCGCCAGTCCGGGCGCTCCATGAGCACCTTCTGGAAGTGGGGAATGGCGGCCTCGGCCTCGCCCGTGTCGAGGAGGGCCTTGCCGAGGGCGAAATGGGCGCTCACGTGTCCGGGATCGAGGCGCACGGCCTCGCGGAAATGAACGATGGCCTTGTCGAGGTCGCCCTCCTTGGCGTAGGCCATGCCGAGGTCGGCGTGCCGCGTGGCATCTTCCGCATCGAGGGCCAGCGCCGCCTCGTACTGGACGATGGCGTCCTTGGTCATGCCCATCCGGACGAGGAGGGTGGCGTAGTTGTTGTGCGCCAGCACGAAGTCGGGCCGCAGGGCCAGGGCCTGTTCGTAATACGTCTTGGCCTCGTCGAGACGGTTCTCCACCGCCAGGGCGTCGGCGAGCCCACAGCACATCTCCGCATCGCCGGCGTCGAGGGCCATGGCGGCCCTGAAAGCCTCGATGGCGCCGCTGTAATCCTTCTGCTTGGCCAGCAAGAAGGCAAGGCCCTCGTGGAAGCGCGCGTTGCCGTTGTGGAGGCGAAGCGCCGCCTCGTAGTGCTCCTTCGCTTCCTCGAGCTTGCCTTCGGCGGTCAGTACATCGGCCAGCACGCCATGGGCGTCGGCGTGGTTGGGCTCGGCTTCGAGCGAACGCTTGAAAAGCTCTTCGGCGCGGGCCCGTTCGCCGCTGTCGGCGAGAAGAAAGGCCAGATTCCGCGCGGTGCTGGGGTTGCCGGGATCCACGGCGAGGGCGTGCTCGTAGTGGGAGATGGCGTCATCGACTTCACCGCGTTTGGCCAGACGATCGGCTAGGCTGTGGTGCGCCGCCGCGTGTTCCGGATTCAAGCGTACCGCCTCGCGGTAGTGCCGTTCCGCCTCATCCTCTTGGCCTTGCTCCAGCAGCGCCAAGCCGAGGTTGAAATGCGCATCCGCGTCATCGGGACGCAGGCGCAGGACGTCGTTGAAGCACGAGATGGCCTCATCGATCCGCCCTGTTCGCGCATAAACGAAGCCTCGGTTGAACAGCGCCGAGGCATTCTGCGGATCGGCATCGAGCACTCGATCGAAGCAGGCCATGGCTTCCTCGCGGTCCCCGCCGAGGAATAGCTCATAGCCGAGGTTGTTGAGGGCGTCCGGATACTCCGGCTCGATGTCCAGCGCCTTCCGGTACGCAGCAATGGCCTCGTCGTGCCGGCCGGCATCGGCCAGAACCGCCCCGTAGTTGAACAGCACGTTGGCATCGCCCGGCCGGTCCCGCATGGCGGCCTCGAAGTGGCCAATGGCCTCCTGCGACCGGCCGACGCGGGAGAGGGCCAGCGCCAGGTTGTAGTGCACGGCGGTGTGGTCCGGATTGATGGCCAGCGCACGGGCGAGGTGCTCGACCGCTTCCTCGTCGCGGCCGTCATTCTGCAACACCAATCCCATGCCGTACTGCGCGAGGTCGTTCCCCTCGTTCACGTCGAGGGCTTGGGCGAAGCGTTCGCTGGCGGCGTCGCGTTGGCCACGCGCCATGAGCGCGAATCCGAGGTTGCTGAGGGCGCCGTCGTGCGCCGGATCGGCGTCTACGGCCTTCCGAAAGCATTCGAACGCATCGTCAGGCTTGGCGAGCTTGTCCAAGGCCAGGCCAAGGTTGTACCACGCGTCGGCGTTCTGCGAATCGAGTTCGAGGACGCGGCGGAAATGGCCAATGCTCTCGTCGACACGGCCCGCCCGCGCCAGCTCGTAGCCCAGGTTGAAGTGCGCTCGAGGATCGGTCTCGTCGAGGGCCGCCGCGCGCCCGAGCGTGGCCAGGCCTTCCTCGAGTTCGCCGTGGCGGGCCATCGCGACGCCGAGCGCATTCATCGCGTCCAGGTAGTCCGGCCTGATGCGCAACGCCTCACGATAGTGCTCGATCGCCTCATCGAGCCGGCCGGCCATGTCGTATACCGAAGCCACGTTGTACTGCGTGTTGGCGTCGCTCGATAGCACCGCCACGGCCTTCTCCGCATAGGCGGCCGCTTCGTCGGTACGGCCGAGCTTGGCCAGCGAACGCGCCAGATTCGAGTAGGCCGTTCGGTAGTCCGGATCGAGTTCCAGCGTCTTCTCGAAATGGTCCACGGCTGCTGCGTAGGCGCCCTTGCGCGCGAAGGCGAGACCCAGGTTGAAGTGGGCGTCGGCGTCCTTGGGTTCGGCCTCGATGGCTTCTTCGAGATGGAGGATTCCTTCGTCCAGAGCACCTTGGCGGACGAGTTGGTAGCCCACGTTGAAATGGGCCTTGACATTGGCCGGATCGATCTCGAGAACACGCCGAAACGCCGCGAGGCCCTCGTCGATCATGCCTTGCCGGACGAGTTCATAACCCAGGTTATTGCGCGCGTCCGTCCGATCCGGATCGAGACGGATCGCCTCTCGGTATTCGGCCATGGCCTCGTCGGAGCGGCCCGATGCAGCCAAGGCGCGCGCCAGGCTGAAATGGATGTTCGCATCGTCGGGCGATGCCTCGTTGGCGAGGGTAAACTGCTCGACAGCCTCCTCCGGGCGGTCTTGGTCCATGAGCGCCAAGCCGCAATTGTAGTGGACGGCGGTGTAGTCGGGTTTGAGTCGCAGGGCGGTCTTGAAATGGGTCAGCGCCTCCCCGGCCTTGCCCTGATCGAGGAGAACGACGCCGAGGTTGTAATGGGCGAAGGCGTCATCGGGATGCGCGTCGAGCCATTCGCTGAAATCCCGGATAGCATCCTGGTCGCGTTCCGACGCGACGTACGCTCTCCGCCGCTCATCGTGCCAGCGCGAAAGATTCGGCGTGAACGGCACAATCTCGATGTGGGCCAAGACAAACAGGACAAGGCCGGCAACGGCCCACGCGGCAGCCTGCTGGCAGCGGTGCCGTTGCACCAAGGTTACGATTCGGTCCACGGCGTAGCCGCCCCACAGAAACATGATCGGGATGAGCGGTACGCGGTAGCGCGAGCCAACGATCAACGGTAGGAACAGGCCGTAGTATGTCATCCAGAAGAGCAGCAAAAACACGGCCACCTGTACGTTCGGGTCACGGCACGCGCCGAGCCCCCCGCCGGAACGCCCCTTCGCACCGAGCGTCGAAATCCAGAGCAGCAAGCCCAAGAAAAACAAGCTCAGCGGCACAGGAAAACCCGGTAGAGACCGAAGCGTTCGCGACCGAGCCTTCTCGTACTGGACAACCGTATTGCCGTCAATCTCCAAGGGACTCAGAGACAGAAACGCCTTCTTGACGATGAGTTCGAGGACATGCCCGGGATGGTTGCGAATGTAATCGAAGGCCCTGTCTTGGAAATACTTCTTCCACACGGGATACGTAACTTCTTGCCCGAGCTTCTCCTCCATGTGCGCCGTCATCTCCGGAAGGAAGAGAACTTCCCAACCCTCCTCCGGGCCGAGCTCAGCGCCATCGATCGAGTATGAGCTGTACCCGTCGGCGTGTGGGTTGTTTCCCAGGAACAGGCTGGCCTCGCCCGTGTAGCTAACGGGCACGAAACGCTTGCACGCCAAATAGTTGCGAATGGTGATGGGCATGATTGGGAGCACCGCCGCTAGGAGAAACAGGGCCACGCCGATCATGGCACGCCCCCGCGGCCGACGAGACCAGGCCACCCAGCCCCCCCACGCAACCGCTAGGGTCAACGTAGTGATCGTTTCCGCCCGAACGGTCACCGTGATGCCGGCCACCAATCCGGCCAGCACCGCGATGACAAGCCGGGGCCGCTGCGCCCACCCACACAGAAGGTTGAACAGGAACAGCAACAGGAACACGAACAGCGCCGGCTGGTTCAACTCCGTCTCGTAATAGATGAAAGCCCAGAACGTGGCCATGAGCGCCGCCGCAGCGAGGCCCGCCCGGCGGCTGAATAGCATCCGGCCCAAGTTGAACAGGAGCAGAACGCTCAGCAGGCCAAGGCTGGCGTGGATCACGCGAACGGCCAGGTAGCTTGAGTCGGTCAGCCAGTAGACGGCCGCCAGGAAGAAGGGATAGCCGGGCGCATTGGGATAGGGAAAACCTTCCAGGAAAGGCGACGGCCCACCATCGGGACGCGTCCAGTCGCCGGTGATCAAGGCTCTGGCCCAGTAGTCCTTGAACGCGGCGTCGTGGATCGGGTGGGCAAACTCAGGCGAATGCACCGCCTCGGCTAGGTAGGCCGCACGCAAACCGGCACCAACCAGCAGGATTAGGCCCAGTGCTGCCCATGCCGGCAGGGTCATTCCGCGATCGTTCTCGGGTACCTCTCGGCTATCACGAAGCGTCACGGGCGTTTCTCCGGCTGCCAGTCAAGGCCGAAGGGAGATTATGCCGAAGAAGCGCCGCTTCCGGCAACGCGCCCGCTCACGCATCGGCGAGCCAGGTCTGGATCTCCTTGTGGATGAGTGGGCCGAGTTCACCGCGCTCCTTCAGTTCGCCCATGCAGTTGTGGCGGCCCGAATTTACCGGCTTCGGCGTGACGGTAAGCGCACGGTCCACGCTTCGGATCTGCTCGGCATCCGGCAGGCAGTGATCGCTGTAGAACAGGACGGCTCGGGCGGGCGGATTCTTACGGAGATACCAATCGAGGGCCTCGGCCGTGTTGGCCCGGCCTACGAGACGGCAAACGCGTTTCCAGATGTAGTACGCACCCAGCGTGACCAGCACGACCTCGAAGTAGTCGCCGGGGTGACGCAACATCTTCTTCCCGTCGAGAAAGACCCGCCACCGGTTCCGGGCAGAAGCGTAGATATCGAGCGGGAAGGCCGGATTGAACGCGATCACCAGCCCTACGGGCAGGACCCCGCTGAACGCGAACGCCGCTGCTCCGCCGCCCGACGCGCCGATGGCGACGTTGTGCGTAGAGCCGAGCTTGGCCAACGCGTCGCCGATGATACGCGCATAGAAACCATAACCGTCCGGCGTGCCGCCCAACGCGACGTTGTAGAGGCTGCGGTGGACATCGCGCACCCAGATGAAGTTGTAGTGCCCGCCGACGTCGAGGAGGGTCTTCCGAAACTCGAATTTCGGCATGGCCGCGTACAAGACCGCCATGCCGGCGAAGCAGATCACCGTCGTGTCCGCACCGTTGTCCTCGACACTGAGGCACAGCGAGGGATCCGTGCCGGCTTGCCCACCGGTCTTGTCCTGGAAGTCGAACTGGCCTTCCTCCTCGAGGCTCCGCGCGATGCCGGGCAGAAACATCCGGATGAAGAGCTTGACGAAGGCATTGAGCAGTCTGTTCACCTGTTCTCCCCAGAGCGTATGTGGAGCGGAGTGTATCACGCGATCATCGCGAATCGGAAACGGGCAGAGCTTGAATCCGCCTCGCTGGGGCGGGATACTGCACGAGGCAGGGCGCATTGCAGGAATCCCGGGCGGACGTAGGAGGGAAACGGTTGATGTACATGGCGTTTTGTTCATGTTGTCTATTGGCGAGTGTCGCCGCAGCCCAACCGGCGGTCCCTACGCCCGAATCAACGGCACCGTTCATCAACACGTGGCTCGTGGCCGGCACCTTCGAGAACGATGCCGAGAACACCGGCTACGATCATGATTGGATCGGCGAAGCTACCGTCGAGCCGCGCGAAGGTGTCGTGTCGGCCGAGCGCGCGTGGCGCTACTTCGACGATCGGCTCTTCTCGCGGAACTACGACGATTACCAAGACCTTTTCAGCTACTTCAAGGCGCAACGGTTCGAGTCGGTGGCGGCGAAAGTCGCGTACGCCTGTATCTATGTTCACAGCGCGCAGGATTGTCCGGCGGAACTGCGCATCAGCGCGGACAACGAGTTCAAGGCCTGGCTGAATCAGGATTGCGTCGCGTCGAGTCTTGAGAGCCATCCGTATCGCGATGGCGTCAAGGCGGGGGTACAACTCCGCTCGGGCTGGAATCGCGTGCTGCTCAAGATGGCCAACCAGGAGAACGGCCGGTTCGGCTTCTACGCGCGGTTGTGCAATGCCGACGGGGATCGAGTGGACCGCCTCACCTACGCCCTGGCGCCCGGCGGCGATCTCGCCGTTGCGACAAAGGCCATGGCCGAGGTCGGCGATGTGTCTATGCCCACAGCCTTCCGCGCGTGGCCGTACGTCGGCCTGGATCCGCTCTCCGTTTCGGATCCCATCGTCGAGAGCTACGCGAGGCAAAAGCCGCACCTCGCGGTGCATGCCTCGCCGTTCACGCTACTCGCGCAAGGCGGTGAGCCACCGTATCGGTGGACGCTCGCGGATGGCGCGCTGCCTCAAGGGCTCTCACTCGATGCGGACGGTACCGTTGCGGGCGTCGTCGACGAAGCGGCTGGGCTCGAGGCCTGTTCGTTCACGGTGCGTGTAGCGGACAGCGTCGGTCACCAAGCCGAGGGCACGCTGGACATCCGTGTCCGCGAGCGTCCGAACAAGTGGTACGAAGAGGCGCGCCTGGTGGCGCTGATGCACAATCCGGAGAGCATGCTCGACGCGACGGCCGCCGACTTGCAGGCCTTCGCGCGACTGATGAAACGCCAAGGCTACGCCCTCGGCATGATGATCTCGTACAACAACGGCGATATGACGTACCGCTGGCCGTCCATCTACGAGCCGGACAATCCCCTCGGCGACCTCGCCGGCCTGTACAAGGCCGCCCTCGAGGCGGAAGGGCTACGGTTCGGTATGTACATGGGCAACCTAATCGGGCCGAACCACGGCGGCGATAACGGCGCTATACTCATGGTCGAGGACGCCGTGCGCCGCTACCGCCCGGCCGCCATGTGGTTGGACTGGGCGAGCGCCGATCCGGACGGCTATGTCTCGCTCGATGCGCTGTACAGCATGATTCGATCGATCAGTCCCGACACGCTCATCGTGCTCAACGGCCTCAACACCCTCTACCACGGCGATTGGGACGTGGTCTGCCTCGAGGGCTGGGGCGCCTGGGGCGATCGCATGTGGGCAACGTGGCCCTTTCCCATCACGTGGTGCAAACGCGCACCCCTCGAGACGTGGCGGATGCTGGCCGATCCCGCCTTCGAGTACTCGAAGGGCATCTATCCCGACTGGCAGGAGTACCTGCGCGTCCAGGTGTCCATCATCGGCGAAGGGTTCGTAGCCAACATCGATCACAGTCCCACCATCCGCACGCCCTACACCGCACTGAACGAATCGGTGGTGGCGCAAGCGCACCAGGCCATGGCCGACTGGGCCAACCCGCCGGGAGTTCTCCCACTCCACGAATCCTACACGCGCGTCAACCCCGGGCCGCTCGCCGAGGCCGCATGGGGCTACAACACGATCAACCTCGAGCGCGACGCCATATACCTCCACCTCATGGTCAACCCGCGAGGAAAAACCGGCAAGCCGGACGCCGCCGAGTTGGTGGTCGGGCCTGTCGAGCGCGGCGTGACGGATGTACGCTGGATGAATGAAGGCCGCGACCTCGAGTTCGCGCAAGCCGGGACGGATGTAACGATCCGACTCGACGGCGTATCGGCCGATCCCGTCGACACCATCCTCAAACTCGAACTGGACGGGCCGCATCCTGTCCGCGTCGCATCCAAGATCGCCGCCGAAATCGTGCCGCCTGGCAATTTGGCCTGCTACAAGCCGGCGCGCCTGCTCAGCGTCGACGGTTCGCATCCGCTCGTGCCGAGTGGCTTCGCCTTCGCGCGGTACGGTGTCGATGGCCGCGTCGAAACGCACGCCCAAGGCGCGTATGAATGGGCGTGGGCCTTCGAGGTGGATCTCGAGGCCGTGCACGCCGTGCGCAGCATTGTGATCCACTTCGCGCCTGCCGGCTATGCCACGGAGTACAAGCTGCTTCTGTCCGCCGATGGCAATGCGTGGGCCGAGGTGGCCAATGTCGCTGGTTGTGAGGGCGGCACGCGCGAGCACGCCTTCGATGCCGTGTCGGCACGCTACGTCCGCGTTCGCGCCGTGAAGCCGGACGGCCCCGACCAGCCGGGCGCCCAAATGGGCGTTGCCGAACTCGAGGTGTACGAATAGCCGTGGGACCAGAAGGAGATACTGGATGCGCATGCCGGAGATTTTGGCCATGGCCGCGATGATGGCCTCGGGGGCCGCCGCTCAAGGCGAGCCGTACGCGCGGTGGAATCCGGGAACGCCGCCACCGACCGCCGCCGAGCACGACGGCTACCTCTATGTCGCTTACTCGAACGACGGACATCGCGGCAGCCACCTCAAAAGCGCCGAAATGGCCGTGATTCCACTCGAGTCGCTCGCCGTTGCGGATGAGGCAGCGGACGACCTGTTTGCGATAGGCGGCGACGCCTCGATCATGGACGAGGAGCACTTGGGCATCGTCAACGGCAAGCTCACCGTCGGCATCAACCACGGCGACGTCGGCTCGGTGGCCGGCCTGTGGTCACCGCCCTACGTGAGTTCGGATTTCCTTCTCGAGATGCGCGTATCTGGCGGCGAGATACCGACGGAAACGTACACGTGGCAGCCTACCGAGGTCCGGCGAGCCGGAGCGGTTCAGAATCTTGCCGTATCAAGCGTGACAGCGCTGATCGACGGTGCGCGCGCCGGCGTGCTCATGGCCGATATCGAGAACAAGGCCCCGACGCCCCAAGACGTGCCGATCGCCTTCGCGATTCGAGGAACGCTCGACCGCACGGACACCTGGGAGTTCAGCCGCGCGCAGAGCGCGACGGAGGCGCCGGTTGTGGTCGAGGGCGCGGCACTCGTGAAAGGCCAAGGGCCCTTCGCCATCGTGCTGAGAAGCGACCTCGGAGGATTGGCCTGGAACGAGGCCGAATCGTCTTGGAACGCAACTCTTTCGATGCAGCCCGGCGAGCAACGGCGCGTCTGTGTCGTCTTCGGCATCGGCGACAAGGCGGAGGCTGCGGCCGCGTGCGAAGCCATCATCGCCAAGCCGGAACAGGCAGTGGCCGAGGCGCGCGTAGCGTTCCGGCGGCGTGTCGACGATCTCTTCGACAAGTTGCCTACCTTGACGTCCGACAACGCGGCGCTGGTTCACTTCTACAATCGCTCGCTCGTGCATTTCCTCATGAACCGGTGGGACATTCCGGAGTTCGTCCTAAACCCCTACTATTCGACGGGCAGCGTCAAGGGCGGCTGCGTCTGCGAGTACCTCTGGAACTTCGGCGAAGTTTGGGAGATCCTGCCGCTCTACGATCCGCAGGCGGCGCGCGAGCACATCAAGCAGTTCCTCAAGACGGATATCACGACGCACTTCGCGTTCATGCCAATCACCGGTGAAGCCTTCGGGCCGTGGTATCCCGTCAACCAGGAGAAGATCATCGGCCTCACCTACTACTACGTGAAGAACACCGGCGACGCGGCGTTCCTCAACGAATCGGTGGCCGGGAAGACCGTGCTCGAGTGGGTCGTGACGAATGCCATGCTCGGCGATGACCTCGACAAGCCGGTGACGCTCATCGATTACGGCCCGTCGAACAGCCACCTCGAGTTGCGGCGCGGCTATCCCTACAACCACGTGATGCCGGATCTCAACGGCCGGCGCTATGCCAACTTCCTGCGCGCGGCCGAGCTGTGCGATCTGGCCGGTAAGCCGACATCGTATCTGAAGGACCGCGCCAAGGCACTCAAGACACTCCTCAAGGAGCAACTCTGGGACGCCGAAACGAAATGGTTCTGGTTCCTCGACGATCAGGGCGCCAAGGACATCCGGTACACCGTCCAGATCTTCAAGCTCTTCGGCAGCGATGTGCTTGACGGTGAGGAAGAGGCCGGCCTGCTCGAGCATCTCAACGAGACGGAGTTTCTCTCCGAGCAAGGCTTGCACAGCATGTCCAAACTGGACATCGCGTACGATCAGGTGGACATCGATAACGGCGGCGGCGGCATCTGCACCTGTTTCACACCGCAGATCGCTGAACGCCTCTACCGGGCCGGCCATGCTGACAAAGCCGACGACATGCTGCGGCGCGTTCTTTGGTGGGGCGAGCGGATGCCGTACTGGGGCGACTCGCTCGTGGCAAACGCCGTCGACTACCGAAAGGACACGCCGCTCCAGTGCACCGTCGACGGCGTTACCGTAGCGCAATGCATCATTTTCGGCGTGTTCGGCGTCGAGGCGCAGTTCAACGGCGACATCGCCATCGATCCGCACCGGCCGGCCTTCGCGCACCGGCTAGCGCTCCGCGGCCTGAAGCTGCGCGGCCTGACACTTGATATCGACGTCGATGGCACTACCTATGAGGTGCGCTGCGGAGATAAGCGAATCGAGTCCAAGGTCGGCGACGCGGTGGTCGTGCGCGCGGGCGAAATCGCGCCTGAAGGGGCGCACCAAGAATAGGACATATACGACCTATGAGTCCTGTGTCCGGCCTCGGCGCCACGCCCGGCCGGCGGTTTCGAGATGACTCTGTTGCCCGAACCTAAGAAACAAAAGCCAGGACGACCGTGAGGATCGGACAGATCGGTCGGATCCGTCGGATCCGTCGGATTGGGAGGAGAACAAGACACCATGTTTCAACGAAGACCGCTAGCGGCCACTCTGCTGATTGCGTCCGGGCTAGCGCTTCACGCGCACGCCGTCGATTGGCCTCAGTATCAGGGCGATGCCGGCCGCTCGGCCGTCGCCGGTGAAGCGCTGGCCACGCCGCTCGAGTGCAACTGGGTGTACCAAGCCACGCAATTGCCTCGGCCGGCGTGGGAGGAGCCCGGTCGCGAAGCGCATCGGCTGGACTTCGACTTCGCGCCGCAGCCGGTCATCGCTGGCGGCCGCGTGTTTTTCGGCTCGTCCGCCGACGATACGGTTCGAGCGTTGGACCTCGCGTCCGGCAAGGTCGTGTGGCGTTTCACGACGGGCGGCCCGGTTCGGTTTGCGCCGGCCGTAGCGGGCGAGCGCGTCTACGCGACATCCGACGACGGCTGGCTCTACTGCCTCGAAACCGCGACGGGCGCCGTGGTCTGGCGATTCCGAGCCGCGCCGGGCGACGATCTCCTCTTGGGCAACGGCCGGATGATCTCGCGGTGGCCGTTGCGCAGCGGCGTGGCCGTGGTAGGCGACACGGTGTATACCGTGGCGGGCATGTGGCCGGGCGAAGGCATCTACGTGTACGCCCTCGACGCGGAAACCGGCGCCGTTCGCTGGAGGAACGACTCGACCGGCATCCAGTACGTCGAGTTGCCGCATCCGGGCTCCACCGGTTTCTCGGGCGTTGCACCTCAAGGCTATCTGGCCGTGTCGGGCGACGTGCTCATCGTGCCAACGGGCCGGGCCTGTCCCGCCGCCTTCGATCGCAACACGGGCGAGTTCTTGTATTGCTGGCCGCATCGGAGCTGGGACGACGCCAAGCGCGGCGGCACGTGGTTGACCACGACGGCGGATCTCTATTTCAATCCGACGCGCGAGCCTCGGGGAACCAGTGACGCGTACGTGGGCGAGATGTCGCCCTTACCCAACGACGGCATGGTCGCCTACGAGATCGCAACGAACAAACCGATATTCACGTTGCCGGGCAAGCATCGCGTCGTTGTATCCGGCGACACGCTGTACGCCGTCGGCAATGGCGAGGCAGCGGCCTATGACCTCGCGGCCTTGCGGGCCGGCAAGAGCGCGTCCGAGGCGAGAAGGTGGACGGCTCCGCACCTCCGCGTGTACAGCCTCACCCTCGCCGGTGACACGCTATTCATCGGCGGCAGCGGAGTGCTCATGGCGCTCGATGCGCAGAGCGGCGCGCGCAAGTGGCATCGCACGGAGAACGTGCCGGGCGGCATACGCGGATTGGCGGTCGGTGAAGGCTGTCTCGTCGCAGCAACGGATCAGGGCGTCCTCACATGCTTCAGCGCGCGCAAAGGTTGGCCGCCCATCGTCGCCGACACCGCAGACTGGCGGATCGCCATCACCCGCGAGACAACGGCCCTCGCCGAGGACATCGTACAGCGCGCCGGCGCGGCAGGCGGATACGCCTTAGTCCTTGGGTCGGCCGACGTGCAGCTCGCCGCCGGCTTGGCCCGGAAGAGCCCGTTTCACGTCATCCATCTGAGTCCCGACGAGACCGCGGCCTCGGCGGCGCGTGAAGCCTTGATGCACACGGACTTCTACGGGACGCGCGTGGCGGTCGTCGCGGCCGGTGAGGCGACTCGCCTTCCATTGGCTTCCTACTTCGCCGACCTGATCGTGATCAGCGGTGACGCAAGCGCCTTGTCCGGAAGCGAACTCTACCGGATGTTGCGCCCGTGCGGCGGCTTGCTGCTTTTCGCCGGAGGAGTCGCGCCGGGCGAGCCGGGCCGCATCGTCACGGAATCGGGCGCGCTCGACGGAGAAATCCGGACGGATACAAACGGATGCGCCATGATCTGTCGCGGCCCGTTGCCAGGAGCCGGCGAGTGGCGATGCCAATGGGCGGACGGCGGCCGGACCGGCATCGGCGAGGAGAGTCGCCTGCACATGCCGCTTGGCCTCTTGTGGTTCGGCGGGCCCGGCCCGAATCGCATGATGGACAGGCACTTCGGCACCTCGACGCCGCTTTCTGTCAACGGCCGTGTCTTCCTCACGGGCGAGCGCCACGTCATCGCCTACGACGCGTACAACGGCCGCGAGTTATGGGCCCATCCGCTCCGGGGCGCCGGGCGGATGGGCGCGATGTGGTATTGCGCGAACATTGCCGCCGACAATGACATGGTATATGTGGCCGCCGGGGCGGCATGCCACCGTATCGATCAGGCTACGGGCACGCTCGTTGCGGCGCATGGCGTCCCGGAGGCCATCGCCGAGACGCCTGTCGAGTGGCAATACGTCGGCGTGACGGACGACTGTCTCCTTGGTAGTTGCCGCGCGGGAAACTCGGTCGTGTTCGCCGTTGACAAACGCGACGGCGTCCTCCGCTGGCAGTGGCGCGCCCACCGCGACGTGCCGCAGGGCTCGGTGGCCTACGGCGATGGGCGGCTCTACTGCCTTGACATCGAGCCGCCCGACGATCAGGCCCGGCGACGCGGCGTCATCCAGACGCCCGTGCGCAGCCTGATCGCCCTGGATCTCGCCACCGGCGCCGAAGTCTGGCGTCGCGACGACGTGCCGAGGACGCCCTCCGATCAGGTGCAGTACGCCGACGGCGTCGTGTCGGTCTACGCCAACGTAGCCTACGACGCGAACTCGGGTGAGATGCTCTGGCAGAAGGCCGTTTCGCCCGAGCGCCCGCCCCTTGTCCATGGCGACTGGATCATCGCCCAGCCCAACGCCTACGCCCTCCGAACCGGCGAGCAGCGCATGGTTACGGATTCCGTCACCGGCGAGCAGCGGCCGTGGGAGTATATCCAGTCCTATGGCTGCGGCGGCGTCAACGGCTGCGAGACGATGCTGTTCTTCCGATCCGGCGTGGCTGGCTTCTACGACTTCGAGAATGACGCGACCACGACCTTCGGCGGTATCCGCGTTGGCTGCTCGACGAACGTGATCGCCGCCAACGGACTGGCCATTCTCCCCGAGACCAGCAGCGGCTGCGCCTGCACCTATAACTTCCAGACCTCGATTGCCTTGGCGCCCGAGGCCGACGGTCGCCCTCGGCCGTGGTTCGCCGTAGCGGGCCGGACATCGTCGCAGCCTTTCGAGGCGCTCCGGCTCAATCTGGGCGCGCCCGGTGATCGGCGCGACGCCGACGGCGCGCTGTGGCTGGGCGTGCCGAGGCCGATCCTCTCGGGTGTCGTGCCCGTGGCCGTCACGCTTTCCTCGCAGGATGCCAAGTACTTCGAGCACGCCGACCAGAACGACTTGGCCGGCCTCGATAAGCCGTGGCTGTATGGCTCCGGCGTGCAAGATCCCGGCCGTATCACCATCGAGCTGATCGGCCGCACGCCGGCCGTGGCATGGCCGTGCGATAGCCTGCCGGCCGTGGACGGCATCCTGGACGAAGCGCTCAAGAACGCCGACGCCAAGAGCAAGATCCGCCTGAATTTCTCGAACGGCCTCAAGCAGTATGCGGACGTCTATCTCCGCCACGCCGCGGACGCGCTGTACGTCGGCGTACAGTGTTTCAAGGAAGAGGACACGCCGTGGACGGCGACCCAGCAAGGCGAAGACGCCCGCGTCTGGGAGGATGACTCGTGGGAGGTCTATCTGAGTGACAGTAGCCGCGATCGTTGCGTCCATCTGGGCGTGTCGGCATCGGGCGCTCGGTTCGACGGCCTTTGGGATTGCCGCGTATACGAGGCGCTGCGTGGCCTGGATCGCGCGTGGAACGGTGCGTGGACGAGCGCGGCGGCGATGGATGGCCATACGATGACGGTGGAATTGGCCATTCCTTTGAGCACGCTCGCCTCGGCGGGCCTGGACACGGCCGCGCTGTGCATCGACGTGCTCGGCACCGGTCCCGGCTCGCTTGGATCGCCCGATTTCCTCGCCGTGGACACGGACAGCTTCTGCGTACGCTGGAGTGGCGCCATCGAGGCGCCCGAGAGCCAGGACTACACCTTCACCGTTCGCGCCGATCAGTACACGCTCCTCAAAATCGACGACGAGACAATCATCACGCACAACGGCAACGGCACGCCGTCCGAATCGAGCGCCACCATCGCGCTCGAGGCCGGTCAGCGGCGGCGGATCGCCATGTTCTATGAGGAGGCCAAGGGACCGGCAACAATGCAGCTCTTCTGGAGCAGCCCTTCGATGGAGAAGGCGCTTGTGCCATCCTCGGTGCTGTACACGGACGAGGGCACGGCGGGCGGTCTCTCGGCGGCCTACGGCAACCGCTGGTTCGAGGAGCCGATCCTGACGCGCGTCGACGCGACCATCGATTTCGATTGGGGTGAAGCGGACCTCAACAAGATTCCGAAAGCGCAACTCATGTCGCCATGGGGCCCGCGCCCACGCCGATGCGAGGCCTTCCTGCCGTTATCCGTCGGCCCCGTAGCGGTCGAGGACACATACACCGTGCGCCTCCACTTCGCCGAGATCGAGGCCGTCGAGCCGGGGCAGCGTGTCTTCAACGTCAACGTTCAGGACAAGCCGGTGCTCGAGAACTTCGACGTCGTCGCCGAGGCACAGGGGCGTAACCGGCCCATTGTCAAGACGGTAACCGGTGTCATAGCCGATGCGGACGCGCGGATCCATGTCGAGCTCGCTGCGTCCGACGCGGCGCCCGTGACGCCGTTCCTCAACGCCATCGAGATCGCGGCCGAGTGAACACGTTCAGGATCGGACGGATCGGTCGGATCGGGCCGATCCGTCCGATCAACCCTATCGCCGGTCAGCGTCGTCGAGATCAGGTCGGCCGCGCCTCACCGCCGGCCACGTCGCCGTACGGGGTGGGCGGGCCATCCTATCCGCGTTCCGGACGTCAGGTGCGCCAGCGGGCCTGTTGCGCGCGTTGGGCGAGCCAGGCACATTGGGCGGCGAGGAGGTCCATCCACTCGGTGGCGGAGTGGCCGGCCACGCGCTCGCCGAATTGCTCCATCTGAAGACAGACGGAGGTCACGTGCTTCACGCCGACCGCGTAGTACAGGGCGACTTCTTCGGCGTAAGACAACTGACGCGAGAGTTGGTAGTTGTCGAGGAGGATATTGGTCCGCTCGGCAAGGATCTTTTCATCTGCGGTGGTGCGGATGCAGAGGTTCGAGATGGCGTAGGCAAGATCCTCGAGGAAGCAGCCCTCGCCGGCGAACTCGAGGTCGAGGATACCCACGAGTTCGTCGTTGTGGAAGAAGAGGTTGCCACCGTGCCAATCGCCGTGGATAAGGCCGGTCTCAAACTCGCCTCGCGCGTCCCAGTCCAACGTTTTCGCGGCGTCGCGCAGGAACAGGGCAATGGTGTTGCACTGCTCAGTCAATTCGGGCGTATCGGCCTCGGCGCGCGCTTTCTCGAAGAGTCTTCCGAAGTTCTCTCGGGGGACCTCGCTGAACCGCCACATGCGGGCCTCGCGCTGGGGACGGGGAAAGTCGCGGCACACGTCGTGGAATCGCCCTTGCGCCTTCGAGGCCACAATGAGCGTATGGCGGGTGACGCGCATGGGCTCGCCCTCAACGAAGCTCTGCACCTCGAGCGCCCAATCCTTGAGTTCGACGATGCCCTTGCCGTCCTTCGCGCGGATGATCCGGGCAACGGGCAGGTCGTGCTCGTGCAAGTGGTCGGACAGCCGATGTTGGAATCGCAGCGCATCGAGCTCGCGCAGGTCGCGCTTGTAGGTCTTGACGAGGAACCGGCCTGCCGAGGCCTCAATGATGAGCTTGCGGTGGCGACGCTGATGGGCCCCGGGCACAGGCACGGGCATCCCCACCTCGCCGAGGTCGTAGTACTCCCGCACCACCTGGGCAACAACCTCGTCCGGGTTGCGACGCGGCCCTACTGGGTTGCCAGCGTTCGCTCGCTTTCTATGTGGTTCCTGAGTTCCGTCCACGCGAACCTCGTGGGTTTGAGTTGGCTCTGTCCGAAGAGCCGCTCGGCCTGATCCAGATAATGGGGCGATTCGGGGCGGCCGCTCTGGCCCCACATGACGCAACTATAGGATTCGACACCCTCCGGCCGCATGAAACATAACATGACCGACTCGGAGCCGATCCAACCGACGTAACGTCCCGGCTGATCCGGCAGTTCCTTACCCTGCACACATAAGAGGGTCTCCGTGAGGTTACGGTCGCCCGCGCCGCCCCCGAAGTCGGCACCGTCGCACGGGAAATACCGCCCGCCACGGCCCACCCAGTGCACATCTCCCCAGCAGATGTCCAGGGTTCCGTACCTCTTCGTGACATCCTCCACCGTCTCGGCCAACAACGCCAGCATCCTTGCCTGATCCTCATTCGAGAGTGGGCGTTCTTCGGCCACCGCTACAATATCAATACCCGCCTCGCACTTCAACCGCCAGAACATCACGAAGGGCGCCGCGTGACTCTCCTTGACGAACCGGCCGTCCCACCCGAGGAGCGCCTCGACAATCGCCGCGAAATCCCCATCGGCCATGTAATCCTCGCCCTCGGCGTCGACCGCCTCACGCAAGGCCTTCTGCCACGGAACGGCCAGCATGTCGTAGGCATCCATGGCCAGAACCCGTGCCTCGTCCTTGGTCAGCGAGTCATCCGACGAAAGCACGGCGAGGGCGCGCCGCCCGCGCGGGGTCTGCAGTCCGGGATCGCAGTGGTAGATATACGCCGGATACCTGTCCGGCGTCAGCGGCGAATCGAGCATCATGACGGCGGGGCTGCAATTGCAGTTTTGGAGATAGCCCTGCGGCGGATTCTTGAGTTGGACAAGGTCTTCGATGGAATGGATGCCCTGCCACGCCGTCGCTGACGTATTGCCCGGCACGGGCACCTCCCAGTTATAGCCCTCGGGCCGGATAGGCACGCGGCCCGTGCGGACGTATTGGATGTTGCCTGACGTGTCGGCAAACAACACGTTCTGTTCCATGAGCTGGTTCATGGCCAGAGCGGCATAGAACTCGTCGCTGCTCTTGGCGGTCACCATAGCGTAGATCTGCTCGAAGAGACCCGCCTCATCCAGGTACGGCGTCTTGCCAACATACAGCACGCCCTTCTCGGCGTCGGGCTCGGCGATGGCGGGCCCGTTGACGGTGTAGAGCGCCGGCTGCTGGAAGGGCTTAGCGCCCTTCACCGGCACGACGACCGGCTTGACCTCGGCGGCCTTGAGTTGCCCGTCGTACTCGTAAACCATCGGCATCTTCGGATCGTGCTTCATCATATACACATCGGACGTGTCGGGCCCGCCCGTCGTGCAGGCCCACGAAACAAACGCGGTGTGGCCCAACGCCGGCAACGGCGATCCCACCACGAAGAACCCACAACACTCGTAGTCCGCGCAGTGCATCCGCGCCTCGTAGAACACCTGGATACCTTCCCAATCGAGGTGCGGGTCCAGCAAGAGCACCGCGCAACCTTCGGCCGATCGCCACGGCGCCACCGCCCAGCCGTTCGATCCCATGGGCGGCGCCTTGTCGAAGCGGCGCAGTTCCTTCATGAGCGTCTGCACCGGCCACTGGAGGATCATGAGCCGGCCTACGGCGCCGCACTGCCAGCCCTCGAGATCGCAGGCGAACTCCGGCACCTGCTCGGGATGCTCGGCCACATACGCCATCACGCCTCGAATAAAGCCATCCCCAAGCGCGCGGATGGGCGCCGGCGCCCTGTCCCAATACGCGCGGCACACCTCGGCGTTGCGCACCAAGCGAACCATGTAGTCCATCTCGGCGTGTTCTTCACCGAAGGCCTCGGCCATAGTCCCCGTGGCCATGCGCACGTTCTTGTAGATGTCGTCGAGCCGATCCTCGGCCTGGGCGTATCCCAATCCGAAGGCAGCGTCCTCGAGACGCTCGGCGTAGATGTGCGGCACCCCCCATTCGTCACGGATTAGCGTCACGGATCCAGCACCGGGCGATGGCGCGGGCCGGCCCGTCAGCACTGTCGAGGTCGGGTGCGATTTTGGTGAGATCGGCCCGTCTGACGCAGGTTGGCCACAGCCTGCACCAACCACGGCCACCAGCGAAGCAAGAAGCAAACCGACACCCGCGCGGATTATGGAATAGTTCATTTCGGCTCCATTATGTCCAACCCGCTGCCGATCACTCCGTTAGGATAGCGCATTTGGGCAACTGAGAAAAAGGCACTCAACAAGAAAACTGACATCTCCGCGACCTCGAACGCGCCGAGTCGCCTCCTGGACGCCGCCAAATCCTACCTGCTTGTGGCGCTAAGTTGCGCGGGCCTACCGCAATGTGGTACTGTCTGCAGCGTCGCAAGAATCCAATCCTGCCTGTTAGGGGGTATCTGACGGAATTCAGCGAGTGCGGGAATTCCGCAATTCATGGCTCCTGTTAGATTAGGCGTCCCTGGGGCTGTGTGTGGCATCCACCGAGCGCAATGGGATTCTGCGGCGGAACGCAGGAACGACTCACCTTGGCACGGCCTTTGCCTCTATTCAGGCGTGGCCGGTGACGGGTTGTCAAGCGATGGCCCGAAACTAACGCGAGCCTCATACGCAGCTTGCACGACCGCGGTAGGCTTGCACACGACATAAGGTGAGCCGGCGGAATAAGACGGATATCAGCCCGCGGGCTGGAAACAGGCGACCAGAAAGAACGATCATGGAACGGCAGACACTAAGACACGAGGAACTCACAGCGTACGAACGCGACGTGGACATGCTGTCTCGCCACCGGGAATTGGTGGGACCCGCTGTGGTGACATTGGCGCAGCGAGAGCTCGTGTTCCTGCCGTCCGAATCCGAAGAGCGACCTCTCGCCCTGGTTGCCAACTAGCTCCCGTTTCGCCGCCGTTGTCAACGGCCTTCCCCTTCCCGCCCGTGCCGCAAGCCAGGACGCAGACAATCACAGCCACGGCCGCCAATCCCCAATGAGTATGCCCTGCCCATGAGTCTCGAACTGCCGAGGTGTTGGTCATCATGTCACTGTCCTCCCGTCTTCGAGCGCGGCTATGCCCTGGAATCGCTCTGCGCGCCTCGGCGTTCTCGGCGGCTCTGCGTTGAATAGGCTTCGACGCCCCTCAACGCGGAGGACGCAGAACGCGCAAAGAGCCGTAGAGGAAAACGCCGTCCTTCCGGCCTATCTTCCGTATTCCGGGCCTTCGTGTCCTTCGTGCTCTTCGTGGTTGCATGAAGAAGCGGTTGTCCAAGTATCAACCACGAAGGACACGAAGACCACGAAGATCAAACGGTCTCCGTTTCCGGTTTACCTTACAATCGCAAACCGCCTATCGCTGAGGAAACAGGGACTGTCCCAAGCGAGCGAGTCTTCGAGCGAGTCGGGACTGTCCCCGTTTCCGGCCTATCTCACAATCGCAAACCGTCTGTCGCTGAAATCTCTGATCGCGCTATCCGTAAACGACTGTATGCGCAGCCGGTAGTTCGCCGCCGCGGGCAGGTCATCGGGAATGAGCCAGTTGAATTCGCCGTCATTCGAGGTGCGCCGGGTGATCCAGCCGAGAAAGGTCGCGCCTTTGTGCAATCCCAACCGCACATCGGCACCCACGGCAGGATCGTCGCCCAGCCATGCGATGGTCTGGGTCTTCACAGCCTGCAACGCCTCGCCGCCGTTGGGCACCGTCAACGCCAGGGCGGGCGGTGCGATCGAGAAGGTGCCGTCGCTGTAGTCGACAGTCGAGTTGTCCGTGAACGACTGGATCCGCAGCCGGTAATCATCGCCCGGCGCCAAATCCGGCGGAATCAGCCACGCATACTCGCCATCGTTTGCCGTCTTCCGGACGATCCAGTCGATGAACGCCGCGCCCTTGTGCAACCCGATCCGGACATCCGGCCCGGCGACCTCCGTATCCCCCTGCCACGTAATGGTTTGCGCCGTCCCCGCTTCCCACGCCTCGCCCAGATTCGTCGACGTCAAAAACAGCGGATTCGGACACCCTTCGTTCGCAACGAGTGTGATCGGGTTCAGGAACTCCCAACCTGGATCCACGTACAAGTCAGGCATGCATTCGAGAACCAATCCCATGTCTCTGACGAAAAAACGCGACCTTGCGTCGTCCACAAGGGCGATGGCATCCGCCTGATCGCCCGGCGCAAATCCAGTTATCCCGAGGCACGACCCATAGTTGTCGAGCAGCGAACTCAACGTGCCGCTGTGGGCCGTTACGACCACGCCATCCGGCATCATCACGGGTGTATCTAGGGGATAGTACCGCGACCAGAGGAAGAGCATGCCGTCGGCGATGGTCGGGAGTTCGGTCAGCGCCGCCGGGTCGGACACCCAATACAGGTTATCATCCACCCACACTCGGTGCGTGGAGCCCGACATGAAGACTTGACCTCCAAATGTGCTGACTTGGGAAACCTCCCACACGCCGAAGCCATTCGCCGTGAGATGGGCCACCACCTCGATGTCCGTTACGAAGGACGCGTGACCGTCCGCTCTCCACAGATTCCCGACGGCCAGCGGATAGTAATCGCACATGTCGATGATCTCAGCATGCGCTGGCGCTGGAACACAGGCCAGCACGCAGATGATCGCAGCCACAGTGACCCACTGCCAGCCAACACGCGCTGTCCTTGAGTCTCGGACTGCCGAGTCGTTGGTCATCATGTCGGTATCCTCCCGTGTTGGGGCGCCATCCCGGCGCGTCGCCGGCTGGGAAAGCGGGGACAGTCCCGTCTCGCTCGAAGACTCGCTTGCTTGGGACAGTCCCCGTTTTCCCACGGGTCCGCCTGAGGCGGACTGCCCGGTCCTCGTGTTTCGCGGAGCAGGCTCCGCGAAGGAAAAGCGCAAGCAAGCTTGCGCTCAACATGAAACTCGTTGCGTACTGTTTCTCAATTTGCCGTTATCAATCGTCATAGACTTCGCCGTTTATCCGCACGTGGCCGGCGACCTTGAGGTTGCCGGCCTCATCGATCAAGGCCACACCATCGCCGTCCATCCACATGCTTACCAGGACACAATGTACGTGAACTGAGGCAAAAAGTCAATCCCCTATTACTGGAGATGAGATGGGAGGCGCGAGAGGCGAGCGCCGTGGCGGAGCTTGATTCCCGAGGCGCGGCGAAGGATACTCTTGGCAGGCGCCCGCTTGGTCAAGGGCTGGCGCGTGCCTCGGCACCATCCTTACGAAGACGAACATATGGCGGGTACGCCCTCGTGTTCACACTGGAGGTCGATAGACGATGAAAGCCACTTCACGACGTTCCTTTCTCAGAAACATGGCGGCGGGCGCCGGGCTCGCGGGCGTGGGCCGTATCGCGGCCGCTGAGGAGAAACCCATCCAGGGATTCGAAGATACCGCAACCACCACACAGAAAGATACGGTCTGGGAGCCGGTATCCGATCGCAAGATCCGCGTCGGTATTGTCGGCTACGGCGTCTGCCAGTTCGGCGCCGCGTTCGGGTTCCAGGATCATCCGAACGTCGAGGTGGCGGCCGTCAGCGACTTGATTCCGGATCGCTGCCAAGCGCTGTCGAAAGTGTGCCGGTGCGACAAGACGTATCCTTCGCTCGAGGAACTGATTAAGGATGACGGTATCGAGGCGGTGTTCGTGGCGACGGACGCCCCGAGTCATGCGCGGCATTGCATGGAGGTGCTGAAACACGGCAAACACGTGGCATCCGCCGTACCGGCCACGTTCGGCTCGATCGAGGAAGCCGAGCAGTTGTACGAGGCGGTCAAGGCGGCATCGGGCCTGAAATACATGCTTTTCGAGACGTCGGCATTCCACAACGACTGCTACGCGATGCGTCAGATCTTCAATGCGGGCGGTTTCGGCACGATGGTCTATTCCGAGGGCGAGTATTTCCATTACATGGACACGCCCATCGATTCATACAAGGGTTGGCGGATCGGCCTGCCGCCGCAATGGTATCCCACGCACTCGAACGCCTATTACGTCTGCGTGACCGGCGGCAGTTTCACCGAAGTGTCGTGCATGGGCATCCCGAGCGTCATCCCTCATCTCCTGCCGGACAACAATCCATACAAAAATCCTTTCGGCACCGAGATCGCCCTATTCCGCACGAGTGAAGGCGGCATGGCCCGCATGGGCGTGAGCTGGGATACGCCTGGTTTTGGCGGCGAGATGGGCCGCGTCCGAGGCCAGAAAGGATCGATGCTTGGCATGAAGTTCGACGGCGTGGAGGACGTATCGAAGCTGAACCTGGACAAGCCGCCGCTGCCGCCGGGTGTGGACGCGGGTGGTCATGGCGGATCGCACGGGTACCTCTGCGAGGAATTTGTGACGGCGATCCTGCAAGACCGCAAGCCCCTCGTCGATATTGCCTGGGCGCTGAACATGACGGTGGGCGGCATCGTCGCGCACCAGTCGGCTCTCAAAGACGGCGAACTGCTCAAGATTCCGCAATACACGTTCGGATGATGCCCCACGGGAACGGTGCACACTTCCGGAAACCGATAGTCAGGAGGCAACCATGGGTGACCATATCGATTTGAATCGCCGGTCGTTTCTCAAGAGGGTGGGTGCGGGCGCGGCCCTCGCCGCGGCGGCACCGGCCGTTGTGCGTGGCGTCGATCTGACAGCGGATCCGGTGCGCGTCGGCCATATTGGCATCGGGACGCGTGGATGGGACTTGATCCGGTACACCGGCGCCGTGGACAGCGCCAAGGTTGTGGCCGTATGCGACGTGTACAAGCCGCACGTGCAGCGCGGCGTCGAGGCGGCCAAGAACCCGGACGTCAAGACCTACGTCGACTACCACGATCTGTTGTCCGATCCTAACGTCGAGGCGGTGGTCATCGCTGCGCCGGATCACTGGCACGAGCAGATGGTCCTCGACGCGGTGCAGGCCGGCAAGGACATCTACTGCGAGAAGGGCTGGACTATGTCCATCGACGCGGCCAAGCGGATGCGTGCGGCGGTGAAGAAGGGCGACACCGTGATGCAGCTCGGCCACCAAGGCCGCCAGTATCCCGCCGCAACCGCCGGCGGCGACATGATCCGCGAGGGGAAGCTCGGCCCGCTCACCCTCGTGAAGACAGGCCGTTACTGCAACAGCCCGGCCGACCAGCCGGTGTGGCGCTGGTACGGTTACTACAACGTCTGGGACCGCCCGGATCCGCAGCAAGTCATCAAGGATCTGGATTGGGGAAAATGGCTGGGATCGGCGCCGGCCATCGATTTCAACGAGCGGCATTTCTGGCACTGGCGCTGCTATTGGGCCTACGGCACCGGCCAGGCCGGCGACTTGCTGACGCACGAGCTGGACTACGTCCAGTCGGTGCTGAAATGGGGCATTCCGGACACGTGCATGTGCGCCGGCCTCATCGCCCTCCTGAAAGACGATCGCGAGGTGCCCGACACCTGGCTCGCGACCTATCAGTTCGAGGAGCAGGGCTGCACGGTATCCTTCGAGGGCGTGCAGAATTCCGCGCGCAACCAGCCGCCCGAGTTCTGCGGAAAGAACGCACGAATGATCTACAACGGCATCGGCCAAGACGCCAGCCGCTTCGAGATCTACGACGACGGCGCGGCATGGCTCATGAATGCGCCCGGCCCCAAGGCGACGTATCAGTTCGATCCGCGCACGGCCCCCAAACAGCCCAGTCACATGGAGGACTTCCTCGAGTGCGTCCGCTCGCGCAACGTGCCGCGCTGCAACGTGGACGAGGCCTTCATCGAGGCGGCCACGCTCATGATGAGCGTCGAGTCCTATCGACAGAAGCGCCAGGTGCGGTGGGATCGTGAACGCGAAGAGATTGTCTAGGGCGATGGATCCGATTGACCGCATTGACCGCATTGACGATGTGGATTGCGCCAGGGAGCGTGAGGAGTGTCGCCCATGTCCATTTCTCGTCGACGGTTTCTAGGCGCTTGCACGGCCCTCGGCGTTGGCCATTCGCTGGCTTCGCGGTGCGCGTGGTCGGCTGCCGAGGGTGCCTCGGCCAGGCGCCGGTACCACTGCTCGCTCGCCGTGGACGCCCTCGAGGCGGATCCGGATCTGGTCTCGGTGGTTCGCGACGCCGGCGTCGATGCGGTGTGGATCAGTTGCTTCTTCCAGGGAACGTGGCACTATCCCCTCGAGACCGCTCTGGCATGGCAGCGGCGCATCGAGGCAGCCGGTATGAGTGTCGGTAACATCACGGTGCCCCTCGGCCATCCCTCGTTCACCGAGGGCACACCCGACTACATGCCGGACACGGCCTTCCAGCCTTGGCAGCGCGGTGTCGGCCCTGACGGGCGCGTGCGCCACGGCGTCTGCGTGCATCCCGGCGCCACCGAGGCCAACGTCGAGGGCGTCCGCAAACTCAAGACCCTCGGCCCTACCGCCATCTTCCTCGACGATGATTTCCGTCTCGCGCCGTCGCCCCACGATATCGGCGGCTGCTTCTGCGATGCCCATCGCGAGGCCTTCCTCCGGCGCCACGGTCATGCCGAATCGCGATGGGACGAACTGCTCGAGGATGTCCGCCAGCGCCGGCTCACGCCGATCCTGCGCGCGTGGGTTACGGATGCGTGCGACGAGCTGACAGCCTGTTTCCGCGCCCAGCAAGAAGCCGCTGCACCCGAAACGGAACTCGGCATCATGGTCATGTACCTGGGCTGCGAGAAGGCCGGCATCCGCTTGCGCGACTACCGCGACGTGCCCTTCCGCGTCGGGGAACTCATGTTCAACGACGAGTCTTTCGCGCCGGTCAAAGGCAAGACCAACGAGTTGTTCAGTGCCCTGTTCCATCGCCGCTTCGTCGAGCCGGGCCGGGCCTACAGCGAAACGACGGCATGGCCGCCGGACCAACTGTCGGCGGCGAACATGGCCGCGAAACTCGTCGTGTCGACCATCGCCGATGTCCGCAACACCATGTTCATGAGCGGCATCACGCCGTTTCCGCGTACGCATTGGGAGACCCTCGCGCCGGCCATGCGCGAACAGAAACGGATTCACGAGGTGTTGGCCGGCCACGTGCCGCGCGGGCCCTTCAAGCACTTCTGGGGCGAGGCCAGCCGATGGGTCGGCGATGCCGATCCTTACAGCCTGTTCCTCGCGACCGGCGTGCCCTTTGAGGTCGTCGATGCGCCCGGCGCCGATGGGTGGACCTTCCTCGCCGACGCCGATGCGGGCGCGGTGGTCGCGGGCAATCTGAAAGGCAACGGCACAACCTTCGTGTGCCGGTCGAGCCGCGGCATCCCCATCGATGGCGCCACCGCCCTGGCCGAGAACCTGCCCGACCTCTTCGAGTTCAAGCGTGCCATCCGCGCGAATCTCGGAACCGTGCCTATCGTCGAAGAAGACGTGCCCATCGTATGCGCGTGGTATCCCACCGCCAAGGCCGCGCTCCTCTGGAACCTCACCGAGACTTCACAGAACGTCACGTTGACCTGCGGCGAATCGCAACGCGCCATCGCCCTCGGCCCCGTGGCCGCCGAACTCGTTCCGCTCGGCAACGAGTGAGACACGGCCTACAACCAGACTATTGGCCCGTGGCTGGCCGTTGGCGTGGGAGACCGCGACTAGCCGAGACGCGATTCTGGAATCGGCACAGGGAAGACTGCTCGAATGGCCTCGTGCGCAATCTGGTTCCACAGGCCTGTGATTGAGGTCGGTTATGTGACCCACGTTGGTGGTTTGCTTTTCCGATAGGAATCAGGTATACTCTCATCAAGTTTGAAACCTGCTGGTTAGGTAGTAGGTGGTTTCTCGTTAGTTTCCCTCCTACGTTATGCTCACCTCAGAATCTGGGCACCCACTTGTGTGTCGTCTCCCACTTCGTCGTTGCTGAGCATGCACAATCAGCTATAGGCCGGCACGATCCGGCCCGACGAAAGGGACATGACCATGTCTTTCCACGAATTCTCTATCGATCCGCGATGCCTCGAAATCCTCGAGGCCCAGGGGATCACCGAACCCACACCCGTCCAAGCGCAAGCCATCCCGCCCGCCCTCGACGGACGCGACGTCGTAGGCATCGCGCAAACCGGGACGGGCAAGACGCTCGCCTTCGGCCTGCCGTCGCTCACGACGCTCAGCGCCCGCAACGGCGGCTACAACCGTATGCTTGTGCTCACGCCGACGCGTGAGTTGGCGCAGCAGGTGCACACCGTGTTCGAGCGATTCGGCCGCGCCTTGAACCTACGCTCGGTATGCCTGTTTGGCGGCGCCGGTCTCGAGCCTCAGGCCAAGGCCCTCCGCCGGGGCTGCACCGTCATCGTGGCCACGCCGGGCCGGTTGCTCGACCACATTTCGCGCGGCAATATTCGGTTCGACAAACTGTCGATCCTCGTGTTGGATGAAGCGGACCGGATGCTCGACATGGGCTTCCTGCCCGACATCCGGCGCATCCTCGCCAAGCTTCCCAAGGACCGCCAGACCTTGATGTTTTCGGCGACGTTCCCGCACGATATCGAGCGGTTGGCCGCCGACATGCAGCGCGACCCGATTCGGATCGAGGTGGGCGCCGTCGCCATGCCGACCGACACGGTCCGGCAGAGCGTCTACACCGTCGATCCGGAGCGCAAGCTTGGCCTGCTCTCCGACATCCTGCGCGGGCCGGACGTGCGTTCCGCATTGGTTTTCTTGCGGACGAAACACCGCACGGAGCGCGTGTCGAAGGCCTTGCATAAGGCGGGATTCAAGGTGCAGGCCATCCACGGAGGCCGTTCGCAACGCCAACGTGAGCAGGCCCTCGACGGATTCCGGCACGGGCGCTACACCGTCCTAGTTGCCACCGACGTCGCGGCGCGCGGGCTCGATGTCCGAGGCATCACGCATGTCGTGAACTTCGATATCCCGAACGCCTCGGAGGACTACATTCACCGCATCGGTCGCACGGCCCGCGCCAGTGCCGACGGCGACGCGATCACCTTCGTGTGTCCCGACGAGTACATGGCCCTCGGCACCATCGAGAAGGCCCTCGGCAAGAGCCTGCCCCGCGAAGACTGGGAAGGCGCTGTGAACGTCGTCTCGACCTTCAACAAGGCCGCGCAAGAGCGTAAAGGCGCCAACGGACGCCATGGTGCACGCCGGCCCCGGCGCCTCCTAAGCCGTCGGTAGAAACGGATTTCCACGCCTGGAGACGCTCCCGTCTCCAGGCGGTTCTTTTTCCACCAGCCAAGCGATCGCCGGTAGCCACTGAATCGGCGGCGGTAACGGCTCGCGAGGCGGCGACGCGTCAAGGGTGAGCAGGAGCGGAACGGCTTCCGGATGATCGGTGGCCGCCGAGAGAAGGGCTCGCACCTCGCGGTCCCATGTGTCCTGATCGTCCACTTCTGCGCACACCTGGATCAGAAACCGTTCGCCCTGAGGTCCGGCGGCGAAGAAGTCCACCTCGTGGCCTTCGGCGGTGCGCAAGTAGCCGGATTCATATCCTCGCCGCTCGAGTTCGAGGAGGACAACCGTCTCGAGGGCATGGCCGAGGTTCGAGCGGCCCGTGCGCTCGTAGAGCGGAATGAGTCCCGGATCTACAGGATACGCCTTCCGAGGATTCACCATGCGCTGCCGTTCGGAGGCCGTGTGCAGTGAGAGGGTGCGGATGAGGAAAGCGTCTTCCAGATGGGCGAGATACTCGTGCAAGGTATTCTTGCCTATGGCCATGCCTTGCGACTTGAGTGTGCCGTATAGCTTCTGGACGCTAAACGATGAGGCCGGATTGGCCAAGAGGCGCCGCTGCATCCAGCGCAACGCCATCGGATTGGTCACGCGATGCCGCTCGATAACGTCGCGGAGCGTGGCCACGTCGACGTACGAACGCAGGAGCGCGGTTCGGTCGCGTGAGGACAATCCCTGGACCTCCGGGAACCCTCCTTCGGTGAGATACGCTCGGAACAGGTTCTCGACGTTCGAGCGCTCGGCTTTGGCGAGATTGCACCACGGCGCATTCGGTTCCTCGCCCCGATGCCGTAGGAACTCGCGGAAGCTGAAGGGATGTATAAGCACTTCTAGACCTCGCCCGGGCATACTCGTCGCCACTTCTCGGCTCAACAAGCGCGCCGAGGATCCCGATAGGAAAAGCTCTATCCGCTCCGAATCCATGAGGCGTCGCGCGAACTTCTCCCATCCGGCCGCTACTTGTATTTCGTCCAGAAAGAACGTCACCGGTGCTCTGTCGCGCCGCTCCGGATGGAGCGCGAAGTACTCCTCGACAATCCATTGCAGGTCGCTGGCGGTCACTTCGCCCAGGCGTTCATCCTCCAAGCTGAAGAAGAGCAATGCCTCGCGCGGCAGGCCGGTGGCCAGGCGCTCGGCAAGGCATTGCCAGAGAAACGTGGTCTTGCCGCTACGCCGCATTCCGATGACGAACCGTGCCTTGCCCTTGATATCGGGCACGTATATTTCCCGGGGCGTGTAGGGCGGAATGGGGGCTGCAAGTGCGTCGGCGATCTTTTGCCGAATCACAAGTCGTATTTGTCCTTCTCTGGAAGACATATTGTATCCTTTTTATCCTTCCTAAAAAGATAATATCACCCCTTGAGCTGTAAAGTCAATGGGGACAAGGCCGTACGACGACCACGCTGGCGGCTTCTTCCGGCTAGAACGTTCTAGTCTTCAGCGAAAAGGCACCTAACTAACGGTCTTCAGGCAAACTCGTAACGATATTATCTTTTTGTAGAAGATAATTTAGGCAATATTTATCTTTTCTTGAAAGACAATATTGCTGTCGTGGATCGCCATGCGTGCGACGCTCAGACGCGGCCGTGTCTCGCCGGTTTGCGCGCGCGCCGGGGCCTGGATAAAATGCGACGAATGATGCCCAAGCTCACAGACTGGCTGGTAGCGGCCAGCGACACGATCCGTTACCTCCGGTATCGCGCGGGCCGCGCCGACGCGCCTTGGTTTCAGGATCACGGGGCCGAATGGATGCGTATCCTGGGCCTGTTTTGGGGCTGGGACAGGAATCTCCGGATCATCGGCGCCCAACACTATCATCGAGAGGGCCCGGCGGTTTTCGTGGGGAACCATATCAAGCTGAGCGATCCGTTCTTCGCGTACGCTGCGATCCATCGCGTCACGCGCGGTCCGGGGCGGTTCTGGGTGATGATGCGCGATGACTTCTTCGGCAACGCGCGGGGCATTGTGAAATGGTTTGACATGGATCGTTGGACCGCCTGCGGCGGCGCGCTCCAAATCAGCCGCGACCGCGTTCAGTTCTCGCAGTTGAAACCGTTCCTGAACGTGCTGGCCGAGGGCCAACCGTTTCTCATGTACAACGGCCGTTCGCGCAGCCGTAGCGGCCAGTTCTTCGAGTATCGTGACTGCATCGCCGAACCGGGCGGTGTGGGGCTTTTCCTAGCGCATGGCCAGCGTCGAGCCGGGCCGGATCGCCGCATTCCGGCCGTGCCGTTGGTGCGCACGTGGAACCCTGTGACAAACCGGGGCGCGATTGTCTTCGGCTCGCCGATGTATATCGCGCACGGCGCCAACCACGAAGAGCAGCGCGCCTTTGACTATGCGTTGGCCGCTCGCATGGGCGATCTCGTCGAGATCAACGTGCCGCACGTCGTGAGCGTGGTGGCGTACCTCCAATGCCTGCATCGTCGGAGGCCTGTCGTGGCACGCGCGTGGCTGGATCGCGCCGTCCGCCGCGTGTTCAACGGCCTTGTGAACCGCTACGTCGATCCGCGCGCCATCACGAATCTCGAGGGTGAGCTCGACGCCTCGCTCCGGTTCCTGGCCAAGGCCGGTGCGCTGTCGCTGCGCGAATCCGATGTTGTACTCCACGCCCAGCGCATCCTCTACCTGCCGCCGCCCGATGCCAAGTTCCTCGACGAGAATCCCGTTCGGTACCTCGCGAACCAGGTGCTTCACCTGCGCGATATCACCTCGATTGCCGAACGCGTTGTCCTCTCGTAGACCACGAGTCCGAATGGCAAGGTTGTATGCCACCGCCGGGGTGCATACAATGATCTGGGCGTAATCCAATACGGCAACCCGGAGGGAAAGGCCATGCAAGTTCTGGTCATGTACCACTCACGAACCGGCCACACACAGAAACTCGCCGAGATGATCGCGGCAGGCGTCGAGGAGGTTTCCGGTGTCGCGTGCGTCGTCAAGCCGGCCTTCGAAGTGACGCAGGAAGACTTCCTGAATTCGCAGGGGATTATCGCCGGGTCGCCGGTGTATTTTGGCACGATGGCCGCCGAGCTTAAGGATGTGTTCGACCGCTATGTCGGTGTCCGCCAGCGGATGGGCGACAAGGTGGGCGCGGCTTTCGCAACCAGTGGCGGCATCTCGGGTGGCAAGGAGACCACGATCCTGTCCATTCTCCAAGCCATGCTCATCTACGGCATGATCGTCGTGGGCGATCCGTTGGAGGCGACGGGCCACTACGGGGTTTCGTGTGTTGGCGCGCCGGATACCTTTGGCGAACTCGACGCGGCCAGCCTTGGCCGGCGGGTGGCCGAACTTGTGAAGAAGCTGAAGGGATAGCGCCGGCTCACGGATCGAGGAATCGCACCATGGCACGTCAATGCGCCGCATTCGAGTGTCTGCCCGTCGAGTCCCCCCGGCCGGATGCCGCCAGCTTCGTCGACATCGTGATGGGCCTCCGCGCCGGACGCGTGCCCCTCGTCGAGTACATCGTCGACGACGTGGTCCTCAGGCCTGTCGTGACGGAGCTTCTGGGTCGGCCGTGGGTGAACCACAGCCAAGACCGCGCGAGCCAGGCCGCTTTCTGGGACAACTTCATCGCTTTCTGGCACCGCCTCGGTTACGACTGCGTCCGGTTCGAGACGGGCCTCGGATTCGCGGAGGGGCACGTGGCGGCCGCGGATCCCGCGCCCAACTCGACCAAGCAGCGCGTCTGGACGGACCAGCACCGGGGCGTCATTACCACCTGGGACGACTTCGAGCGTTACGTCTGGCCGAGTGTCGATGATGTTGACTGGTTTGGCCTGGAGTACCTCAGCACGCACCTGCCGGAGGGCATGGGCCTCATCACGTGCCACGGCGGCGGTGTGTTCGAGCATCTCTCGCAGATCATGTCCATCGAAGGCCTGTGCCTCGCCGTGTACGAGGCGCCGGACCTCGTGCAGGCCGTGGTCGATCGGGTGGGCGAATCGCTGGCGGCGTACTACCGTCGGCTCGTGGGCCTGGACAATCTTGCGGCGGTATTCCAGGGCGATGACATGGGCTTTCGCACCGGCACGCTCATCGGGCCGGACCAGCTTCGCCAGTATGTGCTGCCCTGGCACAAGCGCCTGGCCGCCATCGCCCACGAGGCCGGACTCCCGTATTTCCTCCATTCCTGCGGAAACATCCTGGCTATCATGGACGACCTCGTCGAGGATTGCCGCATCGACGCCAAACACTCGTTCGAGGATGCCATCATACCGGTACAGGACTTCCAGGCACGCTACGGCGATCGTATCGGCGTCCTTGGCGGCGTCGACATCAACCGCCTTACTCAGGACTCGCCGCAGGCCATACGCCGACACACGCGGTTTCTCATCGAGACGTGCGGCGCGCGCGGCCGGTACGCCGTCGGCTCCGGAAACTCGATCCCGAGCTACATTCCTGTCGAGAACTACCTCGCCATGGTCGATGAGGCCGTGGCCCTGGGCGCGGCGTCAACCTAGGCGCAACAGCGGCCATGTCCTCCTCCGCGAAACACGACCCCGGACGCATACGACGTGACTAGGCAAACCACCGCATCGGGCGCACGTAGACGCATACTCGCCGTGATCCGCTGGCTGATCGGGCGGATCGTCCGGCTGGCGCTCGTCATGGCCCTGCTCGTTCTGGGAGCCTTCGGCGTAGTACAGACAGGCTGGGCCAAAACACGCCTGGACGGCGTGCTCTCGCACTACCTGACGCGACTCCCGGATCGCCGTATCACCATCGATGGGCTCGACGGATTCCTGCCCTTCGACGTCCGCATGAACCGCCTGGCGCTATCGGACGCACACGGCGTGTGGCTCGAGGCCAACGGCCTGCGCGTCAAGTGGTCGCCCACGGCGCTCCTCGAAGGGCGGATCCACGTCGACACGGCCGTGGCCGATCGCCTCCGGATCGAGCGCGCGCAGGAACCGCGCCTTGGCGCTCGCGGCCCTAAGTCCGATACCAAGCGCCCCTTCTCGTTGGGCCGGATCCTCGGCGTGGTCCGAAGACTGCCGGCGGTGACCATCGAGCGCGCGGCCATCGCGCGACTCGAGTTTGGCGAAGCCATCCAAGGCGGCCCGGCGTCGTTGACGGTCTCGGCCACGGCGCACGAGGGGCCTCGAGTATCGGTGGTTGTCGAGAGCCTTGATCCGCCCATGACCAGCGCCCACGCGGTGGTCATCCTTGATGAGGACCTCATCGAGATCGACGCCGCTGCCAACGAGCAGGAAGGCGGCCTGCTGGCGCGACTGCTCCGGATCGACGTACCGGGCGAATTGCATATCTCGGCAGCCGGCGCCGGGCCATTGGGCGCGTGGCAAGGCCGCGTGCACGGCAACGCCTGGGACCTCGGCTCCGTCGACGTGGGCGTTACCATCGCCGAGCGTGCCGGCTATGTGTTTACTGTCCAAGGCGCGCTGGAACTGGCCGAGGCGCTCCTGCCTGAGCGCGTCGCGCCGCTACTCGAAGGGCGCACCGAGATTGACGCCGCCGGCGTATACCGAATCGAGAAGGTACTCGAGGTCGAACGCGCTGACATTCGCGCCTCCTTCGCCGACGCGTCCGTTGAAGGCACGCTAGACTTCGCGTCGCGGCAGATTGACGGTGCGTACACCGTGTACGCGCCGGACCTCGCGCGCCTGCGCGACCTCGCGCAGATAGACCTGGCCGGACAGGCGTCGCTTGAAGGCGCCGTCGGTGGCTCGATGGATCAGCCAGCAATCTCGGTAGGGCTCGATGTGCACGGGCTACGCGCGGGTTCCTTCGCGGCCGAGGTGTTCCAGGGCGAGATCGACGTCGCCTTTCTCAAACCGCTTTCGGACGGTTTCGACGGCGTCGACGTTCGCGGCAAGGGCGTCATCAGCGGCGCGGCGCTCGATTCCGGGCCGCCGCTTCCGGAAACCGTAGCGGATTGGCGATTCCACGCCGTGGGCCCGAGAGATGGCGTAGTGGATGTGCAGGCCCTCGATGCATCGGCCGGCACGCTGCATGTCGAGGCTACGGCAACGGCCGATGTCGACGCACAAACCATCGCGGCCGACGTCCAGGCTCGCGCCGATGACCTCCGTCGATTCCGCGACCTGGCGCGTCTGGCCGATCTCGAGGGCGCTGCGACACTGGGCGGCCACGTGGTCGTGAACCTGGCCGAGCGCGGCGCCACGGGACGCTACACCGTCCAATTCGATCGCCTCGCGGGATTCCCGGAGATCGCGCTAGCCGTTGCCGGCACAGGTGTTCGTGTTGATGGCGAGTTGACCGTCGACGATTGGCGAGGGATTGGTGTTCCTACACTCGACATCCGCGGCACAACAACCGCCCATGCGGCGGCACGCCTCGACCTCGAGACCAAACGGTGGACGGCAACATGGCGGGCACCCGATCTGGACCTGGGCCTTTTCGCAGCCCACGCGGAACGACCCATGCGCGGCCGGGCACTCGTTGAGGGTCAGGCCTCGGGTGCCCTCCATGATTTCTCCGCCTCTGCGCGCGTCGAGATCGCAGGTCTCGACGTGGACGCCACACGTTTCGAGGCCGTAACGGCGAATGCCGATGTCCAAGGTCTCCCCAACGAGCCCTACGGCGCCATCGAGGCCGCTGTCGTGTATGCAGGACACCGCCTGACGGGCCGTTCAGACTTCCGCATCGAACCTGAACGTTGGGGCTTTGACGGCATACGCGTCGACGGCCTTGGCTTTCACATTGCGGGTGGCGGCGCTGTGGCCGCGGGCTCGCGCACCGCAACGGCATCGATGCACGGCAGCACGGAAGACCTCGCGCCTCTCGGCGACTTCCTCGGGAAGCCTGTGGAGGGCCAAGCCGAGTTCGACCTGCGCCTATCCGAACACGCCGGCGCACAAGACATCGAGATCACCGCCACCGCGCACGACCTATCGACGGAATTCGCACGTGCCACCAGACTCGCCCTAGACGGCGTGATCCGCGACGTGCTGGGCACGCCCACCGCCGCGGTCACCGTCGAGGCCACTGAGCTGGTCGGCGCCAGCCAGGCCTTGACGACCGCTACCGTGGCGGCCCGCGGCACGCGCGATCAACTGGACATCGAGGCACATATCGAGAGCGTTCCATACACGCCGTACCACGTCGACGCAGCCGCAACAGCCGTCTTGCTGGGCGGTATCCAATCCCTCGAACTCACGAAACTCGAAGGCGCTTACCGCGACGTCGACTTTCGGCTCGCGCGGACGGCAATGGTCGAGCGCGCCGGCAAGTCGTACCGCCTCGAGGGTCTCGCCTTGGCCATCGCGGCAGGCGCCATCGAGGCCGACGCAAGCGTAGGTCCGGAGGCCATCGAGGCCGTGTGTCGATGGAAGGACCTGCCGCTGGACTTGGCGCACCTCGCGGGCATCGACGATATCCACGGTACGGGCCACGGCGAGATCCGCGTCAACGGAACCGCGGCCGAACCGTCCATCCGCGTTGATATCGGCGCCGAGCAAGTACAGATCCGGGCGGCTTCGCTCGAGGGCGTCTCGCCGGCCCGTGTGTCCGGATCGGCCGAATGGGCCGCCGGCACCTTGCACGCCGAAATGGCGATCGCCGACCTGGTCGAGGAGCCCATCCTCGGGAATATGGCCGTGCCGATGGCGCTATCGCTGACGCCTTTCAACATCGAGATCCCGGAGGGCGGTGCTTTGGCCGGCCATGTCGAAGCCCGGGCCGATCTGGCGACCGTCGGCCGCCTGCTCCTCCTGGACCGCCATCGCGTCTCCGGGCAGGCCTCCGCGACCTTCGATCTGGCTGGCACCATCGCGCAGCCGGTCGCAAAGGGCCGCGCGATCATCGAGAACGGCGCGTACGAATACGATGTGACCGGCACCGTACTGCGCAACATCGCGGCCGAAGTCGCCGCCGACGGAGCGCGGATCGACCTCGTTCGTTTGAGCATGGACGACGGCGTCGGCGGCACGCTCTCCGCCTCCGGTTCGCTGGCGCTGGACACGGCGAGGCATCTCCCCTTCGAGGGAAAGGCCGTTCTCCAGAACATGCGCATTATCCAGCGTGACGATGCAACGGCGACAACCGACGGAAACCTGTCGCTCGCGGGGACCCTCGATGGCGGGGAAGTCGCCGGCGCCCTCACTGTATCCGAGGCCGAGATCCGCGTGCCTGAGCGACCGGCGAGACTAACACCGGCTATCGAGGTGGTAGAGGTCCGAGAGAAAGACACGGTGCCCGAAGCGCTTGTCGTCCCCACGGCAGCCGCAACGCGCGATGCCGATGGATTGGCGTCGCGCATCGGTATGGACGTCAGCGTCACGGTTCCGGGCCGGGCTTTCGTGCGGGCACCCAACCTCAGTTCCGAGTGGAAAGGCGACTTCCGCGTCCGAGGCCAAGCCCGGGCGCCTCGGATCGAGGGGAGTCTCTCCGCGGTGCGCGGACACCTGATGTTCCTCAACCAACGCTTCGTTTTGGCGGCGAGTACCGTTGATCTGGACGGCAGTTATCCTCCGGCCCCGGCCCTCAACGTCACCCTCGAGACCCACGCCCAAGACCTGACGGCCCAGCTCGAGATCTTGGGTAACCCCCGGCACCCGGAGATCCATCTGGCCTCCGATCCTTCCCTTCCGCAAGACGAGATTCTGGCGCGCCTGCTGTTCGGCCGCGAGCTCACGGAAATCTCGCCGATGCGCGCGATCCAACTCGCCCAGGCCGCCCACGCGTTGCACGGCGAGGGCGGAACGCTGGACTTTCTCAGCCGAACTCGACAAACGCTCGGCGTGGACGAACTGGAACTCACGCGAGACGGCGCGGCCGGCGAGATGCCGACCATCAATGTCGGCAAGCACTTGGGCGATCGGTTCTACGTCGAGATGGAGAAGGACCTGGAACAGCCTGGCGGCCGCGTTTCGGTCGAAGCCGAGGTCACGCGGAATATCACACTCAAGAGCGACGTCGGCTCCGACTCGAAGGGCGGCGTATGGCTCGAGTGGGAGCACGACTACTGATCCCCGGAGAAGGAATCCCTGGATGCAGAAACCCCTAAGCTTCGCCGTGATCGGCTGCGGCATGCTCGCGCGTCAGCAGCACATTCCCAATATCATCCGCTCTGCCGAATCAACCTTGCACACGCTGTGCGACCTTTCGGAAGAGACACTCGCCGAGTGCCGTAACGCGTTCGCCGTGACCAGGACCACTACGGACTTCCGAGAAGCCGTCGCCGATCCGGAGGTGGACGCCGTGGTGTTGGCGACCACGGAACGCGTCCGTCTGCCGGTGATCGAGGCGTGCGCGGAGGCGAGGAAACCCATCTACGTCGAGAAGCCTATTGCCGGAAGTCTCGCCGAGTTGTACGCCATTCAGCGCGTGGTTAACCAGGCCGGTATTCCCTTTTGTGCAGGACACAACCGGCGCAACGCCCCGGCCATGATCGATGCCCACCGGATCTTCCGTCATCACATGACCCATCCCGGGCCGTGTTCGTGGCGGTTCGATCGCGAGGGCGCCGGGCGGCCGCGGCTGGCCGACGACGGCACGGCGGGCATGTTGGTGCGAATCAATGATGATTGGTACTCCTGGAAAGGCTGGGTTTTCGACAAAGAGGACGCGCCGTTCGGGCCAATGCTCTTCGAGATGACCCATTTCACGGATCTCTGCAACTGGTTCCTCGCGGCTGAACCAACCGAGGTTGTCGCGCTTTCCGGGGGCATGTTGAACCACGGCGTTATCGTGCGGTATGCCACCGGCGAGATCGCCACCATCTCCATGTCGGCCAACGGCACCTTCGGCTATCCGAAAGAGCTCTACGAGATGATGGGCCAGGGCGGGATCGTCGTCGTGGATCACATGGTCGAGGTGCGGACGGCGGGGATCGCCGACGCGCCGCCTCGGATCTGCTATCCGGTGTTGGACGATCCGTATCCGGACATGGACGGGGACGGTGGACTCCCATCGTGGCTCGCCAAGAAGCGCCGCGTGTGCCGGGAGATTGCCGAGGGCGGCGATCCGATGCGCATCCTCGTTCCCGCGCCGGATCGCGGCCACGCGCATGCCCTTGATCGATTCGTCGACGAGATCCGAGGCCAAGGGCCTCGCGTTTGCGGCATTGATGAGGCCGTACTGGCCACGCGGGTGGCGTTTGCGGCCATTACAGCGGATCGCGAGCGGCGCGTCGTGCGGCTCGACGAGGTCTGAACGGTCCGTTGCGCGGTTGCATCGCTCTGGATGGCCGCGTACCATGGCACCGCACCATGGGAAAGCGCCAAGAGCGCGCGAGGAGATGAATATGCATAAGGGACATTCGGTTCTCGTGGCCAGCGCGATACTCGTCATGCTCGCGGGCGTCGCCTCGGCGGCGTCGCTCGGCGATGAGGCCGCGCCGCTCGTCATCAAGGAATGGGTGAAAGGCGATCCGGTGTCGATCACGCCGGGAACGACGTATATCATCGAGTTCTGGGCCACGTGGTGTGGGCCGTGCAAGCGGAGCATCCCCCATATCTCCGAAGTACAGAAGAACTACGCGGACAAGGGCGTTGTTGTCATCGGCATCACAGACGAAGAGGACCTCGAAAAGGTCAAGGCCTTCGTCACAGAGATGGGCGATGATATGGCCTACACCGTCGCCATGGATGACGCTGGGCAGACAAACACGGCGTACATGAAAGCCTTCGGTGTATCCGGTATCCCTCACGCCTTCATCGTGGACAAGCACGGCGTGGTCTGCTGGAATGGCCATCCCATGGATCGCATGGAAGCTGTTCTGGATCAAGTTCTCGCGGGCACGTTCGATGTTGCCAAGCGTCGGGAAGTGGCCAAGGCGGAGGCGCTCGTGCCGGTGTACGGTTACCTCGGCACAAAGACCGACGAGGTTGATCTCGCCCTCGAGGCCGCCAAACGGATCCTCAAGTACGGCGAATCCGACGCGGCCGTACTCAAACAGATGGCCTCCATCACCATAGACGACGGCTTCCGCAGCCCTGATCTCGAACTCGCCGAGCAGGCCATCAAGCGCGCTTACGAGCTCTCAGGTGGTGAGGACGCTGAACTGAACGAGACCTATTATCAGGTACTCAAGAAACTCGGCCGCGATGAAGAGGCCAAGAAGTACCGCAAAGAAGCCATCGGCGCATTCCTCGAAGAGAATCTCAAGCAATAGTCAGATTCGCCCAAGGAGCACCATGACGGATCTCTCGCGTCGTCGTTTTCTCGAGTTGGCGGCCGTCTCGGCCGTGCCGCATGCGTTCGGCCTGGGCGTCGACAGGTTGTCATTCGATTGGAGCGCCTCCCACCTCGTCTCGGCGCTGGCCGACGCCCACAGCGCACCGTGGCATGCGATCCGCGCTGTCGTTCTGTCCGGCCGTGTCGGTCCAGCCCGATGGGGCCAATGGGCGTCGACGGGGCCGCTGCATGAGGCAAAGGAGATGGATGCTATCGCCGTCAGGCTGGCCGCACTCCTGTTCGCGGCGGATGCCCACGACCTCGTCTCTGCGACGGCCATATCGGATCGCGGCCGGGGGTTGCTTCTCAGCGCGCGCTACAACGACGGTCTAGGGGTCACATTGGCCATAGGGCCCGCCCTTCGGTTGCCGGAAACGCCCATTATCCGCTGCACCCGCGGCTCCATCGAGCCTATTGACGGCACAATTCGAATCGTTGAAGAAATCCCGGCCGCGTCTATGACATCCACCGCGTCCACACCGTTCACAGGCTGCGGCCAAGACGCGGCCCTGCTTGACGCGGCCCGCCTCGCCTGCGCCACCCTAACCCGCGTCGCCCGTACATTGCGCGGATAGCCACGCCCTTCGGGGGCTGTAGTATCTCCTCAGTTCTTGCCTTGGAGGGCGGCAAGGCGTTCCGATGCCTGGATGAAGGCGGGTACGGCCTCGATGGCGGCGCGGTAATGCGCGATCGCCTCGGCCGTATCATTGCGTCGCTCGGCGTCAATGCCGAGGAAGAAGCGGGCTTGCGCGACGTCGGCGTGCTCGCGGATGATCTCGCGGCACCACGCGACGGCTTCATCCCAGCGTCCCCGGCGGCGCGCAAGGTCGGCGGCCTCGACCCGCCCGGCCACGGCTGTGCCTTCACGCGAGAGATCGGCGATCGCGGAGTCTACCGAGGCCATCCGATCGCGGAACGCCGCGTTACGCGGCGTGGCTTCAAGTAGCCGCGCGCGGGCATAGGCATCGAGTGCGTCCGCGTAATCGCCCGATGCCCACCGGGTCTCGGCGATGGCCCAAGCCGCCTCGGCGAAGTCCGACTCCGCGTCGAGCGCGGCACCGAAGTCCTCCACGGCGCCGGCCGTGTCTCCGGAGGCCGCGCGGACGCGCCCACGCGCGAACGCGCACGCGGCGCGCGGATCCGGATCGGGCAGGACGATGGCCATGTCGGGAAACAGGACGTCCAGCTCGGCGACGGCCGCGGCGGTGGCATAGTACGGCAACTTGGACAAGGGGCACGCGGTGGCCTCGCCCGAGGCCATTTCCAAGGCGCGGCTGTAAGTCTCCTCGGCGCTCGACCACGCTCCTCGGCGCTCGGCCCGGGGGCCGGCATCGAGCGTGTCGGCGAAGTGCGATACACGTCGGCACGCAGCCTGGTACCGGGCGACGTTCGGTAGAACCACAACAAGAACGAGAACGGCGGCCAGCACGATGCTCGCGCGTCGGTGCGGCACGGCCCCCGACGGGCGCGTTTCGCCGGCCCGCGCCGCGATCGGGCCGAAGGCAAGCCCCAACAGGAAAGGGAACAGCGAGAGCGTTGTGAATGGCTGCACCGCGAGCATGAGGAAACAGGCGAAGAACACACCGAGCAGCGCGGCGCCGAGACGCTGAGGTATGGGATCATCGGACTTCAGCAGATGCCGCCACACAAGTCGAGCCGCGCGCAGCCAAAACCACGCATAGGCCGCGAGGCCGACGATACCGAGTTCGAGCCAGTACTTGAAGGGGCCGCTGTGGAGCGTGGCGCCAGCCAGTCGAAGGGGATCCGCGGCCTCGCGCATCGCGACGTCCGACGCGCCGACGCCCGTGCCCACGAGGCCGTACTTCGGGAGGAGGGACCAGGCCACGGTGAAACCGTACCACCGCGTCTCGTACGAGGCATCGCGACTGGTAATCCCACGCGCGGCGCGTTCGACAAGGGCCTTCGCGTACGGAAGACCGACGATGCCCATGACGGCGATGACGGCGGCCATGACCGCCACCGTCTTCCACGCGCCGAAACGCCGCCGGCCGAGCGTTGCCGCAAGGGTCACGAGGAGTGCCATGGCCGCGACCAGCGCACTCCGCGAGAAGGCCACGATAATGCCCGCGACCAGCACGCTGGCCGTGAGCGCCGTCGCCGACGTGCGCCAAGGATTCCGCCAGTGTGCGAAAGAGAGCCAGAGCGCCACCGGCAACGCCGCCAGGAGCGCCAAAACGCCTTGGTTGAAGTCGGGCGTCGTGGCCGCCATGCGCATTAGAGCGCCGGCGCGCATGTCGGTGGTGATGCGGCGCCCGAGCTGGCGTGTAGCCGAGACGATGGCCGGCGCGGCCCATCCCGCGGCGCAGGCTAGCGCCAAAAGGCCAACCAGCATGGCCGATACCGCGAAGGCCCGCGCCACCGCCGCGGCATCTTCGGCCTCGGCCGTCGCGCACGCCACGGCATAGAACAGCACCAGGTAGGACAGCAGGGTCTTGAGCTCAGCCACGGAGAGTCGCGGGTCGAGCGAATGCATCGCGGACACGAGACATGCGGCGGCGAACACACACAGGGGCGCCTCGAGTCCGGTGCGCGGAAATCGTCGGTCGCGGGCGCGCTGGGCGCCCACCAATACGATCAGCGCAGCTCCGCACACCTTCACCAGCGTGACGCCGACACCCGGGACACGCTGGAACATCTCCCACGGCCAAGCCATCGCGATAGTGAACAGCAGAAACCGTTGCAGTTGGCCCGTCCAGGTCGATCGCCGATGTGCGATGATAGCTCGCGCAGTCACGCCGTCACCGTGTCTTGTCCGCACGCTCTTGAGCGATGCGGTCTCGAAGCTTGCGCGCAGAGTCCAGTCGCCAACCGGAGCCGTGTTCGATGTAGCCGTCGAGTAATTCGAGGGCCTTGTCCGGTTGGCCGGCGTCATACAGCAGCTTCGCAGCGTGATAGGCGTTGAGCCCCGTCGCATCAAAACGGTGCCCCTCGAGATAGGCCTCGAGCGCCTCGTCCGTGCTTCCCTCGGCTTCCAGGGCGGCGCCCATCTGATACTTGGCGTGGGCGCGATCACCGTCGCTCTGCTGAAGGGCGGCCTGCTCGAACCAGGCCGTTGCCGCCGTCAAGACGTCTTCGTGGCGCTCGAGCTGGCGGAACGCGTCGCACAGCAGGCCGCGCGCCTTCAGGTCATCGGGATGGGCCTTGATGCAGTCGTCGAGCACCGGCAAGGCCTCGATGGCGCGTCGGTCGCCGATGAGCGCCTCCGCGAGGCCGCGCAAGGCCCATCCGCGCTGACGTGGATCATCGAACGGTACATCGAGGGCCTTTCGATACGTCTCGATCTCCGCCGCGGTTTCGCCGGCCTCGTGCAAGCGTTTGGCCTCCTCGACCACCACCTCGCCGAGGCGGGTGCCCAGCCGGTTCACGATCGGCCCGCCGAGACGCGCATATCCGTAGATGCCCCCCACGAAGAGCACGAACGCAGCCGCGCCCACACCGGCGAACAGGAGCCGCGCCTTGGCAGGCACAACCTGCTCGAAAGGGGGATCCGATTCGCGAAGGATCGGCTTCTCCGGGGATCGAGGCGACTCCATCAGATGTGAACTCTCCAGGCGCAATACGCTGGCCGGCATTATACCGGACACCGCATCGGTCACAAACATGGTTCGACGAATGGCGGGACGCTCTCTTCCCCTGCGGGAGAAGAAGCGAACGCGATCGGGCGCCCCAGGTTAGGAATGCCGAATCAGTTCCTCCAGGCGATGACCATAGTCGGCGTCATTCTTGAGATCGCGAAATGCCGAGCGGTCGCCTGCGATGCGTCTGATGATGCTCCGATCGATGCGGACGGCGCGTTCCAGTAGCTCGGTGGTCTTGCGGAAGCAGTCCTTCACCGGGAAACGGGCAGGTTCCCTGCGGGCAAGGAAGCACAGGGTGCGCGCCTTTCCAAACAGCGCCTCGGCATAGTTGGGCTTCTGCTGCAGGGCCTGGTTGTATGCGGCCAGGGCCTCTTCGTCGAGGCCGAGCTGACCCAGAATGAACCCCCGCTCTCGGTGTGCTTCGGGATAGTTCGGCCGGAGGCGCGTGGCCTCCTCGTACGCCTGGAGCGCTTGCCTGAGTCGTTCTCTGTCAAGCCCGCGAATGGTAGTCAGGATGAAGCCGCGGGCGAAGTAGGCCTCGGCAAACTCCGGGCGGAGCTGTAGGGCTAAGTCGACCTCCTGAAGGGCTTCGGCGTGGCGCCCATGATTGGCGAGCGCCGCGCCGCGGTCGCAGTGGGCTTCCGGATGGCCCGGACGGAGCTCGATGGCGCGGTCGAAGCAGCCCAGGGCCTTGTCATAGCGCCCCAGGAGCGCGAAAGTCCGGCCACGCTGATAGTGGGCCTCCGCACTATCCGGACGCAACTCGATGGCGCGGTCGAAATCGGTCAAGCCCCCCCGCGCCCGTCCCATGCGCGTGAGGGTCACGCCCCGGTTCATGAAGGTCTGAAAGTCCTCGGGGCGCCGCTCGAGGACGTACGTGTAGTCGGCCAGCGCCTCGTCAAATCGCTCCAGGCGGGCCAGGGCCGTTGCGCGGCTCAGATAGATGTCGAGACTGTCCGGGCGCAGCTCGATGGCGCGCGTGTAGTCGGCCACCGTCTCGTCCAAACGATCGATCCGGGCCAAGGTTTGGGCCCTATTCATATAGGCCTCGGGACTGAGCGGACGCAGTTCGATGGCACGACCGTAATCGGCCAGCGCCTCGTCGAACCGATCCATGCGGGCCAAGGTGATCCCCCGGTTCATGTGCGCCTGGTAACTCCCGGGACGCAACTCGATGGCGCGGTCGAAATCGGCCAACGCTTCGTCGAATCGGTCCATGTGGCTGAAGGCAATGGCCCTATTCATGAGGGCTTCGGGACTGTCGGGATACACGTCGACGGCGTGGTCGAAATCGGCCAGCGCCTCTTCGAACCGCTCCATGCGGGCTAAGGTGATACCTCGGTTCACGCGTGCCTGCGGATCGTCGGGACGCAACTCGATCACGCGGTCGAAGAGGGCAAGCGCCTCCGCAAATGCCCTCGAGCGGCCGAGAGAGATGGCGAGGTCCAAGGCGCGTTGCTCCGGCAAGGCGCCCAGGGCGGAAGCTTTCTGCCAATCCTTGTGCGCGGCCTCGCGGAATTCCGGCCCCATGTGCCCGAAAGTGCGTGCGCGGTGCACATAGGCAAATGCGTAATCCGGTTCGAGTTCAATGGCGTGGCTGATCGCCTGGACCGCTTCCGGGTAGCGCTTTAGGTTGGCCAGGGTCTGGCCCATGTGCATGTAGGCCTGGGCGTATTCCGGGCGCCGCGCTATGGCCTGTTCGTGAGAATCCAGGGCCTCCTGGAGGCGCCCCATCCGCGCCAAGGTGACGCCCCGGTTGAGGTAGGCTTCAGGATAGTCGGGCCGAAGTTCCAGTGCCTGCTGGAAGGCCGTGAGCGCCGCCTCGAAGGCTTCCTGCCGCGAGAGCGTGATGCCCAAGTGCAGGTAGGTGTAGTAACTCGTGGGATGAAGGTCAAGGGCGATACTGAACTCCTGTTGGGCCTCCTCAAAACGGCCCAATCGAGCCAGCACAATCGCGCAGTTGGTGTGGGCATCGGCGTACTTGGGCTGCAACTCCAGGGCGTGACGCAGGGAGTCGAGCGCGCCGGGCAGATCGCCGCGGCGGGACAAGATGCGGGCTCGATGATTGTGGGCCTCGGCAAAGTCGGGTTGCAGCTCCAGGGCCCGGTCATTCGAACCGAGTGCTTCGTCGAGACGGCCGAGTCGTGCCAGGGCCTGTCCCATGTGAAGGTGGGCTTCGGCGCGCTCCGGGGCTATCCTCAGCACCGCTTGCAGCGTCTGAAGGCTACCGACGAGATCGCCGCGACGATCATGGGCGTGGCTCAAGTGCAGCAGCGCTTCACCGTCCCGCGCCTCTTCCAGCGCCCTCGACAGGATCTCCCAGCGATCCTCTTCCGGATCCGGCCCCTCGGGATACTGGACGGCATACACGAGGTGGCCAAAGTGAGGATGGAGCTTCTGGGCCGAGGGCCGCTCAAGCAGGAAGGAATAATTCCAGAGCGACAACAGCATGTGCTCGATGGGGTGTTGAACGGTGTCACAGTGGAAGACGTTGTTCAACGCCAATTGCAGCCTAGGCACGGTAAGGGGAACGCTGCCGGCATCAAGCAGCTTCATGGCCCGCAGGGCATCCTTTTCCGGGTCGGGAAGCATTCGGAACCGCTCCACCATGGCCCGTGTCCGATCCCTCATGGTGATATTGCCGGGCAACGGGTAGTTCCGCGCCTCAGTCGGGGCCAGGTCGAACCCGGCGGTGGCCGCCAACTGCACGCGCTGGACATCCGTCATGGGATGCAGCCGTAGCTTCAACAATCCTTCACAGAAGTACGTGACATGGTTTCCGTGCCCCGCTGCAATGGCGGCGAAGTCGCCACCTTCTCGGCACGTGCCGGCCACCGCATGACGGCCGCCGGCGGCGCTCCCTATGCGCCTCATGAAGAGCTCGAGATTGTAGTTGGATTCGGCGAAGGCGGGCAGATTGTCAAGAGTGACGACCACCTTTCGCCCCTTGAGATGGGCAAACACGCTCTCTTCCGGAACGGGACGCGAGTCGTCCGGCATCACGACGGTATACCCGTTCATTCTGCGCAGGATGTGGTAGAGCGTGAGCGTCTTTCCCGAGTAGAGGAGATCGACGAGGATGAATCCCTGGCCATTGCGCAAGAGTTGTTCGAGATCTCCCTCGGAGAACTCGCGAACGAGACCCGTGTCCGCGTCGACAAAATCGCCCTCCTCCACCATCTTGCGGGGGAAGTACTTTCCGTAGAAGGGGCGTTCCTCTCGGAATCCCTCGTTGTGCCCACCGCCGCTGTGCCGCAATACCCGAAGCCCCAGGTCTTCGAGCGTGAGGGCTTCCGCGGACTTGCACAGGCCGAAGGCGGACTGCAGACTGCGCGCGCGCGCGCGCATGATGTGTCCGAGCCAGGAGGTCAGGTAGAGCAGGACAAACAGCTCACCCCCCAGGAGGAGCATCTGCTGATGGGCCTTGGCCAGCTCCGTCGCCCGCGCCGCAATGGGGAAGACGAATCCGTGTGTGACGTAGCTCGCGACAAGATTGACCGCCTGCACGCCTAGCACGGCCCAGGCAAACCATTTCAGTGTGCGGTGAAGTGAGGCAAGAAGGAAGAGAAAACGCATCCCCAGGCATCTGGCCTGCCGGAACAACGCGGCGACCGCGCGTCGGACACGAGCCGGCCGGCTCCCGCTTCTTGCCATAGTTGGGCCTCCTCGATGAACCACCACCAAACCGGGGACGCGCCGCCGGGCGGGCGTGTTTGCAGGCGGGTCAACCACCTCGGTTGGGCGGCCCATCCTGCGGAGACCGGCCTCCATAAGTCAAGCCGCCTGACGACATCGGTGAGATGATGCGCTGCGGTTTGCAGCGCCGTGGATTCGTTTGCTATACTTATGCGGTTGTGTGCAGGGTTGTGTCTGCGCAGTGCAATTCCCGCCCCCCTGGTGAGCGTTTTCGCGTAATACGGCGGCGCGAGGGGTGCGCGTGGAGAAGGCGGTCGGTGTGGCAGAGCGTACGTTTGTGATGATCAAGCCGGACGGCGTGGGGCGGCGGCTGTGCGGCGAGATCATCCGCCGATACGAGTCGAAAGGACTCAAATTGGTCGGGCTCAAGATGCAGGTCCTGACGCGCGCCATGGCGGAGAAGCATTACGCGGAGCACATCGGAAAGCCGTTCTTCGAGTCACTGGCGGCGTTCATCACATCGGGCCCCACGATCCAGATGGTCTGGGAAGGCGTCCACGCCGTGGAGGTCGTGCGCAGGATCAACGGTGCCACGTCGTGCCAGAAGGCGGACGTTGGAACCATCCGGGGCGACTTCGGCCTGAACACGCAGAAGAACTTGGTTCATGCGTCGGACTCGACCGAGACGGCCGGCCGCGAGATTGCGTTGTATTTCGATCCGTCCGAGCTTTGGGACTACCCCATGCCGGACGGACGGTGGTTGATGGAAACGTAGAACGAACCGAGAACGCGGAGGAATGCATGGCTGGTGGTAGAAAAGTCCGGCGTGCGAAGATAGCGAAGCACAAGCGGAAGAAGAAGCGTCGCGCCAGTCGCCACAAGAACAAGTAGATCGGGCCGCGCGCGGTCCCGTGTTCCATTTGGAAGGGAAGCTTGTTCTTGCGGTGCGGAGAAGATAGGTACGTCATCAACACGCTTGGACGCCTCCGGCCCCGAGAAGCGGGGCCGGTTCTTTGTGGGCGTGCCGTGTGGCGGCGCGCCCGAGAGGGCGTGGTGTGCGTGTGGAGGACGGCGAACCGGCGAGTGACAGGAGGGATGCCTCATGCCTGATGAAGAAGGTCCGAGAATCATCGTTGATGAGGACTGGAAGGCCAAGGTCGAGCGGGAAAAAGAGGAAGTCCAGCAACAGGCCGAGCAGGACGAGGAGCAGGACGACCAGGAACCTCGCCCCTTCGATGAACTGGTGAGCTACCTCGTGACGCACGCCATGGGCGCGATGGGCATGTTTGCGCCGCGCGACGCGCAGGAGGTACCCGTCAATCTGGACCTCGCACGGTTCATCATCAACTCGATGGTGGCCTTGCGCGACAAGACCAAGGGTAACCTGACGCGCGAGGAAGAAGGCGCGCTGAAGAACGTCATTGCGGACCTTCAACAGGCCTTCGTGTCCTGCTCCGAAGCCGTGCAGGAGACGGCGTTGCGTCGGGGCACGGCCCCGTCGCCGCCGGACAGGCCGTCTGGAATCATCCGGCCGTAGTGGCGGGCGGCGGAGTCGCCCGTGCATCGCGGGCGGCGCGGGGCCGCCTTGGGGAGGTTGAACCATGCCTGGATACGTAATCGCCGGGATGCAATGGGGCGACGAAGGCAAGGGCAAGATTGTCGACTGCCTGACGGAGCACGCCGACTTGGTGGTACGGCACCAAGGGGGAAACAACGCTGGCCACACCGTCGTCGTTCGAGGACAGAAGACGATCCTCCATTTGGTGCCGAGCGGCATTCTGCACCCCACGGTGGCGTGCGTGATCGGCAATGGCACCGTGGTGGACCCGGTCGTCCTGCTCGAGGAGCTGGACGGGCTTCGTGCGGCGGGTTACACCATCGAGAGGCGGTTCTTCGTCTCGGACAGCGCCCACGTGATCATGCCGTATCATAAGATGCTGGACGGCGCCCAGGAACGCTTCCGGGGCAAGAACCGGATCGGGACCACCGGCCGAGGCATCGGCCCGGCCTATGCCGACAAGGCTGACCGGTTCGGTATTCGGATGGGCGACCTAATCCACCCGGATCGGTTCAAGCAGCGCCTTGAGGTCGTGCTCGAATACAAGAATGCCGTTCTCACCAAGGTCTTTGGCGAGGCGCCGTTGGTGTTCGACGCGGTGTATGACGAGTACCTGCGTTATGCGGAACGCCTGCAACCGTTTGTGGCGGATTCCGTGGCCTTGGTGCACCGCGCCCAAGCCGCCGGCAAGCGGATTGTGTACGAAGGCGCCCAAGGCTGCATGCTCGACATTGATCACGGCACGTTTCCGTACGTGACGAGCTCGACGACCCTGTCGAGTGGCGCGTGTCCGGGCGCGGGCGTCGGGCCAGCCCTGCTGGAGGGCGTACTGGGAGTGGTCAAGGCCTACACGACGCGCGTCGGCGAAGGTCCGTTTCCCACGGAACTCACCGGCAAGATGGGCGAGGTGCTGCGCACGCGAGGGCACGAGTTCGGCGCGACGACGGGGCGTCCACGCCGCTGTGGCTGGCTGGACGGGGTTCAATTGCGGCGCGCAATGATGCTCAACGGTACCACGGGTATCGCCTTGACGAAATCGGATGTGTTAGATGCCTTCGACACCGTGAAGATCTGCACGGCGTACCGGTTGGCCGGCGGCGAAACCAAGGATTTCCCCACGCAACTGGCGGATCTCGCGGCCGTCGAGCCGGTGTACGAGGAATGGCCGGGCTGGCAGGAGGACACCAGCGCCTGCGCGTCGTGGGATGATCTTCCGGCGAAAGCCCGGGCCTATTTCGGCCGAATCGCCGAGCTGGTCGAGGTGCCGCTGACCATCGTCAGCGTGGGGCCTGGTCGCGAACAGACGATCTACTGTCGAGACCTCTTCGACTAGGACGTCACAGGGGCGCAATGTATGACGAAACGCGCCTCACGGCTCCCGGCGATTCCCTCGGTGGGCGTGGTGTGTGTTGCCGCACTGGCGCTAGCCGGGTGCCTGGCCAGCGAGGCTCCCATTCCACCCCATGAGGCGCTGCGGCACGCCACGGAACGCGTCAACGCCCTTCTCGCCGAGGAGCGGACCTCGTCGCACCGACAACCGCCGGAGGCCTACGCCGAGGCTGAGGATCCCAATGCCATCACCTTCTGGTTTTCGAATCATCCCCTGTTCGGCAAGTTGATCGGGACCTCGTCGGCGGTCACCGCCTTCCGCGAGGCGCACCCGAACGTGAAGCTGTCGGCGCAATACATCGGTGATTGGCCCGTGGCCGTGCAGAAGCTGACCGTGAGTCTGGCCGCTGGCGACCTTCCGGACATCGCCCTCGTCCCTCGTGCTTGGCTGGCGCGCCTGATTGAGTCGGGGCGTATCGCCGCGCTGGATGAACAAATTCCGAGATGGCTCTTCGACGACCTGCGCCCCAAGTTTCATGAGGCGTTGACCGCCGACGGCCACCTCTACGGCCTTCCCGCCGACGGCTCCTGCAGCGTACTGTTCTGGAATCGCGATGTCGTCGGTGAGGACGCTCCGGAAACGTGGGAGGCGCTCAAGGCCACCGCCTGCCGGATGCATGAAGCAGCCCAGAGAGACAAGCAGCCCGCCTACGCCATCGGCGATGTCCCATTCATCGAGACGTTGTGGTCCGCCGGCGGATATGTGTGCACCGGCGCTCGCTGCGGCCTGGACGATCCTGCGGCCCATGAGGCCTTGGACTTTCTCTTGATGCTGCGCGATCGAGGATTGGCCCATCCCCGCGCGCTCGGGCGCCCGGAAGCCGCGTTTGACCTATTCGTGAGCGGCCAGGTGGCCATGACGGTTGGGCCAAGCATCTGGACCGAGCGCGCATCCCCAGCGAAGTTCGCCGTGGGCATCGGGCCGGTTCCCGGCAAGCGGGGCGAGATCGCACGCCTTTCCGAAAACGTGCTCGTCGTGTTTCGCAAGCACGCCGAGTCGAAGCGGAGCGCCCTGGTCAGTGTGCTGGCATTCCTGATGGGTCCCGAGATCCAGGGTTGTGACGCCATCGAGCGAGGCTCGGCACCGGTGCTCGACAGCGTGGCCGGGCGTTGCCCCGCTCCCGCCGGGCTTGAAGCCGCCTTGGCGGCCGCCCAAGCCGCACCACTGACGGGCGTATGGAGTCCGGCCGAATTCGAGCTAGCTCGCTATCTCAGTCTTGCCTTCGCGTACCGCCCGGAGAAGGACTCGGCGCCGGCGCAGCAATAGGTTCGCGCAGGAGGCGCTCGACGTCGAAGAACACCAACGTGTTCTCCGCGCCGATGATGAGCCGCCCGGCCGCCCATCGACCATCTCGAGAGATTGACGGCCCGAACTCGGGGATCTCGGCCTCTTCCGTCAGGCCTCCGGCCGCAACCTGCGTCAACGGCTTTCGACCGAAGGGGGGCGTGCCGTCGATCATGCAGATCTGGCTCTGGCCTTCCGTATCCAACGCGGCGGCCAATAGGAACTGGCCCGAAGGGTGCCACGGCAATTGACTGATCCGCCCGGCGCCCATCTCGGCGACACTCGGCGGATCGCTTGACATATCGATGAAATGCAGCGTGTTCTCGGGTACGCCGTCGGCCTTCGTCGCCACCACGAGCCCAAGACCGCCCGGCGCGAACGCCATCGCGGCAACGTCGAAAACACCCTCCAGGCACTTCGCGCCGGACATCTCCGATCCGCCGGCGCGAACCACCCACACCTCGGTGGTGTCCGACCAATCGCGCCGGACATAGGCGATCCGGGCGCCGTCGGGCGAGTACAGCGCATCCGTAATGGCCGCATCCCGCGTGGTGATGCGCGTCTGGACGCGTCCGAGGGGACTGTCGCGCACGTCCCGTTCGGCGAGGTAGTTCCGCTCCGGTGATTCCCGGTCGGCCAAGATTAGGCACGCGGTATGGCCATCGGCGGGATTCACTGTCACGCCGGTACAACTTCCGGGAAAGAAATCGGGATCCTCGGCGAAGTGGCCGAGCGGATCCGCTTGAAACAGCGACGTGAAGGATCGTGCCACGGAATCCCACGGCCGTGCGGCGAGGCGAAGGAATGGCTCATTGTGGCGCCCCTGCGATGGAAGCAGGTAAAGAATCCGACGGTGCAAGCTTGATGCCAAGGGGGTTGGCGGCACAAAGGTCTCCATACGGAATGGCAAGAGGTCCTGGGGCGCCGCATGGGGCGGCTCCACCACGTGATAGCCGATTTTCCGTGCCGGATCGATCACGGCGAGTTCCTCGGGCTGTGGCGGGCCCGAGGTGGGTCGCCCGCCGACGCGGGCCAACGCCACGGGTTCGTCGCCCAGCCAGTCGACCCCACTCTGGACGAACGGGTTTCTGGGGAAGCGCACGAGGACAATGCCGACGGCCGGTTCTTCGAACACGAGATCCTGCCATACATACGGCTCTTCGGGCCGGGTCAGCACGACAACCACGACAACCACGGCCGCCACAACCGACAGCACCAGGACAACGCCAAGGGCCATCCACCACGCCCCACGCCGACGCGCTTTCGGGCCGGTTGTCGTCTCAGGATCAACGCCGCTCATCCGAACAAAGATCTCCGGTAATCTGCGGTGGCTGCGGGATAGATGATTCACGGTAGCACGGCCCTATGCCAGGCTTCAACGCGGCGCCGGGTCGCGCGCCGCGCTAGCTCAGCCCATCGAGCACGGTGTCGATGCGGGCTTTTGAGACAGCGCCTTCGCGCAGGACGGTTCCGGTGTCGGCGTCGACGATCGTCGAGGGTAGCGACACGCGCAACACGCCGCCGTCCAAGGCGAGCAACACACCTCGCAGGTTGAGGTCCATCAAGTCCCGTATGGCCGGTTCGCCGGACAGGTTTGCCGAGGACGAGGTGATCGCGTGCCCGACGGCGGCACAGAGTTGGCGAGCGATGGCGTGGCCAGGACATCGGACGCACACCGTGTCGCCTCCGGCCGTGACCAGCGTCGACACGCGATCGGACTTCGGGAACACGATGGAGACGGGCCCCGGCCAGAAGGCGCGAATACAGGCCTCGGCGCGCCCGGACACGCGCGCGGCAACGTCGTCGAGCTGGGCGCGATCGGCCACCACGAGCAAGACCGGCTTGTCGCCGGGGCGCGCCTTCGCATCGAAGAGGCTTCGAACGGCCGCGTCTGAAAATGGATCGGCAGCGAGGCCGTACACGGTCTCGGTGGGATACGCGACGATGCCCCCCGCGCGGATCAGGCCGGCAGCCTCCTCGATGATATCCGGTGTGGGCGTCATGACTCTCATGGCAACGAGGCGATGTAGCTCCGTAGGTTGGCAAAAGCGCGGCCTCGATGACTCACGGCATGTTTCTCGGCGGCGGTCATCTGGGCAAAGGTCTTGTCATGGCCGTCGGGCGTGAACAGCGGATCGTAACCGAATCCAACCGTGCCGCGATTCTCGAATCCGATGCGTCCCTCCACCGTACCCATCTCCAGGTGCGGCGTTCCGCCCGGCTCGACGAGGGCCGCACAACACACGAACCGGGCGGTACGCTGGCTCTCGGGAACGCCGACCAGCGCAGCCAGGAGCTTGGCGTTGTTCTCGGCGTCGGTGGCCTGCGGCCCGGCAAAACGCGCCGAGTACACGCCGGGAGCGCCATCCAGCGAATCGACGACGAGGCCCGAATCATCGGCGGCGCACCACACCTGGAACCGGTTGGCGTAGTACACGGCCTTCTTGACGGCATTATCTTGAAACGTGCGGCCGTCTTCCTCGGGCTCAGGCGCGGAAGGGAAATCCTGCAGGCTTTTGACGCGCCACGGCAGGTCGTGGAGGATTTCGGCCAGTTCGCCGACCTTCTTGGGATTCTGACTCCCGATGAGCAGCGTCCTCAGCACGACTTCAGCGCCTCATTCTGTATGGCAAAGAGATGGCCGATGCCGCCCTCGGCCAGATCAAGCAGTTCGTTCATGCGGCCGCGAGAGAACGGTTTGCCTTCGGCACAGCCCTGGATCTCGATGTAGGTGCCGTCGGCCAACATCACGAGGTTCATGTCCACCTCGGCCGCAGCGTCCTCGGCATAGGAGAGATCGAGGCGCGGCTCGCCGTCGACAATGCCGACGCTGACCGCGGCGCACTGGTTGTGAATGGGTATCCGCTCGATCCGGCCTTGCCGGACCACCCTGTCCAGTGCATCGTACAGCGCGACGTACGCGCCGGTGACCGAGGCGGTGCGCGTCCCGCCATCGGCCTGGATCACGTCGCAGTCCAGGATAATCTGGCATTCGCCGAGCAGGGCCATGTCCACGACGCTGCGCAACGAGCGGCCGATCAACCGGCTGATCTCGAGGGCGCGACCCTTCTTCACCGAATCGCGGGTGATGCGCTCCTGGGCGGATCGCGGCATCATGGCGTATTCGGCGGTGACCCACCCCCGGCCGGAGTTGCGCAGGAACGGAGGGACGCGATCCTCGAGCGTGGCCGAGCAGATCACGTGCGTATCGCCACAGGTGATCCGCGCGGAACCGTCGGCATGTTTGAGATAGCCGCGCTCGATGGTGACCGCGCGCAAGACATCGGGGGCTCGGCCGTCCGGACGCATGTATTCTCCTCCGCTATAGCACACCCGGCAGAGGGCCGCGAAACCGTCTATTCGGACACGCTCGCCGCGCCCTCTTCAGCCTGCTGGTTCTCGCTCTCGGTGGCCGCGATCTGAGTCTCGCTGGGATCCTTGTGGTACTGCTTAAGGAGATTCTCGAAGAGCGCGTCTTCCTTGAGAATCTCGACGGCGCGCTGCAACTGCGTATCCTCGACGACTTCCGCGTCGGGCTCCGTCGTCTCGTCGCCGGTCACGCTACCGTGATTCTGTTCGTTGACCTTCTCGGGCGCGTTCTCGTAAGACTTGTACATCTGTTCCCAGAGGGCCGTCTGCTGTTTGAGATCCATGACGACCTCGACGTCCGGCATGATGCCCTTGTTGTGAATCGTGACCTCGGCCGGCGTGTAGTAGAGCGCCGTGGTCAGCCGCAACGCGCTACCTTCAGGTCGTTTGATGGGGATGATCGTCTGGACACTACCTTTACCGTACGTCGTCTGACCAACAATGATCGCCCGCGCCCAGAATTGCAGCGCGCCGGTGACAATCTCGGCCGAACTGGCCGTCTGCTCGTTCACCAGGAGGATCATCGGGAATCCGTCGGGAATGATCGGCTGCTTCTCGGTGTACAGACGCATGTTCTCGGCCGACTTCCCGTCCTTGCCTTCGCGGCCTTGCGTGTACGTGACCAGCGTATTCTTGGGAAGGAAGAGCTCGCAGACCTCCTTCGACGCCGACAGAAGCCCGCCGACGTTCCAACGCAGGTCAAGCACGAGAGACGTCATGCCCTGGTCGAGGAGTTCCTTGGCGCGGTTGCCGATCTCATCCGACGTGCTTTTTTTGAAATCGCTGACGCGGATATAGCCGATACCGCCGTCGAGCAATCGGGCTTCCTTGACGCTCTCGAGCGGAATCGTACCGCGAATCACATCGATGTCGAGTATCTCCGATGCGTCTTCTTTGTAGCCGCGCTCGACGGTGAGTTTCACAACCGTACCGCGCTTACCGCGAATGAGTTTGGCGGCGTCGTGCAATTCCATGCCCTCGGTGTCATTGCCGTCGATCTTGAGGATGCGGTCGAAAGCGCGGACGCCCGCCGTAGCCGCCGGCGAATCCGGGAGCGGCTGAAACACGACGATGTGGCCGTCGTCATCCTTGCGGATGGTAACGCCGATGCCGTCGAACTCGCCTTCCGTGTCTTCGGTAAGCTCCTTGAGCGCGTCGGCTGAGATGAACGAACTATGCTTGTCGAGTGACATCAACATACCTTGGAGGGCGCCCTCAACGACCTTGTCAACGTCCGGCGCCTTGTAGTATTCCTCCAAGATCCTGTCGAGCACGTCGCCGATGGGTTCGAGTTTGGTATAGACGTCGACATTCTCGCCTTGGGCGCGCACCCTCGCGGCGAAGCCGTTGGTAAGGACGAGGACCGTTACCACCAAGACGCCGAACAAGGCGAGGAAATCCGAGCGCGTAGTCTTCTTGTGCATGGAACCTCCGGTATCGACAATCGGGCACAGGCCTGACGGTAGGGGCGGTTGCCGCGGGCCGATTCGTTCGTATCCCCTACATCGTAGCAGAATGACGCCCGATAATGCGAACCGCCACGGCCGGTGGGGCGCGTAAACCACGGGCGGAGTGGACGTTATGGACAAGGTGGATGCTATGGCGTCCATGCGGAACATGGAGTAGATCCGCCCAACAGTCGCCGGCCAGCGGACCGGGAACTGCTTTGCTGACCGAGACCGTGTTTCGTTCGGAATCCCCGCGTGGGTATACTGGCCGACGTTGGCGTGGGGCGTGCAGGGCAGGAAGGAGCGGGTGTGGCGAAGTTCAAGCGGACGCAGGCGGCGAATCGCGAGCGGGCGGTCGCGGTGTTCGGGCGGCTACGTGAGGCGTACCCGGACGCGCGGTGCTCGCTCGACTTCTCGGGGCCGCTCGAACTCCTCGTGGCGACGATCCTCGCGGCGCAGTGTACGGACGTGCGCGTGAATGTCGTCACTAAGGACCTGTTTCGCGCGTATCGCACGCCTAGGGATTACGTGGACGCGCCGCGCGAGGAACTCGAGGCGGCCATCCGAACGTGCGGCTTCTTCCGGCAGAAGGCGAAGAGCATCGTCAAGGCGTGCGGGCGGATCCTCGACGCGTACGGCGGCGAGGTGCCGGGCACGATGGAGGAACTCCTGACACTGGACGGTGTCGGCCGCAAGACGGCGAATGTGCTCCTGGGCGAGTGTTTCGATACGCCGGGCATCATCGTGGACACGCACTGCATGCGTGTCTCGCGTCGCCTTGGCTTCACGCGCCAAACGGACCCCAGGAAGATCGAGCAGGATCTCATGAAGATCTGGCCGCGCGAGACGTGGACGCTGTTCTCGCATTGCATTGTGTTTCACGGCCGGGCGGTATGCCAGGCGCGCACGCCGAAGTGCGCGGCGTGCACCGTCGCGGATCTTTGTCCTTCGGCCAAGCCAGGCGATTGACGGCCGTCAGCCGTGTCGCGCCGCACTGATCACGGTGTTCTTCATGAGCATGGTGATCGTCATCGGCCCGACGCCGCCCGGCACCGGCGTGATGGCCTTGGCCTTCTTGCTCACGCCCCTGAAATCGACGTCGCCGACGAGCCGCGTGCCGGACTTCTTCGTCTTGTCCTCGATCCGGTTGACGCCGACGTCAATCACGACAACTCCTTCGCGCACCATGCGCGCAGTGACGAATCCCGGCACGCCGATGGCCGCAACAAGGATATCGGCCTGCCGCGTGATAGCCGAGAGCCGCTTCGTCCTCGAGTGACACACGGTCACCGTCGCGTTCGCGCCGCGCGCCTTCTGCATCAGGATCGCCGCGAGGGGTTTTCCGACGATGTTCGAGCGGCCGACGATGACGACGTGTTTGCCAGCCGGATCGTTGCCGGAACGTTCGAGGAGCACCTGACAGCCGTGGGGCGTGCACGGCAGAAAGCCGGGATCGCCGGCGAGCATGCGGCCCACGTTCACGGGATGGAATCCGTCGACGTCCTTGTCCGGATCGATGGCGCTGATCACCTTGGCCTCGTCGATCTGCTTGGGCAGCGGCAGTTGGACGAGGATGCCGTGGACGGCCGGATCGGCGTTGAGCTTGGCGATGAGGCCGAGGAGGCGTCGCTCGGTGCAATTGGCGGGCAATTCGTGCGAGAACGAGCGGATGCCGAGTTCGGCGCAGGCCTTCTTCTTCATGCGCACGTAGACCTGGCTCGCGGGATTCTCGCCGACGAGCACCACGGCGAGGCCCGGCACGATGCCGCGCGCGGCAAGGCCCTCGATTACGGTTTGCAGTTCTGCGCGAATGGATGCGGCGATCGTGGTGCCGTCAATGATCTTCGCCGTTTTGGCCATGAATTCGTTCTCCTTGCCGGATAGCGCTTGCGGGCCGTCACCTATCGAGCCGCGATGATAGCGGAGGAACGCCGGTTTCGACAAGTGCGCCGGGCGGAAGGTAAGTGCTATACTGCGGCCTGTTTTCCGAACCAATTCCAAGAAATCGCAGTGCGGAAGGAATGTACGATGGGCGACGAGGTAAAAAGCAAGAATATCACCTGGCATCAAGGACATATCACGCGCGAAGACCGCGAGCGCTTGAGCGGCCACAAGGGGGCGGTCGTGTGGTTCACGGGGCTCTCGGCGTGCGGCAAGTCGACGGTGGCCGTGCGGGTCGAGGAGGCGCTTTTCGAGCGCGGATTCCGCTCGATGGTTCTCGACGGCGACAACATCCGCCACGGCCTCAACAAGAATCTCGGATTCTCGCCGGAAGATCGCGAAGAGAACATCCGCCGGATCGGCGAGGTGGCGCATTTGTTCGCGGACGCCGGCATCATCGCGATGACGGCGTTCATCTCGCCGTATCGCAAGGATCGCGATAACGCACGCGGCCTCGAGCCGGATCGGTTTGTCGAAGTCTACGTGAAATGCGCGATCGACGTGTGCGAAGAGCGCGATCCAAAGGGCCTGTACAAGAAGGCGCGCGCCGGCCAGATTCCGGAGTTCACCGGCATTTCGGCGCCCTACGAGGAGCCGCTGAATCCCGAGCTCGTCATCGACACCGGTGTCGAGACAGAAGAGGAATCGACGGCGAAGGTGCTGGCCTGTCTCGAGGCGAAAGGCATCATTCCTAAGGCCGAGTAGGCGAAGAGCATCCGACCGCATTCGGGTCCGCTGCGCTATTCGCGGAGGATCACGTCGCAGGCGAGCTGGGCCTTCTTGACGAGTTTCCGAAACGCGCCGCCCTTCTGTGCCTGGCCTCGGAGCGTAATGATCATCTTGCGCTCGAGGCGGTAGCGGTCGAGTTTCGGCTTGGCCGGAGGCGCGATGGTACCGGCGGCCTCCTCGAGGGGTTTCCAGAAGGTCTCGATGGGATAGCCCAAGGTCTCGAGATCCGCCGGATCCAGTTGGGCGACGACCTTCTTCATGAGCTCGAGCTTCTTCGGGTCGCTGCTCAGTTCCTGCACCCATTTCTTCAGCGAACCGGTAGACGGCCTCGAGTGCTGCTTGACACCGATAGGATCGCCGAGGCCTTTCCGCTCCGGTTCGTCCTTGTCCTTCTTGCCATAATCGATGGCGTCCTTCTCGAAGGGAATCTCGCAATAGGCGCAGATCTTCTCCATCCAGGTCTCGGGATCCTTCACAAGGTGCTCGTAGCGGACGTGGATGACAGGCACCTCCTGCTGCCGGATCGCATCGGCCAGCGCGGGCACGTAGCGGTTGAGAATGGGATTGTGCTCCTGGGCCACGTCGTAGCGGCCGTCGAAAAACGAGTTCGCGAACGAAGAGAATATCGCCATGGGATGGCGCGTGAGAATCACGTACTTCGCATCCGGGAACACCTTCATGATGAACGGCACGACAAGGGAATACGCCGGCGTCTTGTCCATGCAAATCTGCTTGTTGCTCGTGGACAAGTAGCGGCCGTAGAGCACATCGCAGTAGGCGCGGCAGGCTTCCCAGTAGTCCTGCTCCTTGTTCGGCAGGGCCTCGACGAACTCCTTCTGCGACTGGGCTGCCAGGATGTGGTCGTAGGGCGCCTTGTCGACCTTGTCCCATATGCCGAGGTGGGCCAGCGGCGTGAGCAGGTGCGGTTCCGGGCCACCTAGGATCATCGAGTGGGATGCCAGCATTCGCTCCAGCATCGTCGTTCCGGATCGCGGCGCGCCAATCACAAACAGCATCTTCACGCTCATCGCGGTTCTCCCTCTTCGAGAAGTCATGGCAGGCTTCATAAACTAGCTTCTGCGACGAGATCTTGTCAAATTCCGCCAGGTGGCGCCGGGAAACCGGATCAAGCGCGCCAGGGGCGTCTACGTTCGCCGAGGCCGCCGAGTACGTCGAGGAAGAGGTTGACGTTGTCCACGAGTTGGAAGTCGTACATCCCGACGCAGAGGAAGTCGGCGCCGTTTTCAAGGGCATACGCGAATCCGCGTTCGGGATGGACCGCGCCGGCAGCGAGAATCTTGAAGGCGATCCACGGCTCCTCGATGCGTTCCATGTAGGCAACCGTTTCGTCCGGATTCAGGCACCAGATGTTGTCGTGGGACGGCTCCGTCTTGGCGGACCAGTAATCGATGGGATGCAGTGTCTTCACCCAGAAATCCGGTTTTAACCCTTTGTCGACGCAGCCTTGGATCGTCTCGAGCCGATGCCCGCCGATACCCGCCGGTAGTCCGTTCTGACGGATCAGGTCGAGCGCCTGGGCGATGGAGTCGAAATCGCCCTCGTCGACCATCTTGTCGGCCACGCCGCCTTGCACGTAACAGGCGCACGCGCCGGCGTCGATAGACTTCTTCGCGCCCTCGAGGATAGTCCCCTCGGCACAGTCCGAGATAAACTGGATCTTGCCGCCTTCGATGTTCCAGTAGTCGGCGATGACGCGGCACAGGCGCGGATTGGTGAGGATGGTGTTCATGCCGGCCTGTTCGGCCATGTGGAATGTCTCGAAGACCTTGGCGTCGGTGTGATACGCCTTGACGAGGCTGTCGGCGTAGATGAGATCGCGGGCGTGCGCCCAACCCCCGATGAGGTTGCCGCCGAGAAACATCCGGCTCAAATCGAGATCGCCGATGCGCGCGTGAGGGACCTGCCCCTTGAGCTCGTCCATCTGAGCAAACTTGAAGGTCTTCACCGTGGCGCTCGACGTGGCGTCCGCCGTCCGTTGCCAATCGAGGAGGTGTTCGACCTCGAAGCTCCGCCAACCCCGCTTTCTGTGAAAGGCATAGATGAAGCTGCCCAACACCGGCACGATGGCGAGATGCTGCAACAACTCACGCCGGCTCGAGTGGTGCGGATTTCCTGCGGGCGCCGCAACCGTCTCGGTTGCCGCGGGTGCGGGGGCCGTACGCCCTCGCCACCACCGGGTCAGGAGTCCGTCGATTCCGGCAACGCGCCCCGTAGGCGCCATGGTGAGTACCAGCAAGGCCAGGAACTCAACGGCGTTCTTGTCGATGAAGAGATAGCTGCCTTCGAGATGGGCGCCGGCCGGAAGGAATGGCGGCGCGGCCAGGTAGTAGAGGGCGAGCAGCAGGGCGCCGGCGAGACTCGCGAGGCGCGAGAACGCGCCGACCAGGAGGCCGAGGCCGACCAACGTGAGGCCCCACATGTTGAGCAGGTCGACGATCCGTAGCCATTGCGCATCGGCGGCGACGGCATGGAACCAGTCGGACAGGAGCCAGGAGGACCGCAGCAGATAACCGGCCGATGTCCATCCCGGGTCGGCCAGTTTGACGAGGCCCTCGTATAGCAAGTGCCAGCCGATCCCCACGCGCAACAGCACCAGCGCCACAATGGCCCCTCTTGATCCCGTCCAGGTGCGATGGGTCTGATCCGCCGCGCTCGAGCTCATGGCCTATTCTCTCCTTGTGATCATTCACCCGGCGGAGACCGCCGAGTATCCCTTATCTTACGCCATTGGGCCACGAAACGCCGCATGGAATTTCGCCCGGGCGTCCGGGCATAATGCCGTGGAGCTGGGAGGCCAAGCCTTGGCAATCGGGCGAGAGGTGGGGGTGAGCATCCGTGGAATGGATTGATATCTCCGTTATCGCGGCTTATATGATCACGATGGTCGGCCTTGGCTCGTATTTCACACGCCGTCAGCGGACAGCCTCCGAGTACTTGCTGGCCAGTCGTCAGGTCGGTTGGTTCGCTATCGGGCTGTCGCTGCTTTCGTCGCTGAACAGCGCCATCGATTACGTGATCGGCCCTGCGCAGATCATCGAGTACGGATTCCTGAACCTGGTGATGATCCTTCCGGTGTTTCTGTCCTTTCCGATCATCTTCCGGTACTTCCTGCCGTTTTATCAGCGGCTTCGGCTGTACAACTGCTACGAGTACCTGGAGCATCGGTTCGACGTGCGCGTGCGCGTAACGGTTACGCTCATCTTCATTCTCTGGCGCATCTCGTGGATGGGCACGACGATCTACCTGCCCGCGTATGTCCTCAACGTGGTGATGGGCTGGGACCTCTTCTCGACCATATTCCTTCTCGGCCTAATCACCACGATTTACACCGTCCTGGGGGGCGTCCGAGGCGCCATCTGGACGGATGTGGTCCAGGCGTGCATCATGTTCCTCGGCCTGACGCTGGCCACATGGCTCGTGATTCGCGAGATTCCCGGCGGGTTGCCGCAGGTCTGGGACGTCTCGCGCGAGGCCGGCTTCATGTATTTCACGGCGAAGATTCCGGGGATGGCCGGGGCGAACCTGGGGGAGAAGGTGAGTCTCTACTTCCACGCCAATCTCACGTTCTGGAGCATCATCGTTGTGGGAACACTATCGAAGCTGACCTCCTACGGGGCGGATCAAGTCATGGTGCAGCGATACCTCACCGCCAAGAGCATGCAAGACAGCAAGAACGGCTTCATTCTCAATTCGGCCGCTTACGTCACGTATTCGCTGCTATTCATCCTGCTCGGCATGGGACTGTTCGCGTATTTCACGTTGAATCCATTGCCGGAAGGCACCAAGTTCGAGTACATGTTCCCCTACTTCATCCATCGGCATATGCCCATCATCGTGAAAGGCCTCGTCATCGCGGCCATCTACGCGGCGGCGCAGTCGAGCGTGAGTTCCGGCATCACGGCTACCACCGCCGCCATCTTCTCCGACCTGTACCTGCGGCTCTTTCGCGGACAGGTCTCCGTCGACGAAGCGATTCCGGCAGACGTCCAACGCCAACAGGTCTGGTTCTCGCGCATCTGCGCGCTGTGCCTCGGCCTGTGCGTGACGCTGTTTGCCTGCCTGATCAAGAGCCTGCACGCCCACGAAAGCCTGTTCAGTCTGTTTAACAAGATGGTGGGTAGTTTTGCCGGCCTGATCATTCCGATCTTCATGATAGGTATGTTCTCGCGGCGTGTGGGTAGCCTCGGTGTGTGCCTCGGTGCGGTTGGCGGTTTCGTCGCCGCGTACTACTGGGCGTTTCACACGCGGCTTGGTTACGGCTGGACGGCGTGTGTGGCCTTTGTCGTCATCATGGTCGTGGCATATGCGGTCAGTCTCCTCGAGGCGCCACCGCCGGCCCACAAGCTCGAATGGCTCTGGAAGAACATCATGGCGCGGCCCGAACGGGAATCGGCGCCGACGAACACATGACGCGAACGAAAGGGCGGACGTCTGTGCTGAACGCGGAATCCATCGTCGACATCGGCAAAGGTGAACCGGACTTCCATACTCCCCCCCACATCAAGGAAGCGGCGCACAACGCCATCGACGCCAATTTCACGAAATACACACCGCAGCCCGGTATTCCGGAATTGCGCCAAGCCATCGCCCGAAAGTTCCGTACCGAGAATGGCCTTTCGGTAGTGCCCGGGCAGATCGTTGTGTCCTGCGGCGGCAAGCACGCCGTAGACAACGCCGTTCGCGCCCTGGTCCGGCCGGGTGACGAGGTCGTCATGGTGACGCCGTTCTGGTTTGCCTACCCGGAACAAGTGAGGCTCTGCGGCGGCACGCCCGTATTCGTGTCGGCGCGCGAAGAGAACCGGTACGTTCCGGACCCCGACGACGTGCGCGCGGCTATTTCGCCAAAGACGCGCCTCGTCATGCTGAACTCCCCGAACAATCCGACGGGCGCCGTGTATCCGCCGGTGGTCCTGAGCGAGCTGGCCGCACTGGTCGTCGAGCACGATTTGATGGTCATTGCGGACGAGGTCTACGAGAAGGTCGTGTTCGCTGGTGCAACACACGTTTCGATGGCCAGCCTCAACGGCGATATCGCGGCGCGGACGGTGACCATCAACAGCGTGTCCAAGACGCATGCCATGACGGGTTGGCGCATCGGCTACGCGGCGTGGCCTGGGGATCTGGCCGAGCGTGTAACGGCGATCCAATCCGTGAGTACCTCGGCGCCGTCAGCCATCTCGCAAAGAGCGGCGCTGGCCGCCTTCGAGGGTGATCAGGCACACGTCGCCGCCATGGTGGATGCTTACGCGGCGCGGCGGCGATTCGTTCTGGAATGCATCGAACGGATGCCCGCGCTGTCGGCGGTCCCGCCCGCCGGCACGTTCTACTGCTTTGTGAGCATCGAACACCTCGTTGGGCGGACGTTCCAGGACAAACCTCTCGCCGATGCCGACGATGTGGTGCGGCTTTGGCGCGAGGCCCTCGGCGTGAGTGTGGTTTCGGGAACCGGCTTTGGCGCGCCGAGGCACGTGCGCATGTCTTTCGCCGTCGGCCTGACTGCCCTGCAAGAGGGCCTCGGCCGAATCGAACGACTCTTGGCAGAATAGATCAAGGAGTAAATGGGTATGAGGATCACCGAGATCAAGAGCTTCCTACTCTCCAATCCGCGAGACTTGCACATCATCAAGATTGAGACGGACGCCGGTGTCTACGGCATCGGCGAGGCGGGATGCTCGACACGCGAGTATGGACAGCACGGCGTCCTCGAGCACTTCCGCGAGTTCCTCGTCGGCATGGATCCGATGCAGATCGAGCACATTTGGCAGGTGCTGTACCGTAGTGCCTACTACGAAGGCGGGCGCATCCTCACGGCCACCATCGCGGCCATCGACATGGCGCTCTACGACATCCTCGGCAAGGCGCTCAAGACGCCGGTGTACCAGTTGCTGGGCGGCGCGTGCCGCGACAAGATCTTCGGATTCCGCACGGTGGGCAACCTCGGCGACGCCGAATGCGCCGAGCGCGTCAGGGAGGCTGTGGACGCCGGCTGGCCGGCCGTGCGGTTTTCACCGGCCGACCACATCACGCCTCGCGCGCTGCGCACGGACATCGCGAAAGAGGACATCACGGACGTCTTCGACGCGCGGGAGTCGATGGCCACGACGGCGGAGCGGTTCACCGAGATCTACCACGCCACCGATAAACGGATCGCCCTCGGCATCGACTACCATCATCGCCTGTCGGTGGCCGAGGCGGCCCAGTTCTGCCAGATGGTGCCGCGCGGTAGCCTTGCGTTTCTCGAAGAGCCCATCCGCAACGAGAATCCGGACGCGTACGCCGTGCTGCGAACGATGACGGACGTGCCGTTCGCCATCGGCGAGGAGTGGCCGAGCAAGTGGGCCGCCTTACCGTACATCGAGCGAGGCCTGGCGAACTTCGCGCGCGTGGATCTCTGTTGCATCGGCGGCTTGACGGAGGGCAAGAAGGTCGCCGGCTGGTGCGAAGCACACTACATCGACCTCATGCCGCACAATCCCATTGGGCCGGTATGCACGGCGGCGACCATCCACTATGCGGCCTCGATCAACAACTTCACCTGGGCCGAGGTCGTTCCGGCATTCAACGAAGGGGCAAGCGACGTATTCCCGGTAACCGTCGAACGGCGCGGGCCGTACTATGTGCTGCCGACGCGCCCGGGCCTCGGCGTCGAGTTCGACGAAGAGGCGGCCGCGAAGTATCCGCTCAAGATGCACGAGCACCCGCACCTGCAGCGGCCCGACGGCAGCTACACGAACTGGTAGGGCGGTTCCGGCGACGCGCCGATCAGCGCCACCGAGGAGAATGGTCTGATGAAACGTTTACGTCTCCGCAGGGAGTGGGTGGCTCTGGGTCTCGTGGGGGCCCTCGGGTGGTCATGCGTGGCATGGGCCATCGAGCCGGAGGAGGTCGAGGCCTTCATCGCGGAGGCCATGCACAGCAAGCGGATCTCCGGCGAGCCCTATGACTTGCAGGGCCATCGGCTCTTCTTCACGGATTGGTACTGGATCCGTCCAGGCAATCTGAATTGGCGAGACAAGGACGGCGCGTTGGTCAATACCGTCGAGGAAGGCGCGGAACATCCCACGTACGGCCCGTCGGATGCCCAACTCGATCGCCCGTCGTCGCCCTTCGGCATCGAGATCGTCGCCCAAACCGCCGAGCGCGTCGGACCGATTCTCGAGCGCGAGAAGCCGTGGGAGAGAGACTATGTCATCCTCCGAACGGTTCTGAAGGAGGGCGACACCTACCGGGCGTGGGCCAAATCGGTACCGGGCGGCGACTGCTATCTCGAGTCGGAAGACGGATGGCACTGGCAGCGGCCCGTGCTCGGCTTGGTCGAATTCGAGGGGAATCGCGAAAACAACCTGCTCGGGCCCGGCCCCGAGGGCTCGGTATTCATCGATCCGGTAGGCCGACCCGAGGAGCGGTACAAGAGCATCCGGGGCCCCAAGATCACCTTCGAGGAGTTCAAGGCCTTCGTCGAGAAGCACCCGGACAAGTGGGATCCGCGCGCGGTCAAGGGCTATTGGCGCGCTCCCGAGAAGTTCCGCGCGCTGCAAGGAACCGTATCGCCGGACGGCATCCACTGGACGATTCTGCCGGAGCCGTTCACCGTCGAGCATTCCGACGGCATCGAGGTCGCCTACTACGACCGCCGCCTGAGCAAGTACGTCGTCTACACGCGCAACTGGCTGGTGGGATACCGATCCGAGCGATGGAGCGGCGATCCTCAGATCCGGACGTGGCTGGCCGAGGAGTGCGGCTCGGGCCGGCGCGCCATCGGACGTATGGAAAGCGACACCTTCGGCGATTTCCCGATCTCGGAAAACGTCATCGTACCGACGCCGGGCGACGTCTCGCCGTCCGAGGTCTTCTACACGAGTATCTACAGCCCGTTGCCGGGCGCGCCGGATAACCACCTGATGTTTCCGACCATCTGGGATACGCGCGACGACACGTGCAGCATCGGATTATGGTCCAGTCACGACGGCATACTGTGGAGCCGTGTGCCGGGGCCGCGCCTGATCGAGACCTCCGCGTTCGGCGAATGGGACGGCGGCTGCATCTTCTCGTGTCCGTACCTCATCGAGTTGCCGAACGGCGATTTCGCCTTGCCCTACAAAGGCTACAATCTGCCGCACAAGTATCCGCGCGGCACCATGGAAGTCCACTCCGGCTACGCGCTCTGGCCGAAGGGACGCCTCGTCGCCGTCGAAGCGAAAGACATCGGCGAGTTCGCCACCGTTGCCATCCTGCCGCCGGGTCGAACCATGCGAGTCAACGCCGTTACCAAGCGGGCGGGTGGGATGCAGGTGGAAGTCGTGCGCATCGTCGACGAAGCGAAGATACGGCCGTTCCAGCCCTACGAAGAGACGATCCCGGGCCGAACCTTTGACGACTGCGATGTGATACGTGGCGATCATCTGTGGACGCCGGTCACGTGGCGCGGCGAGTCGGATCTCGGTCATGTCGAGGGCGAAGGCATGATTCTGCGTTTCAGAATGGATCGCGCGCAGATCTTCGGCCTCGAGTTCCGGTAGGCTGCGGCGAGTCGTGTCTTCGCCGCGCCGCCATGAAGAGACGCTTCCTGTGGGCCATTGGAGACGGCTCTTTCGCGTTGCACCACGGTGTGTGTGTGTGTCAGAATTCCGGCAAGCTCTATGATCGAAGTGCGTTGCTCACAATGCGGCTTGGTGATCCTCGTCCCTGCGGAAGTGCGGGGCCGTCAAGGCCTGTGTTTTCGCTGCGGAATGGTTCTTGCCGTGCCGGCGGACGCTCAGCCCGTCCACGAGGCGTCTCTCGCATTCCAAATCGGCGATACCGTGTCGGGACGCTACATCATCAAGCAACTCATCGGCCGTGGCGGTATGGGCGTCGTTTATCGTGCCTCGGACACGCTCATGAACGAAGATGTGGCGCTCAAGTTCATGAAGCCGGAGATGCTCAAGACGCAGAAGGGCCGGCAGCGTTTCGTGCGCGAGGCCCAAGTGGCCCGGCGCTTGCGCCACGAGAATGTCGTCGGCGTTCATGACGTCAACTCGACCGTGGACGGCATCCTGTACATCTCGATGGAGTACATCGAGGGCCGTTCGCTTCGCTCCTTCCTAGGCGATCACCGCAAACGCCGCAGACTCATCGGGGTCCGGATGGCCGTCACCATTGTCGAGCAGATGCTTGCGGCCCTCGACTACGCGCATCGCACGATCGTCCATCGGGACATCAAGCCGGAAAACATCATGCTGCTGAGCGGTGAGCGCGTCAAAGTGCTCGACTTCGGTTTGGCCCGGGCCATCGAACAGGAGGAGTCGCCTGAGGACGCGGCCAAGCGCCCTAAGAGCATCGTCGGCACCCTGGCCTATGCCTCGCCCGAGCAGATCCGCCGCCAAGCGCCCGACCTGCGCTCGGACCTGTATTCGGTGGGCCTGATCTTCCGCGAGCTCCTGACGTTGCGGTCGCCCGTTGACGAACCGATCGAGATCCCGGAACTGCGTACCGACGTGTCGCCCTCCATCCTTGCCGTGCTCTACCGCGCGATCGAGAGAGACTTGGATCGACGCTGGCAGAACGCCGGCGAGTTTCGACGCAGCCTCGCCGATGCTTTCGAGAAATCCTACCATCCGGTGCTGGTGGTCGAGTCCGAGGGGCACGCCAGAGAGCCGGCATCGACGGAGGGCATGGTGTTTCTCGAGGGCGGCAGTTTCCTCATGGGCAGCAACGAGGCGCCCGAGGAAAGTCCTGAGTTCGAGACCCACGTCGATCCTTTCTATATGGACATCACCCCCGTTACGGTCGAGGCATTCGCAAAATTCCTCAAGGATACCGGCGCGCCCGAGCCGATGCTGTGGAACCATACCGAACTCAGTGGGGCGACGCAACCGGTTGTCGGTGTGAGCTGGCATCAAGCGAAGGCCTACGCGGCCTGGATCGGCAAGCAGTTGCCCACCGAGACCCAATGGGAATTCGCCGCCCGAGGCAAGGAGAACCGACCGTATCCCTGGGGCACCGTCAAGCCCGAGACTTCCCGGTGCAACTTCCGCGACTACCTCGGCATACCGTCCATCGTAACCATGCACGAAGACGGTATGACGCCCGAAGGCGTCAAGGATATGGCAGGCAATGTGTTCGAGTGGACCCTCGACCCCTTCGTGCCGTACGGAACACCGAAAGAGAAAGCAGCCGAGGTGCCTTTGCGCGTCGTCCGGGGCGGCAGTTGGCATTCGTCGCCCCAGGAACTCCGGTGTACCTTCCGCAAAGGGCTTTTCCCCGAAGCCCAGCTTACCACCGTCGGATTCCGATGTGTCCTTCCCGCCCGCCCCGAGTGGAAGGAAGCCGCGCCGTCTTCGGACTGAGATAAGGGCCACATGGCACGGACGCGCTTTTCTCATTAAGAGCGCATCCATTTGACTCTGCAACCGGCGGGCACTATACTCGATGGGCGTATGGAAGGAACGACGGCCGTGTTGGATGATGGTGTATTGGTGCTCAACAGGTCGTGGGTTGCGATTCACATCACGCCTGCACGACGTGCACTCGGTATGTTGTACCAAGGCATCGCCCGCGCCGTACACCCCGTCGACTACTCGCTCTACGATTTCCAGGATTGGTGTGCCCTCTCGAACTCGAGGCAGGAGGGCCAGTTCATCCACACGCCCAATCTCCGGATTTGGATGCCCCAAGTCATCATCCTGCTCGGATTCAATGGCTTCGTGTGGCACGAGATCCGGTTCTCGCGGCGCAATATCTTCGAGCGCGATCGCAACACGTGTCAGTACTGCGGCAAGCGGTTCCCGAAATGCGACCTGACGCTGGATCATGTGACGCCGCGCTCGCGCGGCGGCCGCGATTCGTGGGAGAACCTCGTGCTCGCTTGCGTCCACTGCAATGTCAAGAAGGGCAACCAGACGCCCGAAGAGGCCAATATGCCCTTGCTTCGACGGCCCGGCAAGCCTGCGTGGCTGCCCAAGCTGGGCGCGCGGATTCCCCGGCAGCAGCTCATGAACTGGCACCGCTTCGTAGACGCCGCCTATTGGGACGTCGAGTTGCGGGAATAGCGCATGCCGTCCCATCGGTTTGCTGAGGTCGTCTTCCCCCTACCGCTCGACCAATCGTTCACCTATGAGGTGCCGGAGTCATTGGCGTCGCGCGCCGCGATTGGCATGCGCGCCGTCGTGCCCATGGGACGCCGGATCGACACCGGGTACATCGTCGGACTGACAGACACCGCGACAATCGCGCACGTCCGCGCGCTCGTCGATTTGCCGGACGAGGCGCCCGCGTTCGCGCCAACCATGCTCGGCCTGTGCCGCTGGATCGCCGAGTATTACTGCTGTTCGCTGGGGGAGGCACTCCAGTGTGCGGCGCCCTCCGGCCTCAGCGTGCGCACGAAGATGCGCTACCGCCTCGTGCCGGAGCAACTCACGGCGGGACGCTACACGGATGGCCAACGCGCCGTCATTGCGGAACTGCATCGGCGCGGGCCGCTCACCGAAGGTCAACTGGCCACGGCCGTTGGCCGCGGAGCGCTCGGGAACACCCTGCAGTTGCTGGTGCGGCGCGGCATCCTCCTGGCCGAGCCCATCGTCCAACGCCCCGGCGTCTCGATAAAAACCGAGACCTATGTGCGTCTTGTCGAGGCGCACGTGCCGCCCGTCGAGGAACTGGGGCGACTTCAGCGCGCGGCGCCGAAGCAGGCGGCCGTTTACCTGGACCTCCTCCACGGTGAGCCGGAACGCGCCGCCACGACCCTCTACGAGAAGCATCACGCGAACGCGACGATGCTGAAGGCGCTCGAGGAGAAGGGGCTCATCGAGCGATTCGAGCGGGAGCTCTGCCGCGCGCCCGAGTATCAGGCAGATGCGCGATCCGCCACGAAACACGACCTCAACAACGAACAGCGCCAGGCCTACGAGGCGATCGCCGCACGCGTTTCGGCCGGCGAGTTCCGGACATTCCTGCTTCGTGGAATCACGGGCTCCGGCAAGACGGAGGTCTATCTCCAGGCCATCGAACACGCGCTACGCCTCGGCCGCGACGCCATCATTCTCGTGCCGGAGATCTCGCTGACGCCACAAACGGTGGGCCGGTTCTACGCCCGATTCCACGAGCAGATCGCGGTCCTGCACAGCGCTCTAGGCCGCGGCGAACGCTTCGACGAGTGGCGCCGAGCGCAGCGGGGCGAAGTCCGGATCGTGGTCGGTGCGCGATCCGCCGTTTTCGCACCGTTGCCGAATGTGGGTATCATCGTCGTCGATGAAGAACACGACACGTCCTACAAGCAAGGCGAGACCCCACGGTACCACGGGCGCGATGTGGCCATCATGCGCGCGAAAATGGCGGGCGCCGCGTGTGTGTTGGGCAGCGCCACTCCCTCGATCGAGGCCAGCCACAATGCCGAGATAGGCAAGTTCACGCTACTCGAACTGCGGCGTCGCGCCACCAACGCTCGGTTGCCTCAGGTGCGGGTTCTCGACATGCGCGAGGAGCGCCGTGAACACGGCGGCCAGATGATCCTTTCCAACGCCCTCGAACAGGCCGTGCTCGACCGCGTTCGCCTCGGCGAGCAAGTCATCCTTCTCCTGAACCGGCGCGGCTACTCGCCCTTTGTGTTGTGTCCCCAGTGCGGTTGGGTAGCCCAGTGCCCGAACTGCAACGTCAGTTTCACGTACCACGCCAGCGATGGCCGCCTTCACTGCCATTACTGCGAGGCACAACGAGAACGGCCGGCGGTGTGCGACACGTGCGGATTCGCCTCGCTAGTCTACCTCGGTACCGGGACACAGAAGGTCGAAGACCTCCTCATGCGCACCTTCGAACACTGCCGCATCGAACGCATGGACCGCGATACCACCGCCGGCAAAGGGGGCCACGCCAAGATCCTGGGGCGCTTCGCAGCCGGTGAGATCGACATCCTCATCGGTACGCAGATGATCGCCAAGGGGCACGACTACCCCGGCGTCACCCTCGTCGGCGTCATCAATGCCGACACCGGTCTGAGCGTGCCGGACTTTCGAGCCGCCGAGAACACGTTCCAACTCATTACGCAGGTGGCCGGCCGTGCCGGACGGGGCGCGCGTCCCGGCGAGGTGATCATCCAGACCTTCCGCCCCAACCACTATGCGATTCAGGCCGCCGCGAATCAGGATTACGCCGTGTTCTACGCCCAAGAACTCGAGCAGCGCCGCGCCGCGGGCTATCCCCCTTTCCGGCGCATGGCCAATTTCCTCATCGAGAGTGAGGATCCGCTCGATGCGCAGCGCGCCGTCGTCGCGTTGCAGCGGCTCGTACGCGATCAGATCGAGGCCCTAGGCTTCCAGGGCATCCAGATCATCGGCCCGGCCCCGGCCGCCGTCGCGCGCGTCAAGAAGAAGTATCGATGGAACCTCGGCGCCCTATCGAAGAGCACCACCCGTCTGAACGCCTTGGCTCGGGCCACGCGCTGCGGCTTCGGCGAGGCGTTTCCGCACTCGGGCGTCCAGCTCAAGATCGATCTCGATCCTTACGGCGCCTACTGATCCCATCATTGCCGTTGGCGACGACGGACGGCCCACGCGCCGGCTACGGCCAGCGCCGCGCCCACGGGCCACCACGCCACCGGGAACGGCACGTAGGGCGTGACGGTGAACGGCGGGCTCTGGGCGGACACGGAGGCCGAATTACCGACGAGGTCATATGCCGTACCGGACCGCGTGATCTCGATGGACACGAGACCCAGGCCCAATGTCGAATCGCGAAGACCGCCGATGGTTACGGTGCGCGTCGAACCGGTTCCCTGGACTTGAACCGTCGGCGCGGCCTTGCCAGTGAGGTTGGTCAGCAAGATGTCCCCGGCGGTCAAGTCGATCGTCGAGGCATCGAGATGCGCGTCCTCGTAATACACCGCGTACGCCACCGGCCCGTCGACGGTCGAGAGCGGATTCGGTTGACTGAAATGGATCGTCGGCGACGTGTTGTCCACCTCGACAGGCGTGCCAACCATGCTTGCTTCGAAGGGATTGCCGAACGCATCCACGATGCCCGTCCCGGCGCGAACGCGAATGCCGAGCGTGCCGGTGCCGGCTACCAGCGAGAACGTGGCCGTGTAGTGCACGTGGTCGCCGGTGTCCGCCACCAGCACCTGCGTCGTATCGAAGGTCACGCCCGTCGCCGTCACGATCAGGTCCGAGGACGTGTCGAATCCGAAGACCGGCTCGTCGAACGCCACGGCGAACACGACGGTACCGCCTCGGATGAGCGCCGGTGTCGTCGGGACAATGGACACGGCGTTCGGCCCATCGAGATCCTGCTGGAACTGAACGGCGGCGCTCGTCACGCTGCCGACGATGGGATTACCGAGCGTGTCCGTGATGCCGGACGCGGTCGACACCGCCAGTTGCATGGTCCCGTCGCCGTCGATACCGGTCACGGTGACCGTGTACTCGGTGCCGGCACCCTTGTCGACGACCGTGACGCCTGTGTGGGTCACGGTATCGGTCTCGGCGATCGCCAGATCCGAAGCGTCGTCGAACAGCAGGGCCTTTTCGTTGAAGACCACCGTGAACGCGAGCGTGTCTTGGTTTGTCGGCACCGGCACCGTTTCCGGCGTGATTGCCGTGGCCGACGGGCCGGTGTTGTCGATCCTCACCGCCTGGCTGGTCATCGTCCCGCCCAGTCCTACGCCGGTGTCGTGGCGAATGATGTCGCTCGATCCGCTGATCCCGAGGCGAAGCGTGCCGTCGCCAGCGATATCCGGCACCGTGACAGTGTACACATCCTCAGGCCCCGAACTCGGAACGACCGCGATGCCGACTTGGTCGCACGTGACCGAACCGGTTCGAGGAACCGTAAGATCGGTGCGATCGAAATTTTCGACATCCGTGTTGAAGACAACCACAAAAATGATCGAATCCTGGTTCGTTGGGCCGACGGTTTCCGGCGTGATCGAGTCTACGCTGGCCGTCTGCGTATCGATGTACACCCAGTCACTCGTCTCGAGGCCTGAGTAGGCCAGGGCATTGCCGGAGATATCCCTAATGTCCGAATCGTCTCTCACCGTGATCCGGAAGCGACCGCCATACTGCGGTGCCATGGCGCCCACGCCCGTCACCGTTATCGTGTAGTGAATGTGATCACCCGAATCCACAACAACAACGCCCGAACTGTACGTGGAACCGGGCGGGGTCTCGTGAATCACAAGGATGTCGCCGGAGTTGTTGAAGTTGTACACGGCCTCCGTAAATGTGGCCGAGAACTCGATGCTGCTCGCGGCCGTGGGCCCGACGTACGTGTGAGTCACAGATGTGCACTGCGGGCCAACATTATCCAGAATCACCTGTTCGCTCGTTGTCTGCAGGTTCGTGTTGCCCAGCTCGTCCCAGGCAGCATTGGCCTTGACCGTAACGCTGAGCCACGTGTTGCCCTCGCAACCGTGCAGCGTCACGCGGGGCGTCGCCGTGGTGCCGAAATCCACAAGGACCGTGGCCTCGGCAAACGGACCCTTGTTCAGGATGAGGTTTCCGCTGATGTCCTGGTATTCCAAGTCGTAGGTAGCGCCGTCGATGAAAGTGATGTTGTAGACCACGGGACCCTCGGCGGTGCGCGGCGGATCGGGCGCCGCGATCGAGACCACCGGGCCGGTGTTGTCCACTTCGAAGTGGACGCACGGCGCCTCCGGGCCGAGATCGAGATTGCCGGCCACGTCCGATGAGGTCCCGGCATCGATGGTGATCCACACATGGCCGCTGCCGTGGAGATTGGTCAGCACGATCTCGCGCGTGTGGTCGCCCGTCACGTTCAGCACCGGTAGGTCCCAACCGTACACGGTGCCATCGGCCTGCACGTGGATGTTGGCCAACGACAACAAGATGGCGTCCTCGCCGGAGTAGGCGAACGGAATGGTGGCGGTGCCGTGGATATTGACCTTCTCGGTCACCGTCTCGTGACCGGGATTCTCGCCCGTCGGCGTGCCGAACGTCAGGACCGGCGGCGTGTTGTCGACTACCAGCACCTGCCCGGCCGGGATCGATCCGGCATCGAGGGGATTGCCGACAAGGTCCGTGATATCCGAGTCCGTCAGAATCGTGAAGCTGAATGCGCCGTCACCGGAAACGTTCGTAAAGGTCACGAGGTACTCGTGGGGCTGGCCGGACGGCGCAATCGTTGGATCGTTCGGGTGAATGACGCCCGGATCGGCCGCGCCGAAATCCAGGTCGTCGGCGGTCAGGTTTGGCACATCCTCGCTGAAGAGCGCCTTGAACTCGAGCGTGTCGACGTTGACCGGATCGGAACCGTATTCGTGCGTGATGCTGAGGCACACCGGAACCACCGTGTCCACCGTGTGCACCTCGCCCGAGCTCGCCAAGTCGTCCAAGCCGTTGCCGACGAGATCCTCGATGTTGTTGCCGGCACTCACGGCCAGGCCCAGCGTTCCTTCCATGATGCCGGTATCCACTGTCACCGTCCACACAGCGTCCGCGCCGGACACCGCCGTCACAGACGGATCTAGCGTCGCAGGCGGCGAGGCCGTCCACACCGGCTCGAAGTCCGTTTCGTCGACGTACTGCACCGGCTCGCGGAAGGTCACCACGAAGTCCACCGAGGTGTCGAGCGCCGCTGGCGCGCCGTCGATCAGGATCGATATCACCGTTGGATGGATCGTGTCGACGGCATGGACGTCCCCCGAAGTCGATCCGGCCACTAACCCGTTTGTCGCCGCGTCCGTGATGCTCCCATCATCGAGAACGTCGAGGCGGATCGTGCCTTCCATCTCCCCCGTGTTCACGGTGACAATCCAGAGGCTATCGAGCGTCATGCCGCTACTCGACACGGCCGACGCCACGAAAGGCGAAGTCACGATCGTCGCGCCCGGTCCCGTCGTAACTTGGAAGTCGCTCGCATCCACATACTGAACCGGTTCGCAGAAACTCACGTGGTAGGTAACGCTCAACGCCTTCGTTTCCGGACTCCCCTGCAGCGCGGGGGCGTTCACCGTCGGCGCTGTTTGATCGATGGTGACAATCGTGCTGGCCGGCGAGCCCGCGAGCGCGTTGCCGGCGAAGTCTTGAACGCCCGGGCCGACAACGACCGAGAAGAAAAGCTGACCATCGCCGCTCACACCGTAGAATGTCACCAAGTACACATCCCGTCCGGACTCCGGCGTGACCTCGACGGAGGAGTACGTCAGCGATGGATTCTGGAACACAGTGATGTTCAAGTCGCTCGCATCGTCGAAGTAATGGACGTCCTCGCTGAAGGTCACGCGGAACACCACCTCGGTGACGTTCGTCGGATTCGGCGTCACCGACACGATCCCGTTCACGGTTGGCGCGGTGAAGTCGGCCTCGTAGGCGCCGATATCGACGCGCGTCCCTTGAGGTCGCGGCACGCCACGGATGTCGCGCGGCGGCGCCGGCGGCACGCCGGCCGTATCACCGGCATCCTTACAAGGCGATGCCGGCGGCCCCTGCTGAAGCCGGTAGTCGACGACCTGAAACGCGTCACCGTTGTCCGCATAGCCCTCGAGGCCCGTAGCCGAGGTGATGTCGTTGACCACCGTGATCGTGTTCGTCGTGTTCGCCACAATGAAGGCCTGACGTGGCTGCGAGGTGTCGGCGTTGACGAACCGGCCGACCAGTTCATCCGCCGCAAAGGGCGATCCGGAAGTCGTTAGCGTCGTCGTGTTCGTCACAGCGCTGTAGACCGGCGCGGCACTCCACGTGCCCGAGGCGCCAACAACGAATCGCGGATCCGGACTTACCGCCGTCACGTTGCCCCAGCAACTGTCCGCCTTGGTGTTGATATCGATGCCGCCGGTGTAGTTCGCACTGTCGTCAAAGTCGTGGAAGTCGTAAGGACCGTTGCTGTAGAAAAGGCCATACCGCGCGTACACGTCCGACGCCACGTCTTCCTCGTACACGGCCCCGTTTGGCATGCCCTCGAGAATGCAGTTCAGGAGGAGAGGCCTCGAGCCGGTGTTGACCACGATACCGGACAGCAGGTCGTAGCCGTCGGTGTGATGCGCCCAGTTCTTACTGATCGTGCAGTTCGTCAGCGTAGGACTGGACGTGCCCTGGCAGTACAGCGCGCCGCCGCCCCAGTTCCGCGCGTAGTTGCCGCTGATAATGCAATTCGAGAGGGCAGGGCTGGACTGATCGTGCGCGAACACGCCGCCGCCGCCGCCGCCGTTAGGCGTGGGCGTTCCCTGCGCCGTGATGGCGTCATTGGCGCTGATGATGCAGTCCGCCACCGTGGGAGAGGCGCCGGTCAGACAGCCCAAACCGCCGCCATACCGCCCGATGTTGCCGGCGATGGTGCAGCCGGTAATCGTCGGCGATGCGCCATCGCAACAGATGCCGCCGCCGAAATCGCGATTGACGTCGTGCTGCGCGTTGCCGACGATCCAGCAGTCTGTGATCGCCGGCGCCGCGCCGGCCTTGCAGTAGATGCCCGCGCCGCGTCCCGAGCACGCGTTGCCGATGATCGTGCAGTCCGAGATGAAGCAGGAGGATGCCGTGCCGACACACCGGATGCCGCCGCCGCCCGAGGGGCTGTCGCCGCCGGTGATGGTGAAGCCGTCGATGCCCGCCATGCTGATCGCGGCGAAAGACACCACGGGGCCTTGCCCCCCGGTGTCGATGATAGTCGGCTTGCCCTCAGGATCCTGGTCGGCCCACGAGGTGTCGCCGTTCGAGAAGCCCCCGTACACCATTACGCCCTCGGCCAAGGCGAGTTTTCGCGTATAGGTGCCTTCCGCCACCCACACGGAAGAGCGGTCGACGGCCGCCGTCGTAACGCCATCCTGCAGGCAGTCAACTCCGTGGATGGCGTCCGCCCACGATGAGCCGTCGTTGGCCCCCGTGGTCAACGCGCCATCGACGTATACGATGCCTTGCACGAACAGCGTCGCGTTGCGCGTCTGCGTGGTCGCGAACGTAACGTTGTTCAACGTGATCGCGTCGGCATGCGCGCCGATGGCCATCGTCTCGGCCATGGCCGTGTTCAGCGTGAGCGTGACCGTCCTCGATGCGCCGGAAGCCACTGTGGCGTTCGTCATCGACGCGGTGAGCCACGCTGGGGTCGTCAGCGTCCACGACACGATGCCGGTGTACGTGTTCTTGATGACATAGGAAGTGATGCTGCCAACCTGAAACGGACCGCCCTCCGGGCCGAAGGCCACGTAGCCATCCGTCGGGGTCACCTCGAGCCAATCCTGCACCACCAACTCCGCCTCTCGGACGACGTCGAGGCTGTTTGTCACGTCCGAGAAAGTGATATCACCCGGATACACGCCCGGTGCCATGCCCTGCGCCATGGCTCCATTCAGCGACGCCGTAATCGTTGCCGACCCGCCCGAGATCAGGGCCGTGCCGCTCGACGGCGCGAGGTTGAGCCACGCCGGGCCACTCACCGACCAGTCAATGGCCCCGCCGCTAAAATTGGTGAGCGTGTAGTCTCGCGTGGTCGGCGAGAAGGTGCCCTGGTACTTGCCGGTGGGCGCGAACTTCGATGCCGGCGATACATCGATTAGAACGCCCATCACGTAGTTGAGGGCGTTCGCCATGAGCACCGCGCCGTCCGTCGATGTCGACCAGCCGCTGGCGTCCACGTCCGTCGATATGGGAAACAGATTGAGCGATAGGATCGGCGTCGCCTTGCCGCCCAACTCGACCGCTAGCGGCGCGCCGTTTGCCCAGTCCGCGATCCGCGTCGCGCCGCCGGCCACACTGCCGGTGCCATAGTAGATATTACTCCCCGAAAGCGCACTCACGCCGTGCATGACCAAGTGGCCCGCGTCATGGATCGTACCGAGACTCATCGCGCCGTTTGCCTGGCCCAGCGGCGTGATCGGATCGTAGCCCCCCGTGCTCCAGCGACCCGCCAGACACTCGCCCGGCGACGAGCCCGTCGCGAACACGGCTAACACCACGCCTCCGCCGGCATCGACGTAGTCCGCGAGATTATCGCCCAACGTCACATGATCGGCGGCATCGCCATTGGTCCAATGCATGACCGCATCGTAGGCCTGCAACGTGGCCAACGAAGGCGTGTCGACGGTTGCATCGAAGAGGTCAATGTGGCCGCTAATGCTCCCAAGGGCGGCGAGCTTGGCCTGAAGGTCCTCCGCCACGGAGGTATTGCCGCCGACATCACTGAACACCAACAATACGTCTGCGTGTGCGACCGAAACGAGCGCCGCAAGTATGAATCCCATGATGACACAAGACAACACAGGCCGTGATTTCATGATTGCGCCCTCCCGAAAGGCGTCCGGCAGTTCGCCGTCGCAGGGAATCCTGCCCGGCATTCGGAGTCCCTCCACCCAAGAGTTCCTCAAGATACAAGTCCACCTTGTAGCTTAGCACCTTGTTCGATGTTCGTCAAGTATTTACCGCGCAAGCGGTTAACCGCGATCGCTTCCGGAAACCAGATGAACAGCTTCTGCCAGGCATTGTGTTAAGATCACGCCATGCACCCCGATTTCGACATCATCGTTGTCGGCGCGGGCCATGCCGGCGTCGAGGCAGCCTTGGCATCCGCGCGGACAGGGCATCGCACGCTCCTTGCCACCATCTATCTCGACATGATGGCGCGGATGTCGTGCAACCCCGCCATCGGTGGTACTGCCAAGGGACAGCTCGTTCGCGAGATCGACGCCCTCGGTGGCGAAATGGGTCGGTGCATCGATCGAACGGGCATCCAATTCAAAATGCTGAATAGATCGAAAGGCCCGGCGGTGCATTCGCCACGCGCCCAGGCCGACCGCGTCGCCTATCAATATGACATGAAGCGCGTGTGCGAGAATCAGGACAATCTCACGCTCAAACAGGCCCTCGTCGAGGATCTTGTCGTGCGCAATGGCGCTATTGCCGGCATCAAGACCGCCGTCGGCGCCGAGATCTCGGCCCGGGCCGTCATCGTTTGTCCCGGGACCTTCTTGCGCGGCCTCCTGCACTACGGCATGGCCCAAACCGAGGGGGGGCGCGGCGGCGAAATGGCCGCGCGCGGCCTGAGCGACGCCTACCGCCGCCTCGGCTTCGACGTCGGCCGGATGAAGACCGGCACGTGCGCCCGCGTCCATCGACGTAGCATCGACGTCGACGCCCTCGAACGCCAGGACGGCGACGAGTTCCCGCGCCCCTTCTCGTTCTCGACGCCCATCAAGGGTTTCAGTCCGAATAAGGTCTGCTGCTGGATTACCCACACCAGCGAGACCACCCACGAGGTCATCCGGGCCAATCTCGACCGCTCGCCCCTGTTCTCCGGCAAGATCGAAGGCATCGGAATACGCTATTGCCCAAGTATTGAGGACAAGGTGATGCGCTTCCCCGAGAAGACCTCGCATCACGTCTTCCTCGAGCCCGAGGGGCTCCACACGGCCGAGGTATACGTTAACGGACTCAGCACCAGCCTGCCCGAGGACGTGCAACTCGCCTTCCTGCGCACCGTGCCCGGCCTCGAACATGCCGAGATCATCCGGCCCGGCTACGCCGTCGAATACGATTTCGTTCAGCCCTCGCAACTCAAGCCCACCCTCGAAACCAAGCGCGTCGCCGGCCTGTTCCACGCCGGCCAGATCAACGGCACGTCCGGCTACGAAGAGGCCGCCGGCATGGGGCTGTTCGCCGCCCTCAACGCCATCCGCTACATCCACGACGAGCCGCCGCTCTACATCGGCCGCCACGAGGCCTACCTCGGCGTCATGATCGACGACCTCGTCACCCGTGGCGTCCTCGAACCGTACCGCCTGTTCACGTCCCGCGCCGAATACCGACTACTCCTCCGCCACGATAACGCCGACGCCCGTCTCGCCGGCTACGGCATCGCCGGCGACGCCTTCCTCGAACGCGTCCGCGCCAAAGAAGATGCCATCGGCCGCGAGATCCGGCGTCTCGAGACCACCTTCCTCGCGCCCAACGCCGAGTTGCGCGCCTTCTTCGACGCGCGCGGCCTGACGCCCCCCGCCGAGCCAAAGTCCGCCGCCCAGATCCTCCAACGGCCCGAACTCGGCCTCGACGACGTCTACGCCATCGCGCCGCCGGACGAAGAACTCGGTTTTGAAGAGGCCGAGCAAGTCGAGATTCGAGTCAAATACGACGGCTACATCGCGCGCCAAGAACGCGCTGTCGAGAAATTCCGCAAGGCCGAAGACGCACCCATTCCCGCCGACATCGACTACCGCACCGTTCCCGGCCTGCCCGTCGAGACACGCGTCCGCCTCGACGCCATCCGCCCCGTCAGTTTCGGCCAAGCCGCCCGCGTACCCGGGGTCCGTGCCGCCGACATGGCCGCCCTCCACATCTACGCCGCGAAACTCGCCCGCAGCGCAGCGAAATCCCCCCAGCCCGCCCGCCAGACGCCGTAAGAGGCGTGGGTCTTGCCTGGCATCGAAGCGGTATCCCCACGGGCGGAACTGGGTGCCCCTCGCCGAGCGAACGCGGCAACCGACGGCGATGATCATGTCGAGGTTGTAGTGGTCAACCATACGCTCTACTCGCCGTGTTCCCTCGGTTTGAACTACTCGATACCTTCGAACAGTTGCATCAGGCGACAACTCACCGTCATCGTAAATACCTTTCACATGGTGGTTTACGGTGTTCACACGGACCTGATAGAGAGACGAGGGTTTCGCCGCCTGGCGTGGGTTCTACGTCACTCATTCCGTCATCTCCTCGCCCGCGTGGACAAGGTGATCGCAGCCGTCCTTGATGCTGTCGACGCCTGGTCGCAGACTGAGGATATAATTAGTACACCTATAAGTCAAGTCCGTCCAACAAGAGGTAACTTCCAGCAGCCTACGGATTCCTCATTATCGCGAGCGAGATGAGCCGCGGCCAAATCGAAACCGGGCGTTCGCAGCGCAGCGAAGGCCGCGCGCCGACAAGCGTCGGGACACGGGGTCCGAGCCCCCGGTTCGAAGGTTGCAAAGGCCGTTTGCGAAGCGGTGGCACAGTGTGTAGAATGAGACAAGGTAGGGTGGGCGTCCTATTATGGGATTTACGTGCAACAGAATAGCTCTTGTAGCCTTGGCTGTTGTCTGGGCCGCGGTTGTCGTCCCGCCACAAGAGGCCGCGGCCGCCCCCGTCATTTCGCTGGAATCGAACTGCCGCGAGAGGAACGTGACGGATCGGCTGGAGTTCTTGGTGGACACCTCCGACGCGTTAACCATCGAGGACATGGCGCGGCCGGAGATCGCCGCCGGTTTTGCGGCCTGCGAGGCGCCCTTCCTGAATCTCGGCGTCATCTCCCAGATTCTGTGGCTGCGTTTCACGCTCGTTAACGAAGCGGCTACGGACAAGGAGTGGGTCGTCGAGCTCCAGAATCCGAGGATCCTGAACGCGGAGTTTTTCACGCCCATGGCCGGCGGCGGATACCACGTCGAGTGTTGCGGTATCGCGCACTCCTTCTTCGACCGTCCCTATCTCCATCCCTCTCCGGCCTTCCGGGTCCGGTTGTCGGCGGGCGAGACCAGGACCTGCCACGTCCGGATCGAGCACACGGGTGCGGTGATCCTCCGGGTGGTGTGCTGGAGCGCCGCCGCGTTCCGCACGCACAGCGAACGGTGGAGCGCCCTGGTGATCCTCTACGCCGGCATCCTGGTGGCGTTGGCCCTAAACAACTTGGTCACCTTCCTCGGCCTGTATGAGCGCGCTTATCTCTACTGCACGCTCATGATCCTGGCGTTCTGTCTCTACGAAATGGCCTTCAATGGAAGCGCGCAGAAGTTCCTCTGGCCCAACCAGCCCTGGTGGGCCGATCACAGCATCACGGTGCTCTACGCGACGGCGCTGGCCATGGCGATCCTCTTCGCCCAATCCTTTGTCCGCTCCGCGCAGCACGCCCCATGGCTCCATCGCGTGGCCAACGTTCTGATTGGCGCGTGCATCGTGCTGTTGATCCTCGGCTTCACCGATTTCCGCGTGAAGTACATGTTGGGCACACTTCTTGGGCTCGCCGCCCCTGCCGTCGTGGTCCTTCTCAGCTGGCGATGCTGGCGCGCCGGCTACGGGCCGGCGCGGCTGTTCGCGCTGGCCTGGGCCATGGTTCTCGTGGGGACCACCACGTTGATCCTGACCGGTTTGGGCCTGCTCCCCCCCACCATGCCCACCGAGAACTCCTTGGCCTTGTGTTTCCTAGCCGGTTTGACATTGTGGTCGCTCGGGCTCGCGCTGCGCGTCAAGAACAACGAGGAGGCCAATCGCCGAATCCTCGAGACGAAGGTCGAAGAACGCACCGCCGAGTTGCGCAAAGCCATGACCGAAATGAGGACGCTCAGCGGCCTCCTACCCATCTGCGCGCACTGCAAGAAGATCCGCGACGACCGCGGGTATTGGGCCAACGTCGAGACCTATATCTCCGAGCACAGCGATGCCGGCTTCAGCCACAGTATCTGCCCAGAGTGTGCCCGGAAGTACTTTCCGGGCATCATGGCCGAAATCGACGCCGAAGCTTCGCGATCACCGGAGATCGGCTAATCCCCCGTTCATTCCCCAAACCGGAACTCATCGATCCGAACGCGCAGGTCATTTCCGCCGCAGGGATCGAACCGCAACGTCGCGATCCGGGAGCGCCAGCGCGGGTTCTGCGTCAGGTCCACCGTGTACGTGTGCATCGCGCCGTCCGCCACGATTGGGAACTGTACGCTCGTGGCCTCCGTGATCGCACTGCCGCCTACTGAGAAGAAGAGTTGGGCGCGCTCCTTTTCGGACGCGGCGCCTTCGATCTCCATCGTGACAACCAGTGTTGGATAGCGTTTAGCTCGGAGATCGCGCGTCGTCACGACGATAGCCGGATCCGATGAAACCGTCGTGAACAAGAGCGCGCCGTTCTCACAGACGAGGTTGCTGACCCCCATCATCGCGGCCCAACCTTCGGGCGACTGGTCGAAGGTCCAACCGGTCTGAGGCTGCCACACCGGGAAGTCGTAGGGGCCGAGGCCCACGTCGCGCGGGCCGAAATTCTCGGGCCACGACGCCGGATCGCCTGTGGCGAACACGCGCCGGATCGCCTCGTACATCTCGAATCCGAATTCATTGTTGGGCTCGACATAGCTACCTTCGCCCCACTCGTTCGCGGGGCCAAGGACCACGAACTCGCGCCCGATCTCGCGGCAGTAGTCCTTGCCCTGGCGCAGGAGCCGCTCGAACAGCTCGGGCGTGCGCCCATGGATGACGAGTGAGGCGTCGCCGTGCCACGGCCGCGAATCCCAACCGGTGTCTACGTCGGGATAGTACTTGAGTTGCCCGCAACGCGCGACCTTCTCCTTCCAGGAATCTGCCGCCGTGGCGGCCACGTCCTCAAAACGGGCCCGTCTCGGCTCACCGCTCATTTCCGTGGCACGGCCCCACTCGTGGTAGTTCGTCGCGCCGTAGTAGCCTTCCTCGAGCAGCGCGTTGACGCCGCTCTCGCTCTCGTGGGCGGACATGGCGAGGTACGTGATGCCTGCGTAGCCGGCGTCGCGCGCCATGGCCTGCGATTCGGCCAACGCGGCGGCTACCTGTTCCGAGCCGCCCAAGTCGCGCCGGACGTTCGACGGCGCCCAAATGAACACCGCCGGTTTGCCGTCGACATGGTAGTACGCGGGGAGATTGAAATAGCGGTCGATCCATTCGCGCGTGACATTGCGCCAGTCCTCGGCGGAATGCGTGTTGGGCGCGTTATGATTGGCCCACATGATGGCGACCTTGAGCTGATCGCGGTATTTGGCTTCGCGGTACGCCGCGAACCAGTGTTCGAGATGCTGGTGGCCCGCGCTCCAGTACCAATCCACAAGGAAACACGTGATGCCGTTCTCGACGGCCCACTTGATTTGCCAGTCCACGCATTCCGGATGGCCTTCATCGTAGTAGCCGAGCAAGGGCTTCCGGATCGGCGAGACCCGGCGGATACAGTCCCACTTCGCGTCAGAATTCCAGCCCGGGAAGTAGTACATGCACGTGTCAAGATCCGTTGCGACGGGCCTCGGCTCGGGCACGTACTCGGCCTGCGGCACATCCACCGGCGCGACGAAGTCGAGCGTCGCCTCCGTGGCGGCCGGCGCTCCTTCTCCCTCGGCCGTCAGCGTGACCGTGTAGGCGCCGGGATGTTTCGCCACCACCTGCCACGTGAGTTCCGTCTGATCGTCGTAGTCGAGGCCGCGCAGGCTCTGGCGCGCCGCGCCATGGGCCCACTCGAGGCCGTCGCTCAAGCCCAGCGAGACATCCATCTCACCCACGGCCGAGCCGCCGCGATTCCAGAACTGGGCCAGCACCGAACTCGCCCGGTCCGATCGATTCACGCCATCCTCGAATCCGAAGTATGACACCTCAACCTCGGGCGGCCCCAACGGCTCATCGGCGATCCGGACGGACTCGATCCGGAGCTCGGCCTCGGTCGGCAACTCGAGGCCGAGCACCGCCAACGGATCCTGCCAGGCGGAAAGGCCCTGCACCTCGATGTTGTAGTACCGAGGCTCGTCGCCCGCGCGGATCGTGAAGGGCTGCCGCTGCACTCCGCAGACGTTCTGTGCCGCCCATAGGAGTACGGCCGAGCTCTCGCGATCGCTGCGCAACTGCACCGTTACCCAGCCCTTGTCCTCGACGGCGAGTGCCAACGGGGGCGACATCAACACGTTGGGCATCTTCTCAACGCGCCAGGCCGACGCATCGCCGCCGAACGACCACTCGAACACGTCCGTACGCGGTTCGGTGTCGCCGCCCCACGTCTGCACGGCGATGGTATCGAGGTCGAAGTGAGCGCCTTCGTAGACATCGAATCGAAACTGGCGCATGACCCCCTCGCCTTGCCAGAAAGGAAACAGGACGACTTCCTCCCATTCGCCGTTGCCTTTTAGGTGGAATTCGGTGTTCTTGTTCGGCTCGAAGCCGTCGTACTTGCCCGTGGTCTGACCCGACCAGAAGACCTGGCCGTCGCCGGGCCGATCCGCGCGGATGCGGAAATACAGGCATTGCCACGGCGTTGCCGGGAACTCGATCCCCTTGCAGGTAAGAAACGGGTCCCAATCCACGGCATCGAAACGGAGAACACCGGCGTTGGCGGAGACATTGGCCAGCATGCTGTTGGCCACCCACGCCTTGACGTCGGCCTCGGTGTCGAACGTCCAACTCGGCAGCGCGCCGACAAGACCACACATTGCGGAAACCACAACGATTGACAAACTCATGTCCATCTCTCCCTGCTTTGATCGACACCGTATACTCGAGGAACGCTCTCCCGCGCCCCGGACTAAAACAACTTGCCCTCGAACAGGGACTTCGCGAAAGCGATGTCTTCGGCGATGAGTCGATCCGCCGAATCGTGGTCGCTGTACTCCGCGGTGAGGCACACCACACCGGACCACTCGCGCCGCCGGAGCTCGCGCGCGACGCGCGGCCACGAGGCCAGGCCTTGTCGGCCCGAGGTCCAGTAGCTGCGCCACTCCGCCACCTCGGCCTCGAAACCGTTTATCCGCTGGTAGTATGCGTTCTTCAGGTTGACCATATCGAGATACGGCCACAGGATGTCGATGGCGGATTCCGGCTCTTCGCCGCCCAGGGCGTTGTGCGCCGCGTCCCACACCGCCACGAAGTGTTTGGGATCGTAGTGCTCGAGAATGTGGAGTTGGCCCATGGCGTTGTTGGCTAGGTGGTGGCCGCAATGATTCTGGAGTCCGATCTTCACGCCATACTTGTCCAGCAGCGGCACCAGTGCATCGAAATCCTTGCGCAACCGCGCCTCGGATAGCATGTACGCCCCTTGCGCCAGGACGGGACAGATGCGAATCACCGGTACACCAGCCTCCGCGCAGGCCGCGATGGTTGACTCATCCGTGGGACCCGCCACACTGAAGACCTGGAGCCCGAATCCGGCGAGCGTGCGCGCCGCTTCCGGCAAGGCCTTCACGCGTTCCGGATCGATGGGATACCCCGGGCGTACCGGAAGCTCGATGCCGTCGAAGCCGAGACCGGCCACATGTTCGCCGAGTTCGGGAAGCGCCATCGTCCACGGTTTGGTGAACACGCTGAAGAGACACGCCGTGTGAGTCATGTCGTCCCTCCTGTTCGGGCCTGGCGTCGCTCGCTAGTGTCGCCGCCAATCAAGGCCTTCCTCTAGGATACATCGTCGGGCGTGTCTTGGAAAGGGCGATCTGCGCTGGCCGTTTCGATCCCGTATTGCCCTAGGGCGCTGGAATCGGCGCACCGGCGTCCGGGCGGCCTATCTTGAACAGCGCCGCACCATGGGGAGGCACCGAGGTCTTAACCGCGTCCGTCATCTCGCCGAGGTCTTCCTTGCGCCAGAGGTCGCGCACCGGCTGAGGCCCCTCTAGGCCCAACTGCGCCCATGTCGTCGATACGTCGGTGCGCGATGGGCCACGGTTGAACAGCGCTACGGCCAGTGTGCCATCGTACAGCGGCCGGGACCATACCTCGCTCCACGCCGTGCGCCGGCAACGCATTCCGGCCCGGCCGAGGGGATCCTGATCGACGGCGATGACCTCATCGTTGCCGAGCACGTCGAGGGCGAAGGCGTCCACGACGGCCAGGTCGCAACTGAGAATAAGCGGCGCGGCAATCATGGCCCACAGCGTGAAATGGGCGATGCGCTCGTTGGGCGTGAGGTTCATCGTCATGGCCTCCGCCCCTTCGGCCTCGCCGGTGATCATGAGCATGTCCGGATCATTCCAGTGCCCCGGGCCGGCGTAGGGCGCCAGGTCGCTGTGCCAGAACCCGATAGCCGCGACACCCGGCCAGCTCGTTTCCTGATCCAGAAATCCGATGTCGCCGCCGGTGCGCCACATATTGCCGTGCACTTCCGGGCCCCAGGTCCACACCTGGCCCATGCCGTATTGGCACAGGCTGTACACGATGTCACGGTCTACGAGATCCAGCGCCTGGCGCATGACCAGATAGGGCCATTTCAGGTACGCGAGGCTCTTGTCCGGCGCCACGTTGGTGTACGAACACCAGTCGTGCTTGAGGAAATCGACGCCCCACGACGCGAAAGTCCGGGCGTCCTGCAACTCGTGGCAATAGCTGCCTTCATAGCCGGCGCAGGTCTTCGGTCCCGGCGAAGTGTAGACACCGAACTTCAGGCCCTTCTCATGAAGGTAGTCGCCGAGGGCCTTCATATCTTTGAACTTCTTCTCAACGAGCTTGATCGATCCATCCTTGTGCCGGCCGTCGGCCCAGCAATCGTCGATGCAGACGTGTTCGTAGCCCAGATCCGCCAAGCCGGTTTCGACGAGGCGGTCGGCGGCCTCGCGGATCATCTCCTCGGTGACCATGACGCCGCAGGCGTACCACGAGTTCCAGCCCATGGGCGGCGTCAAGGCGAGCGTGTGTTGACCGCCGACAACCATGAGCCGCCGCGAGGCCTGGCCGCGCGCGTTGGTCACGATGACCTTGGCCTCGGCGGCGCCGGGCGCCTCGAGCACGCCCGAGATGATCCCGGTCGTCGCGTCGATGGCGAGGCCGGCCGGGAGGCCCTCGGCGGCGTATTGCCGCGGCCGCTCGCCCGTGGCCGGAATCCGGTGGAGGAATGGGCGGCCCGGCGTGGCACCCACCACGAGGGGCCCGTGAATCGCCGGTTCCGGCGCGACGCCGTGGGCGATCGGTGGCGCCGGCTCGTCCTGGCATTCGAGTGCCTTGGGGCGGCCGGCGACACCCGGCTTGAGTACGAAGCACGCGTCGGCCCAGTCGGCATGATCGTAACTGATGCCGTCGTCACCGCCGAGGGTGATCAGCGCCATATACCGGCCTTGGCTGACGTCGATCGAGATCGTCTTGGGCGGTTCTCCGCCGCGCATGATGCCGGTCTCGGCCACCCGCACGTCGTCGACCCATATCTCGAAGGCCACGGATCCGCGCGGGCCGACCTCTTCGTCCACGCCGACCACCGCCTCAAACCGATCGGCCGCGCAGTCGAGATCCACGAAGTACTCGCTGCCGGCATGCGAACCTACGCCGTGTTCGAAGACCTTGCCGCCCAGCGTGAGCGGCTTCTCCTCGATGGACTTGCCGATCTGTGGACGTCCGTATTGCTGAACCATCGGCCCGAGGTCGAGTTCCTCAAGCCAAACGCGCGACTCCGCCCCACTCGACTTCGCCGCCAACACCAAGGTCACGGCGCACAACCACTTCACCGTCCGCCCCAGAACTCGAACATGCATGGCCTTCTCCTCGTTCGTGTTGACGCTACGCCTCGTCTCGGAAGGACTCGGCGGCTTCCTCGACCTCGGCCTCTTCGAAAGGCTCGATGTGTACCACCGCGTCGACAACATCCGGCCCTTCACGGATCAAGCATTTCTTGACGCGGTCCGCAATGGCGTGACCGTCGTGCACCGTCATGAGCGGATCCACGAGCACGTGCAGGTCGACGCTCAGTGCCGCGCCGCCCACGTAGCGCGTGCGGACCTCATGCACCGACTTCACGCCACCGACGCCGCCCGCCAGCGCGGCGATGGCACGCACGTCCTCGTCCGAAGCGGCTGTGTCGATAAGCGCAGCGAAGGCCGGGCGGATGATCACGAGGGCCGCCTGGAGAATGAGCACCGACACAATAACGGCCCCCACGTGGTCCAGAAACGACCACCCGGGGCCGACCGCAGCGCCCGCCACGGCCAACGCAGCCGGAATGGAGCTGAAGGCGTCCGAACGGTGGTGCCACGCATTGGCAATCACCGCGCTGGATTTCATCTCACGGCCCCGGATCACCGTCCAGCGATACAGGGCCTCCTTGCTCACGATCGAAACCACTGCCGCCGCAAAGGCGACCCAACCTGGAGCCTCGCCGTGCGGTGCGTGAAGGGTGCTCAACGCGTTCCAGACGAGGCCGAAGGCCACAGTCGCCAACAACACGCCGATACCGAGCGTAACCACCGTTTCGATTCGCTGATGGCCATGAGGGTGGGCGCGATCGGCCGGCTTGGTCCAGAACCGGACGCCCACAAGAATGGCCGTGTCGCTGGCCATGTCGGAGAGACTGTGCACGGCGTCGGCCACGACGGCCTGACTATGGCCCACCACGCCACAGGTGAACTTGAGCACCGTGAGCACAAGATTGACGAAAAGGCCCACCCAGGTGACCGTCGCCACCCCGTGCCTATCTCGCGACGACGTTGCGTCGTAGTTCATGACGCGGGATCACTCCGCCGGTTCAACGAATACGATGGCCGACATTCGGCCATCGTCCAGGGCCACCTCGAAACCGCCGTCCGCCAAGACACGGCCCGTCGCCGACTCGGTCATTCCGGTGTCCGCGTCCTGGATCTTATACGTTGCCTCGACGTCGAGATAGGGAAACGCTACGGTGCGCGCAACACGGCCGACACCGTCCCAGCGGTAGAACAACACCGCGGCGCCACCGTTGCGCAGATGAAACTCGACACCCGCTGTGGCGGCGTCCTTCTCCGGCAGCCAGAGATCATAAAGGTAGTCCGTCTTGAACCGATTCAGGCGGCGGTAGTTCGCGATCTCGCCGAGGATGACATCGCGCTGGCGAGGGCCGATGTTCGGCAAGTCGGCCACAATGCCCCACGTGCCGGCCATGGCGCTCCGGCAATAGTACTTCGTCAACTCGTCATCGTCTTGATCCATTCTATCCGGATTGTTCGTCCAACGACAGCAACTCCACGGAAACAGAAACCCGAGCGCGCCCAACGCCTCGCGAAGATTCGAGCGCGCGTGCTCGAGGCCGTTGTTGCCCCCATCGCGCAGCCAATGCGTTTGACACAGGAGCGCCACGAATTCATTGATCATCCGGCCGCCGCTCTGGCAGTTCTCGATAATCAGATCGGGATGGGTTCGTCGTGCCTCGGCCAGAATGCGCTGCCAGGCCAGGACGTTCTTCATCACGCCCGCCCGAGTCTGCTCCGTAAAAAACAACTGATCATACTTCCACCACCGGGCATGGTAGGTTGTGCATAGGGTGTCCACGTGCTCGCGCATGCGCTTGGCGAAGGCCGGCGCCGCCAAATCGAGTAAGTAACCATCGATGAACTTCTCGTAATGCGGTGGCTGGTCTACACCCTCCGCCTCCGCCGTCGCGCCATACTGCGGACAGCTCCAGACCCCGGGAATGACGCCTTTCTCGAGGACCTTCTCGAGAATCGCCTCGAACTCACCCTCGCCGAACTTGGCGGGATCGGGCCGCCAGTCGCCCACATGCCGGTACCAGCCCGCGTCGACAATGAATGCGTCGAAGGCGTAGGGATCCATAGCCTCGATCTGGCGGCGAAGGAACGCCGCGTCGACGGCGAAGCGCGTTGCATACCAATGGTTGTAACTCAGTGGATACCCCGGTTCGGGGCCGCCGAAGAGGCATTGTGCCAGTCGTGCGCGTTCGCCAAGCCACGTCGCGCGCGCCGAGGCTTCGTCCTCGTCGGCGATAGGCATGACATGCAGCGCCGGGCCGTCCACGGCCTCGTCCGGCTCGAGGACCAACTGCGCCTGGTCGGCAGGCAGGCCGACGTCGACGCAAACGAATTCTCCCCGCCGCTCGAAGGAAGTCTGCCAGCCGCCACACCATTCGAGCGCCACACACAGGCGCCCGCCATCGCCGCCAAGGATCCAGTACGGGTTAACACCCCGCATCGGCTCATCGGAACTATGCCACCGGCTCCCCACCCTCACCAGCCGTCCCTCGGCGAGGTCCTCCTGCATCGGATCGAAGGTCAGTGCCTTCCAACCGCGAAGCCATGTCGCCCCGCCGCCGAGCCGCCAGACGCCGTGCCATACGGGAAACGATTCGACGGCCACCGCAGCCTGACCTCGATTGGCCATCCGGCACTGTAGCCGAAGAATCGCCCCGTGCTTCGCCAACTCGACGCTCCTGGAGAATCGGATGTCGTTGGCCAGCCAGCACTCGGATTCGGCACGGAAGAAGGCATCGGTCTCAGTCATTGTCCAATGCAAGGAAACCTTGTTGCCGGTCCCTTCAGGCAATAGGTTCTCCGGAATCCATGCCGCCAACCCGCCGTCGTCGCCTTTGGCGTCGAACGCCACGCCGCCGCCGGAGACCCCATGCATGCACTCGATAATCGGCCCGTCGACTCGATTTCCCAAGACGACACGAAGCGTGTCGTTCTGGATCGCGGTGGGCTGCTCCGCCGCCACGCTCAGCATCATCCAAAGACCTCCCAGAACCATAGCGCGAACACCCCAAACTCGCATAGCAGACTCCCCTTGCCCGATCGCCATCGAATCGATATTATGATGCTACTCGACGGGCTCGGGCAATGCAACGGTTAACGCCGGCGGGGCACTCGCGTCGGGCATGGCGACGCCGTCGAGTCCCGGGTGCGTCGGTTTTGTTTTTGGGCACGCGATCGCGTAGGCTACTGACGTGCGGCAAGGCGATCGCCGAATACAGTGATTATGCTCCCGCCATGATGGGGAAGGCGCGTGGAGGAGTGGACATGGAAGGGGCTGAACAGCAGGAACGCTACCGAGAGGCGTGCCGGCTCTACGAGCAGGGCCAGTTCAAAGAGGCGCGTGTCATATTCGATGCCCTGGCGCGCGAACGGCCGAAGAGCAAGCACCTGGTGTTCTCGCGTGCCATGTGCTTGCTCGCCTTGGGCGAGATCGATCATGCCCGAAGTCTGTGCAATCGCCTGGGCGAGATGAAGAGCCAGACCGCACAGAAACTGCGATTGAAACTCTCGGCCGAAATCAAAGATCGCGAGATGCTCGATCGGAAGAAGGCCGAAGCGCAACGCCCGCCCTCGGATCGCCGTGAAGCCCATGAACGCCGCAAGAGCGACGACCGTCGAGCCTCCGGCGATCGCCGACAGCGCGACGTGTCCTTCAAAGGTCATGATCGCCGACAAATACTGGACCGGCGGCAGGGAGAGGATCGGCGTGACACTGTCGATCGCCGCCATCCCAATCGCCCCGCTTCGTATCTCGAGACCCACCTGACCGATGAATCCGATGACTTCTTCGAGGGAAAGAAGCGAACCCTCTGGAAACCCCTTCTCGCCGCCGCGGTCATCCTCGCCGTTGCCACGGCCGGGCTCCTCGCGCTCCGCCAATACTCAATCCGGCTCCCGAAGGAGCCCTCTCTGGACCTTTCGGCGTTTCCTATGGGCGACGGGCCGGATCGCTATATCGAGGTCGTGCGGTTCTTTCCTGCTCGAGACCGGAAAAGCTTCGAAATCATCATGTTCCTCGCCCCTTACAAAAACGATTCCAAGAACGGGGGCGGCGATCTATCCGAATGCGTGGGATCGAAGGCCACTGGCAACTGGGAAGATATTAAGTCGTTGATAGGAAAGGCCTTCGCCATGTCCCGCCACCGGACGGGCATACTGGCTGGCGTCCCACAGGACAACATGGTCCGCACCATCGTCTTGCCGCGGGACGCCATGGACGTGCACCGAGGCCTCAAAGCCGATCGCGTCGAGACGTGCTTGGCCGGATCCGTGCAGAGCGTCGCCGGCCTCGCCGCCGAATGCGGCGAGTACAACCATGTCGAGTCCTGGACGAATCGCGCCCAACTCGCCGGCATCAACGGGAATGTCTACTGGTGGGGACGCATCGGCGTCGCCGAAGGGGGAAACGGCGCCATCAGCCATGTCCTCGTCCGCTCCTATCCCAGCGAGAAGCACTAGAACAGGTTCGGGCCACTCGACGGCCGGGCCTGAGGGAGAGAGATCGATGGAGAAGTCTGCCTCGTACGCTCTGCTGGGCCTCATTTTGGCCCTTTCCCCAGGTTGTCCGTTGACGAACCCTTTCGTGACGGAGGAAGACCTTCAGCAGGCCTATCAAGACGCGATCAAGGACGCGGAAGTGGCCGAGCCGGACGAGATATCGGCTCATCTCACGGCAATCACAGCCTACAATGACCATCTGATTTGGGAGGGCCCGGCGGGGACTTCCCGCGTGCTTATGCTGACGTGGACCTCCTGGACGGGATACGACAGCCTCGTAGGCAAGTCGATCCGGGTGGACGACCTCGCGAAGTCCGTCGAGACATCGAGGGACACCTGGGTAACCGCCGCGCCGGAACTGCACGAGTTCTGCAAGGCGCGATTCCTCGATTCCGAGAACATGTCCCTCCGCGTCGAACAGCTCATGGGCCTGCCGCCACACAACGGAAAGACGCGCTTCGTGGCGTTCTGGGTCAATCCCGAAGACCTCTTCCGGCCGAGTCCCGATCCGGAGATCACGGACTGCGAGGCCGAGCTCGACTTCCCGACATCAGGGCGCTTCGTCACCGTCAGCCCGGAACACATCGACTGGTTCAACGCGCTGAAAGAGACCTCTTACGGAACCGACGGCTATCCCTGGACGCGCCTCGGCTACACCTACGACTGGGGCAATCCCTGTTGCGAAATCGGCCTCAGCGAGTTCGTGATCCGCAGCGGCGCAACCGTTGATGTCCAGTCCGTCACGCTCAACGACGACTTCTGGAGATAGTCCGCGCACCGATCCGGCAAGGCGCCAGGCGGCCTACTTCCTCCGCGCCAAAGCGAACCAGCGCTGCATCTCGACGAGTCCGCTGGTCTTCTTGGGGAAATTGCGCGCGTATTCGTCGCCCAGCGACAACACCGCATCGACATCGGCCCAGTTGTAGGGCATATCACGCAAAGCCTCCCGGCGAATGCGCTCGAGCTCGCGGCCCGTTTCCTCCCATTGCCGCACCAGTGCCCGCTGTTCCTCGCGCGTAGGATGCTTCATGACCGCCCCTCGAGTAGATGCTTGGCGCGCGCGAGGACCTCCGGCGCCTCCTTCAGCGCGCACAGTTCCTCAAGATGCCGCAGAATGTGCGCTGAATCCAAATGCGACTGCCTCGCTATAACGCTCTCCGCATCGAGCCAGTCGCGTGGCCGATCGGCAAAGGCTTTCATGACGAAGAGATCCTCGGCCGTGCAGCAGGGCAGAATGATGCCCGGTGCGAACTCGACCGGCGTGGCGCGCCGCATCATCTCCGCCTCGAAAGGCAGCGCCCCCAAGGCGATGTCCAAATGTCGGCCGTTGGATGCACGGATCAGCACGACCCGCCGACTCAGCGCAAAGGCGCGCCCATCCGGCACGCGAGACTCGAAACGATCAAGCAAGGCAGCGACGTAGGGCTTTTCCTCACCCCATGTCGTCAGCAGCGTCATGTCCACGTCCGTGGTGGTGCGCGGCTCGCCCCAGCACTGGACGGCAAGTCCGCCAATGACACAGAACGCCCATTCGCGTTCCGCCATGAAGGCGCCTACCTCCTGGGCCGCTTCGAATAGTGCGTTCATGGATCCGCCGACGCTCCATAGGCGGCGTCGCGCCGCCTCATCTAATTAGGATAGACGCTGCGGCCCGCCCAAAGCCAGTCGCGCGGCGCGGTTTGGCTGTCACGCGCGATCCCGCAGCCGGAAATCTCTTGACAGCGCGGCGCGCGCGGGTCTATCCGTAGCCCATCTTCCGCAGCAAGGTCTACTCGATCCGCGTTTTAGGAAGCATCGGCTGACGTAAGCTATTGTGTGTTGGCGATTGCTTTTCGTTCTGGCGTGTAGTGCAGACCACCCCCTTGTCGGAATCTGGATGCCGCGCGAGCATGTCCGGCGCGTTCTTCATCCTCAGGACGCCGCAGGATGAGCACCCGTCGTCTCATTCAATGGCAAAGGTGCTCAACTCGACGGGCAACGCCCCGCCTGTATGGGTACCGGAGTTGGGCGTTCCCATGCCCTGGGCGCTCGCGTCTAGGACATTGGCGACGGTGATGGTGATGTTGCCGCCGAAGGACATATGGCCGGAGGTCCACGTCAGCCGGTAGGTGTTGCCGCCTTGGCTCACTACGCTCGTGGGGTGGGCCGGCAGCGTTCCTTGGCCGGTTCCGGACAGGGCGTAGTTCGCCGCGTCGAGCTGCCCGGTCGTGACCGGCTTGTTAAACGTAACGTCCACGTTCAGCGAGTTGACGACTTGGACGCTCTTGACGGTGGGCGCATTATCGTAGCGGAAGTTGTCGAAGTCGAACGAGAATTCCTCAGCGCCGTGTTTCAGGATGCGGACTTCATCGACATTCTGCCAGTTGAACGTGTTGGTGGCGAATTCGGCGCCGCAGAACACCGTTGCCGGCCCTTGCACCTGTATGCCGTCGCGGTATCCGTAGAAATCGATGTTAAAGTCGCCAAAAGGCCCGCGCGTTTGGCAATCGTAGAAGTAGAACTCCATACCGTCGGTACGCTTGAGTCGTACCTCGGTGGCGCCGAAATTGAACTCGTCGGTGTAGATTTCGGGAGTTCCACCGACGCCGTACGTCGCGCCGTAGTGCCAGCCGGTGGTGCCATCGTAGTTGAACGTGAAACCTGAATACTCGTAGCCTGCCGGCAATTCCTGTTCGTTCGCGAGGCCGATGCCTGAGAAATCGATCGTGACACTTCCGGCCCAACCGGTTCCTGCGGCTAGCAGAACGATGAGACCAGCCATGAGGCCTGCCCGTTTGGCGATATCCATTGATGTATCTCCTTATATCGAGAACTCAGAGAAAACGCACTCGTAATTCTGTGGGCCATGTTCGGCCAGTGTATAGCAATCGAAAACGATTGGCAAGCGCTGGATTCTGCCTCGCTGCCGGTGTGCAGGCGTCGTCCGTATCGGCTCTTCACAAAGAGCTCGTCTTCTGGAGCAAGACCTGACCTCGTGTCGTCTCGAAGCGAAGGATCGAATTCGAGATCCCTCCCGTGCGTTCGGAACGACGGGACGGCGATAGCGGGCGGCTTGAAACGACGATAGGGCGTTCGATAAGACCCTAAACCGAATTGCGGCAGACTCTTGAGGCCTGATCGACCTCGGCGCGGATGGTCTTCGGAAAGGTTTTCGGAAAGGTACTTGATCTTGTGGACGGATTGTGCGTATCCTTTAAACCGCTTATCTGATCATTCCCATTTTCTTGGTGCAGAATTCACATGAGTATTCACCCTACGGCTATTGTGGATCCGAAGGCCGAGCTGGCGGAGGACGCCGAGGTTCAGGCCTTCTCGATCATCGGTCCTCAGGTAACGGTCGGGTCCGGGACGGTCGTCGGGCCGCATTGTGTGCTGTCCGGCCGGACAGTCATCGGTCGCAACAACCTGTTGTTCAGCGGGGCCCAGATCGGCATCTTATCTCAAGACCTCAAGCACAAGCCCGGTCTTGTCGGCCGCACGGTTGTGGGCGATAGCAACATCTTTCGCGAGCACTGCACGGTGAGCGCGTGTACGATGACCTCCTATGACGATGAACACCGGCTCACTTCCATTGGCGACTCGTGCATGTTCATGGCGTATTCCCATGTGGCGCACGATTGCCACGTGGGTAACCGTGTCATTCTAGCCAACTGCGCCTCGCTCTCCGGACACGTCGATGTCGAGGATCGGGCGATTCTCGGCGGCCTGTCGGGCGTGCATCAGGAGTGTGTCATCGGCACAATGGCCTTTGTCGGTGCCATGACACGCGTTTCGAAAGACGTGCCGCCCTATATGATTATCGAAGGCAACCCGGCGCGGTGTTGCGGGCCGAATACGGTGGGCCTGAAGCGGAACGGCATGACGCGCGAAGCTCGCGCGCGGGTAAAGCAGCTATATATGACCATGTTCCGCTCGAATCTGAATACGACGCAGGCCCTGTATGAAATCGAGCGGATCGTCGAGGATTGCGAGGAGCGTACCCGGTTCCTGGAGTTCTTCCGGCGGACGATCCGAGGGGTAACCAAGTAGCGTTCGGGCCGGCGCGGCCCGATCTCCCAAAACCAGTGGGTTTCTTTATCAGGGGCGACAAGGCAGGCGATTCTCTGAGGAATCCATCATGAACGCGATACGCACCGGCGTGGTCGGCGTCGGTCACCTCGGCTATCATCACGCGCGCAACTACGCCGCGCTCGATGACGTCGTACTGGTGGGCGTGGTCGATACCGACGCGGAGCGCGGGCGCAAGGCCTCCGAAGACTTCCACACAGGGTACTTCCCGTCCGTAGAAGCACTGCTCGAGGCCGGTGTCGATGCCGTTTCCGTGGTGGTGCCGACTACGGCACACCGGGCGGTGACGTTGGCGTCGCTTGAGGCCGGCGTGGACGTGTTGGTTGAGAAGCCCATCGCGGAGTCCGGTGACGCGGCCGAGGCCATGGTGGCGGCGGCCCGGGCCGGGGATCGCATCCTCCAAGTAGGCCATATCGAGCGTTTCAATGGAGCGGTCGTGGCCTTGTTCGAGGCGTTCTCGGCGCCGAAGTTCATCGAGTGCCACCGGTTGAGCCCCTATGCCTGCCGGGGCGATGACGTGAGCGTCGTGCTCGATCTCATGATTCACGATCTGGACATCGCCCTGGCCTTGGACGGTACGCCGGTGGTCCGCGTCGACGCCGTGGGGGTGCCGGTGTTCTCGCCGACAGAGGACATTGCCAACGCGCGCCTCCGGTTTGCCTCTGGCTGTGTCGCGAACCTGACGTGCAGCCGTGTGTCGATGGAGCGCATGCGGAAGATCCGCCTGTTCGCATCGGACGCCTATGTGTCGACGGACTACTCGGAGCAGGAGGTGCTCGTGTACCGCAAAGAGCCGGGACCATTACCGCCGGGCGTATCTCCCATGGAACGCATTACGGTCGAGGCGCTGCCCGTGCACCACGAGGAACCGCTGAAACGCGAGCTGGCGGATTTTGTGACGTGCGTTCGGACGCGTCGGCGGCCGGTGGTCGCCGGTGAAGATGGACTGGCGGCGTTGGCCCTGGCCGAGCGGATCGTGTTCCGTATTCGCAACGGCGGCGATGGCCCATGATGCCGCGGAAGAAGGACCCCAGCGCGCAGCCATTGACAAAGACTGTAGAAGAGAGGACGTCGTGCGCGTCTTTCTGATAGCAGGCGAATCGTCGGGCGATTTGCACGGCGCGAACGTGATTCGTGCGCTCCGTGCAGCGTGTCCGGAGATCGTGTGCGAGGGGTTGGGCGGTCAACGCATGGCCGAGGCGGGGATGGCCCTTCGGTACGATCTTGCCCGCGAGGCGGTAATGGGATTCACGGAGGTTGTCCGGGCGTTCCCGGGCATCCGGCGCTTGTTCTTGGATACCGTGCGGCACATCAGCGCGTGCCGCCCGGACGTGGTTGTCCTCATCGACTACCCTGGATTCAACATTCGGATGGGCGAGAAGGTCAAGGAACTCGGGATTCCCGTGGTCTATTACATCAGCCCGCAGGTATGGGCTTGGAAGCAGAAACGGATCCACACCATTGCCCGGTTTGTTTCGCGCATGCTCGTCATCCTGCCGTTCGAGGAAGAGCTGTATCGGCAGATAGGCGTGCCATGCGCGTACGTTGGCCATCCCTTGCTCGATCACATTGCATCGAGACGAGCCAACGATGACACCGACGGCCGGTTGGTCATCGGCCTGTTGCCCGGGAGTCGCGAGCAGGAAATCCGCCGATTGATGCCCACCATGATCGAAACGGCCGAGGGCATTCGACAGCGCTACCCCGACGCGCGCTTCTTGACGCCATGCGTGGACACCGTCCGAGAAGCCCAAGTGCGGGCACTCGCCGACCGTTTTCCCGTCGAGACGCTCGTGGGCCGAACCTATGACGTGCTGGCCGCCGCCCGGTTCTGCCTGGTGGCTTCCGGAACGGCAACCCTCGAGACGGCGCTGTTCGGCGTGCCCATGGCCATTCTGTACCGGACGAGTCCGATCAACTACTGGATCGCGCGACGCGTGGTGAGCATCAAGCACATCGGTATCGTCAACATCATCGCCGGACGCGAGGTCGTTCCGGAGTTCATTCAGCACGAGGCGCGGGCCGAGGCGATCCTGCCGCGCGCGCTGGAACTGATCGACGACACGCCCGCCCGCCAACGCGTGTTGGCCGACCTGGCCGAGGTCAAGGCGCGTCTGGGCGATGCGGGGGCCTCGATGCGCGCCGCACGGCACGTGCTCGAGGTGGCGAAAGGAGCGGCCTATGGCTGACCGTTTGTTCCTGATTGACGGAACGGCCTTCGCGTTCCGCTCCTTCTATGCGATCAAGAGTGGACTCACCGACTCGAGGGGACGGCCGACCAATGCCGTGTTCGGTTTTGTACGCGTGCTGCTGAAGATTCTCCGCGAGCTCGAGCCGAGCCACATCGCGGTCGTGTTCGACGCCAAAGGCAAGTCGTTCCGGAGTGAGCTCTATCCCGAGTACAAGGCCCATCGGCGGGCGACACCGCCCGAGCTCAATGCCCAGTTTCCCATGATGGATGAGGTGGTCAAGGCCCTCGAGATCCCTATTCTCCGCGTGCCTGGTGTCGAAGCGGACGATGTCATGGGCACCTTGGCGCGCCGTGCGGAGGCGGAGGGCATGGAGACAGTGATCGTCACCGGCGACAAGGATCTGCTTCAGCTCGTGACCGACAAAGTGCGCGTGTACGATCCGTCGCGGGGTGACGAGGGCGTGTGGTACTCGGCGGCCGAGGTGCGCGAACGCATGGGCACGAACCCTGAGCGCGTCATCGACGCCCTCGCGCTCATGGGCGACAGTTCCGACAATGTCCCCGGCGTTCCCGGCATCGGCCCGAAGACGGCGCGAACGCTTCTCGAAACCTACGGTTCGCTGGACGCGGTGTATGAGCACGTGGCAGAGCTAAAAGGCAAGCAGCGCGAGCATATCGAGGCGAACCGCGACTTGGCCTATCTCTCGCGCGATCTTGTGACGATCCGCACCGATGTCGAGATCGAGGTGGCCATTGAGGACTGTCGCACGCACGACTACGACCGCCGGCGGTTGGCCGAGGTATTTGCCGACCTCGATTTCCAGTCGCTCGTCGAGGAGTTTCTGCCGGACGCCTCGGGGCACGAGAACCTGCGCTACACCCTCATCCTGACGCGCGAACAACTCGAAACCGCCGTCGCCGAGATGCGCGCCGCCGGATGCTTCGCCTTGGACACCGAGACCACCTCTGTGGATCCGATGCGGGCCGAACTCGTCGGCGTATCGTTGAGCTGCCGAGCGGAGACCGGCTACTACCTTCCTGTCGGCCACGCCCCCGAAGCCCTGATGCGACGCGAGACGCCCGACGACCTGTTCCCGAGCGAGGTAATCGCGCCGCTGCCGAAGACCGAAGCCCTCGAGATCTTGCGGCCGCTGCTCGAGGATCCGTCCATCGGCAAAGTGGGCCACAACATCAAGTACGACTACATCGTCCTCGCGCGCGCCGGGATTCGCGTGGCCGGCATCGTTATGGATACGATGGTGGCTTCCTACTTGACGGACCCCTCGCGATTCAGGCATAATCTTAACGAGGTCAGTCTTCACTACCTCAAACGCAGAACGATCCTAATCTCTGATCTTGTCGGCAATGGGTCTAAAGCCGTCACGTTCGATACCGTCCCCGTCGATCAGGCGTGTGCGTATGCGTGTGAAGACGCGGACGTGACTTGGCGGTTGGCGGCCGTGTTCGACGGTCTCCTGGAGGAACGCCAACTCCGGCGTTTGTCCGACGAAGTTGAAATCCCTCTCATCGGCGTGCTGGCCCGCATGGAAATGGCCGGGATTGCGTTGGACGTGGAGGTGCTGGCCGAACTGCAAATCGAGATCGAACAGCGCCTCGGCGCCCTGGAGGCAGCGATCTTCGAGATAGCCGGCGAAACGTTCCAGATCAATTCGCCCAAGCAACTCCAACGCATCTTGTTTGACAAGCTTGGCCTCCATCCGGTACGAAAGACGAAGACCGGCTACTCCACGGACGTCGATGTGCTCGAAGAGCTGGCACACGCCCATCCGCTGCCGGAACGCGTGCTCGAGTACCGCACGCTTGAGAAGCTGCGGGGCACTTATGTCGAGGCCCTGCCCAAGCTCGTTCACCCGGAGACGAAGCGCATCCACACATCCTTTAACCAGGCCATTGCGGCCACGGGGCGATTATCGAGCAGCGACCCCAACTTGCAGAATATCCCGGTTCGAACGGAACTGGGTCGGCGAATACGCCGTGCGTTCGTTCCGGGGGGAGCAAATAGGCGGCTGATATCGGCCGATTACTCACAAATTGAACTCAGAATACTGGCGCATCTGGCTGGGGACGAAAGCCTGCGAGCCGCGTTCCGCGCCGACGCCGACATCCACCGCGAGACGGCGGCACGAGCCTTCGGCGTGTCGGTGGATGCGGTAACACCGGAGATGCGGCGTCAGGCAAAAGCCGTGAATTTCGGTATTGTCTACGGCATAAGTCCCTACGGCCTGGCCAAGAACCTGGGCGTATCCACCGCAGTCGCCGCTCGGTTCATCGAGCAGTATTTCGCGCAGTATCCGAAGGTGCGTGTCTGGATCGATCAGACGGTCGAGGCGGCACGAGCCGATGGATACACGGTCACGCTGCTGAATCGTCGGCGGTACTTGCCCGATCTGGCCAGTTCGGACACTGCTACGCGCAAGGCGGCGGAACGGGCCGCGATCAACACGCCGGTTCAAGGCAGTGCCGCCGACGTGATCAAACTGGCCATGATCCGGCTGGACACGGTCCTCGAGGGCCGTGATGCGCAGATGCTATTGCAGGTGCACGACGAGCTGCTCGTCGAAACCGGTGCAGACGACGCGCCGGAAGTGGCGCAGGTCATGAAGGCCATTATGGAGGATGTCGTCAAGCTCGATGTCCCCCTTCGAGTGGACGTAGGGATTGGCGACAATTGGGAAACGATACACTAGGCCGACGGTTAGGCGATCATGCGAATGACGGTTGGCGCAACGGAATGCTACGCGTAAGGACGCACGACTGAAAGGAAGATTGATGGCTCCAGTAGGAAAGCAACCCCCCTCGAAGAATTATGTGAGAGGCCGAAGCAAGAAGGGCAAGAAACCGCCGCACCCTCATCACCTTCACGGCAACGGTCCCCGACACTCGAACAGCCGACCACCAGGACTTCCGATGGATGTTCAGGACTCCGCGGAGGCCCTCGAGGCCGAAGCCAATGGCCCCGAGCTGTCCATGGCCGACCTCAAGCTGATGACCATGACCGAGCTGTCCGACGCGGCGAAGGAGTTGGGCATCGAGGGATACAGCGGACTCAAGAAGCAGGACCTGATCTTCCGCGTGCTGCAGGCCAGCATCGAGCGCGCCGGATCGATCTACGGCGAAGGCACGCTCGAGATCCTACCGGACGGTTTTGGATTCCTGCGCTCCGGCATGTATTCCTATTTGCCCGGCCCGGACGATATCTACGTGTCGCCCTCGCAGATCCGCAAGTTCGCCTTGCGCACCGGCGACACCATTCAAGGCCATGTGCGGCCGCCCAAAGACGGCGAACGCTACTTCGCCCTGTTGCGCGTCGAGGCCGTCAACGGCGAGAGCCCGGACGTCGCGCGCGAGCGAATCCTGTTTGACAGTCTGACGCCGCTCCATCCCGACGAGCGTTTCACCCTCGAGACGACGCAGGGAGAGATCGGCATGCGCGTTATGGATCTGCTCACGCCGATCGGCAAGGGCCAGCGCGGCCTCATCGTCGCGGCCCCGTTCACCGGAAAGACGGTGTTGCTCCAGAAGATTGCGAATAGTATCGCGACCAATCATAAGGAGGCCACCGTCATCGTCCTGCTCATCGACGAGCGGCCCGAGGAAGTCACCGACATGGCCCGCTCCATCGAGGGCGAAGTCATCGCCTCGACCTTCGACGAGCCGCCCGAGCGCCACGTTCAGGTTGCCGAGATGGTGCTCGAAAAGGCCAAGCGCCTCGTCGAGCACAAGCGCGACGTCGTCATCCTGCTCGACTCGATCACCCGTCTGGCCCGCGCCTACAACACGATCCTGCCGGCCAGCGGCAAAGTCTTGTCCGGCGGCGTCGACGCCAACGCCCTGCCGCGCCCGAAGCGCTTCTTCGGCGCCGCGCGCAACCTCGAGGAGGGCGGCAGCCTCACGATCTTGGCCACGGCCTTGGTCGAAACCGGCAGCCGCATGGACGACCTCATCTTCGAGGAGTTCAAAGGCACGGGCAACATGGAACTTCACCTCGATCGGCGCCTCATGGAGAAGCGCATCTTCCCCGCCATTGACGTGCACCGCTCGCGCACGCGCAAAGAAGAACTCCTGGTCGCGCCGGACGAGCTCGAGCGCATCTGGCTCATGATCCGCGTGCTCAGTCCCCTCGATATGATCGAGGCCACCGAGCTGCTCGTCGAGAAGCTGCGCAAGACCAAGTCAAACAAGGATTTCCTCGCGCAGATGCAGAAGATGTAGGCGCGATTCCCGTACCGCATCGCATGGAATGACACCGTCCGCCGTAGGCTCGACATGGCGCCGCGCCCACGGCGGACGTTTCATTTCGGCGTGTGTCGCGCGGGCCGATTGCCCCCGGCTCAGCCGTTTCCCTTCACCCAAAACTGGCGCTCGATGAGCTGAACATACTCGGACCACGCCTGCCCTTTGTCGCGCGTCTCGCCGATGATGCGCGCGGCGGCATCGGCCTGGGCGTCGAGATTGTCGCAGTGGTAGAGGACAATGGCCTCGAGCGTCTTGGGCACGACGGGCGATCCGTTGGCCAGTTCGCCGTGATGCGCTAGGACGCAGTGCAGCAGTTGGAGCTTGAGATCCTCCGGAAACCCCTCGATGCCGCCTATCCGCTCGCGTAGCATCGAAGCGCCGATGTCCAAATGGCCGAGAAGCCGGCCCGGCGTGCTGTACTCGACGACAAGCTCGTGACGCATCTCCTCGATCTTGCCGATGTCGTGGAGGAACACCGCCGTCAGCAGAACCTCGCGGTCGAGATCCGGAAACAGATCGGCCACCGCATGGGCAATGCGCGCCACTTCGTAGCAGTGCTTCGCCAGGCCGCCCGGATAGGCATGATGCCACTTCTTGCCGGCCGCCGCTTTCGAGAAGGCCTCCATGAATTCCTTGTCGCCCCAGAAGGCGTCGATCAACTGCCGAAGCCACGGATTCTCGACCGTATCGAGTAGGGCGCCCAGCCCATCCAGGATCTCTTCGGTATTTGCCGGAGCAAAGACGAGATCGGCGGTGTTGTACTCGCCATCCTTGAGCGGCAACACCTGCTCGACGCGGATCTGGAGCCGCTGCTGATAGCTTGTCACGGTGCCTCGAACATTGACCACATCGCCCACTTCGAACATACGCGCCACGGACGCTGCGTTTTGCCAGAGGACGCCGCCGATATCGCCCGTGCGATCCTTGAACACCATACCGAGAAACTTCGCCCCGTTGGGCTGCGTGCGGAGGTCCTTATGCACGGCCAGAAAGTGGTCGTTGACCACGTCGCCTTCCTGAAGCGTTTCCACGAACTGACTCTTCATCCATGTCTCCGATCCGGACACTGGCGCCCGCGACAACGACAGCGAAACGTCCGCGTGTTCAACGAAACGCCCATGCCCAGTCTTGTTGCTCACAATACAATCTGGCTACTGTAGCCCTTCCCAACGCGTGCTTGCAAATGATCCGCGAAGCGTCTAAGGTAGCACGCCGTGGACACGTCACGAACCGGCACGGAGGACCTGAAGATGACCCCACCGACGGCCGCCTTCCTCGTCACCAAGGCCATGTTGGATCATTGCTTCGCACCGCGCGACCTCGAGCGGATAGGCCGGCGGACGGCGTGTCGACTGCCGGCCGGCGACGCCCTGACGCCGGAGACTCAGAAGGACGCCGCGCGCGGTGCCGAGATCATCATCACGGGGTGGGGCACCTTGCCGATCACACCGGCGATGCTCGACGCGGCGCCCGGACTCCGGCTCATGTGCCACTCGGCCGGCTCGATCAAGCACCTTGTGAACGAGGAGTTCCTGGCGCGCGGCGTCCGCGTATGTTCGGCGGCGCGCGCCTTGGCGACGGGCGTGGCCGAGTTCGCCTTCGGACTAATGCTTGTGTCGATGAAGGCGACGTGGCAACTCAACGACACGACGCGGACCGGTATCTGGAAACGCGACGATGCGATGGAGTGGATCCGCGAGCCCTATGGCGCCACCGTCGGCATCGTCGGCGCGAGTTATGTGGGCCGCGAGATGATTCGGCTCTGCCAGAATCTCGAACTCGAGGCGATTCTCCTATACGATCCGTACGTGAGCGACGACGAGGCCGAGCGTCTCGGCGTCGTCAAGGTGGAACTCGACGAACTCATGCGCCGCTCGGACGTGGTCTCGTTGCATACGCCGGCCACAGAGGAATGCCGCCACCTCATCAATGCGAAACGACTCGCGTTGATGAAGGATCGCGCGATCTTTATCAATACCGCCCGTGGCCTGTGCGTCGACGAGCAGGCGCTCATCGCCGAACTCGAATCGGGGCGTATCATGGCGTGCCTCGATGTCACCGATCCCGAACCCCCCGAGCCTGGAAGTCCCCTGTACACCTTGCCGAACTGTATCCTGACCCCGCACGTGGCCGGCGCCGTCAAGCAGAACACACACCGCCAGGGCGCGCTCGTGGCCGATCAGATCGAAGCCTACCTCGACGGACGCGATCTGCCCTTCGAGGTGAACCTGAGTCAGCTTCACCGCACAGCGTGAAGCGCCAACCGAGGAACGAACGATGCACAGTGCATGGAAAGTCGCAGTGGTGGTGGTTGCGGCCGCCTTGGCCGGATGTAGCGCGCCTAACACGGATACTCCAGCGGCCGGCACACCCGAGAAGATCGTGATCGGCTTTCTCGTCAAACAACCGGAGGAGCTCTGGTTCCAGAACGAGTGGCGCTTCGCGCAGCGCTGCGCCGACCAGTATGCCTTCGACCTGCGCAAGATCGGCGTGCCGGACGGCGAGAAGGCCTTGTCCGCCATTGACGTTCTCGCCGCCAGTGGGGCACAGGGGTTCGTGATTTGCACACCGGACGTCCGGTTGGGCCCGGCGATCATGGCCAAGGCCGATTCCTATAACATGAAGGTTTTCACCGTGGACGATCAGTTCGTGGGCGCGGACGGCCAATTCATGGACGTGCCCTACATGGGGCTCTCGGCGGAGGCGATCGGCCGGAATGTCGGCGCGGCCCTCTACGAGGAATTCACGCGCCGAGCCTGGCCCATCGAGGAGACGGCCGCCTGCGCCATCACCTTCGACGAACTCAACACCGTCAAGGAGCGCACCGAGGGCACCACGGCCGCGTTGATCGAAGCCGGATTCCCCGCCGAGCGCATCTATCGAGGCGCCGAGAAGACCACCGACGTTCCCGGCGCTTTCGATGCGGCCAACATCGTGCTGACGCAACACCCCGAGGTCAAACGCTGGCTTGTCTTCTCGGTAAACGATGAAGGTGTTCTGGGTGCGCTGCGCGCGCTCGAAGGCCGAGGCTACGAGGCCGACGCGATCATCGGCATCGGCATCGGCGCCGGCACCGGCCTGACCGAATTCAAGAAAGCAAAGCCCACGGGCTACTTCGCGACCTGCATGATCAGCCCCCTGCGCCACGGCTACGAAACCACCGAGCATCTCTACAAGTGGATCAAGGATGGCGTCGAGCCCCCACGCGATGTCCGGACCGCCGGCGTCCTCGCCACCCGCGAGAACTACAGCCAAGTGCTCCACGATCTCGGTCTCGAAGACGTGTTGGCCGACTGATCCGGGCCTAATCGCGAGGTTGGCCGCCGCTCTTCTCGCCGGTGGTCATACCGTCGCGATCAAAACCATCGGACGAAAGGCCCAGCTTGTCGGTGGCCATGGCGCGCAACTTGAACTTCTGCACCTTGCCGCTAGCCGTCATCGGGTATTCCTCGACGATGAAGATATGCTTGGGCACTTTGTACCGGGCGATTCGGCCTTTGGCTAACTCGCGAATCTGGGCCTCCGTGAGTTCGACGCCCTCCTCGATGGTGATGAATGCGCCCGCGACTTCGCCGTACTGCACATCCGGAAGGCCAACGACCTGGGCATCCTTGATGCCCGGAACCGTGTGGAAGAACTCCTCGATCTCGCGCGGATAGATATTCTCGCCGCCGCGGATGATGACATCCTTGAGCCGGCCCGTGATCCGATAGTATCCGTCCTCGTCGCACGTGCCGAGATCGCCGGAGTGAAGCCAGCCTTCCCGGTCGATGGCCTCCGCCGTCGCTTCGGGCATCTTGTAGTAGCCCTTCATCACGTTGTAGCCTCGGCAGCAGATCTCGCCAACCTCGTTGGCGCCCACCGGCTCACCGGTGTCCGGATTCACGATCTTCACCTCGATGTCCGGCAGCGCCCGGCCCACGGTGCTCACACGGCGCTCGATGCTGTCGTCCGTGCAACTCTGCGTGATGCCCGGCGACGCCTCGGTGAGACCATACACAATCGTGATCTCGCGGCAGTGCATCTTCTCAATCACCTGACGCATGGTTTCGATGGGACACGGCGCCCCGGCCATGATCCCCGTTCGAAGCGACGTCAGATCGAACATGTCGAACATGGGATGGCTCAACTCGGCGATGAACATGGTCGGAACGCCGTAGAGGGCGGTGCATCGCTCCTTCTGGACAGCCGCCAGCACCATGAGCGGATCGAAGGTTTCGAGCACCACCATCGTCGCCCGGTGCGTCAGGATGGCCATCACGCCCAACACGCAGCCGAAACAGTGAAACAGCGGCACCGGCAGGCATACCCGTTCGTCACACGTGAATCTCTGCCGTTCACCAAGCCAATAGCCGTTGTTGAGGATGTTCTTATGGGGCAACATGACGCCCTTGGGAAAGCCCGTCGTGCCGGAGGTGTACTGCATGTTGACCACGTCTTGGCACGATAGGGACGCCTTGACGCGATCCAGGTTCTCGTCCGGATGGTGATCGCCGAGTAGCATGAGCTCGCGCGTGTTGTACATGCCGCGATGCTTCTCCTGGCCGATGAAGATCACCGACTTGAGCTGCGGAAACCGCTCGCTACGCAGGCGACCGCGTTCGCTGCTGCGCAGCTCCGGCACGAGCTCGTAGACGGCGCGGACGTAGTCGATGTCCCGGAACCGATCGATGATGGCCAGCGCCTTCATGTCGGATTGCTCGATGACATAGGCCAGTTCGTGGGTCTTGTACGCCGTATTGACGGTGACCAGTACCGCGCCGATCTTCGCCGTGGCAAACATGAACGTGAGCCAATCCGGAACGTTCCGCGCCCAGATGCCGACGTGATCGCCCTTCCCGATCCCGATGGCGAGCAAGCCCTTGGCCAGGCGGTCGACGCGTTCGTTGAACTCGCCGTACGTGAACCGCAGGTTCCGATCCGCGTACACGATGAACTCGTGATCCGGATCCTGACGGACCTGCTCCTCAAGAAATGCGCCAAGCGTCAATTCGGTATACAGCATGATGCAGTCGATCCCATGGGTCGTCGGCCGGTGTTTCGATCACAAGGGCGCATAGACAACGGCCAGGATCCTCGCGCCGCCGTCTCCAAACGCATGTACGTCGTGCGGAACCACGGAGTCGTAGTAGATGCTGTCGCCCGCCTCGAGCAGGTAGCGATCGCGGCCGTAGAACATCTCGATACTGCCGGACAGCACGTAGATGAACTCCTCGCCCTCATGCGAGGCCAACGGATGCTCATCGGATTCCGACGCGTGGACATCCACCACAAAAGGTTCCATGTGGCGGTCTTTCTTGTGCGAGGCCAGGGAGAAGAATTCGAGGGCGCTCACATCGCTCGCGGGCCGTTTGCCCGAGAATCGCACGACGCTTTCCCAGCAGCCCACCCGGGCCACCACGGGCCCGGCCTGTGCCTCATCGTCCAGAAATGTCCCGAGCCGAACGCCGAGAGCGCGCGCAATCTTCATGAGGGGAGCGAGCGACGGGACCAGGTCGCCTGCCTCGAGTTGCTCGATCAGGACCACGCTGCAGAAGCTCTTCTCGGCCAGTTCTTCGACGGACATCTCATGTATTTCGCGTAGCTGGCGAATCTTCTCGCCGACACGGTTCTTCTCAGGCATTCGTGTTTCTCCGGAATCAGGAATCAGGCCCTGAAAGGCAGCATCAAACTGCGGAAAACGCTTCCGCACGGTGGGAATTGTAGCCGAAACCCGTGCGGAAAATCACTCGGCGCCAGCCGGCTGCCGAACCGGCCGCATGTCATCCATCGCGCCCTGAAAATGCACGTGGCCGAACTGCTCGGCACACAGGCGCCGATAGGGCCCGTCCACCGCGACGAGATCGGTATGCCGGCCCTGCTGCACGATGCGCCCGTTTTCGAGCACGACCACGAGATCGCAGTCCACAATAGTCGAGAGCCGATGAGCGATTACGAGCGTTGTCCGCCCGCGCATGAGTTCCGCGATGGCATCCTGGATGATGTTCTCGGAGTGCGAATCCAGACTCGACGTGGCCTCGTCTAGAATCAGGATGCGCGGATCGCGCAGGAAGGCCCGCGCGAGGCTCAGCCGCTGTTTCTGGCCACCGCTCAACGTCAGCCCGCGCTCGCCGATGACCGTACCATAGCCATTCGGCAACAGGCCGACGAATTCGTCGACATGGGCCATGCGGGCGGCCTCGCGCATCTCGGACTCCGTCGCCCCCTTGCGCCCGTACAGAATGTTCTCGCGAATCGAACCGCTGAACAGCACGCAATCCTGCGCCACAATACCGATGTGATCCCGAAGCGAACGGAGCGAAATATCCCGCACGTTCCGCCCATCCACGCAGACAGCGCCCCGAGTGGCATCGTAGAAACGCGGCACGAGGTTGACGAGCGTGCTCTTCCCGGCGCCGCTCCGGCCAACGAAGGCCACGGCACGCCCCGGCGGGATATCGAGCGACACCGCCTCGAGCACAAACGTGTCCGGCTCGTAGGCAAACCACACGTCGTCGAAGGTCACGCGCGCCACCGGTTGGCGCAACACGACCGGCTGTGCCGCATCCGTAATGTCCGGCCTCTCGTCGAACACCTCGAACACGCGGTCCAGCGCCGCGAGCTTCTCCTGCAACTCGGCACTGTAGTCGGCCAGGCGTCGCGTCGGCAGATACAAATGGCCGAGAAAACCGTTGAACAGAAGAAGATCGCCGAGGGTCAACGTGCCGACGACGGCTCGGTAGCCGCCGTAGAACAGCACGACCACCGGCCCGAAGGCCTGCAGGAACTCGGCCGTCGTCTGCAAGAACGTGCGCAACTTCACCCGGCGCAACGCCTGCTCGTAGTACCGCCGATGCCGCCGGAAGAACCGGAGTTCCTCCGTCTTCTCGCGCACGAATGACTTCACCACGGCCAGCCCGGCCAGCTTCTCCGTCGCCTCGCCGGACATCTCCTCCATCTCCTCCTGCACCGTGCGCGAGACCTCGCGAAGCCGCGGATTCACCACGTGGAATGCCAGGCCATACAGCGGAAGCACGCACAGGCTCACCGAGGCCAGCCGCCAGTCGTACACCAGCAAAAACACCGACACGCCAATGAGGTAGATCAGGTCCATGCTCACCGAAATCACCCCTTGGTTGAGTACGCCGGTGGCGGCATTCAGATCGTTGATCAGTCGCGAGACCGTCGCGCCGGTCCGCCGGCGCCCATGATACGAGAGGCTCAGGCGCTGAATGTGACGATACAGCTCGCAACGGATGTCGAAGATGGTATGTTGGCCGGCCTTGGCGGCGAGATACGAACGAAGAAACGTCACCGGCGTGCGGCCGATGAATGCCACCGTCATCAGCGCCGACACGCCAACCAATCGAACGAGCTTCTCTCGCATCGGAAGATCGGCAAGAACAACATAATCAGTAATGTATTTCAGTGAACCTGGCAGACACAAGGCCAACGTGAACTTGAGAACGCCGAATACGATCGCGCCCAAGATCCAGTGCCAGTACGGCCGCGCGTACCGGAGGAGCCTCCAAAATGACGGTGACATACGCTGATCAACAGTATACCGCGTCCAACGGCGAGTGCGCCACGGCCTTCGGTCGTCTTCAGGGGCCGTTTGCTATCCGAGGGCGGGGCATCGGTATAATCGATGTCGAGGGTAAGGGTCGGGCAAACATGGGGGCCCTCTTGCCGTGGAACCGGGCCCCCGGGAGGGCACGTGATGCTCGAAGAACTGGACAAAGCGGCCGCGGACCTCGCCAACAAGAAAGCCGGTTGGGTCTTCCGCCGTGATGCAGCCGAGCTCTTCGGCCAAGCCGCTGCCAAGAGCCTTGCCGCGCTCAGAGCGCACGAGGACGATGCCGATGTCGACGTGCGCGGGGCCGTGGCCCGCGCCTTGGGCACGGCGTCCGCCGGCCTGACCGGAATCGCGCCCGAGGCGTCGCCAACCGCCTACTCGATCAAGGAACTCGCCCGCGCCTGCGAGAAGCCCGGCAAACGAACCGTCGAGCCATCGGGCGAAGGCTACGTGGTCGATGTGGCCGTCAAGGGCGCCCGCACACAGAAGGTCTACCTTATGCCGGACAAGGGCGAGAACGGCATCGAGACCATTCGCATCTTCACGGTATGTGGGCCGCCGAAGCCGGAGGCCTTGGGCTGGGCCTTGCGCACGAACATGAAGCTCGCACTGTGCGGTTTCGCCATCATGGACTGGCAGGGCGAGGAACAACTGGTCCTCACCGACTGTTACCTCGCCGAACACGTCTCACCGAAGGAGATTCGCGCCGCCGTCAAGGAAGCCGCTGCCTATGGAGACTGGATCGAGCACAAGTTGACGGGAGCGGATGCACGGTGATCCTCAGTCTGCACTACGCGCCTCAACCGTGCGCGACCGCCGGATGCACGGCGAACGCCCTCTTCGGCGCTGCCCATTGCTGGGAGCACATCGAGGGTCGTCGGTCCTTTATCGATGCCTTGCCCCGGCAGTTGTTTGGCGCGTGGCTGGTCGGTATCGATTTGTCCGGGCGCGACCTGCGCGGCTTCAACCTGGGCAACGCGCGCATGTCGGGCGCGGTTCTCGCCGGCGCCGATCTTTCCGGGGCCGACCTGCGCCGCGTCATGCTCGATGGCGCGGACCTGCGCGGCGCCAACGGGTCCCGCGCGGATCTCGAAATGGCCGTGCTCGGCGGCGCCGATCTCTCCGAGGCGACGTTCATCGAGGCAAATCTCCAACGGGCCAACTTGGTGGGCGCGAAGGGCCATCGCGCCAACTTCGCCGGCGCCAATCTCTACTACTCGAGGCCGGGAAACAGCGACTTTCGAAACGCCTGTTTCCAAGGAGCCAACATCGAGCGCGCCATATTCCGTCGCGCGAATCTGGCCGGCGCCGACCTCCGCGGAGCCGAGGGTTGCGCCAATTTCGAGAATGCCAATCTGGAGGGGGCCCTGCGATGATCTTCGGCAGCTTCCTGCTTGGGGTGAACGAGGCCAATGCCCATCTCGTCGGATGCGAGGAGACCCATGATGCCCTACTTGTGGACATCGGCGAGCGGAACGCCATGATCGAGGACTTCCTCGATGAGCACGCCCTTGTCCTGCGCCAGGTGTTCATCACCCATGCCCACTTCGACCACACGGGCGGATTGCGTGAGCTCGCGGCCCATCATCACGCCGAGATCCTTGCCGGGGCCGACAAGGTGCTTGGCCTGCGGGCGCGCCGCTTAGCCCATGGCGAGGAAGTCCGGATAGGCACCATCGTCGGCCGCGCCGCTCAAACGGAGGGCCACACCGCCGACAGCATCAGCCTGATCCTGCCGGGCTCACCCGGCATGGTGTTCACGGGCGACGCGCTGTTCGCCGGGAGTGTCGGAGGCACGTCGTCGCCGGAGGCCGCCAAGCGTGAGATCGACGCGATTCGCAACCGTATCTTGTCTTTGCCCGACGACTACGAAATCTTCCCCGGCCACGGCCCGGCCACGACCGTCAGCATCGAGAAGTATCACAATCCGTTCTTTGCCTGACCCCGTTCCTATCGAGAAAAAGGAAACCGCGCCGTCGATTCGCAAATACGTGCGACTCACCGGCGCGGCTCGATGTCTTCTCGTCAGGGCTGCGCGCTACTTCGGCTCACCTTCGGCCGCCTTCGGCGCGTCTTCCTTCTTCTCCTCCGTCGCGGGGGCAGCAGCGGCCGGGTCGGGTGCAGGAACCGGCTTGGGCGGCTCTACCGGCACGGCAAACACCGACTCGCTGATGTCGGCGTTCAGCTTGATGTTGCTGAACCGCATGTCGAGGGCCGCCTCACCGTTCGGGTTGTAGACCGTTATCTGGAGAGGCGCGCCGTTCTCCTTCGAGAAACAGGCCTTGACGTCTCGAATTGGCCAATCGTCCGGCACGCTAAACGTGGGCGTGCCTTCGAGCACATAGGCATCCTCGTCGCCGATCTTCTCCTCGGGCATCACTTTGAGCGAGAAGTACTTACGGAGCAGATCGAGCACCATTTGGTCGCTGGCGCCTGCCGGTGCCTTCGGCAGATCGTAGTAGGTGTCGCGGCGCAACAGGGTCACTTTCGCCGCTCCCTCATCGCCGTTCACCACAGCCAATACATGGGCGAACTCCACATCGGACGTTGTCTGCGCGAACTTGCTCGACAAGTCCAATCGGGACATGAGCTTATCATCCTTCTTCACGTAGTCGATCGAGCCTGTGGCCAGTAGCGTCACCGCTTGTGCCTGTGGCTGGGAGCTGCTTGAGGCATTGTAGATGGCCTGGCCGTCCAGCGACGCGCTCATCGAGCTGACCGTGCCCCACTTTTCCAGAATCGCCTTGGTGACTCCGTCCAAGGCCGGATCCGCCGGCGTTACCTGCGCCAGAACCATCTCCGCCTTCGCCTCCTCCGCCCGCGCCACCGGCACGGCCAATACCGCGGCGAGCACAAGCAAAACTAAACACCGTTGCATCATTTCTATCTCCTCTCCAACCGTGGGTTTCACAAACCGCATAAGTCTAGCGCCGAAAAACACGCTACGTCAATACCCAAAATCCGGCAAAGGCTCCGAAAGTTGCATTCCGCGCCCGACAACTATAGAACGAAGCAACCCGCTCGTGCGTTGACTACCATCGAATCCCATAGGGCGTCTACAGGGCTAATGTGCTGATAACACATGCGATAGGTCGACTTGATCGCTTCGCCTCGACATCCGGAGTGCTTCTGCGCCGCCGTTCGGTGTGCGGGACTCAAGTTGCCAAATCGCCAAGGATTGGGGCAAGATGACCCCGTGTTGGGCAGGGATCAAGGAGTGTTCCGTGATGGTCTTGGTGAGCATGATGTTGTGCGCAGCGTTTGGCGTCGCGGAAGAGGTGCCGGAGACGGTAGCGATCCATCTCCCGCAAGGGAATCGCTCCGGCGTGTTCCTGACGTCCGACGAACTCGCCTCGATGCGCCGCCGCGCCCTCGAACAGGAGTGGGCGAGGGCTTTGTCGGATGGCTTGAAGAAGCAGGCCGACACGTTTGCCGCGGAACCGCTGGACATCCCCCACGCCGAAGGGCAGTGGAGCCATTGGTATTCGTGCAAGGCCTGCGGCGCCGGCCTCCATGCGGAGTCGCCCACCAAGCACGTCTGCGCCCATTGCGGCGCCGAGTATTCCGGCTGGCCCTACGACCAAGTCTACATCAACCGCCGCCATCGACACTGGTTGGGGGCTGTCGAGACGCTCGGCATCGCCTACGCCCTCAGCCCGACGCCCGCGTATGCTCAGCGTGCCCGAGATATCCTCCTCGAGTATGCCTCGTTCTACAACGACCTGAGATTGCACGATACCCGCGACGGCAACAGCAGGAGCGGCGCTCGGCTCTTGGCTCAAACGTTGGACGAGGCGGTCCTCTTCTGTCAGGTGTGCCTCGGGTACGACTTGGTGTACGACGCCCCCTGTTTCTCGCCCGAGGATCATACCGCCATTCGCGAAGGCCTGCTGCTGCCGGTCGTCGAGACCATCCGGCGGCACCCCGCGGGCACCTCGAACTGGCAATCGTGGCACAACGCGGCCATCGGCTGCATCGGAATGATCCTGCGCGACAAAGACCTCGTGGAGGCGGCCATCAACGGGCCTCAAGGCTTCCTGTTCCAGATGCGCAAGTCGGTCATGCCGAGCGGCATGTGGTATGAGGAATCGCCATCTTACCATTGGTACGCCCTGAACGCACACCTCTACCTCATGGAAGCCGCCGCGCGCGCCGGCGTGGACCTGTATGCCTTACGCGTCGTCAAGGGCATGTTCGATGCGCCGGCACGTCAAGTTCTTCCGGACCACACATTTGCGCCACTTCAGGATAGCGATCGCAGCTCGATCCTCAGCCACCGGGCGTTTTACGAGGTAGCCTACGCGCGCTTCCGCGATCCGCACTATCTAGAGTTCATCTCGCAACGCGACGCCACATGGGCGCTCTTGTGGGGCCTGGACACCCTGCCGGAACCGCCCGCCGCGGCTGTACCCGGTTCGTCGAACGACGAGGGCGAGGGCTTGGCAGTCTTGCGGGATAGGGCCAACGAAACCGTGCTGTTGCTCGACTATGGCCCCGGCCACTCGGGCCACGTTCAGCCGGCCAAACTCGCCATTGTGCTTTACGCCCACGGCGACATCCGCCTCGTCGATCCCGGCCGGCTGCCCTACGGGAACCCTATGCACAGCGAGTGGTACCGCCAGACAGTCGCCCACAACACCGTTGTGGTCAACAGGGCCTCGCAGCGCCGCACCCACGGCACACTGGCCGCCTTCGCCGCCGGAGATAGCTACGCCCTGTGCCGCGCGAGGTGCGATTCCGCCTACAAGGACCCCGTCCTCCTCGACCGCACGGTGCTTCTCTACGGCAACGCCATCGTGGACGTATTCCTGTGCTGCGCCGGAACGGACGCGACGTTCGACCTGCCGATGCACTTCCGAGGCGGGCTTGATGGATTGCCCGAGGTCGAGCCCGTCGACACGCTGGGCGACGGTGAGGGCTACCAGCACCTCAAGAACGTCCGACGTTGTGCCGGCCCCCTCAACGCCGTTCGCGTCGATGCTGGCGAGGAGCGCGCCATCGAGGTCAGCTTCTACGACGACGGCCCCATCTACCTCGCCGAGGGTCACGGGGTAGGCATGGGCGAGATGCTGCCCATGGTACTGCGACGCGTCGAAGGCCAACGCGCCCGGTTCGTTACCGTGCTCCAGGTGCTGGACGCGGGCGAGGCTGCCCGGGACGTCGAGGTCGAGCGCGGCGACGCCGTAATGGTTCGCCTGGGCGACGCCGAGCTCTGCGTAAGCGACAAGACGACCTTGACCCTTGGCGGTCAGGTGGTCTTCGGGAAGGAGTGACACGCGCTATGGGCGCACCGTCGTGGATGGACAAGCCGCTCCGGGTGACAGAGATCTTTGTGAGCATCCAGGGCGAATCGACCTGGGCGGGCGCTCCCTGCGTATTCGTGCGACTGACGGGATGTGGCGTGCGCTGCTCGTATTGTGACACGCCCTACGCCTACGACGGCGGCGAGATCATGACCGTCGGCGAAGTCGTCGCGCGCTGTCGGGCAGGCGCGCCGCGGCTCGTCGAGATCACCGGAGGCGAGCCCCTCGAACAGGAACACTGTCCTGCGTTGGCCCAGGCGTTGCTCGATAGCGGATTCACCGTGCTCTGCGAGACCTCCGGAACGCAGCCGATCGCGCGGCTACCGGAAGCGGTGATCAAGATCGTCGACTTCAAGTGCCCGGGAAGCGGTGTCGAGCACCGCAACGATTGGTCGAACGTCGACGCGCTCACCGCGCGGGACGAGGTCAAGTTCGTCATTGGCGACCGCGTCGATTACGAATGGAGCTGCGCCAACGTGCACGCGTATAATCTTGACCAACGCTGCCACGCCGTGTTGTTCGCGCCGGTGTTCGGCCGGATAGCGCCGCGGACGCTGGCGGAATGGATTGTCAAGGACGGGCTTCCAGTGAGGTTTCAGATCCAAATCCACAAGTACGTCTGGCCTCCGGACCAACGAGGCGTCTAGATGGACGTTCAACTGGCCAAGGTGTTCGGCGCCGAGGCGGCACATACCAACGAGAAGGGTCTCCACGGTCATAGTTACCGCATCACCGTGATCGCCGAGGGTGTGGTCGATGCCGCCTTCGGTTGGCTCGTGGACTACGCGGACATCAAGCGCGCTTTTCGGCCTCTGCTCGACCAACTCGACCATCATCATCTCAACGATATCGAGGCAATGGGCAACGCGCGGCTCGGCGATGTGCAACGCTGGATCACCGAACGGCTTGGGCCCGCGTTGCCGTGCTTTAAGGCCGTGCACGTGGCCATCGCCGGCGACTGCGCCTTCCGCCCCGTCGTGCTGCTCCGGGAGCCTGGGCTCGATCTACCGGCTCGGCTGCGGTTCACCTTCGAGGCCGCCCAGTCGCTGCCTCATCTCGCCGAGGGCCATCCGTGCCGACGGCTTCACGGCCACACCTATCGCATCGAGATCGGCGCGGCGGATCCCGCCCGCCTCATCGAGCCGGCGCGCCAGATCTACAACACGCTCGATCACACCTACCTCAACCACACGCCTGGTCTCGAGGCTGCCACGAGCGAACGCCTGTGCCAATGGATCTGGAATCGGCTCGCAGGCGAGGCACAGGGCGTCGAGGCCGTAATCGTTCAGGAAACCGAAACCGCGAGGTGCATCTACCATGGAGAATGACCGGCGCGCCAGGGACCAGTTCAAGGCGCAGGACAAGACCTTGCCTTTTGTTGGCCCCGAGGCTATCGACACGGCATGCCTTGAATGCTTTGACTATGAATACGCCGACCGGCCCGTGGGCGAGCCCATGGAGATTGTCACCACGACGGACGAGTTTACCTCGGTGTGTCCCTTTTCCGGCCTGCCGGATTTTGCCCGCGTCACGATCCGCTACGTGCCCGATCGCCGGTGCATCGAATTGCGATCACTCAAGTACTACCTGACCTCGTACCGAAACGTCGGCATCTGGTACGAACACCTCGTCAATCGCATGCTCGAGGACCTCGTGAAGGCCTGTGCACCCAAGCGGATGAAGATCGTCATCGAGTGCAATCCGCGCGGCGGTCTTGCGTCGACGGTCACGGCGGAATACAACGCCCCTTAAGGCTTGGTCTGGCGGCACGACAGAAGCGCTACCGGGAATCGCCTAACGCAGCCGCCAAACGCTCCGCCAGCGCAGCCGGAAGCGCTTCGGCCTCCCGCACGCACTGTTTCGCTTCGTGCCGCGTCTCCCCATGGCGCCCGGACTCCCACAGAGCCTCGACACGCAACGGCCGGATCCCCTTTCTGCCGGGCTCACCGCTCCATCGCCCCTGCAACGCCGGAACGGCTTCCGCACAGCCGCTTCCACGGACCAAGCACCCACCCAGGCCGGCATAGACACGGGCCGAATGGGGATCCATCTCGGTGGCCTTCCGGTGACCCTATGGCTACTCGCCCAAGGGCGCCATCACCTCATACTTGGCGGAGATGAGCTCAGCCCGGGCCTCGCTATCCCAGCAAACCTTGCCGCGGATCGCGAAAAGGCCTTTCGCCGTCATGTACACCCAGCAATGCGCTTCGCAGAACTCGTCCGTGTCGGTTGTCCAGGCATCACAACCTTCGAGATGGTTGTCTACTTCCGTGGACAAGAAGCCGGAATCGGTGTCCGCGATGCCCCGGACATAGTATTCGCCGTTGCCGCGGTCATCGATCACAAGCAACTCGCCCCCGGTCGACATCTGAACCGCAGTGAGCCCGCTGCCTTGGGTAACCACAGCCCGCAGAACCTCCAGTTGCTCCATGCTGCCCCAGTCCCGTTTGGCGGCCGTATCGCTGGACTCAGCACCAGGCACCAGATAGAAGCCGTCGCCCCACGAGGTGACAAGGTCGGCGAAGGTCACGTCCTTGTAACCGGCCACGACATCGAGGACGGCCAAGGTGTCGCCGCCGAGGTCCTGTACGCGCGTGACCCGTTTCATGTACATGTTTGTGTCGTCGTAGCCTGCCTCCTCGAACACGAGGAAGTCGCCACTCTCGGCCATCGTGATGGCTGCGGAAGCGTCACTACCGTAGAGGGCATAGCCGCCCTGGGTCTTCTTGGCGATGTTAAGGACGCCCTCTTTGCCCTCGATGGCGAGCGCTGATGGTGCCGTCTGATCGACGCTCAACTCGGCGCCGCCGGCCGTCCAGGCATCCACCCAGCGATCCGCGGAGTCGGTCGTGTCCGTCGTATCCGTGGTATCGACCGTCCCCGGAAGACGAGTGGGATCCAGGTTCCAGTCCAGTCCACTGAGCGAGGTGCACGAGTCCTGGCCCAAGAGCAACGGAGCACACGCGAAGATGAGGACCACTGTCAGGGTCCGGGAATGGCGTTGAAGCATCGCTCTCATGGTACGAACCTCCCATTCCGACCCCGCCGCAACGCGATTACACGTCGAGAAGTCGTGCGCGGCGACGACCGGCATACATAGGCATAATCCAACATTTTAGTCCACTGTACAACCTCCCCTAGGAAATATCAACTCCGAGGCGGCATGCGGGCCATTCCCAAATGGCTCCAGGGGTACGCCATCACGCTGTTGGATTCCCGTGTCGAGGTACGGGTTTGCTACCATGCGGTGCCATGAGCAAGTCCAGGAAAGGTCGTGGAAACCGCCGCTACCCCGCGATAGGATTGGCCCTGATCATCCTGGTCGCGGCGGTGGGCTATGGGGCATGGCAGTACGGGTACCTCGACGACGTGGTGCCTCGGGATCGTGTCCGTGCGTTGTGGCCTCGGGCGCCGGTGGGCCGCGCCGAGCCCGATGACGCGCTGTCGGGCGAGCCGTTGGATGCCCCGCTGGCCGGCATTCAGGTGTTCTTCGCGCCGTGCTCGCCCTTGAGTCCTCTCGGCATCGACGATCGCCTGGTCGGCGTCATCGCGGGCGCGCAGCGATCCGTCTATTGCGCCTTTTACGAACTCCAGCTCGACCGCGTGGCCGATGCGCTCATCGAGCGCCATCACGCCGGGGTCGACGTGGGTATCGTGTCCGATTCGCATTACGACACGCGCGAGGCGGTGCGCGCGTGCATCGATGCCGGGATTCGCGTCGTGTTCGACAAACGGGAGTCGTTCATGCACAACAAGTGCTGCGTCGTGGACGGCGTACGCGTGTGGACGGGCTCGACCAACGTGACGGAGAACGGCATGTTTCGGAACGACAACAACGCCGTGCTCATCGAGTCGCCCGACTTGGCCGAGAACTTCACGCTCGAGTTCCGCGAGATGTTCGATGATCGCTCTTTCGGCGGCCGATCGCCTCGCAACACAGCCCATCCCACCATCCGCGTCGGCCACAGCACCGTCGAGTGCTACTTCGCGCCCGAGGATGGCGTCGAGCGCGAGATACTGGCGGAGATCGCCGCCGCGAAGATCTCCATTGATTTCCTCGCGTTCTCGTTCACTTCGAAGCCCATTGCGGAAGCCATGGCGGCCAGGGCGAGGCAAGGAGTGGCGGTGCGGGGCGTATTCGAGCAGCGGAACGCGGGGTCGAAGCACTCGCAAGACGACTACCTGGCCGAGCATGGTGCGGATATCCGTATGGATCGGAATCCTTACAACATGCACAACAAGGTGATCATCCTCGACGAGCTAACTGTGATCACCGGCAGCTACAACTTCAGCGCCTCGGCGGAGCAGAAGAACGACGAGAATGTCGTGATCCTCCATGTGCCCGAGGTGGCCCGGCGTTATGGGCGCACGTTCGAGGCCCTGTTCAACCCCTGATCCGGCCGCGCTCGGGGGCTGGCCGGACCGCTAGAGAAGAGAGCCAAAGGTCCCTTCTGCGAAACGGGTCTCGGTCTTCCTCACCACCGCCTCGGCCGCGTCCAGCCCAAGCCGGTCGAGCGCCTCACGTGGCTTGGCCATAAGGTCGTTCACCTTCGCCATTTCCAGGTGAATCGTCACTGTGTCCGGCGTCGGGCCGGACGCCACGTCCAGTCGGCGGATGCAAGGGCGAATGTCGACCGTCTTCGAGGACTCCCGTTTTCGCCGGCCGGTGGGCCGGCCCTTGCGCTCGACCGGCAGGGCCTCAGCCGCGAGGACGTCGGCGACGCGTGCCGCGATGACCTCGATGTCGGCGCGCGCCGTGATGCGGTAGGCATGGCCATCGACGAGACTCATCGAGGACGGCGCGGCCAACGGCACCTCGGACGCCTCGAACACGAGGAAGCCTTGCGGAACCACCGCCGCAAGACGCCGAGCCATTTCGTCCGGCGCGCGCCGGCCGCGCAGGACGATGTCCATGTAGTCGGCTTCGGACTCCTCGCCGACGGGCGGCGCCGTGGCGAAAGCGACTTTCGGATGGGCGTGGAAACCCTGCGTGTAGGCCAGCGGCACGTCAGCGCGACGCAGGGCACGAATCCACGCAGCGGCCCACTCGAGATGTGAAAGGAACCGAACTTCACCCTCGCGCCCAACGCGCACGCGCACGCGTTGTTCGGCGGGTGGCTCGGCACGCTCGACGACCGCGGCTTCAGCAGGCGCCCGATCGCGCGGTCCGAGGGCCGTCAGCCGTTGGCACAGTCCGGCAAACTGGTCGCGGACGCCACAGGCATTACACGCGCCTTGGCGGCAATCCGGCGTGAGCGCGCCGGCCTGCGCGCGATGCCACTCGCTCTCGAGCCACGCCTTGGACACGTGCACGTCGATGGGATCCCACGGGAGCGGCTCGTCGAGCGCGCGTGCGCGGAAGGCGTGGGCCACGTCAAAGCCGGTGTCCTCGATGGCGCGCCGCCATGCGCCAAAATCGAGGCGTTCGCTATCGGTGTCGCGTCGCGCGCCCTGCTTGAACGCCGCCTCCACGAGATCCGCCGCCCGGCGATCGCCGCGCGCGAGAAGGCCTTCAATGAACGATGTCTGCGGATCGTGACGGCCGTACTTGATGCTCGCGTGCCGCCGAAACCGTTGGAACAGAATCTCCTGGCGGCGTCGCGTCTCGTCGAGATCGATCTGCGCGGCCCACTGAAATGGCGTGAACGGTTTCGGCACAAAGGTGGACACGCTCGTGAACACGGAAGCGCGAGGATTGACCGCGCGGCCGCGCTCGACCATGCGCAGGCAGAGGTCGGCGATGGCCTCGACGTCCTCGTCGGTTTCCGTCGGCAAGCCGATCATGAAGTAGCACTTGATGTGATCCCAGCCGCGCCGAAATGCCTCCTCGCACACACCGAGGACGTCCTCGTCGGTGATCCACTTGTTGATGACGGCGCGCAGCCTAGGCGTCGCGGCTTCGGGAGCGAAGGTCAGTCCCGAACGTCGGACACCGGCCAGCGCGTCGGCGAGATCCACCGAGAAGGTGTCCATTCGGAGCGATGGCAGCGACACGGCGGCGTCGTTTCGCTGCGCGTGGCGCGCCGCGATGTCCACGAGCGCGCGGATATCCGAGTAGTCGCACGTGGACAGCGACACGAGCGAGAACTCCTCGTGGCCGGTGCGTCGCTGCGTCTCCACGATGAGGCGATCAAGCGCTTCAAGGCCACGCTCGCGCACGGGCCGGCCGATCATGCCGGCCTGGCAGAATCGGCAGCCGTGAAGGCAGCCACGAAACACCTCGATGCCGACGCGATCATGGATCAACTGCGTGAACGGCACGATGCATCCTTGCGGACTGCGTGCCGCGTCCAGGTCGGTCACGACGCGCCGCGGGACCCGCTGGGCCGGCGCCGCCGGCACATATACCCCCTCGATGGCCGCCATGGCCTCGAGGCGCCTGGTGCGCGTCAAGCCACGCGTCCGGCGCGCCGCCTCGGCGATCTCGACGATGATCTCCTCACCGTCGCCGATGGCGAAGAAATCGATGAAGGGTGCCATCGGTTCCGGGTTGGTGACCGTTGGGCCTCCGGCAAACACGAGCGGACAGGGCTCGTCGCGTTCCGCACTCCGCAACGGAATCCCGGCGAGATCGAGAACGTTGAGCACGTTCGTATAGGTGAGTTCCGTCTGGAACGTGAAGCCGACGAGATCCGCCGCGCGTAAGGGATCCTTGGACTCCTGGAGGAAAAGCGGAAGCCTTCGAGCGCGCAGCGCTTCTTCCATATCGTCGGCAGGCGCATAGGCGCGCTCGGCCCAGCACCACTCAAGGTCGTTGAGGATTGCGTAAAGGATCTGCAAGCCGAGATTGCCGAGGCCGAGCTCGTAGACATCCGGAAACACGAGGGCCACGCGCAGTTCCATGGCCTCGGCATCCTTGTGGACGGCGTTGAATTCGCAGCCGAGGTAGCGAGAAGGTTTGCGGACGGCCGGTAGCACTTCTGCTTCGAGTATGTCGCGTAAGGTCATAGCGCGTGATTATACGGCATGGACGAGGCCCCGTGCGCGGTTGCGTGGTGTGGCGCTCGAACTTGCGGTATCATGCACCGAGCGATAGGGAGGATGGGTGATGACGCGGACACGTATCTGCGGATGGGATCGGGCACGAATCGCGCGCGTGAGTGCGGCCTTGGCGCTGGCGGCATTGGCGTTGGGTTGTCCTCAGGAGGCCTCTGGCCCATCCGTAGGCGAGGCGGCGCCCGCGCTCGATGTGGCCGAATGGGTCACCGAGACGCCGTGCGTCTTGGGCGACGGCGAGACGATCGTCGTGGTCGAGTTCTGGGCGACGTGGTGCCCGTTCTGCGTCCTCGCCATTCCGCATCTCACCGAACTGCAGCATGCGTTTCGCGATGCCGGCGTCCGCGTGGTGGGCGTCACCGACGAAAACGCCGAGACCGTTCGGGCCTTCGTCGAAGAACAAGGGGAATCCATGGCGTACACGGTAGCTTTGGACAATGAAGGCCGGACAAACGACGCCTACGAGATATTGCGTATCCCGCAGGCGTTTGTGGTCGACGGCGAAGGCTTTGTCGTGTGGCGAGGGCACCCCAACGACCGCGGTCTCGAGAAGGCCCTCAAGAAACTCGCCGCGAGATAGGCCTCGGGCGGCACCGGCACGGCCACATATGATGAATACAGCCGATCATGCCTGTGGCCAGCGAGCGCCCGCACCACAGGCGCGCGCGGATTCGGATGCTTCACGAACTCGACGTGACCATCCATGTGGAGCACTACGGATTCCCGCATCACCTGGATGGCTTGCTCCATGAGGCTGCGCATGTCCGGGTCGTGCTGTTCCCGGCGCCTGGGTAACATACTCTCTGTGCTCATTCGACTATGACCGCCCCCATCATCTTGTCAGGATTGGCTTCCACCTTCTTCCTGGAATTCGTCTACACGTCACGGAACGGAGAACTTCCCCGAAGGACGTTGCGCCACCCGTCCAACATCCGTCAAGTGCCAGGCAGGCATCGCAATTCCCATGACCCAATCAACCCATGCCCTGGTCGCTGCTTTCTGGAAACGGCGTTCGATGACGCCTATAATTCGGCTTCAATCGCTTCGTGGCCGCGAGGCCGCATGCGCAGTGGACGAAAGGAGAGCGGAATGGGCACGCCGAGCATTCAACATCGGGGCGAAGTGAAGTCAAACGCGATTCGCAAGCGGCTGGATCGTGTCGAAGGGCGCGGCCTGCGCACGTATACGCCGTCGCAGTTGGTCGTCGAGCGCGCCAAAGGCTGCCGGATTTGGACGGTAGACGGCCGCAACCTCATCGATTTCACCTCGGGCGTGCTCGTGGCGAATCTCGGCCACGATCATCCGCTGTTCGAGAAGCTCGTGCAGCAGTACGCGAAGGGCCTGCCTCGGAACGCCTACAACATGGTGGCACCCGTCGAGGTCGAGGCGTCCGAGCGGCTCGTCAAGAGCATGAAGAAGAACCCCAAGGCCGAGAAGGTGCTCTGGGCGGCGAGCGGTTCGGAAGGCATCCAGAAGGCCATGTGGGCGGCCCTTCACCGGCACCCGGATCGCCCGATCATGCTGGCCACGTTCGGCGGTTTCCACGGCAAGAAGGGTCTTGCGGGCGATGTCACCGGCGAGAAGAGCGCCAATCCGAACGTCAAGTTCATCTCGTTTCCGATGTATGAGGAGAAGCCGCAGGCCTTCTACAAGCGCGAGCTCGACGGCTTGGCCAAGCAGTATCCCGGCAAGATCGCGCTCCTGATTACCGAACCGTACCTCGGCGCGAAAGGCTCGTTCCATCCGCCGAAGTGGTATCACGCGATCCTCGAGGCCTGGTGTAAGAAGCACGATGTGGCGTTCATCTTCGACGAGGTGCAGGCGTGCCATGGGCGCACCGGCGAGATGTACGCCCACGAGACCTATGGTGTCGCGCCGGATCTCGTTGTGCTCGGCAAAGGCGTTGCCAACGGTGAACCGGCGGCAGCGGTGGTCGGCCGCGCCGACCTGATCGACTCCCTCAACTATGGCGTGGCCAGCGACACATTCAGCGGGAATCCGCGCGCGTGCGCGGCCGTGTGCGCTACCTTCGATGTGTTCAAGCAGGAGAAGATCATCGCCCACGGCAAACGGATGGCCAAGTTGGTCAAGGCGCATCTCGACGCGCTGCCCGGCGAGTTTCCCTTCGTCAAGTACGTGCGTGGCGAAGGCCTGGTGTACGGTGTCGAAATCACCGATGACGCCACGGCGAACCGGTGCGTGCTCGAGGCCTATTTCGGCACCGGCAAGAGGGGCGTGCATCTCCTCGGACCGCTGGCCGGAAAAGTCTTGCGGGTGAGCCCGCCGCTGGTAATCACGCCGGCCGAGATCGAGGAGGCGTTTCGCATCTTGCGGTCGGCCTGGCGGCGGATCTAGGCCCGCCGGCCAACGCGGCTTGAGCTCGATACCACACGCGCGATACGCTGATGCGCCTCGCGAGGCGCTATCTCAGGAGAACTGCATCTCATGACACCCAATCGCTTGTCGGATTTGGCCGCAGGACAGACTGTGCGCGACTGGCTCGTGCTGGGCCCCTTCGTCATCCGCACCGGGCCGCATTTCGAACGCGAGTACATGTACGAGCGCGAACGGATCCTCGACGTCGACTATCTCGCCGATAGCGGCGGCGAGGCCTCCGTCCAGCCGGCGCTCGGCCAAGCGCACACCAACGTAGGCCTCGGGCCGAAGACCTTGCGCTGGCGCGCCCATCCGGAGCCGGATCTCTACGGCGTACGCATCGCGGGCGACATCATCTACGAAACCGTCCAGCGCAACGGCGTGGTCTACGCCGCAGCCCTCATCGACGCCGAGGCCGACACCCTGGCGCTATTTGATGCGCAACACTCCGGCATGAAGGCCTGGATGAATGGCGAGCTCGTCTGCAACGAGCCCTACGGGCTGACCAAGGGTATTGGATTGACGATGACGCCCAAACTGGTGCGGTTGCACCGTGGCGCCAACCTCCTCCTCGTCAAGTTCCGGCCGGGCTACATCTGCGATGGCGTCGATTTCAAAGTCCGCGCCGTGATGCTGTCGCCCATGCATGCCGTCGAGGGATGCCCGTTGGCCCTCGGCCGGATTCGCCCGCTTCCCTACTTCCGAGGCGCCCCGGATCGGCCGAGGCAGGTGATCGAGGCCACGGTGCTCAACCTGTCCGGCCAGGCCGTCGGGGCCGAGGTCTCCGTGTCCTGCAAGAAGCCGCGATCGGAGGATACCGAGCGCGTGGTGTGCACACCGGGCGAGGTGACGCCGATTCGCCTCGCGCTCGATGCGCCGCCACGCGTCGAGGGCCAGACCTTGCGCGGCGTCTATGCAGCCCGGGCGAACGGCGCGTTGGTTTCCGTGCCGTTCTCGTGGAAGGCGGCCAAGGCGCCCGAGCGTGCCGGGACCGCCTTTGTAACCAGCAGCTTTCATTTCGACACAACCTATCACGAAGAACAGCGCGTGTACGCCATGGGCGCGTTCGACATCGTCCGCGATTACTGCCGGCTGCATCGAGAGGATCCAAACTTCAAATCGATCATCTCGGAAGTCGACTACCTCAAACCATATATCGACGTGTATCCCGAGGATCGCGAGACCTTGTTTGCGGTGTTCCGCGACGGCCGCTCCGAGCCGGACGTCATGTACAACCAGCCCAACGAGCAAACCTGCGGTGGCGAGGCCCTCGTCCGCAACTTCCTCTACGGCCAGCTCATCCACGGCCGCGTCTTCGGCAACCGGTGCAGCGTCTACGGCCCCGGCGACGTCTTCGGCCATCCGAACCAGATCTCGCAGATCGCCCGCAAGAGCGGTTGTATCGGTATCTCATGGGACAAGTACCTCTTCAACCTCCCGCCGATATTCCACCATCTCGCCCTCGACGGCATCGCGATTCCCCACAAGCGCGACTACGTTTGCATCGACGATGTGCGTGATATGGGCCTCACCGTCGGCATGGGACGCATCGATCAGACACCGCCAACGGACTGGCACGGAACGCTCACGCCCACCTACCGCGCCGGCACCTACGGCGATCTCCTGGGCGAGGTGAATCGCCAATGCGATGCCGGCGAGGCCCGGCTGCCCGTAGTCTCGCGCGATATCTCGCTATACCATGCGGCCACGGCGCTTTCGCGTACGAACCTCAAGATCGCGAACCGCCTCGGCGAGAACGTGCTCATCACCGCCGAGAAATTCGCGACGCTAGCGGCTCTGCTCGGCGCCCAGTATCCCGAGAAGGCCCTCGACAAGGCCTGGCGCCAAATCCTCTGCGGCCAGCACCACGACTCGATCACCGGCACGCACAACGAGATCTCGTTCGTGGATCTTATGAACGCGTACCGCGAAGTACTCGAACTCGGCGGCGACGTGCTCGACAAATCGCTCGACTATATCGGCCGCGCCATCGACGCCGGTGTCAAGCGGCCGTTGACCGTCTTTAACTCGCTCGCCTGGCCGCGCACGGACGTCGTCCGCGCCGAGGTGGCGCTCGACGGCCTCGAACGGTTCGCGATCGCGGACCGCAAGGGCCGGCGCGTGCCGTTCGAGGTCACGCGGTGGCATCGTGATGCCACAGGCAAAGCCCGCTCGGCCGAGATCTGTTTCGTAGCGCGCAACGTGCCGTCGTTGGGCTATCGCACGTACCAAGTGGTGGCCGCCGACAAGGCAGTGCCCGAAGTCGTGACGCAAGCCGGCACTATCGTCGAGAATGCGTTCTACCGCATTGAGGTGGACCCGGAACGCGGCGGCGGCATCGTCAGCTTGTACGACAAGAAGGCCGGACGCGAGGTGATGAAGACGGACGCCGGCCACGTCGGCAACGAACTCGCCATCCTCGAAGAGGTGCCGGATCGCCGCGAGACGCAACACGAGTTCTATACCACCGGACTGAAGATGTTCTCGGCCGACTCGCCCGCCTCCGTCGAAGTCCGGAAAGGACCGATCAGCGCCACGCTCCGGATCCGCTATGCCATGGGCGAACACTGCGTGGTTGTGCAAGAGATCGCGGTGTATCAGGGCGTGCCGCGCATCGAGTGTCGGACAATCCTCGACGACGTGCAGGGCGAGGATTACCTCTATTGTGTGACGTTTCCAACGAACCTCGAGGGCGTCGTGCCGGTGTTCGACGAACGGTTTGGCGTCGTATCCCGCAACGACTCAAAGAATTACCTCGATTTCCGGACGCATCGCCAGATCATGTTCTCGGACTGCGCCGTCTATGCCGCGAACAAGTGGATGGAGTACGGCCCGAACGCGACCCTTCGAGTCGGCCGCAACCAATATGCCCTAAACATGGTGGGGCTCATCACACCGAATGGCCGCGCCGAGATCGATGCGGCCGAAACCATCGAGCGCGCGTTCATCACCAAGGGTGTGACGTGCACGCCGTGGTTCGACACCGACGGTCCGCGCTGGGGCACCTACCAAGACCACATGGACGATGACTTGCTCTACACGCGGTTCCGGATCGCTCTCGGGATCGGCGGCAACAACCAATACGCCAAGAGACTCATGGACAAGCAGCCCGCGACCGTGCGCAAGGCCTTCAACGCGCGCATGAAACACAAAGGTCACGCGTTTCTCTTCGTTCTGGACGGCGATCTGGCTCAGCCGGGCTGGCCGCCGCTGCCCGTGCTCATGGTCGATGCAACCTCGGCTGAAAACCTGACGGCGGCCTGCCGCAAGTTGACGCTCGAACTCGAGCGAAGCGCGACCGTCACGTTGCCCGCCGACGCAGACGCTACCGGCGAGGCGCATAAGGTGGACGATTACGGCCTGGCGTTGCTGAATGTCGGCACCTACGCCAACAGCGTCGAGCGCGGCGGCACGCTCTGTATGATGCTCAACCACACGTGCCGGTGGTACGGCGGCACGAACAACTTCCCGGAAGGCTACCTCGTGCCGGAGCAGCGAACGCACGCCTACGTCTACGCCTTCTATCCGCACGCCGGCGATTGGCGCAAGGCCGGCACGCAGCACGCCGCCCACGCTTTCAACTTCCCGCTCATCGCCCGCCAGGCCCAGCCCGGCAAGAAACCGTGCCGGCCGGCCGAGTGCGCCTTCGTGACGGTGGCGCCCAAGAACGCGATCCTCGCCGCCATGAAGCCCTTCGGCAATCCCATCGCCGGGTTCGAGAAGAACGCCGTTGCCGATCCGGCCCAGGGCATCATGCTCCGCCTCTACGATACCGAAGGCGTCGCCGGTCCGGCGCGCATATCCTTCGCCAGCGGCATTCGCGAGGCTTGGCGCGCCAATCTGCTCGAGGAGCGCGAAGGCGACTTGGCCGTCGAGAATGGCGCGGTAACGCTGGACATGCCGGCGTTCTCGATCGAAACCGTCGGATTTGTGCCCGAGCGCCTTGGGCCGAAGCAGGGCCGCCGCGTCCTGGGTACCGAGGCCGAACCGGTTCAACCGGTTTGGCTGCGGTCGTGGGAGCACGACGCCGAGTCCATGCCGATGGGCTACGGCCCGGTGGTGGCGTCGATCAGCCGGCGCGTGGTCGAGGAAGAAGATGGCTGTCTCCTCCGGCTGCGCGTGAACGTCGTGAATGACTACGTCGATGCGCCGGTCTCCGGCACGGCGACGCTCGACGTTCCCAAGGGTTGGCGTGTCGAGCCGAGCCCGATAGCGTTCGAAGTTGCCCCGCTCGGGTACCAGTACGTCGACGTGACCGTGCGCCGGCCGGATCGCGATGCGCCGGGCCAGATCAAGCTCCGCCATGCCTACGATGGCCAGACGTTCCAGGACGTGCTCGAGATCGGCGCGGCCTTCGACCTCGACATCGAGGTCGAGCGCCGAGACAACGCGATACTCGTCCACCTCGCCAACACCACCCGTGAGACCATCGAATCCGAAGCGGCCCTCGTGACACCCATCGAGCTTTGGCCGGAGTCTTGCCTGGGCGCCCACGCCCTGTTCAAGGCTGACCCGCGCACACACGGCGTGAGCTTGGCCCCCGGCGAACACCGCACGCTCCGGTTCCGCGTAGATGGGGGTCTCGATCCGGACCTCGGCCTCGTGCCGTCCTACTGGGCCGTCGTCAAGCTCATGACCAACGGCCGGATCCAACTCAAACGCTGCGATTGCCGGCCCCCGAGCCGCCGCCTCGACGATGACGCCTGGTCGGCACGCTACGAAGCCGCCGTCCGCGCGAGGCGGGGGTAAGCGCGGCCAATCCTGATCCATGGGCAGCGGGCGTAACGCAGGACAAAAGGGCGCAGGCGTCCTCACCTGCACATTCCCTCGTTCCCACGGAGGACCGTGCGCATGCGAATCCGGTCGCCTATACGTTCTTCGGCACGGCCCAATGGCCTTCGCGGTAGGTGCGGCCGACGAGGGCGTCGGCGTCGGGCGCATCGAGGATTCGTTCGGCCGCCGGATCGAACCGGAGCGTGCCTCGGCCGGTTCTCGCCAAGAGGTTGCCCAGGTGTGCTAGGACCGCGGCCGGATGGCCGATCTCGATGTCGGCGTTAGGACGCCTGTCCGTGCGGATCGCGTCAACGAAATCCGCCACGTGGTCCGGTACGGAGAACGCGCCTTGCTCTTCGCGGATGAACTCGTTCTTCGGCCCGTAGAGCTTCCAGCCGACACTCTTGCCGAGGATCATGTAACCGTCTGTGCCGAAGAAGGCATTGCCGTTCTCGAAGCCTTCCTGGACATAGGGCGACCAGATCCGGTGTTCGTAGAGGAGGGTCCGCGCGCGTCCGGCCGCACCGTCGCCGGGATACTCGAAGACCACGTACTGCGTGTCCGGGAACTGCTGATCGTCGTCGAAGAAGAGCTTCCCGCCGTGGCCGGACACCTTGTGGGGATGGCCGTCGACGCCGAGGCCCCACCGCGCGATGTCCAGTTCGTGAACGCCATCGTTGCCGGCGTCGCCGGTGCCGAAGTCGTACCACCAATGCCACGTGTAATGATGGCAGTTGGACTGGAATGGCCGCATCGGCGCCGGGCCTACCCACAGGTCGTAGTCGAAACCGGCGGGCGGATCCGATGGCGCCTGGTGGCCAATGTCGGGGCGGCGCTGGCTATTCCACGCCTTGGCCACAAGGACGTCGCCGATGGCACCTTCGCGGAGGAGCTGCATGCCGTTCCGAATCGCGGCGGTGCTGCGGCTCTGCGAGCCGACCTGCACAACCCGGCCGGTACGCCGCGCAGCTTCGATCAAGAGACGGCCTTCGCGGATGTTATGCGAGCACGGCTTCTCGACATACACGTGTTTCCCGGCCTCACAGGCCAAAAGGGCGGCGGGCACGTGCCAGTGGTCCGGCGTGGCGATGACCACCGCGTCCACGGCCGGATCCTCGAATACGCGGCGCATGTCCGCGACGGCCTGGTCGGCGTTCGTTTCCTCACGCGCCTTCGCGCGTCGGGTCTCGTCCGGATCGCACACGTACGCAATGCGTATGTCCTTCTCCCCCATCTCGCGCGCGACGTACAGTCCACGAGAGCAGCCCAACACACCTACCGTGACGCGCTCGTTGGCGCCGGCCGCCGCCAACGACGGTGCACTCCATGCAACGGCGGACACCCCGGCCACGGTCTGTAGAAATGAACGGCGGGCAATGCGTTTCATGGCGTTTCCTCCGGCTGTGCCGTCGTACACCGCGCAAGCAAGACGACCCCACTACGGCGATTGTCAAGACATGATAGGGAGAAACACGAAGCCAGGTCAACGCGGCACGAAGCTACTCGAGAACGAGCCGGAAGCCGTCGCCGGTAACGATCGGCAGGGTGACCAAGGGCACGTTGCCGGATTCCGGAAGGATTACCTTCATGGGCGAGACGCCGAGTATGTCCTTCCGGATGTCGATGCCGGGCATGACGCGAATGAGTTCCATCCCGCGCTCGGTGAGTTGAAACGCGCCTACGTGCGTTGCGTAGAACACCTTCTTGCCGGCTCTCACCGCCTCGGCGCCGCTGAAGGTGATCTCGTCCACGTGATCGATGAACTTCGGCGTGCCCGGTTGCGCGACGCGGACCTTGCCGTCGCGCACGTTATAAACGGCCTTGTCCATCCACGACGACACGAAGATCACCATCTTTGCGGCCGTGGTCAGATCGATGAATCCGCCGGGACCGACGTAGTTGATCGCCCCATCGCCGCGCTTGGACACGTTCACGTTGCCTTGGCTGTCCGCCTGAACGACGCCCAGCACGGTCACGTCCAGCTTCTCGTAGCAAAGCTTGAACACCTCCGGCGATGAGATGATCTGCTTCGGACAGGCCTCCGCGCCAAAGAAGACGCCCGGCGTCGGCACACCGCCGAGCACGCCGCTCTCGGTCAAGAGGGTGATGTCATCGAGCAGTCCGCCCTCGTACATCAGACGGCATACTTCCTCGGGAAGTCCGACGCCGATGTTCACGTACGCGCCCTTATGCGAGTGCTCGGCGAAGAGGCGCGCCGCCAGGCGCGCCAGAACGTAGTCCGCCGGCGTACGACGAGGCGTGATGCCCATCATGTTGCTGACCTGCTTCGTGAGCGCCAGGGCCTTGTCGATGGGTAGCGAACTCTCGGTGCTGAACAACGACCAGTGTCGCCGGTGCGGCACCGTCACCGTCTGTTCGGTACCCTTGAACACGACGATGGCGTCCACCTCATCGGCCGGCAGGAACACCTCGCCGTAGCCCTTGTCGACGACGAGCCCAACGTTGACGATCACCTTTCCGCCGTTACGTCTCGCCGCACGGGCGATCTCGCGGCTTTCGCCGATCATGGCGCAACGGCGCACGTAGATATTGCCCTCGCGATCCGCGGCCGGCGCGTTGAATATGGCCACGTTGATCTTGGGGATCCGATAGCGAAGGCGATCCCCCTCGATGGAAACCCACTGTTCGGCATGGCCGTTAGTCAACGGCGAGCCGCGGCCCACTCGGGGATCGATGAATGTGCCAACCCCCGTCCGGAGACTGATCGAGTCCTCACCGCGCATCTGCGCATCGAGCAGTAACGCCAAGACGCCCTGGGGCAGACACTGCAACTCGACCTTGCCCTTGTCCGCAAGCCGGAGAAACGCCTTGAACGTTTCCATGTGCCCCGAAATAAACCGTTTGACCAGGCCTTCTTGGCCCAGTTCCTCAAGCGAGCCGGGCACCCGGCCGCGACCGCCGATACCCCCGATAGCTAAGAGGTCCAGATCCCGGGGATGGCCCGTCTCCTCGAACACCTCACGGATGGCCCAGTACATAATCGCTGGCCGCTGGTTGCCGGCCAGCCCCGAAAACGCCACGACATCGCCATCGCGAATCAAACCCACCGCGTCACGCGGACCGACGAATTTCGGATTGCCGGCTACGGTGACCCGCTTGCGCGTGTCTCGACAATCCCAGGTAAGCCTCCAACGAAGGACATGTTGCGCCACATAGGCTTTCGTGAGGATATTCATGCGCACGGAACTCCGTGTTGATCCGGCTCGGCCTCGAGGAAATCTCCCCAAGCGAATCAATTATACCAATAATTGCGGGTTCCGATGCAAATCGTTGTTAAATGACTTAGCGCGAATGGGTTGTGGCAATAGCCCCAATGGTTCGCTACAGTTGACCGTATTGCTTTTTGTAATACTCAAGGTATTCACCGGTCTTGATCTTCCGCCACCACCATTCATTCTCCTGATACCAACGCACGGTCAAGGCCATCCCGCCTTCCCAATCCGTCTGCGGTCGCCATCCCAGGTTCATCAGTTTCGTCGGGTCAATCGAGTACCGCCGATCATGGCCCGGCCGGTCCGGAACCAACCGGATGAGATCCTCCCCCTTGCCCGTGAGCTCGAGGATCTTGCGGGTCAGCACGATGTTCTCGCGCTCGTTGCCGCCGGCAACGTTATACACCTCGCCGGGCGTTCCCTGCCGCAGGGCGCAGTCGATTCCGCTGCAATGATCATCCACGAACAACCAATCCCGCACGTTGTGTTCGCCGCCTTGGTAGAGCGGCAGTTTCTGATCGTCGATGGCGTTGGTAACGAAGAGCGGGAGGACCTTTTCAGGATATTGGTACGGGCCATACGTGTTCGAGCCACGCGTCACGATCACCGGCACGCCAAAGGTGTGATAGTACGCCATACCAAGAAGCTCGCCGCCCGCCTTGCTCGCCGAGTAGGGATTGCGCGGTGCGACCGGGTGGCACTCCGTGAACGAGCCGGTGGCGATGCTGCCGTAGACTTCGTCCGTGGATACGAGCAACACGCGGTTCGTGGCGAGTGCCTTCGCGGCTTCGACGATGTTGTGGACGCCGCGCACGTCGGTGTCGATGAACTCGGCGGCGCCGAGGATGCTGCGGTCGACGTGGGTCTCGGCGGCGAAATTGACGATCGCGTCGCACCCGTTGAGGGCGGCCTTTAGGGCCTCCCCGTGGGCGATGTCGCCTCGGATAAACGTGTAGCGCGACGCGTCCACTCCTTTGAGATTGTCGAGATTGCCCGCATACGTGAGCTTATCGAAGTTCACGATATGGACCTCCGGATAGGTGCGCAACTGATAGCGCACGAAGGCCGATCCAATGAAGCCGGCCCCACCGGTCACCATGATCCGTTTCATACCGCCGATCTCCTTCGCGCCATGTAGACGGCTAGGGCCTCGCGCCATGGCCGCATGGCATAACCCGTCGCGCGTTTCAGCTTCTCGGTCGAGAGCACCGAATACAGGGGCCGTTCGGCCTTGGTTGGGAACTCGGCCGAGGCACAGGGGGTGACGCGGACGTCGAGCCCCGCCTCAGCCAGGATGGCCTTGGCGAACTCGTAGCGCGAGCACGCGCCGGTATTCACCGCGTGGTACACACCGTAGGCCTCGGTGCGCCCGAGCGCGCGCGTCGCCTCGGCAAGGTCGAGCGTGTGCGTTGGCGATCCCACCTCGTCATTCACCACCTTGAGCTCCGGCCGGCTCGAAGCCGCCCGGAGGATCTTCTCGACGAAGTGGTTTCCTCCGGGCCCGTACAACCAGGCCGTGCGCACGATGAAGTGGCGGGGCCCCGCTTGCCGCGTAGCCGCTTCGCCGGCGGCCTTGGATTGGGCATACACGCCGATGGGCGCCAAGGAATCCTCGGGCACATAGGGCGTTCGCTTGGCGCCTCCGAAGACGTAGTCCGTGCTGTAGTACACCACCGGAACACCGTGGTCGGCCGCCGCCTCGGCCACGTTCCGCGCGCCGGTCTCGTTGACACGAAAAGCGGCATCGCGATCGTCTTCCGCCTGCTCGACATTGGTGTAAGCCGCCGCGTTCAGAATCAGCTCGGGCGCGAAGGCAACGATAGCCGTCCGGACGGCATCGAGATCGGCCAAATCCAGTGCCGGCAGGTCGTAGCCGGCCGTCTCACCCTCCCGGCCGAACAGCGCCATGAGTTCCCGGCCCAATTGGCCTCGCGCCCCGAAAACAAGTGTCCGCATAGCACTCCTCGCAGGTATCCGGCTGCATTTTACCCGCCCGGATCACGCAATACAACGTAGAAAGAAGGGGCGGTGAGACCGGGGATCTGGGACGCCGTGGATAGGCGTAATGGACTGTATGGGCAATGTGCACGGGGACAATCGCCCGGCAGGATCGGCCTACCAGGCGGCACGAGTTGCCGGCCGGTCGTGACACGGGATCTTGAGGAACCGATACAAACAATTGTGCCACAGGGATTTAAGGTATCCTGGACTTTCTGGCCTGTAGCTTGCTTGCGTCGAAACGGAGAAACTGTCCATAATGGAAACGGGCATGCAGGTTGTTGCCGTATCCGAAGCCGCGTCGTTGTCGGTCGTCCGAACGGCCAGACTCGACTCAGCGCGGCCTCGCGGTCGCACATTCGACGAGATTCTGTCGTCGCTCCGTGAAAGCAATGCCGCCTCCAAGTCTGTCGCAACCTATACGGTGCGGCCGGGCGAGTCCCTCTGGAGCATCTGCGCGTCGCGCCTCAAGCAGGCCGGACGCTCGGCGACGCCCACCGACATCCAAGCGGCCATCACGGCTGTCGCCGGGGCAAACGGACTACGCAATCCGGACCTGATTCGGGCCGGGCAACGCCTGAATCTGTCGTCAATCGCGTTGAAGCCGGAATCCATTGGTGGCAAAAGACTTACGCCGCTTGTCAGAAAGTCGTCCGCAACCGTCACGCTAACCCAATCCCTCGCCGATCTCATGGCCTCGGTTCGCGCGCAGCGCGCCCAGGCCGAATCCGGCGCTACCCGCGCCAAGGGCCGAATACTGGCAGAGCCCGCGCAGGTCTCCTCCGGCTTTGGCTATCGTCGAGACCCCTTCACTGGACGGCGACAACACCATAACGGCGTGGATCTTGCCGTACCCACGGGGACGCCAGTGTATGCCTACAAGTCGGGTACGGTATCGTTCAGCGGCTGGAAATGCGGCTACGGCAACGTGGTGATGGTGTCGCATGGCGACGGTACCGAGACGGTGTACGGCCACAATTCGAGGAATCGCGTGCAGGTGGGCGACCAGGTTGACAATAGGACGACGCTGGCACTGAGCGGTTCGAGTGGACGCTCGACGGGCCCCCACCTCCATTTCGAGGTGCGCGTCAACGGCCGGTCCGTCGATCCGGAACCGTACCTGGCCGCGACTTCACTCGAGGTAGCCCAGGCTTTTTAGCGCCTCAAGGTCATCCTTCGTCAAGTCCGCTTGGTCCATGCCGAGCCGCTGCACGGTGGAGTCCCATTCCTCGATGAAGTGGCGTAGCGCCGCGACCCGATCCGCCATGCGATCCGCCAAGTCCTCTTCTTCCATCGGGTCTTCGGCGATGCGGAAGAGCTCGGGGCGCTGGTTCTCGTCGAGAATGAGTTTCCAGCCGTCGAGCAACACCCCGATGCGCTGCGGCGGCCGCTCGGCCATCAAAGCCTTGGCACCGGGCAACTGCGGCACGGCGCCGCCGTAAGTCTCGATGACGCGAGGTCGCGAGGTGGGGAGATCGGCGTCGAGGATGTTGCGGCCGAGCATGCCGGGCGCCGGTACAAGCCCGGCCAGGGCAAGCAGTGTCGTCCCCACGTCGATGGCGCGGGCCGGTTTCGGTGTTCGCCCCGGTTCGATATTCGGCCCCCGCACCATGAGTGGAATATGCAGGCTCGTCTGGTAGATGCGGCGGCCATGACCCAGGTAATCGTGCTCGTAGAGGCTCTCGCCGTGATCGGCAACGAAAAGGATGAAAGTGTTCTCGCGCGGGATGGCCGCGAGCAAACGGCCAACGTGCTCGTCGGCAAAGGCGACCTCGGAATCGTACTTGGCCCGGGCCTTCGTGGGGCTGTCGAGCCAGAACCGGGGCCGGCCGGAGGGTTGATGCGTTGAGTGAAACCGGTAGGGCGCGTGCGGATCCGAGTAGTGAATCCAGCAGAAGAAAGGCCGGCTCGTATCGACATTCGCGAGGCGATCGAGGGCGACATCGGTGACTTCGTCGGCATAGCGTTCCGGATTGACCACGCCCCATCGTTTCTGGTGGAACGCGTCATCGTACAGGTCGAAGCCGCGGTCGATGGCGAAGAGGTCGGCCTTGAGCGTCCAGTTGCTCTGGACGCAGAAGGTGGAGTAGCCCGCCTCCCGGAAGATCTCGGCGACGGTGCGGACGTACCCCGGCATCCGAAGCCCGTTCCGCGTGGTGCCCGTCATGCGCGGATAGAGGGACGTGAGCATCGAGCCGAACGAGGGAGCCGTCAGCGGCACCTCGCACACGCAGTCCTCGAACACGAGCGACTCGTCGGCCAGGCGGTCGATGTTGGGCGAGGTGGGTTTGTCGTAGCCATAGCAGCCCAAGTGGTCGGCGCGCAGTGTGTCGACCGACAGAAAGACGACATTCGGCGCGGCCAGGATCGCGGCCAGGACGACGCACGTCATCGGGTCACTCCTTCGGGGCGGCGTCGGGCTGCGACGCGTTCTCCCCGGGGGCGTTCGGGTCACCCGGATGACGAACCATCATCTTGAACGAGGCCTGAAGTGGAACCGAATGGCGGTCCGCGTCAAGCACGATCACGGGGTTGCCGTCATCGCGCAAGGCGGTGAACTCGAGGGTGAATTCGCCCGGCGGCGCCGTGAACGGCACCTCGCCCTCCTGCGTCCAGACGCCGTCACCCGCTTTCGCGTCGGGCGGAACGCCGTCGTCCTTGAGGCGGAACGTGTCGCGGCGGTCTTCGACCACGACGCCTTCCACGCGATCGATGATCCCGTACTGATCGGTGGTCTCTACCACGATGGTGGCGGTATCGCCGGGCGTGAGTTCCGCCGGCTCGATGAAGGCCTTTCGGATACGCGGTTGCCGGGACATGGTATTGCAGCCGACAAGGCCGATGACCATGCCCAGGGCAAGGCCAAATAGGCAAAAGCGTCGCATTTGCGTTGTGCTCCTCATTATGTGAGACTTCCAACAAGCGTAGCCCAGCCCGGCGATCCGTGTCAACCGCGGGTCGGGGTCCGGCGTCGACAGAACACGCAAGTCCGAGGTTCCATGTCCATAACGATCAAAGGTAGGCTTCGGTATGACGGCACCGGATTCGCCGGGTGGCAAGTCCAGCCGGATCGGCGCACGGTTCAGGGCGAACTCGAGCGGGTACTGTCGCAAATCGCCTCGGAGCCGGTGCGCGTCTACGGTGCATCGAGAACCGACGCCGGCGTCCACGCCTTCGGCCAAGTCATATCCTTCGCCTGGCCGGGTCGACAGACGCCCGACGAACTCCGGCAATCCCTGTGCATGATGCTCCGGCCCGAGATCCGTATCGAAACCCTCGAGCCCGCCCCGGCCGAGTTCCACGCCCGATTCTCCGCACGTGCCAAGCGTTACGCTTACACCATCGCCACGACCAGGTTCGCCGACCCCTTCTCTGCGCGGTACGCGTGGCGTGTGCCGTGGCGGCTCGACCTCGACCGGCTGGCTGCGTTGGCCGCCCGGATCGAGGGCGAACACGACTTCGCCGGGTTCGGCTCCACCAGCGATAATGCCACGGGAACCGTGCGCACGCTCTACGCCATACGCGTCTGCCCCGGCGGCATCATCGGGCCCGTCGACGCCCTCGACCTCGTCCACCTCGAGTTTCACGGCAACGCGTTCCTCTACAAGATGGTACGTAACATCACCGGCACCCTCGTGGACATCGTCCGGGGCACCGTGCCGGAATCGCGGCTTGACGAACTCCTCGCGTCGCCCGGCCCCTACCACGGCCATACTGCCCCCGCCCGCGGCCTGGTTCTGGTCGAGGTAACCTACTGAGCGGGGTGCGTTCCGCTCCGCTGCACGCACCCTACGCCTACGCCTGTTGTGTGATGGCGCAGGGAATCGACCCTCCTGTCATTCCGAACACCCCCTCCTGTCATTCCGAACGTATGGGAGGAATCTCGAAGAAGATCGCTCGCAATGACGGGGGAGGGCGTCTGCGTTCGTTCTGCGCTGTCTGCCGTCGTCTGCGTCGCATCATGGAATGGCTCTTGTATTTGCCCTCGCGGCGCGGGCACAGTAGAATCGGTTCTTCGTGTAGTCATCAGTAACGCGGGAGGTATCGGATGGCGGATGGGCAGGGTAGACCGGACGGCGCGTGCACAGCGCCTCGGTGCTGGATGCGGCATTTGGACTTGGCGCTGGGCGTCGTGACGGTGGGCTGCGTCGCAGCGATGATGTACGGCATGTTCGTCGAGCATTTGTGGTCGACGCGGCTCTTGGCGATGTCGGCGTCGACAGCCTTCGTCGCCACGGGCCTGGCTGCCGGGGCGTTGCGCTCGTGGTACGGGCGGTCAATGCTGGCGGGGCTGGTGTTGTGCTGGCTGGGCGACTATCTGGGACCGGGAAACTTCATGCTCGGTGCCGCCGCGTTCCTCATCGGCCACGTGATGTTCATCGCCGCCTTCATGCAGCGCGACTTGGTACCGTCGCGGGCCAAGGCAGCCGCCATCGTGTTCCTGCCGGCAGGTTGCGCGCTGGCCTGGTGGCTACATGCCCACGTGCACGGCGTCGAGGCGGTCTTCGTCTACACGTACATGACCGTGATCACCGCGATGGTGCTGTGCGCGTCGGCGGCGAGCCGCGGCAACGCGTGGATCGTCGCGGGCGCGGCGATCTTCTACATCTCGGACATCTTCGTGGCGCGTTGGCGGTTCGTGACGCCGGATCGCCTCAACGCACTCTTCTGCTATCCGTTGTATTACACGTCCTGCGCACTGCTCGCCTTGAGTATCCGCGTGAAGCCGTCCGGCCGCGACCGCCGGGACACCGAGAATCGAGTAGGAGGGGGAGAAGCTTCTCCCCCGTCCTCTCACACCACCGTACG
>ERZ795056.79-NODE-79-length-141518-cov-8.741395_pt1 | contig 141518 bp, 136 predicted proteins | sample MGYA00375140_ERZ795056 | MGnify/ENA primary metagenome ERZ795056 (study PRJEB30185, sample SAMN05720227) | activated sludge metagenome | isolation source: Anaerobic digester | place: USA | collected 2015-03-09 ...
TAGGCGGCGGGGCCAAGGCTGATGTCGTGAGGAAGTCTTTGGAACTACTTTCTGAGGACAAGAACATAAAGTCGACGCTGCTCAACATATTCGGGGGCATAACTAGGTGCGACGAGGTGGCGAAGGGCATACTCGAAGCGGTAGGCGCCGGCTCTTTGCCCTTCACGATGGTAGTGCGCCTTGCCGGCACCGGCGAGGATGAAGGACGCAGGCTTCTGGAGGAATCCGGCATGAAGATCGCCGCTACCATGGACGAAGCGGCGCAAGAGGCCGTCCTGGCCGCGAAGGGGGCCTGCTGACATGGGAATATTGGCTAATAGCGGAACCAGGGTGCTGGTGCAGGGCATAACCGGCAGGGAGGGGAGCTTCCACGCCCTCAGGATGAGGGCCTACGGGACCAAGGTGGTGGCCGGGGTCACCCCCGGCAAGGGCGGGAGCGACGTCGACGGCATCGAGGTATACGATACGGTGCTCGAGGCTATGGAGGCCCAGGGAGCCAACGCATCCTGCATATTCGCGCCGTCCAGCTCCGGGGCGGACGCCATTGCCGAGTGCATACACGACGGCATGCCGCTAATAGTGTGCATCACCGAGGGAATCCCCCAGATGTCGGTGATAAAGGCCCTAGCGGAAGGGGCAAGGACCGGCTGGGAGGGCAGGCTGGTAGGACCGAACGGGCCCGGGCTCGTTACGGTCGGCGAAGCGCTGATCGGTATATCACCGGCCGGCATATTCAAAAAGGGGCACGTCGGTCTAGTCTCCAGGAGCGGGACGCTCACCTACGAGATAGTGGACATGCTCTCGAAGGCGGGCATCGGACAGACTACGTGCATAGGAGTAGGCGGCGATCCGATCATAGGCACTACGTTCACCGACTGCCTAAGGCTCTTCGAGGACGATCCCGACACCAAGGCCGTGGTCCTGATCGGCGAGATCGGAGGCTCTGACGAGGAGAACGCGGCGAGATTCCTGCACGAAGGGTCCCACAAGCCGGTGATAGCATTCATATCCGGCAGGAACGCCCCGGCTGGCAAGAAGATGGGGCATGCGGGCGCGATCATCTACGGCAGGACGGGCTCGGCTCAGACCAAGATTGAGGCCCTTAAAGACGCTGGAGTGGTCGTCGTGGACAAGCTCTGGGAGATACCCGGGCAGCTCTTAGGGATACTGGCCTGATGGGCAGGATCGGTATAGGTCCCTACGTCGTACGCGATCGATCATGATTGCTTCTTTGCGATCGATGCCATGAGTGATACGAATGCCGGCTGCTGAGGCAGGATTCCACCTGATCTCAGCCGCCGGTATAGTCGTACTTCCAAGTTGAAATAGTCGCTTATGCATCTTCCATCTACTGGCCTGCTCGGTATATTCAATGTAATTCGTGTTGTACGATATGCCTATGCTCCGTCCGACTCATGGCAGAAGGCTAAGGGCCCTGTCAAAGTCCTCTATGATGTCGCCTATCCCTTCGACCCCTACCGACACTCTTATCAGGCTGTCGGTTACCCCGGTCCTCATCCGCTCTTCGAGCGGAACCTTCGCATGCGTCATCGTCGCAGGATGCTGAACCAGCGTGTCCAGGTTGCCGAGGCTGACCCCGTATTCAGCGAGCCTTACGTTATCAAGGAACACCCTGGCCTCCTTGTAACCTCCTCTCACCTCGAAGGCGAGCATCCCTCCGTATCCTTTGGTGAAGTACTTCTTCGCCAAAGCATGGTCCTTGTGGGAAGGGAGCCCAGGATAGATCACCTTGGCCACGTGCTTGTTTCCCTCCAGCCATTTCGCAAGTTCCATCGCATTCCTGCAGTGGGCTTCCATCCTCAGGTGCAAGGTGCGGACGCCTCTAAGCCCCAGCCAGCACTGCAGGGGGCTCGGACAGGGCCCTATGTCCTGGTAGACCGAACCTTTGACATCCTGTATGAACGCCTTGGTTCCGGTCATGGCGCCGCCCAGATGGTCGCCGTGCCCGTTGATGTATTTTGTCGTGCTGTGCAAGGACACATCTATGCCGTGCTCAAATGGAAGGAACAGGTACGGCGTCGTGAAAGTGTTGTCTACCATCGTCATGAGCTCGTGCCCTTTGGCCCAGTCGACGACCTCGTCCATATCGATTACGTCCAGGCATGGGTTATGCATGGTCTCGAAGAAGACCACCTTCGTGTTCTTCTTCACCATCTTCTCCAAGCCGGCGGGAGTGAAGTCCTCGACGAAGCTCACTTCTAGGCCGAACCTGGGAAGTGTCCTGGTGAATAGGTTGTACGTACCCCCGTATACGGGTTTCGTGGAGATTATATGATCGCCGGCGCCGGTTGCTGCCATTAGTGCCATGGCTATGGCCGACATGCCGGATGCCGTGACGAGGCCTGCTTCCATGCACTCGAGTGCCGCCAGCTTCTCCTCGAATGAAGTCTGGGTCGGATTCCCCATGCGGGTGTAGAAGTAGATGCCCTCCCTATCGTTGTTCAGCCAGCGGTCCATCTTCTCCGGAGTGAATATATAAGTGCTCGTAAGGTGCATCGGGGCAATGTGAGCGCCCGTCGATTCGTCGAAATGCTGGCCCGAATGTACTGCTTTGGTTGCGAAATCCTTATAATCGGCCTTGTCCATCCGAATCCCCCCTCGCTTCCTTGCCCAGTAGGGCTATGCCCTCGAGATCCCATCGAATATGCCCGGAACCTACGCGACAAGATGGGTTTTGCGCACCGGGATTACCCGATGGATTTTCACTATTCTATTTACCTAACATCTCCGAATACCTTTTTAACAATTTTGATTTATTCCTTTCATCCTCGTTTCTAGGCCCTCTGGCCGTTTTTACACCCCGCGGTTTTCGAATGAGGACGGACCCCCCAAAAGAGGTCCGTCGTCTTCGTATAAAGTCTCTATTTATCAGGCCATGTTCTTTATAAGAGAAATGTCGCCCGTTGCGGCAGCCTGCAGTATCGGCCTCATATATTCGTCCACAGATGCCGAATCAAGAGGTACCGGCATGTTCTTCAGCTTCATCTCCAGCTGCGGGTTCTTGGCGGCGTTTATGGCGCGCTCGATGTGGGCTTTCGTAAAGCCGGGAAGTTCAGCCAGCTTAGTGGGGAAACCTAGTTTGCGGCTCAGCGCCATCATGGCTTCTGCCACCGCTTCGCCGAGCCTCCTTCCTTCGAGCTTCTCAACATCCTCATTCAAGTAACCATGCTTGGCGTATATCCTGCCCACGATTCTGAGCTGGTCCTGAATCGCGGGCGCGAAGAATACGGTATAATACGGGTTCATGAGCGCGACTCCCCTGCCATGGCTGGCAATATCTACCAGCGAGAAGCTGGTAAGATGGGCCCCGTTGGTCCCGCCCACCATGATCGCATAACCCCCAAGGTCGGTCGCAAGGCCAAGGGCCTCCCTCGCGGATAGGTCCTCGGGATTCTCCACTGCCTTGGCGGAGTTCATTACCACCAGCTCTATGCCCACTTCCGCTATACGGCGGCAGATATCGTACTTGTCGCCCTTCGCCCCGTAGAACACCTCTAGGCAATGCCCTATCCCGTCGAGCGCACCGTCCGCGGTCAGCTCGGCCGGTGAGGATTTCGTCACTTCGTAATCGAACACCGCCTTCGAGGGCACTATGGCATCGTCTACGATGAGCTTCTTCTGACCTGCCACAGGGTCCGTCACGTTCGAGTATTTCGTGAGGTGCGCGCTGGAGCTGGATACCGTCTGGACTGCGACCATCGGCAACAGCGAGGCAGAATGTGTATTCAGCGCCTCGGTCACCTTCCCTGTCCCGAAATATGGCTCAAGCTCTGGCTCCCACTTGCCAAGCGATGCCAGGACGTTGGCGGCCTTCACCGCGTCGATAACGCTCCCGCCTCCGACGGCCATTAGACACTGCGGCCTGTGCTGGAGGATGTACGTGGTGATCCTGTACACATCCTCGCGAGGCGCGTTTGGGGACACACCGGTCACCACCCTGCCTCCCGCAAGGCTTATGCCATGGCTTCTAAGCGAACCTAGGATCCTTTCGAGGTACGGCTTGAACCAAGAGCTGGAGCTTGCCACAACTAGGCAGCTGTTTCCGGCCTCTTTCGCGAACGAACCGGCCTTCTCGAGTACGCCTTGCCCGAATGCGTAATCACCGCCCTTGAACTCCAACAGAAGGTCTTTGGCCTTCCGCCTTAATGCTTCATCGTTTGTCTTTATCACTGAAATCCACCTGCCTTAACCGTATTGTCGAACAAGCAAGCCGCTATCCAAACACGTGGTCCGGCAGCGGATTTATGTCTACTGATATTATAACCTTAAGTAGAATGCGTTTTGATGTCGGTGACCATCCTAGTTCTAGTATAGGCGGCCTGTATAGCTTCCCATCGTTCTATCAATCGAAGGGCAGGCCCGATAAATCAATCAGGCCTGCCCTTCGGTTCATCCATATATCTTTGACCTTCTATAGGAGCATCGACAGAACCTTGTAATCGGTAAGGAACATCTGTCCCGGCCTTTGGGTTATCATAAGCGGTATCCTGCGTTCCTTGGCTATGGCCTGAGGAGTAACGCTGCAAGCCCAGAACATAGGTATCTCATCGTCGCCTATCTTCACCGCGGTGCCGTAGTCTGGTTTGCTCGTATCGGTGATTCCGAGCAGCGAAGGGTCGCCTACGTGTATAGGGGCCCCGTGCCCGATCGGCAGCTTTCCGCTAAGGCATGATGCCAATCCTACCTTGTCCTGCGGCACGGGCCTCATCGACACAACGAGCGGCCCGTAGAAAGCCCCTGCTCTTTCGCACATTATCTTGGTGACGAACAAAGGGTTGCCGTGCCCTTCCTTTAGCCCTTTCAGCGCTATCCCGGCTTCATCCAGCAGATATTCGAAACTGTAGCTGCATCCGATCGCGAACCAGACAAGGTCCTTCCCGTAGCTCATGCCGATATCGTGGCCTTGATCCACCAGCTCGCCGTCTTTATACAGGTTATAGCCCGGGACGTCGGTCCTGAGGTCGCCATCCGCGGCGCATTTGCTCGTCTTTCCCGTCTCTGTGACTTCGATCAGCGGGCACGGCCCCGGGTTCTTCTGGCAGAACACCAGGAAATCGTTTGCGAGGCCCTTGGGCAGCGCTACCACGCCCGCCTGCACGAAACCTTTCGCAAGCCCCCTTGTGCTCGAAGACAGCCTCCCCGTCCTTGCCGCCATCCTCACTTCTTTCGGCGAGGACTGGGCTGAAACGGCGATATTGCTTCCGTCCTTCAAAGCTATTCTCCTCTTCCCAGGAAGACGCTCGATACCATCTTGTTCGCCCTCAGTTCATCTGCGCTTCCTTGTAATGCGATCTTTCCAGTCTCGATTACGTATGCGCGTTGGCACGTATCCAAAGCCATGGCGGCGTTCTGTTCCACCAACAATATGCTCATGCCCTGCATCCAGATGCTCTTGATCACGTCGAATATCTTGTCCACCATGATCGGCGCCAGTCCCATCGAAGGCTCGTCCAGCAGAAGGAGCCTGGGCTTTGCCATCAAGGCCCTTCCTATGGCGAGCATCTGCTGCTCTCCGCCGCTTAGGACCCTGGCCGGCTGGTTGATTCTCTCGCCCAATACGGGGAAGAGCTCGATTATGTGCTCTATGTCCGAGCTGATCGACCCTTTCCTCACGTATGCGCCCATTTCCAGGTTCTCCCTTATCGTCATATTGCCGAAGACGCGCCTTCCCTCAGGGCAAAGGGATATGCCCGACCTTACGATACTGTTGACGGGGCGCCCTCCGATCCCGTCACCGTCGAGAAGGATGCTCCCGGATGTCGGTTTCAAAAGCCCCATGATGGTCTTGAGCACCGTGCTCTTGCCAGCGCCGTTGGCGCCGATCAGGGACACGATCTCGTTCTTGCCGACCTCCATGCTCACGTTCTCGAGCACGAGACGTTCTCCGTAGGAGGCGCACAGGCCTTCAATTCTCAGCATCTAGCCACTTCCTTCCCAGGTACGCCTCTATGACCATTGGATCGGTGCGTATTTCCTGCGGGGTGCCTTCGGCTATCTTCTTGCCGAAGTTCAAGACGCTTATCCTGTCCGATATGCTCATCACCATGTCCATCTTGTGCTCTATGAGCATGACCGTGATGCCGCTCTTCTTTATCTTCAGTATCAGCTCTAGCAGCTGCCCCACCTCGCCAGTCGGGGTGCCCGCCGCCGGCTCGTCCAGCAGGAGCAGCCTCGGTTCCGTGGCGAGCGCCCTTGCGATCTCGAGCCTCTTCTGGTCCGCGTAGGGCAGGTTGGTCGGCATCTTGTCCTTGTGCTCCAGAAGGCCGCAGAAATCGAGTATCTGCTCGCACCTTTCGATGTTGGACTTCTTCTCGTCGGTCACCCACTTCGGCGTTATGAACGCGTTTATCAGCTTCGCATCCAGCCTCGGCGTCCTTCCGACGAGGACGTTTTCCAGTACCGTCATGCGCTTGAAGATGAGCAGGTTCTGGAACGTCCTGGCCATGCCCATGGATACTACCGCGGAAGGCTTGATGCCGGCGATGTTCTTCCCCGCGAAGGAGACCTTGCCGGACGTGGGCTCAGAGAATCTGGTCAGTACATTGAAAAGGGTCGTCTTGCCCGACCCGTTCGGGCCCACTATCGAATGGATGCTTCCCTCCTGTATGCCTAGTTCGACACCGTCCAAGGCAAGGAGCCCTCCGAACCTCTTCGATATCTTATCTGCCTGCAGTATCAAGCCCATCGGACGACCTCCTTCCTATCCTTCCGGCCAACGACTTGAAAAGACCCACGATGCCCCCGGGGACTTTTATCAGAAGGACTATCGTAAGCACGGCGTTGATTATGAGCCTGAAGTCGGCGAACGCCCTCAGGTACTCAGGGAGCAGCGTCATTATTATCGAGCCTATTATGGGCCCGGCCAGCGTCCCGATCCCTCCTACAACGAGCATGCCCAGAAGGGCGAACGATTCAGGGGACTGGAAGCTGTAGGGGCTTATGTAGTTGAGGAAGTGCGCCAGCACTCCGCCTCCGATTCCTGCGTACATCGCGCTTATGCCGAATGCAAAGACCCTGTAGTACGCGACGTTGACCCCGCAGGCTTCCGATGCGACCTCTCCGTCCATGACCGCCCTCAGCGCGAGGCCGACGTGCGATTTGACCAGTTTGGACTTGAGCCAGAGAAGTATCGCCACGAGGATCACGGCGAAATAGTACTGGGACACGTCTGAGACGAGCTCGAAGCCGCCTATGGAGATCGGAGGTATGCCCCTTAAACCTCCCGGGCCCCTCGTCAGCGACCTCATGTTTATGAGGACGAGTATTATGACTTCGTTGAAACCTATCGTTACGATCGAAAGGTAATGCCCTTCCAGGCGTAATGTCGGTAGCCCCAGCAGGACGCCCATGAAGAAGAGCACGACGCCCGCTATGACTATGGAGACCAGCGCCGGCACCCCCAGCTTGATCGACAGCAGGGCCGATACGTAGGCCCCCAGCCCGAAGAAGCCGGCGTGTCCTAATGACAGCTTACCGGTATAGCCGGTGAGGATGTTGAGGCCCATGGCGACTATGCCGTACACCAGAGCCATGACCATGAGGTGTATGAAATACTCGTTACGGGCTATTATGGGCAGGAGAAGGGCCGCGGCCGCGACGCCTGCGATCAGCCAGGCCGACTTGCTTTTATGCCGCACGCCTCTCACCCCTTCCTCCGAACAGCCCGCGCGGCTTACAGATGAGTACCACGATCAATATGATGAAGGATATCGCGTCCTTGTACTTAGTCGAGATGAAGACCCCCGCCAGGTTCTCGACCACCCCTATCAGCAGGCCTCCGACTACGGCGCCGGGGATGCTGTCGGTGCCGCCCAGAACGAACGAGGAGAAGGCCTTCTGCCCGAAAGAGCGCCCCATCTCGGTGAACGCGAAGAACACCGGGGCGATCAGCACGCCCGCTATAGCGCCCATCGCGGAGCTCAGGGCGTAGGTGAGCTTCATGTTCAGGTTCGTGTCTATGCCCATGAGCCTCGCCGTCTCCCTGTCCTCGGAGACCGCCCTCATCGCCTTGCCCATCTTCGTCTTCTTGAAGAACCACAAAAGGAGCGACACGACCGCGACCGCCGCGAGGCTTATCCATATGTACTGGACCGGTATCCCTACCGACCCCAGCTTGATGACTTTGTCTCCCAGGTAGTTCGGGAAGCTGAGGGGATCGGCGCCGAAAATCAGGCGCCCGATCTCCCTCAGAATTATGCCTACCGCTACCGTGCTTATCAGATAACTCCTGGAGGGCGATTCCAAGAGAGGGTGGAACACCACCGCTTCGACCAGGATGCCCAGCAATGAAGTCAACAAGACGGCCAGGATGAGCCCGAGAGCTATAGGCAGCCTTAGATAGACTATCAACCAGAGCCCTATGAAGCACCCGGACATCATGAAATCACCCTGGGCGAAGTTGAAAACGCCTACCGCCTTGAATATCATCACGTATCCAAGCGCGATCAGTGCATATACGGAGCCTACCGCCAGGCCCTGTATCAACACCTGTACCAATAAGCTGCTTAGGCTCATCAACGACCACCTCAATAAGAATTAATGTTCGCTATTCGCTATGCCGCTATTTGGGCCATATTACCTCGTACGAAGGAGGATTCACGCCAACGACCTTCACTATCTTCACGTTACGCGAGACATCCCCGGTCGAATCGAACGTTAGCTCTCCGCCTATGCCTTTGAAGTCCTTCGTCTTGGCGAGCTCCTCGCGGATCTTGATGGGATCCAATGAGCCGGCCCTCTTGATCGCGTCCGCCGCGACCATCAGCGAGTCGTAGGCCAGGGCCGCGTAGTAGTTGGGCGTTACGTTGTACTTGGTCTGGAAAGCCTTGATGAAGGCCTTGTCGTCCGCGGTCTTTCCCTCGGGGACGTACATCTGGGTATTGATGGTCCCAAGGACGGCATCCCCGGCGAGCTGTACCAGCCTGACGTCGGTGAGCGCCCCTAGGCCCATGATCTGTACCTTGCAGCCCATCTGCTGCAGCGTCTTGGCTCCGAGTGCCGCGGGGTCGTACATCGCGAGGAAGAAGAGGCCGTCGGCGCCCGAGTTCTTTACTTTCGTCATCTGTGAGCTGAAGTCGCGGTCCTTGGGCTGGAAGGCTTCGATGACGGCCGGCTTAATGTTGTACTTCTCTGCCAACCTGGTCACTACTGCTTCCATGGCGTTGGTTCCGTAGTCGTCCGAAGAGTGCACTATGGCGTACTTCTTCAGCTTCAGCGTCGTTACCGCATAGTCGACGAGGGCCTTGGCCTGCGTGCTGTTGGATGCGGTCACCCTGAAGATGAATTTGTTGCCGAGCTGGGTGATCTCGTCACTCGAGCTCGAAGGGGTTATTAGCGGTACTTTCGCCTTCTGTGCCTCGTCCATCGCCGCGAGCGTGCAGGAGCTCGCGTTCGAGCCGATGATGGTGACGGCCTTATTGACCGATATGAGCTTCTTGACCGCGTTGACCGTCTTGACCGGGTTGGATTCGTCGTCCTCGCATAGGACCTTGATCATCATCCCGTTTACCCCGCCCTGGGCGTTGATCAGATCCGCGGCTAATAGGGTGCCCTGCTGCAGTGCGATGCCAGGGCCGGCCGATCCGCCGGTAAGCGGTACCACGAGGCCGATCGTAATCTCTTGGGCCGCGAAGACTATGCCACCGAACATGAGAGTCGCCGCCAGTAGTGCGGCCAGAACGATTCTAGTAACTGCGCGCTTCATCAGATTTCCTCCATTCCTACTTTTCTGTCTCGAGTCCCAGGTGCTTTGCTGGAGTTTCCTTGAATACCTTCCTTACCTCGTCCTTGGTCGCACCGTACGCCAAAAGCAGCCTTATCATCCATTCGGTCCCGTGTACGTGCGACAGGTTGTGTATCTGGCCGTAATCCGAGCCGTATACGATGTTGTCGGCGCCGATCTCCTTGATCATCCTCACCGCGTACACCGGTCCTGATTCGTGCATCGGGAAGCAGGTGGTGCCGAGTCCGGACAGCATGAGCTTGGCTCCCATTCCGGCGAGCAGCTTCATCTCCTCCATGCTGTTCTTCGAATGGATGTGCGCAGGGTGTATGATCTCCACCCTCTTGACGCCCTGGGCGAAGGCCTCCTCGGCCAGGACTTTGGTCTCCTTGTGCGGGTAATGGCCAGAGGCGACGATAAGGTCGTTGTCCGCTGCGATCTTCAATATCTCCTTCAATTTGGGAAGGACTTGTTTGCCATCGTCGGTCAGTATCCTAAGGCCCGCGCCGGTCTGGTCGTCATAGACGACTTTCCTGTGGTGGTATGAGTCCACCATCGGCATCCATACGTACTTCATGCCGGGGAAGCGCAAGCAGCGGCGAACCGCCTCCGGGTTAAGGCCGCCCATGGATTCCTGGAGCGTTATGCCGCCGAACACGTCGACGGGCCTCTTGCCCGTGCTGTCGGCCCATCTCTTCAGGTTGCTCTCGATCAGCTGTATCCTGCTGACGGAAGGCGTGTACCAGGTCTTCACTACGATGGCCCTCATGCCTGCCTCGCTGGCCTCTATCGCCATCTCGTCTTCCAGCATGAGCCTCTCTATGGGGTCCGAGCCGCCGTGTGCGTGTATGTCTATGGAACCTTCCATGAGCTTTCTCACGTCTTCGTTGGTGAACTTGATCCCGGCCTGGAAGCGCATGTACTGTATGTTCACGTACTGCGCCTGCTGCCTTACGATGTACTCGAGTACCTCCTCGCTCGCCTCCACGTCAGGATGAGTCAGCTCCATCAGCCTTTTGACACGTTCGGGCGATACCTTGATGTCAAGTATGTCTTTTAGATTTAGTCCGTCACCCAAGCACGATCTCTCCTCTCAACACAGTTGGACTTTTGTCATTCTTCGTATCTTCTTACAGATTCCCTTACGACGAGCGAGGTCTGGAACAAGGCCTTGTGCTCAACCGAGCTTGTTCCCTTCATCTTCTCTACGAGAACCTTGGCGGCTTCGTACCCCATCTCGCGCATCGGGGTATGGACCGTAGTAAGGCTCGGGCTGAGGTAGACGGCCGAAGGGAAGTCGCCGAAACCGACCACGGATATGTCGTCCGGTATCTTTAGCCCTCTCTCGTGGGCGGCCCTGTATACGCCCATCGCTATGAGGTCATTCGCGCAAGCGATTGCGCTCGGACGATCCTTTTCGTTGAAGAGGGCGTTCGCGCCCTCAAGGCCCCATTCGGCCACGAACTCGCCGCTGACCGCCTTCTCGTAGATATCGTCTAGCTCATGCTCCATGAGCGAGCGTCTGTAGGCATCAAGGCAGGCGACGCTCTTGAACGAGCTCAGCGGGCCGTTCAAAAGCGCGATCTTCTTGTGGCCCATCTCCGCTAGGTGATTGACCGCGGCGTACATGCCCTGATAGTCGTCCGGCCTTACGGCCGGCATGTCGACGGAAGGGTTGTAGCTTCCCACGATGACCGAAGGGAACCCTCCCTCCTCCAGCTCCCTTATGTACGGGTCTCCCAGCCTTAAGGCGAACATTATTATCCCGTCCACCAGGTTCGTCCTGAACATCTTCCTATGCTGCAAAGGGGAGGTGGAAAGTATATAGTTATAGCCCATGTCGTCGATCACATCGCTGATGCCCAGCAAGACCTGGGCGAAGAAGGGGTTGCTCATCACGAAGAAGAGCCCGCGCGGAACGTACAGGCCTATGTTGCCCGTGGTCCTCTTTACCAGGTTCCTGGCGCCTTGGTCGGGCATGTATCCCATGTCCCTGGCCGCTTTAACTATCTTGGCCCTTAGCTCCTCGCTTACCCCCGGCGCGTCGTTGAGCGCCCGCGAAACCGTAGAAGTCGATGTTCCCAGTGACTTGGCAAGGTCTATGATCTTGACTTTCATAGGCTCATCCTCCCCACGAGAGCTAAAATCGGCTTTCAGATGCGCAAACGTTTGCGTTACTTATATTGTACTCCCACATGCCTAGAAATTCCTCCCCGAGTACATAAAAAATACAATCCAAGGTAGCGGTCGAGCCGGCAGGCAATCGTATGCCCAGTCTAGCAGCGCTTTATCGCGCCTTAGGAAATTGTCACGGCGTTCCTTCTTTTTTCCGAGCATCCGGCTCCTGCGAACGTACCGGACCTTTTGACTCCAAGAATCATGTAAAACGTTATCGTAGAATATTAATAGCGGTCCATAGAAGGTTCATGATATGCGGTGGTTGAATGATTGCTAGGCCGGCATCAGAATCCGCCTTAAGCTAGCTTCCGTGTCCGGCGGACGAAGCTTTCCGGCATCGGATTGGACAAGACAAGGAAGGTGCCATCGGCCATCATCGAGGGTACTTCACGCTAGCCGGGGCCCCTTCTGGCGGGGGTGTCACCCATGCAGATCGGTCTTGCGAAGAAGTTTAGGCCGCAGGCGGCGAGCATGAAGGACCCCACCATGACGCTGCCTTTAGGAGACCTGGTCAAAGAGCTCAACACCAGGATCACGGGGCTTTCCGACGAGGAGGCCGATCTTAGGCTTTCCTTCTACGGACCCAACGAGTACCCCCGCAAGAAGGTCGTCCCCGTATGGATAAGGTTCCTTAGGCTGTTCATCCAGCCGCTTGTGCTCATACTCATGATGGCGGCGGTGATCTCCGCGTTTTTGGGGGAGCCCAGCGGGGCGATAATCATCGGGGCGATGGTGGTCCTAAGCGTCACGCTGGAATTCACCCAGGAGTACAGGTCGGAGAGGACCGCGGAGAAGCTCGCCGTGCAAGTGGCCCTTACGTCGGCCGTCGTAAGGGACGGCGTCGAGGCGGAGATACCCGTCGTCGACATAGTGCCGGGCGATCTGATAAGACTCGGGGTCGGGGACATCGTGCCAGCTGACTGCAGGCTGCTGTCGGCGAAGGATTTCTTCGTGCACCAGGCGGCCCTCACCGGAGAGCCCTATCCAGTTGAGAAGGCCCCTTCCGACACCCCCAAGAGTGACGATTCCCTGGCCGACATGGACTATGCCGTGTTTTACGGTACAAACGTGATCTCCGGCACCGCCGAGGCCATAGTGGTCGGCACCGGCGGGAATACGGAGTTCGGCCGGATGGCCAAGTCCCTCGGCCACGAAAGGCCTGAGACGGAGTTCCAAAGGGGCATACGCGAGTTCACGAACCTGCTCGTCAGGGTGATAGCCTTTCTTGTAGTCGGCATCTTCCTGCTCAACCTGTTCCAGGCCCACGGCTTCCTCGAATCCCTTCTGTTCGCGGTTGCGGTGTCGGTGGGGATAACACCGGAGCTTCTTCCCATGATAATCACGATTAACCTGTCCACCGGGGCCGCGGCCATGGCGAAGCGGAAGGTGATCGTGAAGAGGCTGCAGTCCATACAGAACCTGGGGAGCATGGACCTTCTCTGCACGGACAAGACCGGCACGCTGACGGAAGGCAAGCTCGTCCTCTACAACCACGTGGACGTCACCGGCAACGACTCGGCCGAGGCCTTCAGGCTCGCCTATCTCAACAGCGCGTTCCAGGCCAGCATGAAGAACCCCATGGACCTGGCCGTGGTGGCCCACGGCAAGTTCGGCACGGACGGATACATCAAAGTGGACGAGGTGCCTTTCGATTTCACAAGGCGCCTCATGACCGTAGTGGTCTGCAAGGACGGCGTCAGGACCATGATCACCAAGGGCGCCCCCGAGGGCCTGATGGAAAGGTGCACCAAGGCGGCGGTCCAAGGGCGCATAGTCGAAATCGACGACCAGCTCAAGGCCGAGGCCGCCGCCACGTTCAGATCGCTCAGCAATGACGGCTACAGATCCTTGGGCGTGGCTTTCCGCGAGCTCGGGAAGGACGAGAAGGAAGTGTACGAGACGTCCGACGAGAAGAACCTCACGTTCGTCGGCTTCGTATCCTTCATCGACCCTCCTAAGGAGAGTGCGAAAGAATCGATACTGGAGCTGGAAAGGCTGGGCATCGACGTCAAGATCCTCACCGGCGACAACGAGCTCGTGACGGCCAAGATCTGCGAAAGGGTCGGCATTACGGTCAAGGGCGTGCTCATGGGCGGCGAGATAGCGAAGCTTAGCGGGGCCGAGCTGCACGACAGGGTGCTGGGCAGCACGATATGCGCAAGGCTGTCGCCCGACCAGAAGGAGCACATAATCAAGGCCCTCAAGGAGGCGGGCCACGTGGTGGGCTACATGGGCGACGGGGTAAACGACATGATGCCTTTAAGGAACGCGGACGTGGGGATATCCGTGAACAACGCCGTGGACGTGGCGAAAGAGGCCGCCGACATAGTCCTCCTGGAGGAAGGACTGCACATACTGAAAGAGGGCATACTCGAAGGAAGGCGTACGTTCGCGAACACGATGAAGTACATAATGATGGGGACCAGCTCCAACTTCGGCAACATGTTCAGCGTGCCCGCGGCCCTATTCCTTGTGCCTTTCCTGCCCATGCTCCCCGTCCAGATCCTCCTTAACAACCTACTATACGATTTCTCGCAGGTGAGCATACCGACCGACAACGTCGACGAGGACTACCTGCAGCGCCCGAAGAGGTGGGACATCGGGTTCATCAAGAGGTTCATGCTCATCTTCGGTCCCATAAGCAGCCTGTATGACATCACGACCTACCTTGTTATGATATATGTCTTCAAGGCCGGGGAATCGCTGTTCCAGACGGGGTGGTTCATAGAATCCCTCGCCACGCAGACTCTCGTCATACATGTGATAAGATCCAGGCACAGCATCTTCAAGAGCAGGGCGAGCAAGGTCTTGATGGCCACCACCGCGCTCGGCATAGCGGCCGGCCTCATGGTCGTCTACTCGCCGCTGGGCTCGTTCTTCAACTTCACACCGCCGCCTGCCAGATTCTTCCTCATCCTATCGGCGATGATTGCTGCCTACCTGTTGATGGTAGAGGCGGTCAAGAGATGGTTCTACTCAAGATACGGCCAGAGATAGGCAGGTTTGTCCCATAACTTTGACCGGCGCACGGACGTGCCGTGCTCGTTATATTCAATAGTTTTTATTCGTTGACTGGCCCCGGGGACGGTAATAGAATCTAGCCGAGGTGATTATCCGTGTCCAACGGACAAAGTAGCCATACATCGATGAGATCGTGCCGGGAACGGAGCTACACGTTGTAAGAGAAGGCTTACTTCGTTGATGCACCCTCCTGGCATAGGGGGGTGCATTCTTTATGTCGCTGAAAGTATTCAAGAAGCCAAATCAGCAGGGTATCCCTGCCAAGGACAACACACTTGCGCTTCCTCTGGATGAACTCCTTAGAAAACTGGATACCAACGTCGCCGGGCTTTCAAGCAAGGATGCGGACGAACGCCTGGACATATACGGGCCCAACGAATACCCGAGGAGGAGGGTCATCCCCCCTTGGGTGAGGTTCTTAAAGCTGCTCGTAGAGCCGCTCGTGCTGGTGCTCATGCTCGCGGCCGCCGTGTCCGCGTTTTTGGGCGAGCCCAGGGGGGCCATAATCATCGGGATAATGGTCCTTCTTAGCGTCATCTTGGAGTTCACGCAGGAGTATCGTTCGGAGAAGACCGCAGAGAAGCTCGCCGTCCAAGTCGCGTTGACCGCGGCGGTCATAAGAGACGGCGTAGAGGCGGAGATACCCATCGTCGACATCGTCCCCGGGGACATCGTAAAGCTCAGCGCCGGAGACATAGTGCCCGCGGACTGCAGGGTCATCACGGCGAAAGACTTCTTCGTCCATCAAGCAGCGCTGACCGGAGAACCATACCCTGTGGAGAAGTACCCAGTGGACACCCCCAAAAAGGATACGGCCCTCTATGACATGGACTATGCCGTGTTCTACGGGACCAACGTGGTGAGCGGCAAGGCCGGGGCGTTGGTGGTGGGCACGAACGGGAACACCGAGTTCGGGCGCATGGCGAAGTCTTTGTCACAAGAAAGGCCCGAGACAGAGTTCCAGAAGGGGATACGCGAATTCACCTCCATGCTCGTGAAGGTGATCGCGCTGCTTGTCTTCGTGATATTCGCGCTCAACATAGTACAGGCCCATGGATTCTTGAGTTCCCTGCTCTTCGCGGTGGCGGTCGCGGTCGGCATAACGCCTGAGCTGCTGCCCATGATAATTACGATCAACCTTTCGACCGGCGCCGCGGCCATGGCGAAGCACAAGGTGATAGTGAAAAGGCTGCAGTCCATCCAGAACCTGGGCAGCATGGATCTGTTGTGCACCGACAAGACCGGCACTCTGACCGAGGGGAAGCTGGTCCTCTACAGCCACATCGACGCCGCCGGCAACAGCTCGCCCGAGGCTTTCAGGCTGTCGTACCTCAACAGCGTCTACCAGGAGAGCATGAAGAACACCATGGACCTTGCCATCGTCGCGCACGGCAAGTACGGGACCGACGGCTACATAAAAGTGGACGAGATCCCGTTCGATTTCACAAGGAAGCTCATGACGATCGTGGTGAGCAAAGAGGGCAACCGCACGCTGATAACCAAGGGCGCCCCCGAGAGCCTGCTGGAAAGATGCTCTTACGTGCTCAAGGACAATCAAGCCGTGAAGATGGACGATGCAGTGCGTGCCATGGCCGCCGCGACTTATGGTTCGCTGAGCAGTGGAGGCCACAGGTGCGTGGGCGTGGCGTACCGCGACCTCGAGCACGACGGCAAGGAAGTCTACAAGACCGCTGACGAGAAGGACCTAACCTTCGTCGGCTTCGTATCGTTCATAGATCCCCCGAAGAAGAGCGCGAAGGAATCCATGCTGGAGCTTGAGAGGCTGGGCATAGGGGTGAAGATCCTGACCGGCGACAACGAGCTCGTGACGGCGAAGATCTGCGAAAGCGTAGGCATAGACGTAAAAGGTATCCTCATGGGCAGCGAGATCGATTCGCTCAGCGAGGACGATCTCCATAGCAGGGTGGTCGGCAGCACTATATGCGCAAGGCTTTCACCCGAGCAGAAGGAGCGGATCATAAAGACCCTCAAGAAGGCGGGGCATGTGGTGGGCTATCTCGGTGACGGGATCAACGACGCCATGCCGCTGAGGAACGCGGACGTGGGCATATCGGTCAACAACGCGGTGGACGTAGCGAAAGAGGCCGCCGACATAGTGCTTCTGGAGGAAGGCCTGCATATCCTGAAAGAAGGGATCATAGAAGGCAGGCGCACTTTCGCGAACACCATGAAGTACATAATGATGGGCACCAGCTCCAATTTCGGCAACATGTTCAGCGTGCCCGCGGCGCTTTTCCTGGTGCCTTTCCTGCCGATGCTGCCCATACAGATCCTGCTGAACAACCTTCTCTACGACTTCTCGCAGGTGAGCATACCGACAGACAACGTGGACGCCGACTATCTGGAGAAGCCGAAGAGGTGGAATATAGGCTTCATAAGGAGGTTCATGCTCACGTTCGGTCCTATCAGCAGCCTGTACGACATCACGACCTACCTTGTGATGATCTACTTCTTCAAAGCGGGCGAATCGCTGTTCCAGACCGGCTGGTTCATCGAATCACTAGCCACGCAGACCCTAGTCATACATGTGATCAGGACCAGGCACAACTTCCTCAAGAGCAGGGCGAGCAAAGTTTTGATGCTGACGACGCTGCTGGGTGTCGCCGCCGGCATCCTGATCGTATACTCGCCCCTTGGAAGCTTCTTCAAGTTCACGCCTCCGCCGATCGAGTTCTTCATGATACTGGCTTTAATGACGGCCGCGTACTTGTTCATGGTCGAGGGCGTGAAGAAGTGGTTCTACAAGAAGTACGGAGAGTACTGATGGAATACGCCGATGATGAAAAGAGGGCCTCATCGCTTTTTTGAGGCCCTCTTTTCCATCTGTCGCGCTTCTTCAGCTCCTGCCGTTCCTATATTCTGCCAGGTCCCCGAAGAGGAAATCGTCCGAAGGCCTCCTGTCGTCTATCGGTTCGGAGAGCCAGGTGATGTTCACCATCTTCGTCCAGGTGATGTTGTCCGACGAGATGTTACCGCCCCATGTGCCGCAGCCAAGGCTCAGGGTCACCGGCATCCCGTTGGTCCACGAGCCCCCGTTCGCAAGGCACTGCGCCTGCCGCGCCATGACCCTGCTGGTCTTCGTATTCAAGGCAAGGTCCAGTATATGACCCTTGTTGGAGCTGTGTATGCCGCACGAGTGGCCGCGACCCTGGTATCCGGTTATCAGATTGACCAGCCCTATCGCCTCTTCGAACCTTTCGTACCTGTACACGGCCATCACCACCGAGAGCTTCTCCCCCGAGAACGGATGATCCGGACCCGCCCCGTCCTCCTCGACGATCAAAAATTCAGTGCCTGCCGGCAGCCCTATGCCGGCCATCGACGCAATTTTCTCGGGTGATTGTCCCACCACGTCCTTGTTTAGCCGCCCCTCCTGCCACATAAACGCTCTGAGCTCCTCCTTGTCCCTTTCCGAAAGGACGTGCCCTCCGACCTTTCTGAGCTCGTCCAGCATGGCGTCGTAGACCTTGTCCTGCACCACGAGCGAGTTCTCCGTCGAGCAGCTGGTGGCATAATCGAACGTCTTGCTCAAAAGTATCTTTGCGGCTGCGTCCGCAAGGTCTGCCGTCTCGTCCACCACCACGACGGCATTGCCCTGCCCCACGCCGTATGCGGGTGTGCCTGAGGAGTATGCCGCCTTCACCAGCGAGCCCGCCCCCGTTGCCACTATCAGGTCGCATTGCTCCATCAGCTCTGCGGTCATGCCGTGTGAGGGCTCCTCTATGGTGATCAGAAGGTCTTCGCAGGCGCCGTGGTCCTTGAGTGCCTTCCTCATCACGTCCACGATGAACTTGTTCGTCCTTTTAGCCCTAGGATGCGGGGCGAAGACGACGGCATTGCCGCCTTTCACCGCCATCATGGCCTTGAGCACGGGCGTAGCCTCGGGATTCGTGCACGGAAGGATCGCGCCTATCACGCCTGCCGGCTTTGCGATCTTCGTGATGCCCTTCCTTTCGTCAATCTCGACGATCCCCCTGGACCTGACTCCCTTCATGTCGCGAAGGGCTCCTCTTAGCTTCATCATCAGCTTTTCGTACTTGTCCTCTACCCTGCCCATGCAAGTCTCGGCCACCGCCATCCTTGCGATTTCCATCGCCGTCCCAGGCTCGACCACGCTCCAGCAAATAGCGGCGACCAGCTCGTCCACTTTCTCCTGGGAGCATCCCTCCAGCTCCTCCTGGGCCTTCCTGGCCCTTTTGACCAGGCCTTCTACGATAATGCTCTCCTCAGTTCGCATTCTACCCTCCGAGCCCACGTCCGTGCCGCCGTTAATGTCGTGCAGCCGTACAGTTCGAGCCCCTCGACCGAAGTCCGATGCCTTCGTTTCCGTTCTCCGGTACCCTGGGCGCCTATGGGCAACGCCAACTATTCTGCCACTATATCGAGTCCGCATCAACCGACGAAGCGCACGGCAACCCCTCAGCGTGCGGACAAGAAAGCAGGCAGCCGACTGCGGCTGCCTGCCTTTCTGCCATACCGGAAGGGAGGAGTAGGATCTCTAGCCCTCGTGTAGTCCGGCCGATCTTGCCTTATCCTGCGCTACTTTGCGTGCACGTACCCGTAGAACCAGGTGTAGCCCTTGGCCGCGTTGGTGTAGCTCACCTTCACGCGCTCCCCTACCTTGACGGAGGCGGCGAGCTTGACCTCTAGGTCCTGTCCCGCGTTGGCTCCCCATACCAGTTCAGCCAGCTTCGTGCCTGCCATGTTGCTTACTACCAGCTTGTCGCCCGACTTCTCGTCGAAAGCGGTCTTCGCCCCGCTCACCGCAACGACGCCCTTGACCGAATCGACTACGATGCCTGGTGCCTCAGCGTAGGCGACCTCAGGTATCATTGCCTTGCCGACGTATTCCGGCATGTCCTTCATCTTCTCGTCGAACTCCGCCTTCACTGCCGCTAGGGCTTCGCTGTCGGTGAACAGCTTGATCGCAAGGGCCGCAAGGACCTTGGAGCCCGCTACGGCACCGCTGAAGCCGTATGCGGATAATGACTGCGCGGCTGCTTCTACCGAGTGTCCCGCGGTGCCGGGTACCCAGGTGGCTATCGTGACGGTAGTGGTGGGCGTCTTCCAGGTGACGTCGCCGATCGGGTTCGAGCCGAAGCTCTGCCCGCCCGTGGGCTCCTTGAACGCGCCCGTCGGCACCGTGGTGAAGCCGAGCTTCGCCGAGGCCGCCTTGTCCTCGTCGGAGAACGCCGGCGCTCCCACCGCCTTGTAGACGTCCATCGCCAGAAGTGCGAGCGTCTTGTTGCCGATCTTGTTATAGATACCCGAGCTGAAGCCTATCTCCAGTTCCACGCCTGCCATCAGCGCTGCGCCCTTGGCGATGTTGTCGATCTTCTGCCTTGCGTCGAGAACGTTAGGATACTTGGGCCCGCGGATGAAGTAACGGCTCGCCGCCGTTGCCGGCACGACGTTGGGGGCTGCGCCGCCGTCGGTTATCACGTAATGTATCCTCATCTCCTGGATGAGATGCTCGCGTAGGAAGTTGACGCCGATGTTCATGAGCTCGACCGCGTCAAGCGCGCTCTTGCCCTTCTCGGGGGCCGCCGCGGCGTGCGCCGCCACTCCCTTGAACTTGTACTCCACATGGTCCATCGCCATCGTGCTTCCGAACTCGGAAACGTTGTCGGTCCCGGCGTGTACGCCGATGAGCACGTCCAGCCCGTTATAGAAGCCGGCGCCCGCGACCACGGGAGCTACGTCCCAGATCTCCTCGGCGGGCGTGATGTAAAGCTTCAGCGTGCCTTTGATTCCGAGTGCCTGCATAGTGTCCTTCAGCGCGATCGCTGCCGTGATCCCGGCCGCCGTGTTGAGGTTGTGGCCGCAGCCATGGCCGACTCCCGGCAGGGCGTCATAGTCTTCGTAGATGCCCACGACGGGCTTTCCGGATCCGTAGGTGGCCACTATCGCGGTCGGGATGTCCGCCACGGATTGGTCTACCTTGAACCCGGCCGCCATAAGGATGTCAGTCACCTTTACGTAAGACTTGTACTCCGCAAGGCCCACTTCGTTGAACGAGCCTATCGAAGAGGCTATGTCGACCGTGAGCGCCTTGTTCTGCTCGGCCAGCTTCACGGCGTACTCCTGCGCCGGCGTAAGGGCCATGTCCTCGGCTGCGATGCCGCCTCCGGGTATGAGGCCGAAACATGCTATCAGCGATGCGATGATGATGATCTTCACTGTCTTGTTGAACTTCGACATCAGATGCACTCCCTTTTTAAAAATGTAAATTGGAATTAATATATTCCTCATAATTCTCTCTGTCAATAGCATATTTATAAATCATTCGAGAATCCCTAAAAATAATTCGTCGGCCTATTCCGATTCTATGACGGGATTAAGTTCACGGAGGCAGGATTTAGGCATTCATGCAATATGCGCAAATTATACATCTCGAGACGCAAAAACGGGGCCGCGCAAATCCGCGCGACCCCGCCAGGATCCATATACTCCTCGTATGCCGATGCGCTCAGCCCGGTTCTGTCCGTCCTAGTATTCTTTCTCCTTGCCCGCCAGCTTCTCCGCCGAAGCCGGCTTCCCGCGCCTTCCTGCGAGCACCTTCTCCACGTCCTTCAGGCTCATGCCGACCGACGCCAGGGCGACCGACGAATGGTACAGCAGGTCGGCCAGCTCACCGGCGGTATCCTCCAGGTCCTCGTCCGATCCTCTCATCTTCGCCTTCATCGCCGCGACTATGAATTCTCCCGATTCCTCAGCCACCTTCCTCAAGATCCGCTCCGTGCCGGCCGAAAGCAGCCTACAGGTGTACGAATCGTCACTTGGCGCGGCCTTCCTGCTTTGCACTGCGTCATCCATGTCGTCTATGACGTGGCTTCCGAACCTCTTCACCGTGCCCATAAGCGGCACGCCGCCCTGAGTCAGGAAACAGGTGTCCGATCCGGTATGGCACGCAGGTCCCGCGGGGACGACTTGCAGCAGCAGGGTGTCGCTGTCGCAGTCGAGCGCCGCGGACATCACCCTCATGGTGTTGCCGCTCTCCTCCCCTTTGTGCCAGAGCTTCTTCCTGCTCCTGCTCCAGAACCACGCCTGTTTAGTCTCCAACGTAAGCTCTAGGGCGCTGCGGTCCGTGTAGGCCAGCATGAGGATCTCCCCGCTTCTGTGGTCCTGCACTATTACAGGAAGCAGCCCGTCGGGCCCGAACTCTATGCCGTCAGGCCGTCCTTTCCCTTCCCTTTCCATCGGATGCCACCCCCGTCCTCACGGCTAATCCCTCTTCGAAGAGATAGCTCTTGACCTGGCCGATGCTGAGCTGGCCGCTGTGGAACAGCGACGCCGCAAGGGCCGCGTCCGCGCCGCCTTCCGTCAGCACGTCCTTGAAATCCTTCAGTACGCCCGCCCCTCCGGATGCTATGACCGGTACGTCCACGGCATCGCTGACTGCCCTGGTTAAGGCCATGTCATATCCTCTTTGCACCCCGTCGGAGTCCATCGAAGTGAGCAGGATCTCCCCAGCGCCCAGCCCCGCCGCGGCCTTGGCCCACATTATCGCGTCCAGCCCGGTGCCCACCTTGCCGCCGAAGGTCATGACCTCCCAGCCCGGCAGAGGATCACAGCTCGCTTCCTTCTTGCCGCGGGCCTTCCTCTTCGCGTCTATAGCCACGACCACGCATTGGCTCCCGTAGCGCGACGCGGCCTTCTCTATGAGCCTTGGGTCCGCGACCGCTGCCGTGTTGATCGAGACCTTGTCGGCGCCCGCCCCCAAAACAGCGCTTATGTCGTCCAGGCCGGAGATTCCTCCGCCGACCAAGAACGGTATGAAGACCTCCCTGGATACTTTCCTGGCCAGCTCCGATGCCGTCTTCCTCTTCTCACTGGAAGCCGATATGTCAAGGAAGGCGAGCTCGTCCGCGCCTTCCATGTAGTACCTCAAGGCGAGTTCCGCAGGGTCGCCGCAGTCTTTCAGGCCCTCGAACCTGACTCCCTTGACCACCCTGCCCCCGGCAGTGTCGAGGCATGGGATTATCCTCTTGCAGAGCATTAAGAACCTCTCCTTCCCATCATAGCCGGCATCCTTGAGGGCCCGGCCTTGCCATCTACTCGGTAGCCGACGAGGCCGCCCCGATGGCCTCCTCCAAGCCGAAGGCCCCCTCATAGAGCGCCTTTCCGACGATGAGGCCCAGTACCCGGCCGCCCTTCTCGTACGAGCGCTCCATGGACGCGGCCTCACGGGCCGCACGCCTGATATCGTCCAGGGTGCCTATGCCGCCAGAGACTATCGCATTAAGCCCCGAGCTTATGAACGGTCCCAGTATCCCGACCGACGCGCCCTTGAGCCTGCCGTCTTTGGATATGTCGGTCACTATGGCCGTATTTATCCCGATGTCCTTCAAGGTCCCGGCCAGCTCCTCCGGGCCCAGCCTCGAGCCTTTTGTCCAGCCCTCGCCCATGCAGGATCCGTCCTTAAGGTCAGCGGACGCGAAGATCCTCCCGGGGTAGGAGGCGGCCATCCTGCCTGCGAAGTCCGTGTCCTTCAGCAGTATCGTCCCCAAGTCGACGAAGTCCGCGCCGGCGTCGAACGCGAACTTGGCGCCTTCCAGGTCCCTGATACCTCCGCTGAAGTCCAATAAGCCGGTGAATCTTGACCTTATCCTTTCCAGGGTCTTTTTGTTCACGACTTCCCCTTTTAGGGCCCCATCCAGGTCGACCACATGGAGCCTTACCGCCCCGCGGTCCTGCCAGTAAGCGGCGGCGTCGCCGGCGTCCTTCCAGTAGAACTTCGCCGAGGAGTAGTCGCCGCCGGTGAGCCTCACCGCTCCTGCCGACATGATGTCCACGGCCGGTATTATCGTAAATCGCGTTCTATCTTCCATATTATTCCAGTCAGCCCTCCGATGCCTCGTCCGATCAGCCCGTTCAAACAGTATCCTGCCCTTGCCGCCCAGGCGGCCTCGCCGTCTACGCTTAGGACTTAAGCCTAGTAAGCCTCGTCATTGAAGGCCCGCGGCCTTCTCGGCGAAACGCCTTATAAGCCCAAGGCCCGCCTCGGCGCTCTTCTCGGGGTGGAACTGCACCCCCATCACGTTTTCCTGGACGACGGCGGAGACCATGAGCCGTCCTTCATCCCCTCCGTCTCCTGCTAGGGAAGTCGTGCCGGCCACCACGCTCTGGTCCTTCGGTACGACCTGGTACGAATGGGTGAAATAGAACTTGCCTTCGCCCATGCCGCCCAGCGGCCACGCGCTCTTGAAGCGCACTTCGTTCCAGCCCGTATGCGGGACCTTGAACTTCGCTTCGCCCTTGAGCCTTATGTCGCAAGCCCCGAAGCGCAAATCGTCCCCGCCGAGAAGCTTGCTCCCTCCCTTGATGAGGCCCAGCCCCCGGGCCCCCGGGCTTTCCTCGCTGGAATCGAACAGCAGCTGCATGCCAAGGCAGATGCCCAGCACCAAGGACCCAGATTGCGCAAAATCCTTGATCGCGTCAGCCATCCCGGACACTTCCATGCTCATCGCTGCTTCGCCGAAGGCCCCGACGCCGGGCAGTATCAACGAGCCAGCGCTTTCCAGGTCCCCGGGTCTTTCTATGAGGACGGGTACCGCGCCCGCTCTTTCGACCGCCCTGACGACGCTCGTTACGTTGCCCACACCGTACAGCACTATGCCTATTCGGTCCTTGACGGATTCGCTCCCGCTCATCCTATGACCCCCTTGCTGCTCGGTGCCCCGGACCGTCCCGGATCCGGCCTTATGGCTGCCCTTAAGGCCAGAGCGAGCGCTTTGAAGCAGGCTTCGGTCGCATGGTGGGCGTTGTCGCGCCTGAGCACCTCCATGTGAAGGTTTATGCCAGATTCCCTCGCGAACGCCTTCACGTACTCCTCAATATCCTCTTCCATCCCGGAAGCGTCGACGTACGCGCCTCCCCTTCCGCTTATGTCAAGCGATACCCTAGCGAGCGAGCCGTCCATGGGCACCGTGGCCCAGCCGAACCTCTCCACCGCCGAAGCACCGCCCATAGCTTCGCTCCCCATGGCCTTGTCGAAGGCCCGACCGAGGCAGATGCCCACGTCCTCGCACAGGTGGTGGTATCCCGTCGCCATGTCGCCGACCGCCCTTAGGCGGATGTCGAAGCGGCCGTGGAAGGCCAGCTCCTCGAGCATGTGGTCGAAGAAGCCGTAGCCGCAAAAGCCATCGTAGACGCCCGTGCCGTCCAGCTTGATCTCCACCTCTATGTCCGTCTCCTTCGTCTTTCGCGAATAGGTCCCATACCTTGCCATGCCGCGACCCTCCTCAGAGCCTTTTATCAATCGAACTCGCCCCTGTCTTCAGGTCCGTCTTCGCTTGCAGCCCTGGCGCCCTCTCCGGCGTCCTTTTCTTTGCCTGCGCCGGAGCCCGGTCCTTCGACCGCCGCCTTGATGCTCGCCATAGAGTCCAAAAGACAGACGTTCTCTCCCTTGGTCCCCACCGTGATCCGCAGGATGTCCGGCCGGTCCTTGAAGGTCCTGGTGAGCATCCCTTCTTCGGCCAGCTTCCCTCCGATTTTCGATGCCATGCCCTTCTGGGTGTTCACCGTCACGAAGTTGCAGTCTCCCTCGAAGGCGTTAAGGCCCATTAAGCGCAGTCCTTCGGCGAGCCGCCCTCTCTCCGCCCTGTTCTCCTCCACATAGGATCTAAGCAGCGATTCTTCCCCCAGCGCCATGATAGCGATCTCCTCGCATATCGAAGGCATGTTATAGGGGAGCTTGCCTGCGAGTATCAGCTTCGCCGTCTCGGGGCTGGATATGCTGTAGCCGACCCTTATGCCGGCAAGGCGCCGGGCCTTGGAGAACGTCCTCATCGCTATGATCCGGCCGGTAGCCAGATCGTTCATGTCCAAGCCGCTAAATTCGGCGTAGGCCTGGTCGATCACTACGTACGCCCTGGACTTGGGGACCAGCCGCCTTGCCATGTCCTGCCAGTTCACCCCCGTGGGGTTGTTGGGCACGCACAGGAAGACGAGGCTTCTGCCGTTGGCCAGCGCCTCCTCGAGCCTTCTTTCGTCAGGGAAGCCCTTTTCGTCGAGTCCGACCTCCCGGTAGGGAAGGCCGCACATCCTGGCTATCCTCCTGTACATGGAAAACGTCGGCCCCGGCGCCACGACCTCGTCCACGAAGCCCCTCAGTCCGAGCATCACGGCCAGTATCAGCTCGTCCGAGCCGACCCCTATAACGAACCTGTCCTCTGATATACCGTAATAGGAGGAGAGCGCCTTCCTCAGCTTAGTCGAATCCTCCGTCGGATACCTGTTGAAAGGCACCTTGGAAAGGGCGGCGAGCATCAGGGCCTTGGTCCCCGGCGGCACGTCCGCGCTGCATTCGTTTGCATCCAGCTTGACGGCCGGCCTTGCGCGATCCAAGAAGACCTCGTCCTGCCCTTCGTTGAGGCTTGTAAGCCTTGCTTGCACGGATTCCGCGTGTGCGTACAGGCCCTCCACCTTCGCGAGGCTTACCGCGGCGGGGCCTTCTGCCAGGAAACCCTCCTTGGAATACTCCACCGTGTTGATCTTCTTCATGAAATCCTGCGCCGAAAGAGTGCCGAAGCTCTTCGCGGTCCCCATCGTGGGAAGCACATGGCTCGGGCCTGCGACGTAGTCGCCCATCGCCTCCGCCGAATAGCGCCCCAGGAAGACCGTACCGGCGCTCTTCACCTTGCCGAGCAAGCCCCTTGCGCCGTCGAGGCATAGTTCCAGGTGCTCCGGGGCGAAGCCGTTGGCCACTTCCAGCGCCTCGTCGACGCTATCGACCAGCACAGCCGCGCCATAGTAGGAAAGTGATTCGGACGCAATGTCCCTCCTGGGCGACGCGGCGAGCCTGATGCCAAGCCGCTTCCTTACTTCGAAGCAGAGCTCCTTAGAGGTGCTGACCAGGACGGTGCAGGCGAGATAGTCGTGCTCCGCCTGGGCGAGAAGGTCGGCGGCCACGAAATCCGGGTCGGCCGTCTCGTCGGCTATCACCATCAACTCCGAGGGCCCGGCGAGCATATCGATCCTGACGTCGCCCATGACGGCCTTTTTCGCCGCCGTCACCCAGGCGTTGCCGGGGCCGACTATGATGTCGGCGCTAGGTATAGTCCTCGTGGAATAGGCCATGGCGGCCACCGCCTGTGCGCCCCCTACCTTGAACACGCGGTCCACGCCGCAAAGGTAGGCCGCGGCCAGGACCGCGTCCCCGACCGAGCCGTCCTTGCCGGGCGGCGTGCAGCAGTACACCTTACTTACGCCGGCCGCTTTTGCGGCAAGGGCGCACATCATGAGGGTCGAGGGGTACGACGCCCTCCCTCCGGGCACGTATATGCCGGCGCTGTCCAAGGGGACGAGCAGCTGGCCTAGCCTCGTGCCGTCCTCCTTTACGTAGGATACGGGCATGGGCCTGGCGGCGATGTGGAAGCACGTGATGTTCTCGGCCGCAAGCTCAAGCGCATCCCTTTCCTTTTGACCCATCCTCCTGAAGGCGAGCTCCATCTCCTTCGGGGCCACCTCCAAATCGGCCGCCCCGCCGATCTCCCCCCAGTCGAACTTCCTCGTCAGCTCGACCAGGGCTTCGTCGCCCCTCGCCTTCACGTCCGCTATTATCTTCTTCACCGTGGCATCGTAGCCGGCGTCGGTGATGGAAGGCCTTATGGAATCGGCCTCCTTCGGCCCCACTATCTTAAGAAGGTCTCTCATCTTATCCCACCGCCTGTCCTCCCCGATGCACCCATGCGCTCCATCAAATCAGCGATCGGCTTCGCCTTGATCCCGTAGCTGGATCTGTTGGCTATGAGCCTTGCGCTGGATTCCGATATCTGCTCGACTATGGCAAGGCCGTTTACGGCGAGGGTCTTGCCGCTCTCCACTATGTCCACGATCGCATCTGCCAACCCTATCGCCGGAGCCAGCTCGACCGCCCCTTTGAGGACGATGATCTCGGGCCTTATGACCTTGCCAGTTGCGTAATCCCTGGTTATGGAGGGGAACTTGGTCGCTATCCGCAGCTTCGCGAGCATGCCCCCGGCGTCAAGCACCTCCTTGAGCGCCGGCACGTCATCCTCGGGCGCCGCCAGTACGAACCTGCACCTTCCGAAGCCGAGGTCCATCAGCTCATAAACCTGCTCACCAGATTCGCTAAGGCCGTCCTTGCCCACTATGCCCACGTCGGCCGCCCCTCTTGCCACATATACGGGCACGTCCGACGGACGCGCTATCAAGTACCTCACGTTGCCGCCGTCGAATATCAGCTTCCTGCTGTCCTTGTCGTAAGGGCAGTCGTAGCCGGCGAGCCCTAAGGCCCTGGCCGCCTCCTCAAGCATCCGCCCCGCCGGAAGTGCCACCGTTATCATGCTTGCCTCTTCCTCCATCCCTATACGGCCCCTTCCTCCATGAGCCTCAGCATCACGCCGAGGTCCATCGCGAAGCCCGAACCGCTCTCCTTCGACCCTATCGCCCTCATCAACCCGTCGTACTGCCCGCCGCCCAGCACCGGAACCCCCACGCCCTCGGCGTAGGCTTCGAACACCAGACCCGAATAGTAACTTAGCGGCCTTATCAGCCCTAGCTCGAACGCGACCGCGAACTTCCCGCCGGACAGCACGATTGCCTTTCCTACCAGTCCCGAAGCGTCTTGGGCCTTAACCGCGAGGTCCGTCCCGGAAAAGTCCTTTGCTAGCTCGTCCAGAAGCTTCGTCGTGACCTTCGCGTCGTTGGCCGGCATGAGCTCAAGGATCGTCTTGGCTGCGCGGTTTTCACCGCCCATCGCCCTCAGGGCCGAGGACGCACGGTATATGTCCTTACTTAGAAGCGCTTCCTTGAAGGACTGCAACTGCCTCCCGTCCATGCCGGCTGTCCTAGCCAGCCCGTCGAGCAGGGCTATGTCCCCGATCCTCAGCTGCAGCCCCGACTTTACCGTCTTGCAGGCATCAATCGCTGCCGTAAGCGCCATCACGCCCGATTCGGAAGGGCTGTTTGAGAAGACCTCCGCTCCCATGTGCATGTCCTGTCGGGCAAGGTACGACGCTCCCTTGTTCCTCGCCTTGCGGAAGACCTCTCCCGAATAGAAGATCGGAAGCGGCCTTGCGAACGAAGCGAGCTCCCTTACGGAAAGCCTCGCTGCCTGGAGCGTCATGTCCGACCTCAGTGCCGCTATGCTACCGTCCGGGGCGGCGAACTTTATCTTGCTTTCAACCGTCCCCTCGTCCGAACCCGGACCTGCCGGGTCTATCACCATGGGAAGGCGCACTTCCATGAAGCCCAGGCCCTCCATCACCGCCGCAAGCCTCGCTTCCAGCCTCCGCAGAAGCATCGCTTCGGGAGGCAGGAGGCAGGATATGCCCTCAAGGAACTCTGACAAGACTAACACCACTCTTTAATGCTTTATCTAAGTAAAGCGATGAAGTATAACGGATATAAAGATACTCCCCCTCATCGGGGGAGTCAACGGCTTTCATGTACTAATAAGGATACAAACGATCCCAAACGGGACCTTGCGGCGGGTCGATCAGGCGGTATGCATCGTCGCCCTACAGAAGCCCCTTCTCCTCGAGCCTTGCGATGGCGGTCCTGTAGCCCCCGGCCCCGAAGGACAAGAACCTCTTCACCCTGCTCACCGTGGCGGAGCTCGCTCCGGTCTCCTTGCCGACCTCGGCGTAGGTGCTACCCTTCGAGAGCATCACGGCTATATCCAGCCTGTCGCCCAGCTCACTGACCTCCGGTATCGTACAGAGGTCCTCGAAGAAAGCATAGAGCTCATCCACGTCCTTTAGCGTGAGTATCGCGTTGAACAGCCTGTCCGTCTTCTCCTTGGATACGTTCTCCCTGAGGCCCATCAAGCCGACCTCCCTAATGGGCAGACGATGCCCTTCATCTTATTAAAGTATACCCCATCGGCGCACTGTTCACGAAAAACGCCTTGGCGGACCGGTGATAGCAAAAGCTCATTTTCCTGACATGGATCGCCCGGCCAGCGCCTTTATGCAAAGGACCGGAACGGCGGCGATCAAAGCTATGATGGCGAAGGCGGCGGTGAAGGCCTTCGGCGCGTAGACGGATCCTCCGGACATGGCGTTTATTACGAAGCCGGTCAGGGACTGGGACAATATGGTGAGGGCGAAGCCTATCATGTTGACGAGGCCGAAGACCGAGCCGCCCTCTCCTTTCGGGGACAGCTCGTCTACGACCGCGGTAAGGAGGGTGTGGCTGACGCCCGCCGACGCGCCCACCAAGCTCGCAAGCGCCATCGTGATCACATATGGCGCTTTGATCTGCATCAAGACGCAAAGCAGCGCCCAGGATACGGCATAGACGACCACTCCGTACGAAACGGCCTTCCTCTTCTTCGTCCCTATCGACTTCGATGCCGCGGTCAATATGTTCCCTACCATGATGCCGATCCCTATCATAGTCGCCCACAGCCTAGCGGCGGCCAGATCGCCCGGATAGACGGCATCGCACCAGGAAACGGCCCAGAGCCCCTGCAACGCCAGGAGAGGGCCCAGTATGGCGCCCCACATGACGCACGCCGCGGCGAGCTGCCTGGATTCCTTGATGGCCCTGAAAGCACCGGCCATCTTCTTCGTCAGCATGCCCTTTCCCTCGCTCGCGCCGGCCCTTTCGGAAGATAGGGTGTCGTGCCTTCTCAAGAAGACGAGCACAAGCGCCAGGGCGGACGAGACGACCGCCATCGCGATGAAGGAAGCTCCCCTTCCCCACGTGTCCAATGCCATGCCCAGCGGAGTCACGGCCACGACGGCCCCTACGTTGCCCACGAAGAACGTGATGCCGGAGTAGAGCGCGTACTTGCTTTTATCGAAGTGGGTCCCCTGGAACACCAGGACACCGGTGAGCATCGGCGACAGCCCCAGCCCTATCACGAGCCTTCCCAACGCCAGAAGGGCCGGGCCTTTGGCGAGGCCGAAGATTACGGAGCCGAGGCTTCCCAGTACAAGGCCGGCCGCGACCACCGTCGAAGGACCGAACCTGTCGCTAAGTGCGCCGCTTATCGGCTGCATAAGACCGTATGTGTAGAAATAGAGGGAGGATATGAAGCCCGCGAGGGCGGCGTCCATCCCCCATTCGACCGAAAGGGCCGGCAATACCACAGAGGCCGAAACCCTGAAGAAGAAGGTGACGAAATATGCCAATACGAGGCATGCGAAGACTAGATATTCGCCTATGCTAGGCTTTCTGCTTTCTTGCACCAGGGCTCCTTTATAGCATGTAATGAGCGCTTGCACATACTCGGCTGATCAAGATCTCTACAAGGATTATATAGGTTCGGGGTTTTTTTGTCCTGACGGCATGCGACCTGCTTGTCTAAAAACCGTTTCTGCGGCAGGGGCATAAGGGCGCTTTACATCGCATACTAGGTGTTTACATATTATGTCATGTTATATATTATTGTGTTAATGTACTATTCATTTGCATCCTTATCTATCGATCGGACTCATGGTCATCGCAGCATCCGAGCGAAGAACGCAGGGAAGACGGTCAAGGAGCAATTCCGTACCTTTACGAAGGTGCTATCGGCATACTATTAAGGAGGCGATCTTATGAAGAGAACCACTCTGCGCCTTATAATGGTACTACTTCTTATAGCCCTCGTCCTATCGATCCAGTCGGGATGCACGAAGCAGCTGGCGATCCTAGTCTATGACGATTCCTACTCATACATGGGATTCTCTCAAGAAGCCTTAGACAGCCTGTCCCTCGGATATACCCTGACGACCTACTACGGCGACTTCCAGACGGCATTCTCGTCCGCTGCCTGGGACATGGTAATATTCGACAATCCTTATTGGGGACTCCCGGGTGACGTACTTAGCCTGCTTCAGGATTACGTAGCAAGGGGTGGCAAGCTCGTCATGTCGACCTGGATGCCGGCCGTAAACAACACGCACGGGCTGTGGGCACAGCTCGGGTACTCGTACTCGACCTATTTCGAGAATCTCGTGGACGTAGACAAGCTCTTCTCGGACGAATGGCTGCTCAACAACCCGTATAAGACGCCCGACCTTGAGCTGAGCTCAATGGCCGACGAATTCTTCGGAGTCGACGGCTTCCCAGGTTCCGTTGTCGGCGACGGCAGGATCATAGCGTCGTTCGACGGCTCCGGGGCCTATAACATGGGCGCTGTTATCTGGGCCAACTCGGGAAGGACCATACTGAACGCGTTCCTCCTGGCCGACGCCTACGATTATTATGGAGACGAGCCTCTTGATGCGGACGGTGACGGCATGGCGGATGCTACCGAGTGGTGGGCCGACGAGATCTCGTACGTGAGCACCAGGCCCGGCAGCAAGATACAACCCAGCTTGTCATCCTCTAGCGGCTCTGCGATCGGAGAGCTTGGGAACAACGCACTATAACAGGTCGTGAAGGTCATCGGATAAAGGGCCGGAACAAGTAGGCAGGGAAGGAGCCGGCTCCCCTTCGACGGGGACGGCTCCTTCCCATACTATACCGCTCGATACCTCTGTACCGCAGCCAATGCCCAATCTGCCGACCTCATCGCCGATTGCGGCGTAGGCCAGGCCCTTTAGTTCATATAACGAACATTTAAAGCATGCGAAATATCGAGTTCCCCTAACCCATTTAATGTATATTATCCTTAGTACCGATTTCCTGGCATCATCCTGCTATGTCCCTCTGATTGCGGCACTTTCCTTAACATGAGGGGCCTGACCAAGGATGGCGGTCTCCGACAGGATTTCTGCCCGGACAGGACGGATGCCTACCGGCATAGATGCCTTGGCCATTACGCGCCATGTAAAACGGCTTTTGTCTGGAAAGGGTTTTCGGTGCAAAGATAAAGAGCTCCGCGTGCATTCAGAGTAGGATAAGTCCGCTCTGGACTAAGGCCGAGGGAGTAAGCTAAGCCGGCTTTTAAGGCCCGAGGCTTTTTATGTCGACCATGCCCAGCATATTCAGCGCATATTGAAGGAGGTTTTCCCATGAAGAGAACGACACAGCGCCTGATCCTTGCCTTCGCACTTGTCATGCTGATAGCTCTCGTGCAGTCCGGTTGCGTGAACCAGATGCCAATCCTCGTATATGACGATTCTTATTTGAATTTCGCCCAGACAGCCCTTGATACCCTGATGTACTCCTATACGACGACCACCGATGCGGCCACTTTCCAGGACGCGTTGACATCGAGGGAATGGGGATTGGTGATATTCGACAATCCGAATATGAACATCAGCCCCGACCTTCTCACTGTCCTCGAAGACTACGTGGTCAGGGGCGGAAGGTTCATAGCCTCTTCCTGGTCGATCGGCAACTACCCGGGCCATGGCCTCTGGGCGGAGCTGGGTTATTCCTTCACTACCACATACTACAACCTCAACGATGTGAACAGGCTTTCTGTTGAAGAGCCTATCATCGATAGCCCCTTCGTGGCGCCCGACCTTGTCATCACTTCCGTAACCGATATGTACGGAACGAACGGTTATCCGGGATCCGCGATCGGCAGCGGCAGGGCAATAGCCAGCTTCAACTCCTCGACGGCCGCGGACCAGGGAGCCGTATTCGTGGCGAATGACGGCAGGACGATACTCAACGCGTTCCTTCTCGCAGACGCTTACGACTACTACGGACCGAACGGCGCCATCGACACCAACGGCAATGGCTTGGCCGACGCCATGGAGTGGTGGCTCGACGAGATATCATATGTCAGCGCACAGCCAGGCAAGAACATAAAGCCTAGCGCGGTCCTTCCCATGGGTAATTCCAGAAGTGTCCTAGGGAACAACATGTAGAGGATCCCATCAGGTGGGCTTCTAAGGGCCCTCTTTGGGTACAGACAGATGAACAAGGGTGCGGCAGCAGGTCCTATCGGAGGATTGCTGTCGCACTTCCTTTTATACTACAACGAAACACATTGCCAATTTATGCTATTAGAACATTGAGGGGCTTAGATTGCGCATAATGATATTAAGCTGACGTTAGTATGTACTCGCATTGCATTGTAATGAATCTGATTTTACTGTTATTATAGGATAATGGCATTTTCTATAATAACGATTTCCGTTATTACAACATAGGAGAATAACTATGGAAAGAGGACTGCAAGGAGAATATAGGACGATATCGACAAAAGATGAGCCGGTGCGGGCCTTCATTCCTGCACCGTTGCCTCCTGTGCCGCCAATAGACTGGTCCGCAGAGTTAAGGGGGAAGTTCGATCAAGCCCTACTATCGCTGGGCAGGCTGGACAGCATATCGACTTTCCTGCCTGAGGCTTCCATCTTCCTTTATATGTGTGTCCGGAAAGAAGCGGTCTTGTCCTCCATGATCGAAGGTACACAGTCGTCTCTTTCCGACCTGCTCCTTTTTGAGATGGACCAAGTGCCTGGTGTACCTTTGGATGACGTTAGGGAAGTAAGCAATTACGTTGCCGCGCTTGACTTCGGGATGAAGCAGCTTTCAGATGGCTTCCCACTTTCACTGCGCCTTATGAAGGGCATCCACCGGATACTTCTGAAGGATGGCAGAGGGAAGCATGGGACACCTGGTGAGTTCAGACGCAGCCAGAATTGGATCGGAGGAACTCGACCCGGCAACGCAGTCTTCGTACCGCCGCCTGTGGATCTAGTCAATCCTTGCCTTTACGCATTTGAGGACTTCTTGCATGACAAGCCCGGCTATACGCCTCCTTTGTTAAAAGCGGCCCTCGCACATGTGCAATTCGAGACGATCCATCCATTTCTGGATGGGAACGGGCGCCTCGGACGGTTGTTGATAACCTTAATGCTGTGCGAGCAGAAGATACTGCAAAAACCCGTACTATATCTCAGCCTTTATCTGAAAGCCAACAGGAAGCGCTACTATGAGCTGCTGAACGATGTGCGGTTGACGGGGGACTGGGAAGCTTGGCTATCTTTTTTCTGTGAGGCCGTGATAAAGACATCGGATCAAGCCGTTGACACGGCAAAGCGTCTTTTTATGCTCACGGACCAGGATAGGGAGAAGCTGCATGGATTCGGAAGAGCCACGGCTTCGATGCTGAAAGTTCACCAGGCTTTGGTCGAACGTCCTTTGATTACGTCAGCTGCTTTGGTAAAGAAGATCGGGATTATGCCGAATACAGTGAATAAAGCGCTATCGGAGCTTACGAGCCTAGGAATCCTAAAGGAGATAACCGGGAAGAAGAGGAACAGGATATATAGTTATTGGAAATACATAGACATCTTGAACGAAGGCACAGAGCTGCCTTAGCTTCTGTCGCACACGGCAACTAGCCAGTCCCTGAATTGATAGGACTGGCTAGTTGTTCTGCATAACCAGATCGTCAAGCATCAGGCAAGAGAGTCTTCCATCACTCTGAGCGCGTTCTTGTAAGCCAGCTTCTCGATGACATCGCCTCCGACCCCGTCCTCTGCCAACCTGTCGAAGACCATGTACATCTTCGATATGTCAGGAATTTCGAGGTTCCCGCTTATACCGTCGAGATCCGAACCGAGGGCTATGACGTCGGAACCTCCGACCTTAATCATGTGCCTGATGTGCTCGGACATCATCTCCACTCTACTATCCTCGCATTTCGGGTCCGGCCCGAGGAAGATCGGCGCGAAGTTCATGCCTATGGCGCCGCCCTTGTCCGCGACGGCCCTTATCATATCGTCCGTAAGGTTCCTCTTGTGCGGGCATATGGCTCTGCAGTTGGAATGTGAAGCGACGAACGGTTTGGCGGAGATCTCGGCCACATCCCAGAAACCGCCGTCCGAAAGGTGCGATACATCTATGAGCATGCCCGCCGCGTTCATGTAGCCTACGGCTTCCTTGCCAAAATCGGTGAGGCCTTTTCCCATGACTTTTAAATCGTCCGAGTTGGGCCAGCCGAAGCAGTTCGCGTAGTTCCACGTAAAGGAGATCAGCCTCACTCCCATGTCGTAGTACCTCTTGAGGTTCTCCATGCTTCCGTTGACGCTGCGCCCGTCCTCAATGGTCAAGAAGGCTGACATCTTCCCCGTACGCTCGTTCGCCAGCATCTCCTCGGCGTTGCGGGCGAAAGCGATCAAGTTCGAGTATCTGTCTATGTTCCTTTGGAGCGTGCCGCTGAGCTGAGCTATGTAGTCCTCGTCCAATACTCCGTCAATCTCGGCTTCCGGCATGTAGCGCTTCACGTCGGGCGAGAGCATGTACATCGCGAAGAACTGCGCGAGCTGCCCTGCTTCTTTCATGCGTTTGAAGTCCACCATACCGTCCGTCTCGTACATATCGTCCTTCTTGTAAAGGAAGGTGTTCATGAGCGTGTCGCAGTGAAGGTCGATGAATTTCATATCTTCGCTCCTTGCTGTCAGAATATGAAGACGGCGTCGGCGGCCATGCCGACGCCCGGCTCTTCCTTGTATCCATTCTAATCGCTGCCGCGATCCGATGCCAGCTTACCTTGCATTGAGCAGGTGTTCCGGCAACCCTTCGACGAATTCCCTGATCTCGTCCCTTACCTTCCTGTATGCCGCGAGTTCCTCGTCCTCGTTCTCGGCTCTCAGGGCAAGTCTCATAGGATGGACGAAACGCCGGTGCAGCTTCTTCACCTGCCCCAGCTCCGAGGGCAAATTCTCGCTAGCGTAACCGCACAGCGTGATGACATAGTCGAAGTCGATCCCCTGCAGGTCCTCCATCGTCTTGGACCTGTTGCCGCTTATGTCTATGCCGACCTCCTTCATCACTGCCGCCGCGCTCGCGTCTATGCCGTGCCTCTCGATCCCTGCGGAATAAGCGTCGATGACTTCGCCCTTGAGCTTCTTCGTCCAGCCTTCGGCCATCTGGCTCCTGCATGAGTTGCCCGAGCACAGGAACAGGACCCTCATCCTCTTGCCCTTGTCCTCCATACCGGCCACCCCTTCCGATCGGGTACTCCTTAAGAGGATTATAACCCTCCTCGGGCCTTCATGGGTTCAGGTCCTTGTGCTCGCCGGTCACATGGTAGATGACCCACTCGCCTATGTTCGTGGCATGGTCCGCTATCCTCTCAAGGAACCAGACGACGAACATGAAGTTGATGATCTGCACCATCTCCTTGGGCATCTCTATGGCGTACGTGAATAGTTCCCTCATGAGCGTATCCCTCAGATCGTCCACGAGGTCGTCCTCCTTGCAGGCCTCCGCCGCAAGGTCGGCGTCCTCGTTCACGTAAGAATCCAGGCTCTTCTTCACCATCGCCATGGCCATGCCGCTCATCCTGGGGATGTCTATGAGCTTCTTTATATAGCGCTCGCCCTTGAGCTTGATCGCCACCTTGGCGATGTCCACGGCATGGTCTCCCATGCGCTCTAAATCGGTCGCTATCTGGTTCGCGGCCAGCACCTTTCGCAGATCCCTCGCCAGGGGCTGCTGCGTAGCGATGATCTTCGCGCACTTGTCCTCCACGGCCAGCTTCATGGCGTCGATGATGTCGTCCTCATCGATGATCTTCTGCGCGGCCGCAACGTCCTGCCTCACGAGCGAGCTTATCGCGCCCTCGATGCTCCTCTCCACCTGGCCGCCCATCCTAAGTATCTGCTCGTGCAGCCCTTCCATCTCTATGTCGTAATGGGTCCTCGCGCTCATCCTTCAGCCCTCCGATCAACCGAACCTTCCGGTGATGTAATCCTCCGTCCTCTTGTCCGCCGGCCTGTGGAATATGTCGTAGGTGGGGCCTTCCTCGATCACCTGTCCCAAGAGGAAGAACGCGGTCCTGTCCGAGATGCGGCCGGCCTGCTGCATGTTGTGCGTCACTATTATTATCGTGTACCGCTTCTTAAGCTCGTCGATGAGCTCTTCGATCTTTCCTGTGGATATTGGATCCAGCGCGCTCGTAGGCTCATCCATCAAGATGACGTCGGGCTCTACGGCGAGCGTCCTCGCTATGCACAGCCTCTGCTGCTGCCCGCCGGATATGCCGAGCGCCGGCTTCTTGAGCCTGTCCTTTATCTCGTCCCAGAGCGCCGCGTCCTTGAGGCTCTTCTCGACTATCGAATCAAGCTCTGCCCTGTCCTTAATCCCGTGCACCCTGGGCCCGTAGGCTACGTTGTCGTACACTGACATAGGGAACGGATTCGGCTTCTGGAAGACCATCCCTACCTTGCGCCTTAGGTCTATCACGTCGCATGACGGATCGTATATGTCAGAGCCGTCGACTTCGACCTTCCCTTGCACCCTGACTCCGGGTATCAGGTCGTTCATTCGGTTTATCGTCCTTAAAAACGTCGACTTGCCGCACCCGGAAGGTCCGATCAGCGACAGCACCGAGTTCTTCGGCACCTCCATGTCCACGTCCTTCAGGGCGTGCAGCTTGTCGTAATACAGATTTAGGCCCTCTGCCCTCACCATGGACCTAGACCCCGTCTCACCTGCCAATTTGTCTTCCTCCTCTGCCCAAAGCGCGGTTAGCGAGCATCTCGGCCGTGACGTTCACGGCCAGGACCACTACGACCAGCACGAACGCGGTCGCGAAGGCCCCTTCCACCGACAGGCCCTCGTGGGCCAGCATGTAAAGGTGCATGGCGAGCGTCCTGCCCGAATCCATGAGGGAGGTCGCCACCCTGTCGGAGGATCCCAACGTGAACATCAACGCCGCCGTTTCTCCGACCACCCTTCCTATGGCCAGCATCAAGCCGGACATTATCCCCGGGAAGGCCGATACCAGCACGACCTTCTTTACCGTCTGCCATCTCGTCGCGCCAAGGGCCAGGCTTCCTTCCCTATAGGATTGCGGCACCGACTTCAGCGCCTCTTCGGTCGTCCTCATTATAGTCGGCAGGATGATGATGGACGCAGTAAGGGTCCCGTTCGCCAGCGACCAGCCCAGGCCGAGCATCTTGCCGAAGAAGACCAGCCCGAACAGGCCGAAGATTATGGAGGGCATGCCGGCGAGGTTCTCTGTCGCAGACCTTACGACCGAGACGAAGGGGCCTTCCCTTACGTATTCCTTGAGGTACACCGCGGCGAGTATGCCCAGAGGGAGCGCTATGGCGAGCGTCAGGACCACCAGCAGCAGGGTATTGACCGCCATAGGCCATATCCCCGTATTCAGCGGGTCTCCCGGCGTGCCTGCCACAAATTGCCAGTTCAGCGCAGGTATCGCGTTCCATGTGATATAGCCGATGATAAGGAGGAGTACCAGGGCCGTCGTCAGCGAAAGGGCCTTGATCACCGCAAAGGCGAACCTCTCGTCCCTCTTCCTGTCGTGCTTTTTCACGCTCTTCATCATCTGCTCCCTCCTCTTGTGATCATCCGTACTGAGAGGTTGATGAGCATGATGAACGCGAATAGCACGGCGGCGGCCGCGAAAAGTGCCGAGTAGTGCAGGCTGCCCGGCCGGACGTATCCCATCTCCAGGGCTATGTTGACCGTGAGCGTCCTTGTCGCGGAGAGAAGCCCCTTTGGGATCACCGGGATGTTGCCCGCCACGAGTATCACCGCCATGGTCTCGCCCACCGCCCTTCCGATGGCGAGCACCACCGAAGCCATTATCCCCGACTTCGCGGCCGGTATGACCACATGCCATATTGTCTGCCACTTGGTGGCGCCCATGGCGAGGCTCGCTTCCCTATATTCGCCGGGGACCGCCCTGATGGCGGCCTCCGATACGCTTATCACCGTCGGCAGTATCATCATGGCCAGGACTACGCCAGCGGAGAGCACCCCCATGCCGGTGCCTCCCAGCAACCTCACCGCGGGCACGATCACCATCAGGCCGAAGAATCCGTAGACCACCGATGGTATGCCGGCAAGGATCCCGGCCATCCTCCCCACGAGCGGGGCCACCCTCACCGTCGCCAGTTCCGCGCCATATATCGCGGTGGCGAGCCCCACCGGCACTCCGATGAGAAGTGCCAGCGCGGTCACCGCGAAGCTGCCGGCAATCATTGGCAGCAGGCCGAATCTGGGCTTCGCCGCGGTCGGCTTCCAGCTGGTGCCGGTTATCATGTTCAGGAGCCCCTGCTGTTTTATCGCGGGCCATGCTTCCTTGAACACCATGACGGTTATCAGGAGCACCACAAGCACAGAAAGCAAAGCGCACAGCATGAGGCCGCCTTTTATGATCCTCTCCGTGCGCTTCTCTGCCGACGCCTTGTTGCCGGCCTTGGGAAAAAGGGTCAAGGAGGCCACCTTCGCGGCCTCCTTCCCCTTATCTGAGTATCCTATTGAACCATCCATGCTACTTCACTATGAAGGCCTTTTCCGTCAGGTAGTCCTTCGCCTGCTTGTCGTTGAGGCAGAAGTCTATGAACGTCTTTGCAGGCTCCTTGGGCTCTCCTTTGGTCAGCAGCAGGAACGGCCTGGCTATCTTGTAGGTGCCCTTGGCCAAATTCTCCATGGTGGCAGCCACGCCGTCGACGCTTAGCGCGTTCACATTGTAGTTCGAGACTATTCCCAAGGATATGTATCCGATGCCGTTCTTATCTCCCGAGACCGCCTGGGCCAGCTGGCCGGTCGAGTTCATCACGGCGGCGCATAGCTCCTCGTCTATCGTAAGCTGCGCGCCCTTTGCGTCCTTTCCCAGCACCAGCTCCTCGAATGCGGTCCTTGTGCCTGAAGTAGATTCTCTCGTATAGATGTTGATTGTGCCGTTGTTGCCCCCGAGCGCCTTCCAATTGGTCACCTTTCCCAGGAATATGTCCTTGGCCTGTGCCTTGGTGACCTTCTTGACCGGATTGGCCTGGCTCGTTATTATCGCTATTCCGTCTACGCACAGCTCGTATTCCTTCAGGTACTTCTTCTCCTCGTCCTTCAGCTCCCTCGACGACATGCCGATGTCCGCCGTGCCGTCGATGGCCGCCGATATGCCCTGTCCCGAGCCTATGGATTCTACGGTTATCTTGACCGAGGGGTTCTTGGCCATGAACAGCTTGGCCAGCGCTTCGATGTGCGGCGCCACGGATGTGGAGCCGGCTATCGTGATCTTGCCCGAAAGTGCCGCGACAGAGATGCCGGTCATCATCAGCCCCATCGTGACCGCCAGGATGATCAGCACCGCGATCTTCGTCCTTGTCTTCATCCTCCGTTACCTCCTGTAACTTCTTATCCTCTTAGTCGCTTACAGGATAACAACGGGATGTTATGGGCGGATTAGAAGCTTGTTAAGATTCGGTTAAGATTTACCGGGCGGAGAAAGGGATGGCGATCGTGGGCTTGCTTGCTCCGGCTTTTCCCGATCCTTTGCCGGCCCATCTGCCTAAAGACCGTCTGATATCGGTACCGAAACTATAATAGATGCTGAACTATTCATCTATAAGACATAACATCATTGATAAATGCTTTATTCGTATATATTATATTCTCATACATTATTATCAATCCCATCTAATGTTGCCATAATATAACAAAATACAGAAAAGGGGGCTCGGCATGAGAAACGCACGTTGCTTTGCCATTGTCGCTTTGATCCTGCTTGCAGTCACCAGTTCTGGATGTCTGGACAAGACCTGGTCGTACGATTTCACCGCAGATTCCGCCAGGCTGGCCGACTGGCACCATGCCGGGATCGTTGAGAACTTCGTATTGACGAATGAAGGTCTTAGCATGGTCGAAGGCACTAGCGGAAGGATCTCCTCGCCCGTTCTGTTCAGCGGGGACATCTCTATGACCATAGAGGTCGATATCATGGTGGATGCCGAGGATGCCGCATGGTTTGAGATCTGCCTTATGGATGAGAAGCTCGGATATGAGGAGAACTGTGCGTACGTCTGCTTCAAGGAGCTAGGTCATGAGGGAGAGAACTGGGAACTGGGGGCCTACGGCCCGTTAGTGGAGGAAAGCAGTGCGCATTGGTCGATGGTGCCCGGTCTAGTAAGGAACGGGACTAACACGTTGAAGCTGGATAAAAAAGGCAGTACGATCAAGTTGCTCATAAACAATACGCTGGTTGCGACATTCGACATGAGCGTCTGCGCGGCCGAGGATTACTATCTGTCGATATCGATCGGTGAAACCGACGGCGGTGACATCAAGCTGAGGAAAGTGAACGCGAAATGCAGCGGCATGATTACGCTCGACTTCCCTACCCCTTGAAGATCCGATACATGGTGATTCCACAAAAATGAGCTGATCTGCCAACCGATGGGTAATGCATAAGAAGCGATACCGGACGACCCGGCTCACACGTAATGGCTCGGGCCGCCCGGTCCTTTCATCGTCCTTGCTTTCAGGCAGACTCAAGGTATTTAAAAGAAGGTGTGCGCGGATTAGATCAAGGACTTTCGGGGTACCGTCATAACTTGCATGGTGAAGACGGGATGGTCACGGTGAACGTGCTGCCCGCGCCGGGGCTGCTGGATACGGTGGCCTCGCCTTTAAGGGAGCGCGCTATATGCTTCACTATCGCAAGACCCAGGCCCGTTCCGCCAAGCTCCCTCGACCTGCTCTTGTCGACCCGGTAGAACCTCTCGAACACCCTCTTCTGGTCCTCGTACGAGATGCCTGTCCCGTCGTCTTCGACCTCGAGGACGATGCTGCCTTCCTTCCTAGACGCCCTGACCTTGACCTTGCACCCGGCATCGTTGTACTTGACGGCGTTGTCCACCAGGTTGACCACGAGCCTTCTGATGATGGACGGATCAGCCTCGATTATAAGGCCTTCCTCTGCTTCTACCGAGACTTGTATGCCCTTCTCGCTTGCGATCGGGCCGATCATCTCAAGGGCCGCTTCCACTTCCTTCTTGAGGTCGGTCCTTCCTTCGCCGGCCCCCAGCGCCTCAATGCCAGAAAGGGCCATTATGTCGTCCACCAGCTTGGACATCCTGTCGGCCTCAGATTCGATCACGCCCAAAAACTTCGCCCTGGTCTTCAAGTCGTCCTCTTCCATTAGCGTCTGGGCGAAGCCCTTTATCGAGGTGAGCGGCGTCTTGAGCTCGTGGGTGACGTTCGCCACGAACTCGCTCTTCATGGCCTCCAGCTTCCTGGGCCCGCTGACGTCCCTTATGCTTGCCACGGCGCCGGTGATGCTGCCGTCCTCCAGCCTGACCGGCGTCGCGGTGACCGCGAGCATCAGCGTCTCGTCCAGGTTCGTATCCTCGAACGAGCAGGCCCTTGACTCGGCCATGGCCGTCTTTAGGGCCTGCTCGAGCTTCGGCGCCCTCATGCTCTCCAGCAGATGCCTGCCGTACAGGGCGGGGCCTTTAAGGCCGGTTAGCTTCACGGCGGGCTCGTTCATCATGACGAGACTCAGCTTGTCGTCGACGAAGATGATCCCGTCGCCGATCGAGGAGAGCACGCCGCTAAGCTCCGCCTTCTGCCGGGTGAGGTCCGTTATGGTCCTTGAGAGGGCTTCCGCCATGGTGTTGAAGGAGCGCGACAGCTTCGCCTCCGCCCCGCTTCCTCCCTCCGGCATCCTCTTTGCGAAATCGCCCTCGGCGTACTTGGCCGATATGGACGCCAGCCTGTCCACCTTGGACGTTATGCCCGACGAGATCGCATACGAGGCCGCCGTGCCCACGACCCCGAGTGCTACCGTCATGGCCGTTATCAACAGGGTGTCCGAACTTGCAGCGTCCTTTACCGAGTAAAGCGGGACGGAGAGCCTCAATATGTCCCCGTTGTCGAGCGAGACGGCGTAGTAGAGCATCTCCTCCATCGCGGTGTCCGAATACCTTACTGAGGATCCTTCCCCGGATTTCAGCGCTTCCTGGACTTCCGGCCTGTTGTAATGGTTCTCCATAGTGGAAGGATCATAAGTTGAATCGGCCAGCACGGATCCGTCCGGCCCGATGAGCGTGGCCCTGGTGCCCGATTCCTTCTCGATGGCCTTAAGGGCATCTTCAGGCAGGAGCTTGTCCATGTATCTGCTAACCGCGACTTTAGCGAAGGAGGCGAGGTCCGCTTTTGCCGTCGCCTTTATGGACGACGATGACAGCCTGAACGCGACCAGGCCGCCCGCCGCCACGGCCACCAGCAGGAGGGCCGATATCCAGATGAACGCCTTCTGCCTCATGGCTGCTTCTCCTTGTTGGCCCTGTATCCCACACCGCGCACCGTCTCGATCGCTCCCGAAGCTTCTTTTCCGAGCTTGGCCCTGATATGGGTGATATGGACGTCGACAGTGCGCATGTCGCCGTAGTAATCCGGGCCCCAGACCTCCTCCAGCAGCTTCTCCCTGGAGAAGGCCGTGCCGGCGTTCTTCGCCAGGAATGCCAACAGCTCATATTCCTTCATCGTAAGTTCGAGCTTCTTTCCGTCGACATAGGAAAGGCGCGCCGCAGTATCTATGCTGACAGGACCCAGCTTAAGCGCCCGGCCCTCGTCCTTGGTCTCCTTGGAGGCGTCGCTCCTCCTCAACAGGGCGCGCACCCTGGCCATGAGCTCGTTCACACTGAACGGCTTCGTGATGTAATCGTCTGCCCCGATGTCCAGCCCCTTGACCTTGTCCGCATCCGATGCCTTGGCTGTGAGCATTATGATCGGCACTGCTTCCGTCATCGGGTCGGACTTGAGCCTCATGACGACTTCGTTGCCGTCCATCACGGGCATCATTATGTCGAGGACGATAAGGTCGGGTAAAATACGCAAAGCCGCTTCCACCGCCTCGGCCCCATTCTTCGCCTCCTCGACGTCATAGCCCGCCTTTCCAAGGCTATATGCAAGGAGTCTCCTTATGTTGTCCTCATCGTCTACGATCAGCACCCTGCGCTTTCGATGCATCGCGGCCTCCGCCTCAAGAGATTCTGTGTTACGCTCGTCGTGCATTTGCGTACAAGGCTTTTCGGTGATATCCCATGCCGGTTATGTTACACCGGCTCGTCCATGGTTGTTTTCTACAGGATTATGATATCACCTATAATGCACGATGAAGCCTCATCAGGCTGTACGGATTCCGCAAGACATTTTATCGGGCTGGATTTGGATGCCTCAGTAACGTATTGATCTCGCTAAAAGCGTTCCTGTACAGGGATGGCTGGCTGGAGTATTATGGAATCGAAGCGGATAGCTCGCTTTTCAGATCGCCTGCTTCCATTATGAATAACCGAGGAGGATTAAGATGAGACGCACACGCATCATCGCTTCTGTTGCGCTGATCTTGCTTGCCGCCTTCAGCGCAGGCTGCCTCGACAAGACATGGTCATATGATTTCACCGACTCATCGGCTAATATCGGCGATTGGTACACGACCGCAGATGATACGCCTACGTTTACCCTGGATGGATCGGGGCTTAGGGTCGTGGATTTCGGCGTCATCTCGCCCGTATCTTTCGTCGGGGATGTCACTGCTACGGTATATTTCGATTTCTCCGCATCGGGGGTGAACGAAAGTAGCATCGGGCTTGGATTTTCCTCCGTAGCGAATGAAGGTGGAGGCAGCGTAGTCCAGGTCGAACTCGTAAATCCGGGCAGCACGAGCGGCTCCTATCCCGAGGCGTGGTACTACGTGGTGTTCGGTCCGAATGGCTATAACGTAAACGCAGGTTACAGGCCAATCCCGGGATTTGTGGTCAACGGCATGAATAAGGTCAAGCTCGCCCTCAAAGGCGATACTTTGAAAGTATCGATCAACGGCAGGGAGCTGTACACCGGCAACGCGATCCATTTCGAGAGGATAAGCAGCCATCTCGTCATCTACGGCGATATCGGGGAGAACGCGTCGATGATGGTCAAGAGGATCGAAGTGAGGTACGCAGGCGAGCTGATCGAGGAATACCCTGCTAAATAAAAGGCTCAGGCGTATCGGTATCAGAGCCATCAAAGGACGCGACGCCCTATATGGACGCCTTTGGCTCTTTACAAAAGATGAAGCATCCACCCGATTGCTGCAAGGTATGTCGATGCCATCCGTACTTGCGTTTCGTGGCATGCTTGGGATCCTACCGATGAAGGTAGACGGCCGTCTTTGCATCATTTTGATGGTCCGAGCGAGACCATGCAGCAAAAAGCACAGGTATCATGACCATAAGTATGCTTTTAAATCGTTTCGTCATGTTCAGTGCACCTTTGTTTGACAAGTAAGACATAGCAGCATGGAAATGAAACAGACAGCCAGCCCGCCTTTCTTGTCGTCGGATCCTATCATATACGCTTAGGGAGGATTAAGATGAGACGCATACGCATCATCGCTTCCATTACGCTGGTCCTTATAGCCGCCTTCAGTGCAGGCTGCCTCAACAAGACATGGCTATATGATTTTACCGATCCCTCGGCCCTTATCTCCGACTGGCACACTTCTGATATGCCTACGTTTACTCTGGACGGAACCGGGCTTAACATCAAAGATTCCTCCATATGCTCGCTGGTGTCTTTTACGGGGGACCTGACTGCCACTGTCTATTTCGACTATTCCGTATCGGGAGAATGCCAAAGTTCCATAGGTTTTGGATTTTCATCCGCAGTATTTGGCGAAGAAAGCAGCGTCATAGAGCTGAATTTTCAGAATCCCGGCAGCGCCGGCGACACTTATTCGGAAGGTTGGTTCTACGTATCGATGGGGCCGAAAGGATATTGTATCGACTTGAGCAACGGGCCAATCTCGGGGTTCATAATCGACGGCATCAACCAGGTCGAGCTGGCCCTCAAGGGCGACAAGCTGAAGGTGTCGGTCAACGGAAGGGAGCTCCACACTGGGAACGCGGCCAACTTTGAAAGAGTGAGCAGCCACTTCATCCTCTGGGGAGATATGGAAGAGGAGGCCACTATGGTGGTAAAAAGAGTAGAAATCAAATACGCAGGCGAGCTGATCGAAAATTACCCGGACCTATAGCATGTCCATAACAATCCTCTACGTTCCGATGGTTTTCGCTTTGCAAACTCATAATGTTAAGGTCCCTCTCCAACTACATGGCCGGGGAGGGACCTTTGCTCTACTAACTAGTTCATGGCAGCCCTAAGGATACGCTCAAGATCCATTCTGTCTTTCTCTGGAAGAGGCAACATGGGCAATCTTGGTTTTCCGCCTACATAGCCGATCATGTCCATCGCCGCTTTCAAGCCTGGCACTCCATATTTCGCCGTGACAGCCTTGTTTATATCCATGACCTTCAGCTGGATTTTCCTTGCCCTCTCAAGGTCCTTAGCCATGAATGCGTCATAGATGTCGGCGAGCGTGTCCGGTAACACATTCGCCAGGGCAGCCGTAGTACCGTGGCCCCCCAATACGAGTGTGGTCAGTATGTAGCTACCGGATCCAGCGAATACCACAAAGCCCGGCTTCGATTTTGCAATTATCTCGCCTATCTGGACGAGGTTCCCCCCGCTGTCCTTGATGCCGATTATGTTCTGATGGAAAGATAATTCGGACACCAGGTTGGAATCCAGGTTCAGCCCTGTGTTCCCCGGCATGTTGTAGATCAGGATCGGGATCGGGGATGCATCGGCTACGGCGCGGTAATGTGCCGCAAGGACCGTGTTGTTCATAGAGGCCTTGAAGAAGAAGGGAGGAAGTACCAATGCCGCTTCTGCGCCCTCTTGGGCAACTGCTTTCGTCAATGCAATGGTATCCTTTGTCGTTTCTACCCCTGTACCCGCTATGACGACCTTCTTCCCTCTATTCTCTTCAACCACATAGGAGACGAGCCTTATCTTCTCGTCGAAACTCAGGTAGTTCGCCTCGCTGTTGGAGCCCAGGACCACATACCCGGCCATGCGCGTCTTTTCCCACCTGTCCAGGTTGGCCTTCATGGATTTCAGGTCCAGTTCACCGGCTTCATCGAATGTCGTTACTATAGGGGCGAAGATCCCCTTGATCCTTTGTACGTCTATACCGGACATATGCAGTACCTCCAGATCATAATGCTTATCGAGGATAGCCCGATCAGTCCGCTACCATAAATCCAATCGTACCTGTGAATTACCGAAGGCCTGCTCTAAGCTATCGCGGACTATACTTGTCGGCCAGTTTCTTAGTAACCATCAGGAACCGGTCCATCTCATCCACGGTATTGCAGTGCAGCGGTGAAACCCTTATGCAACCTTCGATTTCGAAGGAGTTCAGCATCCTTGCCGAATAGATGCTTGTAGAAACCCTTTCGAAGGCCACCACGCCTTCTTTCTCATACTCGGCTACGGCCTTCTTTGGGTCAAGGTTGTCGATCCCCATGGCTATGATGAGATCCCTTGTCGAAAGATCCTCATAATCGAGGAATACCTTGACGCCTTTCATCTTCCTGAGGCCTTCGACCTTGTCCGACCCGTTCAGGACATGATGAAGGAGGGCCCTTTCGTGTAGGTTGATCCTGTTCATGCCTTCTTCGTACAGTTTCCTGCGGTCTTCTGTCTTGACGAAGTGACCGCCTATCCAACAGACATAGTTGACGACCTCCGTTATCGCGGCGAAGTGGGCCGGCGCGGGACTGCCCAGTTCCCACACGTCCGAGGGCTTGGCAAGAAGCTTGTTATGGGGCAGCTTGGCGGCCCTCTCCGAGAGGTAGCCAAATCCCATCCCCCTGGGCCCGAAGAACTTGTACGGTGCGAAGTTCAGCCCATCTACGTGCAGTTTATCTATGTCTACTGCCTTATGTGGGACATGCTGTACCGAATCGCAAAGGATGTAGAGGTCCGGCTTGATCTTGCGTGCTTCTTTTACGATTTTTTCCATATCGTTGACGGCGCCCGATATATTCGATGCGTATATCACGCTAAGAAGGCAGGTGTTCATATCTATCAGCTTCGTTATAGCTTCTACATCCACTCCGCCCGTACGTTTGTTGGTATCTGCCACCCTGATTTCCTTGCCGCATCTTTGGGCGTTCAGCACGATTGCGTCATAAGCGGATGGATGCTCGAGCTTTGTCGTCACCACATTCGTACCCGGCACGTTTTCGATAATCGCCCTTGTCATCTCGAAGATCGCCATGGATGCGGTTAGTGACGTGACAAGGCTGCCCGTCTTGGCGTTGAACACCACTCGCAGTACATCCTCGGTGCCTTTGGCCTGTATCGCCGCGAGCTCAAGGGCAGACTTGTTCGAATGCTCAGGGCAATCTGGCATCTCGTCTACCTTCTTGAAAGCTTCATTGGCGGCCTTGAGCCGGATCGACCCGCCTGCATTGTCGAAGAACAGCCTTTTCTCCTTGAGCACGGGGTCCTCTTCAACATGCAGGAAACGCTCCCTTATCTGTTTCATCAGTTTCTCGTCGAACAGTTCGCCCCTATTCTTCTTGTCGTCCAATGCACTCACCCCACATACAACGATTTCGTTTAGTTATATGAAAGCCTTGTCTCCGGGTCCGTTAACACATTGGATATCAGCTCTTGCCATGCCGACGAATCCCAAGTGTGCAGCCCGTCATGCACCACCATGTACTTCTCGGGTATCGGATGGGTCCCGACGATCACCTCGACCCCGTATTTCTCACGCATGAACCTTCTGAAATAGTCGATTCTCGGGCAGGGCGGATATCCTACCAGCATGCATGTCGCTAGATAGATCACCTGGATTCCGTTGTTCTTCATTTCCTGGGGGGTATATTCGATATTGCCGCCGGGGCAGCCGCCACAATGGGAGAATGCCGCTATCTGCATCGGCTTGCCCTTATAGCGGGCGAAGCCACCTTCTCTCTTCTCGGCTGCCTTGAAGCACTTCCCGCCTGCGCATGTATGGTACCTATCACAGATGATGACACCGACTTTGACAGGTTCTTCTCCCATGGTCTCCACTCCCCTTTCTGAATTGGTCAATCGATGTATCCGCCTTATAGAAGGACTTCGCCGTCTTCCATGACTACGACCCCGTCGATCCTCACAGTAGGCTTGTTGACGACCATGTCGATGTGCGAAGGAGCATTGCTAAGGCCTCCGATGCCATGGTTGTCTCCGAAGCCGATATGGAACGTGCCGGCCACGCCCTCATCCTCGAGCATCGCTCCGTTGAAATGGGATTCCGGGTTCATCCCTATACCCAGCTCGGCCGCTACGTATACGGAAGGGTCGTCGTGCTTCGCCATGATCTCCCTTATGGTTTTGGCATGACGACCGCCTTCTATCGAGGTTATGCGGCCCTTCTTCAGATGAACCACTATAGGTTCATCAAGTACGCCGATCTCCGGAAGCGGGATGCTACCGTCGACTATCATCACGCCCTCGGTTGAGTCCTCTATCATCGCCACATGTGTCTCGATGTCGGGAGGCGAGCCGAACGAGCCTTTTTCGGTGCAGATACCTGATTGATTGCGACCAAGGCGGCCTTTTATGTTAGTGACTATCCTGGTCCCCAGCTTTGTCGTTACCTCTACGGTGTTTCCATTGGTGAATGCATCGGCGAACTTCTGTACTAGGGGATTAATACCGACGAAATCCGCGAGCAATCCGCCTTTGGTGAGCATTTCTTCCCTGTAATCCGGCATGTTCACCCATCTTGCGCCTTTTTTACATGCCTGGTGCCTTGCATCTGAGTGGGCTAGGGAAAAAGTAGTGGGCGCAAAGACGACGTCGGCCCCGAGTATCGCCCTGGCGACTGCGTCAGTAGGCGCCTCACCGTGCATCTTCCTTGGGAATGTGACGCATATTGTGGGGTCGGTCCCATACTCCTTAAGGGCATCCGTCAGCTTAAGGGCGATGCTGAGCTTCTCGGTATCGGTAACTACGACGACATCCTCGCCGGGCTTAACGCCCGCATTTACTTCGATCAGAGTCTTTATGCCTTTTGCCATCGATGTCTTGTGCATTTTCTTTGCCCCTCCCATCACATTCCGAGGTATGCTTTCTTAACACTTTCAGAAGCCAGGAGCTCCTCCCCGGTACCCGATAAGGCGATCTTGCCCGTCTGGAGCACATATGCCCTGTCGGCCACCCCCAGGGCCTTCCTTACGTTCTGCTCCACGAGAAGTACGGTCTGCTTGCCGGCCTTTAGCTTCTTGACCAGGTCGATGACCTGCTCTACGAGGATAGGGCTTAGACCCAAGGACGGTTCGTCCAGCATCAGGAGCTTCGGGCTCACCATCAACGCCCTGCCGATCGCAAGCATCTGCTGCTCTCCTCCGGAGAGCGTCTCTGCTTTCTGTGAACATCTCTCCTTCAATCGCGGGAACATCTCATATACCTGCTGTACCTTTGATGCGATGGCCTCATTCGAGCTAAGCGTAAAAGCGCCCGTCAATAAGTTGTCGTGTACGCTCATCTTCCCGAAAAGCAACCTGCCCTCAGGGACGTGCGAAATCCCGAGCCTCAGGATTTTATGAGGTTTCATCTTCTCAATATCCGTGCCAGAAAACGATATTTTACCTTCCGTGATCGGAACAAGACCGGATATCGCCCTGAGGAGCGTCGACTTGCCTGCTCCATTCGATCCTACGACGGCGACGACTTCACCCTCTTCTATGTGCATCGAAACGTCCGAAAGGGCCGATATTCCTCCGTAGTTGACGGATATATCCTTGATGTCAAGCATTGCCGTGCCCTCCCAGATAGGCATTTATTACTTCTTCGTTGTTCACGATGCTGGACGGCACATCTTCGGCGATCTTCTTGCCGAAATTCAGCACCAGGACCCTATCAGAAACTGGCATCAGGACTTCCATGACGTGCTCTATCAGCACTATGGTTATCCCCAGCGAATTGATGTCCTTGACTATCTGCACTGCCTGGACCCTTTCAGCCTCGGTCAGCCCTGCCATGGCCTCATCCAGCATCACGAGCTTCGCTCCGGTAGCCAAAGCACGGGCGATCTGCAGCCTCTTCTTCTGCGCTATATTGAGCGAACCTGCCCTTGAAGTTGACTTGTCCGTGAGCCTTACGATGTCCAGGGCCTCGGACGCCTTCTTCTCTGCGACCATCCTGCTGTTCGTATGGCAGAACGCCCCGACCATCGCATTCTCCTGCACGGTAAGGCTGTCTAGGACCTGGACGATCTGGAAGGTGCGCGCGATGCCAGCCCTGCAGATAAGGTTCGCAGGCATGGACGTTATGTCCCTGCCTTCGAATATCACTCGTCCCGCCTCGGGTCTTAGGAATCCCGTGATGCAGTTGAAGAGGGTGGTCTTCCCCGCCCCGTTGGGGCCGATTATCCCGTAGATCTGGCCTTTTTCGACCTTCATGCTCACATTGTCATTGGCTAGAAGGCCGCCGAATTTCTTGGTGACTCCTATAAGCTCAAGCATTGGGGACCACCGCCTTCTGCCTCTTGGCCTTGACCATCTCTACCATACCCAGGATCCCTCGGGGCTGGAACGCAGCTACTAGCACAATCAGGGTGCCGTATATGATAAGGTCCACTCCCTTGCCTCCGCCTCCGAGCCATGCCCTGCTGTATTCCGACAATATGACCAGGATCGACGAGCCGATTATAGGACCGAAGAGCCTACCTTCTCCGCCGAGTATCGCCACTAGGCATATCCTGGTAGAGATGGCTGAGGAGAAGACAACGTACGGGTCTATGTAGAGCAGGTACTGGGCGTAGACGCTGCCGGCGATGGCGGTGATGAAAGCGCTTATCCCCATAGCCACGAGCTTCGTCCTGGCAGTATCTATGCCGGATGCGAGCGCCGCTTCATGGCTGTCCTTCACTGCCCTGAAGTAGTAGCCGAGCTTCGATTTCTGGATGACGTAGATGGCCAGTATGGTTAACAAGAAGATGCCCAGAAGCACATAGTAGTAGTTGTTCTTGCTCAGGTAGAACTGCAGGTTGATAAGCTTGTCCCCGCGCTTGATCGGCAGCTCCAGGCCGACCGCCCCGCCTATCCATTCCCAGTTTAAGAACAGGGTCCTCGTCATCTCGCCCAGCGCGATGGTCGCAATGGCGAAGTAGAAGCCCCTGAGCTTGAAAGTAGGCAAACCTATTATTATAGATACGATAGTGGCGATCACGCCACCCACGAGCATGCCGACCCAGGGGACGATCCCCCATTTTATGAGCATTATCGAGGAAGTATACGCGCCTATGCCGAAGAACACTGCATGGCCGAGCGATACCTGGCCGGTATAGCCTCCCAGTATGTTCCATGCCGATCCTAGTATCGAGTAGAGCATAATCAATATAAGCACGTGCTTCTCGAACGGCTTGGGAAGAAGCCTGGGAAGTACTATCGCCGCAAGCAGTGCGGCTGCTATCAGTATATATACAGTGTATTTTTTCATAGTCTCACCACCCGAAGAGGCCCTTGGGCTTGAATATGACCGTAACCAGGTATATGCCGAAGGCTACGACATACTTGAAAGCGGCGCTTATGTAGAAGCCCGCCAACGAATCGGACACGCCTATCATCAATCCCCCGATGAAGGCCCCTGGTATGCTGCCAAATCCGCCGAGGCACACCGCTACGAATGCATACAGGTTGAAGACGGATCCGACACCAGGGAATATGTAGTATGAGATGGAAAGGACCGAGCCTGCCAATCCCGCACAAGCGGCCGCAAGGCCGAATGCGAGGGCATAGACCGTCTGAGTGTCTATCCCCACCAGCGCGGCGGCCTTCTTGTTCATCGAGGTCGCCTGGAAAGCCCTGCCCATTCGGGTCTTCATCAGGAACCAGTACACCGCGCCCGCCATCAACAAGCTTACGAGGGCCGGGACGAGGGCATTGAGGCTGACCATAACGCCCCCGATGCTTATCGTGCCTTTTACTAGGACATTGGGGATCGTCTTGAACTGGGAACCCCACAGGAAAAGCCCCACATTCACTAGCACGATGGAAAGGCCGAACGTCAACAGCATCTGAGCTAGCATCGGTGCTTCGATGACCCTGGCGATCAGGACTTTATAGACGATGACGCCAAGGATGAACATCAGCGCTATGGTAATCGGCGCAGATACGAGCGGATCCAAGTTCCATTTGACATTTATCCAGTATGAAGCATACATGCCGAGCATAAGGAACTCGCCTTGGGCGAAGTTCACCATGTCCATGACGCCCCTTATTATCGCTATCCCAATCGCTACCAGCGCGATTATCGAACCGAGCAACAAGCCGTTTACTATGGTCTGGATTAGAACCTGGAACGGATTCAAATGTACCCCTCCCGTCTATGAACCTACAGAGCCAGGGCTGGGTGGTCCTGTCCCAGCCCTGGACAATGTGCCCTTATCTCTTATCCCAGCCCGGGACAGGCCAGACTACAGGCGTAGAGGCCAGGTTGAGGGGCCAGACTGTCTTATACGATCCGTTGCTGAATTGGGTGATTATCGTCTTGCCGTACATGTTCTGGTGGGTCTTCTGGTCGAACTTCACGCCTTCCCAAGGCACTATGAGGTCCTTGCCGGGAAGGTTGGTCTCCAGAAGGGCCTTCTTTATCGCTTCGGGATCCAGGGAGCCGGCGCGGTTGATCGCATCCGCCATGACAAATGCCCCTGTGAACGCCCTTGCGTAGTCGCCGGTAAGGTCCTTGCCAGTCTTTTTCTTGTACATATCGTTGATGGTCTTTACGATCGGCCTTGCGACGCCAAGGTCAGCGGCCCAGACATTAGTGGTGAACAGGTAATCGGCGTCCTTGCCGATCGTCTGGAACAGCTCGGGTGCTATAAAGCCGGCCCTCTGTCCGATTATCGCCCTGGGGTAGTAGCGCTGCTCCTTGAACGTCTTCATGAAGAGGATGGTGTCGGAAGTGTACGCGGCCATGAAGATGACGTCAGGGTTTGCCTGCTTCAGGCGGAGGACCTCGCTGCTTAGGTTAGTGGAATTGTTGGCGAAGGTTATCGTCTCTACGATCTTGTATCCCAGCTTGTTGGCAAGGTCCTTCTCGACGTTGAGTATGTTCTTGCCGAACTCTGTGTCTTCGGATACAAGGGCCACCGTCTGAGTCTTTGTGCCTTTAGCCTTGTCTACGTCGGCTATGAACTGGAAGGCATCTTCAATGAAGGTGTTGTCGGTAGGTCCGCTCCTGAAGAAATACTCATATCCTCTTTCTGTAAGCGCAGGTGAAGTGGAGTCGGGGCAAAGGAACGGTATGCCGTACTGCTCTGCCGCCTGGCTTGCGGTTTTCGTGACGGCGCTGTGATGGCATCCCATCAGCGCTGCCGGCTTTATCGTAGTGATGAGCCTTTCAGCCTCCGCTTTACCTACTTCTGCATTGCCTTGGCTGTCTGCAGGCACAAATTCGATCTTTGCATTACCAAGGCTTGGTATCCCTACGGTCTTGGCGAATGGGAAATCAATGTTGGTTACATTATTGATTATGTCCGCTGCAAGTTGGTAAGCCGCTACGTAGTCGTTCCCGGTGGATGCCGAAGTGCCTGTTAGAGGATAGATAACTCCAATCTTAACTACATCGACTTTGCTGTACGCTGGGGAGACCAATAGAACTAGAGCCACTGAGCACAATATTATTGCCTTGAGAATTCTAGACATCTGCTCTCCTCCTGACGATGTGATTTTCGTTCTCCTTCAGTATTTCCCGGTATCCTGCCATAGTTATTGATACGTGTCCGTCACTTCACTGTCGCACTTAATTCTTCCCTGACAGGAATTGCCTGCCTCCTTCCTTCATGGTCTTGTTACTGCCGATAATTGAGCGCAAGGCTGGTATTCTAATCAGAATGATGGCGGCGATATCGCCCATACGGCCGTAAGCTTTCCTTTGCCTACGTTCTTGTAGCAGTGTGGGATAGTGCTGTCGAAATATATGCTGTCTCCTTCATAAAGGGTGTATTTTTCGGACCCGACGGTGACTTCCATGATCCCGGACAAGACTATGCCTACTTCCTCGCCCTTATGTGTGTAAAATTGGGGTCCGGTGGTCGCGCCTTCTTCATAATGGTTGAATATCAGCTCAATATTGCAGTCCATACTGGGGGATAGAAGCTCATAGATGATGCCAGTTCCCCTGGGGATTAGCTTCTTCCTTTGATCGTGCCTTACTACCATGCCCGGCTCAGGATCGCCATCTTTGAAGAACGCGACCAGCGGAACTCCGAGCACGTCGGCTATCTTCTTGAGAGAACCGATCGATAGGCTGGAGATATCACGTTCAGCCTGGCTTATAAGGCTTTGCGATAAGCCTGTCGAATCCGATATTTGCTTCAATGTAAGGTTCCGCTCTTTCCTAAATCCCCTTATTGTTTCACCAAGCCCCAATATCAACACTCCATTTCAGTATCATTGAACTTTATATTAGAATTACATATACATTGAAAATTTCCTTCTCGCATATCCTATTTATTTCTTGTATATAAGTCTTCCGAATTTTATTTGATCAATTCTCTTGTGATTGGTTTCTCTTCTTCATAGATCGCCTTTTTTATACCATTGCTGCATAATTTCACTCCCGGAAATCCGTCCCCATCTCCGGGATATTACTGACACAGTATTCGAAACGCATGTTGGATGCTATTAACCGCTATAGCTAATGCCCAGTCGAATTGTATTAATATGAGCATCTAGCCCAAAACCGGCACCACTACCGGGATATCCGATTGTTTTACTGAAAAATGTAATCAGCACTACTCATTAGGTAGGGCATCATGGAAATCATCGGCGGATGTGTAGGCTGCGGTATCTGCGTACTCATGTGCACGCATCATTTCTTGAAAACATGCCACCCTTCAAGATCGAGCCTTGAGCTCAAGAAGATCGATAAAGGCTCTGTGCTGGATAAGGAACGTTGGGATAAGCTCCTGGACAATTATGATATGCACGGATGGGACTGGTAAACCGGCTTTCCCACGAAGGAGACGCTCGAAAGACCTCGTCGACCAAAAGGCCCTGCAAGCGATCTGCCTGGGGGGCCCTCAAGTCAAGCCGCGTTCATTACATTACTTCCCTTATATCTTCGCGGGGAGTCCCATTCCTATGAGGACCTTGTATAGCTCTTCCCTCTTCTCGGGCCTCATGGGTCCTACGGGCAGCCTCGTCAGGCCGGCCTTGATGCCGATCAGCTCGAGCGCTTCGTAGGTCTCGACGACCAGCCTGCGCCGTAGCTGTGATCGAGCCCTTCGTGCCTGCACAAAGGTCTGTTATACTATATATAATGATTCTCATTTAAATATCTATCTGATGGAGGAGAGAATATGGAAACAATCGGTTTCATAGGATTGGGCATCATGGGCAGGCCGATGTGTGCGAACCTGATGAAGGCGGGGCATAAGGTAATAGTCTACGATGTGGTTAGGGCGGTGGTCGACGAAGTAGTAGCCAATGGCGCGGTCGCGGCGAATTCCCCTGCGGACGTCGCAAGCCAGGTCAACAAGATAGTCACGATGCTGCCGGATTCACCGCAGGTCAAGGAAGTCGTGATGGGCAAATCGGGCGTCCTGGAGGGGGCGAAAAAGGGTTCGATAATAATCGACATGAGCTCGATAGCGCCATCGACGGCAAAGGAAGTCCATGACGCCGCCAAGGCCAAGGGCGTACGCATGATAGACGCGCCGGTCAGCGGCGGACAGCCCGGAGCGATCGCTGCGACATTGTCCATAATGGTCGGCGGCGAGAAGGCCGACTTCGAAGAATGTGTGGACATCCTGAAGGTCATGGGCAGCTCAGTGGTCCTGGTAGGCTCAATAGGAGCGGGCAATACAGTCAAGCTCTGCAACCAGATTATCGTCGCCCTGAACATCGCGGCCCTTGGCGAGGCCCTGACTCTCGGTGTGAAGGCCGGCGTCGACCCGGAGGCCATATTCAACGCGATAAAGGGCGGCCTTGCAGGCAGCAGCGTGATGAACGCCAAGACTCCTATGGTGCTCGACCGCAACTTCAAGCCCGGCTTCAGGATCGACCTGCACATAAAGGACATCGCCAACGCCCTTCAGACCGGCAAGGAACTGAACGCCCCCCTGCCGATGACCGGGCTCATCGCGCAGATAATGCAGGCGCTTAAGGTCAAGGGTCACGGCAGCAGCGACCACTCGGCAATAGTGACCTTCTTCGAGCAGCTGGCCGACGTAGAGATCAAGAGGATAGTGCACTAGAACATCCCAAACAGCTGATGGGTAGATAAGGAAGCCCTTTGGCGTAGGCGACATGACATCTAGAGCACGAGATATAATAGAAGCACAATGAATGTGAAGAACCCTCCCGGTACGAATATCGGGAGGGTTCTTCAGGTACCCTTCTGTCAGTTCACGCGCCTGGACCTGCCCATACCAGGTTCGCGGGTTGGTCAATCCCCTAGCAGGTTATCAGGTGAATTGACCTTCGTGGATCTGTTACTAATAACTTACTACATAATTGAAGCAAATGTATCGCCAGCTGCGTAAAATCGCCCTTTTGGATGAGCTATATCTTGAATCCAAGCCCCAGACCGATCCTGCGCGTGGGCCCGTCAGGGCACATCAAGGCTTTACCCTAAAGAAGAGTATGCCTGATATTTTTGCTATTGTAGATATCGGGATACGGGCTAGTCTAGACTTTCAATGCATCTTATAACATGCTTTATCCCTAAAAGGCCGAATCGGAGCTGCTCATCGTATGTCGGATCTTCCTTGGCTTCACTTCCTGTTTTTGAAGGTGCGTATTCGAAGGCAAGAGCTCCTTTATAGCCGACATCGTCCAATGCCCTTACGAAACCTTCGAAGTCTATGGCTCCCAAACCAGGGGCGAGCCTTTCACTGTCAGCGAGGTGTACGTGCCCTATCGCGTCTCCGGCTAATCTAATCGATCTAATAATGTCTTCGCCCTGAGTGTACATATGATAGGAATCTATGTGGGCTAGAAGATTGGGTGAACCAACGTCCTCGATGAGCCTAAGGAGGTCCATCGTCGTGTTGATATTGTCCGCTTCGAAGCGATTGATCGATTCTACGACCACCCTTAAACCCTTCTCTTCTGCATATCGCGAGATCCTTCTCAGCGAGGAGACGAGCCTTGCGTAAGCAACCGGCCTCCTTATAGGATCTTCGGATAACTTGCCCCTTATGGACCCAATAATGATGTCGGATCCGTATCTCTCCACCTTGTCGATCATCGACCTGAGTCTTCCTTCGGCTGCATCGGGCCCTTCCGAGCCCTCGTCTGAGATTGACAGCCTGTCCATGGTGAATATCCTGCCCGTCCCGATGGAAGTAAGCTTAAGTGCCCTGGATCTGAGCTTTCCGTCCAACAAGTCCCAGTCGACCTCTTCGACCGTACGGAAATGCAGCTCTATGCCTGTAAACCCGATATCAGCGGCCATGTCTATAGTCTTTGACAAAGGACCACGCAGCAATATAGGAGCACCAGGTGGTGCAGCCAGAGCGATCGATGCCGATATCACCGGTTCCCATCTATCACCTTTCGGCAATGTCTACCAACTCCTTGAATATCCCGTTCATAGCATCGTATGAATCACGATATACCCTCAAAACCCTCTTATATCTCTCTATATCCTCAGGTGCAGGGCTGATTATCATCGGGTCTTTCCTTATGCGTGATGTCCATTCCAAACCTTTTTTCTCTTCTGTCCCGATCATGGCAATAGCGGCGGCCCCCGCAACCGAGCCTTCTATCGATCTCGGGACCTCGATTTCCGAACCGAGCACCGACGCGAGGATCTTGAGCCAAAGGTCCGATCTGGCGAAGCCTCCTGACGCTATGACTCTTCCTTTTTGCTCCCCAAAACTCTTCAGTGCCTCGAATATGCCATGCAACTGGAACACGGTACCTTCTAGTATGCTCCTTGCCACATCGGCTGCGGTATGTGATAGCGTAAGCCCCAGAAGTACGCCTCTTGCGTTCTCGTCCCAGCCCGGTGCCCTTTCCCCCGCAAGGAACGCTAAGAATACGAGGCCGGAAGAACCTGCGGGTGATGATTCTGCTGCTTTAAGCAGGTCGTCATACCCGACTTGCCAAGAATGTCCCTGGCTTGTTTTTATCCCCGTTAGTGATTCTCTGTACCAATCCAGCACGTTGCCGCCGTTGTTGGTCGCCCCTCCGACGATCCACCTATCCTCCGCCAGGTAGTAGCACCAGCATTTCATGCCGTCATCTATCATCGGTCTGTCAGACGTCATCCTTATTGCCCCGCTGGTCCCGATCATGGCGACCGTCTCACCGATACCGCCGGCTCCAGAGCCCAGGCTGGACATCGCTGCATCCGAAGAGCCCGCCACTACGGGCGTGCCCTCGGGCAGTCCTGTCGCTTCGGCTGCTTCTTTGGTTATCCCCCCGATCACCGTGGTCGGTTCCACCAGGGGGTTCAGCGAGGAGCCGTCTATACCCGCCGCCGTCAAGGTCAGCTTGTCCCAGCAGCGTGAGCGCATGTCCAAAAGCCCCGCTCCCGATGCTATCCCGAGGTCGCAGGCGTATTCTCCGGTGAGCTTGGCCAGTACCCATTCCTTTACGGACATGTACCTCCAAGTCCTTTTGGTTATCCCAGCCATTTCCTTCCTTAGCCATCTGATCTTCCCGGGCACGTAAGTCGTGTGTGTTGGGCAGCCAGTTTCGATATAGGATTTCTTCCTCCCGAACTCCTCCCTAATCCAGGCCACCTGGCCGGCCGTCCTCTGGTCCGCCCAAGGGAGGAGCATGGTAAGCGGCTCTTTGTCCTTTCCCACCGCCATGGTCGAATGCATGAAACCCGATGCCCCCAGAGCCTTCACCTGCCCTAGTAGCCCCATATCGTCGAGCTTCCGCGAGGTCTCGGCCAGGGCTTCCTTAGCCTTACTGAGAATCAGCCGCGGGTCCTGTTCGGCCCAGCCAGGGCGCGGGAAGTGCATCGGATAGAGCTTCTGCGAGGAGCAGAGCATATCGAGTCCCTCGTCGAATGCTGCCGCCCTGACGCTGGAGGATCCGATGTCGAGCCCAATGAAGACCGGCATCTACTTCGACTTCCTCGCTTCCCTGATCGCCGATACGAACCTCGCTGCCTTCTCTGTCAGGCCCTTCCAGTCGCACGCGGCTATCAGTTTCTTGTCCACGAGCTCTCCGCCCACTCCCACCGAGCACGCCCCGGCCTTAATGAAGGCGGGTATTGTCTCGAGGTTCACTCCTCCCACCGGCATCATCTCTATCTGCGGCAGGGGCCCCTTGAGGTCCTTGATGTAGCTCGGTCCTAGGACACTGGCCGGGAACACCTTCACCACGTCAACTCCCGACTCCCATGCCGCCAGCGCCTCCGTTGGTGTCATAACGCCTGGCACCGCCATCACGTCGTACCTGTTGCACAGCTCGACGAGCGGCCTGCAAAACGTCGGGCTGAGGATGAATGTCGCCCCGGAGAGGATTGCGGCCCTTCCCGTCTCGGGGTCCAGGACCGTGCCGGCGCCTAGGAGCATGTCCTTGGGCAAAATGCCGGAGAGCTCCCTCATCATGTCCATGGCACCTTTTGTGTTCATCGTGACCTCTATCGCCCTCACGCCGCCGTCGTACATGGCCTTCGCTATGGGCACGATATCGGACGCACCGGTGCCGCGGACTATGGCTACTATGCCAACCTCTTCTACAGCCTTGAAAACTTCATGCCTCTTCATCTTGCATACTCCCCCTCAGCCGACCCTATTGGCGCATCTTCCGTCTATCAGCATGTCTATCACGTTGTCGGCCGCTATCGTGCTCATGGACTTGCCTGCGTCCTCGGTGTTGGCCCCTATATGCGGCGTGATGAGTATGTCCGCCACCCCGAGGAGCGGGGATCCCACCGGGGGCTCGTTCCTTGTCACGTCCACCGCCGCTGCCTTTATCCTTTTCGTCTTCACAGCATCTGCCAGCGCCTTCTCGTCTATGAGCTCGCCGCGCGCGGTGTTTATGATCGAAGCGCCGCGCTTCATCGTAGCAAGGCTCGCCTCGTTTATGAGATTCTCGGTCTCCTCGGTAGCCGGCACATGCAGGCTAACGAAGTCTGAGACCCTCAGTATCTCCTCTATGCTCTTGAACGCTATTTCGTTTCCTTCAGCGAACGCCACGTCCCAGTACTTGTCGAAGCCGATCACCTTCATGCCGAAGGCCCTGGCCCTTCTGGCCAGCCCCTTGCCAATCCTTCCCATGCCGATTATGCCAAGGACCTTACCGTCGAGCTCAACGCCCGTCTTCCTGTCCCAGGAGCCTTCCTGCACGCTCATCATTTGTTGCGGTAAGCTCCTTGCGCAGGAGATGACGAAACCCATCGCCAGGTCCGCCACCGACTTGTCGTTGGCCCCCGGCGTGTTCGTAACGGCGATGCCGGACTTCGCGGCGGCTTGAACGTCTATGTTGTCTATTCCGATGCCGTACCTGGATATGATCTTCGTTCTCGGGAGGAGCTTCTGTATGACCTCATCGGTGACATCGTCGTTACCGACCATGAGCGCGTCCATCTGACCTGCCGTTTCGATCACCTTTATCAGGCCAGCTTCGTCGAATGGGCCGGATATTGACGGTCGCACCACTTCTATGGAGTGAGCTTCGAGCCTTTTGATCGGCTCAGCATCGTATTTCGCGAAGGACCTGGCCGTAACCAGGAGCTTGTACTTGTACATATCGGCCTCCTCAGGGTTTGACGATGACCTTTATGGCACCGCCCAACCTTCTGGCGAACGTGTCCATGGCCTCGTTGATGTCGTCCAGCTTGAACCTGTGGGTAATGAGAGGTTCCGTCAGTACCGAACCGTTTGCTATGAGGGGCATCCCCCTCTCCAGGGCCCAGCCGCCCTCGGCCTTGCCACCGGCGGCTTGTATATTCTTCTGAACTAAGTTATTCAGCGCAAGCGTCACAGGCTGAGAATAGATGCCGATGAAAGAGATCCTGCCGCTTTTCTTGGTGATGTCTATCGCAGCGGCGGCCGCACTTGGATCCCCTGAACACTCCACGACCAAGTCGGCGCCCTTGCCGTCGGTGAGCTTCGTTACTTCGCTCGCTAAGTCCTGCTCCCTTACGTTCACCGTATGGGAGGCACCCACTTTCCTTCCGATCGAAAGCCTCTCCTCCCTTGTGCCCGAAAGCATGACCGCACCAGCCCCGCACGCCCTCGCGACCTGTACGGCCATGAGCCCGATGGGCCCCGGACCGGACACGACCACGAAGTCGCTGGGCCTGACCCAGCCGGCCCTCTCTAGGCCATATATCACGGTACCTGCGGTAGTAGCCAGAGTCGCCGCCTCGAGGCTTATCGATTCCGGGACTCTATGAAGCGTATTTATATGGTTCACCGCATATTCCGCGTAGCCCCCGTTGGCTGTGAAACCGTAATGCCTATGCCCTTTCTCCAAGTCCCCGTAATTAAGGCAGGTCGTATAGAGGCCCCTGATACAGTTCTCGCATATACCACAGCCCTTGTGGGGCTCTACCGCCACCCTGTCGCCGAGCTTCCATCCAAAAGCTCTAGATCCCAGCTTAACGATCGTCCCGGTGAACTCGTGCCCCGGAATGAACTCCCCGTATGGAGGGTGGTTCGGCCAACCATGCGCTACTATCTTGGGGTCCGTGCCGCAGATCGCGCAAGAGTCAACCTTGACTAGTACTTCCTGCCCTTCTGGAACAGGGACTGGCCTTTCGGTGACCCTGAGGTCTCCCTCGCCGTACAGTACGGCAGCTTTCATGCTCTTCGGTAAATCGTACATGGCTTATTCCTCCTAGAGCTTTTCCGGTGTAAGGAGCACTTTTATCGCTTCGCCCCTCTTCGCCAGCTCGAACCCTTCGTGCCAGTCCTCGAGCGGAAGTACGTGGGTTATCAGCGGATTCACATCCAGCCTTCCGGTAGCCATCATCTGAAGCGCCCTTTTCCAGCTCGTATACTTCGAGCTAAAATTGAATACCACGTCCACTCCCTTGTAGATGAGCGCCTTCCACGGTACTTCCACCATATCGGTCGGAGGAACGCCCACGGCGCAGAACCTACCATGGATTCTGACCATCTCGAAGCCCTGCAGCAGCGCAGGCTGGGCACCAGCGAAGTCCACGACGAGGTCCGCACCAGTGCCGTTGGTGAGCTCCCTGACGAGAGCGACAGGATCCTGCCTTTGGACGTTCACCACATGGTCGATCCCAAGCTTCCTCGCCGCGGGAAGCCTGGCACCTTCGTCTTTCTCTGTGCCTGTGATGAGGCTGGCAGACGCACCGACCGCCTTAGCGAGCTGGGCCGCTATTAGCCCCAGCGGGCCGCAGCCAAGGACGGCGACGAAATCGCCAGGTTCCACCTTGGTGCGTTCGAGCACCGCGTTGACCGCGACTGCCACTGGTTCCGTAACCGCTGCCTCCTTGAAACTCACGTTGTCGGGTATCCTATGCAGGAGCCATGCCGGCATCTTGACGTACTCTGCGAAGGCACCGTCGATTCCCCATCCCGGGGCGCGCTTACTTTTGCACACGTACCATTCGCCCGTCCTGCACAAAGAGCATACGCCGCACTTCTTCGTGTGCAGCTCCGACACCACCCTGTCTCCTTCTTTCCAGCCCTCGACCGCCTTACCGACCTCTACGATCTCGCCGGAGAACTCGTGTCCTGTTATCACCGGGGGGTAGTAGGGATGCTCATCGGCCAATATCTTAAGATCACTGCCGCAAATTCCGGTGTATTTGACTTTAATGAGTACCTCGTCAGCTTCTATCGTGGGGACGGGCACGTCCCTTATCTCCATGTTATCCTTGCCCTGCGCGTACTTTACAAGGGCTTTCATGCACCATTCCTCCTTGTTGCCGTCATTCCTTGAAGCTTATCTGCACCTTGCCCGCAACCGACCTTCCAAGGCCGAGCTCGAACGCCTTTACCGCTTCCTTGTAGCCTACTTTACCGCCGACCAGCGTGTTTACTTCTTCCGGATTAGAAGAAATGAGGCCGATGGCGTCCTCAAAATTGCCCGTGCCTCCTATGCTTCCCAACACCGTAAGAGCCTTTACGGTTATGAGCTTAAGCTCGTATTCGGTTTTTGGTAAAAACCCCAGAAGAACCACGACGCCCATCGGCTTTACCTCGGCGAGGGCACGTTCGACCGCACCTGGGGCACCTGTTGTCTCTACCACGATGTCCCATAAAGCGTCCGAATAGAGAGACGCGTAGTCCTCGCCGCCGATTCGCTCGATCTTCCCTACCGGTGTAGCTCCCACTTTAATCATCGCGGCGCGCCTTGTTTCTATTAGGTCGTCACCGTATACACCCGCCGCACCGTAAAGGTTCCTCAAGGCAAGCATCACGCCCAATCCTATGGGCCCCGCGCCCAATACCAAGGCTTTTGCCCTACTCATGTTATCTAGCCCTATCGTGGCTGCCGCCCTCTTAGCGGCCCTTGCTGCCACCGCGAGCGGCTCCGCCAACGACAGAAGGTCCATCCTCACATGGGCGGGAGCCTTGTAGACATACTTCTTGTCCAGTGTGATGAACTGCCTTGAGGCTCCGTCCATCGTGATGCCGTATTTCTCTATATGCGCGCAGAGGTTCTTGTCCACGGCGCAGAGCTTGCACTCGGAGCAAAAGTGGGAGCAGTCGCCCGTGACGGGATCTCCCGCCGTAAACCGGCCCCCTTTGCCATCGCCGTCTTCGACCACCCTTCCGGCCCACTCGTGGCCGAAATACATGGGATACTTGTGCGGACCGTTATAGGTCCCCTTATATAGATGAAGGTCCGATCCGCATAGACCGACGTTGTCGACTTCAATAAGGACCTCTCCCGGTCCTGGCTTTACCATATCCGACTTAGTTATCTCGAGCTTAAGCGGTTCTTTTAGAAGCAAGCCCTTCATGTGGCACCTTTCCCTTCCCTGAAGAAGGGGGCGGGACGAATCCCGCCCCGGTAGATTGATCCCTATTTTACGTAATTGGCTATGTTGCTCGAATCCACGACGTTCGTCTGGATTACGACCCTGGCGGGCAGCTTCTCGCCGTTCAGGAACTTTACGGCGGCCTTTACGCCCTCGTAACCTTGCTGGTAGGAGCGCTTGTCACAGCTGATGGTCATCTTGCCTGCGGCTATCGCCTTTACGGCGTCAGCGTTGGCATCGAGTCCGGAGACGAGGATCTTGCCGGTCTTGCCGATTGCGTCGATTGCCTCTACTGCGCCAAGGGCCATCTCGTCATTTGCGGCCAGCACCGCCGATACGTTGGGGAAGCGCTGCAGTAGGTTCTCCATAACCTTCATGGCCTCGGCCCTTTGGAATTTGGCCGTCTGAGATGCAACTATCTCGATACCGGGATACTTCTTGAGGGCCGCTTTGGTACCCGCGTCGAGGTCGATCGCGCTTTGCGCGCCGGGTACGCCTTCGAGGACTATAACGGTGCCCTTACCGTTCAACTTGGCGCCCATGGCCTCTGCCACCATGAAAGCAGCATCATAGTTCTCGACGGCGACGAACGTTTCGCACTTGCCGCCGTTTGCCTTTGTGTTCACGTTGATGACGGGAATGCCCGCCTTGTTGGCCTTCTCGATCGCGGGGATTATACCGTTGGAGTCAGAGGGTACAACGACTATGGCGTCCACTTTCTGAATGATGGCGTCCTCTATGGCCTTGACCTGCTCTTCGTTGTTGTCCGCCTTGAGGGGAGCCAGTGTCTTGATGTTGATGCCCAGTTCCTTAGCCGCCGCTTCGCCACCGCGCTGCATATCGAGCCAGACCGGATTGACGAAGTTCTTGAGGACCAGGACGACGTTGTAGGTCTTTGCACCCGCTACCGACATCATGCCCATGGTGAGCATGGCTGCCAGTATCACTACCGCTGCGATGCGCTTCAGTGTCATTGTTATTCCTCCTCGTTTTTTTGTTCGGGCTTATGTCTTTCCTCGCAGAAGAGGATCCGCCCCTAATTCACCGCCACTTGCGGTCCTTAATCGTTTCCTAGCTTCTTGCTTATGCGCTCTAGCATTATCGCGAAGATAATCACACTGCCGAATACCGCCGACTGCCATAGAGATGAAACCCCGAGCAGGTTCATGCCGTTTGACAGCAAGGTGAGTATGAAAGCCCCGGTGAGGGTGCGTGATATGCCTCCCTCACCACCGGTGAACGGGGTGCCACCGATGAGCGTCGCCGCTATGGCCTCCAGTGCGAAGGATTCTCCGATCCCTGGCTCCGCCGCGTTGAGCCTGGAGATGTACATTAGCGCGCCTAGACCGACCAAGAACCCCGCCATGGTGTAGAGGCCAATCACTACCCTGTCGGTTTTGACGCCGGATAAGAACGCCGCTTCCTTGTTCGCGCCGGTAGCGTAGACGTTGCGCCCGATCTTGGTCATGTGAAGTACCACGTACAGCACCGTGAACGCGATGGTCATGACCCAGATTGGAGTCGGAACTCCGAGCATGTACCCAGCCCCCAGGAACCTGAACGTCTTAGGGAAGCCGTAGACTATGTTGCCTCCCATGAACACGAGGGCGAGACCCCTGGTCATCCAGCTCATCCCATAGGTGGCTATGAACGGGGGCAGCTTGATTTTGGCGACCATGAGGCCGTTTAGGAAACCGCACGCCGAAGCGACGCCGAGGCAGATGATCGTCCCTATGACGATGGTGGACGGTTCCTTAAGATAGGACGCCGCTAGGCAGCTGGACAGTGCGAGCACTGAGCCGATCGAAAGATCGATGCCCCCTACTAGGATGACAAGAGTCATGGCGAAGCCCAGCACTGCCAGAAGTGCCGTCTGCCTGACGACGTTGATGAGGTTCGAACCGGTCAAGAAGACCGGTGAGGCCAGCGTAAGGCCCACGAAAAGCGCCGCTATGATTAAAAGCCTTGAGTATTTTAGTATTTGCGCAGCCAAGCGCATTCGACGACCTCCTTTGCCGACCTAACGTTTTGAGTGCGTAATGACGTCGACTATGATCGCTCCCGTAATCATGGCCCCTATTATCGTCAGCTGCCACGGGGACGACAGGCCGACCAGGTTAAGCCCGTTCTTTAGTATCGAGATTATGAAAGCTCCTAGAAAGGTGCCCTTTACACCGCCGCGCCCTCCTGTTATCGGAGTGCCGCCGATTATAACGGCGGCTATGGAGTCGAATTCATATCCCATGCCGGCGGTGGGATTCGCCGAGTTCATCCTCGAGGTAAGGACTATACCAGCGACAGCGGCCAGCAATCCCGTCAGCACGAACACTGAAAGCTTCATCTTGCTTGAGTTTATACCCGAGTACCTTGCTACTTGCTCGCTCCCTCCTATGGCGTACATGTTCGAGCCGAACCTGGTACGGTAGAGCACGAACGCTATGATCGCGAAGGTCGCTGCTGCGATCAGCACTGGAACGGGTATTCCGATAATAGTAGAATCACCGATGTTCCTGAACGCCCTGCTGAAGCCCGATACGGACGACCCTTGGGTTACAACCAGGGCGATCCCCTGGGATATGCCCATCATGCCGAAAGTCGCAATCCAGTGATGAAAGCCCCAGCTCGATACAAGATACCCCGTGAACGCGCCGCACAGGGAGCCGGCGGCAAGCCCGGCGAGTATGGCCAATATCGGCGGAAGGCCTGCCTTAAGCGCAAGCGCCGTAATTACTCCTGCGAGCGTCATGACGCCTCCGATCGAAAGGTCTATCATGCCCGAAAGGATAGCGAGCGTCATGCCCAATGCCGCTATGAAGAGGACCGAGCCCTGCAGAGCGATGTTCGCGAAGTTGGCGAGGGAGAAGAAGCCTTTTGCAGTGAACGAGAACACGCCGACGACGGCTATGATTGCAATGAGCACCCCCGATACCCTGAACCTGGGCCTGCCGGCGGTCCTTTCTATGTCGCGCCGTTTCATTGGACCACCTCTTTCCCCATCGCAAGGCCCAGGATGAGCTCCTGGTTCGCGTCGGTCTGCATTACTTCTCCTGTAATCCTTCCTTCATGCATTACATAGATACGGTCGCATACGCTTATGATCTCGGGCAGCTCGGACGATATCATGAGGATTCCGACGCCATCTTTGACCAGGTCTCCCATTATCTTGTAGATCTCCTGCTTTGCACCGACGTCTATTCCCCGTGTGGGTTCGTCGAATATCAAGACCCGCGAACCAGAGGCGAGCCATTTTGCGATCACTACCTTCTGCTGCGTGCCTCCTGAGAGGAACTTGGCGAGTTTCTGCACGGAAGGCGTCGAGACCCTGAGCTCGTCAACGTATCTCTTTGCGACCTTCTTCTCTTTGGGGCCGTTTATGAAGGGACCTGTGGATACCTTGTCCAGGGATGCTTGGACTATGTTGTCCTTCACGGACATTATGAGGGCGAGGCCCTGCTCTTTCCTGTCCTCTGGGACGAAGCCGACTCCTTTTGACACCATGGTGCCAGGGTTTCCCGCCTTTATCTCCTTGCCGAAGAGACTTATCTTCCCCTTATCCTTGGGATCGGCGCCGAATATCGCCCTTGCGACCTCGGTCCTGCCTGCCCCCACCAAGCCAGAGATACCGACTATCTCACCTTCCCTTACGTACAACGAGATGTCCTCGAACTTACCACCAGAGCTGAGGCCGTCTACCCTCAGGACTTCTTTCCCCAGCTCCACAGGCGGTTTTTCGAAGCGCTTCTCAATGCGTCTGCCGACCATCATCGCCACAAGCTCATCCATCGTAATGCTGGAAGGGTCTTCGACCGTGGCGACGAACAGCCCATCTCTTAGGACCGTTATCCTGTCTGCTATACGGAATATCTCTTCCATCCGGTGGGATATATAGACTATCGAAACGCCCTTGTTGGTGAGGCTTGCGATCGTAGCGAAGAGCTGTTCGATCTCCCTGGTGGTAAGCGTGGCCGTCGGTTCGTCCATTATAAGCACCTTCGCGTTCATGGAGAGCGCCTTCGCCACTTCCACCATCTGCCGTTGCGCCACACCGAGCTCCTTGACGAGCGTCTTCGTGTCCAAGTTCAGACCTAGCGACAAGAGCAGACTCTTGGCCTCTTTGTGCATTCGCTCCTCGTCGAGCACCTTCAGCGGGCCCTTCACGGGTTCTCTTCCCAAGAATATGTTTTGCGCCACGTTCCTGAACGGCAGTAGGTTGAACTCTTGGTGGATCATGCTGATACCGAGCCCTTCGGCATGTTTGGTATCCTTCACTTCCACGTCCACCCCGCAAAGGTTTATCTTTCCGTTGTCCTTCCCGTAGACTCCGCATAAGATCTTCATCAGGGTAGATTTACCGGCGCCGTTCTCGCCTACGAGCACGTGCACCTCACCCTCATTGAGGTCGAAGCAGACCTTGTTGAGGGCGATCATCCCAGGGAAGGTCTTTGTGATGTCGCACATCCTGAGGATACATTTCCCGTCCAATTGAACGCCTCCCATGACTACAGTCCGAATCTCCTGTAGAGATGTTCGCGAATGCTCTCTATATGCTCTGCCATCGCTTTTTCCGCCCCTTCGGGGTCCTTTGATGAGATGGCCTGGAATATTCGCCTATGATGACCGAGCGATTCTTTCGCCTGTTCCACGTCCCCAACCGAGAGGTAGGTCAGCCTGCTGATCTGGTTACCCAAGGATTTCAGTATCGCTTCGAGCCTTAAGTTTCCGCTGCAGGCAAGTATTATTGAGTGCATACCAAGGTCGTTTGTAAGATAGCCCAGATAATCGGAGTTTTTCAGGCTTTCCTCCATCGCGGATATCCTATCGCCTATCCTACCGATGTCGTCCGGAGTGGCATTGTCCGTACACAACCTCGCGGCCAGGGTCTCTAGTCGGGACCTGATCTGGATAATCTCCTTCACGTCCATGATGCTGATGTCAGCGACTTCAGCTTCCCTGTTCGGGACAAGCTTCACCAGGCCGTCCATAGCAAGGAGTTTGAAGGCCTCCCTGACGGGCGTCCTGCTCACGCCGAGGCTCTCTGCAAGTTGCCTTTCCAGGAGCGGCTCTCCTGGCTTGAGTGTGTTATCCATGATCGCTTTCTTGAGGGTCTGATACACTTGCACGCTGAGATTAGGTTTGCGCTGCGGAAGGTTGTCGTTCTTCAGGTTCATGCTGAACACGTCCTTAATCGTTCTGGGCGCGGCATCTAAACGTACCGCGCCCAAAAGCGTCAACTATCAATATGGGGGCCAGGCTATTACGTAGATGTGCTTTCCGCCCTTGAGGGGCCCTCTGAGGTAGTCCTCAAGCTCCTCGGCAGTAAAGCGATTTGTCGTCATGTCCGCCGGCGGTAGGGTGCCCGCTGGGAATTTCTCAAGTATGTCGTTGACAAGCTTCTCAGTATAGTCAAGAAGAGCGTTAACGGCGGGACGAACCTTCTCGACGTCGGCCAACGTTGCCTTTCCGACAACGCCTTCGGGGTTGCCCTTTATCTCGATCGTGCCTGCGCCCACATGCGCATACCATGGTATCGGCCTCTGGTATATGTTGCCTGCCGAATCAACGTGCCCCTTGGGCAGGAAGCCATGGAACTCCGTATCTACGGCGTCTTCCATCTTTATCATCTCGGGGAACAGCGCTAAGGACATCGAAGTCTCGGTCTCGTCCGCATGCACGAAAGGCGTCTCGAGCACCCCTCCGTGCTCTTTGTCCTTTAGGTAGTCGGGGATGGCGTAGAACCAGTTGAGGTTCACGAGCACGCTCGGTAACTGGAAGCGGCGCGCGAAGCGATGGAGGGCGGTCGGTATGACATACTCCTGTCCGTGCCCGTTGAGCAGTATCTGCTTCCTGAATCCCATATTCCAGAAACCCGCGATTATGGAGCTAAGATAGGCGGTGAAAGTGTCTTCGTCCACCGGTATGGTACCCGGCATGCCGATGTGGTGGTAGGGATGGGTCCCGAACCAGACGGGCTGAGAGACCGTACAGCCGGTACTCTTGGCTACTTGCTCAGCCATCCTGGTGACGAGGAATGTGTCCTCTCCGTAACATGCGTGGGGGCCATGGGCCTCAGTGCTTCCGACCGGGATTATGATCACGTCGTTCTTCTTGAGCCTTTCCTGAACTTCCTTTCCGGTCATGTTCTGGAAGTAGATTCCGTCGGCAAGGTCGAGGTGTCCGCCAGTTGGTGGTATCTGCCACTTAGACAAATCCGATTCCTCCTTATATGTTAATATGAGTGCTCTTTCAACTGGTGCTCCGATGGTATACTTTTGGTATACCAATATAATTATTCTATGTTCCTACGAGAAATCCTTCAAGATGTCATTAAAAAAGAAGAATGGTCACGAATTAGGAAAAAGTCAGGTTTATAGGTAAGATATAGTAAGCACACTACGGAGGTAATAGCATGACGGATTTCATCGATATCATAGAGGCTTTAGGCGCATACCCTGGCATCGAGGATGCCAGCACCTTCGGATCATACGTCAAGGGCCGCAACGTCTACAAGGACTCGTTGTTGCTTGCCGACGGGATCCTATTCATGGTCAACAAGACCGACCCGTTCACGAAAGAGCTGGTTGCAATAACCGATGAGCCGCACCTTCTGGCCGGACTTGCCACGAACACCTCCATCCACACGGGGAAGCACATGATGGCAAGATGCCCCATGAACGTAGCAAACGCCTACTGGTTCATGGCCAGGTACAAGAACCTGGGCCCTAAGTCGATGAAGGATCATCCGGTGAGCGTGGGGCTCGGCGACAGGCTCGGGCTCGTCACCCCCGGGCACGTGGCTTCAGTAAGGAAGACGTCAGCCTTCCCCGTCTTCGCCCAGCAGTCGATAAGGGAGCTGAACCTGACCGGAAGGACGTTCAAGGACGTTCTTGCGGACGCCTTCTGGGGGGCATTCAGGGCGGGATGGCGAGAAGGCTTCGGTGCCGACGGCGACCACCTGAAGACGGAAGAAGAGGTGAAATACGCTCTCGACAGCGGCTTTTCCATGATCACGCTGGATTGCTCGAACCACATCGGATCGGAGCGCATAGGTGGAGTACGGGCGAAGCCTTTGTCGATAAAGGCGGGCGGGACGTACAAGCTGACGGACGGCACGGTTATGGCATTCAGCGATAATGAGATAAGAAACTACACCGCCATATACCAAAACGCGATAGAGTTCACATCGGCGATCTATCACGACCTGCTCGTCGGATGCGGCAGGAAGGTGGACTTCGAGCTGTCGATAGACGAGACCGGGACGCCTACGGACCCGAAGGCGCACTACTTCGTGGCGAAGCAGCTGGTGGACGAAGGCGTGCCTCTTACCAGCCTGGCGCCGAGGTTCATAGGCGAGTTCCAGAAGGGCATCGACTATATCGGAGACATAGCCAGGTTCAGGGAGGATTTCGTGCTGCACCAGGCGATAGCGGACACCTTCGGCTACAAGCTGAGCGTGCATTCAGGAAGTGACAAGTTCTCCATCTACCCCTCGGTGGCAGAGCTGTCCAAGGGTCGCTTCCATCTGAAGACCGCCGGCACGAACTGGCTCGAGGCGCTAAGGGTGGTCATGTCGGCCAACCCCGAGCTTTTCGCGCAGATGTACTCCTACGCCAAGGAGCACCTTGACGAGGCGAAGGCCTACTATAAGGTTGACGTGGACAAGGCGTACGTGCCGGACGCGATAGGCATCGGCTCATTCGACAGGCCCAACGTACGCCAGATGATGCACATCACGTACGGCCTGCTCCTAAGCGCCAAGACGGCGGCGGGCGAGCCTCTGTTCCGCACGAGGCTGTATCGCTGCCTGAGGGAGAACGAGGACCTTCTGGGAAGGACCGTCGAGGGCCACATAGACAACCACCTGAAAGCGCTCGGGCTCATCAAGTCATAAACGCCAAGGCGTGGCAAGGATAAGTGGATATGTTGAAGGGCAGGCCGTTTATGATGCGGCCTGCTCTTCAGCATAAATCAACTCTCACTTTTCTTATCTTGACGTTCTACCTATCGCTCTTTATGAGCTGGGTACTAAATCGCCCTTGTACTTCACCTCGAAAACCTTGAAGACGTCCATATCCATGTCGGAACCCATCTCGTAGAAGGTACCGATATGCGGGCACAGCCAGTCTAGGTAGTAACCCTCTATGGCGAAACCGTCCCCCAGTGCGTAACCGTTCAGCTCGAAAGTGATGAAGCTGCCCGTCTTCTTCACCACGAAGGTGTTCGCGCCCGGATAGTTCAGGACCTCGTCCATGGGCTTCGGCGGTACGATGTTTGTGGAATAGCCGTCTAGGACCTGTGTCAGCCTAAAGTCGCCGGGCTCGTAATTGTAGTCACTTATCGCCAGCGCCCATGACCAATCCGCCAACAGGTAGTTAGCCTGGGAAGCCAGCACGAAATAGACCATACGTGTATATAACAGGTCTTGCTTCATCTCGAAATCGTACGTGACCGTGAAATCACCATTGAACAGATACGGCGCCGCTATCCAGTTGCTCTCGAGTATTATGCCCTCCGATGAAAGCTCGTAGCCTGAATGGCTCGATATCCACGTTCCGTCGGCCCTAGATAGGTCAGGCTCTACGGTAAAATCGAACAAATAGGTCTTCTCCCCACAACCTGACAGGAGAGACACCAACGATACAAGGATCAGTACGGCAGCTAACCTTAAGTACCTCATACCATCACCTCGTGAATAGTATTATATGTGAACTTTGTGAATCCTTCACATATACCGAGGTTCAGCCGCAACGCGGTCCAGACAAATAAAAAACCGGCACGTTCCCTCGATGCAACCACTTTGGCTTCATTGGGGGATCAAGCCGGTCAAGTCCATCCGATCGGATAGAGCATGGCGCCGCTATTCGGCCGAAAGCCTACCTCACCTCATATTTCGCCCTTCCTTCCACATAGGCGTCGTGCCCGTACATGTCGTTCACGACGATAAGCGGGAAGTCCTCGACGAACAGCTCCACTATGGCCTCCGGTCCAAGGTCTTCGTATGCTACGGGCCTCGCTGATTTTATGCACTTCGCGCCCAGCGCGCCCGCTCCTCCAAGGGCGGCGAAGTAGACCGCCTTGTTCTTCACGATCGCATCCTTTACATCCTGCGACCTCTTGCCCTTCCCTATCATGCCCTTGAGGCCCTTCTCCATCAACCTCGGGGCGTAAGTGTCCATCCTGCCGCTTGTGGTCGGCCCCGCCGATCCGATTACGTGCCCCGGTTTCGCCGGGGCCGGGCCTACGTAGAACACCGTGGCCCCGTTCACGTCGAAGGGGAGCTTCTTGCCCTCGTCCAGGAGGGCCATCATCCTCTTGTGGGCGGCGTCGCGCGCCGTGTAGATGTACCCGGTTAGGAGGACGCTGTCCCCTGCTTTCAGGTCGGCCACTGTCTCGTTTGTCAGCGGAGTCACTACCTTCTTGACCATACCGGCACCCTCCTCCCTATATCACTGAGCTCTCGTGGGGGCATACGTGGCAGTTTATGTTCACCGCGACCGGCATGCTGGCTATGTGGCATGCGTAGGTCTCGATGTGCACGGCAAGGGCGGTCGTCGTGCCGCCGAAACCTTGCGGTCCGATGCCGAGCTCGTTTATCTCCTCGAGCAGCTCGTCTTCCATGGCAGCGTAGCGAGGATCGGGGTTGTGGCTTCCCATCGTCCTGGTGAGCGCCTTCTTGGCGAGGAGCGTGACCTTGTCGAACGTGCCTCCTATCCCGACGCCCACGACGATGGGCGGGCAGGGATTGGGGCCTGCCTTGCTTACGGTATCCACTACGAACCTCTTTATGCCCTCGGCGCCGGCCGCGGGCGTGAGCATGGCCAAAGCGCTCATGTTCTCGGCCCCTCCGCCCTTGGGGGCCACCGTGATCGCTATCCTGTCCCCGTCGACTATCCTCGTATGGATTATCGCCGGGGTGTTGTCGTCCGAGTTCTTCCTGTCGAAGACGGGGTCGAAGACCGCGGACTTCCTCAAGTAGCCGTTCTTGTAGCCTCTCCTCACACCCTCGTTTATGGCGTCCTCCAGGCTTCCGTTGATTATGTGGACTTCCTGCCCCACCTCGATGAACACGACCGCAAGGCCGGTGTCCTGGCAGGCCGGCACCTGCTCCTCGCGCGCTATCCTGTGGTTCTTGAGCAGGTTCTCCAGTATCTGCCTGCCCAGAGGCGACTTCTCCTTCGCCATCGCGTCCTCGATCATCTTGAGGTTGTGCTCAGGGAGGTTACAGTTGGCGCTGATGCAAAGCCTCTCTATCTCGTCGGTCACGAGAGAAGCGTCTATCTGCCTTACCTTATGCTCCATCGGCGATGCCCCCTTCTCGTATCAGAGCTCGGGAGGAGGGGCGATGATGCCGTTTTCCATGGCGAGCTTCGTGGCCTTCCTCGACCTTAGGATGAGGTCGGTGGCCGATTTTATAAGCTGCTCGCGGGTGAGCTTGACCTTCGCCACTCCCTGTTCAATGGCCTTGAGCCCGACTGCGGCCGCCTCCATGGGGTAGACTTCCCATTCCTCCATGCTCGGGATTATGTAGTCCTCCCTGAGGCCTTTGAGCTCCGCGTATTTCGCCAGCTCCAAGGCCGCGGCTATGCACATCTCGTCGGTTATCGTAGTGGCCCTTACATCGAGCGCGCCCCTGAAGATCGCGGGGAAGCCTAGCGAGTTGTTGACCTGGTTGGGGAAGTCGGACCTTCCGGTGGCAACGATCCTGGCCCCGGCCTCCTTGGCGACCCACGGCCAGACCTCCGGCACGGGGTTCGCGCACGCGAACACGATCGCATCCTTTGCCATGCCTTGGATCCATTCCTTCTTGATGACGTCGGGCCCTGACTGTGCGAGGGCAATCACGACGTCGGCGCCTTTCATCGCGGCTTCTACGTCGCCCACGAGGCCCATGGCGTTGGTCTTCTCGCACATCTCCCACTTCTCCTTGGCCTTCCCAATGAGCTCGGTGCGGCCCTTGTGGAGCGTGCCCTTCGTGTCGCACATGATGATGTTGCCGGGCGTCGCCCCGGCTTTAATGATCATCCTCGCCGTGCAGATGTTGGCGGCGCCTGCGCCTATGTGGGTGATCCTTACTTCGGAGAGCTTCTTGCCGACGATCTTAAGGGCGTTTACCAGTCCCGCCACGGTGACGGCCGCTGTGCCTTGCTGGTCGTCGTGCCATACAGGTATGTGGCACTCCGCCCTTAGCCTTTCTAATAGATAGAAGCACTTGGGCTGCTCGAAGTCCTCGAGGTTGATGCCGCCGAAAGAAGGCTGAAGCCATTTCACAGCGTTTATGATCTCCTCGGGGTCCTTGGTGTCGAGGCAGATGGGGAACGCGTCCACGCCGCCGAGGTATTTGAACAGCATGGCCTTGCCCTCCATGACGGGAAGGCCCGCCTCGGGTCCGATGTCTCCGAGGCCCAGCACGCGGGTACCGTCAGAGATGACGGCAACCGTGTTCCACTTCAGGGTGTGCTCGTAAGCCAGGTCCTTATTAGCCTGTATCGCCTTGCACGACGCCGCGACGCCTGGTGTGTACCATATCGCGAAGTCGCTCATATCCCTTACGACCGCCTTGGGCATTATCTCTATCTTCCCGCGGTAATAGGGATGCATTTTCATTGCGTCCGCGGCTGGTTTGGCCGCCTTGGAGATAAGCTCCTTGGTGTCTTTTTCCATGCTCCATCTTCTCCTTTTCTAGGTTGGAAAAATGGTATCTATGTCCTCTGTTTCTGCTATACCCAGTATCCTATCGGCGAGCGCGTCGAGTTCGTCCGTGGGTAGCACTCCGTCCGCCAGGTCTTTGAATTTCTCCGACAGCTCGTTTACTGTGACAGGTTTCTCAGGGTCTCCCTTTGCGTAAAGGGTGGATGCCGTAAGCACTCTCCTGTCATCCATCCTAGCTTCTATGACTGCGCCCCACTTCGCAGGATACTCAGCCTCCAGACTTTCGTCTATCGATATTGTAGTCTTTTCCCACAGCTTCTTCACATCCGTCGCGGACTCTATGTTGCTAGCCTCGAAGTCCTCTATGTGGACCTTCCCCCTTGCCAGGGCGGTGGCCACGCAATAGGCGGAATCGAACTTCGCCTCGTGCGAAGCTTTCGGATAGCGGCCGAACCCACCAGCCACGTCCTTCGCCGTCCTGTACGTCCTGATTTTGACGGCCGATACTTCCTCGGGTCTGAACCCGTCTTTCCTTGAGATCTCCAGGGCCACGTCAATCTGCGGATGGGAGTGCCTGCAGGATGCGTACGGCTTTATGGAGACATCCATGAGCTGCCATCTCTCCCCGAGTCCTTCCGTCAGCGCGCTCGGCTTCGCGTCTAAGGACGTAGCCGCTAGGAAGCCCTTCCTGCCCTCCAGTATATTGTCCGGCCCGGTGAAGCCGTTCTTAGCCGCAAGGGCCGCGAGCAGCCCGTTCATCGCTGCCTTGCCAGAATGTAGGGGTTTGGTCATGGCTCCGTCATCCAGGAACTGCCACAGCCCTGCAGCCTGCGAGCCTGCGTTCCCTAGAGCCCAGGCCATCTGCTCAGGGGTGAGTCCCAGTAGGTAGCCCACCGCCGCGCATGCGCCGAAAGTCGCGCAGGTCCCGGTGGTATGCCATCTAGTGTAGTGTGTCGCCCCCGCGGCCGTGCCCACCCTTATACCTACTTCGTATCCGACCGCAATAGAAGTAAGGAACTTGCGCCCGTCGACGCCCAGCTTCTGACCAACCGCAAGGGTGGCTGGTATAACTACTGTTCCGGGATGGAAAACCGCCCCTCTGTGGACATCGTCCATCTCCATTATGTGGCCGTTGAATCCGTTCTGGAACGCAGCCCACAGCTCTGAAGTCCTATCCAGGCTGCCGTTAAGTATCGTACACGGGCCTATTGGGGGAGCGTTTTCGCGAACAATCCCGTACAGCATCCCGGCCTGGGGCCGAACCGAGCCCGCGAGCGCAGCTCCGGCCCAATCGAGTACGAACTCGGCGCTTTTGGCTAACACATCGTCACCGATGACGAAACCGTCCACGCCAGTAGCCCATCTGGCAAGCGTCTTGGTGTAATCCATCGTAATCCTCCCGATTTTATCCATCAGGCGATTTTGTTTTCTGTCGCGCCAGCTATTCTCCTTCTTATCACACCGTTAGTTCCTGGGTCTTGTGCGACAACCCCTCCACACCTTTATAAGTGATATCCAGGTGCCTTTCCCTGAGCATTGCGGCCTTCGTGGCGTCCTTTTCCTCTATCGCTTTCAATATAGCCGCATGCTCGCGCAATGCGCTCTGCGGCCTGTCCGGGACACTCAACGAAGCTTCCCTCGTCTCATTGATTAGGTCTTGGAAAAGCATGAGCATACGGAATAGGAGCTTATTCTTCGTCGCCATCATCACCCCCCTATGGAAATCCAGCGAGCTTTCCACGGGAAGCCGTCTGCTCCTTATTTCTTCTTCCATCTGGCGCACGGCCGTCCTTAGGCGGTCGAGGTCGGCCTCCGTCCTCTTAAACTTGCGATTTTCACAGCTGCCACTTCCAATACGGCTTGGGCTTCTGTGACTTCGACCCTCGTGTCCTTCTTAGATTCGACCAGCATATCTATCGTCTCCAGCAACCTGCTCTTCTCTAGGCCCTTCACCACAGCCCCCTTGCCGTATCCTGTCTCTATGATACCCAAAATCCTTAGCATACCGAGCGTCTCCCTGACAGGAACCCTGCTTACGCCGAGTGTGCTGGCAAGCTCCCTTTCCGCTGGCAGCTTGTCATTCGACTTAACCTGCCTTCGCTTATCTCCCGCCTTATCTGTTCGGCATCTGCTCATAAAGCGGTACTTTCTTTATTTGTCTGAGCGATATGCCCATTGCGGCCTCCGGATTCGATTTCCACTTATAACTTCACACTGGCAGTCTAGTATCCAAGGATCTTCCGTGCCTTCTCCATTATCATGTCGTAGATGCTGAGGCCATGGCTGTCCATCGCGACCACGAGAGGGCCCCAATCCGCCACTTCGAAGTCCCACACCGCTTCTGGTATCCCCATGTCCAGCCAGCCGACGAACTTCAGGGAGATGAAGGCCCCCGCGTGTTTAACGGCGCAACCGGGAGCGGCAGCCAAGTACACGGCGCCCCAGTCCTTGAACGTGCTCAGTGACGATTGCCCCATGCCCCCCTTGCCAACCAAAACCCTTACGCCGAGCTTGGGTATTATGTCGCAGTGAGGTTCCATCCTCATGCTCGTTGTGGGACCTATGGCCATGAGCTTCCACACGCCGCCTTCTTTCACCATCACCGGCCCAGCGTGAAAAAGGACCCCTCCTTCGCGCATGGGTGGCTCAGGGACGGGTTCGCCTTTCTCCAGCAGCGACCTTGCCCTTAGGTGGGCCATGTCCCTCGCCGTGAACACTTCCCCGGTGAGGTATACGATGTCACCTACATGTAGTTTCCTGACGTCCTCTTCCGTAAGGGGGACCGTCAACCTGTACTCGGCCATTATCTATCGCACCTCCAGAAGAGCCTCTCTATCCTACCGTCATCATAGACCCTTACCCCTGCCCTCCTAGCCACCCAGCAATGGAAGTTCACGGCAACGGGGGCTATTGCGGTGTGTGTGTACGCCATGAGGACCTTCACCCCAAGGGCGGTCGTCCTCCCACCGGTCCCGCCGGGGCCTATGCCGGTGCTGTTTATGCTCTCCAGCAGCTCTTCCTCTAGCTCGGCCAGCATGGGGTCTGGATTTGTGTCGTCCCATTCCCTCACGCTGACGGCCCTCCTGCTCAGTCTAGCGGCCACATCCATCTGGCCTCCTATGCCGACTCCTATTGCACCCGGCGGGCATGGTATGCCCTTCGCCTCCACGACCTGGCCAACGACAAACTTTTTGAGGCCCTCGAGGTCCTCGCCAAGCGTGCTTGATGTGAAAGTCTTGTATGCGTTCATGAGCTCTGCTCCGCACGCTTTGAAGCTAACTATGAGCTCCACGTAGTCGGCCTCTGGCCTGTAGTCGTATTCGAAGTTCGGCACCCCTGGCCCAGTGCTATCTTCAGTATTCTTTCTTGTGAGGGGGTGTACTATGCTCGGTCTTATGAATCCATCCGCTACCATCTTGGGGATTATTTCTTTGAAGATGGTGGTAAAATCGGGCATCACGCTGTTTTTTCCGAACGTTATGTAAACCGCGGGGAAGCCAGGAGACTGGCACACCGGCTTGTCCAGCTCCTCAGCCAGTTCGATGTTCTCTATCATCGAGCCGAGCATGCTCTTCGCTACCGGTCCATCCTCTCTTGCCTCCGCCTTTCTGAGGAGCCTCTCGGCATCGGGGGCGATGCCTGTGCAAGAGTGGTGTACCACCTGCTCGATAAGGTCCTGCCAGTCAGGGCCTTTAGAGATTGTGCTCAATCTTTTCCCCTCCTTCATGATCACCCGCCGGTCGACTTATGTTTCCTGGTATATCGTCATAAGGTATACCAACACTAAGGCATGCCTCCGGACGCCCCCAGGACGTCCGCTGTGCATGCCGTACCTCGTTCTTCTGCTGGGTAGATAGTATAATGCGCCAGCTTTTCCGCCGACACCGTCCAAAGAGCCTACTCGGTCATCTTGCCTATCGCTTCGGGAATCAGAAGCTCGCAGCCCGTGGCCGCCTTAACCTGCTCGAGGCTGTACTCGTCGTTGATCTCCTTGAGCAACAGGCCTTCGGGAGTGACCTCGAACACTCCCATCTCGGTGATTATAAGGTCTACGCACTTTTCCGCGGTCAGCGGCAGCGAGCACCTCTCCAATATCTTGGGGGTGCCCTTGTTGGTGTGCTCCATCACCACAATCACCCTCCTGGCGCCAGCGGCCAGGTCCATCGCCCCGCCCATGCCGGGTACTTTCTTGCCGGGTATGATCCAGTTGGCCAGATTGCCTTCCCTATCGACCTCTATGGCCCCAAGGAAAGATGCATCTACGTGGCCTCCCCTTATTATGCCGAACGATGTGGCGCTATCGATGAACGCACCGCCCGCCATGCACTTCGCGGGTTTGCCGCCGGCGTCCACGACAAAGGCCTGCTGTTGCTGGCCAGCATCCAGGGCAGGGCCCATGCCTATGATGCCGTTCTCAGAATGAAGAATCACCCTCACACCCGGGGGAAGGAAACCTGGGATCAGCGTAGGCAGGCCTATGCCGAGGTTTACTACGTCCCCGTCCTTTAGCTCCTTCGCCGCCCGTCCGGCGATTACGCTCTTCAGCTGCTCCTTGTCCATCACCAAGCGCCACCTTTGACGATATAGTCGATGAATATGCCAGGAGTGACGACATTTTCGGGTTCGATGCAGCCGTCTTCCACCAATGTGTCGGCCTCTACTATGACGGTATCGGCGGCTGTCGCCATGAGAGGGTTAAAATTCCTCGTGCTGCCTTTATACCATATATTCCCAGTATGGTCCACCTGGTAGCCACTGATGATGGCGAAATCCGCCCTTATGGGTTTCTCTAGGAGGAACCTCTTGCCATCAACGTCTACGACCTGCCGGCCCTCAGCTGCCATGGTCCCTATGCCAGTAGGCGTAAGGACCCCTCCCGTTCCGTTGCCTCCCGCCCTTATCTGCTCCGCCATCGTACCCTGGGGAATCAATCGCACCTCCAACCCGCCTGAGGCCATCAAGGCTGCGACTTCAGGATTAAGTCCGACATGCGTAGCGTTCAACGTCTTAACGAGGCCTGCGGTTATGAGCCTGGCGACTCCGTGACCCGGCCATCCTGCATCGTTGCAGTAGACCGTAAGTCCTCTCACGCCCTTAGTAACGATGGCATCAATAAGCCGATGAGGGCTGCCGCATCCCATGAACCCGCCTACCATCACCGAAGCGCCATCTGGTATCATTCTTGCAGCCTGTTCCAAGGATAGGAGCTTAGCCATGGGAACACCCCCGAAGGATGGTACTAGTCCACGAAACCTCTTAGGCTTCCGAGCCCTTCTACTTCCATCTCGACGCAGTCGCCCTTCCTTAACCAAGGTACGCTGCCCGGTTCGTACTCAAGTATGCAGCCTCCGCCTATGGTGCCTGAGCCGAGCAGCTCCCCTGGAAATAGATCCACGTCCTCAGAAGCGCGTGCTATCATCGACGCGAAATCGTGGTGTATGGTCTTAAGGTTGTTATCCCTTAGCTTCTTACCGTTTAGCGTGAGCACCGTCTTCCTGTTATACCTCAAGCCCTCGCCGGCACGATGTGAATCCCATTCGTCCTTAGTGACTAGGAATGGTCCCATCGAAGTAGCGAAATCCTTGCCTTTCGCGGGGCCGAGCATCACTTTCATCTCCTCGCCCTGCAGGTCCCTGGCCGACCAGTCGTTGATTATCGTGTAGCCGAAGATATGGTCCAGGGCCCTTTCCTTCGTTATGTCGCGCCCCTTCTTTCCAATGACGAAGCCCACCTCGAACTCGAAATCGAGCTTGTTGCAGTTCCTGGGTGCTCTTACGGTCGAATCAGGGCCAATCATGACATTAGCGTTCGAGAAGTAGAAGACGGGAATCTGGTAGTAAACAGGATCGACCGTCTGGTTCTTGTTCCTCCTGCAGCTTTCGTGGTGCTCAGAGAAGCCCATGAAGTCCCTAAAACTCACAGGATTCGGAAGGGGGGCCAGAAGCTTGACATCCGCAAGGTCATGGAAGCCAAGGGCCTTCTTTGCTACCCTTTCCGCGCGGGGGAGCATCTCGTCAGACATCCGGATGAAATCCAGCGCGTTGTTGGGTATCGAAGCGTCGGCTTCGTGCAGGTCGACGAGCCCTTCCCCTGTTAACAGTCCAAAACGGGGCTCTTTATCCTCCTTGACGAAAGTGGCGAACTTCATCTGGTTACCTCCCTCGCATCGGGCTGGGCCATCCACGGTACGGGGGAGGAAATGTCCACCCCCGCACCGGTAGGCCGGTTCTTCGTGAATTCTACGTAAAGCTGGCTATTTCACCCTGCCGACTTCCTTGTAGTACCTAAGGGCGCCCGGATGGATCGGTATCTTGGCGCCGTCGACTGAGCGCTCTAGTGTTATGTCCGCCGCGTTGGGATGTATCGCCTTCAGGGCGGCATTGTTCTCCATGACCACTTTTACAAGGCGGTATACTATCTCCTCCGGTACGTCCGCGTTGCAGCATAGCACCGTCCACTGGGCGAACGTGGTGACTACGTAGTCGACTCCGGGGTAGGTGTTCGCGGGGATCTTGACCATATGCTTGTAGGGGTACTTCTCCAGGATCTTCGCTACAGCCGCCTCACCGATGTCCAGGAGCCTAAAGCCCTTGGTCACGGCTAGGTCAGTGAAGTTGGTGGCAGGGGCCGGGGTGCCGTAGGATATGGCATCGAGCGTACCGTCGGAAAGGCCGTTGCAGAGATCTGCGAGGCTGAGCTTCACTATCTTCATGTCAGCTTCGGCCAGACCGTAGGGCGCTATGCCCTGAAGGAAGTAGTCGGTCATAACACCGGTGCCGACGCCGACCTTTTTGCCTTTGAGATCCGCAACTGTCTTGATGCTGGAGTTTTTGGGTACCGCAATGTGCAAGGCCGCGCCCATGCCTCCGTGGCAGAACACGAAGTTGATCTTCTTTGCTGGCAGACCGGCGAAGTCGCCCGTAGCGTTGTATGCCGCTATGGTCACGTCGTTGCCGGCCGGACCGAAGTCAGCGTTGCCAAGCACGAGAGCCCTGGCGTTTTCGGTGCTGCCCGTGGAATTTTCCACAGCGAAGCTGTAGACACCGGGATATGCCTTGTTCAGTAAGTCGGCGACGCCGTTGTATAGGGTCTGGTTATAGGCGCCTAAGGGGCCCGTGGTGAATCTGACGACGGTCTTGGTATAGCCTACTGTGGACAGGACGCCGATGATAAGCAGTACGCTCAGGACCTTGAACAGCTTCATTTACAACACCTCACTCAATATTTGCCTTGGTTGCGATTTTCTGCTGCTGTAATCCGAGGCCGGACTTATACGAGCGGTAGACGAATATCGAGACCATTATTATGATTCCTGCCATGTCGGAGTAGAACTCCGGTACTATGCACCCAATCGCGCCTGCGAATAGCAGGATCCTCTCAAGGAGACTGACCCTCCAACGCACGAAGTACCCTTCCCATCCTGAGGCGAGCATGTACACTCCCAGCAGAGCGGTGAACATCGAGCCGAGTATCGCATACCAGGGGCCCCTGAAAAGAAGGACCTGATTATAGGCGAACATGTATGGCAAAAGGAACGCGCTGAACGCTATCCTGCACGCTACGTAGCCGGTCTTGGTGGCATTGCATCCTGCAAGGCCGGCAGCGGCGTACGAGGCCAGCGCGACTGGCGGAGTTATGGAGGATATGCAGCCGAAGTAGAAGATGAACAAGTGAGCGGCCGTACGGTCGATGCCCATCTTGATTAGCGCAGGCGCGACCAGGACGGCAAGTACGAGATAGGCTGCGGTCGTCGGAACGCCCATGCCCATGATAAGGGAGACCACCATCGTTAGTAATAGTAGTATTATAGTGTGCCCGTTCGACACCTCGATTAGTAGAGACGAGAGCCTGTAGCCCATGCCGGTACCCATGATCACACCGCTTATGATGCCAGCGATGGCGCACGCTATGGTGACCGACGACATGGACCTTGCAGCGCTCACTGGTATCTTAACCAACCTATCGAGGTTAATCCTAGTCCTCTTGTTGACCATGCTGATTGCTAGTGACAGCAGGCACGAATATAAGCCGGCTCTGGAGATCGTAAGCTTGAGCACGCCTAGGGCGATGACCAGGAAGACGATGGGGGCCATGAAGTATATCTGCTTGAGCAGGCTCTTGAAGGAGGGAAGGTGTGAGATGTCGGCCCCCTTGAGGTCGTACTTCCTGGCGTAGATGTCCACCGCGAACATCAAGGACATGTAATAGAGCACGGCGGGTATGAGCGCGGCCTTGGCTATCTGAAAATAGGGGACTCCTAGGAGCTCGGCGATTATGAAAGCGGTCGAGCCCATGATCGGCGGCATCAAGGCGCCGCCTGTCGAGGCCGCAGCTTCCACCGCCGCCGCGAACTCTGGTTCGTAACCGGTCTTCTTCATCATGGGTATCGTGAATGTGCCCGTACCGATGACATTTGCGGTAGGGCTGCCGCTGATTGAGCCGAAAAGCCCGCTCGCGACTACGGCGACCTTCGCCGGACCGCCCCTCATCTTGCCGAAGATGCTGGTGGCTATCTCGGTGAAGTAGTCTCCTACGCCCGTCACTTCCAGGATCGCGCCCAGGAGCACGAACAGATACACATAGGTGGTGCACGCATAGAGCGGTGTGCCGAAGATACCATCCGTAGTCAGGTAGAGCAGGCTTATGAACTTCCTGAAGGTGATGCCTGGATGGTTAAGGAAGCCTGGGAAGTACTGCCCGAAGAAGCCATAGATGATGAAGACAGACGTTACGATGACGAGCGCGCTTCCCATCTTCCTCCACGTAGCAGCTATTATCGCTACTATCAGCATGACGCCGAACACCTTGTCCGAGGTGTAAACCAGCCCGATTCGATGCTGCAGACCGCTGTCTATCGCCGTGACGTAAATGATGCCGGCCATAGAAAGGCCGAGCATCAGCCACATCAGCATCTTCTCCGCCGTAGTCTTCGAGCTCAGTATGGCTTGAAGAAAGAATATCGCCATGACGAAGCCGAGGTGGACGGATTTCTGGCCGATGCCCTGGATTACACCAAACGAGGCAGTGTAGAGATGGAACAACGCAAGGCAGATGGAAAGTGCTATAATGGCGATCTTAATCGGGTTCGCTTTGACATTCTCTGTCATAACCGGATCCCCCAATCGTCTTGTGTTAATCCTCGAATATGCAGAATATGCCCAGTTCCTTCCTCGTGTCTACGTATAGCTTGCCGTTCTTGCAGAACGACGCTAGGCCAGCATCTTCGGCAGCCTCTGCGACGTACTCAAGGTCACACCCTCCGAAGGTGGCGGCTACTGTCGGGAAATGCTGGGTATCCCTAGGTTCAACCCCGAATTCGGCCCTGTAGGCCTCGGCGTCCACCAACCGCACCTCGTCGATGTCCCTGCCGTGGTCCTCCACGTTCTTCATCGCGGCGTTGAGCCTTTCGATACAGTCTACAGCAACACCGAAAACCTCGTCACTCTCACAAAAGAAAGTGATGCTCTTGACTTTCCTAGCCTGGTTCGTATGGATGTATTTACTCTCCTGATTGACGATCAGATTCTTACTGAGCTGGGTGGTAACACCGAACAGGATATCCGTGAAGGGTTCGAGCCCGCGTATGAAGATCGTCTGGTATGATGCTGTCCCGTATACCTTCCCGTATTTGACCCTCTGGCTCGTTGGCTTATTAACCTGTCCCACCCCGGGTATGCCGGCTTCCGTAAGGGCCGTCCTCGCCTTCTCCGCGTCCAGTCCGGCGTTGCTGAGGCGTATGGAATGCACCCTGGGCAGTACACCGGCGGGGATGGAGTTGTCCAGCCATACTATGGGCTTGCCCTCTTCCCTTAGATTTACCTCGACGAGAGTGTTGTCTAGCACGAAGTGCGTCGAGCGGTCCTTGGATGTGTCCCCGGTCACGAATCCCAGGTCTTTGAGCACACGCGAAGCTTCCATCCTTCTGGGTGTGCCTATGCTGAAATGGTCTATACAGAACTTGAGAGTCTTCTCCATCTGCTTCCTCCTTAGCGTACTCAGTAGCGCTCATCATCGATGAGCCTAATCATCAGGCCAAGCCCTTAGCCTTTGCGGCAGAGTAGAGCCTGTCCAGGGCGTCCGATAGAAGCTTTCTGGGGCATGCGAGGTTGATCCTCTGGAAGCACTCGCCCTTTACTCCGAAGGCAGTGTCTGGATCGAAGTAGAGCATGGCGTCGTCTGTAAGGAACACGTCCAGCTCTTTCGGGGCAAGACCGAGAGGGCTCATGTCGAACCAGGCCAGATAGGTCCCTTCCATGTCGTATACCTTAACTTTAGGGAACCTCTCCGCCATGAAAGCCTTCAAGAATTCGTAGTTGCCCTTGACGTACTCGATGAGCTCGTCCAACCAAGCGTCGCCGTATCTATAAGCCGCCTCCGCGGCTACTACGCCGAGCCTGTTTATGTGCAAAAAGCCAAGTACATTCATCTGCTTGGTGAATTTGCTCCTGATCTCCGGGTCAGGGATTATTATGCTCGCGAAGCAAAGGCCCGCCAGGTTGAACGTCTTGGACAGGGAGGTGGTTACTATGCAGTTCTTTGCGTACTTCTCCCCGAGTGATGCAAATACTCTATGGACGAACGGCTTCATGATGAGGTCGTGGTGGATTTCATCGGCGACTATCAGCACTCCGTTCTCTATGCATATGTCGCCCAGCTCTTTGAGCTCCTCTTCGGTCCAGACCCTACCCACAGGGTTGTAGGGACTGCAAAGCATGAGCATCTTTGCCGACTTGGCCTTCTGCCTAAGGTCGTCGAAGTCGAAATAGTACTTGCCATCGACCAGCTTGAGGGGATTCTCTATGACCGTTCTGCCGCAGTGCTGCGTCGCATGGAAGAAGTGGTGGTAGGCGGGCATCTGTACTATGATGCCATCCCCGGGTGCCGTGAACGCGTATATCGCATTGTATAGCGCCGGTACAACCTGCTCGAAGGGGACTATCCATTCCGGGCTCACCTGCCAGTTATGTCTGCGCTTCATCCAGTCGCAACATGCCTGCCTGAAACCATCAGTGAGCCTATGATAACCGAAGACGCCAAAGTCAGCCTCCGCCTTTATGGCGTCGATTATTTCAGGTGCGGTCCTGAACTCCATATCCGCGACGGAGAAAGGAACTATTCCCTTGGGGGGTTTGTTGCCTTTGGAATCTTTCATGATCCTGTACTTGCCGGTACCTCTTATAGCGGGATCCCTATCTACTAAGGTATCGAAATCGTATACCATCTTCTTACCGCTACCCCCTGTCGAAGAATAATCTAGTACTGAACTTGTTTGGAACAAGTATAGTTGTGGAATGCCACAATATCTAACACTATTTATCTGGAGTGGGTTACAATATTTCTATTGTAATAACAAGGGCCATTGAACTGACGGCACGGGACAGGAGGAAGAAGCATGAACTTCACTAATCTTAGGTATTTCTTGGAAGTAGCAAAGGACATGAGCTTTACCTCCGCGGCCAAGAAGCTCTGCGTGTCGCAGCAGAGCCTGAGCAGCCACATATCAAGGTTGGAAGATGAATTCGGGGTGAAGCTTTTTGAGAGGGCACCGAAGTTGAAGCTGACCTACGCCGGCATGAGTGCTATGAGGATGGCCAAGGAGATCGTCGATTTGGAAAGTCAGTTCGTAACGCAGCTCTCGGACATATCCGGCCAGAGGAAAGGTTGCCTTACAATAGGTATCTCCCATATGAGGAGCCTGGTCTTCCTCCCTGAGGTACTGCCCGAGTACAACAGGCTCTACCCAGAAGTCGAGGTGAAGCTCTACATAGACGTCACTAAAAGGCTGTCGGAGAAGCTCCTGGACGGCGACCTTGACATCGTGGTTGGCTTTAATCCCTTCTATAAAGAGATAATGGACAAGGTGGAGTTCAAGGACATACTCCATGAGAGCCTCTGCCTGGTCGTGCCCAACAGGATAATGACCGAGCGGTACGGTGAGGAGTCCGTTAGGAAGGCAGAACAATTTAGCAAAGGTGTGGACCTAAAGGAATTCGCGGATCAGCCCTTCCTTCTGGTGGAAAAAGGCAACAGGATTAGGGAGCTTTCTGATCGCCTGTTAAAGAAGCACGAGATCGATCCAAGGATCATCCTGGAATGCTCGAACCTGGAGACACTACTCCTTCTTTGCATAAAGGGGATGGGAGTGGCTTTCGGCTTCGAATCGGTAGCCCGGATGTACGGTGCTGGCTTCGTCATCTCCATGGACAACAGCGCCGTCATATTCCCCCTAATGGATCAGGAGGTGCAGGGCAAGATCGTTATCGTGCACAACAAGGACCGCTATCTCAGCCTAGCGGCGAGGAACTTCATCGATCTTGCGGAGAGCAAGTACAAACCTCAAGAATAGGCTCGTCCACTAGGGATAATGATGTTCGAAAAGGGGAAGGACCTTGTTGATCCTTCCCCTCGCCTCTTATATGGTTACGTTTTTCGTCATATCGTGAAGATATGCCGTATCATTTCTTCCTTCCGCTCCCGATGTCACTCCTGGTGAACAGGTTGGCGCACTGCACCCTATCGGCAATCCTGTAGGCCTTGCCTGTAGCTTCGTTCACGTCCTTGCCCAGCGCGCTGATCGCAAGGACCCTGCCTCCGGAGGTCGCCAGCCTATAAAGGCAGTCCTGCATTGTGCCCGCGTGGAAGATCACGACGCCCTCTTCTATCTCGTCATCCTTGGGCAGTTCGATCTTGAAGCCCTTGTCGTACATCTCGGGGTAGCCCTTGCTTGCCATCACCACGCACACGGAGGCTCCGTCCTTGAATCTTATGCTCTCCCTTTCCATGCGGCCTTCGCAAGCTTCGAGCATTATCTCAACGAGGTCGTCCTCCATGAGCGGAAGGACCGCCTGCGTCTCCGGGTCGCCGAACCTGCAGTTGTACTCGAGCACCTTAGGGCCCTCTTGAGTGAGCATGAGCCCGGCGTACAGCACTCCCCTGTAATGGAGGCCCTTCTCCGCGAGCTTCTTCAGTACAGGCACCACGGTCAGCTCCGCGAGTTCCTCGGCCTGCCCCATGCTTACGAACGGCGACGGCGCGACTGATCCCATGCCCCCGGTGTTGTGGCCCTTGTCCCCGTCGAGCGCCCTTTTATAGTCCTTGGCGGGCATCAACGGCAGCGCCCTTATACCGTCGCATAGGCACAGAAGGGATGTCTCGACCCCCTCGAGCCTCTCCTCTAGGATGATCCTGCCTCCCGGCTGCATGATCTCCAGCCTCGAAAGGGCCAGGGAGGCTTCCTCCGGCGTCTCGGCGACGACCACGCCCTTGCCTGCCGCCAGGCCGTCGAGCTTGACCACCAGCGGGCCCTCCGCCTTGTCTAGCGCCCGCATCGCCTCCGCCGCGTTTTCGAATATTGACGCCTTCCCAGTGGGGACGCCGGCTTCGATCATCACCTGCTTCGAGAACGCCTTTGATGATTCCAACCTCGCGCATTCCTTGCAGGGTCCGAAGACCTTCCTGCCATCCTTGGCCAGCCTGTCGGTGATGCCAAGCGCCAGGGGCACTTCCGGGCCGACTACCACCAGGTCGGCATCCACCATGCCGGCAAGGCCGGCCAGACCCTCTATGTCGTCCGCCTTGATCTCGAAGCATTCTGCAAGCTTGGCAATCCCGGGATTGCCAGGCGCGGCGTACACTTTGCTTACTAGCTTGCTCTGGGCTATCTTCCAGACAAGCGCGTGCTCCCTTCCGCCGGAGCCTATCACAAGGACCTTCAGACCTTCCATTCGCTTAACCTCCTGGATGTATCGGATCGCGCAGTCTTGTCATTCGAGTCGCCGGAAAGAGTCCTCCTTAATCATGTCGGCGTCAAGCGCAGCTTGTCATCAATGCTTGAAATGCCTTACGCCCGTGAATACCATCGCTATGCCGTGCTTGTCGCACTCTTCTATGCTCTCCTTGTCCCTTATGCTCCCGCCGGGCTGGATAATCGCCTTGATACCGGCCTTGACCGCCTCTTCTACCGTATCCTTGAACGGGAAGAACGCGTCTGACGCCATGACCGAGCCTTCGGCCTTCTCTCCTGCCATCTCTATCGCGATCCTTGCGGCTCCTACCCTGTTGGTCTGCCCTCCTCCGACACCTACTGTGGACTGGCCCTTCCACAGGAGGATGGCGTTGGACTTGACGTGCTTTACGACCTTCCAGGCCTTCAGCAGCTGTTCTATCTGCTCTTCGGTGGGGCATACTTTAGTAACGCATTTCAGGTCCGAGGCGTTCACCTGCCTCGTGTCCGATTCTTGCATCAGGAACCCGCCGGGTAGGGATTTTATCTCCACTTCCTTGGGCCTCATCATCTCATCCAGGGGAAGTTCGACGAAGCGCACAGAGGGCTTCTTGGCGAACAGGTTCACCGCCTCGCCCGAAAAGCTGGTGGCGACCACGACCTCGAGGAATATCTCGGCCATCTTCGAGACGGTCTTCTCGTCGAGCTGCCTGTTTGAGGCGACTATCCCGCCGTACGCGGACACAGGGTCCGATTCCAGCGCCAGCCTGTAGGCCTCGCCTATGTCGTCGGCCACGCCCACCCCGCAGGGGGTCGCGTGCTTCACTATGCAGACGCAAGGTCTGTCCGGCCCGAACTCCCTTACTACGGCCATCGCGGTCTCCATGTCGCCGAGGTTGTTGTAGGACAACTCCTTGCCCGACAGCTTCTTCATGGCGAGCATGCCCTTGGGCAGCAGCCCGCTGCTCTTGAAGAGGACGGCCTTCTGGTGCGGGTTCTCACCGTACCTTAAAGTGAGCTCGGGCGTGCCTCCGATCGCGATGGGGCCGCCTGCGAGGTCCATCGTGCGCCTTCCGGCGCGCTCGTTCATCTGCTGTGATATCGCCGCGTCGTACGCCGCGGTGTGGGAGAACGCCTTCGCGGAAAGCTCGAGCCTCGTCAGCTTGCTGACTTTGCCGTTGAGCCTCAGCTCCTTTAGTACCCTCGCATAGTCGGAAGGGTCCGTTACGACCGTCACCCGCTCGAAGTTCTTGGCCGCGGACCTTAGCATGGAAGGCCCTCCGATGTCGATGTTCTCGACTATCGTCTCGAAGTCCGCCCCCTTGTCCACCGTCTGCTGGAAAGGATAGAGGTTGACGCACACAAGGTCTATCAGCTTGCAGCCGAGCTTGGCGACCTGCCTTAAGTGCTCGTCTATGGGCCTGGCCAAGATCCCGGCATGCACCATCGGATGGAGAGTCTTCACCCTTCCGTCCAGGCATTCAGGGAAGTTGGTGAGCTGAGATATGTCGGTCACCGCAAGGCCGGCCTTCCTGAAGGATGCCGCCGTGCCTCCAGTGGACACTATCTCGAATCCTAGCGATACGAGCTCTTTTGCGAAATCGACCGCCCCGGTCTTGTCCGAGAGGCTTATCAACGCAATCTTTGCCATAACGAACCCTCCTAGATGCTAGTCTCGTCCTTCGCTGCCTTTTTCCGCAGCGTCCGGCCAAAGGCCCCGTATCCTGCCTCTTCCGCCGTCACCGCGCTCGGCGCGTACTGCCTTGCGGTCCAAGAAGAGCCTGATGCGGGCCCTGATATAGGTCACCCATGCCTTGTGGTTCATTAGCAGTTGAAGTAAGAGTGCCCTCATAATCCCTTGTCTTCCGTCAGAGTCCTTCTGCCCTCCATGCGCACCTTGCCTTCGCTTATGAGCCTGAGGGCCTTTACGTAGAGCTTGTGCTCCTTTTCCAGTATCCGCGCCGAGAGGCTCTCCTCGTCGTCCTCGTCCAGCACCGGCACGGCCTCCTGGAGGATGATCGGCCCGGTGTCGGTGCCCTCGTCGACGAAATGAACCGTGCACCCGGTCACCTTGACCCCGTATTCCAACGCCTGCCTCTGGGCGTCGAGCCCGGGAAAGCTCGGCAGTAGCGCCGGATGGATGTTGATTATCCTTCCGGGGAACCTCCCCACGAACTCGGGCCCCAGCACCCTCATGAAACCCGCCAGGGCTATAACGTCGGGATCGTAGCCGAAGACCAAATCCGCAAGGGCCATGTCATAATCCGCCCTAGATGCGAAGCCCTTCCTCGTCAGGACCGCGATGTCCATATTACCACAGGCCATCGCCTTGTCGATGACCGGGGCCTTGGGTCTGTCGCATACCAGGGCCGCTATCTCGGCGTCCAGGGCGCCTTCTCGTATCGCGTCTGCTATAGCGGAGAAGTTCGACCCTCTCCCAGATGCCATTACGACCAGCCTCAGCTTCTTCGTCAACCTTCTTCCGCCTTTCCGTACTGCCGCTTCGTCAAGCTGTGCTTGTCATGCGCAGCGTAACCGCCGTTTATATGCGATCGGCGCCTAGGATCCCCTTCCCGCCTCCAAGACGGTACAAAACGGGCGCCTAATCAAGGACGAAGGCCCGAACATGGCAGGTCCCCCAGTCCGGGCGCTTCTAGCGCGCTTCGTTTCCACCATGCCGGATGATGCGGTCAGGAAAGCCCCTTGAACCTTACCTCGGTCTTCCCTTCAATTATCCTGCCGACCACGAACGCCTTCTCGCCGGATGCCTCAAGCGATCTGATCGCGCTCGCCACGTCCTCTTGCCTCACTATGGCAAGGAAGCCGAGCCCCATGTTGAAAACCCTCAGCATCTCCATCGGCTCTACCTTGCCAAGCCTTGCTATCATGCCGAAGATAGGAGGGACGGGCCAGCTGCCGTAATCCAGCTCCATGCCCGTGCCTTCAGGAAGGCACCTTATTGGGTTCTCCACCAGGCCGCCTCCTGTTATATGCGCCATGCCGAGGACATCTACTCCATCCAGCAGCGCCATCACGGGCCTTGCGTATATCTTCGTGGGCTTCAGCATCTCCTCGCCCACCGTGCAGCCCAGCTCATCGAAGTGCTCGTGGAAGTACAGGCCGCTGTCGGCCAGAAGCACGCGCCGCGCGAGCGAGTAGCCGTTGGAATGCAGGCCGCTCGAGGAAAGTCCTATGACCGCGTCGCCCGGCCTTATCTTCGACCCGTCTATTATCCTGCTTTTCTCCACCGCCCCGACGGCGAATCCCGCTATGTCGTACTCACCGTAAGGGTAGAAGCCCGGCATCTCGGCCGTCTCGCCGCCCACGAGGGCGCAGTCCGCCATGACGCACCCGTCGGCGACTCCCTTGACTATGTCGGCCACGAGCTCGGGTATGAGCTTGCCGAGCGCTATGTAATCCAGGAAATATATGGGTTTCGCGCCCGACACTAGGCAGTCATTGACGCACATGGCCACGCAGTCTATTCCGATGGTGTCGTTCTTGTCCATGCCCATCGCTATCCTGAGCTTGGTGCCGACGCCGTCGGTCCCGGAGACCAGCACGGGCTCCTTCATGCCCAAAGAGCTTACGTCATACAGGGCCCCGAAGCCGCCTATGCCGCCTATCACGCCCTTCTTGCTGGTCCTCATCACATGAGGCTTGATAAGGTCGACCGAGCGGTTGCCAGCGTCTATGTCCACGCCCGCGCCCCTGTAGGTCGAGCCGGGGGCGGTCTGCCCGCCTGTCCTTTCCAGGGCGTACTTGCCTTCCTCGGCGTCTATCGCGGTCGGATACTTGCCGTCGAAGCACGCGGTGCAGAAGCCGCGGCTGCCCGAACCGGATGCGCGCCTTGCCCTCTCGACGGCCTCGACGAGCCCTCCGGTCGACAGATACCTTAGCGAATCGGCCTGGATCATCGACTTTATCTGCTCGATCCCCTTTATCGTGGCGACGAGCTCTCCTCGGCCGGTCGTGTCTATGCCGTAGTGGCAGCCGTATTTCACCGGCGGGGACGACACTACGAAGTGCACCTCGGTCGCGCCCGCCCTCTTCATGAGGTCGACGAGCTTACGGCTGGTCGTGCCCCTGACTATCGAATCGTCGACCAGTATGACCCTCTTGCCGTTGATGAGCGACGCCACGGCGTTGAGCTTGAGCCTTACGCCCAGCTCCCTTATGTTCTGCGAGGGCTGTATGAAGGTGCGGCCCATGTAGCGGTTCTTGATCATGCCCATGACGTAGGGGAGCCCGCTCTCCTTGGCGTAGCCCTGGGCCGCCCCTATGCCGGATTCTGGCACGGGCACCACTATGTCGGCCTCGATGTCCCTGTTCTCCCTGGCCAGTTGCCTGCCAAGCTCGAAACGCGCCTCGGCCACCCCGATGCCGTCTATCATGGAGTCGGGCCTCGCCAGGTATACGTGCTCGAAGATGCAGGACGTGTGGCGCACCCCGTTCATTATCCCGGCGGAATGTATGCCGTCCTTCGTCATGTATATGATCTCGCCCGGCTCGACGTCCCTTATCCTTATGGCGCCTATCGTGTCCAGCGCGCAGGATTCCGAGGCGACGAAATAGCCCGTGCCGTCGGCCGCCTCGCCTATGACCAGCGGCCTGAAGCCGTGCGGGTCCCTTGCGGCGTAGACGGTGTCTCCCTGCAGGACCACGAAGGTGTACGCCCCGTCGAGCGTCTCCATCGCCTTCCTTATCGCCCCGAGCATGCCAAGGTCGTAGTGCCTGGCTATCGTGCATCCTATCAGCTCGGAGTCCGACGTGGTCTGGAACACCGCGCCAGTCTTGCCGAGCCTCCTTCTGAGCTGGGCCGCGTTGGTTATGTTACCGTTATGAGACAGCGCCATCATGCCGTCAATGTATCTGAAGGTCATGGGCTGGGCGTTCATTATGTCGGAGTTGCCCGTCGTCGAGTACCTGACGTGCCCGATGCCGGTGTGACCCTTCAGGGTCGTGATGGGCTGCCTTGCGAACACCTCGGTAACGAGGCCCATGTCCTTGAGCACCTTGATCTCCGTGCCCTCGTACGTCGCTATGCCGGCGCTCTCCTGTCCTCTGTGCTGCAGGGCGACCAGTCCCATGAATATGCTCTCCGAAGCGGGCCCTTCGAGGGCGGCGCCGAACACGCCGCATTCGTCGCGCACGGAATCGTCCTCGTAGATGTTGCCAAGATGCCTGTCCAACGAATCCATCAGATCACCTTCCAGCCAGGGCGCTCTCGAGCGCCTTTTCGTAAGATCCGCCCACTTTTTTAACGTCGAGTTCCAGCGACTTGCCGGCCATCCTGACGGTGAGCTTGTCCCCTCCGGTCCTTCCTATGTAGAAGGCCTTCACGCCGTTCTTCCTGGCCAGTGCCTGGAGCGCCGCGGCCTTAACCGGCTCGACTTCGATTATCGCCCTCGCGGTGCTCTCAGAGAACAGCATCTTCCAGAAGGCGAGCCCGTGCGTGTTCGCGTCGGAAAGGTCGACCTCGGCGCCGATGCCGTTTCCTAAGGCGTCCTCCAGCAGCGCGATCGCCAGGCCTCCCTCGGCGCAGTCGTGGGCCGACAGCATGAAACCTTCGTCGGCCGCCTCGGTGAGGAAAGAGATGAGGGCCTTCTCGGCGGCAGCGTCGAACCTCGGGGGCCTTCCGGCCTCGATCCCGTGCATGATCGACAGATATTCTGACCCTCCCAGCTCGTCCTTTGTCTCTCCGATGAGCACGATCGAGCTGCCAGAGCGCTTGAAGCCGGACGGGACGGCCTTCTCGACGTCATCCAACGAGCCGACCATCCCTATCGTGGGCGTCGGGTATATGGCGGTCTCGCCGTCCTCGTTGTAGAAGCTGACGTTGCCTCCAGTCACCGGCGTGCCGAATACCTCGCACCCTTCCGCAAGGCCCAGCACCGATTCCCTGAAGCTCCAGTACACTTCCGGCTTCATGGGGTTGCCGTGGTTCTGGCAGTTCGTTACGGCGAGAGGCTTCGCGCCGGTAAGGGCCACTTTCCTTGCGGCTTCGGCCACGGCCAGCTTTGCGCCCTCCCTCGGGTACAAGTAGCAATAGCGGGGATTCACGTCCGTCGTAAGGGCTATGCCCTTGTTCGTGCCGGGGATCCTCACGACGGCGGCGTCGCCGCCGGGTTTGATCACAGTGCCGCTCCCCACCTGGTGGTCGTACTGAGAATATATCCAGTGCTTGGAGCATAGGTTCGCCGATGCCGCCATCTTCTCAATGATGCCGGCCAGTTCGCCGTCCTTGGGAGCCGGCAGTGTATCCGGGTCGAACGAGCCCAGCTCGTCTATGTAGGCAGGTTTTACGTACTCCCTGTCGTACGCGGGGGCGCTCTCGGCCAGCTGGTCGGCCGGCACTTCGGCCAAGACGTCGCCGTGCATCGTTATGGTCAGCGTCCCGCAGTCGGTGACCTCGCCTATGACGGCTGCGTCCAAGTCCCACTTCCTGAGTATGTCGGTGACCTCGCCCTCCTTGCCGGGCACGGGGACCATGAGCATCCTCTCCTGGGATTCCGAGAGCATTATCTCGTATGGGTTCATGCCGGTCTCGCGCTTCGGGACGAGGTCTAGCTCGACCCTCATGCCCGAGCCGCCCCGGCTTGCCATCTCCGACGTCGCGCAGGTAAGCCCGGCCGCGCCTAGGTCTTGTATGCCCAGTACCAGGTCCTTGGCGACCAGCTCGAGGCAAGCTTCTAGGAGCAGCTTCTCGCGGAAGGGATCGCCCACCTGGACGGCCGACTTCCTCTCCTGGGCCTCCTCGGTGAGGTCCGCGGATGCGAAAGTGGCGCCGTGTATGCCGTCGCGGCCGGTGGTGGAGCCTATCAGCATCACCTTGTTTCCGGCTCCAGTCGCCTTGCCGCGCCTAATCTCGTCGTGCTTAAGGTAGCCTACGCACATAACGTTCACGAGCGGGTTCACCGAATAGCACTTTCCGAACCAGCTCATGCCCCCTACCGTAGGTATGCCGACAGCGTTACCGTAGCCGGCTATTCCCGCAACGACCCCGTCGATTATGTGGCGGTTCCTGGCATCGTCGGTGGGACCGAAGAACAGCGGGTCGAGGATCGCTATGGGCCTTGCGCCCATGGTGAATATGTCGCGGATGATGCCGCCCGATCCGGTGGCGGCACCCTGGTAGGGCTCTACGGCCGAGGGGTGGTTGTGGCTTTCCATCTTGAAAGCTACTGCGAGGCCGTCTCCGACGTCGACTATGCCCGCGTTCTCGCCGGGGCCCTGAAGCACGCATTCGCCCTTGGTGGGAAGCAGCTTCAGCACTTTCCTGGAGTTCTTGTAGCTGCAGTGCTCGCTCCACATTACGGAGAACATCGCCACTTCGAGGAAGTTGGGATGCTTGCCGATCCTGTGGCAGATCATGTCGTACTCCTCATCGGTGAGGCCCATGGCGCGCCAATCCTCGGGCGCCACTGTCCGTTCGCCCTTTATCGCGGCGTTCGCAGGGCCATTCATCTTCTTGTCCAGTCCCATGTCCTTCACGTCCTTCGCGGCCATCAGCGTACGCCCCCCTTCCCGCACCAGCTCATGACGGACTTGAACACCCTTAGGCCGTCGGTGCCCCCGAGGATCGATTCGACGACCCGCTCGGGGTGCGGCATGAGGCCCACCACGTTGCCGGTCTTGTTCGTTATGCCCGCTATGTTGTGCATGCTTCCGTTCGGATTGGACGCTTCCGTAAGGGAGCCGTCCGGCTCGGCGTAGCGGAAGACTATCCTTCCTTCGTCCTCGAGCAGCTTGATGGTGTCGGGATCGGCGTAGTAGTTGCCCTCAGCGTGCGCTATCGGGAAATCTAAGACCTCCCCTTTTTTATAGAGGTGCGTGAAGGGTGTGTTGACGTTATCGATCCTGAGCTTCTGCGGTCTGCAGATGAACCTTAGCCCCGTGTTCCTTAGCGTCGCGCCGGGTAGGAGCCCTGACTCGAGCAGGGTCTGGAATCCGTTGCAGATGCCGAGCACCGGGCCGCCTCCTTCCGCGAACTCGCTCACAGCGTCCATGACGGGGGAGAAGCGCGCGATCGCGCCGCAGCGCAGATAGTCCCCGTGCGCGAAGCCGCCGGGCAGGACTATCGCGTCATAGCCTCTGACATCCTTGTCCTTGTGCCATATGAAGCCGGACTCCGAGCCTACGACCTCGGCCGCCCTCTCTATGTCCCGGTCGCAGTTGGAGCCGGGGAAGACCACTATGCCTATCTTCATTTCGCCACTTCCTCGGCCACGGTGAACTCATACCTCTCCATCACGAGGTTGGCCAGGAGCTTCTTGGATATCTCGTCGACCATGGCGCGCGCTGCGGCCTCGTCATCGGCCTTTAGGCGCACCTCGATGAACTTGCCCAGTCGGACGCTGTCGACGTCTGAATATCCCATGCTGAGAAGCCCGGTCCTGACCGCGACGCCCTGGGGGTCGAGTATGGACGGCTTGAGAGTGACTACGACCTTAGCAAGATAGCTCTTCACTTTATTGCACCTCCGGAAATCCTTCTCAGTACCTCTTCGTACGCTTCCTCGACCCCGCCTAGGTCGCGGCGGAAGCGGTCCTTGTCGAGCTTCTCGTTGGTCTGGCTGTCCCAGAAGCGGCATGTGTCAGGCGAGATCTCGTCGGCGAGTATGATTTCTCCTTTAAAGAAGCCGAATTCGAGCTTGAAGTCCACGAGCGTCAGCCCGCGCGCCGCCATGAACGGCTTCATGAGGGAATTGACCTTAGTCGCCATATCCCTTAATGTATCTACGGTCTTCTGGTCAGCCTTGCCCAGAAGCCTGATATGGTCGTCGTTCACGAGAGGATCGTGCAGCTCGTCGTCCTTGTAGTAGATCTCTCGCACCGGCTCGTCCAGCACTACGCCCTCGGGGATGCCCAGCCTCTTGGACAGGCTGCCGGCGACTACGTTCCTGACCACGACTTCGAAGGGTATTATCTGCACGTGCTTCACAAGCATCTCGGTCTGTGATACCAACCTGACGAAGTGTGTGGGTATGCCCTTCTGTTCTAGATATCCGAACATGGCCGCGGACATGAGGTTGTTCACCTTGCCCTTGCCTACGATGGTGCCCTTCTTCTGGCCGTCGAATGCAGTGGCGCTGTCCTTGTAGCTGATCAGCACTTCATCCGGGTTCTCCGTGGCGAAGACCCTCTTGGCCTTGCCCTCGTAAAGCAGCTTGCTTTCCATTCCCATTTCCTCCAATCGGGATCGAAGTATGTTCTCCGTTAATCTATCTTCCCTGGTTCCTTACCTCTTCGTCGGCTTCGAAAGCCTTCGACTTCAGCGCCTCTTTATGTTCTGCGAGTTTCGCCGCCAGGTTCTTATCGGATATGGCCAGCATCTGGATCGCGAGCAGGGCGGCGTTGGCGGAGCCGTCAATGGCGACAGTCGCGACGGGCACGCCTGTGGGCATCTGTACCGTGGCATAAAGGGCGTCCAGGCCGTTGAGGGCGCCGGAAGCTAGCGGTATGCCTATGACCGGAAGGGTGGTGTTGGCCGCCATGGCGCCCGCAAGGTGCGCGGCGGCGCCGGCACCCGCGATGATGACCTTGATGCCGCGGCTTTGGGCTTCCTTAGCGTACTGGGATGCCGTGTCCGGTGTGCGGTGCGCGGATATGACGCGCATCTCGCTCTCGATGCCGAACTGTTGGAGCATCGTCGATGCGGTCTTCATGACGTTAAGGTCGGACTTGCTGCCCATCACTATTCCGACTACAGGACCTTTGGTTTTCATGCAATCTCCTCCTAGAAAATGCGCATAGCCCCGCGAACAGGGTTACGAAACCTGCCCGCCGGGGCTTTTATCCCTTAGGTGTAGCCTTGCCTCGCAGGGCGAGGAGGCCTGCGCCGCTCGGTCCAGGCAAGCTCGGTACATACCGTTGCTACGGAACCCTAGGCGCACTTTCGTCATATTCATTTGTAGATTTTAACCTCTACAAAATCCAAAGCCGCAATGCCCTTTAGGACGTCGCGGCGATAACGCTAACTCTATTCGGCTCCGTCAGGGGACCCATCCGTGAGAACACGGAAGATGGTCTTGGTATAAACCCTGAAGGGCCAACGCATATCCTTTTCGTCCTCCTCAAAACGGGCCTCTCTGTGCCCCCTTATTTGATTCGACCACAAGTGAATTCTAAGCGAATTGTCGAAATTCTTCAAGCGTCAGGATGCTGTAGTAGCTATTCATCTATGTCCTTGACGAAACACACCACGCGATTGGATTCCTTGAAGCCGAGCTTCTCGTGGAAGGCGATGCTCGTCTTATTAGTGAGCTCGCAATCGCTGGCCAATTCCACGAGGCCCTTTGCCCGTACCCAGTCCTCGCATCCTTTGAACAGCTTTTTGGCGACGCCCTTATGCCGATGGCCTTCAACGACGCATATGCCCTCGAGATATCCTACCGGGCTTGAGCTGGTACCTTCGACATAGTCAGAGCGGATCTGGCAATGGGCGAAGCCTATGGGCAGGTCCTCCTCGATGGCCAGTAACACTATGGCCTTCTCGTCCTCGAGTGTCTTTTCGAACTCTCGCTTAAGCTCCTCTTCATCGTTATCGGGCCATAAGAGCATGGCTAGCTTGACTATTTCGTCCATCCTCTCGATCTCTGCTTTTGTAATCACCATTTGGCCATCCTTCCCATCCTAATATTTAATAGTGTACTTCTAGGCAACCTATGATTTCTCTTTTATAGATCATCGAAGTTTCTACGATCGCATCAGGAGCTTATCGTGCCCATCGGTGGACCTCTTAAGGAGTGGAAGGTATCCGGCAATATTACGGCCATTAGGTGCGATCGATATGTTATCTGTAGATTAGTGTGAATATAGTCAATATTAGTGTGTAGTTCTGTGTGGTTAGCGATCAATATTTACATTGAACTACACATAATACCTTAGTTTAGGTGTGGCTCCAGATATACTATCAGGTTATTGAAGGGGAAACAGCAGAGAAAGCAGCGAGAAATGCTTACCTCTCTATTCTGTATTTCATGTCTAGTTGTATGGATTATCAGGGATTTATCTATGAATCATTACTTATGAGGATCCAGCTTGAGAAGAAGGATATGCAAGACCTATACCGAAGTTCTATTAGCCCGGAATTCATCGATTGTGCCAAAGGGCGCACCCGTCACAGCCTCCAATCCAAATGATGATTAAAGATGCTGCGTCCTAAGGTGCGGGCCTTTAGCGAAAGCATAGACGCGGGCGCCATGGAATGAGGAGGAGGTGAAGAAGATGCCTAGGTTCATTGCGATCCATACTGTCCCCATCACTGAGGAACAGCTTAAGAAGCTGGCCAAAGAACCCTCAAGGAAGAACGCGAAGTGGATTAGCACCTACTGCGACTTCAAGGACCACTTCTTCGTCTGTGACTGGGATGCCACTAGCGTTGAAGCAGTAAAGGAGGCGCTGGACTCGGTCAAAGTACCTTTTGACAAGATCCGTCCTGTTAAGGTGTTCAACGTCGCGAAGGCGGATTTCGAATTATGATGCGAGCATAATCTGACTATGGCGTAAACCACCAGGATGGTATGCTCCTTCCGAAGTGGAATCAAGATGATCAAGGACTGCCCAGGGGGGAGCATATCAAGATCACGTCAACATCGAGACCATCAGCTCGAGCTTTTGCTCAACACCGCAAACCTTCGAATACTCCATGAGAAGGGTCATATCTTTATTTTCACCATTAAGATAAGTGCTTATGGCCTCTTTGATAACATCTCTTCCAATGTACTTCTCGAATTTGACGGCATCACATATGGACTTCTCTTTTTCGAACACCATGAAGCTGGATTTGTTCCTTTTGATTGTCTTTGCCCCTGCTTCGTACATCGCCTCGTTATATGTGTACATATAGATCGGGGGGAAAATAGGCAGCGTGACCCTATAATTTCTGGGTACCGCCATTCCAATCTCCCACGGAGTCTCCAGAATCAATCCATGGTAGGATAATGCGGACTTCAGGCAGATGATCCCCTTGGGCACAATCTTAGAAGCTGTAACATATTGCTGGTCTACCTCGGGCGTGAACTCGGGCCACATGTACAAGCCCTTCTTGATCCTCTGTATTACGCCGCTTTCCACTAGATAGGTTATCTGTGACATGTGGACACCGTTAGTGAACAGCTCAGCCGCTTTAGCGAACCCTTCGCCTCTCTCGAAAATTTCCCTTACCTTGTTCATTTTTTCTTGTCTCATATCGTTGAACTTCCTTTATTGGTATTAGCCGTGTGATGTGGAACATGCTTCTCTCAGCGATGTTATACGACTATGTGTATATATTATAACACATTTTTCTATTTTGTATCATGTAATGACATATTCGTATAACTTATAAGTCTTTTACCAGGTGGTTAATTCCCACGATGACTCCGTGCTACGGATATTGCTTCTACTTCCAATTAATCCTCAACACCCGCTAAACCAGAGGATTCCTTCTAATAATGCGCCATGAGATGCTTTAATGAGGCGCTTGCTTAATCGATAAGGCGTTTTCGAACTCGTTTAAATGTCAACTTAGGCCTTAGAGTTTCATTCAACCGACTTTCTACTCTTGTGGATTGTTTGATTTTATAAACATCAGTTCCTCAAAGAGGCGTTTCCATATATTTGTCGTAGTATACATATATTACATCTTAGTTTAAATTTCTCATCATTAGGAAATAGTGCCCATCATATTATTAAGGGAGGTTGAACCATGTACGGCTACAGGCGCGTCGTGCTTGTCCTCGCTGTAGTACTTTTCGCTGTCATGCTATCTGGTTGCATAAAACCCACGGAAATCACCATCGTTCCTGATACCGTAATACTAAGAGTAGGAGAGACGAGGGACTTCGTAGCAACAGGTACTTTCAATAAATATGAAAAGGACGTCAAGAACGCCTTATGGTCCTTATCCAATCCTAGTGTAGGAACCTTATCAACCGAGAAGGGCACGAAAGTCACTTTCTCAGCAACCACTGCAGGGGATTCGACTCTCTACGCTGCAATAGGCACTGTCGAGGGGACAGCGGAGATAGAGGTATACGTACCTGAATTAACGACCATAGTAGCGCTGCCAGAAGAACTCGAATTCACAGACGGGGACACCTATGATGGTTTTATAGTAGTCGGCTATGACCAGCATGATAGGGAGATGGATATCGACCCTGATGATATCGTCTGGTCAGCAGATGCTCAAATTGGGACCTTCGATGGATGGATGTTCACCGCGGATCTTGGCGATGCCACAGAAGATGTCACGGGCACCATCACTGCTACGTTAGGTACCCTATCTGACACGATACCGGTGACGGTCAGATTAGAACCTCCCTTTTAGTAATCTGTCTTTATGGTAGGACTTGCTCAGCCGCTAGAACCGTAGGGATTCGCGTCCGAACTTGAAGAAACAACCATAAGTGCCGGGTGCTCGGATTATTAGGATCCTCGTACTCCGGCACTTATTATTCAGTATTCTGGCGGACCTGCGATGCTTACGTAATCGATTAGATCCATCGGGGTCAGCACCCCCAACGGGCGTTCGTATTCCCTTCCGCTTTCAGTGATTATCAAGGCCGGATAACCCTGGTCCGATTCTTGGAAGAACGTCAACGCCTCATACACCGTGGCATCCTTTGCTATGTGGCACTTATGGCCCACATCCTCCCTCATAAGCTCGCCTATCGTTACCTCTGACGGCGAAGGCACCTTGCCAGCCTGTTCCATATTCTCGAGCCAGACGGCCGTGTCTTCGCGGCGCAGGAAGCTGTACCTGCCGCCTTTTTCGACCACTATCTGGGAGAAGTCCTGTTCCTTCATGTATCTCAAAGCCTTCGACAAAGGTTCGGTATAGCTGAATATGAGAGTGGCCGCCTTGCTCCTCCTGTCGTACACCGTCATGGGTCTGGCGAGGGCCTCGAATATCTCGTCCATCTTGTAAAGTACGTCCTCTCGCGGATCGGCTATTGGCTTCCCGTCGAGGAACCGCTCGTGGGCCACGACATTCCTCAGCCTGTTTATGGTCTCCAGGTCGTCGTCGTACCTCTTTACGGTATACTTGATCCTCGTGTTGTACTTCAGTCGGTCCTTCTTCTCTATGAAGCTGCCTTTGAAACCTCCAAGAAGGTATTCGAGATAATGGTCGAGCTTGTTGAACTTCTCGATGAAGATCTCGGCGTTAGGCATGCCGTTTACCTCCTGACAGCTTTTTCGATCCCATGTTCTTAAAACTAATGTCGCAAATTGATGGAACCAACCGTCGTAGCCAAAGGGCCGCCCTGCTAGATTCGCAAAGCGGCCCTTGATCGCCCTCTATATCATTCCTCGCGGTACGGACCTTCGGCGAGGTTTTCGTACCTTGTGAACTCCTTCTTCCAGAACAGGTCGAAGTCGCCCACGGGGCCGTTCCTCTGCTTGGCGATGATTATCTTGACTAGGTTCCTCAGGTTGGGATCCTTCTTGAGCTTCGCCTCGTCCTGCTCCCTGTGGATGAACATCACGACGTCCGCCGTCTGTTCGATTTCACCGGATTCCTTGAGGTGGGAGAGTTTCGGCAGCTTGTCGGCAGCGCTTTCTACGGACCTTGAAAGCTGAGCAAGGCACAGTACGGGTACTTCCATCTCCCTTGCGATCGATTTGAGGTCCCTCGTTATCTCTGCCACTTCCTGCTGCCTGTTCTCAATCCTTCCTCTTCCCGAGATCAGCTGCAGATAGTCGACTATTATCAAGGACAGCCTGTTGTCGGCCTTTAGCCTTCTGGCCCGGGCCCTGATGTCAAGCGTGGTCATGTTGGACGTATCGTCTATGAATATGGGAGCTTCCGAGAGCTTGCCGACCGCGTCGCTGAGGCTGTACCAGTCCGTGTCTAGCAGGTTGCCCTTCCTTAGCTTCTGGCCGTCGATCTCGGCGATGGAGCTTATCATCCTCATCGCTAGCTGCTCTGCCGCCATTTCCAAAGAACAGATGAAAACGGGCTTCCCTCTGTCCAACGAGACGTTCTCGGCTATGTTGAGCGCCAAGGCCGTTTTGCCCACGGACGGTCGGGCGGCTATTATTATCAGCTCGGAGGGCTGCAGGCCGGAAAGGTAGTCGTCCATCTTGGCGAATCCTGTCTCAAGGCCGGTTATCCTCTGCTTTGATTCGTAGACCCTCTCGATGTTCTGGTAGGTCGTGTTCATGACCATCTTGAGCTCTTTTACGTCGCCGACGCGCTGCTTCCTCGCCAGGCTGAGCACCGCCTGCTCTGCCCTGTCCATGGATTCTTCCACGGACAGCTCCTCTGAGAATCCTATGCCAGTGATCTGCATGCCGGCCTTGACGAGGCTCCTCATGGAGGATTTGTCCTTCACTATCCTGGCGTAGTGGGCAGCGTTGGCCGGAGTGGGCACCGTATTCGCAAGATGCGAGATATAGGAGGCGCCGCCTACCGACTCTAGCTTGCCTATGTTCCTCAGATGCTCGGTAACTGTCACTAGATCGACAGGCGCGCCCTTGTCGAAAAGGCTCTTTATGGCGTCGAAGAGGAAGCGGTGGTTCTCATGGTAGAAGTCCGCCGCCTCCAGGCTGTCAATCACCTTGTCTATAGCTTCCCTGTCGAGGAGCATGGCCCCAAGCGCCGACTGCTCCGCCTCCAGGTTCTGTGGAGGGACCCTGTCCGTCAGGTTCCTGTTTTCGTAGGACATGGAGCTCACCTTCCGTCGTCAGATTGTATGCCTTCGGGTCCCAGCCTATAGCCTTCGAATATGTGCTCGAAGCATTCCTTGATGTCGTCCACGGGCACTATCTGCACGCCGGTTATGTCGGAGGGCACATCCTTCTTGTTGCCGTCCGGGATGAGCACCTTCTTAATGCCCGCCTGCTTTGCTCCGTAGACTTTCTCGAAGACACCGCCTACTTCCTTGACCTTGCCCTGTATGGAGATCTCCCCGGTCACGGCCACGTCCTGGCGTATCCTTATGCCTCTCGATGCGCTGAGCATGGCGAGGAGTATCGCCGCGCCTGCGGAGGGCCCTTCGATGTTGCCGCCCCCGACCACGTTCACGTGGAAGTCATATTTTGCCAGCTCGTCGCCGGTTATGGAGCGGAACACCGCGCCGGCGTTGAAGACGGAGTCCTTCGCCATCGACCCTGCGGTCTCGTTGAACCTTATGTTCCCGCCCTTCTCTTCCTTCCTGGGGAACGACACCGCCTCTATCTCAATCACAGAGCCGAGGAAGCCCGATACGCCAAGGCCGAATATCTTGCCGACTTCGGCAGTATCTGAGGCCTTGATGTTCACATAGGGAGTCATCCTGCCGGCCCTTATGGCATCCTCCAGGTGGGCTTTCTTTATGAGCACGTCCTTCGAGCCCTGGCTTTCGTACAGGGCGAACGAATATGCGTCTATGAGAAGGCTCGTCGCCTTCCTTCCTTCTATCGTGTAGTCGGATATCATCTCGGGCACGCCGTCTTCTATCCTCACGCCGAGCCTTAAGGCGGCGTTGGTGGCGATCTCCTGCACCGAGTGCTGCGTCAAAGGTTCGAAGAACACCTCGGCGCACCTGCTCCTAAGGGCAGGCGACAGCGTCTCTGGCTCCCTTGTCGTGGCACCGATGAGTATGAAATCGGCGGGGGCACCCTTTTCGAACAGCTGCCTTATGTACTCGGGTACGCTCTTGTCCTGTGGGTCGTAGTACGAGGATTCGAAGCTCACCCTCTTATCCTCCATCACCTTCAACAGCTTGTTGAGGAGCAGCGGATCCATCTCGCCTATCTCGTCGATGAAGAGGACTCCTCCGTGGGCTTCTGTCACAAGGCCCAGCTTCGGTTCCGGTACGCCGCCCTCTGCGAGGTCCCTCTTCGCCCCCTGGTAGATCGGATCGTGCACGCTTCCCATCAACGGATTGACTATATCCCTGGGGTCCCACCTCAGCGTAGTGCCGTCCACCTCGATGAACTTGGCGTTAGAGCCGAACGGCGTATACTTCGCCTTCTTCGCCTCTTCCAACACGAGCCTCGCCGCCGATGTCTTGCCGACGCCCGGAGGTCCGTACAGTATCACATGCTGCGGGAACGGGCTGGATATCTTCGCCATGAGCGCCCTTATCGCCCTGTCTTGCCCCACTATCTGAGCGAGGTCGGAAGGCCTCACGGCCTCCATCGCGGAGGTCAGCAGCTTCCTTTCCTCGAGCTTCTTCAGATCCTCGAGCTTCTTCTGCGTCTCTGCCGTCTCAGGGCCAGATTCTTCGCTAAGAAGCTGCTTCTTTACGTCCTTCACGTACTCTTCGTGCTTTTGCTGGAGCTTGTCGGTCACTTTCTTCTCTATGCTCTCATCGAGGCGCTTCCTTGCTAGCATCTCGGCGAGCTCGTCCTCGAGCTCGTCCATGATCGAAGGCAGTTCGTCGAAGCTGGGCGCAACTGTGATGGTCGGATCCTGGAAGACGATCCTTTGCAGCGCCATCGCCCTTTGTTCTAGGTCTTCCGACCTCATCAGGGTGAGTGATTCTAGTTTTCCCGCCTTAAGTATCAGGCGGTCGGCCCCGAGCAAGTCCGAAAGCATGGAGAACATCGAGGATATCCTCCTGGACATCTCGTCTATCGCCCCCGGATGCTCCCACCAAAGCAGCTTGGGCCCCTTGTTCCTTTCTTTTTCCTCGCCTTTTCTGAACAATCCCATACCTACCTACTCCATCGGTTGTATCGAAAGCCTCAGCTTGGTCGCTATGCCTGACATCAACCGCACTTCGGCCTCGTATTCGCCAACTGTTTTTATGTGATCAGGAATCTCTATCTTCTTCTTGTCGATCTCTATGTCCATCGTCTCTTTGAGGGCCTTCGCCACGTCCGCTCCCGTTACCGTACCGTATAGCCTCCCGCCCTCGCCGCACTTCACCTTGAGTATAATCCCGCCCTCCTTGAGCTGGCGGGCCAACTGCCTTGCCTGGCGCTCCTCCCTATCGAGCCTTTCCTGGGCGGCGCGCTTCATCTCGTCCACCCTTCTCAGCTCTGCGGAGTTCGCTTCCGTGGCCAGCTTCCTTGGTATGAGGTAGTTCCTGGCGTAGCCGTCGGAGACTTCCAGGACCTGGTCCTTCTTCCCTATGGCCTTGATGTCCTGCAGAAGTATCACTTTCATATCATGCCCGCCGCGGCCTTGCGCATGGCCATGGCCGCGACTCCCTCCTTTTCGTTTAGTCGTGCTTCAGGCCGCATCGTTTCGCCTCTGTGCCAGTCGCGCCGATGGGGCGAGAGGCGGGATTTCGACCCGTCTATATATTTCCCTCAGCCGTGCTTCTTATCCTTCGCCCGTCAGCGTAGTTTGCGGAAATCGTAGAAACTGTCCACCACTCCGGCGTAGGGCAGGATCCCCGACGTAAGGGGGGTTATGTAAAGGAACCCGCATATAATAAAACGAAGGAACTTGGGCACGCCTTTCTGGTTGAGGTAAAACCACAAGAGCGCCATCGAGTGCACCATATAGAACATCATCGCGCTCGTGAACAGGTTATTCCCCAGGTACGTGACCCAGTCCATCTTCACATACCCACCGATGAGCGGCAAGGCCAGGCCTATTATCGGGAACCAGCTGAACCATACGGGCAGCTGCCACTTTTCGAACTTCGTGATCGGGTCCGCCTTGCCCTTCATGCGGATTATTACGGCCCTGGTAATGGAATATGCGATCAACGCGGTCATCAGGCTGCTTATCACGACCATCGCGGGTAGAAGCTTCGATACCACGAAGGACATCTGCTCCGCCATGGCGTCCATCTGCTTCATCGCCTCTGCGCCGGCGTTTATCTTGGCGTAGAAGTTCTTCGTCGTCTCCAGCGATGCCATCATCGCCGTCCTCAGCTCTTCGAGCGATTTCTGAGGCGTTATGCCTATGGCGAAGGCGCCAAGCACGAAATCCGCCACCGTGGTGAACGTGAGCACCGCCCCGGTTATCAATGTGGAGCTGACCCAGCTGAATCCCTTCTTCATGCATATGCCGAGCACCACGCCGGGCACACCGATTATCAGGAGGGATATTATCCCGTGTATGGGCCCTAGCGTCATGCCTATGCCCAACGCTGCCACCAGCGAGGCCATGAGGCCTGCCTTCAGCCCGTGCCTTTGCGCTATCAGCGCCGCTGGGACGGGATATGCCAGTATTATTACTACCTGCGTCGCGTTTCCAAGAAGGTACAGGGCGATGGCTATCGCGGCGAAGATGGCCCCTTCTACTATCGCCCTCGTGCTCATCGTGCGAGGATTTTCTCTCATACGGCACCCCGATGCTTCAAGCCGGCCTTTCGGCCGGCGGTTTTCTTCTTTGGTGATGTTCTACGCCTTCTAAACATCAAGGACCCCCCGGTGAGCCCGGAGAGTCCCGATTGGAATGCCAACCCCGCTTACTCCGCGGTGAAGGGCAGAAGAGCTATGTGCCTCGCCCTCTTGATCGCCTCGGTCACCAGGCGCTGGTGTTTCGCACAACAACCGTTTATCCTGCGGGGGGTTATCTTGCCGCGCTCGTTTATGTACCTTCTGAGCTTTCCAAGGTCCTTGTAGTCTATATCGGTGGCCTTGTCCACGCAGAACGTGCATACGCGCCTGCGGGCCTTGCGGCCTCCCTTTTCACGCCTCATCATCAGTGATCGTCCTCCTAAATCTGGTTTACCGAAGGGCCTTAGAACGGCGGCTCGTCCGCCAGTTCCTCGACGCCCATTTCATCATCGACTTCCTCTGGTGCACCTTCCTGCGGTTGAGGTCCGCGGGAATATCCCCCTTCGCCCCTCTTCTCGAGGAATACCACCCTGTTCGCCACTACTTCCCAGGCTCTGCGCTTCTGCCCTTCCTGGGTCTCGTAGGAGCGCACTTGCAGGCGGCCTTCCACCGCCGTAAGGTGCCCCTTCTTGACGTAGTTGCTGACGTTCTCCGCCTGTTTGTCCCAGACGACTATGTCGATGAAGTCCGCTTGGCTCCTGCCGTTCTGGTCTTTGATTCCCTTGTCCACGGCAAGCGTGAACTTGGCGACCGCCTTACCGCTTTGCGTGTAGCTCAGTACGGGGTCTTGGGTTAGCCTGCCGATGAGTATGACCCTGTTTAACATCTAAGACACCACCTTAGCTGGTATTCGGTCCGGCAAAAAGCCAAATCAGCCGTCCTTCCTTACGATGAGATGACGGATGACGCCTTCCGTGATCAAGAAGACGCGGTCAAGCTCGGCTACGAGAGTCGGTTCGGCGTTGAAATAGAGGATCGTATAATAACCCTCCATGTTCCCGTCGATCTCGTATGCCAGCCTGCGCCTACCCATCCTGTCCGTCTTCGTGACCTCACCGCCCTGGTCGGTAATCAACTTATCGAACTTGGCGATCACGGCCTCGGTATTCTCCTCATCTAGCTGGGGAGAGATGATGAACATGCATTCATAGGCTCTCACTGACTTACACCTCCCTTCGGACAAATGGCCCCGCAACTAGTGCGGAGCAGGGCAACATATATCTTAGCATCATGAGCTGAAGTTAGCAAACGCCCACTTGGGTGGGAGGCTTCGGACCCGACCTGTTCAGACGAGGCACCCTATCAGGAGATCTTGCTTAATATCCTGGCAACGTCATCCTTCGTGAGCACCTTTCCGTAGGAAACGACCTTCTCGTCCACCACAAGTGCCGGCATGGAGATCACCCCGTATGAGACTATCTCCCGTATGTCAGTTACTTTTACGACCTCTGCTGTGATTCCCATCTCGCTTACTGCCTTCCTGACGTTTTCCTCAAGGGTAGCGCAGTTCCTGCAGCCCGAACCGAGCACTTTGATCACCATCTCAATACCTCCTTGGCATAGATCCTGCTCATTATCAGCATGGCTCCCTAGACGTCCGCTATTCACAGTCGCAATCGACTTCACATCCACAATCACATCCGCTGCCTTCGGTCGAGCATGAGCACTCTTGCCCTGTTTCCTTTACGTCTCCGACATATGAGATAGCCGAGACCGGGCAGAGTCTGCCACAGCCGTGACAGCCCTGGATGCAGCCATCGGGATGCACGACCACGGGAAACGGGGCCTTTGCCTTATCATACACCCCATGGCGACACAGGTCCGTGCAGTTTCCGCACTCTATGCACCTTGCGTAGTCTATAACCGGATACCATCCCTTTGACATCTCACAACCCCCAGTCCGATGACGCCTATCCATTACGCATCGACGGACATCTATATTATAAGCGGAAGGTGGTCCTGTTTATCTAGCAGGGCGAGAATATACCTTAATGAATACATCCAGCCCCGCTTTTGCATATTCCCATACTATGGCAATATGCCTTTCTATACGGGATTAGACAGCATTTACATAAGTCGGTGCAGGAATTATTATAAAAGTACTCATCAGCATAAAGGAAAGGAGATGAGAAGATGGTCTCGAAGAAGCCGCTGATTGCGTTGCTGATCATCACCGCCGTGATTGCCCTTGGGGCGTTTGCGCTGCAGACTGGAGCGGACGAGCCGAGCAGCTGCATCGACTGCCACACGAACGCTGATACCATGAAGGCGATGGTTGTCGTACCCGAGCTTGGCGGCGGCGAGGGCGAAGGCTGAGCGGGCCCTCCTCCCCCTGTAAGGGCGGAAGATTACTACCTTGGTTTCGTAGTCAGCAAAGATGCCATGGAAAATGAACCTCACCTTGCCATGCTCTCTTGTTCGGACTGCCATGGAGGCAACCCCGGAGGGAAGGACAAAGCAGAATCACATACCGGCCTCGTTAAAAGGCCTTCGGACGACATCTCGACTTGCGCAGGATGCCATCCTGACGAAGCCGAGTATTATGCTACTTCACTGCATTATACCACCGCCGGGTTCAGGAACGGTGTGATGGGACGCTTCAGCGAACAGGACCTGACCAAATTCGACGAGCTGGTCTTCGAACAGAGCTGCAGGAGCTGTCATGCCGCATGCGGTGACTGCCACGTCAAGACTCCTATAGTCTCAGGAGTGAACCTCGGATTGATCTCCGGGCACGAGTTCGTGAGGAAGGACGAGACGAAGACCTGTGCTTTATGCCACGGCGGCAGGGTATATTCCGAGTTCACGGGAGAATATGGCGGGACCCCGGACGTGCACTACCAGAAGGGCATGCTGTGCGCTGACTGCCATACGGCAGAGGAGATGCACGGCGACGGGACGCTGTATGAAGGACGCAGGGACGTTTCGATGCGGCCCCAATGCGTAAACTGCCATCCTATGGAAGCGAGCAGCGCTAATTCTAAGGAAGCCCATGAGACACACGCGGGTATCCTGTCCTGTTCGGCATGCCATACTTCTGCGGAATACCGTAACTGCCAGAACTGCCACGTGGGTGAAGGTTCTACTTCGTTCCCTGCGCTGGTACTGGGCAACAATCCCAGGGTAGAAGGGCAGGTTACCACCCTAAGGTTGGTTCCCACCGTACGCAGCACATTCGAGAAGGCGGGAATCAAGCAGGAGAACTTCGATTCTTTGCCCAACTGGTGGGATACGGTGCCTCATATGACGAAGAAGCGAACGGACCGCACGAAGGACTGCGCAGTGTGCCATAGCGACGGCAAGTATTTCATAACGAAGGACCTGTTCCCCGAAGACGGTTCAAAGGCGAACGAGGGACTTCTACGGTAAAGCAGGTTAATTAATATCGGAGGTGCGAGTATGAAGAGATTTATGGTTGTTGCACTTGCTATAGTGCTAGTAGCGGCGATGGGCGGTGCGTCCATGGCTGCGGGTTTCAATCCCCTGGTGACCACCTCATGGCTTTCGGCTAACCTTAAGACTCCAGGCCTGGTAATACTGGACATCCGCTCAGTAGCCGACTATAAAGCGGGGCATATCCCGGGTGCTGTCAACATGCTCTACGGAGCCCTTTCTGTGAAGCGCGGCAACCTGGCGAACGAGATACCGGATTTGTTGGACCTGCAGGATATGCTGCAGGAGATCGGAATCAGCGAAGGTTCTACCGTCGTCATTTACAGCTCCAAGTACTCCAAGGCTGATTCTTTCGCAGGGATATATGACTCACTTAGGATCTGGTTCACCCTCAAGTACGCGGGCGTGAAGAACGTGGGCGTGCTGGATGGCGGATTGGATAAATGGGTGCTGGAGAAGAAGGAAGTATCGACCGTGACTGTGACCGCAAAAGCCGGCACGTTCAAGGTAGTTCCCAACGAGGCGATAATGGCAACGGCGGACGAGGTGATAGCCGCAGTAGGCAAGGATGTAGTGATCGTCGATGTCAGGGATACTGCGACCTACGATACTAAGCACATCAAGGGAGCGGTAAGCGTTCCTTCCTCGTTCGTCTTCAATGACGACGGGACCATAAAGCCCGCCGCTGAGCTAGGCCTGTACGCGGTACCGAAGATCGGCACCAACCTCAGCAAGCCTATAATAGTCCACTGCGTAAGCGGACGCACCGCCAATGCATGGACATTCGTCCTGCTTGAGATGATGGGCTATAAGAACGTTGCCACTTACGACGGGTCTTCGCAGGAATTCTCCGCACTGCCCAACTTGCCAATGGAGCCATAAGGTTCATTAGAAATATCGGAAGGCGCATATCACAGTGATATGCGCCTTCCTTTTTCATCCATTTATCAGACGTGTGCCTGCACATAATCACACATTGAATTTTATTAAGACGACATCCCCGTCCTTCATCTCGTAGTCCTTGCCCTCGGATCTTACCTTGCCTCGCTCCTTGGCGTCCGCGTAAGAACCTATCTTTTCCAGTTCACTGTAGTTTATGACATCGGCCCTTATGAATCCGCGCTCCATGTCGGTGTGGATCTTGCCCGCGGCCTTGGCTGCATGGGTGCCTTTCTTCACGGACCAGGCGCGCGTCTCGGTGCCCTTCATAGTAAAGAAAGATATCAGGTCAAGTGCCTGGAAGCACTTCTCCACCAGATGATCGGCAAGCGGCCTGTCCAGCCCGAACTGCGAAAGGTATTCTTTCGCCTCGTCAGCGGATAGTTCTCCAAGGTCGTTATCTAGTTCGGCACATATCGCTACGACGGGACTCGCAGGATCCATGGTTTTAATCCTTGCCGCCGCCCCCGATATCATCCCTATCCTGTCGGGCAGCTGCTCGCTGAACAGCTCGGGCATGACACGAGGGAGTTCCGCGATCTGATCCTCGTCAACGTTCAGGACGATGACCGCAGGTTTAGCTGTAAGGAGGAACAGTCCGTTCACCAACTCCGCCTCTTCCTCGTCCAGCTCGATCGACCTTAACAGCTTGCCTGCCGATATTTGGGCCTTGATCTTCTTTAGGGTCTCGAGCTCGTCCTTGTACTTCCTGTCCCCTGTCTTCAACATTGGTTCCGTTTTCTGTATGGCCTTGTCCACAGTCTGCAAGTCGGCTAGCAGAAGTTCTGTGTTCACGATGTCGAGGTCCCTGGCAGGATCGACGCTGCCTTCCACGTGCACGACATCCTTGTTCTCGAAGCATCTGAGCACATGTGCTATTGCGTCGCACTCTCTGATATGTCCCAGGAACTTGTTACCGAGGCCCTCTCCTTTCCAGGCCCCCTTAACAAGTCCTGCGATATCGAAGTATTCGACGGTGGCCGGCGTCGCCTTATCCGCTTTTGCCAGCTCGGCTATCTTGCCAAGCCTCCTATCCGGTATTTCCACGACACCGACGTTAGGTTCTACCGTCGTAAAAGGGTAGCTTCCCACCTGGGCGCCTGCTTTGGTTAGGGCATTGAACAGAGTGCTTTTGCCTGCGTTGGGAAGCCCTACTATCCCTACTCTTAGCAAAGGCCACACCCCCTGTCATTGCTTGTTTACGATTGCCCTGGCCTGCCTTTCGAAGTCCCCCCTTGCCATGGTAAGTTGCCTACCGCATCCCATACACTTTATCCGGTAGTCCACACCGGTTCCTAGCACCTGCCATTCGAAGGATCCGCAAGGATGCTTCTTCTTCATCCTTACGACATCCCCGGGATTGTAAGGGAAGTAGGACTTCTGCTCAACCACGGCTTTTACCTTCTTCCTCGACCGGGTACTTGTCGGTCTCTATGGTTATGTTCCGGTGCGGGCTCGCAAGCCTTATGCCCTTCTCATCGCAGATGGCTTTTATAGCCTTGTTCAACTGGCGTGATATGTTCCAGTGCTTTAACGGTACGCCCTTAGCCCATATCCTTATCCTGGAACCGAGCTCGTTCACCTCTTCTACGCCGAGGACGGTCGGCCCTTCCGTCAATCCGTCCAGCTTGTCCTTCAGTCCGTCCAATGCTGCCTGGATCTCGTTTATCGCTTTCTCAAGATCCTCTCGTATGTCGACGGTGACCGCTATCCATATCCTCAATCCCTCGCCGCTGTAATTCGTGACCTTGCTTATATTCCCGTTGGGGATTATGTGCAGCTCCCCGCCGAAGTCGCGGATTTTCGTTATCCTCAGCTGGATGTCCTCTACTATTCCCTCGCATCCTTCCACCTTGACGTAGTCTCCTACCGCGTACTGGTCTTCGAACAGCATGAAGAACCCGGACATGACGTCCTTTATCAACGCCTGTGCGCCGAAGCCGAATATCAAGCCGGCAAAACCGGCGCCCGCCAGCAGGCTTGTAGGGTTAAGCCCCAAGACTTCGAGGGAGATGATGGATGCTAAGAAGTATAACGCGTACTTTGTGATGCTCCTTAATATAGTGCCGCTAGTCTGAATGCGCCTCTGTTCGCTAACCTTGTGATGGTCCCTCCTAAGGCGTCTCTTTATGCTCGCATCTATGATCTTGGCAATGATGGTGTTCAGAAGGGATGCGATGGCGAACACAATGGCTACGGAGATGATCCTGGCACCTATCCTTACATATGGCAGGATGTCCTCTACTGGCGTGCCTCGCAGCCTAGATATCCATTCAGCTACTTTATCCGTAAGTTTCATGGACCTCACCTCCGAAAAGGTTGTTTCACGTGAAACATCATATCCTTATTATGGCGCCGACGACAGCCGTTACAAGAAGAAGAAGTATCGGGTCCGCCTTGAGGAGTATCACAGCTGCTAAGGCGGCTGCGAATATGACAAGGCTTAACGTGCTTCCAAGCGCGGCGGCGCCCATCGTGTACGCCGCCGAAGCGATCAGCCCTATCACGACGGCCCTCAGCATGGTCTTGATTGCCTTCATCTTCTTGTTGTCTTTGAGCTTGTTCACGAAATAGGTCAGTACCAGCATTATGAGCACGGGAAAGAAGATCACTCCCACCGTACCCACTATCGCTCCTGGAATCCCAGAGAGTTTGTATCCTATGAACGTCGACGCATTAAGGGCGATCGGGCCGGGCGTAACCTCCGCAATGGCCACCACATCGAGGAACTCTTCCATGGTAAGCCATGCTTTGCTGATGATTATCTCTGATTGTATGAGCCTTAGCGCCGCATATCCTCCGCCGAATGTGAATAGGCCCACCTTAGCAAAACTCATGAATATGTCTATCAGCAACTCCATATCACAGCGCCTCCTCGGGCAATACAAGCGCAAGGAGCGCACATGCCACGATTATCGGAAAAGGGCTGACTTTTAAGAAACAGTTGGCTAAGAACGCGATGACCGCTATCGCAAGGTACAGAGGCTTGGAGACGCATGACTTCGAGAGCTTGATCACGGCCGCGGCGATCAGAGCGACGACTGCCGGCCTTGCCGCCTTGAAAGCGCTCTGGAAGAAGCTATACTTCATAAAGGAGGGGAAAAGCGCCGCTATTACCGTTATGACAAGGAGCGAGGGGAGCGTGCACCCCAGCACCGCCGCTGCTGCACCGGATTTACGCCTCAGGGTGTAGCCGACATATGTGGCCGTGTTTATGGCGATTGGTCCCGGCGCAGCTTGCGTTATCCCTAGCATGTCTGTGAATTCTTCCTTGCTCATCCAGTTCCTCTTCTCCGCAATCTCCTTCTGCATGACGGGCACCATCACGTATCCCCCGCCTATCGTGAACATGCCGACCTTGAAGAAGAGGGTGAATATCTCCCTTAGGGACGGTTTCTTGGTTCCCGTCATGGCTGCTGCTTCCAATTTCTCACCCCTTATTAATTGGTGCCCCGCCTTGAAGGCGGGGCTACTGGCTATATTATGCTTCTTCGCAGCCGTAATCCGCCACCTAAGGCTAGAATACGGGCGTGCACCATTTCATGTACTTCTTGTTCTTGCCCCTTACAACATCATAGTACAGGGACTGAAGCTCCTTGGCTATCGGACCTACCTTCCCGTCGCCTACGGGGACCCTGTCGACGGAGACTATAGGAGCGAGCTCGGCACCGGTGCCACATATGAATGCCTCTTCGCATATATAAAGCTCGGAACGGTCGACGACCCTCTCGACGCACGTCACGCCCATCTCCTCCGCGGCCAGCTTCATGAGCGTATCCCTTGTGATCCCCTCGAGTATGTGGGAGCTTACGCTGGGTGTCACGAGCTTTCCTTCCCTGACCATGAAGAAGTTCTCCGCACTGCCTTCCGATACGTGCCCGTCCCTGTTCATGAATATGGCCTCGTCGTATCCATTATCCAATGCTTCGCTCTTAGCATACGCAGCGTTGATGTATGCCCCGTTTACTTTCGCCCTCATCGGTATGCAGTTATCCTCTACGTGCGCCCACGAGCTTACGGCAACTTTCAGGCCTTTAGAAGTGTCTATGTACTTGCCATATTCGGTGGCGAAGCAGCAGAAGTTGTTCTCGATGCCGGTAAGCTTGACCCCTATGCCAAGGCCGCTCTTGTACGCCACTGGCCTTATGTACACGTCGTTGCCGCGGAAGTCGCTCTTCCTAAGCAACTCCAGAGTTATCTCACTAAGTTCCTCCGCGCTCTGCTCAAGGAATATCCTGGTTATCTTGGTCGAGTTCTTCATGCGCTTGAAGTGTTCGAGCAACCTGAAAACGTAAAGCTGTTTGTCGTCTTCGTTCCAATAGGCCCTTATACCTTCGAAGCATGCTGTCCCGTACAAGAAGGCATGCGTCATTATGCTTATCTTCGCATCCTCCAAGGGTACATACTTACCTTCTAAATAGGCCACGGGCTTTGACATCGACAAAACCTCCTTAAAATGTTACTTCAACCTGCTCAGCAGCATCGCGACGGCGCCGATAACGAATGCCACTGCTACCCATGAGTATCTCCACGCCGTCTGTTTCCTCTTCCCTCTCTTGATGTCCCCCTTGCCCAACTCAAGTTGCTTGCCGGTCTTTATCAAGGGGATGCCTTTGTCGTATCTCCTTAGGCCGTTATAGAGTACACCGAGGTTGTGATAGGCATTGGGGTAGGTAGGGTCCGCCTTGATCGCCTTTTCGTAGTACTCGATCGCCTTCTCCACATCACCGCGTTCCTTAGATATGTTACCCAGGTTGGTGTATGCCGGGCTACATTCGCAGTCCAGTGTAATGGCCGCCCTGAACTCTGCTTCAGCTTCTTGTGCCATGCCCTTGGAGACGTAACAGACCCCGATCTTGTTCCTTATAATCGGGTTGGCCATTCCTTCGGCTCCTGCAGACATAAGTATCTGAAGGGCCTTGTCCGGTTCTCCTTCAGATATTAACGCCTGTGCCTCTCCGATTATCTCTTCTATCATCGAAACTGTTATTCCTCCATGTACGATGCACTATCTTGAGTACTTGCCTACCGCCTTCGATATCGCCTCGAGTTCCTCGGGGCTGAGGTTGTACTTCGAGGATCCATCCTCTATGGGCTTCGCGTATACCCTCGTCTCCGAATGCCCGAATATACCCGTTATCGTTATACCGTTCTTCTTGTCGTCCAGCAATGCCAAAGAGAAGCTCTGTTCCCCGCCTACACCTTCGAAGGCGTTGTACCTTACCATCCCTATGTTCTGAAGGTGCGTACCGGCTTCCATCTCCGCCGTCCCCATCCTCACCTCGAGTGCCTTTGTCCTGGATTCCAGCTCTTTCGTCGAAGTCAGGTAGTCGATCAGCACTTCCTCAACGTTCTGCTCCGATACGCCGGAAAGAAGCTTTTCATACTGTCTCTTGATCTTCTGGACCTTCAACATAAGCGCCATTGTTAGCGCCGCCACGATCAACAGCAGGAACATAAGCGCTGCCGTTATGAAGTAGCTGTTATCCCGGAGAAATGACATCATTGATTCCATCTGTCGCGAACCGCCTTTCGATTGCTTCTATGAACCGATGGTGCGCTCGATTATCCCGTCCAGCTCCTCAAGGCTGAAATAGTATATCTCGACCTTGCCGGCTTCGGCTCCGCCCACGATTCTTACTTTCGTGCCGAGTGCCTGCCTCAGCTTCCCTTCAAGGGCCACTATATCGGCATCCCTCTGCTTGATGGACCTCTTCTTCGATCTCACGCTGCCCAGCCTGCTCACTGCCTCTTCCAGCTGCCTCACGGACAGCTTCCTCCTGACAGCTTCCTTTGCCAGCTTGGACTGGACCTCCGGAGATTTCGTCCCCAGAAGCGCCCTGGCGTGCCCCTCACTCAATGTTTCACGTGAAACAAATTCGATCACATCCATCGGCAGCTTCATTATCCTTAGCTTATTCGCGACAGCAGACCGGCTCTTGCCGACCAATCCGGCGACGTCCTCCTGCGTCATCTCGAACTCATCTATAAGCCTCTGGTAGGCCCCCGCCTCCTCGACCGGATTCAGGTCCTGCCTCTGTATGTTCTCTACGACCGCAAGCTGCATCATCTCGGCATCGGTGGCATCCTTTACAAGGGCCGGGATTTGCGTCAGCCCCGCCATCCTTGAAGCTCTCACACGCCTCTCCCCGGCGATTATGTTATAGCCGCCGGCTGACTTCCTTACTATTATCGGTTGTATGAGCCCGTGCTCCTTGATCGACGACGCCAGTTCGGCGAGCTTCTCCTCGTCGAAATCCCGCCTTGGCTGAAACGGGTTCGAGCTTATTAGCGAGACGTCTACCTCCGATATTCCGGCGCCTTCCACCAGGTTATCGCTGAGGAGGGCTTCCAGGCCCTTTCCGAGGCCCTTCCTGGCCGCTGCGGTCATCTGCCATCACCTCTTCTTATGATTTCCCTTGTGAGCGCCATGTAGGATTCCGCCCCCTTGGACCTTCCGTCGTATAGACAGATCGGGAGGCCGTGGCTGGGCGCTTCGCTCAACCTTATGTTCCTCGGTATCACAGAATTGAACACCTTGTCGCCGAAGTATGATTTTACCTCCGTCTCGACTTGCTGCGTAAGGTTTAGCCGAGGGTCGTACATGGTCAGGACCACTCCGAATATGCTTAGCGCCGGATTGATGTGCCTCTTCACGAGATTTATTGAGTTAATCAGCTGGCTTAGTCCTTCCAGCGCATAATACTCGCATTGCATCGGGACAATTATCCCGTCTGCAGCCGCGAATGCGTTAACGGTAAGCAATCCGAGGGACGGGGGGCAGTCCACGAATATATAGTCGTAAGTCTGCCTTGCCGCAACAAGCCCTTCCTTCAGCCTGTTCTCCCTCGCCATCTCGTTGACTAGCTCCAGTTCCGCGCCTACTAAAGACATATTTGAAGGCAAAAGGTCCAGGCCTTGCACCTTCGTGCGGCACACCGCCTGTACGGCGGTTGCGGTGTTGGTGAGTACGTCATAGACGCTGGCTTTCAGCGCGTGTTTGCCTACGCCGAGACCGCTTGTGGCATTACCTTGGGGATCAAGGTCCACCAGCAGCACGGATTTATTGGCGTTCGCGGCATATGCAGCTACATTTACGGCGGTGGTCGTCTTGCCCGTACCGCCTTTCTGGTTGGCGAATGCCAGTACGATCGACAAATAGACACTCTCCGTTCGATTATTGGGCGCCTGTTACGCCAATAATCATTCTACCTTATTACCGCTGCTTCGTGAAATCGGCCTCTTGTGCGGTTCTCCGGCTTTCCTTGGGTATCTTCCCGGGGTAGGGGATGTCTTCTCCGCCACCACCAAGACCCTATCACCTTGGTCGTAAGGCAGTGTGAATTTTCTCACACCAGTTATCTTCGCTCCCAGGGCGAATGCGGCGGCCTTACCGTCGTCAATTTCCGTATCAGCTCCAGGGCCCTTCATCGCTACGAAGAGTCCGCCTTTCCTTAGAAACGGTATGCAGTACTCAGCCGATTCCGAAACAGAAGAGACGCCTCGTATTACCGCAAGTCCGTACTTCTCCCTATGGATGGATTCCCTTGCTAGGTCCTCTGCCCTCGCCGTTACTGCGGTTACGTTAGTAAGGCCGAGCTCGATTACCGCCCGGCTTACGAAATTCACCTTCTTGCCCACAGAATCCACCAGCACGCCCTTCGCTTCCGGAAGCATCATCGCCAAGACAAGGCCGGGAAAGCCCGCCCCTGTTCCGATGTCTACGAAAGAGCCGCACTCCCTCGCCCCTTCTACCATAAGCACGGTCAGCGAATCCGCAAAGTGCTTAACCGCGATGCCCAGATCGTCCTTAATCCCGGTCAGGTTGACCTTCTCGTTCTCCTGCACCAGAAGATCCTTCAGGCGCTGCATGAGTCCCATCCGTCGTTCGTCCACTTCTATGCCCAGTTCGGCCGAGGCTCTTTCCAGTATCTGCCTAAATGTCGTCTCCATCTGGCCTGCCCTCCTGCCTAAGGTGAATTATAAGGGCCGCTATATCGGAAGGCGACATCCCGGGTATCCTAGATGCCTCTCCGACGCTCGCCGGCCTTCTTTCGGAGAGCTTGTCCTTAGCCTCCGTCGAAAGCCTGTACATCCTTCTATAGTCCACGCCGTCCGGTATCCTCTTCTCCTCCATCTTCCTGAAAGAGGCCGCCATGCGCCGTTCCTTCTCTATGTATCCGCCGTAGGCCTTCTCCATGGCAAGGTTCTCCTCTGCACATTCGAGCAGCCAGGCCCCTTCTCCGAGCGAGGCCGACAAGTCCTCTGCCTCGCGGTCCATGCCAGAGGACAGCAAGTCCTTCAGCCTTGTCTTCATTTCGAACGCCCTGATTCTGTCGCTGTCTGCAAGGCCAGTCCTCATCGCTTCGCTAGTAAGCCTGAAATCTGCATTGTCCTGCCGTAAGGCGAGCCTGTACTCTGCCCTTGCCGTAAGCATCCTGTATGGCTCGTCCGTCCCCTTCATGACGAGGTCGTCTATCAGGACGCCGATATACGCCTGGTCCCTGCCGATGACGAGCGGCGCCTCCCCCTTGATCGATAATGCCGCGTTCACCCCTGCCACAAGCCCCTGGGCCGCGGCCTCTTCGTAACCCGAGGAGCCGTTTGCCTGCCCTGCAGAGAATAGTCCATCGATGTCCCTGAACTCGAGCCTGTGGTCCAGCTGTGAAGGATCGACGCAGTCGTACTCTATCGCGTACCCGTACTTGGTGATCCGGGCCTTCTCCAGGCCGGGTATCGTCCTGAGAACCTTTTCTTGCACGTCCTTTGGAAGGCTCGTCGCAAGCCCGGCTATGTACATCTCGTCCCCGTCCCTTGTTATCGGCTCTATGAAAAGCTGGTGTCTGAGTTTCCCCTTGAACCTTACCACCTTGGCCTCGATCGAAGGGCAATACCTGGGCCCGATGCCTTTAATAAGGCCGGAGAAGATGGGTGCCCTGTCGATGTTGTCCTCCACGATCTTATGGCTTTTGGCGTTAGTGTAGGTGATCCAGCAGTCCCGCTGCTTCCTTGGAGCCGGCCTTCTTACGTTGGAGAAGCAATAGAGCAGGTCCTCTCCTGGTTGGAGCTCCATCTTTCCGTAATCTATGGTGGACGTATCCACCCTGGGTGATGTGCCTGTCTTGAAGCGCATCAGCCTTATGCCGGCTTCCGCTAACGAAGGGGTGAGCCCTGAAGCAGGGAATCCTTCGGGTCCGCCTCTATGTACTTCTTCCCCGATGTACGTAGTGCCCCCGAGGTACGTACCCGATGCGAGCACCACCGCTTTGCATCTTACCTTCTCACCGGAGACGATGGCCCCCGTCACCCTTCCGGAGGTTAGCTCAAGCCCTTCCAGCTCGGCTTCCGCAATGTCGAGACCCTCTTGGTCCCTTAGGATCACCGCCATCCTTCTTGTGTAGAGCGCCTTGTCTATCTGGGCCCTTACCGCCCTTACCGCGGGTCCTTTCGCGTTATTGAGCATCCTGACGTGGATGAAGCAATCATCCGCGGCGGACCCCATCTCCCCTCCAAGCGCGTCAAGCTCCCTCACCAGCTGTGATTTACCAGGGCCGCCTATCGAGGGGTTGCACGACATCCTTGCTATCGAATCAAAATCCAGCGTAAGGCCCAGCACCTGCAGGCCGAGGCGTGACGCTGCCAACGCCGCCTCACATCCGGCATGCCCGAGTCCAACCACTATGACATCGTACGAATCTCGCAAGACGGCCTCCCGATCATTTTCCTACGCAGAATTTCTCGAATACTACGTCCATTACGTCTTCCGTCATCACATCGCCCGTTAGCTCTCCCAGCGCGTACAACGCATCCCGCAGCTCTACACAGGTAAGTTCTCCAGAAAATCCCGCAGCCAGCGCGGCCCTTGCCCTAATAAGGGCTGCGCGGCAGCTTCCAAGGCATGCTATCCACCTCGACGACGAGCTGTCGCCGCTTTCGAACTCCGAAATCGCAAGCGCCTTCTCGGCTATTGCCTTTCTCAGCTCCTCAATGCCTTCTCCGGTCCTCGCCGAGACTTCGACGACGCTGTATCCCGGGATTCTGTATGCATCATCGTCATTACCAATGGTCCGCCCCTGAGGCGATTTCTTAAGGTCGGTCTTGTTAACTACGATGACCACGGGTTTTCCCGACAGTCTGGAGATCTCCTCTTCGTCCTCAGCGGTCAAGCCAGCAGGATAGTCCGCGACATAGACCACCACCGCAGAGGTAAGGGCCGCCTTCTTCGCCCTTTGCACGCCGGCCTTTACAAGAGGGTCGTCCGTCTCTCCGATGCCTGCGGTGTCTGCGAATCTTATTGGCATCCCGTCGACATTCGCGGTCTCTTCCACCGTATCCCTCGTAGTTCCGGGTATGTCCGATACGAGCGCCCTTTCCATCCCGAGTATACGGTTGAGAAGGCTCGATTTGCCCATGTTGGGCCTACCTATTATCGCAACCTTTATCCCGTCTATGAGGAGCCTGCCCCTTGATTCTTCCTCTATCATCGAATTCACTTCTTCTTCCAGTCCCTGTAGCCGCGAAATCTGCGCTGCCGTGCCCTGCTCGTCAGCTGTCTCGTCCGGCCAATCCAGCCCGGCTTCAATTCCGGCAAACACCTCGGTTATTTCGGCCTTCAAGTCCATCGCCCTTCTTTGGGATGAGCCCTCCAACAGACCCGAGGCCATCTGCCTTGCCTTCTCGGTCCTGGCTTTTATCATCGCAAGCGTCGCTTCTGCTTTTATCAGCGACATCTTGCCGTTCATGAACGCCCTTTTGGTGAACTCTCCCGCCCTCGCCTGCCTTGCGCCCGAGCAGATCGCCTCTGCCAGCACGGCCCTGGCCGCCGCTGTGCCGCCGTGGCACTGTATCTCTGCGACGTCCTCTCCTGTGTAGCTCCTCGGCCCTTCGAAGTACAGCGCCACAGCCTCGTCCACGAACGACCCGTCCTTTGACAGCACCTTCCCGAACGACAAGTCCTTGGGCAGGGAAGGGAAGCCCTTCTTCGCGGGCCTGAAACAGGATGCAAGGACCCGGCTGGCATCCGGGCCGGATATCTTGATGATCGCTATGCCACCGGTGCCGTGAGGCGTCGATATCGCTGCGATCGTGTCCGTCCTTTCCATACCCATGCCCCCTTAGGTAAAAAAGCGTGCCTCGCGGCACGCTCATGTTGCCATATTAGATTCTACATCATGCTGGATGCCGAGTCATTCGGGCGATACTACTACCTTCCTGTTCGGCTCGTTCCCTTCGCTGTAGCTGGTCACCCCTTCGATTCCCAGGATAACCATGTGGATTATGCGCCTTTCGGATGCCGGCATCGGCTGCAGGACCATCTCTTTCTGCTCCCTGATGGCCTTCTCGGCAACTTTCACAGCCAGCGCCTTGAGCTGCTCTTCGCGCCTTAGCCTGTATCCTTCGATGTCGAGTATGTAGCGCGTGCGCTTGCTAGTCCCTATGTGCCTGTCGTGTCTCATGCCGATTATGTTCACAATGTACTGCAGCGCCTCTAGCGTTTCCCCGTGGCGTCCTATAAGGGCGGCGAGCTCTTCTCCTTTTATGTCGAGCTTCGTGCCTTCCTCGGTCTCTAGTAGCTTTACTTCGGCCTCAAGCCCCATCTTGGAGAGCAGCGTCTCCAGGAACTCCTTAGGATCTACCGGTTCGCCCTGCTCCTCGTATGGCTCTTCGCCTTCGGACATGGCTAGGTCGAATTCGTCGTCGGCGCCCGCTTTCGGCACGACGTTCACTACTACTTTGTTTTCCCCCAATAGCTTTATGGTCCGGTGGGGGGTATCCTGGACCACCTCTACGTTGACTTCGTCGATCGTGCAATTGAGCTGCTTAAGAGCCCTTTCTATTGCCTCTTCGACGGTCTTTCCGGAGTATTTCATGATGACCTCCCCGTATGGAACTGACTATTTCGTAGCGGGCCTTACTATGAACTTCAATATGACCCACTGTTGTATAAGGTTGATTACGTTGAACGTTACCCAGTATATTACCAGGCTCTGGGCCGAAACTATTGCGAAGTAGCCGAACATGATGGGCCACAGCCACTTGAACATCGCCATCGAATTGCCCGACTCCGAGCTGGTGGTCTGTCCTGTCTGGGCGAACGTCATGTACGTGGTCACCGCAGTGATTATGGGCATCAGCATCTCCCTGATGAGCACGAGCCATGCGCCGATGTCCGCTATGTTCGCGGGTATGGCGATGAGGGGCTTCTTCATGATATCGGCTATCCACAGGAACTTCATGCTGATGCCCTCGCTTGCGAGCAGGTTCATGAAGTTCATGTCCTGCATGCCCTTGTAGAATATCAGCATTATGGGCAGTGTAAGAAGCGCAGGGAGACATCCCGCCAGGATGTTGAAGTTGTTCTGCTTGTACACTTCCATTACCCTGCGGTTGATCTCCTCGCTCTGGCCTTTGTATTTCTTCTGTATCTCATCAACCAGAGGCTGTATCTTCTTCTGCTTCTCCATCGTCCGCGTCTGAGAGACGGAAAGCGGTGACATCGCCAGTCTTAGCAGGACGGTGAATATTATGATGCTATATGCATAATTTCCCGTCATCTCGGCGAAATAGCGAAGGATGGTTTGTACAATGCCCGTCATCGTCTACAATCGTCCTTTCACGGCCACTCACGGGACCGGGTCGTATCCGCCCTTTCCCCATGGATGACATCTTAGGATTCTCCTTATGGCCAGATATGAGCCCTTGGCCGCCCCATAGCGGCCGATCGCCTCTAGAGCATATTCTGAGCAGGTGGGCCTGAACCTGCAAGTGGGATACCTCTTGAAAGGCGATATCGCCTTCCTGTAGAACACGATCAGGGCCATCAGCACGGTCTTCACCTGACACCTCCGGCCACAGTAGCAAGCAGCCTTCTTAGCTCCTCGGCAACGTCCTGAGCCTTGATGCCTTCGGCCAGCATTCCGGCGCGCGGCACGAGAACCATGTCCTTTGATATGGGAAGGGATACTTGCATCCTCGCCGCCGCCCTGAACAACCTCTTTATCCTGTTCCTCTTGACCGCGTTCCCGTTCCTCTTGCTGACCGCATAGCCGATCCTAGTAATACCTTCAAGGCCGGGCGCCAACCGGATCAGAAGCATTGATCCTTTCAGCAACCGGCCTTCATTCATGATCCTCGTAAAATCGGAGCTCTTCCTGAGCCTCTCATATCCTGCCATCCATACAATCGCCACACCTTATAATAAATGAAGCCGTCGCTAAGACGGCCTGTGGCGTTTCAAGCTGAATCAGAGGGATATGCGTGCGCGACCCTTGGCGCGCCTCCTCTTTAGTACGTTACGTCCTCCGGGTGTGCTCATTCTCACCAGGAAGCCGCTTGTGCGGGCCTTTTTCCTTTTATTCGGCTGATATGTCCTTTTCATTACAAGTCCTCCATCGCTTCTATGGCAAATAAGTTCGTCAACAGCAAATTAAATTCTACCGATTAGGTTGTGTGATTGTCAATAAAAAGGGGTATCGCCCGTGCAGTATACAGGCAAACAGCTGTTCTTTATACTTTTGCCATATTTCTTGTCCATATGCGCAAACCCAGCAAAAGGCATGTTATTCACAACTTGTTGATAATATTGTTGATAACGTCTCCTTCCCGCTGTTAGAATCATGTTAAACGGAATGGCAGGGTCGCTCATTTCCAATAGTCATATTTAGCTGGGGTTTTCATTCTGCCCATATCCTTGCCGTTTCTTTTAAGCCCACTATTACTGCGTTTTGGCGCTTGCTTGGATGGCGCTTCTGAACGAGCTGTCCTAAGAAACGGGAGTACGGCCGGGAAGAAAAGATTTCAACCATTTGTTGATATCTCTGTTGAAAACCCCGGTTCTGTTTACGACCCGGGGAAATGTCGGCAAATGCGCAGCGCATATGCTTTTCACAAAGAATTACCTAGAGTCGTCTAGCAATTGCAATAGCCAATTTGCTGGTGTTAACATTATCAACACAGTCTTGTTGACAGAGAAAGACCTGAAATCATTTCTGATAGGATGGCCCTCTGCATAAGATTTGGGATGACGGAAATACTTATTCATATGTGATGAAGACCATGCAAGAAGGGACGGGCCCATGGCAAGAAAAGGACTACTGGCAAGAATCCTTTCCGGATCAGAACCTCGTACTCCCGAGCCTGTTTCAGAGGAACGGCGCCCGGTGGCACAAGGCCCATCCGAAGTAGGGGGGACCTATTCAAATTACTCAGCCCGCATAGCTGTATATGATTCATTCACGGCCAGCCCTTTCATCGTCGATATAGGATCCGACGATTTTCTAAGGGTGGTCGATGAAATATCCGCGAAGGCCTATAACCTCGGCAGGGAAAGAGGAGGGCGCATCCCGTACATCGTGATAAGGGAAGTCGTCGAGAATCTCGTCCATGCCGGCTTCAAGGACGTGATCATTACTGTCGAGCCCAGCGGCAATGTGATACGGATATCGGACCACGGCCCCGGCATCCCCGATAAAGACAAGGCTTTCAGGCCGGGTTTCACGACTGCGACCAAAGAGCTGAAAAGGATGATAAAGGGCGTCGGTTCTGGGCTTCCGATAGTGAAGGAGTCTTTGGAGCTTATGGGTGGATGTGTTATTCTAGAAGATAACCTCTCATCCGGGCTCGTCATAACTTTGAAAGGCTGCCCGGACGAAAAGGCGTCATCAGGCCCGGGAAAACAAGAAAGCACCTCGGATGGGGAGGGCGCCCCTCAGAATTCAGCGCTCTTAGAGGCCAAACAAAGCGACGAGGAGATCGAGAAGCAAGTCTCGTCGCGCCAAAAGAAAGTACTTATGCTCCTTGCGGAGGGCGGTCCGGCAGGCCCATCCTCAGTGGCAAAGGAACTAAAGCTTAGCGCAGCCACCGCATACAGGGATCTTGAACTACTGGAGCGGCTCGAGCTGATCAGATCCAACGAAGGCAAAAGGGAGATCACCGCTAGAGGTCAGCAATTCATCTCTTTCGCCATGAAGCGCCCGTAGCTTCTTTTTCTCAACGGGGAGGAGAAAGGAATGTCCACAGCTGATAAGGATCTCGCTGACATATGGGAACTGACCCTGAAGATCGTACAGCCCGACGTTAAGAGGCTGTCCTTCGACACGATATTGAAGAACAGCAGCCTCGAGGAGCTGAACGGCAATACGGCGGTTGTCAAGGTACAGAACGATTTCGCCAGGGAATGGCTCGCGGCGAGGTACACCGACAAGATTGAGGATGCCTTAAGGGGCATAGTTGGATCGTACTGCAAGGTTCAGTACACGGTCGGCGATTCTCCACAGCTGTCTGAACAGGGTGAGCCTGTAGCCAAGGTAAGGCAGAGGTCCTCAAGGCCCAAACAAGAAGCTGAAATGAAGATAGAGCACGAGGCCGCTCCCAAGCACCCGAAGGGCCCCCTTCTCATAGGAAGGCAGCTGCAGAAGAGGTACATATTCGAAAGGTACCACGTGGGCGCATACAACGACATCCCCGTATCCTTCATAAACGCCATGTTGGAGAACAAGAGCCATTCTCCCCTTTTCATATACAGCTCGGTCGGCATGGGCAAGACCCATCTGTTGCAGGCGACGGCTCGCAGGATGTTGGAGGCAAGGCCCGACGCGAAGGTGGGATACCTTACGAGCGAGGACTTCACGAACGAGCTCATCAAATCGATAAACGCAGCCTCCATGCAAGCTTTCAGGGACCAGTACAGGCAGTTGGACCTGCTGCTGGTAGACGATATACAGTTCTTCGCCGGGAAGGAGAAGACCCAGGAGGAGTTCTTCTTCACCTTCAACACGATTACCGAGGAAGGTAAGCTCGTCATCATCTCCTCCGACAGGCACCCGAAGGAGCTTACCACCCTCCATGACAGGCTGCATTCAAGGGTGAAGTCCGCCCAGATTGCTTCAATATCGGCAACCACGTATGAGGACAGGATAGGCATACAACAGAAATGGATGAACTATGACGGCATAGTCCTGCCCAACTTCATATACGAGAAGGTGGCCTCGAGGGTAACCAACAGCATAAGGGAGCTCGAAGGCGCCCTCACCAACATCATCACCAGAATCAACATCATAGGTAAGAATAAAGTATCTCCCGAGTTCATCGACGATCTGCTCGACGAGATATCCCCTGGCTCCAGACCGCAGACCGTGACCGTCGCTTTCATACAGAAGACGGTCGCTGAGAAGTTCAACGTCAACCTGGAGGACATGAACAGCTCGTCCAGGGTCAAGGCGATAACCGAGGCAAGGCAGTCCGCTATGTACATCTGCAGGGAGATACTGAACATGCCCCTCGAATCGATCGGCAGGGAGTTCGGCGGCAGGAACCACGCCACGGTCCTTCACGCGTGCCGGAAGGTGAAGGAATCCATGGAAAAGGACATCTCCTCCAAGGACAAGATCGGTGATCTTCTGAGAGACCTGAGGAGGATATGAAAAGGTTGAAAAGTGGTGCTTCGGACTGTTGAAAGGTTGTTGAAAAGCCGTTCCCTTTTTCTGGTGTGTGAATTGCTGTCGAAATGACCGGTCCGAATTAACTAGTAACAACAAAGTAATCAACATACGAAAAGGCTACTCTAGCTTAGCCTGAAGGTGTTAGCAACAAAATCCACAGTGCATACTACTAGGACGTCTTATATTATTAGATTATATAGAAGTAAGATAGGCGGGGAGGTTGTTCATAGTGAAGGTTTCATGCAGCAAGACTGCCCTTGTTTCCGGGGTCAGGACGGTATACAAGGCGGTGTCCCAGAAAGCCACCAACCTGGTTCTCTCCGGCATCCTCGTCGAGACGACGGCTGACGGCCTGCGGCTCGTGGCCTATGACCTCGACCTTGGGATAGAGACTTTCATACCGGTTCAGGTGGAAAGGGAAGGATCCTTCGTTTTCCCCGCCAAGCAGTTCGCGGACATAACGGGGAACCTGCCACATTCGGAGGTCATCCTGGACTATTCCGAGAGCGCCGGCTCGGTCGATGTGATCTCTGGCAGGACGCACTTCTCGGTCAAGACTATGCCCGCCAAGAACTTCCCGGAGCTGCCAGAACTGGTGGCAGGCAAGACCTGGTCCATGTCCGAACCCGAGCTCAGGAAGATGATCAGGAAGACCGCGATAGCGACTTCGACCGACACAAACAGGTCCTATCTGATGGGCATCTCCGTCGAGGCCGACGAAGACGGCGTCTCGATGGTCGCCACGGATTCCTTCAGGCTTGCGTACAGGAACGTGGAGTACTCGACCGGGCTTACCGGGAAGATAGTCTCCATAGTGCCTGCAAGGATGCTTAGGGAAGTGGAGAGGAACCTCTCTGCGGACGGCACCAGGGAAGTGGAGATATGCATAACCGACAGGCATTCCTTCGTGAAGTTCGGCAACACGAGATACATCACAAGGCTGCTAGAAGGGCAGTTCCCCGACTATAGGAAGATATTCCCCGAGAACTTGTCCACCAGGATCACCACCGACACCAACAGCTTCTTGTCCGCGATAGGCAGGGTATCGGTGATGTGCAAGGACGACCTTTCAGCGATAAAGATGTCCTACACAGGCGGAGAGCTGGACAGCCCCGGCTTCCTGACGATAAAGGTCGTGACCCCGGAGCTGGGCGAGGCCGTGGAGGATTTGCCTGTATCTCTGCAGGGCAACGCAGAGATGGTAGTATCTATAAGGGCCAAGTACCTCAAGGAGGTTCTGCAGGTCCTGGAGTCGGACGATGTGGAAATAGGATTCAACAGCGGCAGGAGCCCGGTCTGCGTCAAGGAGACGGACAAGGAAGATTATCTGTACCTGGTGATGCCGATAACGGGATGATGCATGCCTAAGCCGGGTGAGGAGGTTGCGCTCATGGGCGCAAAGCAGGTATACATCTCCACCGAATACATAACACTCGACCAGCTCCTAAAATGGGCTGGTCTTGTTATGACGGGGGGAGAGGGCAAGATGGCAATAGCGGATGGGCAAGTGACGGTCAACGGAGAAACCGAAACCAGGAGAGGGCGCAAGCTCCGGGACGGAGACACCATCTCGTTCGGTAGCCGTGAAGTCATAGTGATGAAAGGCAAGGACTCGTAGCTTTGGTCCTAAAGAGGATTTCCCTGAGGGGTTTCAGGAACTATAGGGCGCTGGACGTGGACCTTTCCGAGGGGGTCACGCTCTTTTCGGGCAGCAACGCCCAGGGCAAGACCAACCTGCTCGAAGGCATATACGCCCTTTCGGCGGGCAGGAGCTTCAGGGCCGCGAAGGATTCCGAGATGGTTCTCTGGGGAGAGGAGGCCGCCTGGGCCAAGGGTTGGGTGTCCGGCGAATACTCCGATTTCACCGTGTCCTTGTCGGTCAGCTCAGCCGGGAGGAAGACTGCAAGGTTGAACGACGTGGAGAAGATAAGGCCATCCGAGCTTTCTGACAGGCTGAACGCGGTCGCCTTCATCCCGGATGACCTGGACCTAGTGAAAGGGTCCCCTGCGGCAAGGCGCAAGTTCCTCGACCTGCAGATATCGCAGCTCTCACCAGTATACAGGCAGACGCTCATCGTCTATTCGCGGACGGTGCTGCAGAAGAACGCGCTACTAAAGAATTACCACGAGATGCCGGACTCGCCGCGCCTTCTGGACATCTTCAACGAAGGCCTGGTAAGAGAGGGATCATTGCTGGTGAAGATGAGGTCCGATGCCGTCGAGGCCCTTGCACCGCTCGCCGCGGGCAACTATGGGTACATAGCGGATTCGTCAGAAGAGCTTGAAGTCACTTACATGCCTTCGGTGGAAGTAGGGCAAAGGCCGGATCTGGAATCGGTCAAGGAGTCTTTCGCAAAGAAGCTCGCTACGCACAGGGCGGCGGAGATCGCAAGAGGGGCGTGCCTCGTCGGCCCTCAAAGGGACGATCTGGGGCTTTCGATCAGCGGCAGGGCGGCGTCCAGCTTCGGTTCACAAGGCCAGCAACGCACGGCGGTCATCTCCCTGAAGCTCGCCGAGGCAGAGGCCATAACAGCAGCGAGAGGGGAATCCCCCGTGGTGCTGCTGGACGACGTGCTTTCCGAGCTGGACGAATCACGCAGGCAGAGGCTCATACGCAGGTTCCTGGGCAGGTGCCAGACCGTCATAACGGCTACGGACGCGGAGTATGCGTTCTCGATGCCAGGATGCCTGTCGTATCGCGTAGCGGCAGGCGAGGTGGCGCCCTTATGAAGAAAGGATTCAAGAGCATAGGCGATGTCCTCGAATCCAAAGGCAGGAGATCGGGACTGTCCAGGTCCATGGGCCTTGCCTCGATCGCGATGGCCTGGGAAGAGCACATGAGGGGAATGTTCGCAGCGGGAAGCGCCGTAAATTCGATAACGGACGGAGTAATACGCATCTCGGTGGACGAGCCCGTCTGGGCCCAGCAGATGAGCATGCTGGGCAAGGAGATACTTGAAGAGCTCGGTAAGCATTGCGACCTTTCCGGCATCAAGGACATCAGGTTCATGAGCTTCGGCAACACAGTGCGTTCGAGGCCTACGAGGACGAAGTCCCTCAGAAGGCAGGACGAGTGGCCGGTTACCAAGGAGCTCAACGCGGTGTCGCTGTCGGGGGAGGATCTGGCCAGGTTCGAAAGGATGGCGCGGCGCCTTCCCAAGGAACTTCACAAGGTATTGGAGCTTCACGTCAAGACGGAGGCCATAGCGAGGCTGAAGGATTCGAAAGCATGCCCTATATGCGGCATAGGGCTTCCCACCAAGAGCCGGTACTGCCAGGTCTGTGCCTTGAGGAAGGAAAAGGCCAGGACCGAAACGGCGGTCTCTTTCCTGATGGAGAGCCCCCTTTCGTCGGATGCGGACCTGATTGAGGTATCGGGGCTGGCCGGCCTTGAAGAAGAGCTCGTGCTCGATATAGTCGCCTTCGCAAGGAGGATGGCCGGAAAGAGGCTGATCGGCGAGGCGGTCAGGGAAGGACCGGCCACCGGCGCAGACGGGGAGAATAAAGCCTGGCCGTTGCTGGTAGCGGGCGTGTGTGCGTCGACGGGGGAGACTTACGACGCAGTGATGTCGCAAGGGCTCGAAAACTATGTACCGGAGGGCATTCTTGAAGAGCTTGGACTGATAGGCGGCAAAAAGGCGGAGAGATAGATCCACACAAGGAGGGGCTGGCATGGTTGTGACGACTACGCCCGGGGTAGAGGGCAGGAAGATAACCGATTACAAGGGCCTGGTGTTCGGGGAGGTCGTGTCGGGGGTGAACTTCATCAAGGACTTCGCGGCCGGCATAACCAACATCCTCGGGGGAAGGTCCGGTGAATACGAGAGCGAGCTCATCGAAGCGAGGATGAACGCGGTCCACGAAATGATGGAAAGGGCCAGGAAGCTGGGCGCTAATGCGGTCGTGGGCGTGGACGTGGATTATGAGGTGCTGGGAGAGCACGGCAACATGCTGATGGTCACAGCGTCGGGTACGGCGGTGGTCGTGGAGTAGCCGGAAAAGGCATAGGAATAGGCCTCATGCCTTCGTGCCAGAAGGCATGATTTTTTCATCGAAATATGAGTATAAAGCCACATAGAACGCCAATTAGGAAGCCATTTATGGTATAATGAATTGTGTTAATTGGCAATACTTTTCCCGGGAGGAAACCATTTTGGAGAAAGAACTAAATAAGGCTGCGATAACGGAGGAGCATTACAGCTCCGCAGACATAGATGTGCTCGAAGGGCTCGAAGGAGTCAGGGCGCGCCCCGCTATGTACATAGGCAGCACGGATACGAGGGGCCTGCACCATCTGGTATACGAGATAGTGGACAACAGCGTCGACGAGGCGCTGGCCGGAGTCGCCGATACCATAACCGTAACGCTGGGCAAGGACGGCTCTGCCACGATCTGCGACAACGGTAGGGGGATCCCTGTTGACATACACCCAAAGGTCGGCAAATCGGCCCTGGAGGTCGTGCTTACGATGCTCCATGCCGGCGGCAAGTTCAGGAAGAGCAGCTATATGATTTCAACCGGCCTGCACGGAGTGGGCGCGTCAGTCGTGAACGCTCTGTCCGAGATAATGGAAGTGTGGGTAAAGAAGGACGGTAAGGAATACTACCAGGCATTCTCGAAGGGCAAGTCCCTAGGCCAGATAAGGGTGATAGGAGACGCCGTCACGAGCGGTACTACGATAAGGTTCAAACCGGACCCGGCGATCTTCAAGGAGACACAGGACTTCTGTTTCGAGACGCTCAGCCACAGGTTCGAAGAGGTAGCATACCTTACCGCCGGCCTCAAGCTCGAGCTCATAGACGAAAGGGACGGCCAGCATGAATCGTTCCATTTCGAGGGCGGCATAAAGTCCATGGTGGAGCACATGAACGTCGCCCGGGAGAAGATACATGAGGACATCATCTACCTAAAGAAGGAAACCCCCGAAAAAGTCCAGGTAGAAGTCGCCATGCAATATACGGACAACTACTCCGAGAGCATATACTCCTTTGCGAACAACGTGAACACCGCAGACGGCGGCACCCATATGTCGGGCCTGAAATCGGCCCTCACGAAGACCATCAACGATTACGCCAGGAGCAGGAAGGACCAGTTCAAGGACTTCGACGAGAACCTGATGGGCGATGACGTCCGAGAGGGCCTCACCGCAGTGATATCCATAAAGCTCCCCGAGCCGCAATTCGAAGGCCAGACCAAGGCGAAGCTCGGCAACAGCGAGGTAAAGGGCATAGTGGAAAGTTCCGTGACGGAGCTGCTGGCCGAATACCTGGAGGAGAACCCGCGCACGGCGAAGGCCATAATCATGAAGTGCCTGTCCACGGCGAAGGCCAGGAAGGCAGCCCAGAAGGCCAAGGACCTAGTCAGGAGAAAAAGCGAGCTCGAGATCTCGGCCCTTCCTGGCAAGCTTGCCGACTGCTCGGACAAGGACCCGTCCAAGTGCGAGATATTCCTTGTGGAGGGAGACTCCGCTGGAGGAAGCGCAAAATCAGGCCGGGATCGTCGATTCCAGGCGATAATGCCGCTGAGGGGCAAGGTTATAAACGTCTACAAGGCCGATATCAAAAGAGTCTTGGAGAACAACGAGATAAGGTCCATAATTACGGCGCTGGACGCCGGATTCGACGAAGAGGGCCCGAACGCGGTTCCGACGGACGAAGAAGACAACGGTAACGGCACTAAGAAGAGCTTCAACCTCGACTCGCTGAGATATCACAAAGTAGTGATCATGACGGACGCCGACATCGACGGCGCCCACATAAGGACTCTGCTGCTGACGTTCTTCTACCGTTACATGCCGGACCTCATAAGAGAAGGCCACATATACATAGCTCAGCCCCCGCTCTACAAGATCAAGGCCGGGAAGATCGAGAAGTACGTCTACTCGGACGAGGAGCTGCAGAAGGCTCTAGACCAGATCGGGCGGGACAACTACAACATCCAGAGATACAAGGGCCTAGGAGAGATGAACGCCGAACAGCTCTGGGAGACGACGATGAACCCCGAAACAAGGACGATGTTCAGGGTCGCCATGGAAGATGCGAGGAAGGCGGACGAGCTGTTCTCGATCCTCATGGGAGACGCCGTCGAGCCGAGGCGCAAATTCATAGAGACCCATGCGATATATGCGAAGAACATAGACATCTAACAAGAATTCGACCCAAGAGGTGAACATATGTCTGAAGAAATGGAGCTCCTGCAGGGAGCCACTTACCACGACAGGGACATCGAGCAAGAGCTGAAGTGGTCATATCTGCAATATTCGATGAGCGTTATCGTCGGAAGGGCGCTTCCCGACGTGCGCGACGGCCTGAAGCCGATCCACAGAAGGATCCTGTACGCCATGGACACATTGGGACTTACCGGGGACAAACCATACAGGAAGTCGGCCACGGTGGTCGGCGAAGTCATAGGTAAGTACCATCCGCACGGAGAATCGTCCGTCTACGACGCCATGGTGAGGATGGCACAGGATTTCTCGTTCAGGAACATGCTGGTCGACGGGCACGGCAACTTCGGTTCCGTGGACGGCGACCCGCCGGCGGCACAGAGGTATACGGAGGTCAGGATGGCGAAGCTGTCCGCCTTCATGCTCGCCGATATAGACAAGGAAACCGTGGATATGGCGCCCAACTTCGACGAATCCCTTAAGGAGCCGGTGGTGCTGCCGGCAAGGTTCCCGCAGCTGCTCGTCAACGGCTCTTCAGGCATCGCGGTAGGCATGGCCACGAACATACCCCCGCACAACCTGGGCGAGGTGATAGACGGCACCGTCGCGCTGATCGACAATCCGGACCTTACTCCTGACGAGCTCAACCAGTACATCCTAGGCCCTGACTTCCCGACGGGCGCGCAGATCCTGGGCACCCAGGGCATAAGGGACGCTTACAATACGGGAAGAGGAAGCATAAAGATACGGGCCAAGGTGCACTTCGAGCCCATGAGCGGCGGCAAGACCAGGATAGTCGTGGACGAGATCCCCTACATGGTGAACAAGGCCGAGATGGTAAGGAAGATCGCGGACCTTCACAAGGACAAGAAGATCAGCGGCATCACGGACCTGAGGGACGAGTCAGACAGGAACGGGCTTAGGGTCGTGGTCGAGCTGAAGAAGGACGCGAACCCGAACGTGGTCCTCAACCAGCTATATAAGCACACTCCGCTGGAGACCAACTTCGGCGTGATAATGTTGACGCTGGTCAACAACATACCGAGGGTGCTCACGCTGTCCGAGGTCCTTACCGAGTACGTCAAGCACCAGAAGGAAGTCGTAACGAGGCGCACGAGATTCGAGCTTGGCAAGGCGCAGGAGCGGGCCCATATACTGGAAGGCCTGCTCATCGCCCTCGACCGTATCGACGAGGTCATCGCCCTCATAAGGGCGTCGAAGGACGACAACGAGGCGAGGACGGGCCTAATGGAGACATTCGGTCTCACGGAGAAGCAAGCGCAGGCTATTCTCGACATGAGGCTGAAGCGCCTGACGGGGCTGGAACGGGGCAAGATCGAAGATGAGTACAAGCTGCTGAAGGAGACGATCGAGAGGCTCAACGCCATCCTTTCGGACGAGGGGCTCCTTAAGCAATTGATCAAGGACGAGCTTCTTGACATCAAGGCGAAGTTCGCAGACTCCAGGCGCACCGACCTCGTTCCGGATGAAGGGGAGATAGTGGACGAGGACCTCATCCCCGTCCAGGAGATAATCATCTCCATGAGCAGCTTCGGCTACATCAAGCGCATGCCGGCAACCACCTACAAATCCCAGAGAAGGGGCGGCAGGGGTGTGTCGGGCGCTACCCTAAAGGACGAGGACGTGGTCGAGGGGGTCATCTGCACGAGCACGCACTCCACGATCCTGTTCTTCACGAACAAAGGAAAGGTCTACAGCCTCAAAGGCTACAACATACCCGAGGCAAGCCGGCAGGCAAGAGGTACCGCCGTGGTCAACCTCATACAGATAGACAGCAACGAGAAGGTCACAGCTGTACTGCCTGTCAACGAGTTCGCCGAAGACATCAAGGTGTTCTTCGTAACCCAGAACGGCACGGTCAAGAAGACTTCCCTGGACCATTTCGCCAACATCAGGAAAGTCGGGCTCATAGCCCTCAACCTCAGTGAGGACGACGAGCTGATCGTCGTGAAGCAGGTCACGGAGAGCGATGAGATCATCATGGTCAGCAAGAAGGGCATGAGCATAAGGTTCAAGGAGAGCGACGTGAGGACCATGGGGCGTACGGCGGCGGGAGTGCGCGGGATGCGCCTTAAGGACGGGGACATCGTAGTCGGCGCCGACATAGCAAAGGACGAGCACGAAGTTTTGGTCATAACCGAGAACGGCTACGGAAAGCGCACGGAGTTCTCGCAGTACAGGTGCCAGACTAGGGGCGGCAGCGGCGTCAAGGCGATGAACCTTACGAAGAAGACGGGCAAGATCGCCAGCGTAAAGTTCGTGTCCGAGAAGGATGACCTGCTCGTCATGACTGAAGGCGGCCAGGTAATAAGGATGGGAGTCGCGGACATATCGGTCATGGGCAGGGCGACCCAGGGGGTCAGGCTAATGAACCTAAGAGAGGACGACCTCGTCATCGCCGCGGCGTTGATACCGGCGGAAGAAGACGAAGAGACTATCGACGACACGGCAAATCCCGCTGAAGGAACCCTGTTCGATCAGCAATAAGGCATGGCAAGGCGCCTCATGGAAGAAACCGGGGCGCCTTTTGCTATAGAGGAACATGTCAAAGGGGAAGTCGGATGGATGCTTGATTGAAAGGATCGGTTCCCGTCCGGCTGTGGAAGCACTAAGAGCAACCCGACTAAGCAGTATCGCTTTCATTAAACGGGCCCTACATCGGCCCGTTTTTCTTAGCCTTCCCAGCGATCCGATGATACGGCATTCTAGCTAGAAGTGCGTTAAGTCGCTATTACTGCCAGCCCTACTTCTGTCTGTGCTTGCCCAGAGGTGCCATAAAGGGTGGATTGCATCAAACGGCCGGCTCGACCGGAGATTAGCTAAGAGACTCAGATAATGCATAACATGAAGGAGTTTGTGCGTTCTATGTCAAAGTACTCCACAGGCCAGGGAGGACCAAGGAGTAAATCCACTCCATGACCAAGGAGGCGGCTCATATGCCAATGAGGAGCACCATCCGTACTATCCTGGTAGTATGCGTGCTTATCTTACTGGCCGCACAGCCAGGATGCAGGAGGAGCCTCGCAGTGCTCTACTTCACGGATTCCGACAACGACTTCGCCGGAGAGGCCTTGGACCGGATGGGATTCGCCTACACCAGGACCTACTCTCTTACGGATTTCGCGGGGGCGTTCGTGGCAGATGCCTGGGATATCGTCATAGTGGACAACAGGCATCCGGTAATACCGGAGGGAATGTTCGAAGCGGTGGCGACGCTGATGTACTACTACCATTCGGCAGGCGGCAAGATATTGCTTTCCACCTGCTACTTGGACAACGACGAATTCGAGGCATACTGGGCTACGTTCGGCTACCAACATCAGTATTCGAGCCCTTTCCCCATAAACGTGTTCAGGCTTGAATCTGCAGGGGACCTCTGGACGGACCCGAACGATGTGCCCGACCTGGATCTTACCGGAGTGACGGATACGTACGGGAACGCGGCGAACGCGTTCAAGGGCAGCGCTGTGATGTCGGGATCGAAGGTGGCCACGTTCAACGAGGCCATACCGGAGGATCCAAGCTCAGGCGCGGTCTTCAGGGCGAACTCTGGAAGGACGATCCTTAACGCTTTCTTCCTGGATGACGCGGTGGTAGGAGGAGTGCCGATCGATTCCGACGACGATAACGTACCGGATGCCGTCGAATGGTACATGAACGAGCTCGCGGCCCTTGAGAAGGTCCCTGGCGCGAAAGTGAAGCCCGCTCCTCCGTAAGCCGATGCTAAGACCGATACAATGAAAGCGCATCCCGGTCCGGGCGGTAGTCCGGACCGGTTTCTTTACAAGACGAGAAATTAGTCATCACGCATCTGTGCTGCATATATATGGCGTTGAAAAAGGTGTTTGGAATATCGTGGAGAGCCGTTACAGGCTTGACTTGCACTTCCCGCCGCGATATATTAATTAAGCCACCCTGCTAAATCTATCAAGGGCGGCGGCTCTTTGAAAACCGGGAATAAGGAAGGAAAGCAAGAAGGAAAAGAAGAGAGAGAAGAAGAGAGACTCAATAGCGAGCGGGCGAAGAGGATCTTTTGAGTAATGTCAGCGGAAAAAGCTTGAAGAAGCTAGGTAGTAAGACCTCTGACGAGGTATAAACTTTTGTCGGAGAGTTTGATCCTGGCTCAGGACGAACGCTGGCGGCGTGCCTAACACATGCAAGTCGAGCGGGGTAGCCGGAAGGTGTAGCGATACAGCGGAGGGGTACCTAGCGGCGAACGGGTGAGTAACGCGTGGGCAATCTGCCCCCGGGGGCGGGATAACAGACCGAAAGGCCTGCTAATACCGCATGAAGCCGTCCTATCGCATGATAAGACGGTAAAAGGGGAAACCCGCCTGGGGAGGAGCCCGCGTCCCATTAGCTAGTTGGTGGTGTAAAGGACCACCAAGGCGATGATGGGTAGCCGGCCTGAGAGGGTGAACGGCCACATTGGGACTGAGACACGGCCCAGACTCCTACGGGGGGCAGCAGTGAGGGATTTTCGGCAATGGGCGAAAGCCTGACCGAGCGACGCCGCGTGAGCGAAGAAGGCCTTCGGGTCGTAAAGCTCTGTCTAGGGGGAAGAGTAAGGACGGTACCTCTGGAGGAAGCCACGGCTAACTACGTGCCAGCAGCCGCGGTAATACGTAGGTGGCGA
>ERZ795056.82-NODE-82-length-132902-cov-13.553456_pt1 | contig 132902 bp, 114 predicted proteins | sample MGYA00375140_ERZ795056 | MGnify/ENA primary metagenome ERZ795056 (study PRJEB30185, sample SAMN05720227) | activated sludge metagenome | isolation source: Anaerobic digester | place: USA | collected 2015-03-09 ...
TGAGCGGTGAGCCCTTCGTGGGATCGGGCAGTCCTCCAGCGGCCATGTACGCATCACCGATGGTCTTGATCTTCTCGATGCCGTGCCGTTCCATGATGCCGTCGAAGGCGCGGAAACAATGATCGATCTCCGCCACCAGTTCGGTCGCACTGAGCTTCTCACTGAGGAGGGTGAAGCCCTTGAAGTCGGTGAACAGCACGGTGGCCGTGGGGAATTCGCGCACATCGGCGAAGCCCTTGGCCCTGATCTCGTCGGCCACCTCCTCGGGCAGGATGTTGTGCAACAGCCCCTCGCTGATCTCCTTCTCGTGCTGGATGGCCGCGCGTGAGCGACGGGTGCGGCGCAGGTTGTGCAGCAGCCCAGCGGCCACACCCACGAAGGCGAGCCCGCTGAAGAGGTAGATGTTGCGCGTACGCTTCACCCGGGCCTTGTCCAGTTCGCTCTCCAGGTTGTCCGCCTTCAAGCCCAGGATCTCGTTGGCCTTCTTCTCGCTCTCGTACTTCTCCTGCATCTCGGTGAGCACCTTCACCTTCTCCAGGTTCAGGAGCGAATCCTCCAAGGCCTTGTAGGTCTTGAAGTGCAACAGGGCCGATGCATCATCCCCCATATCCCTGAAATCGTCGCTCTTCGCGTGTTCGATGGTAGCTTGCAGCTTGAGGTCCTTGGCCAGGCGGGCGTAGTGCATGGCGGAATCGAGCAACGCAAGCGCACCGGCATAGTCCTCGCGATTCGCTTTCAAGGAGGAAAGGTTTCGGTAGATGACCGCGATGCGGATGTCCCGTCCGTTCTCCCGCGCGTTACGGAGCGCGGAACGATGGAAGTACTCCGCGCTATCCAGTTCACCGAGCATGGTCTTGATGGCACCCATGTTGCTGTTCGCATCGTGGATGTCCTGTTCGGCCCCCTCCATTTTTGCATAGCCGAGGATCCGTCGGAATGCCGACTGCGCGCCTTTCACATCACCCTGGTTCACCTGTGCGATGGCCTTGTTGGTCAACAATACGTTTCGCAATATGGAGTTCCGTCCTGGTCGCCAGATCGCCAAACCCAGGTCACAGATCGAATCCACCAAGTGCCATTCACCCAGCGAGGAGTGGAGATAGCTCTGAGCGGCATAGCCCCTCATCAGCACCGAGCTATCGCAACTTGCTTCATAGGTCGAAAACACCTGTTGCGCATTGACCAAGGCGGAGTCATACTTGCCCAACGAGTTGAAACTTCCACTGCGGAGGCCATACACCTCGGCCAGTGCACAGCGATCGCGTATATCGCGGAAAGCGCTGATCATGCGGTCGGTCAGTGCGATGGTGGAGGCCGGATCGCGGGCCAAGGTGAGCTTCAGGGAATCCAAAGCCTGGTATTCCCATCCCTCTTTTTTTCGTCCCACTGAAGAGCCGATTTGACTTGCTGCGGCAAGGCCGAGGAGGAATAGGAATGCGGTAATGACCGACCTCATGGTGGTGAAGTTCGTGTTCCTGCAAGAAATAACGCGACTACCTGCGGAAAGGAATATTCTGTGGTCCGAGCCTGAACAGAAATGCAGTGTCACGGACCGGGCAACTGCTCGGTCCATGACACTGCTATCCAGAACACTGGTTGTTGGCTTATTGGCCAGGCCCGCCACCAGCACCACCAATGAATGTCACCCCCTTACCCGCATCGGTCGGGCTGGAGATGATCACCGTCCAATTGTCGTTGTCAACGACCTTTTGGTCCAGCGTGAGTACCATGTATGCATTGCCACTACCCCCAGCACCCGCCAGGGTGACGATCACCCCATCACCGGTGCCGTTCACCGCGACCTGTTTCATCAACTGATTACAACCGATGCACAATTGGGTGGGCGAACCCGAAGTGCCCACGAAGGTGTAGGTGGCACCGGAGTTGGTGGATCCCGAGGTCGTAACCCCTTTGGGATCCGCATTTCCTTGCTTGATGGCTGTCGTGCTTGCCGATTTGACCGTTGACATGGTAGAAGGGAGGTTGGTGATTTGTACCTGTGAAGGTAAAAGCCGAACCCAACCACGGACCTGTGCAACTTCAATATACCCATTAGTGGGTATGCGCATCACGCCTTGGTCGGAATCACCATCCCACCTCACACGAACCCGAACAGGAAGGGGAATACGAACACCACCCCCGCCGTCCACACCGTGTAGATGGGCAGGAAACGTGCGATGCAGTCCTCCACACCGGCCAGGTCGCCCCGGTTGCGTACGGCCATGGCCAAGCGTTGGGTCACCCACCCCAGGTTGGTACCGATGAGCAGGTTGCCGCCCAGCACCGCCAAGCGGTTCGGGGTGATGCCCCATTCACTGATACGGAAGACGATGGCCGAGAGCGCGATGCCATCCACCACCAGCGTGAGCACTGCGAGGAGCAAGAGCACGATGGTACCGATGCCACGCGAAGGCGTGCGCGCACTGCCCGCCACAGCGAAGAGAATGATGGCCATGACGCCGATGAGGAGCGCGTTGAAGATGATGAGGAACTCCCGGTCGTTGAAGGGATCCTTGCCGGCGAGCAGCATGGCACCGAGGTAAATGACCAGCGTGATGAGCACCAAGGGCCCGAAGATGCGTGCGATGAGCGGCGACACAGCGTTCACCAGATGCGGGTTACGATGCACCACGTAGGTGCCCACGATGGGCGCGGCGACCAACCCGTATACGACGACATATTCGGTGTAAAACGTTCCGATGTGCACTCCGATGACCTCGAAGAGCGCGACGGTGAGCCCGGTGAGAAGCATGCCACTGACGAGCAGCAGCCCGGTGATGATGAGCAGTTCCCCGTTGAAACGCAAGTAGTCGATCCGCTTGCCCAGGTCGCTGCGGACACCACCGGTCCAGGCATGTCCGAGCAGCGCCCACAGGAACAGTGGCAGGTGGATGCAGGAGAGCACCAGCGTGTGACTGTCGGGTCCCAATGGTGGGTCCTTCGGCAGCGCATTGATGAACACGAGCGCGACGAGCGAAAGGAAGGCGATCACGAACACCTGTAGGCGAGGAAGTGCGTTCTGCCAGGCGAAGTAGGCAGTGAGCACGGGCAACACGATGAAGCCGATGTTGCGCGGGTAGAAGAACTCCTCGTCCAAGGGCGTGAACTGCGGCAGCTTGGCCAGGGTGCCTGCGATGAGGGCCGCGATGATGACGAAGGCCAGCTCGGCACCGCCACCCCATGAAATGCCGGGACCGGCATGGTCGAGCCGCGCCTTCCAGCATTGTGCCGTGGCGTATTCCTCCACCTCGGGATAGAGGGCCGTGAACGTGCGCTTGAAGGTGGACCGATCACGTCGGTAGAGCGCCTCCAGCTGCGATGGATCGCGCAGGCTGGCAAGGATGGCTTCGCGAAAGGGTTGCTGTGGTAGCGAGTGCATCGGGTTCATTGTGCGGTGCTGTGCTTGGGGGTAGGTCGGATAGGCGGACGCAAGGCGGACCGCCAGGTGATGAACAGGCCGAGGACCGCGAACACGAAGCCCGCAGCGAACCAGGGCCAGGGATAGTGCTCCGGCATGTATTCCCGGCCGTTGATCAGGGCATCGCCGGAACTGTTCAACAAGGCCTGCACTCCGAACGAGCGTTGCAAGGGATCGATCACGAAGGACAAGATCATCAACAACGCGCCTACGATCAAGAGTGCCCATGCTGTCGTGCTCACGCGGAACGCCGGGTCGCGATCGCGACCATGCAGGATCACCAGAGCGGTGGTGATGAGACCCAAGGAGATCACACACGGCGCCCATACCGGACCGACCCACGGCACCGGGATGAGGAAGAGCAGATCGCGGGAGAAGAGGCTGGAAGGCCAATCGAGTAGCACCTTCAACCACACGTAGTAGAAGATGTCCCACACTCCGAAGCCGAAGCAGAACCAGGCGAAGCGTTCCAACGCACGTCGCGTGACCACCGCAGGGACGGCGAGCAACATGAGTATGGTGGCCGCTTCACGACCGATCTCCGTTCCCACGAGCGTAGGGCTCATGGGTGCCAGTGGAAAGTCGAACCCTTCCGGATAATAGAGGGCACGCAGGTACACCACCACGGCACTTTCCAGGAAGGCCATGGCGATGAAGAAGGCGCTCATCCACGGCAGTAGGCGTACGTGGTGCGGCAGCTCCCTCGGCGGAGAATGGAACTGTAGGGAAGACGCGCTAGGAGGCATGGTCGTTCAGGTGGATGGTCGCGCGTAGCCCGCGATGATCGCTTCCCGGGATGGTGAAGTGCTGCACACCCGTAGCGACGAGCCCGGGCGACACGAACACATGATCGATGGGGATGAGCGCCAGCGGACCCACATGGGGCCAGGTGCGCAACCCGGGCGTATTCACTGGGCGCAAGCCGCTCTGTGCACTAAAGCGCTTGTAGGCGCCGTCCCAGTGGACCGTATTGAGGTCACCGATCATCACGGTGGGGATGTGCGCCGCGGCGATGCGTGCCGCCACAGAACGCAAGAGGGTATTGCGGCGCTGGAAATGGTCATAGGTGATGGGCGATGTGGCATGCACGCTCAGCACACGCAGAGGACCATCGGGCGTACAAAGCAGGGCTTCGATGTAGGGTACGTCGGAGACCATGTGCGTATGGACCTCGGTGAAAGGATGCTTGCTGAACAGCGCCATGCCGTAGCAGTTGCCTTGCGGCACCACGTGCATGAAGGGATAGTACTGTTCAAGTCCCGACCGGAGCGCGTCCGCCCATGCGGCGTCCACCTCCTGTACGCTCAGCACATCGGCGCCACTGGCCAATGCACAGCGCAGGACCTCGTCGCGCTTCAGGTTCATCTGGAACACATTGATCTGCGCGATCCGCAAGGACGGCCCACCTTCGGTCGTTCCGGTGGTGCTCACGGGCAATTGGTACTGGGGCAGGATGAGCACACAACCCAGGAAGGAAGCTCCTGCGGTCCACCAATGTCCACGCCACACCATCAACACTGCGACCGCCCCGAACGCCGAACACCATTGAAGGAGGAAGGCACGGGCCAACATGGGCAGGTAGGCGTCGGGCGCGAATGCCAGCGCTACGGCCACAGCGAGAAGGAGTGTCGCCGGGATCAGGGTGCGCAGGGGTGCGGAGGTGGTCATGGGTGTGCGTGGGAGCGTGCGGCCATGCGATCGATGGCGCGGAGAACGATGTACAAGGGAACGGCACCGATCACGCCGAAGGAGGCATCCACACAGCGCCAGAAGAAGGGGATGTCGCGAACAGGTGCCCACACGAAGGCCACCAGCACCACCAGCGCGCAACACCACAACCCCCACTCCACCACCCACCGGTTGCGGACTGGATCACGCCACGGTCCGATGAAGAGCAACGCGATCACCACATGCGCGAAGGCGAGCCAGTCAGTGCCATAGAGCAGGATCGGATAAGCTTCGGCCACATGAGCCACGGCCTCGGCAGCGTGTGCGGCCCATTCGGCCAGGGCACCACCGAAGGGAGCGGTCCATGCCGCGAGCAGACCGGTGAGCCACACAAGTGGAACGGCGGTGAGCCCGCTGATCAGTAAGGCCACGATGAAGAACGTGATCCAGCGGCGGATGAGGTGAAGGTCCTTGGAAGGGTTCATGGGCGTGGTAGGAGTTGTTCGATCGCATCCAGGTGCGCACGGAATGCACGGGCCCCGGCCGCGGTGGCCTTGTAGCTGGTGTTGGGCCGTTTGCCGACGAAGCGCTTGCGCACCTGCACATACTTCGCCTCCTCCAAGGCGGTGAGGTGGCTGGCGAGGTTGCCGTCGGTGACGCCGAGCAACTCCTTCAGCTGCACGTGATCGACCCATTCATTCACGGCCAACACGGCCATGATGCCTAGTCGCACCCGGCTTTCGAAGAGCTTATTGAGCTTCTCGATCATGCTTTGGAGGATCGGGTCCCGCGTTCATGCCGCAGGTACATCAAGCTACCGTAGAAGATGTGCAGGACGCCGAAGCCAAGCGCCCAGAATAGCAGGCCTGCCTCAAGCCAGAAGAGAGCCACAAGACCAAGGACCAGTTCACTTAATCCCAGCCAGCGGATCTCATCCAGCGTGTACTTGCTGGCGTTGAAGAGCGCGAGCCCATAGAATACGAGCGTAGCGGGGGCCACCAATCCAGGCAGTCCGTAGTAGAAAAGCGCGAGGCAGAAAATACCACCCACCGACAACGGCACGAGCATGTTGACCATCAACCGCTGGGCACTCGCATCCCACAAGCGCTGTTCCGTTCGCCTGCTGCGCCGCCAAGTGAACCAGAAGGCACCGAGCAACGCAGCGAACAGGACGACGACGGCATCCGCGATCAGGGTCAGCAACAGCTCATCCGCGGTCGTGTAGCCCTGACCTGTTCCATAGGTGAGTACATCAGACGCCGGTCCTGGTGAGGCATTCATGTGGTACTGGGCCAGTCCCGCACCACCCAAGGCCACGGCCCCGGCGATCACGCCGCTAAGGCCACTGAGACTAAGGAATCGGGTGCTTCGGTCCATCAGTCCGCGGATGCGGGCGAGTTCTTCGTGGGCTGGATGTTGGCTCATACTCAAAGTACTTTGTACCGCAAAGTAACGGGATCCGATCGGAATTATTGTGCGGATGAGCACAAGTGATTTGGTGACATGTACCCGTGTCGATCATCAGGATCCCGTTCGAACCGATAGGCTACCTTTCCACAAGCGGATGAAGAACCATCCGATCATCCTGGTGAAGACGATCCTTCATTCGATCCTTGCACTTGTCCTTGGCGCGGTCATATTCGCCTTCTGGCTATCCCCGCGCTTGGGTGGACTCATCCCATGGGGAAAGGAGGCCATCAACCCCACGATCTCTGTGCTTCATTTCGACACCCTCGATCACGGAGCGCCCCGCTTGAACTACCCCGATATCAGCCAGGAGCCACACCTGGTGGAATTGCGCACGGCTTATGCGCTGGACACGTTGATGCACCCGGGGCACACGGATCTGGAGAACGTGCTTGCGGTGCAGCATTGGGTGCGATCGCGCTGGCAACATGACGGTGAGCATGCTGCGGGCACCACCAACGCCATCGATATCCTACGGGCCGCGGAACAAGGCGAACGATTCCGGTGCGTGGAGTACAGCATGGTCACCACAGCGTGCTTGGCCGCTCTGGGCTACCGCGTACGGGGCTTGGGTCTCATGGCGCGTGACATCGGTGAAGTGCGCTCGGGCGGTGGTCATGCGGCGAACGAGGTCTACCTGCGCGATCTGCGGAAGTGGATGTTCCTTGATCCCCAGTACGACATCATCACGTTCCACGACAGAGTCCCGTTGAACGCGGTGGAACTGCAGCGTATGTTGGCGCTTGGCCATGATGTGGATGTGGTGAACCCCAGCCGAACGATCGGAGACGAGGAGTACCTCCGTTGGATCGGTCCATACCTGTACTACATCTACGTCACCATCGACCGCCAGTCCATCACCTTGTGGGACCGCGTGGTGGGCAACAAGAAGCAGCTCACCTTGTATCCGATCGGTGCGGAACAGCCTGCGTACTTCCAGCGTATGATCCGGTGGAACAACACGTTCTACACCCATGCGCTGCGTGATCTGTATCCTGTGATACCTGACTAGTCCCCTCGCTCCGATCGGGCCGGGTGGTCGAGGATGGTTCGTGGCGGAACAGAACCGAGATCGCACCCACCCATCCCATTCCCAACGCCTCGTCACAGGTGTTCATTCGGCACCGGAACAGGGCAACTACCTTGCTACTAGAACCACCCACCATGCACCTTCGCCACTACCTGTTGATCATTGCATCGTCGCTGGTCATGACCGGTGGCCATTTGATGGCGTTCACCGCGCATCCCGTAAGCGCCCACTTCGGGCCAGTGGAGCCGGTACCCGTGTTGAAGAAGAAGGGCACGACGTCCAAGCGGGAAAAGTCCACGGTCAACATGGGATCGGTCCGAACCACGACCGTCCGGCAGATGGTGGAGATCGGTGTGGTTCCTCATGGCAGTGTATTGGACCAACTGCTGCTCCCCGACCTGGGCCACGTATCACCCGGATCTTTGGGTACCACCAACGGGTGCTGAGGTAGGACCACGGCTACCGGATGGTGCGCAAGGATGTTCTCGTCCTTACGAGGCGTGTCGCAGCATGCAGCCCGGAACGAAGCCTATTCGGAGAAGAACGAGGTGTGCACCTGGAAGAGCATTAGGCCTGAATGGTCCACACCCGATAAGGATGCCGACGGAGCCACGCACTGCGAGGTACACGAAGGACGAACGAGGTGATCCCCTTCACCGCTCAACGCACGATGCCACGCACCATCCGTTGACCCTGTGCGGTGCGCACGGCGAGCAGGTAGCTGCCAGCCGCGACACCGGTCAGTTCCACATGCACCGAGGTACGCCCTCCACCCGACATGGTCCGTAGCAGACTTCCGCTGGTGCTCCACACCTCCACCTCCGAGACAGTAGCATCGGTGATCACCAAGAGGGCATCCGCACCATCGGGCAGCACGCGCATACCTTGGTCCACGAAGACATCGTCGATCGCGGTGATCGAACCGAGGTGGGTCAAGGTCTCTTGCACGAAACGCGCTCGGTGTTCCGACGTACCGATCAACGCAGGATCGAAGAAGGTGCTGGTCACATCCATTCCCTCGTCCAATTTGCGCACCATGCACGGCGAACCAGCCAGCGCATACCCCTCGGGACCCATCTGGTAGATCACCTCCACGTTGCCGGGCGCGGGTGTCACACCATCCACCCACCACAGCGTCGGGAAGACCCAGGTCAACCCGCTGCTGAAGTTCGCGGTCAACCCGGGCCCCGCATCGATCAGCGGGCATCCTTCGCCACCATCATCGCCGTAGCTCTGTAGGTCATAGCTCTCCACGCCCATCACCGTGTAGGGCAGGTCGGCAACGGTGAACGTGGTGGGTACTGTCGGGTAGTAGGCATAGAGCATGTCGGTGCCGATGAACCAGATCGGAACGCCCGCTTGTGCAAGGTCCTGCAGGTCGGTCGCTGCGTTCCACAATCCCAGTTCCACACCATCGCCGGAACAATACCAGATCACCAGGTCGTAGGTGAGCATCTCGCTATACGAGGGTGTGGCACCGAGCGCAGCAACATCGTGCACCACGGGTTGTACACCGACCGCATCCAATGCCGCCAGCATGGTCGTACTGTTCTCCAGGATGTTGTCGTTGTCGTCCACGAACAGCACCTGCGCCTGAAGTGCGGTGAGTAGAACGAGCGCGGGAACGACAAGCAGGGTGCGTAGCATATGGCCCATGCGATGTGAATTGATGACACGAAGGTATCGTGGTACATCACCGACCGGATGTTGGGAATCCCGGAGGTGTCACACGCACAGGGTCACGGCCTGCCTGGAGGCAGTGGAACAGCGTTGTAGCGTATGTCAGCGTTGTTGTAACGCGTTGTACCGCTCCTGGACCGTTTCGCTCAACTCGGGAGGCCAGGGCGGCTTGATACCTGCGGCCAGTTGCCACCTGCGTATCCAGGAATATCCGTGGCGTGTGTGTTGTTCGGGCAGTTGATAGGCGGGGTCCTTCAGCGCTTCTTCCAAGGTGACGAAGCGATACCCTCGATCAACGAGCCCGCTGAGCAGTGCTACCAGGTGATCGGCGTTGAGCGTGTTGGCATGCAACAACAGCACCTGCGGGATGGCGCGACCCAGAAAGGCCTGGCTCTGCGCTTCATGGAAGCGCATCACGGCATCCATATAGTGCAGGTACTCGCTGGCCAAGGAACGCAGTGCGGCGGTGTCGTTGGAACGCTTCGCATGTTCATAGCAATAGGCCAGCATCCACTCATCGTTGTCGAAGGTGACCGGTGCCACGGTATAGCCCATGGCATTCAGTAGCACATTGAGTGAATCGCGGTAGCCTGGCCGTGGTCCGGTCTGTAGGAAGGGATGCCGGAAGTATCGCAGGGTTCCGCCACTTGCATCGATCAGTGCGCGGATGTGGCGTTCGCCGTCGCGTACATCCGCTTCATATTCGGCAAGGGGGATGTTGGCCCCGCGGTGGGCGAAGGTGTGGTTGCCCAGTTCCAGCCCCGCATCGATCCATTGCTGCAGGATGTCGAGGCGCATACTGTCGAGGTGACCTTTCTGCTCCAGCTTGCCCGCATTGACGAAGCCGATGGCGGGCACATCACGCCGGCGAAGCGCGTCGATGATACGTTCGTTCACGGAAGCCCAGGTGCCCTCTGCGCAGTTCGCACACGGCAGGTCGTCGATGGTGATCACTACGCGGAGGTCCTGCGCACCCAGAGATAGCTGCATGAGGACGAGTATGGTGAACAGGCGGGCGCGCATGGGTACAAGATCGCAAATGGGCGGTTGTTCGCTTCAATGGAGCGAACGATATCGCAGTTGGCGGCATCCGTCGAGCATCCCCCCCGTTCGGTCGACCAGGGATCAGGGGCTTGAGGAGAATGGCTACCTTGCATCGTGCAGCGTTTCAAAGCATACGCACTTGGGGTCCACGTCTTGTTGTTGACCTGTACCTCCTCTGGTCTTTTGGAGGTCTTTCGAATTCCAGCGTTGTTCAAGCACTACGCCGAGCACCAACAACAGGGCGGGGACCGTCCCGGGATGACCGAATTCCTCCTGCTGCACTACTTCGATAACGGACATGAGGAAAGCGACCCTAAGGGTCATGCAGAGCTTCCTTTTCACGGTGGGGGTGCGCATTCGCCGATCGCGGACGGGTCAGGCCCATTGGCCTTGACCCTTATCCAGTTGGATGGGGCGCCGACACCTTCTGTCCCCCCTGCGGATGAACATATCGGCAAGTGGCCGGGCAGGAGCGTATTCCAGCCCCCGAAGTTGGGTTGACGAACGTTCTGACCGGATGATCATCCGGTAGGACCAAGGGTACCCGCAAGCGCGGGTAGTCCTCTTCGTTCGAATCGGCTCACTACTGTTCCCATGTTCTTGTTCAATACCACCCTGTTCACACGAATTGGCGCCATAGGTGCCTTGCTCTGCTCCAGCATCTCTGCTTGGGGACAATGTACCTGGTACACCATCGCGGTCAATGATGGTACCGGTGCGCCCGATGTCACTTGGACGCTCATCGATGCCATGGGAGTTCCTTGGGCGTCAGGATCCGCACCATGGAATGAAGATGTGTGCCTGCCCGATGGTTGCTATACGTTGATCATGTATGATAGCAATAGCGATGGTTGGGATGACATCGATTGGGTGATCGAGGATTGGACCGGTGATTTCGATTTTGACACCAACCTGGGCGACGGACCGCATGGTTCGGATGTGTTCGTCCTGGGCGAGGACCAGCCGTGTGACCCGGCCGTGATAGGTGCCTCGTGTCCGGCAGGCACGAACACATTACAATTCATTGTCAGCAATGGATCAGCGCCGATCCAGGTTGGTTGGTCACTCACCCTCAATGGCACCGAACTGATCCAAGGAGGTGCCAATTTCAATGACACGCTTTGTTTGGATGAGTTGTGCTATGTGCTACAAATGACCGACGCTGGGGCGAATGGATGGCAGGGGGCCACCTACACCTTGAAGTACTTCGGAGGTGCGACCTTGTATACCGGAACCTGCATGGGAGCAGCAGATTCGGTGGTGTTCGCCATCGGAGGTGTGGACTGTAGTAGCACGACCGGCGGGGGGGGTGGGGGGAATGGTGGAGGTAGCGGCGGCACCTGCTCGGCCACGGGTGACCCCACCGGCGACTGTCCAACAGTGGTGTGTGTGTGCGACCCCTATACGTTTCCCATTACACCGAGCGGGTTCGGTAGCATCAATGAGATACCCGACCCGGGCACCACCAGCAATCCGGCATTTGGTGGCCCGATACAACCTGCACCGTGGGGCGACACCAACTATGGCTGTTTGTATGCCGGCGAGCTCAATAGTAGTTGGCTGAGATTCACGGTGGGCTCCACAGGCACACTAGGGTTCAGCTTGGGTGCTGGCGGCACCCAGGCGGGATTCTACGACTGGGCCATGTGGCTTTACTCCGGCCCCGGGACTTGTTCATCCATCAATAACGATCTTCAAGCACCGGTGCGTTGCTTATGGAATGCGGTCTCGTGGGGCGGTACTGGTCTGGCAAATAGTATTCCACCGGGTGGCGATCCAGGGAATTATGGACCCGAGCTACCGGTCATTGCCGGTCAGCAATACATCATCTGTCTGAGCAACTACAGTTATGTCACGACGACCGTACCGTTGGATTTCTTCGGCACCGCCGAGGTCCAATGTGGCACGGTGCTCCCTATGGAGCTACTTGATTTCAGCGCTGCCGCTGAGGGCCAGGATGTGCGCGTGCAATGGACTACAGCGACCGAGCGCGACAATGACCACTTCGAAGTGGAGCGATCGACCGACATGGTGCAGTGGGACCGTGCAGGTATGCTGTATGGATCAGGTTCCAGCGGATCCGTCCACCATTATGAGCTCATCGACATCCACCCCGGTGGAACAGTTCTCTATTATCGGCTGATGCAGGTGGATACGAATGGTTCCTTCGACTACTCGGATGTACGCACGGTGGAGCTTGATAAGGCGGGAACCAGGGAGCTTTGGCCACAACCCAGTACAGGCACCTTCATGGTCGCGTCGGCCACATTGGAAGGCCTGACCCTCGTGGACGCATTGGGACAGGTGGTACGTACCACCATTTCCCCTGGCTCGATCACAGGGACCGTGGAGATCCGTATGGACACCCCGACCCCTGGATGGTACATCCTTCTATTCCCGGACGAGCACGCTGCAGCCCGGGTGATCATCACTTCCAACAATGAATAACACAAAAAGCCAACTATTGGCTGAAAGGGGACCGGTCGCCGGGACCGACTTCTTGCGATCCATGATCTTGATCCTCGGTCATGGTGCAAGGCATCGGGTCGCTTTGAAGTACCCGGACGGAACCAGGTCGATGCCATACTCCCTTCACCGTGGCGAAAGAAGTGGAGCCTGCACCGAACGGTTTGGAACCAGAAGCCTGGACCCCGTTGAACAGACCTGGCCGCGATCATCATGGTACACCGTGCACATATCCTTGGACGAGATCGGTCCACTTGGCTCTGGCCATGACCACTCCATCGGCACTTCACGCAACTTCATCCCATTCTACCAACAAGCATTCCTCCTATGAAAGGTCCTTTCGCATCCATACTGGAACTCTTGAAGCGGCTAGCGAACCCATTCGTAGGTACTCGAGCCGCAGGTACCTACATGATCCTGTTCGCAACCGCTATTGCTGTAGGCACCTTCATTGAGAACGACTATGGTACCAGCTCAGCACAACACGTCGTGTACAAGGCGAATTGGTTCTCCTTGCTCTTGATACTTTTCTGCATCACCATCGTGGTGAACGTGGTGCGATTCAAAATGATCAGGCAACGCAAATGGGCGTTGTTGCTCTTCCACCTATCCATGATCCTGATCCTCATCGGCGCCGCTGTAACACGGTATACGGGCTACGAGGGTATCATGCATATCCGTGAAGGCGGATCCTCCAACTCCATCCTATCCGCCGAGACCTTCCTGCAGTTCGAGGTACAAAAGAGCGAGCGCACCTATCGCTTCGACGAACCAGTGCTCTTCTCCACGCTAGGGGACAATGACTGGACAAGCTCCTACATGATCGGGAACGATCTGATCGAGGTGGTAGTGAAGGAATTCATCCCGAACCCGAAGGAATTGATCGAGGAGAGTCCGGTAGGCAAACCCATCATCAAGGTTGTATTCGCCGGTACGGGCGGGCGTGAGGAGTACTTTGTCGGTGCCGGTGAAACACGTCGCATCCGCAATGTGCTTTTCAACTTCCAAGACCAGCCACAAGCAGGTGCGGTGAACATCGCCTATCGTGATCGATCGCTCCTCATCAAATATGACCGGCCAATGGTGCAGACGGTGATGGCCACTCAGACCACGGACACCTTGATGCCGCAAGAGGAGTATCACACCTTGATGTTGCGTTCCATGTACAATGACGGCACCAACGGCTTCGTCTTCGGTGACTTCAATGCCCAAGGTGTTGTACGCCTCGTATCCGATGGACCCAAGGTGAAGAACGAGAGCCTGACCGCACTGCGTATGGATGTGAGCGTGAACGGCACGGTGAAGGAACTACTTGTGTATGGCCAAAAAGGTGCACAAGGGAGGCCAGCCATCAGCACCGGCGAAAAGATGAATGTTGCCGTAGCCTACGGTTCCAAGGAAGTGCCACTCCCCTTCTCCCTGAAGCTCTACGATTTCATCATGGAGCGGTATCCTGGAACGGACAGCCCCACATCCTATGCCAGCGAAGTGCAACTCGTCGATGAGCGCGAGAACATCGCCGAAGACCACCGCATCTTCATGAACAACGTGCTTGATCATGACGGCTACCGGTTCTTCCAATCATCGTACGACCAGGACGAACTGGGCACTTACCTCAGCGTGAACCACGACTTCTGGGGCACCTGGGTCACCTACATCGGATACATCCTGCTCACACTAGGTCTGCTGTTTTCGATGTTCAGCAAGAAAAGCCGGTTCCAGAAGCTCGCGGAGAGCCTCAAGGAAATGCGTCGAACGAATGCAACTGCGGCTGTGCTCCTCGCATTCCTGTGCGCTCCCGGAACGCTCTCCGCGCAAAAGGTCATCGATCTGGCCAACAGCGCTCACGTGGTGGACGAAGCTCATGCGGAACTGTTCAGTCGGTTGGTCGTTCAGGACCACAATGGCCGGATGAAACCCATGCACACGCTATCACGCGAGGTGATGCGCAAAGTGTACCGCAAGGAGAGCATCAACGGCCTCAATGCGGACCAAGTACTTCTGGGCATGTTCGTGAACAGTGCGGAGTGGGTGGATGTGCCGATGGTAAAGCTCGGGGAACACCCGGAAACACATCGCCTGATCGGTGTGGAAGGTGCATATGCAGCGTATTCCGATTTCTTCGATGCGACCGGTGCATACATCCTGCGTGAAGAGATGCGACGGGTGAACGCTTTGAAGCCGATCGACCGAGGGGTCTTCGAGAAGGATCTGTTGAAAGTGGACGAGCGTGTGAACATCATCCACATGATGCTAGGTGGTGGCCTGCTGAAGATCATCCCGGTACCCGGTGATCCCAACAACACATGGGCCAGTGTGAACGCGGAGGGTGATGGGCACATGCATGCCAATGACCCCGTGGCCGAGCGCTTCTTCGCGGCATACGTTCCGGCCTTGCGCGAAGCTCTCAACACGCACAACTACAGCCTGCCGAACACGCTGTTGAACGAGCTGAGCGCCTACCAAAGGGACGCCGGTGCGGCAGTAATGCCTTCCGATACGAAAGTGGACGCTGAGATATTCCTGAACGAGCTAAGCGTATTCAACCGCCTGGCGCTGTACTACACCATGCTCGGTATCACCTTCCTCTTTCTCCTGTTCCTCTCCGTATTCAAGCCAGCGCTGGATCTGCGGAAGGTGCAGAAGATCATGTTCGCGCTGCTGCTTGGAGGCTTTGTGCTACACACCATCGGGCTTGGCTTGCGGTGGTACGTATCTGGTCGTGCACCCTGGAGCAACGGCTATGAATCCATGATCTACATCGCGTGGACCACGGTGTTGGCGGGGATCCTCTTCAGCCGGAAGTCGCTCGGTGGGTCGGCCGCCACCATGATCCTTTCGGCCACGGTACTGCTGGTGGCCATGTTGAGCTACCTCGATCCGGAGATCACACCATTGGTGCCGGTACTTCGCTCCTACTGGTTGACCATCCACGTTTCCTTGGAAGCAGGGAGCTATGGTTTCCTGATGCTGGGCGCGGTGATCGGCTTGATCAACCTGATCTTGATGATCTTCCTGTCCAAGGACAACGAGCGGCGCATCCACCGCATCGTGAAGGAGATGTCGTACCTCAGCGAAATGACCTTGATCGGCGGTCTCACCATGGTCAGTATCGGCACCTACCTGGGTGGTGTTTGGGCCAACGAATCATGGGGCCGTTACTGGGGGTGGGATGCCAAGGAAACGTGGGCCTTGGTGACGATCCTGGTTTACGCATTCATCCTGCACATGCGCATCATCCCGAAGATGCAGGGGCTTTTCACCTACAACGTCACGTCCCTCTTCGGTCTGGCCACGGTGATCATGACCTACTACGGCGTGAACTACTACCTGAGCGGCTTACACTCGTATGCCGCAGGTGATCCGGTCCCGGTTCCGCAATGGGTGTACATCGGGGTCGCGGTATTGATGGGGATCAGCGCTATGGCCTACATCCGCAAGCGCAAATTCGCGCTATTCAAGTAGCATTGCACCATGCGGTCAATAACGTACTTCGCGCTATGTCCAGAACCATTACCGTCCTTTTAGGGATCGCATTCTCCGCTGCCACGATCGCCCAGGTGCGTCCGGCGTACACGCTCTTCAATGCGAAGGGCAAGAAGATCGCGCATTTCGACATGCTCCGCACGGTGCGCACAGGCGATATCATCCTTTTCGGCGAGGAACACGATGATCCGATCGCACACTGGCTGCAACTGTTGGTGGCACAGGACCTCGCTGCCCAAGGACCATTGATCATGGGCGCGGAAATGGTCGAGGCCGATGACCAGGCCGCACTGGATCGCTATTTGCACGGGGAGATCGACCAAGCGGGATTGGATACCCTGGCAAGACTATGGAAGAACCATACCAACGACTACGCGCCCTTGGTGGACCTCGCCAAGGAGAAGCAACTGCCGTTCGTGGCCTGCAACGTCCCGCGCCGCTATGCGCGCGCGGTGAGCAAGGGCGGCTTTGCAGCATTGGATACCGTGCCGATGAACGAACGTGCATGGATAGCACCGCTGCCGATCGCATTCGACCCAACCCTGCCGGGCTATGTCAAGATGTTAACGCTGATGGGCGATCATGCCAGCCCGGAAATGGCCATGGCACAGGCGCTGAAGGATGCCACCATGGCCCATTTCATCGCGCAGCATGCGAAGAAAGGAACGCACCTTCTCCACTTCAATGGCAGCTTCCATTCGGACTTCCAAGAAGGTATCGGCTGGTACTTGGCACGAAGCAGGCCTGATCTGAAAAGGGTCACGATCGCTACGGTGACCCAGGAACAGGTCAACAAGCTCGAAGCCGAACATCTTGGTCAAGCGGACATCATCATTTGCGTGGATGCGGCGATCCCGGGAACACATTGATGGCAACACGTTACTCGGGGTGGTCAGCGCGAAAAATGGAGCCTGAAGGCCGCAGAGAGGGGCCACATTCCCGGCTCAGTCATCATCACGCTCTCCCTTGCCCTGACCCTTGCCAGACCCACCGCCTTCACGACCGCTCCTGATATCATCCTCATCGCCACTGCGGTGGCAGCGCACACAATCGGTGATGTTGGTGATGCCCTCCTCCTGGTGCTCTTGGAGGATGTTCCCCAGCGTGTGTTCGTGACAGCCGTAGCACGTGTAGGTAGTGTAGTTGCTGGCTTGGTGGCAGGTGGCGCACTTCGCGTTGTGGTCACCGTCCAATCGGAAGTACTTCGAGTGATCGAACGTGGAAGGCGACCATGCTCTTGTGCCATGGCAGCTGGCACAGTTGTCCTTGTTGCCTTGGTGGAAGTCATCGGTGGGTGATCGGTGACAGTTCGCGCAGTTGTTCATCTCCGCGTTGGACAATAGGCTGTGGTCGAAGGTGGCAGGCATCCAGGCATCCGTGGAATGGCAGGTGGCGCAGTTGCCCCGCATCCGATCATGGAGCGCATCGCCCGGCCGCTGGTGGCAGCTCGCGCAATCCGCTCTACCCACGGCCGTCAGCAAGGCGTGGTCGAAGGTGCGTGCGGGCTTCCATCCTTGGGTATCATGGCAGGCCGCGCATTTGTTCGGCAGCTCCTTGTGCAATTCGTCGGCTGGTTTCTCGTGGCAACGGTTGCAGTCCTGCAAGGTGGATGCTGGAACCAACGTGTGCTCGAAGCCACCCATGCTAAGGTCCGCGTTGCGTCCCATGTGGTCGCTATGGCAGTCCACGCAAGCCATGGTGCTCAGCGCCACGTGGAAGGGCGTCTGCTGCGTGTTCAGCAGCGTGTCCCTTCCGATGTCAGCCACGGTGTGGCAGGCGATGCACTTTTCATTGGGCAGACCTCCGAAGGGTTGGTGACAGGAAAAACAATCGCTGCCGGTCTTCTGGTGGGCCTCCACCAGTTCGCCGGGTTCCAGCATACTGTGTGGAAAGAGGACCACCAAGCCGATGAACAGGCCGATCAAACCGAGGATGATGACCGTTCTCATTTGGTGAACATCAGTACCGTGAGAACATGCAGAATGGTGAGGATGCCGAGGGTAAGGGCGATCGGCAGGTGTACGACGCGCCACTGCTTCATGGCGTTCACCGTTACCGAATCGAAGAAAAGCATCTTCTCCACTTCAGGACCGGTCGATCCACCGGCGATCAACTCCCGCCGATGTTCTTCCAATGAACCGCTCGCATTCTTCAGCAGGTATTTCCCTACAAGGCCGCTCGCCACGGTGATGAGCAGCATGTAGGTGGCCAACCAAGGCAGCCGGGCGTTGAAGTGGATCCCCGCATGCACAAGGATCATCACCGAGCCGACCCATGCGAGGTACTCGTGGGCCATCAGGTACTTCTTCGGTGAACCGGTGGCGATGATCTTCCGTTTGCGCAACGAATACACGAACGATAGCAGGATGAACGCCGTTCCCACCGGCCCCAGATAGCGGCCCACGTGATCCAGCCCGATAGCGTGCAGCCCACGGTCCAAGAGGATCGCCGCCGCGATCATCACCGCGTACATCGCAGCGAACGGCAGCACATGCTTGATGAACAGGGGCAATTTCATGGGTGTGCTTCTCAGCGTTCCGTTCAAGGTAGGCGCTCGCTCCTGGCAGTTCGTGACATTCGTCAGTATGTGCGATTTAGTTCGGTTCGCGTGCAGGAACGCAGGATACTGCCCACCTTGTGGGCATGCCCGCATCCTCACCACGCCAGCGCATTGAGAGCCTTCGCACCGAAGTGGACGCAGCGTTCCTGTACGAACAAGTCGCCGCGCACGAGGAAGACGAGCAGGTGGCCAAGCTCTTCCGGGAAATGGCCGGCATTGAACGCGGTCATGCGGAGACGGCTTTTGTGCAATTGAGGACCGCTGGCACACTGAAGGAGATGCCCGCCCCATCATGGCGGGCGCGCATGCTGGACCGCATCGGCAAGCATATGGGCTACGCGCACGTGATCGCGCAGCTCATGGACGTGGAGAAGGGCCTTGCTTCAGCGAACGTATCGTTGAAGCGGAAGAGCGGTAGGCCCCTCAACGGTGCGGAGGGCAACCATGTCCTCATCCTGCAGTCGCTGATGGCGAACAAGCGTGGATTGGGCGGCGAACAGTTGGGGCGCATCGAAGGGAAGCACAAGACCGTTGGTGGTAACGCGCTGCGCGCGGCGGTGCTGGGTGCCAACGACGGGTTGGTGAGCAATATGAGTTTAGTGATGGGTGTCGCCGGCGCGACCGACGGTGATCAGGGCGTGTTGCTCGCAGGTCTCGCTGGCTTGCTCGCTGGTGCACTGAGCATGGCGCTCGGTGAGTGGATCAGCGTGAAGAGCTCTCAGGAACTCTACGAGCGCCAGATGGCGCTGGAAATGACCGAACTGGAAATGAACCCCGAAGGTGAGCGCAAGGAACTTGTGCTGATATTCATGGCGAAGGGCATATCGGAGACCGAATCCGAACGGCTCGCCAGTGAGGCGCTCGCGGACACTGGCAAGGCGCACGCGCTCCTGGTCAAGGAGGAATTGGGCATCAACGCAGAGGAGCTGAAGGGCTCAGCTTGGGAAGCAGCCATCACGTCTTTCTTCTTGTTCGCCGTGGGGGCCATCCTTCCGGTCATTCCCTTCTTTCTGACCGGCGGTATGAATGCGATCCTCATCAGTGTAGGACTCAGCGCTGCGGGGCTTTTCATCATCGGTGCGGCGATCACGTTATTCACCGGCCGCAGCGTCTGGTTCTCAGGATCCCGTCAGGTGCTCTTCGGGTTGGCGGCGGCAGCCGTCACCTTCGGCATCGGTAAGTTGATCGGCGTGAACGTGGTGGGATAAATGGCGGTCCAAACTCGTCGTTCGATACACCAGGAGGGAACTCCATCGGCTTCACTTCACCATCCGTCCACCCTCGATGAGGATATCATACTTGTAGCCTGATCCAAAGTCCTTGTTCAGAACCACCGTTCCGATGAGGGTCACCTGCTGACCTTCCGCCACCGGGGCATCCGTGGTGATCACCACTTCGGGATCGCCTTTGCTCTTGTCCTTCACGTGGATCCAATTGCGGCCCATGATATTGGGGTTCGCCTTGGTACATACGCCACTTACCTGGATGGTCTTTCCACTGAACTTCTTGGGGTCGGCCAATAGGTCCGAGATCTTGGTGGATCCGGGAACATCAACAGCGGGCAATGGGGTTGTAGCGGAAGGCATCGGTGAAGCACTTGGCGCAACGCTCTCCCCACCCATGGTGCTGCCATGGTCCGAAGGCACCAGTTGGGAAATGAGGTACAACTCGTCAAAGGTGCGCTTGTACTCCTTGCTTTCGAAGTCCGTCTTCAGTAGCCCCCCTCTATAGAAGTAGTTGCGGCCGATCGTCACTTCCTGCAAGAGCGTTGCGAGCCAGTATTCCTTCTCTCCCTCCTTTACCCGCACGTAGACATACTTGGTCGTTGGCAATGTCTCCAGTGCAACTACGCTATGGAGGTCCTTTTCAGCAGCAGGGTCCACTGGATTGGTTGCACCCTGACCAGCACCGGTACTGAATATCCCGGTACCCCTCTGCCCCGACATTTCACCCTCCTCCTCAGGAATGGTCTTGGGCCCACCACTGCAAGCATTCAACAGGATGGCGACAGCGATCAAAGCGATTGGGTTGCGTAGGATGTTCATCGTTGTTTCTTGCTATCGAATCGTTTCACCAAGGTCATGTTCAACCGGTAGTTCTGTTCGTCCAATAGGGTTGCCAATTCACCGAGGACCATGAAGGAGAAACTGCGTGCAAAGTTCACCGAAATGTCTGCCCCGTAATACCGCTGGGAAGTACGCGCTGAAACTGGTGATCCATCGGAACGGTTCGCGTACAAATAGTCCACCAAGCGATAGTACACGCTCATGGTAACATGTTTGGGTACCAAAGTGCGCGAATGCCTGAATGACAGCACATCGCTCCGCACATAGCTGGAGGTGTTCCGGTTAGCCTGCACCGCCCAGCGCCCAACGCGCTCGGGATCCATGTTGAAATTGACATAGCCACCGATGTTGTCGGATGCATTGCCACCATCCGCTTGGAAGCGTTTGCTATAGGCCATTCCTAGCCCGATCTTCTTCGTTGGCCGAACGTTCAACCTTACCCGCGCACCCTGTCTGGCGTCATCATCGTCCAGAAGCACTTCCACATCATTGCGGAAGGTCTCGTAGAAGACCACCCTACGGCGACTATCGTACGATGCGAACACATCCACCTTCCTGCTGATCCGATACCGGGACGAGAGGAAGAAGTTCGTCAACCGCATGCCACTACCAACAGTACCATATAGGTCCAGCTCGCCGGAGGAGAAGATATTGAGGTTCCCCTTGTACGTGCTCGAATGCTGGAGATAGGCGTATCGGCGGTCGACCATTCCGTGGTTCGTCTGCTGAAGTAAGCCTATGGTCGATCGGGTGTTCACCTTCGCGTTGGTCAGCTGTGTGCCCACGTATCCGCCATATTCCAAGAGGTCGAGGTTCAGACCATAGGTGTGGATATCCGGTCGGAACCCGACGATCGCCCCAGCAAAGAAGATCCCGTTACGCCGCTCCACCTGCAGTCCATCGATCGCACCGATGGAAGATGCGCTGTTGTTGATCTTCCGCCCCAGCGTGATGGTCGTATTCGAATCAGGTGCATAGGTTACTGCGAGGTTGTACACATTGAAGAACTCCGTTCGTTGCGGATGGTTCTCCATACTCGCAGGGTACAGCCGACGGTAGTTCAGGTAGGTCTCAGCGGAGAACTTCGAATTCGCGATGTTGTTCGCGTTCATGGAGAACCGGTACATCACTCGGTGGTCACTTTCCCGTTCCGATGGAATGGTGCTATAGGTCGCTGCGGAAAGTCTCCCCCGTATCCGCTCACCCCTTGCGCCCAGTGTATCCTCTTCGACCGTCCTGGTCCGTGCGGCTCCACTTCGGCGTGTACCTTCCTTGGGTTCGATGGCATGGAGGCCCCGGGTCTGCACGCGGTCCCCTTTCTCGAACTTGCATCCGCTCACGATGGTGCAAACACAGGAGGTGGAGGACATGCTAGTCACGACAAGGCATGGCGACACGGTACCGCCCTTGACCAGTTCCAACGTATCCTTCACAGCGATCCCTTCGGTACGATCGAACCTCACATAGATGTGCTGCGCGGTGATGAATGTCACCTCACCGGGTACTGCTTCCTGGGCAACTGTTCGAGTGGACAGCAACAGCAATGCGAGTATAACGTACCAGTGCTTCAGCATGTGGTCAGTTACCGTTGGGGTGGCAGTTGAAACAAGCGTTACTGTTATAGGAATATCCGGAGACCTCGTTATGATCGTCGTTCACCGAGTTCTGGTCGTCGTGTTCGTGGCAATCGATGCAGGTGAACACGCTGTAGTCCGAAGCGTTGTTGTGGCAATCGGTACACGCGTTCCATTCCCCGTTGTGGTTGCCGCTGTAGATGGGGAAGAACTGGCTATCATGATCGAACGTTGCGTTGCCCCATGCCGTCTCATCATGGCATTGGGCGCAATCCGTGCCGAAACCGGAAGATGCATGGTTCGGGTCGCTGGTGCCGTCATAATCGTTCATATGGCAGGCACTGCATGCCGTCGGGGTTCCTGCGTATCCGTTCGCATGGCAATCGATGCATGCCGTGGTGATATGGCTACCGTGGAGCGGGAAGTCCGTGTCGTTGTGATCGAACGTCGCGTTGCCCCATGCCGTCTCATCATGGCACATAGCGCAATCCGTGCTGAATCCCGAGGTCGTATGGTTGGGATCGGTCGTGCTGTTGTACTCCGTCATGTGGCATGCGCTGCATGCCGTCGGGGTTCCCGCGTATCCGTTCGCATGGCACTCGATGCATGCCGTGGTGATATGGCTACCGTGGAGCGGGAAGTCCGTGTCGTTGTGATCGAACGTCGCGTTGCCCCATGCCGTCTCATCATGGCACATAGCGCAATCCGTGCTGAATCCCGAGGTCGTATGGTTGGGATCGGTCGTGCTGTTGTACTCCGTCATGTGGCATGCGCTGCATGCCGTCGGGGTTCCCGCGTATCCGTTCGCATGACACTCGATGCATGCCGTGGTGATGTGGCTACCATGCAGCGGGAAATCCGTGATGTTATGGTCGAATGAGGCGGTCCATCCTGGACCTGTCGTGTGACAGGCGGCACAGTCCGTTCCGAAGCCGGCAGAACCATGGTTCGGATCGGTGGTGCTGTTGTACTCCGGCATGTGGCAACTGGCACACTCAGGGGATGCGTCAGCGAAGTTGCCCGTGGTATGGCATCGTGCGCAGTCCTGGATCTCGTGACCACCCGTAAGCGGGAAGAAGTCGTGGCTTGTGAATTGTGTGCCCCAATCCGTGCCCATCGGATCATGGCATTCGATACAATCCGTGGAGAAACCGGAACTCATGTGGTTCGGGGATGTCGTGGCGTTGTACTCGTCCATGTGGCAGTTGATACAATCGTTCCCCACACGTGCGAAGGCCAGCGTATTGTCGGACGTGTGACAATCCACACAGCTCGCGTTGCCATGTGCACCGATGAGCGCGAAACCATTCTGCTCGTGCAATTCGGGGATATCATCCACCAACCAGGTCCGCGGTGTGTGACAACGGGCGCAGTCATTGCCAACGGTCATGGCATGAACATCCGAATGGCAGGAAATGCAATCCGTCGGTATCGGTGCATCGAACACCATGGAAGTGTGACATGATCGGCAATCCACCTGTGCATGCATGCCGTCCAGCGGTAGGTCGGTGGTATCATGATCGAAACCGATCGGGTCGCGCATGGTCACCCAGCTGACAGGGACATGGCAGGCTGCACAATCCACCTTGAACGAATCGCCATGTGGTGATTGGCCTTGAACAACCTGGGCCATGACCAACCACAACATGCACAACCAGTAGCGGCCAATGATATCAAGAACACCATAGCACGGAACCGGTCGGTCGGTCGTGCCACTATGGGTCATTGTGCGAGCGGACCGCATCATGCTAACCTTCTACGATACATGAACGTGTTCGTATCAAGGGCCTCCTCCATAAACGACAAAGCATGTCCCAGCGAGGACCGATACCGGTACCTCGAAGACGAATGAACATGGACGTCAATTCCCATTGGGATGACAATTGAAACAGGCTGCACTGTTGTAGGAATACCCCGATTCTCCTTGGTGATCGTTGTCCACCGAATTCTGGTTGTCATGCTCGTGGCAATCGATACAACTGAAGGTGCTGAAATCACCTGGGCTCGTGTGACAATCCACGCAGGTGTTCCATTCCCCATTGTGATTTCCGCTGTAGATCGGGAAATACTGGGAGTCGTGGTTGAAGGTTGATGGATCCCAAGCCGCGGTGCTGTGGCACATTGTACAGTCCATTGGATAGCCTTCCCCGGCATGGTTCGGGTTCGTAACGCTGTTGTAGTCAGTTAGGTGACAGGATCCGCAATCAGTTGGTGTACCTGCGTATCCATTCGCATGACATTGGTTGCAGCTCGCATTCACGTGCTCGCCGGTCAACGGAAAGCCGGTGTCATCATGGTCAAAGGTGGCAGGGGTCCACGCCGAAGAACTGTGACATTGCGCACAATCGGTGGGGAATCCGGACTGGGCATGGTTCGGTGCCGTGGTTGCATTGTAGTCCGCCATGTGACATGCATCGCAGTTCGTGGGTGTGCCCACAAAACCGTTGGCGTGGCACTGCATACAATCCACCGTGGTATGCTGGCCCGTCAACGGGAACGCCGTGGTGTTGTGGTCGAAAGTGGCTGTGTTCCAGTTACCCTCGTCGTGGCACAGGGCGCAGTCCGTGGGGAAGCCAGCCGTTACGTGGTTCGGATCCGTGGTGGCGTTGTAGTCCGGCAGGTGGCAGCCCTCGCAGGTGTTGGGCGTGTTGGTGTAGCCAGATGCGTGGCATTGGTTGCAGTTCACGTTCGCATGCGAGCCGTTCAGCGCGAAGCCCGTTGCATTCATATGGTCGTAGGACGAGGGTGTCCATCCATCCGCCGTGTGGCACTGCGTGCAATCCGTGCTGAAGTTCGCCTGGGTATGGTTCGGCTCCACCGTGCCGGTGTAGTCCGCCATGTGGCACGCGTCGCAGTTCGTGGGTGTATTGGTGTAGCCCGCAGCATGGCACTCGATGCAGTTCACGTTCACGTGCATCCCCGTGAGCGGGAAGCTCGTGGTGTTGTGGTCGAAAGTGGCTGTGTTCCAGTTCCCCTCGTCGTGGCACAGGGCGCAGTCCGTGGGGAAGCCAGCCGTTACGTGGTTCGGATCCGTGGTGGCGTTGTAGTCCGGCAGGTGGCAGCCCTCGCAGGTGTTGGGCGTGTTGGTGTAGCCAGATGCGTGGCATTGGTTGCAGTTCACGTTCGCATGCGAGCCGTTCAGCGCGAAGCCCGTTGCATTCATATGGTCGTAGGACGAGGGTGTCCATCCATCCGCCGTGTGGCACTGCGTGCAATCCGTGCTGAAGTTCGCCTGGGTATGGTTCGGCTCCACCGTGCCGGTGTAGTCCGCCATGTGGCACGCGTCGCAGTTCGTGGGTGTATTGGTGTAGCCCGCAGCATGGCACTCGATGCAGTTCACGTTCACGTGCATCCCCGTGAGCGGGAAGCTCGTGGTGTTGTGGTCGAAAGTGGCTGTGTTCCAGTTCCCCTCGTCGTGGCACAGGGCGCAGTCCGTGGGGAAGCCAGCCGTTACGTGGTTCGGATCCGTGGTGGCGTTGTAGTCCGGCAGGTGGCAGCCCTCGCAGGTGTTGGGCGTGTTGGTGTAGCCAGATGCGTGGCATTGGTTGCAGTTCACGTTCGCATGCGAGCCGTTCAGCGCGAAGCCCGTTGCATTCATATGGTCGTAGGACGAGGGTGTCCATCCATCGGCCGTATGGCACTGCGTGCAGTCCATGCTGAACTGTGCTTGCGTGTGATTGGGCTCCACCGTGCCGGTGTAGTCCGCCATGTGACATGCATCGCAGTTCGTGGGTGTGTTGGTGTAGCCCGCAGCGTGGCATTCGATGCAGTTCACGTTCACGTGCATCCCTGTGAGTGGGAAGTCGGTCAGGTTGTGATCGAACGTAGCATTGTCCCATGACCCTTCGTTGTGGCACTGCGCGCAATCCGTGGGTAGGCCGGCCGTCACGTGATCCGGGTCAACACTGGAAGTGTAGTCCGGCATATGACATCCTTCACAGGTGTTCGGTGTGTTGACATATCCGGACGAGTGGCATTGATTGCAGTTCACGTTGGCATGAGAGCCGTTCAATGCAAAGCCCGTTGCATTCATGTGGTCATAGGACGAGGGTGTCCAACCATCGGTCGTGTGGCACTGCGTACAATCCGTAGCGAAGTCCGCTTGGGTGTGGTTCGGCTCCACCGTGCCGGTGTAGTCCGCCATGTGACATGCATCGCAGTTCGTGGGTGTGTTGGTGTAGCCCGCAGCGTGGCATTCGATGCAGTTCACGTTCACGTGCATCCCTGTGAGTGGGAAGTCGGTCAGGTTGTGATCGAACGTAGCATTGTCCCATGACCCTTCGTTGTGGCACTGCCCGCAATCCGTGGGGAGGCCGGCCGTCACGTGATCCGGGTCAACACTGGAATTGTAGTCCGGCATATGACATCCTTCACAGGTGTTCGGCGTGTTGGAATAGTTCCCGTTGTGGCATTGATCACAGCTGACGGGTATGTGCGAACCGAGCAATGGCCAAACCGTGTGGTCATAGGTTGCCGGACTCCAACCAGGGGCAGTGGTGTGGCAGGTGGCACAATCCGTGGAGAAACCCGCTGCTTGGTGGTTCGGGTTGGTGGTGCTGTTGAAATCCTGCTGGTGACAGGTCAGGCATTCCGGTGATGCATCGGAGAAGTTCCCAGTGGTATGGCACTGCGCACAATCTTGGATGGCATGCCCCATCGTCAATGGGAAGAAGTCATGCACCACATTGGTCGTGTGCCATCCAGCACCCATTGGATCGTGGCATTCAATGCAGTCCGTTGAAAATCCAGCGGCAGCATGGTCTGGCGATGTCGTCGTGGCATAGTCGTTCTGGTGACAGCTGTAACAATCGTTGCCCACCCGATCGAATTGCAAGGGGTTACCTGCAGTGTGGCAGTCCGTACAGGTCAAGTTACCGTGCGCACCAACAAGTGCGAATCCGTTCTGCTCATGCAGATCCGGTACGTTGTGCACGATCCAATCCACGGATGTGTGACAGCGAGCGCAATCATTGCCAACGCTTGCGGCATGAACGTCAGTATGGCAGGCCGCACAGGCCATGGGTGTTGCATCGAAGACCAGAGTAGCATGGCACGACTTGCAATCCACCTGCGTATGGGTTCCTTCCAGCGGAAAATCCGTTGAATCATGTTTGAAGACGACAGAAGCAGCAGTCGCATCCACCAATGCTTGCTTTCCGCGTGACTTACCCTTGTGCTGCAGGGAACCGGCTCTAGCTTCCGTCCAGATCAGTGTGGAGTTCGTCCAACCCGCCGGAGTGTGGCACTTGGAACAGTCCATGGTCAAGTTTTCGCCATGGGGAGATTGTGCTGAGACCCGCAAAGCGGTCAGCAGAACAAGCGCGACTATTTGTGACAGTCTGCGCATTCGAAGCGTTCGATCTTGAAGGTTGGCACCTTTCCATCCGCAGCCACAACATGGCATTCGCGGCAATCCACGGTCACGTGTTCTCCCACCAACGGGAATTTGGTGAGATCATGATCAAAGAGCTTGGGGAACCAGTTTTCCGCGACATGGCATCGCTTGCAATCGGTCACACCGTTCACAACGAAGTCCTCACCGTGCACATTGTCGTGGCAGTCTACGCAGGTTGATCCAAGGTTCCGGAAGGTCCAGTTCTTCCCGTCCTTCATGTGACATTCGAAGCAGGGTGTGGCCTGGTGTGCACCCTCCAGCGGGAAGGGGGTCTCCTTGTGCTGCTCGAGGCTGAACATACTGACCTCGAACCCGTCGGTGAGGAAATGGCATTCCACGCAATCCGGGTTCACCCCGTTCTTGGTGAATTCGCCTTTGTGGAAATCCTCATGGCAACGGCTGCACGCGTCGAACACGATGGGTTCGGTGTAGGGTCCCTTGTGGCACTTCTTGCACTCCACATCGGTGTGTTTGCCTTGTAGTGGATAATCCGTGAGGTTGTGATCGAAATTGTCCATGGAGAGCAAGGCCTTGAACCCCTTCTCCTGGTGGCATTTGGCGCAGTCTGTGCCGAACTTCCCTTCATGCGGATCCTTGTGGCACGTGGCACAATTGTTCATCGCCACACCGGCTCGGTCCTGGAATACCAGTAGCGGATCGCTCGTTCGCTTGTGGCATTCGAAACAGTCCGTGGTCTTGTGTTTTCCATTCAACTTGAACGGAGTGGTGCTGTGATCGAACCGGTCCTTACCTGCGAACACATTGAAGGACTCCTCAGTATGGCATTGCGCACAGGCATTCGTGAAGTGCGACTTGTGTGGATCGTCGTGGCACGATTTGCAATCGGCATGCGGCACCTCATTGAAAGCTTGGAATTGTTTGCCGTTCCGTGTGGTCACAGCATGGCACTCTTTGCAATCCACCGGTATGTGCTTCCCCTTCAGCTTGAAATCGGTCTTGTCGTGATCGAAGGCACTGGCTGGTTTGAACGCCTCCATCCCGTGACAATCCAAGCACTTGTTGGACATGGTTCCTTGGTGGTGATCATCATGGCAGGGAACGCAAGCCTGCTCCAGTCCCATGAAGGTCTTGGTACGCAACTTCAACTTCCTGTCCGCGATATTATCCGGCTTGTGGCATTCGCGGCAATCCACAGGCTTGTGCGCTCCCTTCAGTGGATACCCCGTGAGACCATGGTCGAACGTCTTCTCATCGAACCGCACCATCTCGAACTTCCGGCCATGGTGTTCGCTATGGCAGGTGAAGCAGTCTTTTGCTTTAACGTCCTTGCTGGCATGGTATCCTTTCTTCTTCGTGATCAACGCTTGGATGTCCTTGTGGCATTCCAAGCACTTGGCGTTGGTCACCTTGTTGCCCAGATCATGGCACTGGGTGCAATTGCTCATGCCCTCCAGCTTGGCATGGGCCGTGGTCAGGTCGCCAGGGGACAATTGGGCGCGCGCGCCCAACGCCAGGGTAGCCAGCACGAAAAGGAGATATGCCCTCAGCGTGTTCACGTGTGTTTCTTCACGATGTGGCCGAAGCGTTTTGTGATCTCGATGCCTGCTTTTTGCAGGAATCCCGTTGGCAGTTCACCACCAGCGAAAATGTAGACCAGGTCGTTCGCCAGCTGCTGAGTGTCCTCTCCCACTTTGCACAGCACGGACTCGGGTGCGATGGAGACCAGGTTGGCCTTGTAAACGACCTTCATCTTCCCTGCGTCGATCGCTGCGGTCACGGCTTCACGATTCTTGGGTTTGATACCAGCGAAATTCTCGTTGCGATTGACGAGGAGTACTTCATTGTCGTTCATCAACAACATGGCCGATTCCACACCGGCATCACCACCTCCCACAACCACCACCTTCTTGCCGGAGATGTTCTCGGGCTCCAATAACCGGTAGGCAACTTTGGTCGACTCTTCACCAGGGATGCCCAATTTCCGTGGTGTTCCGCGGCGTCCAATGGCCAGTAGCACATTGTTGCAGATGTAGTCCTTGCCCACGTTGGTGGACAGCCTGAACGTGCCATCCTTCTGTGGCACGATGGCATCCACCTTGGTATGCTCGGTGATCTCGATCTGGTGTTCGCTGATCACCTTCCGCCACAGCTGGAGCAGTTCATCCTTGGAGGTGTCGTACAACTTGACCTTGCCATACAACGGCAGGTCCATCGGCGAGGTCATCACAAGCTTCGATCGCGGGAAGGTGTAAACGGTCCCGCCCAGGGAATCCTGTTCCAATGTGGCACTGGTCAAGCCTTGCTTCTTCGCTTCCAACGTGGCCGAGATACCCGCTGGCCCAGCGCCGATGATCACCACATCGAGCACTCCTTCGGCCTTGGCCTTCTTGGTACTGGCGATGTTCTGCATGGCCTGCTTGCCCTGTTCCACACCGTTCCTGATCAGGCCCATGCCACCGAGTTCACCGGCGATATAGATCCCCTTGATGTTGGTCTCGAAGGTCTGGTCCACATGTGGCAGATCGATACCACGTGTCTCTGTACCGATACGCAAGGAAATGGCCTGCACGGGACAGGCATGGAAGCAGGCGCCATGGCCTACACAATTGCTGGCGAGGATGACCGTGGCCTTGCCATCCACGATGCCGAGGATGTCCTTCTCGGGACAATCGGCCACACACGCAGCGCTCCCGATGCAGGTGTTGAGGTCGATGTACGGGTGCAGCGACACCGGTTCGAACATGCCTTCCTCTTTGGCCTTCGCCACTTTCTTCTCCACGATAGCCGACTTCCTGCTCAGGCTGCGCATGTAGAAGAAGATGGTGAGCCCGCAGAGCAGGATGACCGATCCATAGATCGCTATTTGTTCGATCAGCACTTCCATCAGAAGATCCAACGATAACCGAAAGCCAGTGTGACCGCCACGTGGATGACCAGAACGATCAGCATGATCAATGCGAAGGGCAGATGTGCCACGTGCCAGTATTTGAACAATTTCTGCATGGTCTGAAGTCGCCCGATGCGATGCGAAAGCGCGAACTCCTCTTTCACCGTGCGGATGATCGAATCGCGTTCATCCACGGCCACATTACGGGCCTTCAGTGAACTTCGGATGGCTTGGACGGTATGCCGCTCTTCGAAGTACAGTTTGAAGAACGACCCCTTGCGCGTACCGTCGCCACCCGAAGAAGCAGCGGCCAACATGGGGACAAGTCCTTGATCCGAACCCAAGGTGCGCTCCAAGGTGCTAGCCAGCTCGGACCGCATCCCCTTCACCTCGTTCAGGCTGAGTTCACGGCCTTCGATGGTGCGTGGGATCTGAATGTAGATGAACCTTCCAACGACCCCGCTGGCCACCACGGCCACCATGCTCCAGAAGGCCACGGAGACCAAGCCACCGAACTTGAATGCCGTGTGGAAAAGGATCAGGATGGGCCCCAGCGTACACAGGAAGATGTGGAACTCCAGCAGGTACTTGAGCCGCAATTGTTTCGCCATGAAGTTGTAACGTTTCCGGGCGATGTAGATCGTCACACCAAAAAGGATCATCAACGTACCCAGTATACCGATACCGTGGCCATAGGCGCCGCTCGGTTTGAACCAATCGTGTCTGGGATGGTAGAAGCGCTCCTCCAGCGGAAGCTGATAGTAGCTGTAACCCGTATATCCCAAGTAGACGGTCACCAGGATCACAATGGCCACCATGGAGATGATAAAAAGGGTATGGATGGTTCGAGTCATCTACTTAACAGGTGAAAAGAAACGGGCGCATCCATGAATTCCATCGATCGTACGGAACCCAAAACACACCACTCCGACACATGGGAGATCGAACGAGAACGACCGACCAGGAACTATCCTACAATGAACACGACGGTTTCATCGGTTCAAGGGAGGGCGTGAGCCCATGCTCAACAGGTCGGCCTTGGAGGCTGGAATACACCAACTCTGTGGCGGTCATTTCCCGACCCTTCCTCGTATGGGATAGGGATCAACGGTGCTAGAACCTGTATGGTCCCGAACATGACCAATTCCTGAGCGAAAAAGTGAACAGGCACATGTCCTGTGTTGTGGAAAGGAAGCTCGCAATGACGACCTTGATCCTCCTGTTCATGTTCGGGATCAAGGAAATGCAGCACTAGGAACGCGCCCCAGGTCATGCCTCCTCCTGACTCGACAGCATGCTCTTGGAAGTGCGTGTTGAGTGCTGGTAGTCGAAGAAGTTCGAACATCCCTCCCGATGCCATCGCGGATAGAAGGAGATGCAGAGCGATGAAATATGCCCCTATCGACCTCATTGCTCGCAAATTAAGCGAACGATCCGCTGTAGTGGCTTATCATTCCGTCCCTTTCGACGAACAGGCAGCATACGCCAGTCCGGCTGGAATGAACCATCGCCAAGATCGATCGCATTGGTTCACGGTGATCAGGTCATTAGGCGGACCCGGAGACCACGGAGTGAACTATCCGTAGGTCTTGGTTCGTGCCATGCAATTCAAGCACGAATGAGGCGCTCAACGCACCGGCCGAAAGAACGTGATCGTTCCTCGTTTCACATCGGCCATGATCAATTCGTAACGGCTCACCTTGCGGCCTTGGGGGCCGAAGTTCTGATGGGCCAGAAGGTAGCGTCCAGGGGCGAGCACCTCCAGCACGATGGCGGTATGTGGGCCGAGCGTCTCCCGAGCGACACTCATCTCCGTGCGATGTTCCACCACCACCCGATCGAACTGAACGACATCCCCGCGTTCGACGGCGCCCACCTTCAACGGATCACCGAACGCATAAGCACCATCCCATTTTGCACCAGCAGCGTTCAATGCCGCTTGGGCGAGGTCCCAGCATTCACCACGACCCACCTTGGTTCCCATGTGTGCTTCCGCGTAACCGGCCACCGCCTCGGGAATACCAACGGATGGTTGAGCCGCCATCAGCAAGGGACAGCTCACAAGGAAAGCAATAAGGGATCGCATGTCGAAGGAACGTGGGAATACCAAGCAGTGGTATGGCAGGGCTGCGAAGGAGTTCCTTTCCGACATTCCGTTCCGCGGGGCGCCTGTTGGACTACAATCCCAATAGCACCTCCCCCGGATCCTTCCCGCCGAAGACCAGCTTGTTCGGATCCTCGATCATCTCCTTCACCTTGTAAAGGAAGCTCACGCTCTCCTTTCCGTCGATGATGCGGTGATCGTAGCTGAGGGCAACATACATGATGGGACGGATCACCACCTGACCGTTCACGGCCACGGGACGTTCCACGATGTTGTGCATGCCAAGTATCGCGCTTTGCGGCGGGTTGAGGATCGGTGTGCTGAGCATGCTGCCGAACACACCTCCGTTGGTGATGGTGAAGGTGCCTCCGGTCATCTCATCGATGCTGAGCTTGCCATCGCGCGCCTTGATCGCGAGTTCCTTGATCCTCGCTTCGATCTCGGCCAACGTCATCCGTTCCGCGTTACGCACCACCGGGACCATCAGGCCTTTCGGGCTGCTCACTGCGATACCGATATCTGCATAATCGAAGGTGATGATCTCCTCCCCGCTGATCTGTCCACCCACGTTGGGGTAGAAGCGCAGTGCCTCGGTCACCGCCTTGGTGAAGAAGCTCATGAAGCCCAGGTTCACACCCTTCTGCTCCTTGAACTTGTCCTTGTACTTATCCCGAAGTGCCATCACGGCGCTCATGTCCACCTCATTGAAGGTGGTGAGCATGGCGGTCTGGTTCTTCACGCTCACCAAGCGTTCGGCCACCTTCTTGCGCAGCGTGGTCATCTTGGCGCGACTGTCGTTCCGCGTGCCACCCCAGCCGTTCATCAGTTTGTCTCCTGCATCCACGCCACCTGCGATGTAGGCTTCCACATCGCTCTTGGTGATGCGTCCATTGGGACCACTGCCTTTCACCTTGCCGGCATCCACGCCTTTCTCATCAAGCATGGCCTTGGCCACCGGTGTAGCGTGCGCGGCTGTCGCAGGAGCAGGAGCAGCGGAGGCGGCGGGCGCGGCGGCGGGGGCAGCAGCGGGCTTCTTTGCCTCCTGCACCTGCACCTGCGCCTTGGGTTTCACCTCGGCCTTCACGCTCGTATCGATCTTCGCCACCACATCACCGACGTTCACCGTGGCATCGGCTGCGGCAAGCAATTCGATCCGCCCTTCCGCTTCCGCGCTCAGTTCCAGCGTGGCCTTGTCGCTATCGATCTCGGCGATCACCTGGTCCTTCTCCACCGTATCGCCGCTCTTCACAAGCCATTGTGCGATGCGCACCTCGCTGATGCTCTCTCCGGGACTGGGGACCTTGATGTCTACTGTGGCCATTGAAACTGGGATGGAGGAGGCGCTTGATCATTGGACACGCGCAAGCGGTGTCACGGCTGAAGAGCGCTCCGGTTCTACGTGGTTACGGGTTATTGGGACGCGTGTCGTGTTCAAGCCTTTGCCTTCTTTGCCGGGGTGCCCTTGCTCCCCTTGGCGCTTGCGGCCATGAAGGTCTGTTCGATGATGGCGATCTGCTGGTTGGCGCTCCGTTTACTGCTTCCGGTGGCGGGGGCGCCACTCGCAGGACGAGCGATGCATTCGAACGTGACACCGACGGCTTCTTGCAGGTACATGAGGATGTGGGTCCAGGCGCCCATGTTTCGCGGCTCCTCCTGCACCCACAGAAATCGGTCCGCCTTGGTGTAGCGTTGCAGCGCAGCCTTGATGGCGTCGACCGGCAGGGGATGCAACTGTTCGATGCGGAGTAGCGCGGTGTCGGTGATCCCTTGTTGTTCGCGGTGCTCCGCAAGATCATAGTGCACCTTGCCCTGCGTCAACACCACGGTACGTACCTGCTTCGGGTCGGCTGCAGCATCATCGATGAAGGGTTGGAACCTGCCGTTGGCGAGTTCGTCCAGCTTGCTCACGCAGCGCGGATGACGCAACAGGCTCTTGGGGCTGAACACCACCAGCGGCTTGCGGAAGTCCCACGCCAATTGGCGGCGCAGTACGTGGAAGAAATTGGCGGGTGTCGTACAGTTCACCATCACCATGTTCTCGTCGGCGCAGCTTTGCAGGAACCGTTCCATACGCGCACTGCTATGCTCGGCACCTTGCCCTTCATAACCGTGGGGCAGCAGCAATACCAGGCCATTCTGGGTGTTCCATTTCTCCTCTGCGCAGCACAGGTATTGGTCCAGGATGATCTGCGCGCCATTGACGAAGTCACCGAACTGGGCTTCCCAGATGGTGAGGGTCTCCGGATTGGTCAGTGCATATCCGTATTCGAACCCGAGCACCGCATATTCGCTGAGGAGCGAGTTGTAGATCTGGATGAGCGCCTGACCCTCCTGGATGTGCTTCAGGTGGATGAACTCCTCGTCACTGTCCTCGAGCTTCACCACGGCGTGGCGGTGGCTGAAGGTGCCACGTTCCACATCCTGCCCGGTGAAACGCACCGGATGTCCTTCCACCAGCAACGAACCATAGGCGAGCAATTCGGCAAGGCCCCAATCCAGGGTCTCGTCGGCCATCATCTTCTTACGGTCGTTGAGGATCTTCTCCAACTTGCTGAAGAACTTCTTGCCGTCGGGATGAAGGGCGGTGAGCTTCTCCCCGATCATCTGCAACGTGGCCTTCTTCACCCCGGTGGCGGGAGCGGTGACCAGGTCGTTCACCGTGGCGCGTCGGTAACCCTTCCAACGCTCGGCCATGAAATTGGTGATCTTGCCCACTCGTTGCTGCTTGGCCTCGGTGAGGCGCTCATCGAGCATCGCGGTGAATGAGCGCTCCATCTCCTCGGCCAGCTCCTTCGCACCTTCCACACCGCTGTCGATGAGCTTCTGGGTGTAGATGGCACGTGGGTCGGGGTGCGCGGCGATGGCTTTGTAAAGCACGGGCTGCGTGAACTTCGGCTCGTCACCTTCGTTGTGACCATGCTTGCGGTAGCAAAGAATGTCCACCCAGATGTCGGTGCCGTACTTCTGGCGGTAGTCCATCGCCAACTTCATGGTGTAGGCCACGGCCTCGGCATCATCGCCGTTCACATGGAACACGGGGCACTGGGTCACCTTGGCCACATCGGTGCAGTAGGTACTGGTGCGGGCGTCGATGTAGTTGGTGGTGAAGCCCACCTGGTTGTTCACCACGATGTGGATGGTGCCTCCCACTTCGTAGGCCTTCAGGCCAGCCATCTGGGCCACCTCGTATACCACCCCCTGTCCGGCCACAGCTGCATCGCCATGGATGATGATCGGGGCGGTGATGCCTTTGGCGAAATTGTCGTCGTGCTCGATGATGGCGCGGGAGATGCCCTCCATCACGGGTCCCACGCTCTCCAAGTGACTGGGGTTGGGGGCCAAGGTCAGGCGTACGTCCTTACCACTGTTGGTCTTCAGCATGCTGCTGTAGCCCATGTGATACTTCACGTCACCTTCCACCAGTTCATCCTCATAATCCTTGCCCTCGAACTCGCTGAAGATCTGATCGTAGCTCTTACGCAGGGTGTTGGCCAGCACATTGAGGCGACCGCGGTGGGCCATGCCGATGACGTATTCGGTGATGCCCAGCTCGGCACCGTGTTCGATAACGGTGTCCAGCGCTGGAATGAGGGCTTCGGCACCTTCGATGCTGAAGCGCTTGGCTCCGATGAACTTCTTGCCGAGGAACTTCTCGAACACCACCGCCTCGTTGAGCTTCTCGAGGATCTCCTTCTTCTGGTCGATGGTGAAGTCGGGCGTGTTGCGCACGCTCTCCATACGCTGTTGCAGCCATTTCACCTTCTCCGGGTTGCGGATGTAGCGGAACTCGGCGCCGATGCTCTGGCAGTACGTCTGGTCGAGCAAGGCGATGATGTCACGCAACTTGGCAGGACCCAAGCCCACCTCGTTGCCGGCGGCGAACACGGTGTCCAGGTCGGACGCAGCGAGGCCGTAGCTCACCAGGTCCAAGGGCGGAGTGTAGGTGCGGCGCTCGCGCACCGGGTTGGTGCGGGTGAACAGGTGGCCACGCTGGCGATAGGCGTTGATGTATTCCAGCACCTTGAACTCCTTGGCCATGGCATCACCCGTGCCGGAGCTGAATTGCACACCGGGGAGCATCGCATGCTCGGTACGGGCCAGTTCAAAGCCCTCGAAGAACCGGGCCCAGCCGGGGTCTACGGACGCAGGATCCTTGAGGAAATGCTGGTATTGCTCGTCGAGCCATGCGCTATCGACGTTGCTGAGGTAGGAATACTTGTCCATGGATGGGGTCCCGGGGATCCTGGTACAAAGGTAGGTTTTGAGGCGTGCGTTGTACGGCGGAAAGCCCCCTGTGGTTCGGATGTGGGACGGCTGCTCCATCAAGGATGGAAGCACCTGAGGTTCAGCGAATGACCGGATCAATACCTTCCCGCGAAGCGCAACCGGGTCAGCACCTTCTGTAGCTCACGGAGCACACACTCACCAGCCAGGGCATGAAGACCGCCTTGCGCCAGGGTCCGCTTCAAGTGGGCCTCGGGGATGTCCACCCGGTACATGGCCACTTGCAGGTCATGCATGCCACGGTCCGACAGGTGGGCCAGGATCGGAAGGACCTGCGCCCGCAGCGCTTCGAACGCACCGTCCCCAGTCCCGGGTTCCGGGAATTCCAGTTCGCTTTGGACCAGGTCCTTACGGAGCTGTGCCACGGTGGAACTCAGCACCTCGGCGCGATCAAGGTGACGTTGGAGACCATGCTCTCCGAGTTTCGACAGGTCGGTGTTCACGTTGGGCGATCGGAGCACAAAGGTGGGTCGCGCGTGGCACTATTTTCGCCTGCGGTCCCCGGTGCCACATCATAGCACCCCTTCACACCCTTGAAACTCCTCCTTCCCACTACCATGCGCACCTTGTTCTCCATCGCGACCGCGGCCCTCTTCCTCAACACCAGTGCCCAGTACGGCACCTTTGATGGCGCAGCGGTGAAGACCGCCAGAGCAGGAACCACCGTGGTGGTACTTGACGATGGCGATTCCCCCTACAACCGTACCATCATGGACGCGGTGAAGAGCCACTGGAAGTTCAATGCGGAAGTGGACTTCGTGAACGTGGGCGAGCTGGCTGCGCAGCCCATCGATCCAACGAAGAACTACCTGTTGAAGACCGTGAAGGTGGATCCCGTGAAGTTCGAAGGGACGTTCCTGACGTTGGTCAAGGGATGGAAGCTCAAGAAGGGTGATGCGCTACAGGCCAAAGACAACGCCTTCACGAACATCCCTTCGGAACAGGAGTTGGCCTTCCTGCTGATCGATCCGAAGTCCATCAACGAGAACCAGAACACGGGCATGCTGCACATCTACGTGAAGCACCTACAGGACTACCTGAAGAACGTGGAAGGAGGCAAGATCATGGACAAGGCCACGGCCGATCGCCTGTATGCCGGACGCACCCGACTGATACGGGATACCGAACTGCACCTGGCACAAGAGCACCTGGACAAGAGCGTTCCGGACATGGCCAGCGTGAAGGAGAACTACACCGCGCCGGCCAGCATCGTTGCCCTGTCCGGTATCCTGGGAACCGTGGATGCCCAGGATAGGACCATCAGCGTCAGCGACATGCTGCTGACCGGAGAGTACAAGACGAAGCATTGTTTCAAGCGCATCTTCAACGCCGGCACCGGGGAGTTGATGTACCTCGGGGACGATGCCGCTATCGCTGGGAAGAAGGAGGGCTTCCTTTCCATCGACCTGACCAACGTGGCGAGGGCGCGCTGAACCCGAGGGACCCTTCCGTGGTCAAGACCCGAGGTCGCTGATCGCGGGCCTTGCTGTTCCGTTTACGAAGCACCTGAATGAAGTGTGCACCTTTGGGGGCACATGGACAACAAGGACCGCTTGCTCGCTCGATTCAACAGCCTGGAACGCGACCGAAGGATGTTGTTGGACCAGCTCGACCGCCATGATGCCGGATCACTCGCCCGCATCCCAAGGCCAGACGCTTGGTCGGTAGCACAGGTGATCATGCACTTCGTTCTGGTGGAGCGGGGTTCATTGGCATACCTCATGCGGAAACTGGAAATGGGGAACTCCGGTCAGGCCGGGACATTCTCGGGCGTCCGATCGGGACTATTGAACCTGACCGTTGGCCTTCCGTTGCGGTTCAAGGCACCGCCAATGGTGGCTGTTGTACCGGTATGTTCCTATGGTGATGCGTTCGAAGCATGGGCCGCCGTTCGCACGGACCTGGAACATTCGCTCGCAGCGCTGCCACCCGCTTTGCTGGACCATGGTCTGTTCAAGCATCCCGTCGCTGGGCGTCTCACCCCGGAACAAGGTCTACGGTTCATGGCGGCACACCATCGCCACCACCGCGGTCAGATCCAACGCACGTTGGCTTCGATCGGCCGGATGCCACCTGACTGAACGCCCGGTCACCGACCTCTGTTCCATCGGTATGAGACCGCTGCCTGGAGCAGTACATGGTGTCACCGCAGCCGTCCTATTGAACATGGTGGTGGCCGGTCTTCCCGTAACCGACCCGATCCCGTTCCTCCTGTTCATGATCGCACCGGTGCTGATGCTTTGGTTGGTATGGTCCATCTTGCGAGACCACTCGGTGATCCCGCGTGATCTTCCAGAACGTGCGGAATGGAGTACCCGGATCAAGAGGACCTTCGCAGTAGGGAGTAGGGCATTATCTTGCAGGTCAATGCCTGCACCCATGTTCCGCACGCCCCCATTCCTCCGCACGACCATTGCGCTGCTGCTTACGCTGGGATCGAGCATGGCCCAGGCCGATCACCTTACCGGCGGCACGCTCACCACGGAATGCCTGGGTAGCAATTTGCACAAGGTGCGACTGGTGCTCTATCGCGAATGCAGCGGTGCTCCCATGGTCCCGCACAGCATGCTGTTCAGTAACGACTGCGGTGTGGTGTTCAGCCTGAACGACCTGGAGCCGACCTTGGTGGAGGAGGTCTCGTCCTTATGCGCTGCGAACCTCGCCAATAGTACATGCAATGGGGGTGCGCTGCTCGGAGTGGAGCGATACACCTATGAACAGACCGTGTTCCTCAGTCCGTGCAACAGTTGGACCGTGAGTTGGATGGCGTGCTGCCGAGCCGCGAGCGTGAACCTTCTGAACTCTCCCGGCCTTTACCTGGAGACGCGGTTCAACAATACCAACGGTGCGTGCAACGCCTCGCCCGTTCCGCGCGAACAGCTGAGCCCCATGGTCTGCGTCGATCGACCGGTGGCCTTTGACGCCGGCGCCACGGACCCTAACGGGGATGTGTTACGCTACCGATTGATCGACGCACGTTTCGGAGCTCCTGCACCGACCCCCTTGAACTACGTGGTACCGAATTACGGAGGCGAACCGGCGCCTGGGATGGCGATCGATACGCTGACCGGGCTCATCACCTTCACACCCACACAGATCGGTCGCGTCGTCACCGTGGTACAGGTCGATGAGTTCCGTGCCGACGGCAGTTACATCGGCAGTGTGATGCACGACTTCAATTTCATCGTAGAAGCCTGCACCAATGTCCCACCCGACCCGAATGCCGGTACAGTGAGCGATGTGAACGGCGCCGCCGAACTGGTCGTAGACGATGTGTTGCACGTCTGTTCCACAGGTTCGTTCTGCGCAACGTTCACCTTCACCGACCCCGATGCCGGGCAGAACTTGGAGTTGAGCAGCAACGTGAGCGACATCCTACCGGGTGCCACGCTGGAGTTGAACGGTACCAACCCCATGACCGCGACCCTCTGTTGGACGGCCGTGGAACTGGATCCCGGGGACCGTGTGTTGAGCTTCACAGCGCGCGATGATGCCTGTCCCATCCGCGCGCAGCAGTCCTATGCCATTGTGGTCCATCTCGAGGCCCCTCCCTCCGCCGGAGGACCAGGAATTGCCACCTATTGCACCTTGACCACCCCATTCGCGCTGGTGGACAGCCTGGTCGGTGCACCTTCGCCAGGAGGAACGTGGACCGGGCCCGATGGCGGATCCATGAATGGCTTGTTCTCTCCAGGCAACACGGCCAGTGGCACGTATACCTACACCACTTCGCTCTTCCCGGGCTGTGTTGCGACCGCAACGGTCCTTGCACTGGAGCTACCCACGGATGACCCGGCCTGCATCCTGCTCGGTGTTGACCGTGCTATTGGCGCCGAACAGCCAAGGGTCGCACAGGTGGGTCGCGAGTTGCGGATCTCCGGTCTGGCCCAGGGTCCTCATCACCTGCGGTTACTGGGCACGGACGGACGCTTGCTCAATGAAGACCGGATGTACGTGGGTCCGGATGTTCTCGTGCCGCTACCGGAGTCGCTGACGACCGGTCCGATACTGGTGCGGATAATGGATGGACAAGGCATTCAGCACGCACTGCGGGTCGCCATCTTTCGTTAACGTCATAGGGTATCGGTGAACACGGGTCCAGCACCGGTGTTCCTTTGCCGCATGTCCACGATACTTATCACCGGCGGTTCGGGACTCATCGGCACCGCGCTCACCAAGGCCTTGCTAGCCCAAGGGCACGCGGTGCGTCACCTTGGCCGCAGCAAACGCAGCGCTGGTGCCGTTCAGACCTATGTGTGGGACATCCACGCGGGCACCATGGACCATTCCGCCTTGGAAGGTGTGGACCACATCATCCACCTCGCGGGTGCGGGCATCGCGGACAAGCGCTGGACGGAAGCCCGGGTGAAGGAGCTCATCGCCAGTCGAGCGGCCTCCGCGGAACTCCTGTTGAAGGCCGCGCGCAGCTCCGGTGATCTTCCGCGATCCTTCATCAGCGCAGCCGGCATCAACTACTACGGGGCCTTTACCAGTGCGCAGGTGTTCACTGAGCTGGACCCACCTGGAACCGATACCATCGCACGGATCAGTGTGGAATGGGAGCGCGCAGTGGACGCGTGGAGCGCACATGGACGCGTGGTGAAGCTGCGTACACCGGTGGTACTGAGCGCGACGGGGGGTGCCCTTGCGAAGCTGACGCTTCCCGTACGCATGGGACTCGGTTCCCCGCTCGGGAGTGGCACCCAGTGGATGCCTTGGGTCCACATCGATGACCTGGTCAGGGCCTACCAACAAGCGCTAGCCAATGACGACATGCGGGGCGCCTACAACGTGTGCGCTGCGGATCAGGTGACGAACGCCATGTTCATGCGAACCCTTTCGGAAGTGATACACCGTCCGTACTTCCTACCTGCTGTTCCCGCGTTCGTATTGCGTTTGGCCTTGGGTGAGTTATCGAGCATCCTGCTGGAGGGGTCAAGAGCTTCGGACCTGCGCCTACGCACCACGGGATTCCACTATACGCACGACACGTTGCGAGGAGCGTTGGAGGACCTGTTGTAGGACCGTCAGTGTGTCCGGGCCATGAGGAGATCGGCGAGGTCGCGTAAGGGCTGTTTGCGTGGCTCCGGCACCCGTATCGCCTCCAGTGCCTCGAGGGCGGCGCGGTCGTGGCGTCCCACCTCTTGCTCGGCCTCACGATCCACGCCCAGTTGGCGGAGCGTGGCGATCATACGAGGCACATTACGCTGGTCGGCGCTTAGCGCGAGCTCCTCATGTAATTCGAACCGGCCCTGTTGCTCAGCACGTTCCGTTCCACGGATCAACAGCCAGGTCTTCTTTCCGGCACGGAGGTCACCACCCACCTGCTTGCCCACCTTGTCCGGATCACCGAAGGCGTCGAGGAGGTCATCACGCAATTGGAACGCTAGACCCAAGTGCTCACCCACGTGGGCGATGCGCTCCACGTCGGCATCGGAGGCCCCGGCGCGTAGCGCACCGATCTGCAGGGCACCGGCCAGGAGCACCGCGGTCTTCAGCCGGATCATCTCCTGGTATTCGGCCAAGGTGACATCGTTGCGTTGTTCGAAGGCCATGTCCAGTTGCTGCCCTTCGCACACTTCCAAGGCCCGTTGATCGAAGATGGCGCTCACCCTACCGTCTGCGCTCATGAGCCGGTGTGCTTTCACGAGCATGGCATCGCCGCTGAGGATGGCCGTGTTCACATCCCACTTCATGTGCACGGTGGGGCGTCCCCTGCGCAACGGAGCGGCGTCCATGATGTCGTCGTGCATGAGGGTGAAGTTGTGAAAGAGCTCGATGCCGAGCGCTTCGTCCATCACCTGTTCCGCGTCACCGCCGAATAGTTCATGTGCCATCAGCACGGCCACGGGACGCACCCGTTTGGCGGGCAGTTGCATGATGTAGCCCATGGGTGCGTAGAGGCCGTTGGCCGGTAGCTGTGCACACCACGTGGCGATCCGTTGCTCCAGTAGTGCCCGGAGCGTATCGAAGCTGCGCATGATCTCAGTTCTCCACGAGCTTCAGCAGGTATTCGCCGTAGCCGCTCTTGACCAAAGGACGCGCGAGGGCCTTGAGTTGTTCGGCATCGATGAAGCCTTTCTTCCAAGCCACCTCCTCGATGCATCCGATGCGCAGGCCCTGACGCTCCTCGATGACCTGTACGAATTGTCCGGCCTGCATGAGCGAACGAAAGGTGCCGGTATCCAACCAGGCGGTACCACGATCCATGATCTCCACCTTCAAGCGGCCTTGACGCAAGTACTCCTTGTTCACGTCGGTGATCTCGTACTCTCCGCGTGCGCTGGGCTCCAGACCTGCTGCAATGTCCACCACGGAATTGTCGTAGAAATAGAGACCGGGGACCGCGAAATTGCTTTTGGGATGCGCGGGCTTCTCCTCGATGCTGAGCACCTTGTTGTCGGCATCGAAGTCCACCACGCCGTAGCGCTCGGGATCGCTCACATGATAGGCGAAGACCAGGCCACCATCGGGGTTGGTGTGTTCGGAGAGCATGCGCCCGAAACCCCGACCGTAGAAGATGTTATCGCCCAGCACCAGCGCCACCGGATCGTTGCCGATGTGTTCACGACCGATGACGAAGGCTTGCGCGAGTCCGTTGGGGACGGGTTGTTCGGCATAGGTGAAGGTGCATCCCAACTGCGAGCCATCCCCGAGCAGCTTGCGGAAGTGGGGCAGGTCGTAGGGCGTGCTGATGAGGAGGATCTCCCGGATGCCCGCGGCCATGAGCGTGCTCAGCGGGTAATAGATCATGGGCTTGTCGTAGATGGGCATGAGCTGCTTGCTCACCGCGAGGGTCAGGGGATGCAAGCGCGTGCCGGACCCACCGGCGAGGATGATGCCTTTCATGCTTCCTTATCGGAGGGTCCACCCTCCAGCTTGAGTTCATCGAGGTCGATATCCTGCTCTTCATCGAAGATGTCCAGCAACGGTTCCTGGAAGGACTTCGTGGTCATGATGCGCTCGAACGTGAGCAGCAGGGAAGGCAGGATGATGAGGTTGGTGAACATGGCCACGAGCAGGGTGAAGGAGACCAGGAGACCCAATGCTTGGGTACCACCGAAGTCGGAGAACATGAAGAGGCTGAACCCGCAGAACAACACGATGCTCGTGTACATCATGCTCACCCCGGCTTCGCGCAATGCGAGGAGGACCGAGGTCCGGATGGTGTTGCCCGCGTTCAATTCCTGGCGGTACTTCGAGAGGTAGTGGATGGCGTCATCCACTGCGATACCGAATGCGATGGAGAACACCAACAAGGTGCTGGGCTTGATGGCGACCCCGAGATAACCCATGAGCCCCGCCGTGGTGATCAACGGCACCAGGTTGGGGATCAACGATACGATCACCATCCGGAAGGAATTGAAGAGCAGGGCCATCAAACCGGCGATAAGGATCACGGCCATGACCAGGGATATCAGCAGGTTCGTGACCATGTACTTGCTTCCTTCCAGGAACACCACGCTGGTGCCGGTGAGGATCACGTCGTACTTCGCCGGGTCGAAGATGGAATCCACCTCGGCTCGGAGCTTGGCCATCAGAACATCCATACGTGCGGTACCCACATCGGCCACTTGAACCGTCAAGCGGGTGGATCGGCGCTCCTCATCGATGAAGCCTCTCGCCAGGCCGCCGCTGTCCTGCGCCGCTTCAAGGTATGGCAGGATGAAGGTCTTCTCATTCCCACGCAACAGGTCATATCGCTCGGGATCCCCACTGTAGAAGGCCTGTTTCGTGAACTTCACGGCATCGGCTATGGAAAGGGAACGGGACAACTCGGGGTACTTGGCCAAGCTATCCTGCAGCTGGGATATCCGCTTCAGGTTGATGTCCTTCAGTACTTGCCCCTTCTTCCGGGTATCGACCATCACCTCCAACGGCATCACGCCGTTGAACTGTTCCTCGAAGAACTTGAGGTCTTGCATCACCGGATCGTCCGCAGGCAGATCATCCACCACATGGGTCTCGTTCTTCAATCTCGATACACCGATAAGACCGATCACAAGGAGCACGGCCGTGACAGCATAGACCATGGGACGCTGATGCTGTACGATATGGATGAGGCCCTCGGTACTGCGGTCCACCCACTTGCGATCCAAGTGTTCCAAGTGCCGTTCCTTGGGATCGCCTTGGAAACTGAAGAGGATGGGCACCAGGAGCAGGCTCAGCACGAACACCGCCATGATGTTCAGTGACGAGATCAACCCGAACTGCTTGAGCACATCACTGTAGGTGAGCACGAACGTGGCGAAGCCGACCGCCGTTGTGGCATTGGTCATGAAGGAGGCTTTGCCCACGCGGTATACCACGCGTGTCAAGGCCTTCACCCGATTCCCATGATGGGCATATTCGTGATGGAACTTGTTGATCAGGAAGATGCAGTTGGGGATCCCGATGACGATGATCAATGGAGGGATGATCGCCATCACGGAGGTGAGTTTGTACCCCATCAAGCCGATGGAGCCCATGGCCCAGACCACACCCACCACCACCACCGTGAGGCAGATGAACATGACACGCCACGATTTGAAGAAGAGCAACAACAGGAACGCCACCACCAGTACCATGAGCCCAACGAACATGCGCAACTCGCTCTTGGTACGTTCGGTGACCACCGTACGGATGAAGGGAAGCCCGCTGTGGTAGACCTTGAAGCGACCTTGTGCGAACGAATCCACACGTGCTTCGATCAGATCCACCATATCGCCTCGTTGCTCACTGTTGAACCGATCGGCATTCACGAACACCATCATCAGGCTTGCACCGGATAAATCATTGTAGAGCAGGCCATCATAGAACGGGAGTGAACGGACCTTTCGCAACAGACTATCCGTCTCCGCTTGGGACGTGGGCATGTTCGGCACCACGTTGGACAACTGGAACCGCATAAGGCTGTCATTGCGGACCAGTTCGAACAGATGGGCCTCCGAGAACACCGAATCCACACCGGGCTGTTCCTTCAGATCATTGCCCAACTGCCACCAGGCCTGGAAGTTGTCCACCTGATAGAGCGCTTTGTCCTGTACGCCGAGCACGATCACGTTCCCATCCTCCGAGAAGCGCTCCAACAGCCGCTGGTAATGCACATAGGCACTATCATCCTTGGGCAACAGACCACCGAACTTATAGCTCACCTTCACGTTGCGCGCCTGCCAACCGAAGAACACGGTGATGACACCGAGTATCACCAGAATACCGACACGATTGCGAAGGATGCGACTCGATAACCAGGACCACATGGAGGTGAGGAACCGACATGTTCGAACACATCGGGACGAACAAAGGAACGAAATCCCGGTTCGGCGAGATCAGAAGGCGAACCCGAGGCTGACCTTGTAAGCGAAATTGTCCTTCAACTCGGGCAGTTGATTGGGGCCGAAGCGGTGGAAAGCACCCACTCCCAAGCTGGTGAAGCCGGACACCAGGAGCTGATCCACCTGAAGACCGGCCTCGAAATAGGCTTCATCCACGGTCGCGAAGGAGTAGCCGCGGTGGCGTTCCGGTGCAGAAAGTCCGGCCACGGTGGAATTGAACACCAGTACCGGCACGGGCTTGAAGTCCTTCCACTGGAAGAGCAGGTGCCCAAAGCTGTGGCGCAGGTGGATCGCCACATAGCGGTCGGCCAGGAACTCATTGGGGAGCATCGTCTCGAAAGTGTTCTGGGTGGCCAACGGCGCACGCTGCACATTGCTTCCTCGCACGTTGAAGAGGAAAGGATAGGGGGCGGTATCGTCGGAGATCCCCGCCATGAGGCGCACGCCCAAGGCCCCCCACATGCGCGTGCGGAAGGTCTTGTCCACCATGGCGTTCACCCGCCACGTGGCAAGCTCGCCCTCCCACAGGCCCTGCATGGCACGGTAGCCCTGGACCTGGAGCACGGGCCAACGCGATGGTAACACCTGTTCACCCAACGGCGTGCGCACCACCTGTTCGCGCGGGGCGATCCGTACGGTGGCCTGCACGGCACCGGTCAGAAATCGGTCCTGCAACGCCACAAGCCCCTTTCCCACCGGTTCGGCATACTGATAACCCATGAGGTTCCGCCGATCGGTCCGTTCGGTGCCCAACCACCAGCGTACGGCACTGCCCGACCGGAAGCTGAGTTCGGCCCCGAATCGTTCCACCTGGTCCATGCGGTCAACGAACAGCCACCGGTAACTCTCACTACTGATCGCCAAGCGCCGGCTTGGAAAGGAGACGCCTCCGCTCTCGTCCACATCCAGGGCATAGCTCAACTTCAATGCAGGACCGTGAGTGGCCCAAGGGGTGATGGAGAGGTCTCCGCCGAACTTCCAAGCCTTGTCGGTGAAGCCATAAGCGAAGTAGCCGCCCAGAGCCACGTGGCGCGAGACCTTGTCATTGGTGACCGCACCGAGGCCGAGGCGCAGGCCTTCATACCCGTTGTAGCGGAGCACCTGGTCCAAGCGCAGATCAACGGGCCCCAGGGGCACCCTTCCGCTGGCGAGGTATCCCAACAAACGAAGTTTACGGTCCAGACCCTCGGCTTCGCCGATGCTGTCGATCACTTGGTAGGTGAGGCGCTCCTTGGCATCGAGCGTATCGGTCCTGAGGCCGCTCCAGAACGCAGTATCGCGCCGCAAGGCCGTGCGCTCCATCACCAGTTCGGGCCCGCGAACCTCCCGTCGTGTCACCTCGGCATCGAGTTCGATCTCCTTGAGGTAGGTGCGCGAGATGCCAACGAGCTTCCAATCGTTCACCTTCACACCATCGAAGAAGAGGAAGGTGTTCAACTGCTCCGGGAACCACGCGCCACCCGGCACCCGGGCGAACTGCTGTTGGAGCTTCATGCTCACCCCTTCATCGCGTACAACGGGCTCAGCGATGACGTTCTGCACCGCATAGCCATCGGTGTGGATGTAGAGCAGTCCCTTCAGCGCCTCGAACTTGCGTCCTCGCCGTGGCGCATAACTGATCACGAACACCGAGTCGTTGCCCTGCAGCAGGGTGTCCTGCAACAGGAACAAGTACTTCGCGGTGCTTCCAGGGCCGATGGGCCCCACATAGGTGCGTTCGCCCAGGACGATCTGCGGTGCGTAGATCGAGAAGGTCTGTGTGGAGGCCATGGCAGCGAGCAAGGATGGGTCCTGGATGCCGCTCACGCGCATGGCCAACACTTCTTCCTTCGACGCGGCTGGAGGCAGGAAGGTGCGGCGGGTGGCGCTCTCGATGAGGAAGATGTGCTGGCGCTGCATGAACTCGACAGCCTCGCGATCGCTGGTATCAAGTGCGGCGATGCGCGCTGGATCGCGGAGCAGGGTGCTGTCCACATCGCCGGTGAACAGGGTCTTGCTGTAGCTGGTGTATCGGTGGGGCCGGTTGAAGAGGCCATCGTTCGCTACGCGGTTGGCATAGGCCCGCTGGATGATGCGGTGCGCCGGGTTCTCACCGGGAAGGATCTCCACTTGGGCCAATTCCACCGCTGCCCGTTGCAGGAGCAATTCCACCACCTCACCGGCCGATACGCGTTGTTCCAGAGGCTTGTATCCCACGTAGGTGGCTCGGACCATCACCTCGGCTGTCGTCACCATCAACTGGAAACGACCATCGATATCGGTGGTGGCGCCCTCGCGCGCACCCACAGGCAGCAGATGTACGAAGGCCAAGGGCTCCCGGGTGTGGGCGTCAAGCACGCGACCCTGGACCTGACCTTGGGCATGGCCCAGGTAAGGGAGTAACGCGGCGCACAGCGCAGCGAACGACCGGAATCGGTTCATGGCGAGGGGTTGTGCTCGTAGGACGGTGATGATCATGGAAAAGTAACAGGGACGAGGGCCTGTAACTTGCACCCGACATGATCGCCAGGCTCCGCGATGCGTACGAGTGGTCCAGCAAGGCCACGCCCCGAAGGTTACGCAACGCGTTGGCCTTGTGGACGAGCTTCCAGCGCGCCAAATGGAGCGGTGTACCGCGGATCGGTGGGCTGCCCTTCAGCATCAGCATCGAACCCACCACGGCGTGCAACCTGCGATGTCCGGAATGCCCCAGCGGATTGCGCAGCTTCACACGTCCTACGGGCAATCTCAAAGAGGACCTGTTCAAGCAGGTGATCGATGAACTCGCGCCCGACCTGTGGGCGCTCACCTTCTACTTCCAAGGAGAGCCTTACATCAATCCGGGCTTCTTGGCGATGGTCCGTCACGCGCATGACAAGGGTCTCTATACGGCCACCAGCACCAACGCGCACTTCCTGGATGACGCCGCAGCGGAAGCCACCGTGCGTAGCGGCCTTTCACGCTTGATCATATCACTCGATGGCACCACGCAAGAGACCTATTCGGCTTATCGTCGTGAAGGGGAGCTGTCCAAGGTGATCGAAGGCACGAAGCGCATTGTGGCATGGAAGCGCAAGCTCGGAAGTCGCACGCCCCACGTGGTGTTCCAGTTCCTGGTGGTGAAGCCCAACGAGCATCAGATCCCCGAGGCGCGGAAGTTGGCCAAGGAACTGGGCGTGGATGAGCTTTGGCTGAAGACCGCACAGGTCTATGACCCCAAGGATGAGCATCCGCTGATACCGGTGCAGGAGAAGTATGCCCGTTACCGCAGGAACAATGACGGGACGTGGTCGGTGAAACGCAAGCGCCCCGTGCTAACGGGTAACCGTCTCGAGGACAACTGCTGGAAGATGTGGCACAGCTGTGTGGTCACCTGGGATGGACGCGTGGTGCCCTGTTGCTTCGATAAGGACGCCCATCACGTTCTGGGGGATCTGCGCAACCAGTCCTTCGGTGATCTGTGGCGCAGCGAGGCTTACCGGTCCTTCCGTGGACAGTTGCTGACCTCACGGAGCAGCATCGAGATGTGCAGGAATTGCAGCGAAGGGAGCCCGGTCTGGGCGTGAGTACAAGTACACAGGTGGACCTGTGTGGATGCCCTTAGACCTTCATGATGTCCTTCTCCTTGGCCTCGATCAGCGCCTCGATCTTCTTGTTATAGGTACCGGTGAGTTTCTCCACATCAGCTTCCAGGCTCTTGGCGGTATCCTCGGGGAGTCCGTCCTTCTTCGCCGCCTTGATGGCTTCCATGGCCTTTTGACGGCTGCTGCGCACGCCCACCTTGGCATGTTCTCCCTCGGCATGTGCCGCCTTCACCAATCCTTTGCGGCGCTCCTCGGTGAGCATGGGCACGTGGATGATCACGCTTTCTCCGTTGTTGCTGGGATTGAAGCCGAGGTTGGCTCCGATGATGGCCTTCTCGATCGCATCGATCAACTTCTTCTCCCAAGGCTTCACGAAGAGCGTACGCGCATCACCGGTGTTGATCCCGGCAACCTGCGAAAGTGGCACCATCTGCCCGTAATAGTCCACACGCACGGTCTCCAGCATACCGGGATTGGCGGCACCTGCACGGATCTTGGTCAACTCGTGGTCCAAGTGCTCAAGGGCATTGTGCATGTGCTCCTCGCAGGTCTTCAGGGCGGTATCGATCATAGCGATGGTTGACCAGGGTACATGCCCCGATGCGGCCGCAAAAGTAACCAATGGGGTCGCAGGAATACAGCCCCCACAGGGGTCGCCGGCATACGTTCAGAAAATACGATAGGACAAGGACACCGACCAGGTGATATGTTGCCAGAACCGGAACACACCAATGACCTCCTTGGCACTCCCTACTTCCGAATCCTCATCCTCCCCCTTCAAGAGACCAAGACTTCCGAAGTGGACCACACCCGTGTTCCGCAGTTCCTCACGGATCACCGGATCGGTATCGGCACTGGCCAAAATAGGCAGCACGAAGGGATTGCCTCGCACGCGTTCATAGTCCTGGTCACCACGTTTGAGTTCGGGCGACATGCGGGCGCGCCGTTGTACCATGAGGTCGAAGCGGCCACGGGAAATGCCGGCCCCAAGGTGCCAATTGGTCAGGTAGAAGGTGGCAGGGACCTCACCCTCCAAGGGTTCGTCCGTTCGTTCCTCCGATGCATCGAAGGTCAATTCGAAGGCGGTCTGATCGAAGTATGAACCCGTGGTCAATACCTCATAGGATGCTCGCATACGTAGGATGTCCATGCCAAGACCGACCTCGACAACCGGGCGTATGCGGCTTTCCTTCACGGCATCGAAATACCAACGGACAGGCACCTCCCACCCCATCATACCGATACGGATGTCGCGGAGGGTGTATTCCTTCAATTCGATCACCTTCGTGCCACTAGGGCTCAGGGATAAGTACCCGGAGATGTCGAGTTCCGGGAATTCGTCCATGATGAACAGGTCGTTCTCCCGAAGTGGGACGGTGCCCAGGGTGACCATGGGAACATCCCCATACAAGGTGGAGAGGTTCAGTTCATTCACGTGACCGATCGTCAAACCGAAGGTCTGCTCTTGCAAGGAAGGCATCAAGCGTGCTCGGAAGCCCATGGAGAAATGACCTTCACGCGACCCATCGGCCGCACCACTTCGCACACCAACCTCCAATAACGCACCTGGCATCATACGGTCATGGAACGAGATCCCGAGCGCACCTCCCCTTAGGTAACCACCTCCTCCTTGGGGTCTTGGAGTTCGGGTATCCGCACCATTACCGGGCTTGGGATCGAAGGGCGTTGTCGTTTCGAGCGAAGTGCTTGACCTCAATGGGTCAAGAGCCAATGGGTTCGAAGCATTCCGAGCGCTCTGCTCTACCGCAAACCCTTGGGCCCGGAGCAACGTGCCATTGCAAAAGAGGATGATGATCCACGGAAGGAAGTAGTCCCGCATACCACGAATCTAACCGATCGAACAGACCATGGAAGGCGGTCTCGAGTGGTCAGAACAGGAGCACTGAGCGCGCCTGATGCATCCGGAATTCTCGACGGGCGACCCGCGATCGGTTTCAGATCTCGACCAACGTTCCCACGCGCTCCCCAGCCACCAAGCGGCCCAGGTTACCCGGTTTGTTCATGTCGAAAACGATGATGGGCAGGTTGTTCTCCTTGCACAAGGTGAAGGCGGTCATGTCCATCACGTTGAGGCCCTTGGCGTACACCTCATCGAAGGAGATGCGTTCATACTTGGTGGCGCTGCTGTCCTTTTCGGGATCGGCGGTATAGATGCCATCCACGCGGGTCCCCTTGAGGATCACATCGGCCTCGATCTCGATGGCGCGCAGGCTGGCAGCAGTATCAGTGGTGAAATAAGGGTTGCCGGTCCCCGCCCCGAAGATCACGATGCGTCCTTTTTCCAAGTGACGCACGGCCCGTCGACGGATGAACGGCTCGGCGATCTGCTCCATCTTGATGGCCGTGAGCAATCGGGTCTTGTAGCCCTTTGCCTCCAATGCGCTTTGCAGCGCGAGGCTATTGATGACGGTGGCAAGCATACCCATATGATCACCTTGCACGCGATCGATGGCCCCTTCAGCCTGCATTCCCCGGTATATGTTGCCTCCGCCGATGACCACGGCAACTTGTACCCCGCTCTGTGCAATGGCCACGATCTCCTCCGCATACTGGTTGAGCCGTTCGTTGTCGATGCCATAGGACTTGTTGCCCATGAGGCTTTCACCGGAGAGCTTGAGGAGGATGCGCTTATAGGATCGGGCCATGGGCGTATGCATATCGCTGGGGTGAAAGTAAAAAAAGAGGGAGGCCTAGGCCTCCCTCTTCTATGAACGATGTAAGAACATCAGATCGTCAACGAGTGGCGCTTGAAGCCGGTGACCGTAAGGTCCTTGTCGGCGGTCTTCACGTACTGTTCCACGCTCAGCTTGTTGTCCTTGATGAACTCTTGGGCGAGCAGGGTGCTTTCCTTGAAGAACTTGTTGAGGCGACCGACTGCGATCTTCTCGGCCATTTCAGCGGGTTTACCCTCTTGGATGGCGAGTTCCTTGCCGATCTCCAGTTCCTTGTCGATCACACTCTGGGGTGTGCTGCTCTTGTCCAACGCGATGGGTGCCATGGCGGCCACTTGCATGGCCACGTCCTTCGCGATGCCGTCGAATCCCGTTTTGTTGAGGGCGACCAGACTGGCAACCTTGTTACCGGGGTGGTTGTAGGCGAACACGTAAGGGGCGCTCAGCGCATGGCAGGCGCTCACGTCGATCTTCTCTCCGATGACACCGGTCTGTTCCACGAGTTTTTCAGCGATGGTCTGACCGTTGCTGTCATAGGCAGCGCTCTTCAACGCCTCGATGCTGTCAACGCCCTTCTCCAAGGCGATGGAAGCGATACGCTCTGCCATCGCGGTGAAGTCGGCGTTCTTGGCGACGAAGTCGGTCTCGCAATTCACACACACGAGGACAGCCTTGGTGCCATCGGCGGTGGTGTTGGCGAGCACGAGGCCCTCGGAAGCGTCGCGGTCAGCGCGCTTGGCAGCCACCTTTTGGCCCTGCTTGCGCAGGTAATCGATAGCGGCATCGAAGTCGCCATTGGCCTCGGTGAGGGCCTTCTTGCAGTCCATCATGCCTGCGCCGGTGATCTGGCGCAGCTTGTTCACATCGGCGGCGGTAATGGCCATGGTGCTCATGTGTTACTGGTTCTCCTCTTTGGTTCCTTCCTCCACAACGCCTTCAGCCGCTTCAGTAGCTTCTTCTTCACCGGCCTCTTCGGTGACCTCCTCGGGCGCGTTCTTCCGCTCCTCCAGGCCTTCATTGATGGCCTTGATCATCTCGTCCACGATCAGCTCGATGCTCTTGGTCGCATCGTCGTTGGCAGGGATGGGGAAATCCACCAAGGAGGGATCACTGTTCGTATCCACCATGGCGAACGTGGGGATGCCCAATTTGCGGGCCTCGGCCACGGCGATGTGCTCCTTCACGATATCAACGATGAACAGCGCACTGGGCAAACGGGTGAGGTCGGCGATGCTGCCCAGGTTCTTCTCCATCTTCTCACGTTGGCGGCTCACTTGGAGTCGCTCACGCTTGGACATGTTATCGAAGGTGCCGTCGGTCTTCATCCGATCGATGGTGGCCATCTTCTTGATGGTGCGACGGATGGTGCCGAAGTTGGTGAGCATACCACCACTCCAACGCTCCGTGACGAAGGGCATACCCGTGGGCTTCACTTTCTCGGCCACGATGTCCTTCGCTTGCTTCTTGGTGGCGACGAAAAGGACCTTCTTGCCCCCGCGGGCAATGCTCTTCATGGCGGCGGTGGCCTCTTCGAGCTTTACCGCCGTTTTGTTGAGGTCGATGATGTGGATCCCCTTCTTCTCGTCGAAGATGTAGGGAGCCATGTTGGGGTTCCACTTGCGACGGAGGTGGCCGAAGTGCACCCCTGCATCGAGCAACTGCTTGAATTCCAAACGAGCCATTGTACTGTTGTTTAGTTCACTTTCCTTCTTCCCGTTGATACAGGCATCCCGCTGGTAGCCTCCACTTTTCGTCGGAGAGTCCAGCGGGATTGGATCCTGAACAAGCGTAGGGACGTTAACGCTTGCTGAACTGGTAACGCTTACGCGCTTTCTTGCGACCGAATTTCTTACGCTCGACGCCGCGGGGGTCGCGGGTCATGAGTTCCTCCGCCTTCAGCTTGGGCTTCAGCTCGGGGTCGATGGTCACCAGGGCACGAGCAATGCCGAGGCGTACGGCATCCACCTGACCGGTGATACCGCCTCCGTCAACACGCACGGTGACATCATATTTACCCACCGTTTCGGTGAGCTTGAAGGGTTGCTGCAGTTTGAACTGCTGCATGGTCACCGGGAAATAATCCTGGCTTTCGCGGCCGTTGACGATGATCTCGCCGGTCCCCTCGGTGAGGGTGACACGAGCGACCGACGTTTTGCGGCGACCGAGGCTGATAACGGGCTCCATCTTACTTGATCGTGTTCAGGTCGAACTTGCGTGGCTTCTGGGCTTCGTGCACATGTTCAGCACCTGCCACCACGTGGAGGTTGTTGAACACGCGACGGCCGAGGCGGTTCTTGGGCAGCATGCCGCGCACGGCGATCTCCACCATGGCCTCGGGCTTGCGGCCCTTGAGGTCCTTGGCGATCTCCACCGTACGACCACCGGGGTGGCCGCTGTAGCGCTGGTACTCCTTGTAATTCATCTTGCCACCCGTCAAGCGCACCTTATCGGCGTTGATCACAATGACGTGATCGCCGCAGTTCACGTGCGGGGTGAAGGTTGCCTTGTGCTTACCGCGAACGATCATGGCGACCTTGCTGGCAAGGCGTCCAAGTACTTCGTTCTCAGCATCCACGAGCAGCCATTCAGGCTGCACGCTGGCCGCGTTGGCCATGCTGGTCGTATGTGTCGTCGAAGCCACGGGTGTGTGCTTTTTTGAGGGATGATCCCCGGAAATGGGGTGCGAAGATAGATCCTTTTTCCAGAAACCAACAATGGGCTGTGCATACGGACCCGTTCGCCCCCGTCAGGCTACCACTCCCAGCTCGCGCCCCACCTTGCCGAAGGCCGCCAGGGCTTGATCGATATGGGCCTCCGTATGGGCAGCGCTCAACTGCACGCGGATCCGCGCCGTGTCCTTGGGCACCACCGGGTAGAAGAACCCGATGACGTAGATGCCCTCTGCCAGCAGTTTGTCGGCCATCACTTGGCTCAACTTGGCGTCACCCAGCATCACGGGCACGATGGCGGCACCTGCCCCACGGGTCTTGAAGCCCAACGCCTCGATCCCGGTCCGGAAACGGTCCACATTCCGCTCCAGACGATCCCGTAGTTCGGTGCTTGCGGAGAGGATCTCCAAAACCTTGATGCTAGCGCCCACGATGGATGGTGCCAAGCTATTGCTGAACAGGTAGGGGCGACTGCGCTGGCGGAGCAGCTCGATGATCTCCTTGCGACCAGTGGTGTAGCCACCCAGGGCGCCACCCAGGGCCTTGCCCAAGGTGCCCGTGATGATATCCACGCGCCCCATCACGCCGCAATGTTCCACGCTGCCCCGACCGGTCCTGCCGATGAAGCCGGCCGCGTGGCACTCGTCGACCATGACCAGGGCCTGGTATTGGTCCGCCAGGTCGCAGATGCCCTTGAGGTCGGCCACGATGCCATCCATGCTGAAGACGCCATCGGTGACGATGACCATATGACGCGCACCATCGGCCCGGGCAGCCTTCAACTGTACCTCCAGGTCGGCCATGTCGTTGTTGGCGTAGCGGTAGCGCTTGCTCTTGCAGAGGCGCACCCCGTCGATGATGCTGGCGTGGTTCAGGGAATCGCTGATGATGGCATCCTCTTCACCGAACAAGGGTTCGAAGACCCCCCCGTTCGCATCGAAGCAGGCCGCATACAGGATGGTATCCTCCGTACCGTGGAAGGCAGCCAATCGAGCCTCCAGCTCTTTATGGATGTCCTGGGTTCCGCAGATGAAGCGCACGCTGCTCATCCCGAATCCGTGAACATCCAAGGTGGCATGCGCGGCCTTCACCACCTCGGGATGCGAGGAGAGCCCCAAGTAGTTGTTGGCGCAGAAGTTGAGCACCTGCCTACCGTTGACCGTGATCTCCGCTGCCTGTTCGCTGGTGATGATGCGTTCGCGTTTGAAAAGACCGGCCTGTTCGATGGCGGCGAGTTCCTGTTGTAGATGGGCTTGAAGGGTGCCGTACATGGGATGCGTGGAATGGGCTGCGAAAGTAGGGTCCCGGTGGCGGTGTGGAACGGTCGGTCCCGTCCGGGGTCTTTACAACGAAGGGCCTCGGCAACTATCTTGCGCGCCTCTTCCATCGAACACATGCGCCAATTCGTCGCCAAATACCCTGTACTGGTCTTCACTTTGTTGACCCTCGCTTACCAGTTCGCCGTGGTCGGCGTGGTCTGGGCCAGACTGGGCCCGGGCCAGCACATGCATGATGACGCCTTCGCCCACATGGTCTTCCGCTTCCGGGTCTTCGGGCCCTTGGTGTTCGCCATGCTACTGACCTTCTACTTGGAAGGCGGAAAGGGTCTTCGCACGTTGTTCGAAGGCTTCATCCATTGGAAGGTGCCCGCGAAATGGTACCTGTTGGCCTTCAGCTGGAAGTTCCTCTTCACCTATGTGGGAATCGGGTTCCTGGTACTCGTCGGTCAGGCTCAATGGCCAGGTTGGGTGGTGGACAACTTCTTCGGTGGTGACCTGAGCAACCTGAAGGCCTGGCTTTCGAACCTGGGATTCATCGTCGGCATCGCCTTCGTGGAGGAGACCGCGTGGATGAAGTTCTCGGTGACCCGCATGCAGGAGCGATATTCGGCCTTGGTTTCCTGCCTGCTCGTCGGCATCGGCTGGGGCTTGTGGTACCTTCCCATGTTGTTGATCGGCGAGGGTGTTCCCGATGGATATCCTTGGCCCATGTTCCTGTTGAGCATGGTATGCCTGACGGTGCTGTTGGGCTGGACCTACAACATGACGCGCAGCGGCACCATCCTGTTGATCATGCAGATCGTGAGCAACTGCGCCTTCTTCATCATCCCTGTTCTGCCGGCGTGGTGGGGTGGTGATGCCACCTTCGTGAACGCCTTCGTGGCCGTGAACTGCCTATCCGCCTTACTGCTGATCATGGTCTTCGGTTGGCGGGAACTGAGCAGCGGTACCCGGGCGCGTTGGAGCGATGTCCACTAATCATCGGACACGATGTTGGGTACCGTAAGCGCTGGTCCGCAGCTTCAGCCCTTGTCCACCACGCGTGGCACCTTGAAGTAGTCGCTGTCCTTCACGGGGCTGTTGCGCAGGGCATCGGCCTTGCTCACCACATCACCCGGCACCACATCATCCTCGCGGAGCACGTCCTGTTCCTCGGTCATGAAGATGAGGGGCTCCACGCCCGTCGTATCCACCTCGTTCAACTTCTCCACGAAGGAGAGCACCCGCTCCATATCGGCCAGGATGACTGCACGGGCGGCAGGGTCGCTGTAGTCCAACTTGGCCAGTTCGGCGATGCGGTCGAGGGTGGAGTCGGTGATCTTCATGGCGGTGGTGGTCGATCAAGCCTCGCGCAGGGGGGCTTCGATCACGGCGAACACGCGTTGGCGCAAAGGTATCAGATCATCCATGGTGAGCCCTTCGGTAGGGATGGGAGCATGTTGGATGGCCCGTGCCACCCCGGGTCGGGCACGGCTTAGGAACTCCGTGGGTTCGCCGAATAGCCGCCAGTGGTCCAGGAAGGTGATGGGTACGATGGGCACTTGCTTCTCGATCGCCAATTTGAACGCTCCGTCCTTGAAGGGCTTCAGACGCGGAGTGAAGGCCGGGATGGTGCCTTCGGGGAAGAGCGCCACACTGGTGCCCCGGTCGATGGCCTCGGCGGCTTTGCGGAAGGCCTTGGCCGCTTCCACGTGGCTGCCACGGTTCACCGCGATGTTCATGCCTTTGAAGAAGATGTTGAAGAGCGGCCATTTGAGTAGCTCATACTTGCCCATGAACAGGAAGTACTCGGGCAACACGTTGTACATCTGGATGATGTCCAGGTAACTGCTGTGGTTGCAACAGATCACGTAGGGTGCCTTGGGCAAGGGGGCTGCGCGTTCCAAGCGCATCGGCACGCCACAGGCCCATTGCAGGAACCAGGCCCACTTGCGTTTCAAGCGGAAAGCGCGGTCGTAGCGGCGGGGGGTGTAGAGCAGGACACGGAAAGGCACGTAGAGCACGACCAGCGATCCGAAGAAGACCAGTGCGAACCAGAACTTGTACACCCAGCGCAGTGGCAGGAACAGCCATTTGGACCACGTACTACGACGGCTTTCGCTGTCGATCACTCGGGGGCGTTCGGTCGGTTGCTGTTGGGGCATGTCCTTGGAAGGAGCGCGAAGGTAGCAGGGTGCGTGGGAGGCGACCCCTACCCTTCGCTGGGCCAGCCAGTATCTTCGCCACCCCATGGCCCGCATCCTCACCGGCATCCAGAGCACCGGCACCCCGCACCTGGGCAATGTGCTGGGCGCGATCCGCCCGGCCATCGGCCTGAGCACCGACGTGCGCAACGAATCCTTCCTGTTCATTGCCGATCTGCATTCGCTCACGCAGATCAAGGAGCCGGGGGTGTTGCGCAGCAATACCCATGGCGTGGCCGCGGCCTGGCTGGCTTGCGGGCTGGATGCGGGGCGTAGCGTGTTCTACCGGCAGAGCGATGTGCCGGAAGTGACCGAACTGAGCTGGTACCTCAGTTGCTTCTTCCCCTATTCACGCTTGGCCTTGGCGCACAGCTTCAAGGACAAGGCCGATCGCTTGGAGGATGTGAACGCGGGGCTCTTCACCTATCCCATGCTGATGGCGGCGGACATCTTGTTGTACGACGCGCACTTCGTGCCGGTGGGCAAGGACCAGAAGCAGCACATCGAGTTCACGCGTGATGTGGCCGAGCGCTTCAACCACCAGATGGGCGAGACCTTTGTGGTGCCCGAGGCGCGGATCGATGAGCAGGTGATGATCGTGCCCGGCACCGATGGTGAGAAGATGAGCAAGAGCCGCGACAACCTCGTGCGGATCTTCGCCTCGGAGAAGGAGTTGAAGCAGGATGTGATGGGCATCGTCACGGACAGCCAACCCTTGGAAGCGCCGAAGGACCCCGAAGCGAACAACGTCTACCGCTTGTTCAAGCTGGTGGCCCCGGCCGATGCGGTGAACACCATGGCGGAGAAGTTCCGTGCGGGGGGTTACGGCTACGGCCACGCGAAGAAGGAACTGCTGGCCGTCCTGTTGGACGGCTTCCGCACCGAGCGCGACACCTTCCAACGCCTGATGAACGAACCCGGCGAGCTCGACCGGGAGTTGAGGATGGGCGCGGACAAGGCGCGCAGCGTGGCGAGTGCGGTGCTCCAGCGCGTCCGGGAGCGCTTGGGTTATTGACCCCCCTCCATCCGCCCCTTGTACAGGCGGTACTGCTGTTGGTGGTGATCGTCCAGCACGATGCGACGGCCGGCGATGAAGGCGTGCGTAAGGCCATTGGAGCGCATGTCGAGCACATCTCCCTTCGAGACGATGAGCGTGGCCTGCTTGCCAACGGCCAGACTGCCGGTGATCCCGTCGATGCCCAGGATGGCTGCGGCATCCAACGTGATGCTGCGGAGCGCATCCTCAGCGGATAAGCCGTAGGCCGCAGCGGTCCCGGCCAGGAAGGGCAGGTTGCGCACACCCATGGCCTCCATATCTCCTGAATAGCCCAGGCAGAAACGGATACCTCGTTCCTTGAGAAGAGCAGGCAGTCGGTAGGGCAGATCGATATCGTCCTCGGGTCGCAAGGGCAAGCTGTGTAGACGACGCAGCACCACATCCACCCGGTTGTCACGCAGCAGATCGGCCACACGCCAGGCATCGTATCCACCAACGATCACCGTGCGTGCAACGCCCATTTCCTTGGCGAAGAGCACGGCCTCACTGATCTCCTTGGCGGCATCGGCGTTCACGAACAAGGCCTTATCCCCGTTGAAGAGCCCGCGCATCGCCTCCATACGCAGATCGCGCTGCAGCGGTGTGCCAAGCTGGGCATAGGCCTTGGCATGCTGGAAGAAGGCTCGTAGCTGATCGATCCGCGTGTTGCGCGCGTCCTTCTTCTCCTTGTCGGTCTCGCCCGGCTCAGCCCACCAGCCACCACGTTGATAGGCGGCCGGCCAGGTCATGTGCACGGCATCATCGGCTTTCAACACGGCCTGTTCCCAATCCCAGGCATCGAGCTGCATGATGGAACTGGTGCCGCTGATGAGCAATCCACGTGGTGCTACTTGCGCCATCAACACACCATTGGTGCGGACGGTCGGGATGATGCGCGAATCGGCCTTGTACGCTACCATGGTGCGCAGCTCGGGCTCCAATTCACCCACATCCACATCGTCCACACTGGCGCGCACCGCTTCGATCTCCTTCAGCCCCAACGCAGCGTCAGCAGCAATGAGCCCGGGATAGACCTGTTGTCCCCGCACGTCGATGGTCGTGTCATACACCGCTTTGACGCCGTATGCATAACCCACATAGTCGATGCGCCCGGCGCGGAAGCCCACGGCTCCTTCATCGATGGTGCGTCCGTCACCCACATGCACGGTGCCGCCCGTGATGAGGATGGAGCGGTGCTGCGGAGGCGCCGGAGTGGGATGTTGTGCGTGTGCGATGTTGGCGCACGCGATCACGCCGATGGCAAACACGAAGCGCATCACCCGGTGGCTGAGCAGCTGGCTGTAGGTCGGCCTAGTGATCATCGTGCTCCTCGTTTTGGTGTCCTTCCTCGCCGATATCATCACAATGCCAAAGGTGCTGGCGCTCGCGACGGGCCTTGCGCGTGGGTGCGCCATCAGCCTTGGCGGCCATCATGGCGCGTACGATACGATCCCGCTCACTGGCAATGATCGCGCGCTGTTGCCCGTCGCTCGTGCGATCGAAGTAACAGATACCGTCCACGTATGTGCGTTCCACCTTGGCTGCGATGCTCAGCGGGTCCGCGCTCCACAAGACGAGGTCAGCGTCCTTACCGGGCTCCACGGACCCGATGCGATGATCGAGCTTCAGCATGCGTGCCGGGTTGAGGGTCACCATCTTCCATGCCTCCTCGGGCGCCACACCGCCGTACTTGATGGCCTTGGCGGCCTCCTGGTTCAGGCGACGGCTCATTTCCGCATCGTCGCTGTTGATCCCGGTGTTCACGCCTGCCGCGTGCAGCAGGGCCGCGTTGTATGGAATGGCATCGTACACCTCGAACTTGTAGGCCCACCAATCACTGAAGGTACTGGCGCTCACGCCATGTTCCTTCATCTTGGCCGCCATCTTGTAGCCTTCCAGGATGTGAGTGAAGGTGTTCACGGTGAAGCCCATGCTGTCCGCCACGTGCATGAGCATGTCGATCTCGCTCTGCACATAGCTGTGGCAGGAGATGGATCGTTCGCTGCGGAGGATCTCCGCGAGAGCCTCCAGTTGAAGATCGCGGCGCGGTTCCTCGGATGCGTTGCGGGTCTTGGGCTTGGCACCGTTCCACAACCGCCAGGTGCTGTCGTAGTCCTTGGCCCGATGGAAGGCATCGTAGAACTGTTGCTCCACCCCCATACGCGAGCGGGGGAAGCGCGAACCGGGTCCCCAATTGCTCTGCTTCACGTTCTCACCCAAGGCGAATTTGATGTGCCCGTGCGCGCTGCGGATGAGCATGCTGTCCGCGGGTTGGCCCCAGCGGAGCTTGATCAATGCGCTCTGTCCACCGATGGGGTTGGCGCTCCCATGCAGGAGCTGCACGGTGGTGACCCCTCCGGCCAGGTTGCGGTAGATGTTGATGTCATCGGGGTTCACCACATCGCCGATCCGCACTTGGGACGATATGGACATGGATCCCTCGTTCACCCCACGAGAGATGGCAATGTGCGAGTGCTCATCGACGATCCCACTGGTCAGGTGTCTTCCCGTGGCATCGATCTCGGTGATCGCCGGACGCACCTTACCGGGGAAGAGCTCTTCGACCTGTAACCCTTGGCCAAGCGCCACCACGCGTCCTTGATGGATACAGACATCGGTGTTGCGCAGGATCCCCTTGTCCGTATTGGTCCAGACCGTGGCATTGCGGAAGATGGTCGTGAGCTGCTGTGGCGCGCTGGTCCATCCGAAGCCCACCAATGGGTGATGCACGGGACCAGCGCTGTTCGGTGGCGCGGTGCGCGCGGTGTCGTTCCGGTCCTTGGAGGATGAACCGGCCTCACGAATGGCGCTCCACGGGAACCATTGCCCCCCGGGTCGTTGTCCCTGTCCATCCCACACCCCACCTCCAGCATGAACGGTTCCGCTCAAACGGGTGATGGCATTGGCATCGTCCTTCAGCGAGAAACTGAGCGTGACCAAGGGTCCCTGACGTTCCAGCTTCACCTTCACCGCCAGGCTGTCGGCCTCCGACGCGCGACGAACGGTGCTCTCCAACTTCGCCGGCACACCTTTTACAGTAAGCTTCCAGATGGCATCGCCCAGGTTCAGGTCGTAGGTCCCAGCGAGTTCAGCCAGGTCGGGATCCACGTGCACATAACGGTCGCCGGCCACCCAGGTCTCGTGGATGATGTTGTGCTCGTCCAGTGGATGCGATGAGGTGACGATCAGGTCGGCACTCATGCCCGGTGCCAGGGTGCCATGGCGATCATCGAGACCGAAGAGCCGCGCGGCATCGGTGGTCATCGCTTCCAAGGCACGCGCGGTATCCAAGCCGCATGCCACCATGCGGCGCAGGTCCTTCCAAAGGTCTTTGAGGTCGGTGCGACCATGCGTAGTGAAGGCGAAGGCGATGCCGGCGGTATCCACCCGGTGAGCGTTGTAGGGGGCCAACTCCCAATGCTTCAGCCGCGCGAACGTCACCTCCTGCGCGTCGTAAGGGTCCTCCACATCGTAGGCCTCGGGCAAGCGCAGTGGCAGCAGCAGTGGCATCGCGGTTGACTTGATGGCCTTCAGCCGCGCATACTCGTCCCCACCACCCTTTGCGATCGGGGTCACCCCGAACTCCCGCAGCAACGCGGACCAGCGCAGTAGTTCATTCCGATCGGCACCCTCCACCACCAAGCGACCACTGAGCTGTTGCGCGAGGGCGGCCAGCGTCACATCATGATCGTGGACCTTGGTGCGCGCATTCCACTGGGCATCGAGCAGCGCTTGACGCAGTAGAGCGATGGCCCCCATCTGTGAACTGGGGTAGGCATCTGGGGAGCTGCCTTTGTTGAAGGAGAAGTGTGCGGCAACATCGGTGCGCGCTACACGTTCATCCACTGGTCGATCGTTCAGCAAAAGGGCACAGGAAGTACCTCTTGCGATACCGTCCATACGATGGGTGATCGCCAGTGCGAATCCTTGTTCACGCAGCTTAGCAGCACGCTCGGCATCGGGTTTCATCAGTGCTTGAGCGCGGGCTTCCGCGCGCAGCGCGGCATTCCCTTGGCGCGCTCCCTTCACCTCGGCCTTGCGTTCATCGGTGGTGCTGGCGGGTAGCCCTAGATCGCTATATGGCTCGATGAGGGCAGGCCAGATGTGCAGGCCGTGCATGTCGCGCACTTGGGCACCAGCGGGAATGGCCACATTCATACCCGCGGCCGCCACCACCCCGTCGCGGATCAGCAGGGTGGCCCTGAGCAGGGTACTGCGCGCATCGGTGTGCAGCGTGGCGTTCGTGAGTACGACCACCGGTGTGGCCACTTGTTGTATGTGCGTGGGGGGTGGTAGGCGTTGTGCGGTACCAGGCAGCACGGCCAACAACACGGCAACGAATGTCAGGAGCGGACGCATATCAGGCCCCGAAAGTAGGGGCTTTGTGCGGGGTGGGATCGAATACGGACGATCGGTCCATCCCCTGATGCACCGGCTGTACCAACCCCAACCCTCCAATGCCGGGATGACCGTGATGCCGGAAGAATGACCGGTGTCGTCCGAGCGACCTGCGCCACACGAACGCCCAGTACTACCTTCGCGGCGCTCCTGCTCATCCATCATCGCCAAGCCATGGACGGTTCCCTTCTCACCTTCTTCCACAGCCTGCTGCGCTATGGCGTTCTGCTCGCCGTGCTAGGCGCCGGACTCCTGCACCTTCAAGGATTCCTCAACCGGCGGCCCATCCTCAACGGGGAACGCATGCTCGCCATTGTGGCTCTGGTCCTGTGCCATGTCCAACTGGTCATTGGTCTCGCCCTGTACTTCACGACCAAGAGCTATGCACTCGACAGCAGCAGTGCGACCGGGCGCTTCTGGAAGATGGAACACCTGGGCGCCATGGTGGTGGCCATCATTCTGGTCACCGTGGGTCGCGGCTTGTCCAAACGCGCCCAGGATGAACGGGTGAAGCAACAACGTGTCTGGGTGTTCTACCTCATCGCCTTGGCACTGATGTTGTGGGCGACACCTTGGCCGTTCCGCGAGATCGGCCATGGACGAGGATGGTTATGAAACGGATCCTGCTCATCATCGGAACCCCGGTCCTGCTGTTCATGGCGTGCAGCAGCAGTGACGCCCATTCCGATGGCAAGGGGCGTCAACCCGTGGACCAAGGGGCCAAGTTGTTCACCATGCACTGCACCCTGTGCCACGGCAAGGATGGTCGCTTGGGGCTCAATGGCGCCAAGGACCTGAGCCGTTCCTTGCTCAGCGCGGAGGAGATGCTGGCCATCGTCACCAACGGTAAAGGGGTGATGATGCCTTACAAGAACGCCTTGTCAAAGGCTGAACTGGATGCGGTGGTGGCCCATGTGCGCACACTGCGGACGAGCGAATGATCGATCCACTGGAACTCAAGGGCAAGGCCGAAACGGCCGTGCTCATCGGCCTCATCACCGATCACCAGGATGCCGAGCACGTCAAGGAATACCTGGACGAGCTGGAATTCCTGGCGACCACGGCCGACATCATCACCTTGAAGCGCTTCACCCAGAAGCTGCACAAGCCGGACGGCCGCACCTACGTGGGCAGCGGCAAACTGGCCGAGGTGAAGGCTTGGATGGAGGCGAACGGTGCGGACTGCATCATCTTCGACGATGAGTTGTCCGCCTCCCAACAGCGCAACCTGGAGAAGGACCTGGGCAAGCCCGTTCTGGATAGACCGCGCCTGATCCTGGACATCTTCGCGCGCCGGGCACGCACCTCGCACGCCAAGACCCAGGTGGAACTGGCACAGTACGAGTACATGCTCCCCCGCCTCACCAAGCTTTGGACCCACTTGGAGCGTCAACGCGGTGGAACAGGCACGCGCGGTGGCTCCGGGGAGAAGGAGATCGAGACCGACCGTCGTCTGGTGCGCGACCGCATCTCCCTCTTGAAGGACCAATTGAAGCAGATCGACCGGCAGATGGCCACCCAACGGGGCAACCGCGGCAAATTGATCCGTGTGGCGCTGGTGGGATATACCAACGTGGGCAAGAGCACCCTCATGACCCTGCTCAGCAAGAGCGACGTCTTCGCCGAGAACAAGCTCTTCGCCACGCTGGACACCACGGTACGCAAGTTGGTGCTGGGCAACCTCCCGTTCCTGCTGAGCGACACGGTGGGCTTCATCCGCAAGCTGCCTACCCAACTGATCGAAAGCTTCAAGAGCACCTTGGACGAAACACGGGAGGCCGATCTGCTCCTGCACGTGGTGGACATCAGCCACCACAACTTCGAGGAACAATACCAGACGGTGAAGGAGACCTTGAACGAGATCGGTGCCGGCGACCGCCCGGTGATCGTGGTCTTCAACAAGATCGATGCCTACACCCCGGCCTACCACGACCCGGACGACCTTGCCCCCAAGCGCGAGGACCAGTTCACCTTGGAGGAGTTGAAGGAGACGTGGATGTCGCGTATGGCCGGTGAGGAGTGCATCTTCATCAGCGCGGCCCAACGCCAGAACATCGACGCCCTGCGCAAACTGCTTTATCATCGGGTGAAGGCCCTTCATGTGGCACGCTATCCCTATGAGAGCGACCTGCTCTACCGGGACGAGTACCTGGAGGGTGATGGCTCTGCCTGAGCCGGTGATGCCCAAGCGGAGAATAGCGACATGGCGGTGAAACGGGGTGCACGAAAAAAGGCAGGGAAGAAGGGTGGCGGCACTCCCTACCTGCGCATCACCCTCATCGTGGTCGGCGTGCTCTTCGCCAGCTTCCTCCTGCTCATGCAGACCGTACGTATGGGTGTGTTCGGCGATCTTCCCAGCGAGGAGCAATTGAAGGCCATCCGTCATGAGGAGGCCACCTTGGTCCTGGGAACGGATGGTAGCATCATCGGCAAGCTCTTCGCGGAGGACCGGACCAATGTGCAGTACGAGGACCTGCCGAAGCACCTGATCGATGCCTTGGTGGCCACGGAGGACGCGCGCTTCTTCAGTCACCAGGGTGTGGATGGCCGTAGCTACATCCGCGTGTTCTTCCGCACCCTGCTGGGTCGTGACCGCAGCGGCGGTGGGGGAAGCACCATCTCGCAGCAACTGGTGAAGAACCTCTATGGACGGGACGATCACGGCATCCTCACCGTGCCCGTGACCAAGATGAAGGAGGCCCTGGTGGCACAACGTCTGGAACGCGTGCTCACCAAGAACGATGTGCTCGTGCTCTACTTCAACTCCGTGCCATTCGGAGAGAACACCTTCGGGATCGAGAGCGCGGCACAGCGCTACTTCAACAGTCCCACAAGCAAGTTGAAGGTGGAGGAATGTGCTGTGCTGGTGGGCATGTTGAAGGCCAACACCAGCTACAACCCACGCCTTCATCCCGAGCGCTCCAAGGGCCGTCGTGATCAGGTGCTGGAGCTGATGCATGAACGGGGCCACCTCACTCGCGCAGAGACCGACAGCTTGCGCGCCATGCCCTTGGCACTACGCTACACCGGTGGCGACGCGCTCGACCTCTACGGTTACTTCCTTCAGCATGTGGACAAGGAGGCCACCCGGATACTTGAAGACCTGGGGAAGAAGAACGGACGCACCTACGATCTCCGCAAGGACGGACTGCGCATCCACACCACCTTGGATCCGGCCTTGCAACATGCGGCGCACGATGCGGCTCAGGAACACCTGGCCGCCATGCAACCCAAGCTGGACAAGGAGCTGCGCTCGGCCGGGGTCCGCAAGCGCTGGGAGAAACGCAAGGAGCGCAAGGGTGGAGGTGCGTGGAAGCGCAATGCATCCAGCACCTTCGAGCTCTATGATCATGCCGGGGAACGCGTGGACACCTTGAGCTACCGAGACTCGCTGTGGCATTACCATCGCTTGTTGAACGCCACGGTGTTCATGATGGATCCCTCCAGTGGTGCCGTGCGAGCCTGGGTGGGCGGCAACCACCACCGGTACCTGCCCTATGATCTGGTGAAGGCTGCGCGACCTGTGGCCAGCACGATCAAGCCCGTGGTATACGCAGCGGCGCTGGAGCGCGGCTTCCACCCCTGCACCTACCTGGACAACGACAAGAAGAGCTACGCCGAGTTCGATGGGTGGACACCGGACAACTTCGACCGTGACAGCACCGGAGGTGAGGTGGCCATGTGGTACGCCCTGGCCAAGAGCATGAACCGCCCCACGGTGGACCTGTACTTCCGCACCGGGGTGGACACGATCACCCAGGTGCTCAAGTCCTTGGGGCTCCCCACCCGTGAGGCCGACAAGCCCGCCATGGCCTTGGGCGCGATGGATGTGAGCCTGTTCCAACTGGTGCCCGCGTATGGGTCCTTCGCCATGCAAGGCAAGCGCGTCACACCGCAGTTCATCACCCGGATCACCGATGCCTCGGGCAAGGAGCTCTACAAGGCCGGCAAGCCACGCGGTGTGCAGGCCCTTCAGCCGGAGAATGCCGCCGCGCTCATCCGCATGTTGCAGCGGGCCGTGGACCAAGGCACGGGCACCGCATTGCGCTCGCGCTATGGGCTCACCGGGCCGTACGCGGGCAAGACGGGCACCTCACAGGACTACAGCGATGCGTGGTTCGTGGCCTGCACACCGGGCCTGGTCGCGGGTGCCTGGGTGGGTGCCTTCGACCCCGAGATACACTTCAACAGCGCCTTGGGCACGGGTGGATCGCTGGCCTTGCCGGTGGTGGGTAAGGCCCTGAAAGTGGTGGAAAGCAGTGGTACCCTGCGGAGCAAATACGTGCGTGGCTTCAGCTTGGGATCGGATAGCACCATGACACTGGATTGTGCCGCGCGTCGTGAGCGCAATGCCTTGGAGCGTTTGATCGACGCGGCGTTCGGAAGGGATGGTACGCGGCCGGAGGACGCCGCTCCCGACACTGCGGATACGGAACGTCGGAACGTATTCGACAAGCTGTTCAAGAAGAGGGAGGAGTAGTCGCTCCTCCCAAGCGGCAGAAGCAGACACAAGCGGACAACATCCGTTCGTGAATGTGGCCTACGTTCGGACCGTCGGATATCAATTCACCAAGTTGAACGATCAACCGAACGCTTGCATATCACACAGCTTGCGATACTGCCCCGCCGCGGCGAAGAGTTCGGCATGGGTGCCGCGCTCGATGATGCGACCCTGGTGCACGACACAGATCTCGTCACAATGCTGGATCGTGCTCAGACGGTGGGCGATGACCAGGCTGGTGCGCCCTTCGAGCATCTTGAACAGAGCTTCCTGTACCAGGCGTTCGCTCTCCGTGTCCAATGCGCTGGTGGCCTCATCGAGGATGAGGATCGGTGGGTTCTTCAATACGGCACGCGCGATGCTCAAGCGCTGCTTCTGCCCGCCCGAAAGCCGGTTGCCTCCATCACCGATGGTGGTCTGGTAGCCGTTCTCCAGCATGGTGATGAACTCATGTGCATTAGCGATGCGCGCGGCCCGCTCGATGTCCGCTTGGGCCACTCCTGGCGTTCCGAACGCGATGTTGTTGGCGATGGTATCATTGAACAGGATACTGTCCTGGGTGACGATGCCCATCAACGCACGGAGGTCACGGATACGCAGGTCACGGATGTCCTTGCCATCGATGAGCACCGCACCGGAGGTGACATCGAAGAAGCGCGGAAGCAGGTTGGCCAGTGTGGTCTTGCCACTGCCGCTGGTGCCCACCAAGGCCACACTCGTTCCCTTCGGAATGGTGATGCGAACGCCCTGCAACACAGCCTTGCGGTCCTCGTTCGCCGTCGTTGGCGCGGTATCGTAGGCGAAGGAGACGTCGCGGTACTCGATGCGGTCGGTGAACCCGGTGATCGTCACAGCATCGGGACGTTCCTTCACCGTGTTCTCCACGGCCAGGAGGTCGAAGATGCGCTCACCACTGGCGCCACCGCGGGTGATGGCCGACCAGCCTTGTGAGAAGCCCTTGATGGGGGCGAGCAGCTGGGAAAAGATGATGATGAAGCCCAGGAAACTGTCACCGGTGAGGGACGGTTCCGCACCCAGCACGAAGGAACCTCCGATGTACGCGATGGCGGCCATCACGGCGGCACCCATGGTCTCGCTCAGGGGCGAAGCGATGTCCTGCCGGTTGAGCATGGCGATGCTGGAACGCATGAGCAGGTCGTTGTCCCGCTGGAAGCGGCGTTCCATGTCGGCCTCGCCGTTGAAGGCTTTGATCACGCGGATACCCGAGAGGGTCTCCTCCACCCGGGCCAGGAGGTCGGCGCTCTTCTCCTGCACACGGGCACTCTTCCGCTTGAGGCTCTTGCTGATGCGGGCGATCAGGAGGCCACTGACAGGCAGCAGCAACAGTGAGAGGAGCGTGAGCTGGGGCGACAGGGTGAGCATGGTGCCCAGGAACAACAGCACGGCGATGGGCTCGCGGAACACCATCTCGATGTAGAACATCACCGAGTACTCCACCACATGCATGTCGTTGGTTATGAGTGCGAGCAGATCGCCCTTGCGTTCACCGGCGTGGTAGCGCAGGGGCAACTCCAGCATCTTGCCGTAGATGCGGGCGCGGATGTCGCGGACGATCAGGTTGCGGAAGTTGCAGATGGCCACCAAGGCGAGGTAGCGAAAGAGGTTCTTGAACAGGAAGAGCACCACCACGGCGATACTGATCACCAACAAAGCGCCCATCTGACCTCGGGCCTCGATGAGCTGGGTGAGGACCCAGTTGAAGGTACCCTCCAAGCCTTCGCGCGTCCACAGAGCATCGGGGCGGGCATGCACCGGCTGCACTTGGCCCAACAACAACCGCAGGAAGGGGATGAAGAGCAACAGTGAGGCCAGGTGGAACACCGTCCCCAGCAGGTTGAAGACAGCATTGAGCACCGCAAAGTGCCGGTAGGGGCCACCGAAGCGGAGGATGCGGAAGAAATTGCGCATGGGCAGGGCGAAGGTAGGACTGCGCGGTGGCTGAGGCGGGGTCCTTGGATGGTCCTACCTTCGCGGTCCGATGGACAGTGTCAGACAGAACAAGATGAACAGCTTACTTCAACGCGAGTTGGCTGTCATCATGCAGCAGGAAACGCGATCCCTGCTTCCCGGTGCGCTCATCACCGTATCGGCCGTGCGCGTGAGCCCCGATATGGGGATCGCCAAGGTGTACCTCAGCCTGTTCCCGGTGAAGGACAAGAAGGCTGCGATCGCGCACATCAAGGAGCATTCCCATCGCTTGCGCGGCCAACTGGGCCTGCGGGTAGGGAAGCAGATGCGGGTGGTACCCGAGCTGCTGTTCTACATCGATGATTCGTTGGACCGTGCCGAGGAGATCGACAAACTGTTGAAAGGCGCGTAGGATGCAGTACGATCCGGTGAAACGCCGATTGGGCGTGGTGTTCAACAGTACCCCGTTCCTACGGAAGGTGTTCTATCGCCTGTTGGACCTGCTGTTGTTGCGGGCATGGCACATCCAGCGGGAACTGCGCCGTTGGGCCGGGGATAAGGAGGATCGTGCCTTGGCGATCTATGACGCAGGTGCTGGTTTCGGGCAGTACACCTATTGGTTGAGCAGCCTCTCGTCCAAGTGGAACATCACGGCCATCGATGTGAAGGACGAACAGGTGGCCGACTGCAATGCCTTCTTCCAGCGCATCGGTAGGCCACAAGTCCGCTTCGAGGTGGGCGATGTGACCAAGTATCAACGCCCGGACACTTTTGAGCTGGTGGTGTGCGTGGACGTGATGGAGCACATCCTGGAGGATGAAGCGGCGCTGCGGTGCTACAGCACCAGCCTGAAGCCAGGTGGCATGCTCATCATCAGCACCCCCAGCGACCAGGGTGGCAGCGATGTCCATGAAGAAGGTGAAGGTTCTTTCATCGAGGAGCACGTACGTGACGGCTACAACATCGACGACATCCGCGCCAAGTGCCTGCGCAATGGCTTCAGCAAGGTGGAGGCGCGCTACAGCTACGGCGCACCGGGCAAGATCAGCTGGAAGCTGAGCATGAAGTGGCCGCTGCTGATGCTGCAGACCAGCAAGCTCTTCTTCGTCCTACTGCCGGTCTACTACCTGATCGCCTATCCGATCGCCTTCATCCTGAACATGGCGGATGTGCGGATGACCCACCCGACCGGGACGGGCTTGATCGTGAAGGCGTGGAAGTGAGGGTCATGTGAACAGGTGCTTGGTGTGGAATGATCCAGTTCCACATTGGCCGACCCCACCCATTCCACACTCCGGAAGGAGCTGCCCAAGCTGCCGCTTCACTCCACAGGAACGGTCTCCTCCACGGGCGTTTCCCCAGACTTGGCCTTGCGCTTGGGAAGGATGTTGTAGCCGATGGTGAGGACGAGCTGCTCGTTCATCAACGGTGACCGAATTCCGTCGGATGGGTCCTTTACATTCTGAAGGCCGTAGTAGTACCGTATACCCAAAGCCATCCGATCCGAGAAGCGAAGACCGAGCTCTCCCACGGCACCAAAATCCGTACGTGTCAGAGCCAGATCGCTGTATTCCTTGTTGCTGTATTCGCCCCAACCGTTCGCATACGGATAGGTGTGGAACGTGCCCGACTCCATAAAGGGTGTCCCCAGTTGATAGCCCGCGCCGAAGCGGAAACGACCGAGGTCCAGTTGGACGATCAGTGGAACATTGAGATAGTGGACCTGGCGATCAGTCGCCCTGATCTTCACATCCTGCTGCCAATACTCATCGTGGCCCGCAATGAAGGACCAATACAAGCCGGTCGAGAAGCTCAAAGGGCCGGACAGCTTGTGCGTGGCGCTCCCCCCCAGCAGCCAAGAGAACCTGCGGTCGACCACCTGATACTCCCCACGACCCGTTGCCGGCCAGAGGTCCGTGTTCATACGCCCGGTGCCCGCGCCTGCAAGGCCCCCCACCTCCCACTGGCCTTGTGCGGATACCACCGATAGGAGCAGACCGACCAGCCCCATGATGTACGTTCGCTTGTTCATCCTTGGCACGAGTTGATGTGCAATATACCCCGCTACCCCACCGTCACTCGGACCATGAGCCCAAGGTGTCGCTCCGAAGATGAGCGGACCGATGATGCGGAAGTGAGATTCTTGGAGGTACTCCAAAGGCCGGGAGAAGCGCTGAGGCCCCGCCCTGCCCATCTTTGTCCTGATCATCGGCCCGTGTGTCCAGGCCTTGCCCGGACCTGTGCCTCTGCACCATGAACCTCCCCCTCCTTTTCGCACGCCGCTATCTGCTCGCCTCGCGTGCGGCAGGGGGTCGGTCGCACAATGCGGTCAACCTGATCACCATCATCAGCATGGTCGTCATCGCGGTGGTCACGGGGGCGATGGTCGTTGTGCTCAGCGCGGTGAACGGTATCAGCGAACTGGTGGATACCATCTATTCGCCCTTCGATCAGGACATCACCATCACGCCAGCGGTAGGCAAGACCTTGGTGCGTGACAGTATCGATGTGGCGGAGGTCATGCGCAAAAGCAACGCCGCGTTCAGCAGTTGGACCGTGGAGGAGAACGTCCTATTGCGGCACGATGGGCAACAAGCGGTGGCCACATTGAAAGGCGTGGAGGATGACTACCTCCGCATGAGCGACATGCAGCGCTACCTCTTCTCGGGAAAGGCCGACTTCCAAAGCCCCTCCGGACCTGCCGTGATCATGGGCCTGGGTGTGCGTACCGACCTTGGCGTGCCATTGGACGATGGCATTTTCCGGCCGTTGAGCATCAGTGCACCGGTGCGGGGCCGCAAGCTCAGCAGCTACCAACAACGTGCCTTCGAAACAGTGGATGCGGCTTTGAGCGGCACCTTCACCATGAACATGGAATACGACATACGCTACGTGCTGGCGCCGATCGCGCTGGCCGAAACGCTTTTCCACTACCGCAACGAGGCAAGTGCACTGGAGTTGAAGTTGAATACCGGTGTGGACCTGGACGGGGTGGCCTCCGACCTGCGCGCGCTGTTGGGTGAACGCTTCCTCGTCCGTACCCGTTACCAGAAGAACGTGTTGATGTACCAGACCAACGCTTCGGAGAAGTTCTTCTCCTTCCTGGTGTTGACCTTCATCGGGCTCATCGGGGCGTTCAATATCATCGCTTCGCTCACCATGATGATGATCGAGAAGCAGAAGGACATGCGTACCCTACGCAGCCTGGGAGCGGCTCCCGAGGTCATCCGCAGGGTATTCCTTTACGAAGGCCTCCTGATCGTGCTGGTCGGCGTGATGGCGGGACTCGCGTTGGGCTTGGGTGTGTGCTGGGCACAGGAACGTTTCGGGCTGGTTCCGCTCTCCTCGTCTGTTGTGGAGTACTACCCGGTCAAGGTGCTCGCCATGGACCTTGTGCTGGTGTTCGGAACGGTCATGGCCATCGGCCTGTTGGCCACCTGGGTGCCGTTGCGGGCGCTCAGCAAACGCTTCCTTCAAGCCGGCACCAACGCCGAATAGGAGGCGATCACTTCGTCCAGGATCTCCTCCAGCACCGCAGGTTCGCGCTCGGTACACAGGCGCAAGCGCACCTCCTTCACGTTGGGTAGGCCCTTGAGGTAATTCCCGTAGTGGCGCCGCATCTCCACCACACCTTCCCACGGCCCCTTCCACGCCAGCGAGCTGCGTAGGTGTTGGCGGGCGGCCTCCACACGCTCAGCGACGGTGGGTGGTGCGAGGTTCTCACCCGTGGCCATGAAGTGCTTGATCTCATTGAAGATCCAAGGATGGCCGATGCTCGCGCGGCCGATCATGATGCCGTCCACACCGTAACGCTCGCGGTACTCCATGGCCTTTTCGGGCCCGTCGATATCCCCGTTCCCGAAGATGGGGATGGTGATACGTGGATTGTTCTTCACCGCGCCGATGAGCGTCCAGTCCGCAGGCCCCTTGTAGAGTTGTGCACGCGTTCGCCCATGGATGCTCAGCGCACTGATGCCCACGTCCTGCAAGCGTTCGGCCACCTCCATGATATTCTTGGTCGCTTCGTTCCAACCCAAGCGGGTCTTCACGGTCACGGGCAACTTCACCGCCTTCACCACCTTCTCGGTGAGCCGTACCATCTTGTCCACATCCTGTAGTAGACAGGCACCTGCACCCTTGCTCACCACCTTGTGCACAGGGCAACCGTAGTTGATGTCGATGAGCTCCGGCCCGGCTGCTTCCGCGATGCGCGCGGCCTCTTCCATGGCGTCCTCGCTGCCGCCGAAAAGCTGGATGCCCACGGGACGTTCCGCAGCGAAGATGTCCAGCTTCTTGATCCCTTTGGCCGCTTTCCGGATGAGCCCTTCACTGCTGATGAACTCGGTGAACATGAGGTCGGCTCCGTGCTGCTTGCACAGCATACGGAAAGGGGGGTCGCTCACGTCCTCCATGGGGGCGAGAAGGAGCGGAAAATCCGGGAGTTCGATCGGACCGATGCGGACCATGGGAAGGGGCCAAAAATACGGAAGCCCCGCCGGGTGGCGGGGCTTCCATCACGGTTGTCGGATCACCGCCCTTGAGCGGTGCTGTAGTTGATCTTGAGGGCGTTGCTCTTTCGCAGCTCCTGTTTCACGTCGGTGACGATCTTCATGGCCGTCTCCTTGTCCACTTTGAGCGAGCGGGTGATCTTGGGCTTGAGCACTTCTTCGCGTCGCTCCTCACCGGCCTTCACCCAAGCATCGATCTCCTCGATCTTCGCGAACTGGTCGTTGAGCTGCATGAGAGGTTCGGTACCGAGCGCCTTGCTCTGGGGGGGGCCGATATAGATATAGTCCACAAGAGCCTTGTCCTCCAGTTTGGTGGTCTCGGTGGCTTCAGGCAGGGTCACCTTCACCAACAGGTCCACTTCGCGCATCACCGTGGTGACCATGAAGAAGAACAGGAGCATGAAAATGATGTCCGGAAGTGAAGCGGTGCTGATCGCGGGCGTGCCCTTGGAACTGTTGTCCTTGAAACGTGACATGGCGGGATGATCAGGGTTTCTTCTTGGTCACGTCCACAGGTTCGGCTTCGGACACGCGCTGCGGATAGACAAGACGGACCGCTTTGATGAGGGGCTGGTCTTCTTCGTTCTTGTCGTCGAGCTCGCTGAACTTGCGTCCGAACTTCTCCTTGGACAATTCCTCACGCAGCTCACGGATACCAGCCTCCAGTTCGTTCTGCACCTTCACGTACATATCGTAGCTGGTCTTGGAACCGGTCTGTAGGGAGATGACCGCGTTGGGCGGAAGCTCGCTGAATTCACCCAGTAGTTTCACGGCTGTCAGCTTATCCTCCCATTTATCCAGCGACTTCTGGAATCCGTCCTTGGCTTCCGCGTTCGCAGCACTGGCCACGTATGACTTGAACTCGCCGATCTTTTGCTGGCATTCCGCAGCCGTCACTCTACGCTTCTCAGGCAGGTCAACACTATTCGCGGGGTTGGTCATGAACTCCTTCGCCCCGGCCCGCAGTTCCTTGATGTCCATCATCTGCCCTTCCACGAGCAGCATGTCAGCATCGTTGACCAACACCTCGTATACATCACGCTTGTTCACGTCCATGATCACCTCGTCCTCCACCACAGGAGGCAGCAAGCGCAAGATGCCGGCATCGGTGTCCATCGTAGTGGTCACCAGGAAGAAGATGAGGAGCAGGAAGGCGATGTCGGCCATGGAGCCGGCATTGATCTCCTGCACACCTTCCCGTTTCCGTTTCTTCAGCATGGCGATCAGTTGAAGATCTTCTTGACACCGCCGTAAATGGCAACCCCTGCCGCGACCAACACAGCGATACCGGTCATGTTAAGACCTGTGCTGATGAGCTTGGATGCGGATTCCGAAAGGTTCCATTCCGGCTTTACGCTTCCGTCAGCAAGAACGTATGAGATGACGAACAAGACAACGAACGCACCAACGGGCATCAGTGTGCTCTTGATATCGCCACCCTGTGTCAGGGACATGACCCCGGAAAGCACCGCAAGCAGGATGCCGATACCGAAGGCCAGGTAGGTCAGGTAGAGTCCGGCATCGATGCCTGAATCCATACCCATCATGATCATCACGAAGAACACGACACCGAGGCCTGAGATGCCCCACAGCGCGATGTTCCCGAGCATTCCGGAATTCTTGTGACCGCTCATGGGAGCTTAGTGTTTGGTGTTCTTCATCAGCAGGTCGACCAGACCGATGGAGGCTTCCTCCATCTGCCCGGTGATGCTGTCGATACGGCTCAGCAGGTAGTTGTAGAACACCTGCAACACGATAGCGACGATCAGACCGAACACGGTGGTGAGCAGTGCGACCTTGATACCGCTTGCCACGATGGCTGGGCTGATGTTGTTGGCCGCAGCGATCTGGTCGAACGCGAAGATCATACCTACCACGGTTCCCAAGAACCCGAGCATGGGGGCCAAGGCGATGAACAGGCTGATCCAGGAGAGTCCGCGCTCCAAACGACCGACTTCCACACCACCGTATGCCACGATGCTCTTCTCGGCCATGTCCAGGCCTTCATTGGCCCGGTCCAGTCCTTGGTAGAAGATACCTGCCACGGGTCCGCGGGTGTTCCGGCAAACTTCCTTGGCCGCGTTCACACCACCGTTCTTCAACGCATCCTCCACACTGCCGAGGAGCTTATCCGTGTTGGTCGACGCCATGTTCAAGTAGATGATACGCTCGATGACGAACGCCAAGCCCAGGATCAGGCAGAGCAATACCGGTGCCATCCAGATCGGGTCACCTTCGATGAATCGGTCCTTGAAGGTCTGTTGGCCTTCCTGCGTATCGGCCACGACCTCTGTGGAGGCTGCAGCAGGGGCATCCTGTGCCATGACCGGTGTGGGGAGCAGGCTGATGCTCATCAGGCCAGCCATGCAGAGGGACAAGAACGTGCGTACCATGGTTCGGGTCGTTATCGGGGTGAGGGTTGTTATCGTTGCTGGTTCTGGTATTCTTATCGTTCACAGGACTTGGCGGAGAGAGAGGGATTCGAACCCCCGATACCCTTTGGAGGTATACGCACTTTCCAGGCGCGCGCCTTCAACCACTCGGCCATCTCTCCTTGTTCCCTGTCGCTGGATAGGGCTTGTACCCCCCTAACGGGCGGCCAAATTACAAAAAGGTCCATCGGTCCGAACGGGAACTTGGAAGCGGTAGGATACAAGCAGGCTTCGGCCATGTTAAGCCAACGTGAACTCGCCGCAGATCGCTGTGCCCCATGCTTGTTCCACGGCGGCCGTTGCCCGTTCACGCCCCAGCAGGAACATGAGTTTGGCGACGGCTGCCTCCACGGTGTGGTCCGCACCTGGGACCACCCCCATGGCCTGTAGGGCCTGGCTGGTGGCATAACGTCCCTGCTCCACCCTTCCGCCCACACATTGGGTCACGTTCAGCAACAGGACGCCACGGTCCTTGGCTTCCTGAAGCGCTCCCAGGAGGTCGGGGTCGGTTGGTGCGTTACCACTCCCGAAGGTGGTGAGGACGACCGCACGCAGGTCGGCTTGCGACAAGGCGTGCCTCAACCAACCCGCTCGTATGCCCGGGAACAGGCGGATCACCGCAATGCGATCATCCAACCGGGTATGCACCTTCAAGGACCCGGTACGGTGAGGAAGGATGGCGGACGGGTTCCAGCGCAGGTGAACACCTGCTTCAGCGAGGACCGGCCAGTTCGGTGAACGGAAGGCCTCGAAACGTTCCGCATGCACCTTCACGGTCCGGTTGCCCCGCATGAGCTGGTACTCGAAGTACACACACACTTCCGGGACCATGGGCCGACCATCGCCATCCTTGGCGGCAGCGATCTCGATCGCCGTGATCAGGTTCTCCTTGGCGTCGGTGCGGATGGTACCGATCGGCAACTGCGACCCGGTCAACACCACCGGTTTCTGCAAGCCTTCGAGCAGGAAGCTCAAGGCGCTGGCCGTGTATGCCATGGTATCGCTACCATGCAGTACGACGAAGCCATCGAAGTCCGCGTAGTTTTCGCCGATGAGCGTGGCGATGCGTACCCAATCGTTCGGACGCATGTCGCTGCTGTCGATGGGTTGTTCGAAGGCCACGGAGGAGAGGTCCACGGCGATGCGCGAGAGCTCCGGGACCTGGTCCTCCAAATGGGCAAGGTCCATTGGGCGCAGTGTCCCCGTGGTATCAGCCCACATGCCGATGGTGCCACCAGTGTAGATCAGCAATACGGCAGGTCGTTGGCTCATCGACGGAAGAGTGCTTCGGCGTTGGTGGTGGTGAGCTCAGCGATATGATGGATCGTCGTCCCGCACGCAAGGGCCAGCCGTTCGGCGATATGTGGGATGTAGGAGCTCTCATTGCGCTTTCCCCGAAAAGGGACCGGAGCGAGGTAGGGTGCGTCGGTCTCGAGCACACATCGGTCCGGGCCCACGGTGCGCATGGTCTCGAAAAGGCCACCCTTCGGATAGGTGATCACCCCACCGATACCCAAGTAGAAACCACCCAGTTCGCCGATCCGCCGGGCCTCCTCTTCGGTACCTGTGAAGCAATGGAAAACACCGCGTAGCCGATCGCTGTTCTCCTCCTCGACGATGGCGATGGTCTCGGCGAAGCTTTGGCGACAATGGATGGCGATCGGCAGGTCTGAAGTCTTGGCCCAGCGCACGTGTTGGCGGAACACCTCTTGCTGTTGGGCCAGGTAGGTCCGATCCCAGTACAGATCGATACCGATCTCGCCAACCGCACAATAGCCGCCACTGAGCAGCTTGCGCTCCACTTCGGCCATCGCGACATCATTGTTCGCTCCGACGGAGCATGGATGCAGCCCCATCATCGGAAAGCAGGTGGCAGGATGTCCCGCGACAAGGGCGTCCATGTCCCCGATGCTCTCCAGGTCCACGTTGGGCAGGAAGAGCTTGGTGACACCGGCATCAAGCGCTCGTTCGAGCATGGCTGCGCGATCGGCCTCGAACTGCTTGTGGTAGAGGTGCGCGTGGGTGTCTACGAACATGACCGCGAAGTAACGAAGCCCAGCGATGCTGAACGGGCAGGAACCCCGGCCTACTTTTGGCCCTACTCCTTCCCCTTCCGTGAAGATCCTGGTCCTACGTTTCTCCTCCATCGGCGATATCGTGCTCACAAGCCCGGTGCTGCGTGGGCTTGCCCAACAGGTGAAGGGCGCCGAAGTGCACGTGGCCACCAAGGAGGGCTTCATGGACCTGGTCCGCCATAACCCTCACGTCAGCAAGGTCCATGCGCTTGGCGATGACCTGGGCGACCTTATCGGCAGGTTGAAAGCCGAGCGCTTCGACGAGGTGGTCGACCTGCACCACAACCTGCGTACAGCCCGGGTGAAACGTGCTTTGGGAGTCCCGGCCCGAAGCTTTCCCAAGTTGAACATGGAGAAGTGGTTGTTGGTGAATCTGCATGTGGATCGTATGCCTCGCTATCCGGATGGGCGGCCACTGCATATCGTGGATCGCTACCTGAGCACCGTGGGTCATTTGGGGGTACGCAACGATGGGCAGGGCTTGGACCTGTTCGTTCCGGACGACAGACGGGTGCCAATGGATGCACTACCCGCTGCACATCGCATGGGATATGTGGTCCTGGCCATCGGTGCGGCACACGCCACCAAACGCCTTCCACCGCACCGGCTCATCGAACTCGCGCGATCGGTGCCGGGACCACTGGTTCTGGTGGGGGGTAAGGAGGACCGGTCCGTGGGTCGTTACGTTGCTGATGCCTTGGGAGGGCGTGTGTTCGACGCTACTGGCCGATACGATCTGCTGGGCAGCGCGTCACTGATCGAACGCGCACGATCGGTCATTGCGCACGATAGCGGAGCCATGCATATCGCCTGTGCGTTCCACCGACCGGTGATCAGTGTATGGGGTAACACCGTACCGTTATTCGGGATGGGGCCCTACCAACCCCTTCACCCGGAGCGCGCGATGGTGAGCGAAGTGACCGGACTATCCTGTCGTCCCTGTAGTAAGATAGGGTCGGACCATTGCCCAAAAGGCCACTTCCATTGCATGGAGAAACAGGACCTGAACGCCATCATCGAACACCTCCACCCATGAGCTGGGATATCTATATCCAGGACCTTCCGGACGTGCCGTCCATGAAGGACGTTCCCGCGGACCATTCTCCTGGACCCATTGGCACGCGCGAGGACCTGATGACGCGGATCAAGGAGGTGATCCCCTTTGCTGAGCAGCAGGACGGGGATTGGCTCTTCGTTCGGTCCACGGGTATCGATCTGAGCATCCAGTTCCACATGGAGGACACCACCCAGGTGCGCTACGTGCTGGTGCACGTGCATGGTGGTGAACAAAGTGCCGCCTGCGTATCGGCGATCTTGCGCCACCTCGGCCTACGTGCCCATGATACTGCAACGGGAGACCTGTTCGACGGTCATGGACTGGAGGAGGCGCTATGAGCGGAACGTACTCCGAGAAGTTGCAGTAACGAAGCTGCGTGAGCGATCACCACGATCGGAACGATCAGGCTGGGCAGCCACACAAAGGGCACCTCCAGCAGCGCGAACGAGCCATCCCGCGCAACGAACTGTTGAAAGGGTGAGGGTGCGCTGAGTGCGCCGTGGATGAGCACGGAAAACACCAGTAACAGACCAACCACATTCCAAACGATCAGCATTCCGCGGGGCAATGCTCCCGATCGCCTCGACCACGCGTACAAGAACAGTGCGCTGACACCCGTGAAGAGGTCGAAGTTGCGCCCTTCCCAGGTCATGACCTGTGGGATCGAACCTTCCAGATACAATTGGTGGAGCACCGCTTCCACGGGGATGCGGACGGTATGGAGGAGCAGCAACGCCGAAGGGTCGAGGTTTTCTAGCCATGTCCTTCCAGCGCGAACGGAGAACAAGCCCGCAAGCACCAGGAATGGAGGGGCAACGGCCAGTGCGAAGCGCGGCGGAAGCGCTGGTGCACCGGCATAGAAGCCCGAGCGTGCGATGATGATCTGGAGCGCAGCCCAACCGGAGAGGGCGAGGATCACACGGGAACGGTGTTGGCGAGCAGCCTGGACCGCGATCGACACAGCCACCGATGTGGTGATGACGAAGAGCAGTTCGATGCAGGTCCGGAAGGCCACGAAGGGGTCAGGTAAAGAGCGCCTTCAGTTCGGTGGCGTCCTCCGGCTTCATCCTACCGGCAAGGATCAAGCGCAATTGACGCCGGCGCAGGGCACCATCATAGCGCTTCTGTTCCTCTTCGTTCGTGGGCTTCACCTCGGGTATCCGGATCGGCTGGCCGGCATTATCCACGGCCACGAAAGTGTAGATCGCACTGTTGCACGGGATCTTATCGCCAGTTTGCTGGTCCTCCACCCATACGTCGCTCCACACCTCCATGCTTGTTCCGAACGCGCGACTCACATGGCTCTTGATGGTGACGAAGTCGCCCAGTTTGATGGGCCGATCGAAGCTCACATTGTTCACCGCGATGGTGACCACCACCCGCTTGCAATGGCGATGAGCACTGATTGCGCTGCTGATATCAAGCCATTGCAGTAGGCGGCCACCGAAGAGATTGCCCAACGTATTGGTGTCGTTGGGGAGCACCAAGTGGGTGGTCTCGGAGTAACTTTCCGTGGTAGGCCTGAAGGTGGGGTTCATGAAGCGCTTGCCGTGATCGGCGCGCGCAAAAGTAGCCCTCAACACAGCGCAGTGGCCCTGATCGGTACGGGTATCTTCGCGCCATCATGCTCACCTTAGGCACAAAGGCCCCCGACATCACGGTGATGGACCATACCGGTAAGCCTTTCAGCTTGTCCGATGCATGGCACCATCACTCGGTGGTGCTGTTCTTCTATCCGAAGGCGGACACCCCGATCTGCACCAAGGAGGCCTGTGCGTTCCGCGATGCATTGGCGGACCTGGAGGCCAGGGATGCGATGGTGATCGGTGTGAGTACGGATGACGTGGCCGGTCAACGCGCGTTCAGTGAGCGCTACAAGCTTCCTTTCGTCCTTTTGTGCGATACCGAAGGAAAGCTCAGCGACGCCTACAAGGTGCGCAGCTTCTTCGGACTGCTGGGTGGCCGCGTCACCTATGTGATCGACAAGCAAGGCGTGATCCGTGCTGCATACAGTGCACGACTTGAGGCCGATGGCCACGTGCAGCAGGCGCTGCGTGCCTTGGAGACCGATCAGAGGAATTCGTAGAACAACACCCTTCCATCGTCCGTGCCCACCAACAACCGTCCGTCGTGGATGATCAAGGGGGCCCGGTGGTGTTGGTCCTTGTTCTCTGCGACCGTGATCACTTGCACCACCTTTTCCGCCTTGAGCACCTCCACCGATCCATTGGACGCAGCCCGGAGCAACGCACCATTGTGCTCCACGTGGGTCTGCTGATAGAACCGGTCGAACGAGGAGTTCTTCATATCGAGACCCATCGCACGCACTTGAGATGCCTCCGGGATCCAGAGGTTCTCACGGAGGACCTTCTCCTCCTTTCCCGTGGTCACATTCCAAACGGCCCGTTTACCGGAATGTCCGATGAGCACCACCTTCTCCCCATTGGCATTGAAGGCCACATGGTACACAGCCGTCCCTCCATCCGCGGCATATGGGAACACATGGATCCGCTTCCCCTTCTCCAGATCGACCAGTTCGGCACCATTACCGGTTCCCATCAGGATACGGTCGCCCTTGGGAGCAATGGCAAGGGACACCACTTCGCTCTTGCTCGTTCGGATCGTACGCAGTGGTGTGGTGTTCACCACCTGAGCTGCCAGCGTGGAAACGATACCGACCGAGGACCAAGCGAGGATGAGGTTGCGTAAGTAGGACATGTTCAAGGTGTGATGAGCACGCGCTGTGTATTGAGCCACTCCTGTGCCGCAGTGGCCTCCCCGAACATCTGGATCGGGCGGGCTGGCTTATGGTGCCTGACGAAGACATTGGCGGCCAACTGGTGTCCGAAATCCCGGACGATGATCGCATCGGCAGCGATATAACGATTCGACTCCTCTGAAGATGCATAGGCGCGGGCCTCGTTGCTCATGGTCGTTCCTTCGCCAACGGATACCATCAACAGGACCTTGCGCCCATCACGACCTTCAGCAATGGCATCGAACATGTGCTGAACATCCGACGGTTCCACCAACCGATGGTCTTTGAAATGCGCGTGCACCAGGTCCGGCTCCAAAAAGCACACCAAACTGGCTTCCAACTCCACTGTTCGCATCGTCAATACCGCTGTTGGACCAAAGGTACGTGCCAAGGCTGGACTCACCGGACCAGCAGCCATGCCGAACCATCGCCCCGTTGACGGATGGTGGCAAGAGCGTCCAAGGCCTCCTTGCGCGTGCCGTAGCTACCGAAGGCGACCGGATAGAGGTCGCCTCGTTGTGTCAATCGCACTGCGGGATAGCCGGCCTGTTGAAGCTCCCCCAAGCGCTTGTCCGCGTTCTCAGGCTGGGCAAAGCATCCACCGATGATATGGAAACGGGTCCGCAACCCGGGATCCACGGACGGCATGGCCACTGCCGTGCTGTCGACAGGTGCCGGAGCGTCCGGCACCGAAGGGCGCATATCGATCGTGACGGTGATACTGTCGCCCGGAGCGATCGGGACGGTGGTCACATCCTCGGAAACGGGAAGGGTGAAGACCGAAGCGCCAACAACGGGTTCCGGTAGTTCTTCGGAAGGGCGGTTGTAGCGGGGAAGTTCCGTACTGCGGAACGGCGACACATCACTCCATCGGGTGTGCCCTGCATCACCTTGCTGGATGACCCAATAAACCGCCGCTCCGCTGAGGACCAACGCGAATGCGGCCGCCACCCAACGTGCCGTGTAGCGCTGTGCCTCAGGCTCCGGTTCGATGGATGGGTTCGGCATCTGGATCACCGGTACGGGTCGCACCTTGACCTCCTCCTTCGCCAGCAAGGCTTTGATCGGTCGAAGGCCATACGCATCCCTCAGGAAGTTGATCCGTCTATCAGGGTCGAATTGAAGGTTCCCTTCCTCATCCCGGAAGAAGATGCCCATGTGCGGGAGTTCCAGTCGGCCTTCGCGCTCCAGCACGCCGGCCCATAGAGCGATCTGCTGCTCGATACGCTGGTTCGCCTGCCCAAAATCGATCCGGTCGCGTTTCGCCAGATGATCGGCCAATAGACCATCATTGCGGACCAGATGCCGATTGAAGCCAAGCTCCTTGGCGGGGGGGTGTATGAGGTGACGGGCCTCGTCCAAACGGGCCGGGCGATAGTGCGTGAGAAAGCCACCCCATTGGGGCACGATGACACAATCGTGGTCGTGCAGCAACTCAGCAAGGTCCCTTTCGATACCCATCACGCGGCCAAATTACATCAGGAGCGCCCGTCGACGCGCTTCTTCCAGATCGGCAGGTGTGTCCACGCAGAACGAAGCGTGACCCGTGATACCGACCCTCACCCGATGACCGTGCTCCAGCCAGCGCAGTTGTTCCAAGGATTCGGCCAATTCCAAGGGAGAAGGAGCCAGCGTCACCAACCGTCCGAGCACATCGGACCGGAAAGCGTAGAGACCCACGTGCTTGAGGAAGCGGAAGCGGCTATGGCGAGGACCATTCGAGGGTAGCCTCAGGAAAGGGATGGCGGCCCGGCTGAAGTACAAGGCATCCAGGTCCACGGTTGTCGTGATGAGCACCTCACCCGGGTCGTCGAGGTCGTGGTCGTCCGTCACCACTTGGGCCAAGGTGGCGATCCCGCCCGGCGCTTCAGCAAGGGCCCGGCACAATTCATCGATCTGGGCAGGCACGATGAATGGTTCGTCGCCCTGGATGTTCACGACGGCATCATAGCCTTGATCGCCCATCAACGCAAGCGCTTCAGCGCAACGATCGGTGCCGCTCGGATGATCCTTCGAGGTCATCACCACCTTTCCCCCATGCTCCAACACATGCGCGAACACCCGATCATCGTCGGTCGCCACCACCACTTCAGCCAGTGCGAGGCACGAACGGGCTTGGTCCACCACGCGCATCACCATGCTTCGGCCAGCGATATCGGCCAACGGCTTACCGGGCAATCGGCTGCTTGCGTAACGGGCGGGGATCACCCCTAGGATGCGAGATGTGGACATGGGTGCCGTCGGGCCCTAAAGTTATCGAGGTCGATCGTATGCGTTTGCCTGCACATACAAGTGGAGTTCAGTGATATGGTCCGGTCCCACCCCGCTCACCGATACGAACAAGCTATCGCTTGGCGTTCGGACCTCAGGGGTCAGGTACCACAGTGCACTTCCTTCCGTGGCGGGCAGGACCGCCTTCCGTTCTCCATATGGATACCCTCCATGACGCATGGAAAGGACGACCTTCATACCTTCTGGAACATGCGCATCCATGGAGCGCTTGCCATGCACCTCCACGAATGCATGGTCCCCTGCGTTACATCGCTCCCAAGGAATACCAACGTGACCAGGACCTAGTAGCTCCGCACAAGGGATCCTTCGGTAGCCGGTCAGGTCCGGGGGAGCAAGGAAAAGGTCTTGGGACCGGTCCAACGACCACAAGGAACCCAGGTCGACATCGGGATGAGGATCCAGGAACGCAGCTTTGTACGCGGGCCAGGTCATTCGGGAAGTGTGGATGGAACCTGTTGCGACCTGCCGTGTCTGGAACAGATTGAGCATGACCAAGGCGACCACGAGAATGCCTGAACCGATGCGGACCGCCTTTCCTTGTTCGGATGAGCGGACCAGTAATGCGCCCAGTGGCAAGGCCATCACCGCATAGCTCTGCACCAACGCACGCTGACCGAAGCTATCGGCGTACCACCAGCACGACCAACTGGCGATCACATACAGGTTCATCACGAAGAAGGTCGGCAACGCCACGGACCATTCCGGGAGAACGCGACGCAACCGGAAAAGCCCAATGGTCGCCACGAACATGAGCGGAGTGTAGATGTACCAGCCCTTACGGAAACTGAAAAGCACCTCCAAGAGATAGGGCCTCAGGAAGTCGAATCCTTCGCCTGGATTATTGTAGCTCATATACAGGTAGCGACCGGTCAACTTCTTCCAGTACAGGAACTGGAGCATCGCCACCGCGAGGACCAGCGTTGCGACCACCAGCACCTGACCGCGCGCATTCCACCAGAGCCCTGCCTGATCCCGCCACCTACGAAATGACACCATTCCGAAGAACAGTGGGATCAGCACGATCACGATCTCGGACGGTCGGGAAAGGCATAACACCCCGATGAGAAAGCCTATCACGATAGCATGGCGCATCCGATGTTCCCTATGCCAAAGCACAGTGTACCAGAGCAGGGAAGCTTGGAGCGCGAACAAGAAGATATGCGGCATACCGGTGGAGTAGAGTACCTGATGCAGGTAATTGGTACCCAGTACGACCAGGCCGATGCTAAGTGCCGTTATCCCATCGGAGAAGAACAGGCGCAGCACGTTCATCAACATCCACAGGCCCAAGAGCACGTAGCATAGGGTGCCGATGATGAGGCTCCATTGATAGGGTGATGAGAAGCCATCAGCGGGAGCATCGGTAAGAAGTGCTGTGAGATGCCCCATCAAGAAGAAGGGTGACCAAAGCAGGGCCAGGCCCATGGGGTACTTCAGCACCCACCCCCCCGTGGGCCTCTCCTGGGCTTGATAGAGCGTTGAAGAGCTCTTGTACAACTCCCGGGCTTGTTCCACCCATGAGATATCCTGGATGGTGGGGTCGTGATGGATGAACGTGGCAGGCAAGTACAGGTAATACCCGAAGATGTCCCAACTGATGATATTGGCCGGTGGTGAGATGAACAGCGCGATGGCCAATGTGCACCAAAGCACCAGGACCGTTGTTCTGGACCGGATGGAACCAGCCGAAGCGGTATCGCTCATAGCACCATGCTCAGCTGCACTTGCATACTACGCGGTGCCTCGATAGCCAATGGGCGTAAGGAGTACACCTCGTTGCCCAGGTTGTTGACGATGAACATCACACGCACCTGTTCGGTCAACTGCGCACCGATACGGGCATCCACGATCCAGTCCCCCGTGGTGTGCGTACGCATCCATTCACCCACTCCGGTGCGAAGGCTGAGCACATCACTTTCCACCTCATCGAGATCGACGAAGATCCTGTCGATGTTGCGGACATGACTGTTGTACCGCGTGCTCAGTCCCCATTGCAACCGCTTGTATCCGAACTGAATGTCCGATCGGAACAACTGCTGAACGCGGAACTTCAAGATGTTGTCGGTCGTGTCGAAACTGGTGGTCCTGTAACTGTAGGGGACCGATGCTTGCGATACCGGAAGGGCATAGACCTGTTCGGGCGTGGTGGAGATGGGCTTGGTGGTGGTATAACCCATGAGGACCGTAAGGTCGATAGGACCCAACTTGCCCTTGCCCGCGAGTTCGAGTTCCAGGCCCGTTACCCGTGCCCCACCCGTGTTCACGCTCTTGAACCCCAGTCCGGGGTCCAGCTGCAGCTGACCATTGACGACCTGCACGGTGGTCGGGGCCCATTGGCCGAAGGTGAATTCCACATAATCCGCGAAATCCTGCTGGAACACCACGGCATCGAAATATCCCATGAACGAACCGACCTTGAACCCTTGCTTCACACCGGCCTCAACGTTCCAGCTTTGCTCGGGCCGGAGCTCCTCATTGGGATAGATCACCAACTTCCCTACGCTGGTGCTGATGAATCGTTCACCGATGGTCGGGAACCGGAAGCCTTGTCCATAGCTGGCGCGCAGGTAGGTCGCTTGGTGGACCTGATAGGTTGCGCCAGCCCGGAACACCGGCTGTGCCACCTCATCCTCGTTCACGGTGAATTGCTCGTATCGCACACCTCCGGAGATCGCCAGCTTGTTGAAGAGTTTCTTATCCACTTGAACATAAGCGGCCAGGTTGTCGGCCGAGTTGATGCCATCGCCATCCGTATCCCCGCTGTACAAGAGTGCCTGGCTCTCCACATTCCGGGCAAGAAGACCAGCGGTGATGACCGTTTCTCCGAACAGGTCCAGTTTCTGCTGCACCTGGTATTCGCCATGCATCACCTCATTGCTATTGCTCTGGTCGTTGTTGTTATCGAAGACCTGGCGGTGGAACCGGCCACGTAGGCTGTGGCGTGTGCCTGCCTTGGAGTGGTACGTGATGAATGGATCGAGGTAATACTGCATCCCACGGGTGGTGGTCACGGTGCCAGGTTCAGGCCGATACAGACCGGCATCGGTATCACTCCAGATGAATATGCTCGAGCTGCGGCTTTCCATGGCGTTGAGGTTCACGCCATAGGTCAGCCCCTTGATCTTGCCATTTCGCCAACGAAGGCCGGTATTGAACCGGACCCGACGCTCATAGCCACCAGGCCCTAAACGGTACGGATCGACCGCAAGGCTGTCGGGATCCACGAGGTCCGGTCCGACATAACCCCCATCGCCAAATGCGTTACCCCCGAGCACAAGGTCCAATTTGCCGATCTGACGGCTGTGGGAGAAGTTGGCACCTCCGAAGATGGGACCGTTGTCGCCCCACCACTTTGCCGGAGCATGACCGGGTGTATCGTACATACCGGAGAAGACATTGACCCGCGTCCGGGGTTCGGCTCGGGGGTACGCTGTGCGCACATTGATGACACCACTCAATGCAGCGCTACCATAAAGAACCGATGATGCACCCTTGATCACCTCCACCTGTTCGATGTTCTCCAAGGGCAGGAAGGTCCAGTTCGGACGACCGATGTCCCCACTGAGGATGGGAATGTCATCCACCAGGACCTGCACTCTGCTACCGGCGCCATAACTGAATCCGCTGCCCGCTCGGATCTGAGGATCCTCATCGACCACCACCACTCCTGGCACCTGGTCCAAGGCTTCATTCAAAGCGAACACGTTCTTGTTCTGGATGATGTCCGGACGCAAGACGCTCAAGCTTTGGGTCACCTCCCCCACCCGTTGCTCGAATTTCCCAGCGCTCACCACCACCATGTCCAGCTGGTTGGCGGAGCTCTTGAGCCGAACATCGCGTGTGACCGATGCCGCCATGGGCAGGTCCAGTCGAACGGTTTGTGCTTGGTAACCCACGAACGAAAAGCTGATGGTCTGAGGTCCGACCGGTAGGGTGAGCGCATACGCACCGTTCACGTCGGTGGCCGTGCCTTTACCGGGTGCGTACACCACGTTCACCCCGATCAAGGCTTCGTTGGTGATGGAATCCCGGACGAACCCTTTCAAAAGGACTTCTTGCGCACAGAGGAACTGCACGACGAACAAGGCGGCGACCGCCGTGATGGATTTCAGCATACGTCGATCACATTTGGTGGGGCCCCTTTCGGGTGCGGGTAAATGTAGATATTCGCACAAGCCGCACACCGTGGACGACCAACAGTGGATACACCGCATCGCGTTGTCGATGCTCAAGGGCATCGGGCCGGTGAATGCACGCAACCTCGTGGCCTATTGCGGTGGTGTGGACCCCATCTTCAAGGACCGCAAACTGAAGAACACGCTGGAGAAGGTTCCCGGGATAGGCCCCAAGCTGATCGCCAGTATCACGGACAAGAAGGTGCTTGTGGCCGCGGAGAAGGAGCTGGCCTACGTGCACAAGCATAAGCTAAGGATGCGGTTCTACCTCGACGCGGACTATCCACAACGCCTGAAGCAAGCGGAGGATGCGCCTGTCCTGATCTTCTCCAAAGGCGAAGTGGAGACCGAGACAGAACATATGGTGGCCATTGTGGGCACCCGATCACCCACCGATCACGGCAAACGCCTATGCGTTGAACTCGTGGAGGCGCTGAAGGAAAGCAACGCGACCATCGTTAGCGGCCTGGCGTACGGCATCGACATCGTCGCACACCGCACGGCGTTGAAGAACGACATGCCCACCATCGGCTGTGTAGCGCACGGCCTCGATCGCTTGTACCCCGGGGAACATGCGAACACCGCCAAGGAGATGCTCCACATGGGCGGTCTGATGAGCGAACTGCCCAGCGACAGCACCTTCGCGCCCGGCAACTTTCCGGCACGCAACCGCATCATCGCGGGACTCAGCGACTGCACCATCGTGGTGGAAAGCGGCCCCAAGGGCGGCTCCCTGATCACGGCGGACATCGCATCCAGCTACGACCGTGAAGTGTTCGCTTTCCCGGGCCGACCGACGGACCCGCAAAGCGAAGGCTGCAACAAGCTGATCCAGCAGAACAAGGCCGCATTGGTCACGTCCGGAAAGGACGTGATCACCCTGATGGAATGGCTGCCCAAGAAGGGGAAGGCGCCGAAGCAGGCCGCCCTTTTCCTGGAACTGATGCCCGAAGAGCAGGTGCTGGTGGACATCATCGTGGCCAAAGGCAAGGTGGACATCGACGAACTGTGCGTGCAGAGCAAGATGGCACAGGGCAAGGCGGCGGGCCTGCTGCTGAACCTGGAGTTCAACGGCGTCATCCGTGCCCTTCCGGGCAAGGTCTACGCCGTGAACTGAGCGCACAGCCTTTCAACCAGGGGCCACTGATAACCTGTTCGTTCCCTCCGGAACTGCCCCTTGCCGGAACGATCCTCGGCATACCTTCGCGCCCAATTCCAACCAACATCCCAGCGATGGCAAAGAGCAACAAGGCTGTGGACGCCTTCATGGCATCCGTCAAACAGCGCAATGGCAATGAGTCTGAATTCCTTCAGGCCGTGCATGAAGTAGCCGAAATGGTGATCCCTTTCATCGAGGCGAACCCCAAGTACAAGGGTAAAATGCTCTTGGAGCGTATGGTCGAGCCCGAGCGCACCATCATCTTCCGCGTGCCATGGGTGGATGACAAAGGCAACACGCAGGTGAACCGCGGTTTCCGCATCGAGTTCAACAGCGCCATCGGACCCTACAAGGGCGGTCTGCGTTTCCACCCCAGCGTGAACCTCAGCATCCTGAAGTTCCTGGGCTTCGAGCAGACCTTCAAGAACAGCCTGACCACCTTGCCCATGGGCGGTGGCAAAGGCGGCAGCGACTTCGACCCCAAGGGCAAGAGCGACAATGAAGTGATGCGTTTCTGCCAGAGCTTCATGACCGAACTGTGGCGCCACGTGGGCCAGTTCACCGACGTGCCCGCTGGCGACATCGGAGTGGGCGGTCGCGAGATCGGTTTCATGTTCGGCCAGGACAAGCGCCTGCGCAACGAGTTCACCGGCGTGTTCACGGGCAAGGGCCGTACCTGGGGTGGTTCCCTGATGCGCCCGGAAGCCACCGGCTACGGCTGCGTGTACTTCGCCGAGGAGATGATGAAGCACAACAAGACCAGCTTCAAAGGCAAGACCGTGGCGGTCAGCGGCAGCGGCAACGTGGCCCAGTACGCCATCGAGAAGGCCACCCAACTCGGCGCCAAGGTGGTGAGCTGCTCCGATAGTGATGGCAGCATCTACGACCCCAATGGTATCGACGGCGTGAAGCTGAAGTTCATCATGGAACTTAAGAACGTGAAGCGCGGTCGCATCGAGGAATACGCCAAGAAGTTCAAGGGCAGCACCTATAAGAAGGGTGCCCGTGTGTGGGATGTGGTGGCCAAGTGCGATGTGGCACTGCCCTGCGCCACCCAGAACGAGCTGGACGGCAAGAACGCCAAGGACCTGGTGAAGAAAGGCGTGAAGTATGTGGCGGAAGGCGCCAACATGCCCAGTACGCCGGAAGCCATCACCGTGTTCGAAGGCGCTAAAGTGGCCTTCGCACCCGGCAAGGCCAGCAACGCCGGTGGTGTGGCCACCAGCGGTCTGGAGATGAGCCAGAACAGCCTGCGCCTGAGCTGGACCGCCGAAGAGGTGGACCAGCGACTGCACAGCATCATGAAGAACATCCACGCCGCCTGCGTGAAGTACGGCGCCGAAGGCAAGAGCGTGAACTACGTGAAGGGCGCGAACATAGCCGGCTTCGTTAAAGTAGCCGACGCGATGTTGGACCAAGGCGTGGTGTAGGCCGACCAGTGACCATGATCAAAAGCCCCTGCCGTGATGAACGGTGGGGGCTTCTGCGTGTACCGTCATACGAAGCCCTTGACCACCTGCGTTCACGGACCATTGCCATGCGAAACCTCCTCCTTCTCCTCATTACCACAGTTGTACTCAGCGCCTGCGGCAATTCCACACCTTCCGAACGGTGGGATCAGGCCGAAGCGGCTACGGTGAGCGCACCCGATGTCGGCGCCTCCCACGGTGCGGGGCGGAGCGCCCCGTTGCTTGAGCAACGCAAGATCATCCGCAACGGTAGCCAGCGCTACGAGGTGGATGACCTGGACGCGGCTCGCAAGCTGATCCTGGCGCAGGTGCAAGCCCATGGCGGGCATGTGGAAGGTGACGACCGCAGCGAACGCGGCTCTTCCATCGACCTGAGCATACGCGTGCGTATCCCGGCCGACCGTTTCGATGCCTTCTTGGGTACACTGCATCCACTCGGTGAACTACTCGACCAACAGATCAGCGCCACAGACGTCACGGCGCAATGGGTGGACGTGGAAGCCCGGCTGGCCGCCAAGCGCAAGGTGGAGGAACGCTATCTCGCCATCGTGGAGCAAGCAAGCGCCGTGACCGAGATCCTCGAGGTGGAACGTGAATTGGGCAACGTCCGCGCCGAGATCGAAAGCATGGAAGCGCAACTGAACGCGCTGAAGGATCAAGTGAGCATGAGCACCCTGACCATCACCTGCACCAAACCACAAGCCCATTCCGAACAGGGGTCACCCCGCTTCGGGCTTGCGATCAAGCGCGGATGGCACCTCTTCGTTGGCTTCCTGGTCGGTATCGTTCACCTCTGGCCCTTCATCCTGATCGCCGGAGGTATTCTCCTTTGGCTGACCAAGAGGCGGAGCGCACGGAAGAACTGAGCAGGCCTCAGCGGGCCACTACGATGCGCTGTGCCCCTCCACCTTCGAAGCGGACGAAATAGGTGCCCGGGAGCAGATCATGGACCGCGAACAATACGCGTCCGGCACCCATCGGCACTCGCTCCGAACGCACCTCACGGCCGAACGCGTCGAACAAGGTCGCTTGACCACTATGCCCTGCCGGTAAAGGAACGGAGACCATATGGGACGCGGGGACCGGGAAGGGTGCGTCCGGAAGGTCCGAACGTACACTATCCAATCCTACGGTCGCGCCTCCAGCTGCCGGAACGCTGCGCACCTGATGAACTTCACCCTGAGCGGCACCGATGAAAGCCACCGCTGAGAGCGCATCGATGTCCCACGCCCCTGGGATGGTCATGGCATAGGTCCGTTGCACCAGCGCCCCTTCAGCGGGATCCATGACGGGATCACCTTCCACCGGGGTCATCAAGCCGCGCAAGACATGCCGATGGATATAATCGGGATGGTTGCCGTTCACATAGTCCGTTTGCCACCCCACGATATCATCCTGCGTGAGTGCGACATGTATGCGGTCCTCGTCGGAAAGCGTACTCGTGTAGTACACTTCCATCTCCACAGTGACGGTCCGTGTTTCAACATCGTACGTCGTGGAAAGACCGATATTGGCAGGGGAATCCTGGGAAAGGACGGACCCTATGGCGCCCGACCAACCGTTGGGACCCTGTATGGGCCTCCGATTCACGCTTCCCTGTGGTTGCGAGACGACCCCGAGCACCCCCCATATCGCCGACCCCTCCGCGGTACGGAAGTCCGGCTGACCAGCAAGTGGCACCGCCAATCCACCTCCATGAACGGCGATGATGGTCAGCGCCTCCCCGTGCAGCCCTTCGAGCGAGTTGGCAATAGCATGTGCAGATGGACATACACCGCAACGGATGGCCGTGAACTCCTCCAGCAATGCGGTTCGCGGTTGCGGTCCTGTACCCACAAGCGTCTGAGTGTAGAGGGAGGTGTGCAAAAGCAAGAGCGCAAGTGTAGCAAGGTGGCGTTGCATAGGAGCTTTCATGAAGTGGAGATGAAGTGGCTTATCAAGAAGGATGGTCGCGTATGAAGAAAGAACCTGACAGTAGGTGAAGACCCAGCTCCGCCTTTTTGGGGTCCCAAGCCAACAGCACAAACACCATCCTGATATCGGTCTGTTCTGTAACCTTTGTCATCCACAAGACTCCCATCATGCGTCCGATCATCGTCGCTATTCTCGTCATGACGATCTCCTTGGCTTGGGGTCAGGAGCACCATGGCAAGGTCAGGCCCGATCGACCCGAATGGGTTCAATTGATGTACGGACCGGATCCTGACCCAGGTGCAGTACAGGCCGCGTACGATGCGTACTACGCCGTGCACCCTTTCGTGAAGAACACCGACACGCAGTACTTCAAACGTTGGAAACGCGAGCTCGGTCGCGCATTCGTGCCCAAGGACCCCACGCAACGCGCGGATTACGAACAGGGCTTACGCGATTACCTGGAGACCTCAGTAAGCGGTGGCGATCGGGCGGCCAACTGGACCTGCCTGGGACCCTTCGACTGGGACCACACCGCTGTGGACCGCAGCTATGCGCCGGGTTCCGCACATGTGTTCACGGTGGAAATGAGCCCCTCGGACCCTGACATCCTCTATGCCGGAACAGCGACAGCAGGTGTATGGAAGAGCACCGACCACGGCCTCATCTGGTCCGACATGACCAAGAACCTCATGGTGCGTGAAGTGGTCAGTGTTGAGATCGATCACACCAACCCCGATGTAGTCTACTTCGGTTCGGAGAACGACCTATGGAAGAGCACCAACGGAGGAGCCACCTGGGCCATCATTGGAGATGCGACGTTCCAAGCGCTGGACCATCGTCTGGCGGACATCGTTATGCACCCCACGGACCCGCAGACCATCCTCCTCTGCAGCGACCGTGGGCTCTATCGTAGCACCAATGGCGGCAGCACCCTCACACAGGTGCAACCGGGTGACTGGCTGGAGCTCGAGTTCAAGCCCGGCGACCCGATGACCCTCTATGCCGTGAAACAGGTGAGCAACCGAACGGAATTCTGGCGTAGTGTGAATGGAGGGACGACCTTCACGCAGGTAGGTATCGGTTGGCCCGCACCCGTTAGCCCCGATGAGCAGGAGCGCACCGAGATCGCCGTGAGCCCGGCCGCTCCCAACACCATCTACGCGCTGTGCAGTGGCGAGATCAACGGCGGCACAGGGCTCTTCGGCATCTACAAGAGCGAGGACAGCGGCAGCACATGGACATTCCAATGCTGCGGGACGGGGCCTGGTGGCGTACCCTCGGTGAGCAACCCCAATCTTTTGGGCTACAGCGATACCGGTATTGAACCAGGTGGCCAGTACTACTACGACCTGGCGCTGGCAGTGGACCCGGCCAATGCCAATATCGTCCACGCGTGCGGGATACAACGCTGGGTGAGCACCGATGGTGGCGTCACCTTCACCTGCCCAGCCAAATGGAGCCATAGCTACAAGCCCAATTACCTGCACGCCGACATCCACGACATCCGCTACTTCGGTGGGGAGATCTGGGTGGCCTCCGACGGCGGCATGTTCCAGAGCACCGACAACGGCGCCACCTTCACCCGGCGCATGTTCGGCATCTCGGGCACCGATTTCTGGGGATTCGGACAAGGCGGTTGGACCGGCAGCAATGTCATGATCGGCGGCACCTATCACAACGGCACCCTGCTCAAGGACAACAATGTTTACCAGAACGGCTGGATCAGCACCGATGGCGGTGATGGGGTGCGTGGCTACGTACACCCCCAGTACGACCGCCGTGTACTGAGCGACTATGGCTACAAGACCCTGAGCGGCGATCGTAACGTGGCCAACCGGAACACTACCTGGGCGCGCCAGCCGAACGCAAGCTACGTGACCGGCCAGAGCAGCGACCTCATATGGCACCCCAACCTGGTGAACACCGCCTACCTCGGCAACGGCACCTCCCTCTGGCGAACCGATGACAATGGCACCTCCTTCACACCGTTGCACGACTTCGGCGAGGCGGTGGCCAGCTTGGCCATGTGTTTCACCGACCCGAATGTCATCTACGCCTGCACCTTTGTCGATTGGTGGGGTGTGAAGCGCGTATATCGCAGCACCGATGCAGGTGTCAGCTTCACGGAGATCACCCCATCATCCACGCTGCTGGCAGGGAACACCTGGGTGCCTTACGACATTGCCGTCAGCGCCGCGGACCCATTGCGGATCTGGCTGGTGCGCACCTCGCAATACGGGAACTCACCGAACCTGAACGGCAACTGTATCTACACCAGCATGGACGGTGGTACGACGTGGACCAACATCACCACACCTGCGCTGAACAACCAGTGGCCCACCAACATCACCCATCAGTTCGGGACCGATGGCGGCCTTTACCTCGGCACACGCCGTGCGGTATATGTGCGGAACGATGCATCGCCCTCTTGGACCCAATGGAACAGCGGCCTTCCTGCGCGCACCGCCAGCACGGAACTGGAGGTGCACTACCGGGACGGCAAGGTCCGCAATGCCACCGACCACGGCATCTGGGAAAGCCCATTGGAGTTCACCAGCGTACCGATGGCCAACTTCAGCGCGGACAAACGCACGGTGACCTGCTTGGCATCTACCGTTCAGTTCTACGACCACAGTGCCTTGCGGGGCGACGGGTACAGCTGGAACTGGAGCTTCCCTGGCGGTTCACCGGCCACAAGCACCAACCGCAGTCCATCAGTGGTCTACGATTCACCCGGAAGCTATGATGTGAGCCTCACCGTCACCGACGTCAACGGGACCAGCACACGCACCATCACGAACTTCATCCGTTTCGAGACCTTCTCCGTCACCGCTCCCATAGCCCAGACAGCAGAGGATCAAGTGGTAACGCCACAAGGATGGCGCTTGGAGAATGCCGATGACGACGATAGCTGGGAGAACGTGGCGCTGGCGGTCGGTGCCGACGGTGCTCCTGGTCGTGCTTGGCGCATGGACTACTACTATTACAATGCGCCGGGGCAGCTGGACCGCCTGATCACCCCGGTGATCTCGCTGGGCGGTAGCGCCGGCACGCGGCTGAAGTTCAACCACGCCTACAAGCCCTATGGCGCCTCCTACACGGATGGCCTGCGTGTGGAGATCAGCACCAATTGCGGACAGAGCTGGTCCACCCTGTTCTACCAGGAGGCCTTCGCATTGGGCACCGCTACCACAGGAGCGAGTCCTTGGGCACCAGCAGCAGCCTCGGATTGGCGTTCGACCGACCTTGACCTCAGCGCCTACGACGGACAACAAGTGGTGCTGCGCTTCACCGGAGTGAACGATTTCGGGGACCGGCTCTACTTGGACAACTTGGTCCTGGAGAACAATGGCCTTCGCTTGGACCTGAAGGTGTTCTTGGACGGCGCCTACAACAGCGCCACCAGTTTGATGCAGGACGGACTCCGGACCACTGCTCTACTGCCTACTACCGAACCATACACTGGCCTGGGTTGGCCCATGGCTGGCGATGGTGGTGGTGAGGTCATACAAGCAGATGTGCTCGATAAGACAGGTCCGGACGCCATCGTGGATTGGGTTCACGTGGAACTTAGAACGGCCGGGGCACCCAACACGGTGTTGGCAACACGGTGTGCGTTGGTGCAGCGTGATGGTGATGTGGTCGCCGAGGATGGCACTTCGAAGATCGCCCTGCTGGCTCCGCCAGGCAACTACCATGTCGCCATCCGGCACAGGAACCACATGGGGGCAATGACAGCAGCGTCCTTCAGTCTTGGGCTTGATGCCACGACCATCGACCTGCGGGATCCTTCCGTGGACCTGTTCGGGACTTCGGCAACTCGTGCTGTGGGTTCCGTTCGCACCCTTTGGTCGGGGAATTGCCTTCGGGACGGCCAACTCAAATACACCGGTGCGGGCAATGATCGCGATCCCATTCTGGGCGCCGTAGGAGGTACAATTCCGACAAGCACCACCATCGGCTATCGCCAAGAGGACGTCAACATGGACGGAGTGACCAAGTATACCGGGCCAAACAACGACAGGGACCCCATCCTACAGAACATTGGAGGTACGGTACCCACCACCGTACGTATTGAACAATTACCCTGATATCGGTCAACGAAGAAGCCGCCCTCGAACGTTGGCGGCTTCTTCGCTCAAGCTGGTCGTCCCTAGCAGAACTCCTCGTAGGCCATCATCAGGTTGTCAGCGATCATCTCTGCCGAACGGCCCTCGATATGATGGCGTTCCAGGAAATGCACCAGCTTGCCATCCTTGAACAGGGCCATGGCCGGACTGCTGGGCGGGTAAGGCAGGAAGTGCCTACGCGCCTGGTTCGTCGCATCGGTATCGACACCGGCGAAGACCGTATAGAGCTTCATGGGTCTCTTTTCACCCTTGAGGCTCTGTTTCGCGCCAGGGCGGGCAGCCCCAGCGGCACATCCGCACACGCTGTTCACGACGCACAACACGGTACCGGGTTGGGTCAGTGCCTTGTCGACCTGTTCAGGAGTATGAAGTTCTTCGAACCCGACCATGGTCAGGTCGGTCTTCATGGGTGCAACGAGCTCAGCAGGATACATGGTATTCAAGCGGTTACGTGATCCAATGTCAGGGGTGAACTGCACGCTCACCTCCAATGAACAGGTACAAAGGTACATTACGATGATCCGGCGCTGCGTGTATTTGGACGGCTTGGGATCCCTCGGCTGAGCACGTGATCAAGCTTGCCTTCCACATTGCCTTTCAGGTACTTTCGCCATCCTTCCCCTCCCCCATGCGACATTTCACACTGAGCTTCTGCTTATTCGCCGTTCTTCTTCCTGGTCTGGCACAGGATCGTCCTGCTACACTTCCCGACGATGTTCGTGCGGAACTCATCAAAGGCGGTTTCCTGGACCAGGACTTGATCGATCTGGTGGCGAAGGATGACTATCGCACGGCACACAACGGAGTTCGACACCAATACATCCGCCAACGGTGGCAGGGGATCGAGATCTGGAACGGTGATATCGCCATACACCGCAAAGCCAACGGTGAGGTGGTGCGCATGAACAATAGCGCCCGTCCCTATTTGGCCAAACAAGTGAACACCACTACGCCGATCATCACCGCACAACAAGCATTGGCCACCGTGCTCTCACGTACGCTACCTGGTGTGTCGATGCCGGGCCTTGTGGGCACAACGAATGAAGGACGCACCTTCACGTACGACGGCAGTGCCACGGGAGGAATACCGATCAGCGTACAGCTCTACCTGGTACCCCACGCATCCCAAGTACTCTTGGCCTGGAACGTGAACCACTATACGCCCGATGGTTCCCATTGGTGGAATGTTCGCATCGATGCGATCACGGGGCAGGAGTTGGACAGGAACGACTGGGTGAGCAGTTGTGCCTTTGCTGTTGATCACGATCATGCCCACGCGCGTTCCACACCGGAGGAAGCGCCTGCCCCAGCCGCACCGAACGACTACAACATCTATCCGTGGCCATCCGAAAGCCCAAGTCATGGACCACGGACCTTGGTGAACGCCCCGTGGCTGGATGGTGGCTTGGCCTCGCCGTTCGGCTGGCACGATACCGACGGGGTGGCCGGTGCGGAACACACGATCACCAAAGGCAATAATGTGCAGGCCCAGGAGGATACGGACGCCAACAACAGTGGCGGGTTCAGCCCGGATGGCGGTGCTACCCTGGACTTCGACTTCCCGATCAACCTGACCCTAGCACCCTCCACCTACCAGAGTGCTGCGATCACCAATCTGTTCTATTGGAACAACCTGATGCACGATGTGTGGTACCAATACGGCTTCGACGATGCATCGGGCAACTTCCAGCAGAACAACTACGGACGTGGCGGTCTGGGTAACGATTTCGTGCTGGCCGACGCCATGGATGGGAGCGGCACCAACAATGCCAACTTCGGAACGCCTCCCGATGGCAGCAACCCACGGATGCAGATGTATGTCTGGACTGCTCCCAACCCCGATCGCACAAGCGACCTGGACAATGGTATCATCGCCCATGAATACGGGCATGGTATCAGTAATCGCTTGGTGGCAGGACCTTCCAATGTGAACTGCTTGAGCAACGCTGAACAGATGGGTGAGGGTTGGAGCGACTATTTCGGCCTGATGATGACGATAAAAGCCGGTGATGTGGGTACGGCTGCACGTGGCATCGGCACCTATGCATTGGGACAGGCCGTGACCGGTCCGGGTATCCGTCCTTCACCCTATAGCACCAATACGAGCGTCAACAATTACACCTACGCCAGCACCAACAGTGGCCTGAGCCAGCCCCATGGGATAGGCTTCGTCTGGTGCACCATGCTGTGGGAAATGACCTGGGAGTTGATCGGTGTTCACGGCCTCGATCCGGATATCTACAATGGAACAGGCGGCAACAATATCGCCATGCAACTGGTGATCGATGGGTTGAAACTCACCCCGTGCAACCCGGGATTCGTGGACGGCCGGGACGCTATCCTATTGGCCGATCAATTGAACAATGGTGGGGCCAACCAGGAGTACATCTGGGCGGCATTCGCACGACGCGGACTCGGAGCCAGTGCAGCACAAGGAAGCTCGACCAGCCGGTCGGACCAGACCGAAGCCTTCGACCTGCCAGTGGCGAATAATGTAGGGGTGTTCAGTATCCTTTCCCCGCCCGCCCAAGTGTTCGATTGTCCCGGTACCACAACACCCGTGACCGTTCAATTGCGCAATTACGGACTGGCACCACAAAGTGGCTTCCCGGTAAGCTACAGCATTGATGGAGGAACCCCGGTGACCGAGGTGTTCAGCGGTACATTGGCAGGTGGTGCGAGCGTAAGCTTCACCTTCGCTACGGAAGCCTCGCTCGTCGGCCCCGGCCCACTGACCATCCTGGTGACCACCGTATTGGCGAGCGACCAAGTGACCGCCAACGACCCTCAAACGCGCAGTGTGACCCTGGCCAGCACGACCACCGTTACTGCTGACTATACGCAAGATGTGGAGAGTGGTTCGGCGACCCCCACGGGGTGGACGCTTCAAAACCCGGACAACGGTACGACCTGGAGCACCACGTTGCTGACGAATGGAGCGCTATGTGCTTCCAGTCGCGCATGGTCCATCAATTACTACAGCTACAATGCACCCGGCCAAGAGGACCGTTTGATCTCCCCGTTCATCGACCTGGCTTCATCGGCGGGCACACGCTTGAAATTCCATCACGCCTATGCCCCGTATGGAAGTGGTTATGATGATGGTCTTCGGGTGGACGTGAGCAGCGATTGCGGCACCTCCTGGTCACCTCTGTTCCAACAGAGCGGTGCTGCATTGGGCACTGCCCCCAACAGCACTTCCGCCTGGACCCCTAATTGCTCCCAGTGGCGGTTGAACGATCTGGACCTGAGCGCCTATGATGGGCAGACGGTCATGATACGCTTCTCCGGTTTGAACGCCTTTGGCAACTTCGTGTACCTCGACAATGTGGAGGTGGAGAGCAACGGTGTCAGCGTGGGCGTCAAGTTGATGCTGGAGGGGGCTTACGATATCGGAAGCGACCGGATGCGTGATGACCTCCGCGCCCTTGGTCAATTGCCGCTTTCGGAACCCTATACGGGCCTTGGAATTGCGATGGTGGGCGGCGGTGGGGAAACCGTGAATGCCACGGTCATGGCCGCAACCGGTGACAATGCGATCGTGGATTGGGTACTACTCGAACTTCGGGATGCTGCGTTGACCACCAATGTGGTGGCCAGCCGCGCTGCCTTGGTCCAACGTGATGGGGATGTGGTGGACAAGGATGGGTCGAGCCCGGTGGTATTCCTTGCTGCACCAGGCAGTTACCACATCGTGGCACGTCACCGCAATCACTTGGGAGTGATGACCTCCGGCCCGTTGGCACTGAGCGGGACGGTGACGGCCCTCGATCTTACCGCCGCGTCCACGATCACCTTTGGCACAGGAGCCAGGAAAAGCCTCAATGGTCGAGAATTGATGTGGGCTGGTGACGTATTGGGTGACGGCACCTTGCGTTACGTGGGTGCCAACAACGACCGCGACCCTATCCTTCAATCCGTTGGTGGCAGCATACCCACGGCGACTTCCGGCCCGGGCTATGGATCGGAGGACGTGAACATGGATGGGATCACACGCTACTCGGGCAATACCAATGACCGTGACCCGGTGCTGTTGAACGTCGGTGGCTCGGTTCCCACGGCCACCCGCAACGCCCAGTTACCTTGATCGATGTACTGAGCGAGTGACCTCACGGGTACTAGGAGTGATCACAATGATCGCTTCTTTCGAAAGAATGCTTTCATGAGGTCGGCACACTCCGCCTCAAGGATCCCACCGAGTACGAGGGTCTTGGGGTGAAGCGCGCGACCGCCCAGTCTGCGATAACCGGCCTTTTCATCGAACGCGCCGAACACGACCCTGCCCACCTGTGACCAGTGAAGTGCTCCAGCGCACATCACGCAAGGCTCCAAGGTCACATACAAGGTACAATCCTTCAGGTATTTCGCACCGAGGTGATCGGCGGCGGCCGTGATAGCCTGCATTTCGGCATGGGCCGTGACATCATTGAGGCGCTCGGTCAGGTTGTGACCTCGTCCTATGATCCTATCGGCACATACGATGACAGCCCCGACAGGGACCTCGTCCGCTTGGAAGGCAAGTTCAGCTTCGCGCAGCGCTTGCCGCATGAAGTGTTCATCGTTGTAGGGTGTGATCATCTGGTATGCTACGACATTGACGACGCCCTGTGATAAAGGCTACGTGGAAGGGTCAGGCGTGCTTGCCCGACCGATCAGATCATGGAGCGTGCCTTTTCGCGGTCCACCAAGGCGGCCTCCAACGGTGCATCCACTCCGACTTTGATGTCCTTGATATTGAGTTGAACAGTAGTGCGGCCTTGCCACTCGTTATCCTCTATGACGAACAAGGCACTGAACGGGTCCCCACGCTTGACCATCTCATAGTGTTGTGCCTGCTTGAATGCGATGGCATCATAGCGCGGACCTTGACCATCCATGGACCGTAACGTCAACTTCAGATGGTCGTTACCAACGATACGGGCCGATCCCGTGTCGACCAGTCCACGCACCAGGAACACCGGACGCATGTTCGCCGGGCCGTAAGGCGCCATATGTCGCAGGATATTGACGAGGCGATCGTCGATATCACCGAGGCCGATCTCCATATCCACCTCCTCCATCGGTATTCGGCTGGCCGGCGAAATGGTGGCTCGTACCACTTCCTCGAATCGTTGTTGAAAGGCCTCCACATGGTCCAACGGCATGGTAAGCCCGGCAGCATACATATGCCCACCATACTGTTCCAGGAGATCACTACAGGCGCTGATGGCCTCGTACACATCGAAGCCCTTCACACTTCGGGCGGATCCGACGACCTTGCCGTTGCTCTCCGTGAGCACGATGGTGGGCCGATAATACTGTTCGATCAACCTGGACGCCACGATGCCGATCACTCCCTTGTGCCAGGTCTCTTTGAAGAGCACCGTGCTCCAGGCATCACGCAGTCGATCATCGGTGGCGATCATCTCCAGCGATTCCCGGGTGATGTCCTTATCAAGTTCTTGACGATGGGTGTTGTGACCATCCACGCGCAATGCGATCTGTTCAGCTTGGGCAAGGTCTTGCGCCAAAAGCAACTCAACGGCTTGACGACCATGCTCGATCCTCCCCGCAGCATTGATCCTGGGGCCTAGGGCGAACACCAGGTCCGTCACGCACAATCGCCGCTTCACATTCGCCATGGCGAGCATCGCTTGTATGCCTGGCCTCGGATGATCGTTGAGCTGCTTCAGTCCGACATGTGCCAGTATGCGATTCTCCCCATTGACGGGAACGATATCACAGGCCGTGCTCACGGCTACCAGGTCCAGCAAGGGGATCAACGCTTCAACGCCCATTCCATTTCGCATGGCGAAGGCTTGCATCAATTTGAAGCCGATCCCGCAACCACTAAGCTCCTTGAAGGGATAGGGACAATCATCGCGTTTGGGGTCGAGCACTGCAATGGCTGCAGGCAATACCTGTCCAGGGCGGTGGTGATCACAAATGATCATATCGATGCCCAGCGAGGACGCATAGTCGACCTTGTCGTTCGCTTTGATCCCGCAATCCAAGGCGATGATGAGCGTGACACCCTCGAGCTTCGCCTTATCGATCCCAGCGAAACTGATACCATAGCCCTCCGAATACCGGTCCGGTATGTAAAAGACAAGCTCGGCCGAAAAGGGCAATAAGAAGGAATGGACCAAGGCCACAGCCGTGGTGCCATCCACGTCATAGTCACCGTAGATCATGATGCGTTCACGATCCCCCAGTGCGCGCTCCAAGCGCTCCACCGCCTGTTGCATGTCCTTCATCAGGAAGGGATCATGCATCTGGTCAAGCGACGGCCGGAAGAAGACAGAGGCTTCGGCCGGCGATCCGATCCCGCGCTGTGCAAGTAGGCGTGCTATGTGTTCCGGACAGCGATCATGGGTCAACCCTTCCACCACCATGGGGTCCGGTTCGTGCCTCAATACCCATCGTTTCTGCACTGCAATGCTCATGGCCCGAAGATAGTAGCGCCCACGTATTCCGGACCCGTATGGACATGTCCCTGTTCTATGGATATTTGACCTTCAACGATCCCCTGGGAAATGGAACTTAGAACGTGGTTGATGTTTCCGGCCTCCACCTTGTTGATCGGCTGTGCAGGACTGCTTGGAAGCGGGAATCGTACCGTGATCCTGCATTCCGACCCTGAAGGGGCAACTGTTTTCGTGAACGGGAACGAGCGCGGTACCACTCCTTGGAACTATACCTACGAGCCCGATGATGGGGACTTGGTGGAAGTGGAGTTCCGGATGCCCGGCCATTTGAGCAATAAGCTGACGATCAACCCGACCATGAAGAATGGCATCCTATTCTTGGAGGCCATGCTCTTCCACATTCCCTATATCGTGGACCACGATAACCCGGCGATGTACCGCATCGATAGGAGCGAGACCACCGTGCGCATGGTCAAAGAGCTTCCTACCGACATACCAGCTCGTATGGTACCCTTGTCCGGGGTGTTGGTGGCGCTCGGAGAGCGGCCGGAACTGGGTCGCTTGAACGGCAAGGTCGTTCGTCACGACAAGGATTCGCCACTCCGTGTGCTGGACCACCCGGAACAGTTGGGCACTTCCATGGTCATGGGCTTCAGGGACACGTGGTTGGATGTCAAGAGTGTGCGCAAGGGCACGACCAAAGGGGACGAGGCCATTCAACGGGCCAAGATGCATCTGGAACCATCCGTGAAGGACCTCCGCATGGATATCAAAGAGAGCAAGGGTCGGGCGCAGGGCAAACTCGACCTTGAGGTGCTGTGGCGCTTCTACAGTTCCTCTCGAAGTGATAGTGTGATCTGGGAGGAGACCACCCGCACCACGCACTACGCGAATGGCGGTCGCCTGGACGAATTGGTCGGGGATGCTGCGCGCGAAGCCGCGCGATCACTGGCTGGCAACAGGGTTCTGGCCGAGCGACTGGCCGAACGCTACGGTGCCGGATTGACCGCCAGTAAGGGAGGCAACGTGCTGCTCACCCGACCGGTTCCCATCGGGTTCACCGGCCGCAAGGACATGATATCGGCCTTGGTCAAAGGCGTGGTCACCATCAGCATGGACAAAGGCCATGGCAGTGGCTTCGTCATCAGCAACGACGGATACATCCTTACCAATGAGCACGTGGTGGAGGGTGAAAGCCTGGTGAAGGTGAAGTTCGAACAGGGTTTCAGCTTGGACGGACAAGTGGTGAAGTTCAACAAGGATTTCGACCTCGCCCTCATCAAGGTGCAAGCCACCGATCTGCCCGCCTTGTCCATCGGACACGATGATCAGCTCATGTTGGGCGAAGAGCTTTTTGCGATAGGCACACCCCTCGATACCGAACTGGGACAAAGTGTTTCTCGCGGTGTGCTCAGCGGGCGCCGCTCCATCGAAGGACGCTCATACCTGCAGACCGACGTGAGCATCAACCCGGGCAATAGTGGCGGTCCGCTCATCGATGAGACCGGTAAGGTGGTAGGCGTGACCACCTTGAAGATCAGTGGCAAAGGCTTGGAAGGCCTCGGCTTCGGCGTTCCGATATCGCAAGCACTGGAAATGCTCAACATCTCATTCGTCAAATGATGGCCAGGCGTCCCCACCTCACGTTCATCCTCATAGCAGTCGCATTGAGTGTTAATGGCCAGATGGGCATACGCCTAACACCCTATCAGTATGAACGGGTGGAAAAGGGAAGCAATGCGCACATCGGGGCAGGATTCGATCTTGACCTGAGTCGACGAAGCGCCATGAGCGTCGATTACAGTGCGCGATTCGACATTTGGGGGGTGGCTGAGGCGAACGTGGAGAGCTACGATTTCTATGGCTACTTCGTCAGCTACTCTCCTATCACTCGCACCTGGTCGCTGACCCTGCGCTCGCTTTACTTCCTTAACGACGAGGTTTCCGGTTTCTACATCGCTTCCAGCATCGGTTATCGTGCTGTCGAATTGGAGTTGGATCCGGATGTTTCGGCCACGGGATCGTGGGTTACAACTCAACCTTCCTGGGCTCGCCGAAGCACACACAACGGCGGGTACACCCAATTGGGCTTTCGCTTGGGCACTCGCAGTGAGTTGGATGGCTTCTATGGCGACCTATTCCTTGGCCTCGGACTGAATCTGGGCGATCCGGACCTTGACCTGCCTTTGTACATGGCCCAGAGCGACTGGGGTATCAAGGACCTCTACCTTCAGGCTGGGTATTCCATGGGTATCGGCTGGTAGTTCGACTTGTTGGAAGTAACAAAGCCCCGCACTTTCGTGGGGGCTTCGTTACCTGTGGGTCCTGCCTTCAGCAGTGCGCACGCGGCATCATCACTAACGGTATCCGTTGATGTATGCATTGGCGATGATCTCACTTTCGCGGATCAGCCCTTGCACGATCTCTCGGATGACGTCGTTCAGCTGCTGGTCCGTATACCGGTTCAGGTCTTGGTACACGTGCGTTTTGCGCTTGCTGCTCTTGATGAAGGCTATCTTATCCTTCTTCGTCATGGGACCTTCTACGGCAACCCCGGGCGAAAGGATCCATTCCGCTGCAAAAAAGTCCGGACGCCCTACGGCAACGGGCTTTCCGGAAACACGAACAGCGGTCTGCCGCATGGAGGACCGCTGTTCGCGAAGGCACTTCGGGAGGTCAACCAAGGGCAGGACGAGGTGTGTTTCGCAATGCATAAATGCGACCCAGGGTCCGCAGGTAACGATCAACATCGCCGACCAGCAACAAACGCTTGGCCTGGCGCTTCAACAACTCGGGGGTGATGGTCGGGGTATCCATGGTGTGTCGATGATGTTGATCCTACCATTTCAAGCGGCGTGCCAAACTCCTCGAAGCCCTGTTCCGGCGCGGTTGTATCCGGACCGCTACTTTTGCGCGGATGCGTCGCGGAGCCTACCTTGTCGGTGTGGCAGGTGGCAGTGGATCAGGCAAGACCAGCTTGGTACGCGCCCTGCGAGAGCAATTACCTCCGGGGAGCGTTTGCGTGGTCTCACAGGACGACTACTACCACCCCAAGGAACAACAGGCCATCGACCCGAATGGCAAGGTGAATTTCGACCTACCCTCTGCAGTGGATATGGAGGGACTTGCACGCGACCTGCGCGAACTGGTCGCTGGTCGTTCCATCCACCGCAAGGAATACACCTTCAACCAACCGGATAAGGAACCGGACCTGATCGAGCTACTGCCAGCACCTGTGATCCTGGTCGAAGGGTTGTTCGTGTTGCATCATGAACCCGTTCGGGAGTTGTTCGACCTACGGGTGTTCATCGACGCCAGTGAGGGTGCTCAACTGGACCGGCGGCTTCGCCGCGACTCCCGTGAGCGAGGCTATGGGGAGGCGGAGATACTCTACCAATGGGAGCACCACGTACTACCCGCCTATCGGAACTACCTGCTCCCTTACCGGCACCTTTGCGACCTGCATGTGGTGAACGAGCTAGGGTTCGAACGTGCTGTCAACGTACTGCGCCACCACCTATTGCTCACGGCCGGGGTCGAGGAGCCGTTGGGTCAAGGCTTGTAGAGGCCGTTCTGCCTGATATGGCTGAGCACTTGTGGGTCCACCCAAGCATCCACTGCACGCCAGTTCGCAATATCACTACGGATCCGAGTAGCGGATACCTCGACCAACGGCGCATTGGCCACCACCCGAACATGTGGATGGCCCACGAATATGGACGACGCCAAATGTTCCTTCATTCCATGGCGAGGATAGACCAACAAACGATGGTGTTCAAGGATATCCTCAGGGTCCTTCCATTGGTGGAAAGAAGCCAGATTATCACTACCGATGATGAGATCGAACGAATGATCGGGCCAACGATGTCGCATGAACCGAAGGCTATCCGCGGTGTAGCTGGGTTTGGGAAGGTCGATCTCGAACCCACTGGCCACCACACCTTCATGCCCTTGTACGGCCAAACGGACCATGGCCAAACGGTGCGTATCAGGACTGATGGTACGCCCTTGTTTGAACGGATTCAACGGCGTGACAACCAGCCAAACCTGGTCCAGCCCCATATGCTTGAGCATGTGGTTCGCGACAGCCAGATGACCAGCATGGGGCGGGTCGAAGGTCCCGAATAGGCAGCCGACGCGCATCATCCAAGGAATTGGGCTACTCGCTCCACTGCCAGGGAACAGGCCTGCTGCAGATCATCATTCACCAGGACGTGGTCGAACCGTGGCGCGAACGTCATCTCTTGGCGTGCCTTTTCAACCCTGGTCGTCAGAGTATCCTCACTCTCCGTACCCCGTGAACGAAGCCGCGCCTCGAGAACAGCGATACTCGGCGGACTGACAAAGATGGCCAAGGACCGATCCTTGTAGATCTCCTTCAGGTGCAACCCACCGATCACGTCGATGTCGAAGATGGCATGGTGTCCTTCATTCCAGATGCGCTCCACCTCACTGCGCAAGGTGCCATAGAACCTACCCGGGTATACCTCCTCCCATTCCACGAGGTCGCCTGCTTCAACGTGGGCTTTGAAGGCTTCTTCGGAAAGGAAGTGATAATCCCGGCCATCCACTTCATTGGAACGCGGAGGGCGAGTGGTCGCGCTCACACTGAAGGCCAAACCCATGTCTTGAGCGAGAAGGTGTTTGACGATGGTCGTTTTTCCAGCACCCGACGGGGCGGAAAGGATCACACACTTCCCGGAATTGTAGGGTAACGCTTGGCTCACAGTACGTTCAGCACTTGTTCCTTGATCTTCTCCAGCTCATCCTTCATATGGACGACCAGCCGTTGAAGGGTGGCATCGTTGGCCTTTGAGCCCAAGGTGTTGATCTCCCTTCCCATCTCCTGAGCGATGAAGCCCAGCTTACGACCTTGTTGCTCATCGGCCACCAAGGTCTCCATGAAGTAGGTACAATGGGAACTCAGACGGACCTTCTCCTCCGTAACGTCCAACTTCTCCAAGTAATACACGAGCTCCTGTTCGAACCGGTCCGCATCAACTTGTACTTGGAGCTCAGCAAGCTTGCTCCGAAGCCGCTCGCGTGTGCGTTCTGTCCGCTTTGGGTCGAGAAGTGCCACTTCGCTCAACAGTGCTGAGATATGTTCCACGCGGGACCTCAACTCATCCCTCAGTCGATCACCCTCACTTGTACGGAACCCGTCAAAGGAATCAACGGCTTTGTGGATCAAGTTCAACACTTGCTGCCATTCGCCTTCCTGGAGTTTCTCGGTAGGTGGCTGGGTCACCTCAGGCATACGCAGCGCCTGAGCGAACAGGTCCGTATCCGCGTCTGGTGCAAGATCGGCCGCGATCGACCTCAGTTCGGCATAGTATGAACGCAAGAGTTCCCTGTCGATGCTGGTGCGCGTCCTCCCTTGGTTTCGTTCACAGGTCACCACCAATTCCACCTTACCCCGTACCAATCGCTCACTGGCCCAATGACGCAACTCAGCTTCGTGCTCTTTGTACAATGAAGGGACCTTCAGCAGCAGATCGAGCTGCTTGCTGTTCAGGGAGCGCACCTCGATGGTGACCTTACGGTCGTTGACCACTCCTTCCGAGCGACCGAACCCTGTCATGGATCGAAGCATGTGCGCGATTAGGCCGCAAAGGTAACGGGGTCATCAACGTTCAGGTTGTAGCTCCTTTACGACCGACCATGTGTACACCGAGGAAAATGGCAAAGGCACTAAGGCCCTGTACGACCCCCAGGTCCAAAGTTCGGACAACGATCACCCCGGAACGCGCATCGCCGAACCGCACGAACAACCAGGTCAGCCCAAGGGCAAGCAAAGGCTGGAGGTAGATGTAACTACCCACCACGCTTGGCTCCACCACGCCCATTGCCCAAGTATTGAGCAAATAAGCCACGAACGTGACCATCACCACCACGAAGAGCAGAGCAGCCCGGACCGGCAGGTCGAGTTCCGTCCAATGAACCGCGTTGAGCTCCGACCATCCGAAGGGAGCGACCATGACAAGGCCGAAAAGAAAACACCAGGCCATGACGGTGATCGCGTCGTACTTGCGCATCAATGGCTTCACGATAACGAGGAAAAGGCCATAGGAGGTGGCATTCATCAGAATGAAGAGGTCCCCCAAGGAGGACGCTCCGCTGTCGCCTTCATGTCTCCCGATGACGATCAATGTGAGCGCACCGGATGCACCTAGCACGATGCCCGACACCTTGGTCCACGTTACACGTTCACCGAGCAGCGCGGCGGAGAGCACCAATACAAGCACCGGGGTGGTCACCATGATGATGCTGGAATTGATGGGCGTGGTGCGCATCAACCCATGGAAGAACATCAATTGGTTGAGCGCCACTCCGAAGAACGCACACGTTACCAAACGGAGGAGATCGGACGGGTCGACGCGTTGAGGGCGGAACGCGAATACCGACCAGAAGAGCACCACTGCACCGATCACACGCAACAGGATGAAACCAGAAGGGCCTATCACACCTGGCATGAGACCCTTCGCCACCACGTAGTTCATGCCGTAGATCAGGTTGACCAGGAAAAGGGCGATGTGTGCCTTGGTCTGACGATGTCGCATACGATCGAACGGATACCTTTAGACCCGTCGGCACAGGTTCGGCAGCGAAGATATCGGATGAGCGAGGCGAAGGCAGGCACCGATGAGAAGGACATCCGGAGGAACTTTCGGATGCGCAAGGTGCTGCTTCCGGTACTGATCGGCATGTTCGCTGCAGGCTGGTTATTGTGGCGTGATCTGCGCACGGAACGGTTTGAACTGGTCGGCCAAGGAACTGGCACCCACACTTGGGTGGATGTCAACCGCAACGGGCTCGTTGATCATGGTGACCCCACTGAGTTCGAGGTCGCTTCGGAAGGTCAGGGTGTGTACGGAAGGATGTCCGTACGGGAAACGTTGTTCCGGATCGAATGGACCTGGGCCAGTACGGGTTGGATACTGCTCGCATTGTTGGCCACGGCATTCCGCGACCTGGGATACATCTTCCGCATCCGGGTCCTATCAGATGGTCATCTGACGTGGCGTCAGGCCTTCAATGTCACCTTCCTATGGGAGTTCGCATCCGCGCTCACCCCATCCGTGGTGGGAGGTTCAGGGATCGCCATGTTCATCATCGGGCGGGAAGGCATAGCGCTGGGACGTGCCACGGCCATCGTATTGGTCACGGCCTTGATGGACGAGCTTTTCTACGTGGTGATGGTGCCTGTGGTGTTCTTGCTGGTAGGTCTTCAGGACCTCTTCCCCGCAGAATTGGACCATACGTTCTGGGGACTTCCGATCAAGACCATCTTCGGCATCGGCTATGGGTTCATCCTCCTCTTGGTGCTAGCCATATTCTACGGGGTCTTCTTCCGTCCCCGGGCATTCAAATTCGCCTTGCTCCGGGTGTTCAAGCTGCCCTTTCTGCGGCGTTGGCGACCCTTGGTCATCAAAGTGGGCGATGATATCGTGACCACTTCCGAGGAGCTACGAGGTAAGCCCAAGCGTTTCTGGGGAAAAGCCTTCGCGGCCACGTGTTTCTCTTGGGCGAATCGGTTCGTGGTGATCAATCTGATCGTGGCTGCGTTCTTCACTGTGAACGACCATTTGCTGCTTTATGCGCGACAGTTGATCATGTGGGTCATCCTGCTCATCAGTCCCACCCCGGGAGGAAGCGGCATCGCCGAGATCGCGTTCTCCGGCTTCTTCAAGGACCTGCTTCCGGCGGTGGGTTACATCGGCGCCATTGCTATCATTTGGCGGTTGCTCAGCTATTACCTGTACCTGTTCATCGGCACAGTGGTCCTCCCCCGTTGGTTGCGCCGGACCCGATGGAACGGGACCACGTGAACACGCGACCTACCTTCGCGCCGATAATGTAGCAACGCATGAAATTCGGAACGAAGGCCATCCACGCCGGTGTGGAACCCGACCCTACCACCGGGGCGATCATGACCCCCATCTACCAGACCAGCACCTATGTGCAGGCCGCACCTGGGGACCATAAGGGATATGAATACAGCCGTACGCACAATCCCACGCGTACAGCCTTACAGAACGCCCTCGCCGCATTGGAGAACGGATCCCATGGCCTGTGTTTCAGCAGTGGCATGGCCAGTATAGACGCAGTGGTGAAGCTTTTGGGGCCCGGGGACGAAGTGATAAGCACGAATGACCTGTATGGAGGGACCTATCGGCTATTCACCAGGATATTCGAGGGTTTCGGGGTGAAGTTCCGTTTCGTGGACATGGGTGACCTCCGCAACGTCGAGGCTGCCATCACTCCGAAGACCAAGCTCATCTGGGCTGAGACGCCCACCAATCCGCTCTTGCGTATCATCGATATCGCGGGTCTTGGTGAGCTTGCCCGGAAACAAGGCTGCCTACTTGGGGTGGACAACACATTTGCGAGTCCCTACTTGCAGACCCCTATCGACCTGGGTGCCGACATCGTGATGCACAGTGTGACCAAGTATCTGGGTGGTCACAGTGACGTGGTCATGGGCGCATTGGTGGTGAAGGACGCCGAACTGGCCGAACGACTTGCATTCATCCAGAACAGCAGTGGTGCAACACCTGGTCCAATGGACTGTTTTCTTGTGCTGCGCGGCCTGAAGACGCTGCATCTACGCATGCAACGCCATTGCGAGAACGGTAAGGCCGTAGCGGAGTGGCTCCTTTCACACCCCGGTGTGGACCATGTCTATTGGCCCGGCTTCACCACCCATGCCAATCACGATGTGGCTGCTCGTCAGATGCGTGGATACGGCGGAATGATCAGTTTCACCCTGAAGGGGGATAACATGGCTGACGCAACACGGGTGCTCAGCGGCACAAAGCTCTTTTCCTTGGCTGAAAGTCTGGGTGGTGTGGAATCCTTGCTCGGCCACCCCGCGAGTATGACGCACGCCAGCATTCCGCGTGAGGAGCGATTGCGCAACGGTCTTGCGGACACGCTGATCCGTCTCAGCGTGGGTCTGGAGGACGCGGAGGACCTGATCGCGGACCTGGATCAGGCCTTGAGGCCCTGACCGGAACAAGCCAGCAATCCAAACATGGTGGTCGTGAGCCTCCTGCTTGGAGCCTGAACACAACTACCTTGCACGTGTTCCATTTCCGATGCGCTACTCCCTGCTCCTATCTAGCTTGTTCGTACCAGGAATTATCATCGCGCAAGCCAGCGCGATGGACCCTGCACAAGGATTCACCTGCCGAACTCACGATCATGCGGAGATGGAACATTTCCGCACCTCCGATCCCCAAGGTTGGCAGGAAGCCGTCGAAGCGCGCATTGCATTGGATGAACGTGCCCGTCAACTCGGGTTGGAAGAGCTTCGTGGCGGAGGGGAGGGCTACATCATACCAGTGGTGTTCCACATCATCCACGACAATGGCCCCGAGAATATCAGTGACGCGCAGGTCCATGACGCTATCCGAGTGATGAACGACGACTTCAACCGGATGAACCCCGATTGGGTAACCGTCCGTCCCGACTTTGTGGACCTCGTAGCCGATGTGGGCATCGAATTCCGGCTAGCACAACTGGACCCCCAAGGCAACTGCACGAACGGGATCACACGAACGGAATCGGACCTGACCTATGAGGGGGACCAAGCGATGACCCAGCTGATCCAATGGCCCCGGAACCGATACATGAACATCTGGGTTGGAGCATCTGCGAACGGTGCCGCCGGATACACCAACTATCCATGGGTGTTCAACAATTCCCCACAGAACGACGGTATCGTCGTCAAGTACGACTACGTGGGTAGCATCGGGGCCGGATCCCCTGGCCGGTCGCGCACGCTCACCCATGAAGTGGGCCACTGGCTGAACCTGAGGCACTGCTGGGGCAATAGCAATGACCCTGGATTGGAAGAGAATTGTTCCGAGGATGATGACGTGGAGGACACACCGCTCACCATTGGATGGACAGCTTGCATCGTCAGCGGTTCTTCATGTGGATCTCCGTTGGATAATGTGGAGAACTACATGGAATACTCTTATTGTTCCAAGATGTTCACGACCGGCCAAGCAACACGGATGTTGGCGGCACTGACATCCACGATCGCGCAACGGAATTCGCTCTGGCAGCCTGGGAACCTGGCAATGACCGGTGTGTTCGAAGAACCTCAACTCTGTAAGGTACAATTGCGAGCCTCCGACCGGGAGGTCTGCGCAGGCACCACGATCACTTTCGTTGATGAGAGCTACAGCAATGTCCAAGAGCGCACGTGGTCCTTTCCGGGGGGGGAGCCTGCTTCGAGCACCGAAGTAGCTCCTCTGGTCACCTACACCACTCCAGGGGTCTATCCGGTGTCGCTCACTGTGAGTGATGGTGTCCTGGCGTTGAGTTACGAGGAGCCGTCATACATCGTTGTGGTACCTGACACGGGTGCTTCCTGGCCGCTTCAGGAATCATTCGAAGGGTTGAGTGAATTGGCACTTCCCGATTGGCGGGTGGAGGATGAGGACAACAATGGAACTTTCGAACTGACCAGCACTGCGGCCTTCTCCGGCTCCCGATCCATACGATTGGGCAATGGTGCCGCTCAATCCGGCACTGTCGACGCGTTGATCTCGAGCACTTACAATGTTTCCGACCTGGGTTCAATGGTGATCGGGTTCCGTTACGCATTTGCTCGCCGACAGCCGTGGAACGATGATGTGCTTAGAATGTATGTCAGCACCACGTGCGGGGCCACCTGGTCTCCCAGGAAGACCTTGCGAGCCAGTCTGGATCTGGCCACGGCACCGGACCAAGGTGGGGTATTTGTTCCGGATACGGATGAATGGGGGATCGCAGAGGCCACGTCCTTCGGGCCCACCACCTTCGTCCCTGATCTTCGTATCAAGTTCGAGTTGACCAGCAATGGCGGCAATTACCTGTATTTGGACGATATCAATATCAACGGAGTGCCATTGAGCACCACGGTCGAAGAGGCCGTCGAAACGAATGGCATTCATCTAGCACCGAACCCGGCCAATGAGCGTTGCCTGTTGTACACAGGTCCCGGTCCGCTGGAGCCCGCTACCCTTACGTTGTACGATGCCGTTGGCAAGGCGCTGCATACCCGCACAGGGTACTTGGGTGGGAATGGTCGGGTGGAATTCGAATTGAACGATCATGCCCCTGGCCTATACTGGGTGGTAGTGCACTCCACATCCGGAAGAAGCAGCCATCGATTGATCATTCAGCGCTAGGCCGAGCATGCGGTAGGCAACTCAGCCTTCCAAGTATCGACACGCTGCAATTCGTTATTCATCGTGAAAGACGGGAGATCCGTCGAAGTTCCAAAAGAACTTGCCCGTTGATCGATCAGCAGGACACATCAAAGGGAAGCACAACTTCATCAACTTGGACCAAGGAACGGTACCGGTTGGCCAGGCTGTGAACCTACTGAGGGGGCGACACGTTGTAAGTTTGTGATCGGAACACCCCTCATGAACCATTCGACCCTCTCGTTCGCGCAGATCCTGCTGGGCAGCGCGCTCTTGGCCACTGCCCTTCCCGTCACCGCCCAATTCGATGTGGACCACCCATGTGGTGCCAATGAGTTGCACCGTCTGTTGGGCGAACGTGCATCCGACCCTGCTTTGCTTGCTCGGATCGAGGCTGACGATGCCGCTTTGGAGGCATTCACACGGGCATTTGAACAAGATCACGAACGGGGAGGAGGCAGTACCTACATCATCCCGGTGGTGTTCCACATCATCCATAACAATGGACCGGAGAACATCCAGGATGCGCAGATCCTGGATGCCGTTCGTATCCTGAACGAGGACTTCAACAAGGAGAACGCGGATTGGGATAACGTGGTTCCTGCGTTCCTGGATATCGTTGGGGACGTAAACATCGAGTTCCGACTGGCCCAGAAGGACCCTAACGGCAATTGCACCAAGGGCATTACGCGCACCGTATCCACATTGACCAACGCTGGTGACCAGTCCATGAAGGACCTGATCCAATGGCCACGCAACCGTTACCTGAACGTTTGGGTGGCGGCTTCTGCGGACGGGGCGGCAGGCTACACCTTCCGACCGAATGCCGTGAATCTATTTCCGGAGGGTGACGGGATCGTCATTCAACATACCTACACGGGAAGCATCAATACCAGCACCGCTGGTCGTTCAAGGGCACTTACTCATGAAGTGGGCCACTGGTTGAACTTGGCCCATACATGGGGCAACAGCAATGAGCCCGGTCTGGCTTCCAATTGCAATGAGGACGATAGCGTCTCGGATACCCCCAACACCATCGGATGGACAAGTTGCACCCTGAATGGAACCACCTGTGGTTCCTTGGACAATGTGGAGAATTTCATGGAGTACTCCTATTGTTCGAAAATGTTCACCGCGGGACAGTCCACCCGGATGATCGCCGCATTGAACTCGAATACGGCGCAACGCAGCCAACTCTGGCAGGCCTCGAACCTGACGTTCACGGGAGTTGCGAGCGAGCCCCAGTTGTGTGCCGCACAGTTCAGCAGTAATACACGCACCATCTGTGCCGGCAGCAGTGTCGATTTCATCGACGAGAGTTTCAACTCGGTAAGCACCAGGAACTGGTCCTTCCCAGGCGGGGAACCAGCCACCAGTGCCGAACTTGAAGCATCGGTGACCTATGCAGTTCCCGGGGTCTATCCAGTGACCCTCACCGTGTCGGATGGGGTCAACACATTGGTGAATGAGACCGTGAACTACATCACCGTTTTGTCGGATCCAGGTGCCGAAGCACCGGATACCGAGGACTTCGAAGCACTCGGTTCGGTGCCGGGTGGCCAGTGGGCCGTGGCCAACATCAACGCCGACAATACCTTCACCATCACCGATTTGGCTTCGGTATCCGGCACGCGCAGTGCACGGATCGTGAATTCCTCATCCATGGCAGGACGTTTGGACGAGCTGATCTCCGGCACCTACGACATGAGCGATGCTTCGCAGATCGTGATCACCTTCAAGTATGCCTTCGCCCGTCGGGTCACGGCGAATGATGATCGCTTGCGCCTTCTGGTATCCAACAATTGTGGACAGACATGGTCCGTACGCAAGCAGCTCAGGGGAACGATCGATCTGGCAACGGCCCCCAACACCTCTGGCAGTTTCGTACCCACGGCTGCTCAATGGAGCGAAGCGCAGTCGAGCGCTATGAGCTCGATCTATCACGTAAGTGATTTCCGGTTCAAGTTCGAGTTCGAGAGCGATGGAGGGAACAATGTCTACATCGATGACATCAATTTGAACGGCTACCCCACCACCATCGGGGAGGTAAGCACGATCGGGGGTGCCGGCCTCAGTGTTCAGCCGAACCCCGCTTCCGGTCAGGCCTTGGTAGCATTCCAATTGGAACGTTCCGAGCGCATCGCGTTGGACCTGCTGGACGTGACAGGTCGTGTGGTACGCATGATCGAACGAACCGAATTGGCACCGGGGACACATTCGAATGCCTTGGATGTGAACGACTTGCTTCCAGGGGTGTATTTCGTTCGACTGCAAGGTGAAGCAAGGCAAGAGGTGGTGCGTCTGGTCGTGCAGTGAATCCGTTGATGTCCAACTTGGAAGGGGTCCTTGCGAGGACCCCTTCTCGCATGCAGTGATCGTTGTGTGACGAGGCGTTGAGATATCCTTCCTTCAAAACCTTCAAGGAGTGGTCCTGGGGAACCCTGTATGAACCCAACGACCTGATACAGGCCGGAATTCGTTCCTCGCCGGGGCATTGAACAGTTCCAGTTGTGGGGACCAGACCGCCCCGAGGAAAGGTGCCTCTAGGCTGGTAAGGGGCTGGAATGGAGCGGTCCCGACCAATGCCGGTACCGCTCCATGAAGGAATGCTGCACTGGGCTATTCCATGAATCCGACCATGATCGCCACGCATCCCACATGGACCATCTCGTTCTTTCCTTGCGTGGGGACCCATACCACGAGTTTCATCTGCATGGTGGTGGCCACCTTCAGGTCGAAATTCGGTTTGGGTTCATCCGCTAAACTTTCGAATACGATCTTGTTGTTGCTGTCCACCAGTTTCCAATTGACCTCGCCAAGGATCGGGTGGGCGCAGACCATCACCCGGTAATCCTGACCACTGTAGAACGTCAGGTTGACCTCGGCCTCCTCACCTGGGGCCAATTGGGCGGAATTGAAGGTCTCATTGAACTTGTATGGCGCCAGACCGGGAACGCACTTGTTCTTGGCGAAGCTTCGGCATTGGGCCTGTGCATTGCCTGCCAGCAAAAGGAACGCGCCGACCATGGACGCTTGGATGAACGTGTTGCGAGTGAGCATGGCAGGGTCAGTTGATATAGGAATTCCGAACAGCAGCCGCCTTCTCCCGTATCGCCGCCAGTTGTTCGTCATTGATGGAGGAAGGTTTGGAATCACCACCGATCAAGGCAACACCATTCTCCTGGGTCACCGTGGTGGAACCTCCACCTACCGGGACATCAGCAAAGAGGGTCTCCAATGCCTTCAGGTCGGCCATTACAGTGCTGAGGGCAGGATCATCGAGCTCATAACTGCTGATCAAGGCGATGAGATCGACCAGGGAAAGTTTCTGTTCGGCGATGCGCTGCCGGAGCTCGGGAGAATCGTTGGTCAATGAAACCTGCGTGGCTATGTACAAACCTTCCATCCACCCTCCTGCGATCATCAAGGCGCTGATGTTGTCGCGGCCATTCTCCTTCAGATACGCATCCACGTTCCAATAGGTCTCACTGATCACATCAAGAAGTGCGTCCCGATCGCCCATGTTCTTCTCCATGAGTTCAAGCGTGCTGTCGTTGAACGCACTGATCACACCGAGTCGATCGGCCAGTTTCTTGGAGCACGAGGTGTAGAACATGCTTTCCTGTGTATGGTTGAACACACTGGCATAGCTAAGGTCGGCACCATACACACCCAGGTTGAGCGCCTGTTCACTGGCCGTCGTGTAGGTATCGACCTTCTTCACATCGTTCAGGATCTTGCTGTTGTACGTAGCACCTGCTTTTTGGAGCAACGCAGCCGTCTCCATGGGTGAAGGGATACTGTAGAAGATGTTACGTGTCCGCTTGAGGCGATCGGCCTGCAGGACACTATCCTCCGTATTCACCACGTTCAGTTCGTCGGTCGGCTGTGTTCCGCTTCCGCATGCGGAAAGCAAGGCCACGGCGATCAGCAAGTGCCAGGAAAAGGTGCGCATCGTGTTGGGTCGGTTGGGAGGAGAGTACCGTGTAAAGGTCCACGCCAGCGAGGCTTCGCTCAGTGCGCTTCAAGCCAGTTTTTCCCCATGTCCATGTCAACAACGAGCGGTACATCGAGGGTGAGGGCATGCTCCATGAGGTCCTTGACGAGGCCTTGAACGACATTCATCTCCTCAAGTTTCACATCGAAGACCAATTCGTCATGTACTTGAAGGAGCAATTTGCTTTTCAATCCCTGCTCCTTCAACTGCTGATGAATGCGGACCATTGCCACTTTGATGATATCCGCGGCCGACCCTTGCATGGGTGCATTGATCGCGATCCGCTCGGCCTGAGCGCGCACCGTGTTGTTCGCACTGGTGATGTCCGGCAAGTATCGACGGCGTCCCATCAGCGTTCTGATGTAACCATGGGTTCGGCAGAACCCGATCATCTCATCCATGTAGTTCCGCACCCCCGGGAACTGTGCGAAATAGTCATCGATGATCTGTTTTGCCTCGGTTCGGGGGATGCCCAGGTTCTGGCTCAGTCCGAAGGCACCTTGCCCATAGGCGATCCCGAAGTTCACCGCCTTGGCCCTGCTTCGTTGCTCACGGGTGACCGCCGTGATATCGACGTTGAACACCTTGGCAGCCGTGGCGGCATGGATATCAAGCCCATTTCGGAAGGCTTCCTGCATGTTCTTGTCACCACTCATATGAGCGATGATCCGGAGTTCGATCTGGCTATAATCCGCGCTGAGCAACAGGTGATCGGCGTCCCGAGGCACGAACGCCTTCCGGATCTCACGGCCCTTCTCCGTCCGGATGGGGATGTTCTGCAGGTTGGGGTCGTTGCTGGCCAGACGGCCGGTCGCTGCCACCGTTTGCAAGTAGCTGGTATGTACGCGGTGCGTAATGGGGTCTGCCGCCTCTGGCAGCGTATCCACGTAGGTGCCTTTCAATTTGCGCAGGCTGCGATAGTCCAGGATGAGAGGGATGATGGGGTGCGCCGCGCTCAACTCCTGCAGGATGTCCTCGCTCGTCTGGTATTGACCTGTCTTGGCGGTCTTCTTCACCTTATCGCCCCCGAGCTTCAGGGTCTCGAAGAGGACGTCGCCGAGCTGCTTGGGACTATCGATGTTGAATGACACCCCGCACAGGAGGTGGATCTGTTCCTGTAGTCGGACGAGTTCCACGCCGAGTTCTTCACCGAATTGCTTCAACGCGGGGATATCGATGCGGATGCCCTCGGTCTCCATATCCGCGAGCACTTGCACCAACGGCATCTCCACTTCATTGAATAACGCGGTGACCTCATCCTCAGCGAGCAAGGGTTCCAGTTCGCCTGCGAGTTGCCAGGTGATATCAGCATCCTCGGCGGCGTATTCCTTCACCAACCCGGGGTCCACATCGCGCATGCTCTTCTGCACCTTGCCCCGGCCCTTTTCACCGATCAGCGTGCTGATGCTCACAGGCCGGTAGCCGAGATAGGTCTCACTGAGAAAGTCCATGCCGTGCTTCTGCACATCAGGCTTCAACAGGAAGTGCGCCACCATGGTATCGAACAGTGGTCCCCTCACCCTCACCCCGTACTTGGCCAACACCCGGATGTCGTACTTGGCGTTCTGGGCCACCTTTCCGATGCCCTCATTCTCCAGAACGGGCTTGAATATGTCCACAATGCGCTGAGCTTCAATGCGGTCCTCAGGAATGGGCACATAGTGACCCTCATGCGGCTTCCAACTGAAGGCGAGCCCCACGAGTTCGGCAGCGCGTTCGTCCGTGCTGGTCGTCTCCGTATCAAAGCAGAAACGCGGTTGCTTTTTCAACTGCGCGGCAAGCATGTACAGATCCTCGTTGCTGTGGGCAAGGAAATAGCGATGCGGCACCGTATCGATGGTGGCCAAATCGGCAAGTTCCACATGCCCCGTCCCATCGACGCTACTGCCAAAAAGGTCCACTTGACCTGGGTTCGACACCGATCGGGCCTTTGGGCCCGCTTTCGCCGCAGGTGTAGTAGAGGCAGGCTCAGTGCCCAAAACCCGGTTCACCAGGGTCTTGAACTCCAACTCGCTGAACACCTCCAATACCTTTTCCGGGTCAGGTGGGTCGAGGTGAAGGGCATCATGGTCGAGTTCCACAGGCGCATCGATGATGATGGTGGCCAGCATCTTGCTCATCCGGCCTTGTTCAGCAAATGCGATGACGTTCTCCTGCTGCTTGCCCTTCAACTTGTCGGCATTCTCAAGCACACCTTCCAGACTGCCGAATTGCTGGATAAGCTTGATCGCGGTCTTTTCTCCAATGCCTGGAATGCCAGGTATGTTGTCCACCGCATCTCCCATGAGACCGAGTATGTCCTTCACCTGGTCGGTCCGTTCCAATCCCCAGCGTTCGCATATCTCCTTCGGACCCAGCTTTTCAGGAGGCTCCCCGCCACGGCCGGGCTTGTACATGATGATCCGTTCGGTGACCAGTTGACCGAAATCCTTGTCAGGCGTGACCATGAACGTGGTGTACCCCTGTATCTCGGCCTTCTTCGCCAGTGTGCCGATCACATCATCCGCCTCATATCCATCGGCCTCGAGCACCGGGATCCGCATCGCTTCGATGATCCTGCGGATGAACGGGACATTACTTCGGATATCATCGGGCATCTCCTCCCGATTGGCCTTGTACTCGAGAAGGGTCTCGTGGCGTCCTGTAGGTGCCGCCGTGTCGAACACGACCGCGATGTGTGTGGGTCTCTCACGCTTGATCAGATCGAGCAAGGTGGTGGTGAAGCCGAACGCCGCGCTCGTATTGAACCCCTTGCTGTTCACCCGCGGAGCTCGAATGAAGCTGAAATAGGCCCGATAGATCAGGGCATAGGCATCCAAAAGAAACAATCTTTTATCCTCATTTTCAGACACTTGCGTGGTCATCGAGGGGGTCTCTTGGCTCATGGGACCAAGATAGGCAGCCTCCCGATGGAAAGGAGGTCAGTGGGAGCACGAGCCCTCGCATGGGCGGTGAGAACGGTAAAATTTCTGGACCCGGACCACCATTGTTCATATCTTTCGTCTTCGCTTACGAGCGATGACACGCATGATCAGGTAACGACATGTACCCCGTTCCACGGTTCTTCCTTGGTCGAGCGGCCTTTCTCTCCCGTGTTCTTTTGACACTGGGGGTGCTGTCGTTCAACGTTGCTCGGGCTGACCACTACTCTGGCGCGAGCATCACGTATGCCTGCCAGACCGGTAATCAATACAAGATCTACCTGGACCTTTACTTGGATTGTGCCGGTACTCCATTGACCCCTCAGAGCTTGTATTTCTCGAATGCGTGTGGGGTCGTATTCACCTTGAACAACCTGGTGCCGGTATCGACGACCGAGGTGTCCCCCCTTTGCCCATCACAGCTGGCGAATAGCACGTGTAGTGGTGGCGCGCTGCCCAGCTTTCGCAGGCACCGCTTCGAAGTGACCCTGTTCCTTTCACCTTGTGCCATTGGCCCTTGGAAAGTGGAATGGTTCCTCTGCTGCCGGAATACCATGGTGAACTTGGCCAACGTGCCTGGGATCTACGCACAAGCCACCGTACAGCATGAGGCTGGTGTATGTGATGCTTCCCCGGTTTTCGTGGATAGCGGTATCCCCTACGTCTGTGTCGGTGAACCGGTTTCATACAACCCTGGTGTATCGGACCCGAACGGGAACAATATGGTGTTCTCCTTGATCGATGCCCGGTTCGGAGCGCCTGCACCGACGCCGGTCTCCTATGCTGCGGGATTCACCGGTGCGTCGCCTTTCCCGGGGATCACCATCCAACCGACCACGGGCCAGTTGAATTTCACACCGACCGTTACCGGGAACTATGTGGTGGTCATCGAGGTGGCGACCTATGATGTGAATGGCGTGCTGATCGGAAGGGTCATGCGGGATCTGATGTTCGTGGTGATCATCTGTGACGAGAACCCACCAGCCTCCTCCAATATCACGAACCAGACCCCAGGGTTGGAGATAGGGCCCAATAGCATCGGAGTGTGTAATGGACAATCGTTCTGTGCGGAGGTGATCTTTACCGACCCGAATCCGACCAGTGTGATCACAGTGACCTCCAATGCCCTGACCTTGTTACCCGGTGCAACCTTCACGGTAACGGGTACCAACCCCGCTGCCGCACGCATATGCTGGGTAGGCAATCTGGCAGCCCTTCCGGTGAACGTTTTCATACAAGGCAATGACGGGGCCTGTCCCATTCCCAATATCAACTCGCGGTCCATCCTGGTTGGTGATTGCCTCAGCCCGCTGCCGATCACGTTGATCGAATTCCGAGCAAGGTCAAGGCCTGAGGAGGTACTGTTGGAATGGGTGACCGCTACGGAAACGGACAACAAGGAGTTCATCATCGAACGTAGCGCCGATGGGATCTTGTTCCTACCGATCGGTTCCGTGCCCGGCTCGGGATATTCCCAGGAACGTCTTGATTATGCTTGGCCGGACCGTGATCCCTTGCCAATGGCAGCCTATTACCGCCTTCGCCAGACCGACGCTGATGGTAGTTCCACCTTGAGCGATGTGGTGGTGGCCGGCAGGACCAAGGGTGGGCCTTCTCCCATGGTCACCAAGTTGACCGATGGTGCATGGTGGTTATCGCTTATCGACGGGGCCGTTACGTGGCACATCCATGACCTGGCCGGGCGCACGCTTGCTGAAGGCGTTTCGACCGAAGGGGGAGGCACGAAGCTCTCGTACCCAGAAGGCTACGGGGTCCAACTGCTCACCGTGATCGGGCCGGACGGGATACCTGTGAGCGCACTTCTGCCCGGCGGAGCGTTACCCGGTACATCGATCCTCATGGGCAGTACGCGTTGAACCGGAAGTTCGGTCAGGAACTCTCCCATGGCGTCCACTTGAAGACGTCGTGGCCGTTGATCCTGCTTCGAACGACTCCCCGAGGACGGTTGAACGGTCAACGCTTATGCCGGAACGAAAGAGCCCCCACCCGAACGGGCGAGGGCTCTTTCCTACAATTATCGTGGGGTCAGCGTTGCACTTGGAACGCACGTGCTGGTGACATGCCATCGGGCGAACGCAATGCGTAGCGGTAGATGCCATTGCTCAAGCCGGTCACATCCAGGTCGAATCGGGTGGCGCCAGCAGGAAGCGTGTGGGACGCCACCGAACGACCTGTGATATCGAGCACTTCGAGTTGAGCGGTCGCCTTCAGATCGTTCAGTGGGATGGTGATCCGATCGTTGGCCGGCACTGGGAACGCTTGTCCGAGCTGTCCTGAGAAGTAGGCATCGAATTCCTCCACGGTCACGAATCCGTAGAACCAATCATGGCTGATGGAGATCATGGACCGCCCCGTTGCGGCGTTGCTCATCTGCTCAGGTCCTACGCCGAAGTACACCACCTTGAACGTGTTGTTGTCACATCGTAGTGCACCGATCTTGTTCACGTTGGTCGTATAGTGCAGGATGCCCACGGCCGGTGCGATCGGAGTGATCTCCTCGGGATAGGTGTTGTTGTTGAAGACGTTCGCGATCGTGGTGTTCGGAAGGGCACCGAACACGGGGTCCGCATCGAAGAAATTCACCGAACTGTTGGCGGTACTGCCATCGGCCACATAGGAGGCATGCATGTAGTCCGCGAAGAACGCCTGGGTGATCGGTGTGCCGTAACTACCCGTGGCACCGCTCTGGTCCCAGCCGATGTCCTGTCCAGCGAACATGACATCACCACCGCCATCCATATGTGCAGTTAGTACGGCAACTTCATCATCGGTCAATGCTGGGAAGGTCCAACTGATGTTCATGTAGAGGTTCATCACATTGGTCAGGGCATCCTCTTCACCGAAACGGATGAACTTGTCCTTGGTGGTCGCTGCGTAGGACTGGTTGCCTGCTTGGTCCAAGCCATCGCGATAGAGTTGTTCCCAAGGTTCTGCGCCCGTGTGTGTAACGATGAGGTCCGTTACACCGCTGATGACATTGTATTCCAACTCGAGCACTGGGGCCCCTGGGTCATTGATCGATGCTACGGAAAGCAGGTACCGACCGATCCCGGGGGTGGCGTCCGGAGTGACCAACACATCCAGGTCGAGTGATGCGTCCGCTACAAGTTCAACGGTTCCGGGATTCGCAAGTGGTGAGCCGTTCGCCATGAGTTCCGATGACCAATTCGCGGGAGAGCCATACGAGGTCAGGGTCACTTGGTATTGAGCTGTTGCACCCAAATTGTTCACCAGGGTGCCGTTGAAGGTGCTCACAGCGCCGATCGAACCGCCGACGAAAGCCGGGTCCGCGCTGCTTAGCTCACCAACGACCAAGGTTGTTCCCCCGATCGCGGCTACTTCCCTGGCCTGATACACTTCACTGTGGTCCTCGCTCACAAAGGCCACCACTTCACAATTGGAGGCGTTCCAATCGGCCGGGACCGTATAGGAATAGGTCCGTAGCACGGAAGTACCGGCCGTGGTCGTGGAAACGGGATCGCCCCACGTGTCCGTGATATAAGTGCGGAGCACGTTCTTGTGATCATAATCCGTGTGGTTCCCGGCCGGGCCGTAGTCGGTTTGTGGTCCGGTGATATGGTTCTCCTTCAGAAAGACACTGATGAAGTCGGTGCCCGCAGGGCTATCAGCCGTGTAGAGCAGTTCCACTGTGACCGTGAGTTCCCGCGTTCCTTCGTCGAACGTACTGGCCACACCCATGTTCACAGGCGAAGGCAATTCGAGCACCTCGGCCACCGCACCTTCCCATGCGCCACGCCCCAGATCATCCAACCCACCGAACAAGCGGCGGTTGATCACTCCAGCTGGGTAACCGCCGATCGTGAAATAAGCATCGATGGCTGTTCCCGGTGTGGTGCGGAAGTCAGGCTCACCGGTCGCGGGTGTGGCGAATGGTCCGGCATGGATACCGATGGTGGCCAACCGCGCACCATGTTGAGTTTCGAGGGCTTCCATGATGACATGGCCCTCAGGGCAATACCCACAATGGATGCCGGTGAAGTCCTCGAGGAGGACCGAACGGTCCTGTGGACTGGAGGAGACCAACGATTGGCCAATGGCCAACAGGGGTGTGAAGGCGAGAAGTGTAACGGTGTGTTTCATGGTCCGGTGCTTAGGATGGTGAAGCTATCCGTATACACCGGAAATTCCTTATCAGGTTGGCCTCTCGCTTGGAGTGCTGAGGCTCTCCCCCGATCCTTATCAGCGCTCTTGCCAGACCACTTCCAGCACCGTACGTCCCACCGCGCGCAGCGTCTCCCGATCGATCACGGAGAGGTTGTCATCGTGGGTGTGCCAGTAGGGCCCGAAGGCCTGGGTGGAAGGATCGTACTGGATGATATCGATGCTGGGGATGCGCAGGACCTTGTTCACCGGCACGTGATCATCGATGCCCACGAAGTACTTGGTCTCCTGGATGAACCGATCGCCATGACCGATGGCAGCAGCGGTGCGCCAGACCTTGTTGACCACCGCTGGCGCGAACTGCATGCTCAACGCCTCGCGATAGAACTTGGCGTCCTTGGCACCTACCATGTCCAACAGGATGCCGAAGCGCGCGGTATACCCTGACGCGTGGGGGTTCTTGGCGAAGTACTGCGCACCCAGGGCCCAGGTCTCCATGCTCCGTTCGTCGCCCACCATGGCACCGCTCGGCTGCCCATGATCCTCCACATCGGTGAGCAGGATGTCCACACCGGGCCCGTGATCCTTGTTGGCGATGGAACGGGCCACTTCCATGAGCACCCCTACTCCACTGGCCCCATCATTGGCCCCGTCAATGGGTTCGTTCTTGCGCTCGTCGTCCTTGTCCGCGAAGGGTCGGGTGTCCCAATGTGCAAAGAGCAGGACGCGCTCCTTTACCTCGGGCTTGAACCGGGCGATGATGTTGCGCAAGGGCACCTTCTGCCCGGAGTACACGGTGACCGAACCGGTCTGTTCGACCACCTCGGCACCCAGGGCTTTGAAGCGCGCGACCAGTGCATCGCCACATGCGGTATGAGCTGCAGTGCCGGGGACTCGCGGACCAAAGGCCACTTGGGCGGCCACCCAGGCATAGGCGCTGTCGGCGTCGAACTCGGGTGTGGGTGGAAGGGCGGGAAGCACCGGTGCCGGTACAGGAGCAGGTGGCGGGGGCTCGTTGCCACAAGCGATCAACAGCAAGGTGGCCGCGCACACGATGAGCGACCATGGAGCGGGAATGATCGATGACTTGTTCATGCGCGTTCCCAGGAGGTGCCTTCTTTCGTGTCCTTGAGGATGATGCCCCACGATGCGAGCTGATCACGCAGGCGGTCGCTGGTGGCGAAGTCCTTACGGGCCTTGGCCTCGGCCCGCATGCGGATGAACTCTTGGACCATGGCGTCCAGGGTGCGATCGTCGGTATCGGGGCGCTGTTCCTGACGCAGTCCCAGTACATCGTTCGTCAGGGTCCGGAACAACGTCCGCAGGCGGTCCAATCCGTTCGGATCGATGGCGATCTTCCCATCGTGGATGCTATTAACCAAGCGTACGCCTTCGAACAGCTCGGCGATCATCACCGGGGTGTTGAGGTCATCGTTCATCGCATCGTAGCAGCGTTGTTCCAACGCGGCAACACCAGCGTCATCGGACCCGGTGGCACGCAGCTTGTCCAAGGTGGAAAGGGCTGCCATCATGCGTTCGAGGCCCTTCTCCGCGGCCTGCATGGCGACGTTGCTGAAGTCGAGGGTGCTCGCGTAGTGGCATTGAAGCATGAAGAAGCGCACGGTCATGGCGCCGTATCCCTTCTCCAGGAGCTTGTGGTTGCCCGTGAGCAGTTCTTCCGGCGTGAAGCCGTTGCCTTCGCTCTTGGCCATCTTCCGGCCGTTCACGGTGAGCATGTTCCCATGCATCCAATAGCGGACAGGAGCGATACCGTCCGCAGCCACGCTCTGCGCGATCTCGCATTCGTGGTGGGGGAACTTCAGGTCCATCCCTCCACCGTGGATATCGAACGTGCGACCCAGGTATTTGGTGCTCATCGCACTGCACTCCAAGTGCCAACCGGGGAAGCCCTCTCCCCAGGGGCTGGGCCACTTCATCAGGTGGATGGGGTCGGCCTTCTTCCAGATGGCGAAGTCCAGCGGGCTGCGTTTCTCGGCCATGCCCTCGGTATCGCGGGTGTTGGCCAGCAGCTCATCGATCCTCCGACCGCTCAATTCGCCATAGGCATGGTGCTCGGAGAACCGTGGCACATCGAAGTAGACGCTGCCATTGGCCTCGTACCCGAATCCCGAGTCGATGATGCGTTTCACCATCTCGATCTGCTCGATCAGATGACCAGTGGCCGTGGGCTCGATGGAGGGTGGCAGGATGTTGAAGAGCCGCATCACATCGTGGAAGCCGTTGGTGTACTTCTGCACGATCTCCATGGGCTCCAAGCGCTCCAGTCGGGCGCGCTTGGCGATCTTGTCCTCGCCTTCGTCGATATCGTCCACGAGGTGCCCCACGTCCGTGATGTTGCGCACGTATCGGACCTTGTAGCCCAGGTGGGTGAGCCACCGGTAGAGCACATCGAAGGTGAGGAAGCTGCGCACGTTGCCCAGGTGCACATCGCTGTACACGGTAGGGCCACACACGTACAATCCCACATGGGGCGGCCGCAGGGGGATGAACTCCTCCTTGCGTCGGGTGAGCGTGTTGGTGAGGTGGAAAGGTCCTTTACGCAGGTCTGACATGGCCATTCGGAACGCCTGCGAAGGTAGCAGGCACCGAGCGATCAGGCAGTTGCGTGCGCGAGCAGGCTATTGCCGGTCCTCGTCCGTGATCACCGCGTCGCCGGCGAACCGTCCACCCTTGTAGATCTGGATGCGCGTAAGCAGACCGTTGGCGTCGTAGGTGTAGCGCTTCCCATCGAACAGGCGTCCGTTCACGAAGTCGCCCTGTTGCGAGATGCGCATCTGCCGGTCGTAAAGCGTGTTATACCCGTTCTCCCGGAAGGCGATGGCGTTGGTGGTCTCGGTGGGTGCCACTGCGGGTGCGGGTGCTGCCTTTGGGTCCACCTTCACGTCATCGGCTTTGGGAACCGAGCGGATGTATTTGCTGTTGGCCGCATTGATCACCCCGTCGTTGAACTGGGCCACCTGCTGCAACTGTCCATCAGCGGTGTATCGTTTGAGGGTGCCGTCCTCCTTGCCTTGTTCCACCATCACTTGAACGGCCAATTGTCCGTTCTCATGGTAATACTTCTGCTCGCCGTCGCGCACTCCTTCTTGGTTGAACACGAAGTCTTGTGCAAGCTTGCCGTTCGGATGATAGCGTAGGAATTTACCTGTATTGCGATCCAGGTCCCAACTACCCTGCTCTTCCACCTTGCCCGAGGGATAGTAGGTCTGGTACCTGCCTCGCGGCCGACCCAGTTGATAGGTGATCTCGCTCATGGTGTTACCATTCGGCCAGTATCGGCGCCAAAGTCCGACACGCTTGCCACCCGCGTAGCGTCCTTCCTCCACCAGCGCGCCTTCTGCATATCCCGGTTTATCCGAGGACGGGGCGATCACCTTCCAGTAGCCCTGCCTGCGACCCATCTCATCCACCCGGTTCAGGGTATCGGGTATTGCGGTCGTGGCCTGAGCGAAGGAGGATCCTGCGGCCAGCAAAAGGGAGAATAGGGCGATGAGCAACGTGCGGTCCATGGCTGTCGAAACTGGGTGATCCGTGCGCGGAACGCGGAACAAGGCCACAAGGTTACACCGCAAGCAAGAATGCCTTGCCCGGTATCCGGAACCAGCGCGTCGAACCAGCCCCCTTAGCGCGGGATCTCCCGCTTGAGGTTGAGCATCATATCATCCACCATGGCACGCAGGTCGAATGTGGGCTTCCAACCCCAATCGGCACGGGCGGCACTGTCGTCGATACTGCTCGGCCAGCTGTTGGCAATGGCCTGGCGATGGTCCGGTGCATAGTCCAGCTTGAACCCAGGGAGGTGTCGCTTGATCTCAGCAGCGATATCCTCGGGGCTGAAGCTGAAGCCGGCCAGGTTGTAGCTGGTACGTTCCTTGACCAGCTCGGCAGGGGCTTCCATCAGGTCGATGGTGGCCCGGATGGCGTCGGGCATGTACATCATGGGAAGTTTGGTGCCGCGATCCAGGAAGCTGGTATAGGTGCCGTGCTTGAGCGCCTCGTGGAAGATGTGCACTGCATAGTCGGTGGTACCTCCGCCCGGCGCGCTCTTCCAGCCGATCAGACCCGGATAACGGATACTGCGAACATCCACTCCATACCGCTTGTGGTAGTAGTTGCACCACTGTTCACCCGCCTGCTTGCTGATGCCATAGACCGTGCTGGGCTCGGCGATGGTATGCTGGGGCGTGCCATCCTTGGGCGTGGTGGGGCCGAACACGGCGATGCTGCTGGGCCAGTAGACGCGTTGGAGCTTACCCTCCCGGGCGAGTTCCAGCACGATGAAGAGGCTCTCCATGTTCAACTTCCAAGCGAAGGCGGGGTCCTTCTCGGCAGTAGCGCTGAGCAGGGCTGCCAGCAGATACACCTCGGTGATGGCGTACTTCTCGATGATCCGTTCGATCCCCCGGCGGTCCATGGCATCCACCATGGCGAAAGGGCCGTCCATCCTCACCTGTGGCTCCTTGATGTCGGAGGCCACCACGTTCTCATTGCCAAAACGAGCGCGCAGGCCTTCGACGAGTTCCGTACCGATCTGGCCGCTGGAGCCGATGACGAGGATCTTCTTCTGTTCCATCGGGGGTCAAAGTTGGTGAAGATCCGAGGTATCGAAACCATTCCCTGCTTCGCAAGGGAGTTTCATTCATCATCAACGGACCTTGCAAAGGAACCGTATCCCGGGAGTATCACCTCAGTGACCTTGGGACGATTCGAAGGAGTTAAGGAAACGCAGCATATTGCGTTCTTCGCGCCCTGTGTAGAACGGTGCGGGTGTGGCGGCGTTCATGACCACGGCGCGGTCACCCATCAAATGGACGACGACGCCTAGTCGGATCTCGCTAGCGTTCACGAACCAGCCTCCCCGGACACCGTTGCCCACCTGCTGAACAGGACCAGGGCCCACACTGGGAGTGCCTCCAATACGCTCAACGATCAGTGGCCAGAGCGAGTCCATTGTTTGAGCTTCGGTCAACGTCCCCCAACGTTCAGGTAATCGGAACCAGGACGAGGCATAGGTGATCCCACTATCAGCCAGGATATTGATGTGCGTGGAAACCGTGTCGCTACCAAGGAGGATCGTCCCGTTCTGAGCGCCACTGGCCACTGGCATCCGGACTGAAAAGCCGCCGTCATCGATCGCTTCAGATAGGGGCCACTCATCGGATGATCCAGAACAACCAACAGACAGTACAGCAGAAAGGAAAACGGCCTTAGGCCAATTGGAGAACAAAGAAGACATGCTGAACGAGAAAGAAAAGTGCAACAATGAAGGAGAGTACTTGGAACACTTCCAATACCCTGGTGGGTTTCGTCGAGATGGTAGAGCCCAAGGTAAGGATGCACCCGATGGCGGCACTTACCGCGAGCGATAGCGAAGCCCGTGCGGCGGAATTGACGACGCAGACACAGGCATCGATCATGGACTGATGGGCAAGATCGGCTGCGAGCACCAGAAAACCGAGAAGGAGACCGGAGATAAGTAGTAAACTCGTTGACCTCAACATGGATGGGACCGGTTGAAAAGAAAATGGGGAACCTTGTTTCCAAGGTTCCCCAACTTCTTGAACAGTGAACTACGACTTGTCGCAGG